>Ga0134127_10000026_pt1 | contig 241281 bp, 217 predicted proteins | sample KB31753_FD_96459 | JGI IMG/M metagenome (GOLD analysis project Ga0134127, IMG submission 96459) | Terrestrial soil microbial communities with excess Nitrogen fertilizer from Kellogg Biological Station, Michigan, USA - KB3-175-3 | ecosystem: Environmental > Terrestrial > Soil > Unclassified ...
TAACAAAATCGCTGGAAAAAGGTGATATAAAAACTGCCTAATTTAATTGTAACGAAATCAGTTTAAATTAAACAGTTTAAAAATTAAATTATATAATTATGGTTTACGGTTACATCCGCGTCAGCACAGACAAGCAAACAGTAGAAAATCAACGCTTTGAAATCAATCACTTCGGCGAAAAAAACAATTTAGTGGTAAACAAATGGATTGAAGAAACCATTTCCGGCGCTAAAAATGTAGAAGACAGAAAATTAGGTAAGCTTCTTAAGAAGATGAGGAAGGAAGATATTCTCATATGTTCGGAACTTTCGCGGCTTGGCCGCAATTTATTAATGATAATGGGAGTTCTTAACGAATGTATGAACCGCGACATACAAGTTTGGACAATCAAGGACAATTATCGATTAGGAAGCGACATTAATTCCAAAGTGCTCGCATTTGCCTTCGGCCTTTCTGCCGAAATAGAGCGAAACCTCATATCGCAACGCACAAAAGAGGCTCTGGCGCGGAAAAAGGCAGAGGGAGTGATACTAGGACGTCCGAAGGGTCGCAAATCATCAAAAACGAAATTATCCGGACAGGAAAAAAAAATTCGAGAATTATTAAATAAAAAAGTTTCTTATAGCGCTATTGGTAGGATTTTAGGGGTTCATCGATTGACCGTATCGTCTTTTGTGAAGGATGGACGTGCTAGCTGTTTAGCGTCATGATAATTTCATACATTTATAAATTATTCCTTAAAATTGGACAAGTATGCCTATTCCAGATTATCAATCGATTATGTTGCCACTTTTGAAAAGCCTCTCAGATGGCGGTCAATACGTATTTAAAGACATCGTTGATTTATTAAGTAAAGATTTTAAGTTATCTGACGAAGAACTAAATGAGTTACTCCCAAGCGGACAATCATTTTTATTCCCCAACCGCGTCGGTTGGGCACGAACGTATCTTAAAAAGGCCGGACTTATTGAATCACCCAAACGAGGTGTGGTTGTGATCACCAACAGAGGCCGCGATGTCTTAAAAAAGAAGCCTGCACGAATAGATAATTCTTTGCTGAAACAGTTCCCGGAATTCCTGGAATTCCAAAACTTAAAAAAAGAGGACTCGGAGAAATCGCAGGCCATTGAGCTTTCATCTGAAACCGAAAGACAAACACCCGAAGAAACCATTGAAAATGCATACCAGGCCATTAGGCACTCATTGGCGCTGGAATTATTAGATACCGTCCGGAGACTTTCGCCTTTATTTTTTGAACGTATGGTTGTGGACCTGCTAGTAAAAATGGGATATGGAGGTTCACTGAAAGACGCCGGCAACGCCGTAGGCAAAACAGGCGATGAAGGAATTGACGGAACTATAAAAGAGGATAAACTGGGTTTAGATATCATATACATTCAAGCCAAGCGTTGGCAGGCTGGCAATATTGTTGGTCGACCGGAGCTTCATAAATTTGTTGGAGCCCTGGCCGCACAGGGTGCGAAAAAGGGAATATTTATTACTACCTCTAGCTTTACCAAGGAAGCGTTAGGATATATTCCCCGAAATGAAACTAAAATTGTCCTGATTGACGGCGAACAACTTGCACAGTTGATGATTGATTACAATATAGGCGTTGCGAAACAAAGGATTTATGAAGTTAAAAGATTGGATAGCGACTATTTTGATGAATAGCCAACCGAAATGCCCAACCGCCATGCAATGGATGTAAGGTTTAGGCAAAACCTCACCGCGCCGCGGTATGCAATTCGCCTGGTACGGTTGCTTGTGCTGGGGGTCCGTATAAAGGCCCGGCGCGCGGGTAATTGTCGGTGAAAAACACTAACATAGGCGGGCATGACGCATGCGTATCCCGCGAAAAAAGCATCAATTTCAAACCGAAAATTGCAGGTAGGCATATACCGCTGCTAAAACCGCCAGAAAGAAAACGGAGCGGTACAGCAGTTGCTTATACCCGGAATTTTTTCGTTTAAGCAACGAGATCGACAAAACCACCAACGCCAAGACAGCACCGGCGATTGAAAAAATGTGCCAAAACTGCCAGTGCATTAAGCCAAAAAGTAAAGCGATGATGATTACGCTAAACGCGCCGCCCGTAATGATCAGGCTGACCCGGGGAATATTATAAGCGGCATACAACCAGGCTGCAAGGCAGAAATAAATACAAGCCAGTATCCCGCCGCTGAGTACCAGCACCAAACTGCTGTACGGAACTTTAAAAAGGTGGCAAATGGCTGATATTAAAAATATTGCGAGGGGAATAAATTCAAGCAATTGTTTTTTATTCATATGATTCGGGGAGTTTTTGAAACAGCGGTTTTAGAGCCTGTTTAAATTTGATTGGAAAATTTTGTTATCATAAAAATTATTGCCGTTGGCTTCGGTCAACAGCAATGAAGGACACATTTTTAAACAGGCTCTTAACGGAACTAACTGTAATAACAATAAAAATCGGCATAATTCTGACCATGTTTTTCATGCTTAAATATAATCACATATTTAAAAATTTTATTTACCCCCACCCTTTGTGCAAAAGCCGGCGATTGTTGAAAAACACCCAAAACCGGCGCCAAACAATAAAAATAGCTCATGGTTAAAATTATCAACACTTGCCCCAAAATGGAAATTATTTATTAACATTATATTAACCGGGCGGTTATAATTTTTAATTTTTGCAGACGTTTAACCGTGAGAGACTTTTTATGAGATTAGTGTACCGAGGGCTGTTTTTGATCTTTATTTCGATTGTTTTTTTTGCCTCCTGCTCGTCAAAAGCAAGCAACGGCGATTCCGGCGGCACTTCCGCTGCCAAACCGGTCCCGCCGCTGGATACTAAAGCTTTGCTGGCTTATAACCCCGCCAATGCCGACCAGCGCATTGACCAGGTGATGCAGGAATTGCACCGCACCCGTAACTTTAATGGCAATGTTTTGGTTGCCAAACACGGCAAAATTATTTACGAAAATGCCATCGGCTGGGCCGATTACCTGCACCGAAAAGAGTTAAATATCAACTCGCAATTTGAGCTGGCGTCCATCACCAAAACCATGACGGGGACGGCTATCCTGATGCTGATGGAGCAGGGTAAATTGTCGCTGAATGACAATGTAAAAAAATTCTTTCCTGATTTTCCTTATGATGGCATTACCATCCGGCTGCTGCTCACACACCGGTCGGGGTTGATGAATTACGTATACTTTACTGACGACCTGTACCGTGCCGAGCACCGCGACGAGCGCAAAGGCATCAGTAATAAGGATGAAATGGCGCTGATAGCCCAGTATAAACCGCATCCGTTTAATAAACCCGACAAACGGTTTTTATACAACAACTCCAACTTTATGGTGCTTGGTTCGATCATTGAAAAAGTGAGCGGCCAATCATACGCCGACTTTATGAAGGCGCATGTTTTTCAGCCGGCCGGCATGGAACACACCGCTGTATATTCCAAAGCGGTGTATGATAAAATACCCGTTGACGTAGTCGGGCATGATCGCGGCCAGTGGCGTTATTCCGTGGCCCAAAACTTTTTGGACGGCCCGGTGGGCGACAAAGGCATTTACAGCACCGTGGGCGATCTGTATTTGTTCGACCGGGCATTAAGGGCAGGCCGCCTGCTGAAACAGGCCACCATGGATTCGGCATACGTTCCGCGTAACCCGATGCTGCACGGCCACTTCAGCTATGGTTATGGCTGGCGGATATTCGAAGCGCCCGGTCAGCAGGTAATATACCATACCGGGTGGTGGCACGGGTTCCGCCATATCTTTTTGCGGGATATGAAGGATGATATTACTATTGTACTATTATCAAACCTTTCCAACGGCAGCCTGTTAAAGTTAGACGATTTGTTTAAAGCAACCGGCATGCCTATTGTGCGCAAAAGCGCCTACAAGGGGAATGGGGATACGAGTGATGATTAGGATTTAGTTGGAATGGTTGTAAAGGTTGTAGTAGTTGTAAAGGTTATATTTACTACAACCCTTACAACTTTTACAACTTCTACAACTAAAAGAAATGTTCGACAAACTAATGCAGGCCCAGCAACAGGCTGGCGAGATAAAGAAAAGGCTGGATGCCATCACCGTAACCGGTACTGCCGAGGGCGGCAAAATTACAGTTACGGCCAATGCCAATAAAGTAGTTCAGTCGGTAGTGATTGATGAGGAGCTTCATAAAGAAGGCGACAAAGAGCAGTTGGAAGAGCTGCTGGTGATCGCCATCAACAAAGCCATGGAACAAGCCGATAGTGTAAGCCAGGCCGAAATGGCTGCCTCCGCCAAAGAGATGTTTGGCAACCTGGGCGGATTGTTTTAAAATCTTTACAGCCCTTTCACACATTTATTTTGAATATTGAATTTCGAATAACGAATTTCGAATGATGAAGTACGATCAATCAACATTCTAAATTCAACATTCATTATTCGATATTATTTAAATCCCTATTTATGAAAATCACCTTTTACGGCCATGCCTCGTTCGAAATAGAAACAGGCGGCAAAAAGTTATTGTTCGATCCTTTTATCTCGCACAACCAACTGGCAAAGGCCATTGATGTAAACAGCATCAGGCCGGATTATATCCTGCTGTCGCACGGCCATGGTGACCACATGGCCGACCTGGAAACCATCCAGAAAAACAGCGGCGCCAAAGTGATCTGCATTGCGGATATCGCGGGCTGGCTGGGCAACAAGGGGATTACCAACGTACATGCGATGAACTTTGGCGGAGGGTTTAACTTCGACTTTGGCCGCGTAAAAATGGTTTATGCCCTGCACTCCAGCTCCATGCCCGATGGCGCTTACGGCGGCAACCCGGCAGGCTTTGTAATATATGCCGAAGGAAAAAAGATATATTTTGCCGGAGATACCGCGCTTACCTATGATATGAAGCTGCTTGCCGATGAAGACCTGGACCTGGCTATTTTACCCATTGGCGATAACTATACCATGGGCGCCGATGATGCCATTAAAGCCTGCGGGTTTATCGGCTGCAAAAATGTGATCGGTATGCATTACGATACTTTCCCGGTTATTGTGATTGACAAGGCGGAAGTAAAACAAAAATTTGAAAAGGCGGGCATCAATTTAACCTTGCTGGAGATTGGCGCGGGCAAAGAATTGTAAACGGTAATCAACAGGTAAAAGAAAAGCCCCGGAAATTCCGGGGCTTTTCTTTTACCTGTTGAATTGCTTCACCTGGGTAGTGTCTTTTTTCTTTTTCTTCATGGTATCCGTTTTGGATTTTTTCTTTTTGGTGGTGTCGGTCTGCATCGAAGATTTAACCGTGTTGACATTGCTGTGCGCGTAAACACTTCCGAACGAGATCGCTGCTAAAGCAATCATACAAAATAGTTTTTTCATTTTTTTTTGAATTTGATTTAACTAATGCTGATTAACTATTATTTAAATTAGAATAACGTTAGAAAACAACTATTTCGCATAATGATTGTTTTTATAACCTATAAATAAATTTTAATTTTCAGCAAGGCTCCTGGCAGACAGGGCGTTTAAGTGTATTTTAATTTTTAATTAATAACGATATTCCATCAAATACCACTCAAAACGCATAAAAAATGCCCCGGCGTTTGGCGGAGCATGTTCATTTAATGGGAAAGAAAAAGCAAATCAGTGTCCGTGATTCGTCGTATCCTTCATTTTGGTTTTTACTTTCATGTGATGGCCCTTGGTTTTTCTTTTGTAGGTGTGATGAGCCATTTTGGTTTTAACCTTTGTCGTATCCGACTGCTGGTTCATGGGGATTGCCGCTGATGCGATGCCCAGACTGATCGCTGCTAATGCGATCAAACTTAATGCCTTTTTCATAGTTTGGATGTTTATTTTATTGATAAACCAAGCCATCCAAAAAATGTTTTTGCAAGTTCCGGCTATCAGATCACGGTACCGTTCGGAATGATCGCACGTTTCTTCACAATCACAATTCCGTCCTGTACGGTATAGGTTTCATAGTCGCCGTTTGGCAGGGTTTCGCCGACGTTTATTTTCACATCGTCGCCGATACGGGTATTCTTATCGATAATAGCGTTTCGGATGTGGCAGTTGTCGCCGATACCCATAAACGGCGAATGGCTCAGGTGCGATTCTTCGATCTGGTTGAGCGTTTCGTAGTTGTCGCTGCCCATTACGTAGCAATTTTCAATTACTGTACCGAAACCGATCCGGGTACGTATGCCGATAATAGAGCGCGTGATATGACTGGCATTAATGATACAACCATCGGCAATAATGGCCCTGTCAACCTGCGTACCCGACATTTTTGACGGCGGCAGCATCCTGGCGCGGGTGTATATCGGGTTTTTATCAAACAAGTTAAATTGGGGGATATCATCCGTAAGGCCCAGGTTTGCTTCAAAAAAGGATGGTATGGTACCGATGTCAGTCCAGTACCCTTCATATTGATAGCTCAATACCCTTTGATTGGCGATTGACTGCGGAATGATCTCTTTGCCGAAATCGGTTTTGTCATTTCCTTCCAAAAGATCATAAAGCATATTTTTGTTAAACAGGTAAATACCCATCGAGGCCAGGTAATAGCGGCCTTCGGCCTTCATCTGGGGGCTTACTTCTGAAACCCAGTTTTCAAACCCGCTTTTAGGTTTTTCGATAAATGAAGTGATCCAATTTTCTTCATTGGTTTTCATGATGCCAAATCCGGGTACATCATTAACGTGTACGGGTATAGTGGCAATGGATATATCGGCATTGACATCGATATGTTTTTGGATCATATCCTCAAAATCCATCTGGTAAAGCTGGTCGCCCGACAGAATGAGCACATAATCAAACTCATGCACCTCCAGGTGTTTAAAGCTCTGTCTCACGGCATCGGCAGTTCCCTGGAACCAGGAAACGTTGGAAGGCGTTTGTTCTGCGGCCAAAATATCCACAAAAGCTTCGCTGAAGTTACTGAAATGGTAGGTGTTTTTGATGTGCTTGTTCAGCGATGCCGAGTTAAATTGCGTTAGCACGTATATCCGGTGAATGCCCGAATGCAGGCAGTTGGAAATAGGTATATCAACCAAACGGTATTTGCCGGCTATTGGCACTGCCGGTTTTGAACGTGTTGCGGTTAACGGTGATAACCGGCTGCCCTGGCCGCCGCCAAGTACAATGCAAATCACTTTTGAGGTCATGTTGTTTGAGTTAAGCTTTCGTAAAGAGTTATATATTCCTTCGCCGACCGGTCCCACGAAAAGTCGAGCGCCATCATTAATTTTTGCAGATGCTGCAAATGCTGCGTGTTGCCGTATAGTTTTACAGCCCTGGTGACCGAGTGGCAAATATCTTCTACGCTGGCGTGATTAAAGCAAATACCATACCCGCCTTCGTCGCCAAAATCAATCACCGTATCGCGCAGGCCGCCTGTGCGCCTTACAACAGGGCAGGTGCCATAGCGTAAGGCATACAGTTGATTAAGCCCGCAGGGTTCCACGCGCGAAGGCATCAGCAAAAAGTCGGCGCCTGCGTAGATCAGGTGTGCCAGCGTTTCGTCATAGCCGATAAACACGTTGCATTGCTCGGGGTAAAAGTCTTTCAATTCAACCAGTTCCCTTTCCACGTCCTTTTCTCCCGCGCCCAAAAGCAGGAAATTAAAGCCATTGGGATGCTCGTTAAAGCTTTCTTCCATGGCCGTTGCAAGCAGGTCGGCCCCTTTTTCGCCAACCAGCCGCCCGATAAAGGCGATCAGCGGCCGGTCCGGTGCAAGTCCAAACCGTTCGCAAAGCGCCGCTTTATTGGCGTATTTTCCGGCGGTTATTTGCTTGATCGAGAATTTATTGGGGATCATCGGATCCTTTTTAGGGTCCCAGATTTCGGTGTCAATACCATTGATAATGCCCTGCCCTTTGCCGCCTTCCAGGTGAAACAAAAACTCCAGGCCGTTTGAGCTTACGGAAAGCTCATTAAGATATGTAGGCGAAACGGTAGTGTACCGCCAGCAGCACTTCACTGCAGCTGCTAATGGGTTGATAGAACCACCCCAATCCAAAAGACCTGTTTTTGACAGATCGATCTCGGGCAGGTACGATAATTTATCCCAACCGAACGAGCCGTGATACTGCCCGTTATGGATGGTAAGTACAGTGGGCGTGTTGGCCAGGTGTGTATAAAGGCGCGAGTGCTGCAATAAAAATGGCACCAAGCCCGAATGATGATCATGGCAATGGATCAGGTCGGGGGATTGCTGCGAATAGCTGATCCAGTCCAAAAATGCGATCTGGAAGGCGATAAACTGCTCGGTTTCATCCGGGTACTGGTAAACTTCCACCCTGTCAATCAGGCCGGGAATTCTTACCAAATATAGTTCGAAACCAAGCTTATCCGTCTTTTCTTTTAATATTTCGAAATAGAGCCGGCGTGTGCCCAATAATGTCGATGCCCGGAAAACGATATCAAACTCGTTTTCCTGTACAAATTTGCGGTTATAATAAGGCATCACAACAGCCGCCTGCAGGCCGGCTAAAACCTGGTATTTGGGCAATGCCCCCACAACGTCGGCAAGGCCGCCCACTTTGGCAACAGGATAACACTCGGCGCTCAGGTGAAAAATTCTCATAGGGTTTATTAATTGCTCAAGTTAAGCAAAAGAATTACTCAAATAAACAAATGCTTATGGATAATATGTTTGAAAAAATAATTTTTGTTAATTGTGTAGCATCAGCGAGGGTTCATTTGCATAATGAAAGCCAGAAGGGGCTTTTATTAAGAAATATTCATAAAAACGGCTGTTTTATGAATGGATATTATTGAAATGATAATCAGGAAAAACTAATGAGCAATCAAAATACGATATTGCAGGACAATAGCGCAGATTTCAAAATGCCTGCCTCTTCATACGTCTGCTCATACACCCCAGATGAATTAAGCGTAAGCAGCGTCGTTTTTTTATTTTCCGGGTCGATAAGGAAATATTCCTTTACACCAGCTTTTTCATACAGCGACAGTTTACGTTGGGTATCATAGGAGCGACTGGTTGAAATAATCTCGATAACAACATCGGGAACGCCATGAACACCGTTTTTTTGAATGATGTCTTTTCTCTCACTTAGAACGATGAATAGATCAGGTTGTACTACCGATTGTAGCTGCTCAAAATAAACATCAAATGGTGCTGCGCATAATTCTCCAATGGGGTTTTCATTTAAAAATTGAAATAACTGAGCAGTAAGCCGGATCAATAGTGATTGATGTTCCCGGGATGGTGAAGGCGCCGTAATTAGTTCGTTAAAGATAACCTCGCACCGTGTACCTTCAGGCAGCATTCGGTACACATCAATCGCCGTCGAAGGTATCTCAGATATAACATTTTTATATTTATGTTGATCGCTCATTGCTTTCCAATCGCCGTATCACAAATATAACTTATTTCAAACCAAAAAGTTGCAACCAACTTATTCAACTTAATCAACTCAATCCAACCCATTCAACCAACCAATCAATGCGCCTCCAGCCAGTTCACGCCCGTCCCTATCTCCACTAAAATAGGCACAGTGGTTTTAATTGCATTCTTCATATTCTCCATGATGATCGGCTTCACAATTTCCACTTCGTGATGCGGAACATCAAAAACCAATTCGTCATGCACCTGCATGGTCATGCGGGCATCCAGTTTCCTGGCGCAAAACTCCCGGTGAATATTGATCATCGCGATCTTGATCATATCTGCCGCCGAGCCTTGTATAGGCGCGTTAATAGCATTTCGCTCCGCAAAGCCGCGCACGGTTTGGTTGGCGGAGTTGATATCGCGCAAATATCGGCGGCGGCCCATCAGGGTACACACAAAGCCGTTTTCGCGCGCAAAGTTCATGGTATCGGCCATGTATTGCTTGATGCCGGGGTATTGGGCAAAATAGTTGTCGATGATCTCTGCCGCTTCCTTTCGCGGGATACCCAAACTTTGTGATAAACCAAATGCCGACTGCCCGTAAATGATGCCAAAATTCACTGCTTTGGCATTGCGGCGCTGGTCGCTGCTCACCTGGTCCAGGGCAACGCCATACACATTGGCTGCTGTCGCGGTGTGGATGTCGAGGTTTTGCACAAAGGCGTCGGTCATATTCGGGTCCTTGCTGATCTCAGCAATAATGCGCAATTCTATCTGCGAGTAATCCGCAGAGACGATGGTATGGCCCTCATCCCGCGGAATAAACGCTTTCCTTACTTCTCTGCCCCGCTCGGTGCGGATGGGTATATTTTGCAGGTTAGGGTTAACGGAGCTTAAGCGCCCTGTAGCGGCTACCGCCTGGTTGTACGATGTGTGCACACGCCCGGTTTTTTTGTTTACCATAGTGGGCAGCGCATCCACATAGGTGGATTTTAGCTTTTGCAGCTGGCGGAAATCAAGTATATCTCTTACAATATCGCTTTTGGCTGCTAAGGACATCAGCACATCCTCGCCGGTTTGGTACTGGCCCGTCTTGGTTTTTTTGGCCTTAGGGTCAAGCATCAGCTTTTCAAAAAGCACTTCGCCCAGTTGTTTCGGCGATGCAATATTGAAACGCACGCCTGCTTTTTCGTAAACTATTTTCTCGTACCGGGCAATATCTTTCTCCAGTTCTTTCGAAAATTCCCTCAGCGTTTCGTGGTCGATCTTTACGCCTTCGAACTCCATATCGGCCAGCACGTAGATCAGCGGGTTTTCAATCTCGTGGATCAGCTTTTCGCTTTCCACTTCCTTCAGTTTCGGTTCGAATACTGTTTTTAGCTGCAAAGTGATGTCGGCATCCTCGGCGGCGTATTCTTTTATTTTCTCTATCTCCACGTCGCGCATGCTGCCCTGACCTTTGCCTTTCGGGCCGATCAGCTCGGTAATAGAAACCGGTTTGTACGCCAAATAATTCTCCGAAAGCACATCCATATTATGCCGCGTGTCGGGGTCTATCACGTAGTGTGCCATCATGGTATCAAACAGGTCGCCCCGCATCTGCACGTCGTACCATTTCAGCATCAGGATGTCGTACTTGATATTCTGGCCTATCTTGCCGATAGCCGGGTTTTCCATCACCTCCCTGAATTCGTTCACAATGGCCTTTGTTACTTCCTGGTCTTCCGGCACAGGCACGTACCATGCTTCGCCGGGTTTTACGGCAAATGACAAGCCCACCAGTTCACAGTCATTGGCATCGGTACCCGTGGTTTCAGTATCAAAACAAAAGCTTTTTTGCTGCGCGAGGATATCGATCAGCGCTTTCCGTTTTTCAGCAGTATCCGCCAAATGATATTCATGCGGAACGGTAGAGATATTTTTAGCCGGCGTAGTAAACTCAGGTTCAGCGATATCCTGCACTTCAAGGATCATGGTCGTGCGCCCGGTGGCAACGGGATCACCAAACAGGTCTGTTTGAACGCCGACCGATTTAATTTCCGTAATGCTGAAATCGTCGCCAAATACGCGTTTCCCAAGGGTGCGAAACTCCAGTTCGGCAAATAAAGGTTCCAGCAAATCTTTGCTCGGCGCGCACATCTCCAGGCCAGCCTCATCCAACTCCACAGGGGCGTTCAGGTTGATGGTCGCCAGCTTTTTGGAGAGCAAGCCCTGTTCAGCGTATTGCTTCACATTTTCCTGCAATTTGCCTTTCAGTTCATCGGCATGCTCGATTATTCCTTCCACTGAGCCATATTGTTTGATCAGTGATTTAGCCGTTTTTTCGCCAACGCCGGGTATGCCTGGGATATTATCCACTGCATCGCCCCACAGGCCCAATATGTCAATTACCTGCTCAACGCGCTCAACCTCCCATTTGGCCAGCACTTCTTTCACCCCCAAAATTTCCATTTCATTACCCAGGCGGGCAGGTTTATAAATGAATATCTTATCGGATACCAACTGCGCAAAATCCTTATCAGGCGTCATGCAAAACACATTGTAGCCTTTTGCCTCGGCTTTTTTGGCCAGCGTGCCGATAATATCGTCCGCCTCGTAGCCATCCGAAGTAATCACGGGGATATTAAAACCAAGGATCACCTTGAAAATATAGGGAAGGGCTGTCGACAGATCCTCCGGCATAGCTTCGCGATGCGCTTTGTAATCGGCAAAATCCACGTGACGTTCAGTCGGCGCTTCGGTATCAAATACCACGGCCATGTGGGTAGGGTTTTCCTTCCGGATCACCTCCAGCAGCGTATTGGTAAACCCCAATACCGCGGAAGTGTTTAACCCGCCCGAGGTAAAGCGCGGCGTTTTACTTAAAGCAAAATGAGCCCGGTAAATCAGGGCCATGCCGTCTAACAAAAATAACTTCTTATTCATAATTTTTAATTACGCGAATTACACGAATTATATCGAATTATCACAAAAGAAAGTTGACACGAATCAGACGGATTAAGATGTGTTTTAAATGGAGGCCGGGCACAAGAAAGATAGCGCTTAAATCTGCTTTCGTTAATTCGTGAAATTCGTCCTCATTCGTTAAATTCGCGTCAATTTATTTAAAACTGCAATCAGGCAAATGATCATTCACCATCCCGGTAGCCTGCATGTGAGCATAACAAATGGTGGTACCAAAAAATTTGAAGCCCCGCTTTTTCATATCCTTGCTGATCGCATCGGAAATGGGCGTACTGGCAGGGATTTTTTCGCTGAAATTGTTGATAGGCTTGCCGTCGGGCATAAAACTGTAAAGGTATTTATCAAACGAGCCGAACTCTTTTTGTATATCGATAAAAAGTTTGGCGTTGCTGATGGCCGAAGTGATCTTGCCGCGGTTGCGGATGATGCTGGCATCTTGCATCAGCCGTTCGACATCCTCTTCGGTAAATGCTGCTACTTTCTCTACTTCGAAATCGGCGAATGCGATCCGGTAGCCCTCACGCCGGCGTAAAATGGTTATCCAGCTCAAGCCTGCCTGCGCCGATTCAAGCACCAGGAATTCAAACAGCTTTTTATCATTATGCATGGGTTTGCCCCATTCCTCGTCGTGATATTTAATGTAAAGTTCATCTTTGCCGCACCAGGAGCAGCGCTTTAAGTCTTGAGTTGACATGGTTTATAATTAATATAAGTCATGTCATTGCGAGGAGGAACGACGAAGCAAACTCTTCGCCAACGCATTGGCGTCAATGTCTGGCGACGAGGTTGCTTCGCGGCGCTCGCAATGACAAGTCGGGTTTTGTCTATTACAATTCTACAAAAAATTTACTGTGCGTTCAACTCATCCCAGTATTCCACCGCCCTGCGATGGTGCGGTATTACAATCGACCCGCCCACTAAATTGGCGATCATAAATACCTCGTTCATTTCATCACTGGTTACACCCGCTTCGTGGCATTTGCCCAAATGATATTTAATGCAATCGTCGCAGCGCAGCACCATCGAGGCCACCAGGCCCAGCATCTCTTTCGTTTTTACATCCAGGGCGCCATCGGCGTAAGTGGTGGTATCCAGCGCAAAAAAACGTTTGATATTGGTATTGGCGGTTTCCATTATCCTGTCGTTCATTTTTGTACGATAGGATTCAAATTCTTCTATTAATGACATGGATCAATTAGTGAATTAGTGATTTAATGATTATCATTGAGTGTTCAAAAGTAACTTATTCAACTCACTCAACTCGATCACCATGGAATCTTTATCCCCCAACATCTTTGTGGAAAGCATGAGCGAAACGATCAGTTTCTACAAGTCGATAGGCTTTGCCGTAGCCATGTCTGTGCCGCCGGAAGGAGACGATTTGGTTTGGGCAATGATGACCAACGGCGCCGTTACCTTTATGTTTCAAACGTTTGCAAGTTTGGGGGATGAGTTGCCGCAGATCAGCCGGAATAATGGAGGGTCATTGCTGTTTTACATCAACATTAAGGGTATCCGTAAGTTTTTTGAAGACGTGAAGGACAAAGTGACCGTGTTGAAGGGGCTTGAAAAAACATTTTATGGCGCAACCGAGTTTTCGATACTTGATAACAATAATTATGTATTAACCTTTGCGGAGGACGAATAGATCCCGTTCAATATTTAAATGATAACTTTTAAACGACTCGACCACGTGCAAATCTCTATCCCTAAGGGAACGGAAGACCAGGCAAGGGCATTTTACACCGGTATTTTGGGCTTAAAAGAAATCCCGAAGCCGGCATCGCTGGTGCCAAACGGCGGCTTGTGGTACCAGGTGGCCGACGTGGAATTGCACCTGGGCATAGAGCCGGAAATTATTACGCGCCGCCATCCGGCCTTTGAGATAACAGATGTGGCCGCGGCGCGTGCGCTGCTGCAGGACAAGGTTAAAATTGTGGAAGAGCCTTTTATTCCCGGCCGTACCCGGTTTGCCTTTATCGACCCTTTTGGCAACAAGATAGAATTTTTGCAAATGCTTGATTAGCAGTAAATATTATTATATTTAAACCAATATTTTAAGCTTAAAAGATATATGAAGTTTATTTCCCCTAAAATTCATGGATTGATCGATTACCTGGTGGTGATTTTCCTGCTTGTTTCTCCCTCATTTTTTGGCTTTACCGGCCTGGTGGCCGTATTTACTTATGCACTGGGGGTAGTTCACCTGCTGTTAACTGCGGTTACCAACTACCCGTTGGGAATAGTTAAAATAATCCCGGTGAGTTTTCATGCCACAATTGAGGTGCTGGTGGGGATTGTGCTGATCGTACTTGCTTATACGCTTTTTAAGGACAACCCGCAAGGCAGCAAGCTTTATTACGTCATCTTTGGCACGGTGATATTGCTCACCTGGCTGGTGACTGATTATACCGGTGCTCAGCATCCAGGCGCGCAGCGTTTATAGCGCCAATTCAACGGACGGGTCCCAAAAGCGGGTTTTAAAATCCTGTACCTGATCATCTTCTACTATAACGCCTTCGCTTTCCAGCATTTGCTGCATCAGGTTGCCGCCAAAGTGAAACTTTGCAGTCAGCAAACCCTGCCTGTTCACCACCCTGTGCGCGGGTACCGGCGGAATGGCTTTACCGCAAGCCAGCATGGCATAACCCACCATCCGCGAAGAACCTTTTGTACCCAGGTAATTCGCGATAGCGCCATAAGAGGTAACCCTCCCCGCCGGTATCAGCCGAACCACCTGGTAAACGCGATCAAAAAAATTATCTTCGGCCATGTCCTTATAATCTAAATATAGCCACCTTTTAACTCCTCCCCTGAAGGGGAGGCAAGGAGGGGTAAGAAAACTTAAGGTAGTTAATATTCTTGTTCGTTTGCAGGTATTTTTTCTCGTAGTACGTTTTAATGGATAGCACCTCGTCAGCAAACTCCGAATGATAAAGGTCTTCCGTTTTCGCATGCAATACCATCCCGGTTTCTCCTATTTTTTCGGCAGTGTAGGCGTGCAGTGCATCGTTATCTGTTTTTAGGTTGATATAAGCGCCGGGTTTTAATATCGGCTTATATTTCTCCAAAAACCTGGGCGAAGTAAGCCTCTTTTTTTCCCTGCTTACCTGGGGCTGCGGATCGGGGAAGGTGATCCATATTTCATCCACTTCGCCCGGGCCGAAGTAGTCGGTGATGTTCTCTATTTGTATACGTAAAAAGCCAACGTTATTTACGCCATCTTCCAGCGCTGTTTTAGCGCCCCGCCAAATGCGGTTGCCTTTATAGTCTATCCCAATGAAGTTTTTCTCGGGAAACAACCGCGCCAGGTTAACCGAATATTCGCCTTTGCCGCAGGCCAGTTCAAGCACAACCGGGTTATTATTTTTGAAAAACTCAGCCGCCCATACGCCTTTAAACGGTTTCCCGGCATCCAGTTGTAAAACATTGCTGAACGTAAGTACCTCGGCAAAGCGCCTTAATTTGTCTTTTCCCACTTTAATTTAAAAGCGCAAAAATAGCGGTTTATGGTGCTAATAGTAAACCGTTTTTTGCGATAATTGCTTTGAGATAAATGTTATGGCAAAAAAGAAAAAAGGCAAGGTTGTGCAATTGAAGCAAGCGCAGCAAAGCCCTGAAAACTATGTAAAAACACAGGCGAGGCAATTGCCGGTGATTGAATGCTGGATAAGCCGGGAATGGCAGGATAACGGGATTTCGAACGTTATTGTGGCCCGCGGGCATAAAAACGGCAACGTAACAGCAGGAATTTACCTGGTTGATACTTATTGCCTTGGTGTAAAGGACGCCAGTTATGAATTTAACTTGTCGCCGGCTGAGTATAAATTTCTGAAAAATCATGCAGGCGACATTGAACCTTGCGAGTATGCTATTGCACATAATATTATTTATGGCGCAATAGCCTTTGCCGAAGACTATGGGTTTAAACCGTATAAAGATTTTGCTATTGCTCAATATATTCTTGAAGAGGACGACGACAATGTGGAATTGATGGAACTTGAATTTGGTTTCGAAGGCCAGCCATACTATTTCAGGGGCCCGTATGACGATGACACCAAAGTGAATCAAATCCGGAACACACTGATGCGCACGGCTGGCGAAGGCAATTTTACGATAATTGAAGACGTGGACGGTGATGACAACTGGGACGACGATGAGTTGGAAGACTATAGTGATGACGAGTTTGACGATGAGGAGGATGACCCTGATGACCAGGAGGAAATGTTTGAGGAGTTAATGCACACTGCAAAACCTGTAAACAAAGTATACGAAAAAGCCTGCAGAACGCCGGAAGCCCATGCGATGTTGAAATCATCGCCGATTGGACGGGGCTACAGGTTGACGGAAAAACCAGTTGGTAACCAATATGACCTTTTTGCGGACCCGACTGAAGAAAAGCTATATGGCGAATTAAGAATCTCGTTTGAGAACGGCGAATTTGAAGAGACCATTGCGGAATTACAAAAAGCGATCACCACCTACCCGGAAAGTGCACGTTTTTACAATTTGCTGCAGGCTTGTTACCTTTTTGACGGACAGAGGGAAAAATCAAACGAACTGACTTTAGAGATGATAAAAAAATTTCCGGATTACCTGTTTGCACTCGTGCCCTACGCTAACTTACTGGTCGACGAGGATAAGCCGGAGGAAGCGCTTGCGTCTTTTAAAGGCAACACCGACCTGGACCAGCTTTATCCCGGGCGCAAACAATTTAACCGGCACGAAGCGGCAATTTATTTTGCAACCATGTGCCGGTGCCATGTTGCTTTGGGTGATATTGATAAGGCCGATTTGTACATGAATGCCATATTTAAAAAAGATCTCCAGCACGTGCCCCATCAAACACTCGTAAATAAAGCATTGATGGAACTGTGCAACGCCAAAATAATCAGGATAAAAACGAAGATCGGCTGGGAATAGCGATCGGGTGGTTTGGCAAACAGAAATCCCCTATCTTTATCATAAAAAAGTCCGGCCTATGAAACCTCCTTTTAATATATCGCTCTGCGTTAGTTTGGTATTTGCCTTGGTTTTAACCGCTCAAAGCAAACCCGGCAAAATAACCGGCAATCCCCCATCAAAAGATCTTCCCCGCATAGCCATCTGCGGGCTAGGCATCGAATCAAGCACCTTTTCGCCGGCATTGACGGAAGAACCCGCTTTCCATGCAAAATATAACGACAACGTTTTCACCACCTACCCATTTTTATCCATTGATTCTCCGCTTCGGCACAGGGTAACCTGGTACCCAACCCTCGTTGGCCATGCGCTGCCCGGCGGAACCGTTACCCGCGCGGCCTATGAATCGCTGGTAAAACAAACGCTGGATATGCTTAAAAAGAATTTGCCTTACGATGGTTTGTATTTTGATATCCATGGTGCGATGAGCGTTGTAGGTCTGGATGACCCTGAAGGTGATTTTATACAGCGGATACGGAAGGTTGTCGGCACAAAAACCATTATTTCGACTTCGATGGACCTCCATGGAAACGTATCCTGGCGATTGGCCGAAAATACCGACCTGATCACCTGTTACCGCCTCGCGCCGCACGAAGATGCAATGGCGACCAAAAAACGGGCCGTTGAAAATTTGATCAACCGGATTGAAAGCGGCAAAGGTAAGCCCCTTTACAAAGCATATGTTAAAGTGCCTATTTTACTTCCTGGCGAAAAAACCAGCACCCGCATTGAGCCTGCCAAAAGCGTGTACGCAGCAGTAGCGCCGGCTTCGGTTCAACCCGGCGTGGTTGATGCCGCTATTTGGGTAGGCTATGCCTGGGCCGATGAACCGCGCAACCATGCCGTGGTAATGGTGACCGGCGACGATAAAGACAAGGTGACCTCTTCTGCCGAACGTTTGGCAAAAGGCTTTTGGGATGCCCGGGCGGGTTTCAAATTCGTCTCGCCAACAGGCACACTGACCGAGTGCCTGGATAAAGCGATCGCAAGTACCAAACATCCTTTTTTTATCAGCGATTCAGGCGATAACCCGACTGCCGGCGGCGCAGGCGACGTTACCTGGACAATCCAGGAAGTATTGAAGCGGCCGGAGTTTAAAACAGAGAATGGCCCGTCATTGATCTATGCCTCTATCCCCGGTCCCGACCTGGTTGCCAAAGCCGAAGCGGCGGGCGTGGGCAATATGGTCGACGGTTATGCCGGCGCAAAGGTTGACGCACGCTTTGCGCCGCCGGTACGTATTGCAGGTAAAGTGGAATCCATTTTTAAAGGCGACGTGGATGCTGAAGTTGAGGTGGCCATAAAAGTAGGCAGCGTACACGTTATCGTCACCAAAAAACGCAAGCCATACCACCATGAGCATGATTTTACCGCCCTTGGCCTAAACCCGCGCAAAGCAGATATTGTTGTTGTAAAGATAGGATACCTGGAGCCGGAATTATACAACATGCGGGCCGACTGGATAATGGCCATCACCCCCGGCGGGGTGGACCAGGGAATAGAGCAACTGCCTTATAAACGAATAGAGCGGCCCATGTTCCCGTTTGATAAAGATATGGCTGAACCTGATCTTTCGGCAAAGCTGGTGCCATTGTCGGATAAATTGTAATGTTTTCAGAACCTGAACCTGTCGTAAGAGACGCGATGCATCGCGTCTCTCTAAGCGGGGACGTTGCATAAACAATCGGCAGAACCTCACTACCAAATTTTTACTCTTTTATCCGGATCTAACCACATTTTATCGCCTTTTTTAATGTGGAAAGCTTCATAAAATTCAGGCACATCGGTAAACGGCCCGTTCACGCGCATAAATCCCGGCGCGTGCTCGTTGGTTAGTATCTGGCTCGACAGGGCTTCTTTCCGGTCTTGTCCCAGCCACCCCAACGCATAGCCAAGGAAAAAACGTTGAATAGGCGTCAATCCGTTGATCGGCTTTCCTTCTTTGTATTGTTCTGTCTTCTTAAATGCATCCAGGCCTATCACTATGCCGCCCAGGTCGGCGATGTTTTCGCCCAGCGTGGCTTTGCCGTTCACATGCAGGCCGTATATGCTGTACGTGTTAAACTGATCGATCAGCATCTGCGCGCGCTGTGTAAATTTAACCGAATCCTGCGGCGACCACCAGCCTTTTAAATTGCCTTTAGCGTCGAATTGCCTCCCCTCATCGTCAAAGCCATGGGTCATTTCGTGTCCGATTGTCGAGGCCGCAGCATAACCGTAAACAACCGCGTCGTCCATATCCTCATCCTTCACCCCCGGCACCAGGAACTGCGCCGCCGGCAACACGATCTCGTTATTCGATGGGTTATAATAAGCATTATACGTTTGCGGCGTGATATCCCACTCGGTGCGGTCAACCGGTTTGCCCAGCTTGTTTGCCTCAAAACGATGCCAAAAGTTATTGGCGCGCATCACATTCAGGCAGTATGGCCCCTTGTCGATCATCAGCGACGAAAAATCCTTCCAATGGTCGGGGTATCCCACCTTGGGCATCACTTTCGATAACTTATAATACGCTTTTTGTTTGGTTTGATCGCTCATCCAGTCCAGTTTTTCAATATGCTCTTTAAAGCTGGCGCGCATGGCTTCCACCAAATCCACATAACGCTGTTTTGTTTTTTCAGAGAAATACTCTTTAACGAACAGTTGCCCAAGCACCTCGCCCATCAGGCCGTTTTCATTATCGATCACGCGCTTCCAGCGTGGCAGCTGCTCCTGGCTGCCGTACAGCACCGTGCCATAAAACCTAAAATTCTCCTGGTCGAAAGGTTTGCTCAGGCATGAACTGAAAGCGGTCACCAGGTTTTTCAGGAGGTAGTTTTTCCAGTCATCGATGGTATAAATGCTCAGTGCTTTATTCAAAGCCCGGTAATATTCCGGCTGGCCTACAATTACCGTATCAACGTTTTTATAATCCATCTCATCAAAGGCCCTTGCCCAGTTGATAGCCGGCGTTAGTTTGCTTAATCCCGCCAGGGGCATTTTATTGTAATTATGGTAGGGGTCGCGCAGGTCCTGCAGCTTCCGGGAACTGTCCGCCAAAAATTGCTCAAGGCTATAAGTCTTTTGGGTGGCCGCTATAGCCTGATCACTATTCAGGCCCGACAGTTTGTAAACGATGGGCAAGTGGGTTTTTTGGTAGTCTGTACGGATGGCCACGCTATGCTCATCGGTATTAAAATAATAGTCGCGGTTAGGCAGGCCAATCCCGCCCTGGTACAGTTGCAAAAGATTTTTGTCGCTGTTTTTGGCATCCTGCCCAACACCGGCTGCAATTGGAGTTTCCACGCCGATGGTTTGCAGGTGGGCAAACTCATCAACCAGGCTATTGATATCCTTAACGGCTTCAATCCGGGCAATTTCGGGCTTCAGGGGGTCAAGGCCTTCCTTTTCAATGGCCGCAGTGTCCATCCCGCTGCGGTAAAAATCGCCAATCTTTTGGGTATTGGTACCTTTGGCGGCATCGGCTTTCTCCGCCTCCAGGTTTATTTTTTTCAGGCGATCACGCAATTCTTCCTCCACTACATTGCCAATCCCCCAGGCAGGATAGGCAGCGGGTATCGGATTTTTTTTAAGCCAGGCGCCGTTGGCATATTTAAAAAAATCGTCACCGGGTTTTACCGTTGTATCCAGATTTTTGAATACCGCGTCGTTTTCGGCATACGTTCTCGATTTGCCATTACATGAAGTGATCGTCAAAACACAAAGCGCGTTAAACAAAATAATCACCCAAAAACAGTTTTTTTTCATCTTTTTGATTTTTATGTAGATAAATAAATACAAGCCTTGTATGAAATAACAGACAGGATACAGCCGATGCAGGTTATTTATGCCAACCGGAAATCGTCCCAAAAAAAATTTATTAATTTATTTTCGTGGTTGCGTAAAAAACAACCTGCTTATTTTTAAACGCCCCGTCCGCTATGCCGCAGTGCGAAAGAACTGTTAATCTCAAAACACCTTTTTAAATTTAATATGCTTATAATCAACAATATAAACGCATTTTACCTTCGATACAAATTACACTATGCCTGCCATGCCCGTAAATGTAAAACTTTAAATTTATTTTTCGATGAGGGCTTCAACACTATTTTTTCAGTACAGGTTAGCGCTATTAATACCGCAAAAATAATTATGGCTTGACATTTGTTATTAAATCGGCAGCCCTGCATATAATCTGTGAAAAAGATAAAACATCTACCTGTGAAAAACTTTGTTTTTGAATTCTCAGACGCCCAGGCTGAGCTTTTTTGTTCTTTGTTTTGGGTTTAATCAATAGTTTAAATTAATTAGGGGAAAGGGAGCTTCGCAAAAGGCTCTCTTTTTTTTTGTCCACTTTTTACTATGCATGCATAATATTACCTTTGCAGCCAGATTTACCACCTATGCATTTTGAGCTCACCGAAGAACAGGAAATGATACGCCAGGCGGCGCGCGATTTTGCGCTGCACGAATTAAAGCCCGGCGTAATTGAACGCGACGAACACCAGAAATTCCCCGCCGAACAAGTAAAAAAAATGGGCGAGCTGGGCTTTTTGGGCATGATGGTAAGCCCGGAATATGGCGGCGCCGGCCTGGACGCCGTTTCTTACGTTTTGGTAATGGAGGAATTATCAAAAATCGATGCTTCCGCTTCGGTAGTGGTATCGGTAAACAATTCGCTGGTTTGTTACGGGCTTGAAAAGTACGGCACCGAAGAACAAAAGCAAAAATACCTTGTGCCGCTGGCTTCCGGTGAAAAGTTGGGCGCGTTTTGTTTATCGGAGCCTGAAGCCGGGTCGGACGCTACCTCGCAAAAAACAACTGCCATTGATATGGGCGACCATTATTTGCTGAACGGTGTTAAAAACTGGATCACTAACGGCGGCTCTGCCTCAACCTATTTGGTAATGGCACAAACTGACGCGGCAAAAAAGCATCATGGTATTAATACGCTGATCGTGGAGCGCGGCATGGAAGGTTTTACTGTCGGTCCAAAGGAAAATAAGCTTGGCATAAGGGGATCGGATACCCACTCCCTCATGTTCAGTGACGTAAAAGTACCTAAAGAAAACAGGATAGGCGAAGACGGCTTCGGGTTTAAATTTGCCATGACAACCCTGGATGGCGGACGTATCGGCATCGCTTCACAGGCCTTAGGCATTGCATCCGGCGCTTATGAGTTGGCGCTGAATTACTCCAAGGAGCGCAAGGCGTTCGGGGATTCGATATCGAAGCTACAAGCGATACAATTTAAGCTTGCCGATATGGCGACTGAAATCGAGTGCGCCCGTTTATTGTGCCTTAAGGCTGCCTGGCTGAAGGACCAGGGCCTGCCATACGGCCAGGCCAGCGCAATGGCCAAACTATATGCATCGGAAGTAGCGATGCGTACGGCGGTTGAAGCGGTGCAGATACATGGCGGCTATGGCTTTGTAAAAGAATACCACGTGGAAAGGCTGATGCGCGATGCCAAGATCACGCAGATATATGAAGGCACTTCCGAAATTCAAAGAATTGTCATATCGAGGGAAGTGTTGAAGTAATCGGGACATTTTTTGATAGTTTTGACACATGACTATCAAAGCAAAAGCTTTTATTACCGGGATATTGCTATGCGGCATTATTTCGGCATCGGCACAAACCAAACTCCAAACAGGCGTCTGGCGGGGCGTTTTAACAACATCCACCGGAAACGCACTGCCGTTCAACTTCGAAATAGAAAATATAAACGGCGTTCCGCGCCTGTATGTTATCAACGGCGCCGAACGGTTTAAAGTAACCGATGTTAAAACACGCGGCGATTCTGTTTTTATCCGTATGCCTTTGTTCGACTCGGAGTTTAAGCTGAAGCAAAGCGGCGGCGGTCTTTCGGGCCGATGGATAAAACATTTAGGGACGAAGGATGCGGTTATGCAGTTTGCAGCAAAACCCCACGTATCCTGGCGGTTTTTTGAGCAGGGTGGCATACCAAAGTTCAACATCGACGGCCGCTGGTCGGCGGTTTTCGGCGAGAATCCGCACGCCGATACTACGGTGGGGGTATTCACCCAAAAAGGGAGCCATGTTACAGGGACCTTTTTAACCACCACCGGTGATTACCGTTTCCTGGACGGGACGGTAAAAGGCGACAGTCTTTATCTTTCCTGCTTTGACGGCGGGCATGCTTTTCTGTTCACCGCGAAAATTAATGATAACCACACCCTAACGGGCGGCAAGTATTTTTCAGGCTACGCCGGGCTGGACAGATGGCAGGCCGTTAGAAATAGTAAGGCCGAGCTGCCCGATGCCTATTCGCTTACCACATTGAAACCCGGCTATAATAAAATTGCTTTTACCTTTAAAGATCTCAATGGTAAACCCGTTTCGTTAAGCGGGCCGCGTTTTAAAAACAAGGTTGTCATACTTCAAATTATGGGTTCGTGGTGCCCTAATTGTATGGACGAAACCAATTTTTTCGTCAGCAGTTTCTACCCTGAATATCACCCTAAAGGCGTGGAGATCATCGGCCTGGCGTATGAGCGCACAACCGATTTCGCCAAATCGCAGCGCACGCTTAAACAGCTGAAGATGCATTTTAACGTACCCTATCCGCTGCTTATTACCGGCTATACCCCTTCAGCCGGCGACCCGCAAAAAAGCCTGCCCATGCTGGCTGATTTTAAAGGTTTCCCCACCACCATTATTATCGATAAAAAAGGAATTGTGCGCAGGATACATACCGGTTTCAACGGACCGGGTACAGGCGAGTATTACACGCAGTTCATAGCTGAATTTGATAAGCTGATCGGTAGCTTATTGGCGGAGTGATGTCGGGTTTTCGATTTTTAATGTGTTTAAAATTCCGAAATCGAACAACCGAAATCCGAAATCAAGACCTCTCCTCCCATATCGCGCACAAATGCAAAATCGTTTCCACCGCTTTTTCCATATCCTGTACCGATACCCATTCCTGCTTACCATGAAAAGCATGCTCGCCGGCAAAAATATTTGGGCAGGGTAAACCCATAAACGACAGGCGCGAACCATCCGTGCCACCGCGTATGCTGCACAGTTTGGGCTGCATACCGGCGCGTTTGATGGCTTCCAGGCCGTATTCAACAATTTCGGGATGCTTGTCCAGTACGCTTTTCATGTTACGGTACTGCGGCCTGGTTTGCAGATCGAACGATGAACCCGGAAAATTTTTCAAAACCTCAGTGGCTACCTTCCGGATCACATTGGCATGATGCTCCAGCATTTTGTCATCAAAATCACGGACGATAAAGTCGATGGCAGCCGTTTCTGCATGACCTTCGATGGCGACCGGATGTACAAAACCCTGCATAAGTTCGGTTCCCTCGGGCGATAATCCGTAAGGCAAAGCTGCCACTATCAGCCCTGCAATTTTTATCGCACTTTCCATTTTGCCTTTTGCAAAACCAGGGTGCGCGCTCACCCCGTTGATCGTCAGCTTTGCGCCATCGGCTGAAAAAGTTTCGTTTTCCAGGTTTCCGGCACTTTCGCCGTCGATAGTATAGGCCGCATAAGCGCCTATCTTTGCGATATCCGCTTTATCCACACCCCTGCCTATCTCTTCGTCCGGTGTAAACAATATTTTTATAGTACCGTGCTTTATTTCGGGGCGGTGCATCAACTCGCAGCAGGCATCCATAATTTCGGCAACCCCGGCTTTATTATCCGCGCCAAGCAGTGTTGTCCCACTGGCGGTTATGATGTCGTTGCCCATTTGGTTTTTAAGGTCGGGGTGTTCGGCAAGCCTGATCACCTGGGCGGGGTCGTCCGGCAAAATCAAATCCTCACCCCGGTAATTTTTATGAACCACCGGCTTCACGCCAGTTCCGCTGCAATCAGGCGCGGTATCCATATGCGAACAAAAACATATTACCGGCACATCCTTTTTGCCGGTATTTGAAGGTATCGTCGCATATACATACCCGTATTCATCCAGGTGGGCATCGCTTACGCCCATGTTAAGTAATTCATCAACCAAAATTCTGCCCAGGTCTTTTTGCTTTTCGGTGGACGGGCAGGTAAGCGACGCTGGGTCTGATTGCGTATCAATTTTCACATAACGTAAAAAGCGCTCGCTCACCGTTAATTCTTTTGTAGTTGAAATAAATTTCATGGGTAATACGGGTAAATTTTATATTTTTGAAAAAGCTCCTAAAATTGTAAATATTGATCAACTTTTAGTATTGAAAAGGTATATTTTATTTTTTGCGGCGGCCCTGATAGCAACCGCTGCTAAGGCGCAAAGCGGCTATAACTACCAGGAATGGGGTGTTGGGGCCGGCGCCTCGTACGAACGGGGTTATACCAACATCACCACTCAATTCAACCATCCGGCGTTTAACGTTAACCTGGTATACAATTACAACCCTTACTTACCCGTTGAAGCCGAGATACAGATAGGCCAATTATCAGGCGGCGGACTTGGGCCGGGCGGCACGCTTGCCCCAAAGCTTGACCCCTACGGCCGTTTTTATGTCAACAATTATAAAGCGCTGATTTTTCACGCTGATTTTCAACTCGGCGCCGGGATTGATTACAGCGACAGCTGGTTCCTGAATATTGTCAAGAATTTTTACGGAGGAACCGGTTTTGGCTTCATTTCAAACACCAATACGGTTCAGCGTACCAGCGTGGTCGATCCCACTTACACCTTTCCGGGCCACAGCAACAGCCTGGACCTGATGGTGCCGATACGGGTGGGTTACGAGTTTAAAATATTTGATAGTTACAACGAGCCGAGTTGGGCTATCGACATTGGCTATGTGCATAGCTTTGCATTTGGCGAAGGGCTTGACGGCTACGACGACCCCTCGTCGAAATTTAAAAACAACGCGATCGACCAATATCGCCAGTTTACTATCCAATTTAAATATTATTTTGGCAGGGTGGTTTCGTTTAACAAATTGATCACCACTTTTAGGTAACACATTGAACCTGGAGGAACTTCGCGAATATTGCCTCGCAAAACCCGGTGTAACAGAGGGTTTGCCATTCGGCGAGGACACGCTGGTGTTTAAAGTTGGCGAAAAGCTGTTCCTGTTAACCAGTATCAGCCGCGGCAACCAGTTTAATGTAAAGTGCGATCCCGAATTGGCCGTTGAATTACGTGAGCGCCACCCGGAAGTAATTCCCGGCTATCACATGAATAAAAAGCTATGGAATACGGTGCAGATGGATGGCAATTTAACCTACAGGCAGCTTTGTGATATGATTGACCATTCGTACGCGCAGGTGGTTGCCGGCCTGCCGAAAAAGGCGCGCGAAAACCTTTAGAGACGCGATACATCGCTTCTCCCGCTGACAGGTAACCGTTCATTTATCAACGCGCAAAAGACGCAAAATATTGCGTCTCTGCCTCGGAAATCACGTTATATTTGCTCAAAACTGACCCTCATGAAAAAAATATTCTGGCTTGCGCTGCTTTGCATGGTTTTTCAGCTGGCAAATGCGCAGCTTACTCCTTTTGAGCAAAGCGCCGATAAAAATTATACCGCCACTTACAGCCAGATCATCAGTTATTACCATCAGCTTGCGGCCAAATACCCTCAAATGAAACTGTTCAATATCGGCACCACTGATATTGGTAAACCTTTGACGTTAATAGTATTATCACGCGATAAGGTTTTTAGCCCGTCGCTGGTTAAACAACAGGGCAAAAGGGTATTGCTGATCAATAATGGCATTCATCCAGGTGAGCCGGAGGGTATAGATGCCAGCATGATGCTCACCCGCAACCTGCTCCAAAAAAATGCGCTGCCGAAGGACGTGGTGATCTGCATCATCGCGGTTTATAATATCGATGGCTGCCTTAACCGGGGACAGAGCCGTATCAACCAAAATGGCCCCCGTGCCTACGGTTTCAGGGGGAATTCGCGCAACCTGGACCTGAACCGCGATTTTATCAAGTGCGACAGCCGCAACGCCCTTGCTTTTGAGCAGATACTGAATACCTGGAGGCCGGAAATTTTCCTGGACAACCACACCAGCGACGGCGCCGATTACCAGTATGTGATGACGCTGATTGAAACACAAAAGGACAAGCAAAATCCTATTTTGGCTGATTATACCTCGAAAACGCTTTCGCCGGAATTGTACAGACGCATGAAGGCAAGCGGTTACGAAATGACACCTTATGTGGAGAGCGAAGACGCCAGCCCCGATTCGGGCATCGTGAGTTTTTTAGAAACGCCCCGCTTTGCAACCGGCTATACCGCCCAGCACAACATCATCAGCTATATTACCGAAACGCACATGCTGAAGCCGTTTGACAAGCGTGTTTATGCCACTTATGATTTTATGCAGGCCCTGATAGACATTAACCAGCGCGATGCTAAACTGATTGGCGATCTGAAACATAGGGCAGATGAGCAGGTATCGCGTCAGCAAACCTATGCGTTGAATTGGGAGCTGGACAAGGAACATTATGATACCCTGGTGTTTAAAGGTTACGCAGCAGGACACAAGACGAGCGAGGTTAGCGGCCTGCCACGCTTATATTACGACCGGAGCAAGCCTTACACCAAAACCATCAAATATTTCGATAATTACAAAACTTCATTAACCGTTGATAAACCGCTGGCCTACGTGATCCCACAGGCCTGGGGCAAAGTGATCGATCTTTTTAAGCTGAATAACGTGGCGATGCATCGCCTGACGCACGATACCACCCTAACCCTGCAGATGTATTATATAGGCGATTACAAAACCCCGCAGCGGCCGTATGAAGGGCATTACCTGCACAGTAATGTAAAGCTGAACCCGGTTACTATGCCGGTAAAGTTTTACCAGGGCGACTACGTGGTGTACACCGACCAGCCGCTAAACCGCTACATCGTGGAAACGCTGGAACCACAGGGAGTTGACTCTTTTTTTGCATGGAACTTTTTTGATTCGGTATTGGGAGAGAAAGAATATTTTTCTGATTACGTTTTTGAAGATGTAGCGGCCAATTTGTTAAAAACCGATCCTGACTTGAAGAAAAAGCTGGATGATGTAAAGGCTGCCGACCCAAAACTGGCCGGCAGCGCGGCGGCGCAGTTAAATTTTGTATACCGTAACTCGCCTTATTTCGAAAAAACATACCTTCGCTACCCAATCGGCAGACTGTTAAACCCTGCCAGGCTTGATCTGAAATGAACGACCTAATGGATTATCTTAGGATGGCGCCCGTAGCATCCTTTATCTTTGCATTTACTATAGCTACGTCCGTTTGGGCCTTTTACAACGATAATATTTACGAAAACCTGATCCTTCATCCCTACAGCGTTTCGCGCGGCCGGCGGGTGTATGCGCTTATTACAAGCGGTTTTATACACGCTGACGTAATGCACCTTGGCTTCAATATGATGTCGTACTTTTTCTTCGCGTTTCAGTTGGAAGCGGGAAACAAAGAACTCGGTTTTACAGGCCTGGGGCACTGGCAGTTCGGCGTACTGTATTTCGTCAGCCTGATTTTGAGCGATGTGCCCTCGGTTTACAAACACCGTAACGACAGCTGGTACCACAGCCTGGGGGCATCGGGGGCAGTAAGTGCCGTGATCTTCAGCTTTATCATGTTCAGCCCATTGGCCGGCATGGGGCTCATTATTTTGCCGGGGGTAAGCATCCCGGCCGTTTTGTTTGGGGCGTTATACCTTTTTTACTGCAATTACGCCTCGAAACATGCCAAAGATAATATTAACCACGACGCGCATTTTTTTGGAGCGCTCAGCGGCCTGCTCATCACCGTCGTCCTGTACCCACATTCTGTGCATGATTTTATCGAAAAGGTTAGCGCGGCAATTCATTCGCTGCTCCACTGATCCGCTTCCCGTCATCGTCAAACAAAAAGCTCATCGGCTTTTCAGGGTTTTTGATGATCTCGAAAAGCAGGTAGCCCCAGGGCTTCCAAAAGTTTTCGAGCACCTGCCCGTAGGTTTTGTTTATCCAGTCGTCAAACAGCGGTTTGCTGCTCATCCCCCGCAAGGGCATGGCCTCCACATAAATGTCATCGCCCACCTCCAGCACGTTGTATTCGGGCAGGCGGTTAAAAAGATAGGCTGAATAAAATACCCTGGCACAAAACTCTTCAAACTGCACGGGGTGCAATTTGTCCTCTCCTATCCTATCCAGCACCTCCTTATGATATAGCTTATTGGCGCCGTTGTCCTGCAGGCAAATGATCAACCCAAAATCATTGATGCGCAGCGAAAAGGTGAGCGTATTGATCTCATCACGGTAATAGAATTCATCTATATTATTGTCAACTTTAAATAGAAAAATACTATAAGGATTAAAATCTTCAAAAACAAGCGGTAAATTAATGCTTTGCAGCATCAGGTGCAGGTTGCTGAATTTATGGATGATGGATTGCGAAATATTAAACTCTTCGCCCTGTGCATGCTGCAGCCGGATGCCTGCCTGTATTTCGTTAAAGATGATGCCGTAAAGCAATTTGCCCGCCCATTGAAATAGTTTCAATCCGTCAAGCTCCTTCACTGCTGAGTAGCCGCTGGTAAACGCTTCGGCCACTTCTTTTTCAAGGGGCTCAAAAAATTCATCACGTAAGTCATTCGCGCAGGGCACTTTTATATCCTCATAATTCGCCCTATTCTCGTCCAGCATCTTGAAAGGCCGGCCGGCAAGACTATAGCGGTCGATAAGCCATTGCGGGAAAACCTGGATCTTTTCGTCACCGGATTTTAAAGCCTGCCCGGTTAAAAAGCAAGTGCTATTGCTGAAGTTAAACTTTTTAAACGGGTAATATATTTGCTGCAGCATGGCGGCAAAGATACACATCGAAATTTGAGGGAAAACTTTAGCTTTGAATTTAACATGAAACTGACTTACCAACCATTCGAGCTGCTGCTAAAGCACACGTTTACCATTGCTAAATTTTCGCGCACGTCGACGCCAATAATGCTGACACAGGTGGAGCATGGGGGGCAAATTGGTCACGGCGAAGCTTCGATGGTGCCGTACATGGGCGAAAGCTTTCAAAGCGCAACCGATTTTTTAAATAAAGTGGATGCCGGTGAATTCAAATACCCTTTTGATTTTGGGGCGATCATGGCTTACCTGGATGATATCGCCCCTGGAAACCCCGCGATTAAGGCCGGCATCGACATTGCCCTGCACGATCTTGATGGCAAGCTGCGGCAAAAACCATGCTGGCAACTGTTGGGCAGCGACCCGGAAAAAATGCCGCTTACCAGCTACACCATCGGTATCGATACGCCGGAAATGATCATCCAAAAAGTAAAAGAGAATCCGGAGTGCAAGATCATTAAGGTGAAACTTGGCCGTGACAGCGACCGGGAACTGATCAACACCATCCGCTCGGTTACCGATCTGCCGCTTTTTGTGGATGCCAACCAGGGCTGGACCAACCTTGAGCAAAGCCTGGACCTGACCCACTGGCTGCATGAGCAGGGCGTATTATTGATAGAACAGCCTATGCTAAAAACCGACCCGGACAGCAATGCATGGTTAACAGAACGCAGCCCCGTACCGATTATCGGGGATGAATCCGTTCAGCGACTGGCGGATGTAGAAAAAGCCAAAGGCGTGTATCACGGCATTAATATCAAGCTGATGAAATCGGCAGGAATGTATGAGGCGCATGAGATGATAAAAAAAGCGCAGGAGCTAAACCTCGGGATCATGATTGGTTGCATGAGCGAAACCAGCTGTGCCACTCTTGCCGCAGCCGCGCTGGCGCCACAATGCGACTGGGCCGACCTGGACGGGCCATTTTTGACGAGCAATAACCCCTACAAAAGTCCGGAATTCAGGGATGGTAAGTGGGTGCTGAGTAGCCTCAGCGGGTTAGGTCTGGAACACTGAAGGATAATCTGACAAACTCATTATTTTAAACCCATATTTTATATTCATATTTATCTGCACAAAACGTTGCTATGTTTCTGAAAAATACTTTTGTTCACCACGTACATTTTTGGCTTAAAAACAAAGCCGACCAGGAAAAATTAATTGAGGGCCTGTACAGCCTGCAACCCATTACCCACATCCGCGACTTTCATGTCGGCGTTGCGGCTAACACAAACAGGGACGTCATCGAGCGTTCGTATGATGCCTCGTTACTGTTGCTTTTTGATACGCCCGAAGCGCAGGGTGCTTACCAGGCCGATCCTATACACCTGTTGTTTGTTGAAAATTATGCAAAACCGCTTTGCGCCAGGGTTGTTGTGATGGATAATGTGAACGCTGGTTCATAGTTGTTTGTTCATGGTTGATAGTTCATGGTAACTGCAACTTTAAGTTCCGGGCGATGTTTTTCTAACCATGCTTTCTGCCGTTAACAAATAAGCATGTCCTGCCGTGAACCATGGACCATGAACCATTGACTATGGATTATGGACTATGAACCATGAACCATTAACCATGATCTATTAACCGTGAACCCCACCAAAACTATTCTTCTTACCGGCGGAACTGGCCTGATCGGCAGCAAACTAACCATGCTTTTACTGGCTAAGGGATATGAGGTGTATCATTTAAGCCGCAGGAAAACGCCTGTGCTGGGCGTAAAAACCTTTTATTGGGATGTGCCAAAACACAAAATTGATGATGCTTGTGTGGATGGGGTCGACCTGATCATTCACCTGGCCGGCGAAGGGATTGCCGATAAGCGCTGGACCGACGAAAGAAAAAAAGCTATTGTAGAAAGCCGTACAGAAAGTATCCGCCTTATTTACGATCTGCTTAAAAAGAAACCAAATAAGGTAAAATCAATTGTATCAGCCTCGGCCATTGGCTATTACAGCGACCGTGGCGACGAGCTGCTGACCGAAAACAGCGCGCCAGGCACTGATTTTTTGGCGGACTGCTGCATCCAATGGGAAGCCGCTGTGGACGAAGGGCAACAATTGGGCCTGCGGATAACTAAATTCCGTACCGGCGTTGTGCTGGACGATAAAGGGGCATTGCCAAAAATGGCCGCACCTGTAAAATGGTACGTTGGCGCCCCTTTGGGAAGTGGCAGGCAATGGATACCATGGATACATGTTCAGGACGTTATCGATATGTACCTGTTTGCCATCGGGCATGAAAACTTTAGCGGCGTTTATAACATGGTGTCTCCAAACCCGGTCACCAACAGGCAGCTAACCAAAGCCATTGCCAAAAAGTTGCACCGGCCATTATGGCTGCCGGGTGTGCCGGCATTTTTATTAAAGTTATTTTTGGGCGAAATGAGCGCCATCGCATTGGGCAGCACAAAAGTGTCCGCGCAAAAAATTGAAAATGCGGGCTTTAAATTCCAATACCCTTATGTTGCCGCAGCATTAAAGGAAATTTATGGATAAAAAAACAGCTGTCTCCATTTTTTGGTTTCGAAGGGACTTGCGGCTTGATGACAACGCAGGATTGTACCATGCCCTGAAAGGCCCCGAACCGGTATTGCCCGTATTCATATTCGACAAAGAAATTTTGGATAAACTGGAGGAGAGAGACGATGCCCGTGTAACTTTTATCTACCAGGTCATTGAAAAATTAGACAACGAATTAAAAACCAGGGGAAGCGGGCTGCTGGTGCTGCATGCAGCCGCGGAAGAAGCCTGGCAAACGCTTTTAAAGGACTTTACCGTTACGGCAGTTTATATCAACCGCGATTACGAGCCTTATGCGAAACAACGCGACGCAGCAATAGGCGCCCTGTTAAAAAGGAACGGTATCCCCTTAAATATTTACAAGGACCAGGTGATCTTCGACAGGGATGAGGTATTAAAAGACGATGGTAATCCGTATACGGTGTACACGCCATATAGCCGCAGGTGGTATCAAAAACTTACGCCTTTTTACTCAAAGTCATATCCCAACGAAAAATACTTTAAAAACTTTGCCGCAATGACCGTCCTCCAACTGCCGACGCTGGAGCAAATAGGGTTCGAAAAAAGCGACAGGCAGTTTCCCCAGGTGCACTACAAAAGTTTTATTGCGGAATATAGCGAAAAACGCGATTTTCCGGGCATAAATGGCACGACACATATCGGGCTCCATTTGCGGTTCGGCACGGTAAGTATCCGCGGGCTGGTACGGACGGCTAATGAGTTTAAGGATAAAACATGGCTGAACGAGTTGATCTGGCGGGAGTTCTATATGATGATACTGGAACATTTCCCAAAAACCGCCACACAGGCCTTTAAGCCTGAATACGACCGCATTAAATGGGTTAACAACGAAGCTCAATTTGAGGCCTGGTGCAAAGGCGAAACGGGTTTCCCTTTGGTGGATGCCGGTATGCGCGAGCTGAATGCCACGGGCTATATGCACAACCGTGTGCGTATGGTGGCAGCTAGTTTTTTAACCAAGGACCTGCTTATCGACTGGCGCTGGGGCGAACGTTATTTCGCACGGAAATTACTGGATTATGAAATGGCCAGCAATGTTGGCGGCTGGCAGTGGTCGGCGGGGTGCGGCACGGACGCAGCGCCCTATTTCCGAATTTTTAACCCTGACACCCAGCTAAAAAAATTCGACCCGGAATTAAAATATGTGAAGAAATGGATACCGGAGTATCCTGATTTTACAAAATATCTGCAGCCCATCGTCGATCACGCTTTCGCCCGCGAAAGATGCCTGCGGGCTTTCGGCGAGGCATTGCGCGGCTAATCAACAGGTACGGCCGGCCTGCTTAGGTTATGGTGTTACCGTTATAAGTTGCCAGGTGAAACGCAGGCAGCTAAATGCCGGTATGCTGCCGGTACCGGCAACGCCATACGCTAATTGCGCGGGGATCAACATAGAAATTTTTGTCCCTGCAACCTGGTTGATTAAGCCTTCCTCTACGCCCGGAACAAAATTTGCTACCGGAGCGGTCAGCACATTTGATCCGTTATAGCTGCCGTCGAAAATATTACCATCCAGCAGCTGGCCGGTATAGGTGGCTGATATGGTGCTGAATGACTGTATCAGGTCCGTATTTGTGCCGGGGGTTAATACGCTGTAATACAATCCATCGGCTGTTTTGGTATACCCGGTCAAATTGTTTGCCTTCATGTAATTCTGTATCACCAGGTCATTATACCCGGTAAAATTGTTTACCGCATGTACATACATATCAAGGCATTGATTCCCGGCGATACGATTATTAGTCACCTGGCTGCTTCCCGATCCTTTGCCCGCAGTGCCGTAAGCCAGGTGCGACGGGATGAGCACGCGCATGCTGGCATTGGGGTAAACCAGCAAATTATGAATTGCCGTTTGCAGCCCCAGCGGGAAGCCATCCAGTTGCAGGTGTCCTACAAAGTCGTAAAAATGGTTTGCAATCGTGTCGCTCACCACATATTTGCCATCAAAGGTTTTTTCAGTATATAAAAACGGCAGCTTGTCCGAATATTGTATCGGGGTGCCATAACCGGCAAGCATTATTTTGTAGTAAATTCCACTGGTATCGCCGCCTGTAGTATCCCTTTTAAAATCGGTTAACCCGTTAGCCGCCATGTAGTTTTGTATCTGCACCGAGTCGTATTGCTTGATGGTAAGCTGTATCTTATCTTTTCGGCACGATGGCAGGCCCGTCACTAAAATTGATCCGATAATAAAAATTACGAAGAAGGGATATATGTTTTTTTTCATTTTTCTGTATTCGTTTTCTGTGGCCCGGCCTGTTTGTTTTTATCTTAATTAGTTACATTGTACACTATAATGTGAAATATCATCACCGAATTTGCCGGTATGCCGAGCGCAGGCTGATCAAAGGGACCGTAGGCATATTTCGACGGTAAATAAAGCGTCACCGCGCCGCCGGCACCCACCTGGGGTATCCCCAGCTGCCAGCCCCTTATCACACTCCCCAACACAAACGAGGGGTGAAACTGGGTGGACTGTCCTGCCTGGTCGGACGAGGCAACCGCCGCACCCTGCGTGGCATTGGTCGTCATTAACCAGCCGGTAAAACTCACCGTCACCGTGGTGGAACTGGTGTAAAGCGTGTTCCCGATGCCAGCGGAATCCACCTTATAATAAATCCCCGTTGGAAACCCCACCGAATCCACCTCGCTTGCTGTGATGCCTTTATCGGTTAAATATTTATTGATCAATTGTTTATCCTTAACCAACTGCGCCGCAACGATATCGGCCGAGCTGTTGGCTTTGGTGCAGGCGCTCAAAAAACCCATCGCCGCCAATACCACTAACAATAACCTGTACATCTGCTGTCTCATCCGGTTTATTTTCTTCTATTTCACTATAATTATCCGGACATATTTTCCGCGGTACACTCAATCTGTACCCGGAAATTTCAACCGGCAAAGTTATTCTTTTATCTTTCAAAAAGAGGGGCTTAACATTTTTTAACAAAATAAACGGTGATTTGGGGGAAATCGTGTGGGGGAAAGCTGAAAGCCACGGTTTATATGGCAGTTACCTATTTGGTGGGAAGGGTTAAATCTTTTCGCCCGAACTGCGTACACTTTTATAACCCTGCATCACAGCTGCCTCAACTTATTACAACTCACTACAACTCCTCTCCCGGTTTAAAATTTAGCGTTAACTTATTGATCTTCTTGAGCGTTTTGATCAGATACTCCCGGTCATTTTCGCTGATATGGTCGTCCAGGTAATTATTAAACTGCCGCACCAGTACGCGCGCAAGATGCCGTTTCTCCTTGCCGAGTGGCGTTAAGTATATTTTTACCGAACGTTTATCCCCCGCATTCGATTCGCGGTAGATCAAGCCCGACTTCTCCAGCTGCCGCAGCATCCGCGATAAACTGGTCGACTTTAGGCCCAGCAGCGTAGCCGCCTGCGATACCGTAGTACCTTCTTTTTCGTCTATATTGATCAGCAAATAACCGATAGACTGCGTAATGCCAAACTCCGTAACCAGTTGGTTGTACTTGTTGGCAACCGTTTGCCAAACTACTTTTAAAAAGTAGTCGATCGTTTCCTGGTGTTTGATATTTGCGGGCATGGAAGACAAACTTACGTATTTTTTGGTTGATGGTTCATAGTTCATGGTTCATGGCAGGAGTTGGTTAATGGTGAATAGTGCATAGCAGGACGAGCGCTTTCCGCAGCTACTATGAACTATGAACCATGAACCATGAACAATAAGCCCCCTCACCATCCCCGCTTCGTATCGTCTCCGCGCGGGTCGGCGCCGCCTTCGTAGCCATCAGGCGTTACCAGGATAGCGTCTACGCGTCCGATTTCGCCAATGTCCACTATTTTATAGCCTTTTTGCTCCAGCTTTGCTCTGGCGGCGGCGTCAAACGTACCGCGCTCGATCATGACCTCGTCTGGCAGCCACTGGTGATGGAAGCGTTTGGCATCGACGGCCTGCTGCATGTTCATGCCAAAGTCAAGCACGTTAAGCACGGTTTGAAATACCGAGGTAATGATGGTAGCGCCGCCGGGGGTGCCTACTACCATGTACAGCTTGCCGTCTTTTTCGATGATGGTTGGCGTCATGGAGGATAACATGCGTTTGCCGGGCTGTATAGCATTGGCCTTGCCGCCCACCAGGCCAAACATATTGGGCACGCCGGGTTTCGAGCTGAAATCGTCCATCTCGTTATTGAGCAAAAAGCCGGCGCCCTTCACAAATATTTTCGAGCCGAAACCGCCGTTCAGCGTGGTGGTGATGGACACGGCATTGCCGTCCTTATCCACTATGGAGTAATGGGTGGTCTGGTCGCTTTCGTAACCCGCAAAGGCGCCGGGCTGTATGCTGGTGCTTGGCGTCGCCGCATTCCAGCTAAAGGTACTCATGCGCTGCTTAATATAAGCGGGCTTTAAAAGACTGTCCACGGGTACTTTAAAAAAGTCCGGGTCGCCCAGGTATTTGGCACGGTCGGCGTATACCCTTCGCTCCGCCTCCACCATCAGCCTCACGGTGGAATCACGGTTATAGCCCCACTGCTTCAGCGGGTAGGGTTCAACGGATTGCAGCAATTGCAGCAGCGCCACGCCGCCGCTCGATGGCGGTGGCATTTCAATTACCCGGTATCCTTTATAACTGCCGATGATGGGCGCGCGCCAAACAGCATGGTAGTTTTCCAGGTCGGCCAGGGTGATCAGTCCGTTGCCGGTTTTCATCTCGGCGGCAATCTGCGCGGCAACAATGCCTTTATAAAAACCGTCGCGCCCTTTATCGCGGATCAACTCCAGCGTTTTAGCCAGGTCCCGCTGAATAAGCATATCGCCGGCTTTCCAGCCCCCTTCTTTCAACAGGTAATTTTTGCCGGGATTCAGCCTGATAAATTGCGCCCGGCCGTAGTTAAGGTCAGCCGCCAGGTTTTTGGTGACGGCAAAACCCCTGCTGGCCAGGTCAATTGCGGGCTGAACCAGGTCGGCCCACTTCAATTTTCCATACTTGCGGTGCGCCTCCGCCATTCCGGCAACCGAGCCGGGCACACCTGAAGCCTGGTGGGTGGCCAGGCTCATATTGGGTATTACCTTGCCGGTACTGTCCAGAAACATATTCATGCTGGCGGCAGCAGGCGCTTTTTCGCGGAAATCCAGGGCAGCTGCTTTGCCCGATGCCGACCGGTAAACCATAAAACCCCCGCCGCCGATATTGCCGGCCTGCGGATGGGTAACCTCCAGCGCGAACTGAACGGCAACTGCCGCATCAACGGCATTACCCCCCTTTTTTAGGATATCAAGCCCCACTTTAGCTGCATCGGGCGTGGCGCAAACTACCATGCCGTTGCGGTAATGGCCCTCGTCCTGCTGTGCATTGGCGCATAAAACGGCGAAAAAACATGCGGCTAAACTGCTAAGTATAAATTTGCAGGCTGTTTTCCGGATGGCAAACCGGGAAAATTTGCTTTTCATGATTGATAAAAGATTGACTGGCTAAATTACACCATTTAGGCCCAAATATAGTTTGGGTAGTAATTTAATTACAAAGCTGAATAAACCTTTACTACGGTCCCATGTTCTAATTTTTGTTGTTGAAAGTCAGTTAATTGATGACCGGCTTTATCAGTTTACATTAAATTAAAAGCATAAAACCGCACTTTTGCCGTTTAATTGCAAAACATACCCATGAAAAAAATACTATTCAGCACATTCCTTTTATTATCAGTTTTACTCATCAGCAAACAATCAAATGCCCAGGATTATAAAACGGCCGTCGGATTAAAATTCGGCGGGTACGAGAACGGCCCCTCGATAAAATTCTTTCCCAACAATGATGTCGCATTCGAAGGTATATTAGGTTTTCGCGACCATGGCATAGTGATCACCGGGCTTTACGAAATACACCAGCAGGCGTTCAATGCGGCCGGCCTTAAGTTTTATTACGGGGCCGGCGTCCATATCGGATCGGAAAGCGCGGGGGTATATAAAACCTTCGGCGGCGGCAACGAAACATATAATACGGCACATGTTTTATTTGGCGTCGACGGCGTTTTGGGACTTGAATACAAAATCCCGCAAGCCCCTATCGCGATCAGCCTTGACTTGAACCCGCGCGCCGAGTTGGCGACAGGCCCATTTTTTGATATTGCACCCGGGTTGGGGCTGAAGTATACTTTTTAAATTTTGGGGCATTTCTGTTTCGCATGCGTTACGACAGCCTGAAGAGAGTTATGAAAGGGCATACCCACCCGTAGGGGCGACCCTCGTGGTCGCCCGGCACCCTCCAAATGGCGCGGTGTGCCCTGTGTAAAGATCATTGGTTAAGCCGTGGCGCGAGGGCAAACCAAGGGGCACCCACAAGGGGTGCCCGTACGAAGGTTTCAATAGGTAATGAACACCCGCAACCTTTTGTGAATTTCACCACAAACCGCTCCCGGTAATGTAACAAATACATCACAAAACCACCCCCGATACACTAAGCAGGTAATGTTTGTATATTAGTGCAAACTATTAACTGACCTGATGAAGAAACTTTTACTTTTTTGCGGCGTGCTGCTGCTTGCCGGATTTTGCCGCGCGCAGCAGACGTTCCCGGTTAATGGCCCCTGGGATGTGCGGCCGGGACAGTATGCGTTTACCAATGCTACCATTGTGGCCAGTGCGGGAGAGATCATCGCCAACGGTACCCTGCTGGTTAAGGACCGCGTGATCGAGGCTGTCGGCGCGGGCCTCGTCATCCCTAAGGGCTATATTGTGATCGACCTGAAAGGCAAACACATTTACCCGGGTTTAATAGATGCCTACAGCACCTACGGCATGCCTGAAGCCCCACGGGCGGCATTTCCGCAGGGCGGCGGCTTTGGCCGGGCGGCGGTTTATACCTCGACCAAACCAGGTGCTTATGACTGGAACGAGTCGGTAAAGCCGGAGATGAACGCCAGGGCGGTTTTCCATGCCGATACCAAAACAGCTGAGGAATTTAAGAAAAATGGTTTCGGTGCGGTGCAAACGCTGATACACGACGGTATTATGCGCGGTACCGGCGCCGTGGTTACCCTGGGCGAAGAGCGCGACAACGAAGTGATGCTGAACGACCAGGCCGCAGCCCATTACTCGTTCAGCAAGGGCACCGCCGCAACGAATTACCCATCATCGCTGATGGGAAGTATAGCGTTGATCCGCCAAACTTACTATGATGCCGAATGGTACAAAAACCAGAAAGAAGAGTACAACATCTCGCTGGACGAGTTTAATAAAGAGCAGAATATACCCCAGGTTTTCGAGGTAAGCGACGCGCTGATGGCGCTGCGGGCCAATAAGATCGCTAAAGAATTCGGCAAACAATACATTTACAAAACCGACGGGAAGGAATACCGCCGTATCGATGCCATGAAGGCTACCGGCGCAAGCTTTATTATTCCGCTGACCTTCCCGGAGCCTTTTGATGTGGAGGATCCGCTGGATGCCCGCAATGTCAGCTACACCCAGCTGAAGGATTGGGAACTGTCGCCCACCAATCCGGCCACGCTGGAGAAAGCGGGTATCAACTTTGCCATTACCAGCTACGGGCTGGCAAAATCCACCGATTTTTGGACCAATTTGCGCACGGCTATGGACTATGGCCTAAGCGAACAGGCGGCGCTGAATGCACTAACCGTTAATCCGGCCCGCATGCTTGGCGTGGCTGATAAGGTGGGCACATTGGCCAAAGGCAAAATGGCCAACTTTATCATCACCTCGGATGACTTGTTTAAAAAAGACAACATCATTTACGAAAATTGGATCGAAGGCCGCCAATATGTGGTTACCCGCCTGGATGTAACCGACTTGCGCGGCAATTATATTTTCGCCAGCGATGCGTTGCAGGGCCTGAACATGAAGATCAGCGGTACGCCCGGCAGCTACGAAGTAAACATTGAACGCACTGCCGACAGCGCACAAACCCGCGGTACCATTACCCGCAGCGGTGATATGGTAAATATTTATTTCGATATGAAAAATAAGCCGGCGGGCAACATCCGCCTAACGGGTTATATTACCAAAACATCGCCTTTAGCTTTTGGCGGCAACGGCACCATGCCTGACGGCAGCGACATTACCTGGAGCGCCACCTGGTCGGGACCTGCCGTAACGCCGCCCGCCCGGAAAGATCAAACCAAACCTGACTCCGCGGTCGGGCCGGTCATCTATCCGTTTATTGCTTATGGCAATAAGGAGTTGCCGAAAGCTGAAAGCGTGCTGTTTAAAAACGCCACCGTTTGGACAAACGAAAAAGAAGGCATCCTGCAAAATACAGACGTGCTGATAGAAAATGGCAAAATAAAAGCCATCGGCAAAACCCTTTCAGCCGGCAACGCTAAGGTTGTTGATGCTACAGGAAAGCATTTGTCGCCGGGGATTGTGGACGAGCATTCGCACATTGCCGTTAGCGGCAGCGTAAACGAGGGCACCCAGGCAGTTACCGCAGAGGTACGCATAGGCGATGTGTTGAATCCGGAAGACATCAATATATACAGACAACTGGCCGGCGGCGTAACCACGTCGCAGATATTGCATGGCTCGGCAAATCCCATCGGTGGGCAAAACCAGGTAATCAAACACCGCTGGGGCGTGCTGGCAGATGACCTGAAATATGAGAATGCACCGCAGTTTATCAAGTTTGCACTGGGCGAAAATGTGAAAGGCAGCAATAACAATTTTGTACCGAACTCGGTGCTGCGGTACCCGCAAACGCGCATGGGGGTTGAGCAGGTTTATGTGGACGAGTTCACCCGCGCAAAAGAATACAAAGCTGCCAGGCTGGCCAAAGGCAATACCTTGCGCCGCGACCTGGAATTGGACGCCATTGTGGAAATACTGGACGGCAAGCGCTACATCACCTGCCACTCGTATTTGCAGTCGGAAATTAATATGCTGATGCATGTGGCCGACTCGATGGGCTTTAAGATCAACACCTTTACCCACGTGTTGGAAGGCTATAAAGTGGCCGATAAAATGAAGGAACGAGGGATCAACGGGTCGACCTTCAGCGACTGGTGGGCTTATAAAATGGAGGTGGCGGAGGCCATCCCCTACAACGGCGCCATCATGCACAACGTGGGCGTTAACGTTGCCTTTAACTCCGACGATGAAGAAATGGGCCGCCGACTTAACCAGGAAGCGGGGAAAGCGGTAACTTATGGCCACATCAGTGAAGAAGAAGCATTGAAATTTGTTACCCTGAACCCTGCCAAAATGCTGCATATTGACAAATGGGTGGGCAGCATAAAGACCGGTAAGGACGCGGACCTGGTGCTTTGGTCGGGTGACCCGTTATCGGTGTACTCCGTGGTTCAGCAAACCTATATTGATGGCATACCATACTGGGACATCAGCAAAGATGCAGCCAATCAAAAGGCGATGAAGGCTGATGAAGCGCGGATCATTCAAAAGATGATCGCTGCTAAAAATAAAGGTGCAGTAACGCAAAGAGCGCCCGGGCGCAGGCCGAGGAGTGAGGAAGACGAGGATACGGATGATTAACCCCTGCCTCATAAAAGGGGGAGTTGAAGGTGGGAATGATGTGCGGATATTAGAATGAAAACCAAATTAAATAATTAGATAAATCAAAAGTCTCCCCCTAAAGGGGAAGATTTAGAGGGGGTTATATGAAGAAGATATTTTTACTTTTTGGCGGATTGATAATTAGCGCTTCCCTTGCGTTTGGGCAAGCGAATATTTCGCCGGCGAGGCAGCAAACCAAGCCTGTTATTATTACCGGGGCGACGATACACGTTGGCAACGGGCAGGTGATCAATAGTGGTTACATCGCCTTTGATAAAGGAAAGATAACCGCAATAGGCGAAGGCGCCGCGCCAAACATCAATGGCGCTGATGTGGTTGACGCGACTGGCAAACAGGTTTACCCGGGCTTTATTTGCCCTATAACCACGCTCGGCCTGGTTGAAATAGAGGAAGGCGCCCGCGGCACGGTCGACGATTCGGAGACCGGTGAGCTTAATCCCGATGCACGATCCATTGTGGCTTACAATACGGACTCGAAGGTTATCCCCACAGTACGCTCCAACGGCATTTTGCTGGCGCAGCCTACGCCGTCGGGTGGAATTATTTCCGGCGAATCATCGGTGGTGCAATTAGACGCATGGAACTGGGAAGATGCCGCGTACAAAACGGATATCGGTATTCATCTCACCTGGCCCGTTGCGCGTGTACAGGGCCGCAGGCGCCCGGCTGCTCCCGGGACAGGGCCTCAAGAGTCGCCCGCAGAGCGCGCGCAAAAGGCGATGGATGCTATTTATAACTTGTTTGCCGAAGCTAAAGCCTATTCGGAAATTACCAAACCCGAGGTAACCAACGTTCGATTTGAAGCGATGCGCGGTTTATTTAACGGTAGCAAAAAGTTGTTTGTTAACGCCGACGGCGCAAAGGAGATTGTGCAGGCAGTAGCGTTTGCGAAGAAATTCGGACTGTCGCTGGTTATTGTGGGCGGAAATGAATCGTACCTGGTTACACAGGTTTTAAAAGACAACAATGTGCCGGTGATCATCAAAGAAACCCAACGCCTGCCCGATAAGGACGAGGATGATGTTTACCTCCCGTATAAGCTCCCCAAAATATTGCAGGATGCAGGCGTAGCATACGGCTTAACCGGCATTGGTTTCTGGCGGCAGCGCAACCTGCCTTTCGAGGCCGGCGAAGCAGTTGGCTATGGACTCACCAAAGAGCAGGCGCTCAGCATGATCACCATTAATAATGCAAAAATATTAGGGATCGATAAAACTACCGGAACGCTGGAAGTAGGGAAAGATGCCAACCTGTTCATCTCGACCGGCGATGCCCTCGACATGCTGACGCTCGATGTTACCAAAGCATTTATCCAGGGCCGCGATATTAATTTGGATAACCTGCACAAACAGCTGTATAAAAAATTCAACGATAAATATGGGCTGAAGACGGAGATGTAAGAACAATGACGAGACTTACGAAGTTTTAAAAACTTCGTAAATCTTAAATTACGCCTTCTGCAAACACCACGTAGTCATACACCGCAAGTTTTGCACATTCGTAGTTTTAATAGGCTCGTGCAGTCGGGCATCCAGCATTTTGGTATAGTGCAGCAGCATTTGCTCATTCACCAAAAACCGTTCGGAACCATCCGGCAGCAAGTAACGGCCATTGCCGGTGGGTAATACAAGCCCTCCAAGGCCGATATCAGAGGCTAACCGTGCAAACAAAAAGCCACCTGGTTTCAGTACCCGCCACATGGAGTACAGCATACTTTCAAAATGAACCTCCCTGTCGGCGAAATGCAGCACGGCGCTACTGATCACCAGGTCGAAAAAGTTGTCATCAAAGGGCAGGTTTTCAGCCGCGGCGACTTTGAAATTGTTTGAGGGAAGGGCCGGGGCCAGCGTTCTAGCTAAATGCTTTACTGTATCCACCGCTTCCGGATTTGGGTCCACTCCATATACTTCAAAGCCATTCTGCAAAAAATAAACCAGGTTGCGTCCGCCGCCGCAGCCTGCATCCAGTATTTTGCGGCAATTATCGTAAGTGCCCTTCAGTAATTGATCGAAGACGTAGATATCGATGTTCCCGAATTGCTGTAGCAGGTTTTTTTGCATGGAATTGTTTGTGCGGGCAAATTTAGACGGAACTTTTTAGATACGGGGCATTTGGTATGAATTACCGTTCCGGACCCGACTATTATCCAGGGTTTAAGTTGTCCCGCACCTGCTCAAAGCTGATCTGTTTAACTATCGTCCCGTTTTCAAATACAGTTTGAAGGTGATCTTTATACTCAGGCTGTTCATTTTGATTAACGGTTTTAAATACGCCGTCTATTTTAACCAGTTTAAGCAGCCCCGCCTTGCTCTTTTTAAAGCTTTCGGTGATGTTTCCGTGGACGTCCATTTCGGTTGGGCTCTTTTCCACATTAACTTCTTTCCCGTTAATCACCGCGTGGCTGCACTTCAACGCAAAGCGTTGCGTATCGCGATCTACCTTTTGCAGCAGGGCGCCGCCCATTCCCAATACCAGGTTTTCGGCGCTAATGCCATTTTGTTTCAGGGCATGGTAAATGTCCTTTATTGCCTCGTAATTCACCCCATCACCTTGTATAACTCGCACCTGCGGCGGCAAAACTTTAAACCCTTTTTCGTTAACCTTGTACCCGAATTTATTAAACAATATGTCGAATATTTTTAGCAGCGTCATTACCGGGTCGCCGCTATCCGGACGGATCACCAGCGTACCTTTGCGGCTCAGTATTTCGGCTTTTAGCTCTTCGCCCCAGTATTCCTCACAAGCTCTGAAAATATTGTAGCTGTCGGAAACGCATGCGATCGTCCCTTCCGGGAAAGTTCGCAATACGTGCCTGAAAACCTCCAATTCTCCCTCTTTTCCCAATAAGGTGCAAATGCTGTGTTCAGTAGCCGGAATACTTAAGCCATATACTTTTTTCGCGTTATAATAGTTGATGGCCATCCCCGATCCAGCCAGGTTGTCGCTCCCGTTGAAATTTAGTAAATGGGCCGCGCCGCCTAATTTGGCACTCTCCACACTGCTTACCCCCCTGAAGCCAAAATCATTCAACACAAAATCAATGGCAGATTCCGATCCTTTAGCGGCTGTTTCTTCAAAATACCGGGTCACTACTTTGCGTATCTGGTTACTTAGTGTTGCAACAGTGCAAGGGTACCATACCTGCATCAGAAGCGTTTCTAAAAAGTTGGTCAGCCAAAAGCATTCCGTATCTGTGTTTTCAATCGTCATCAGTACATTACCGGTCGGTACGGCTGTTCCTTCGGCAACGGCTTTTATTTTAACCGGCAGGCGACCCTGGTACTTATCCAGGATATACTGGAATTTGCTTTTATCAAATACGTCATCCCTCCCGAAAACTTGCGGCAAAAAGCCTTCAGCCTCATCCAGGTCCTGCTGGGTGAATGCCTGGCCCTGCAGGTATTCTTTTAAAAAATATTGCAGGCCGAAGAAGACCGTTTCCTTAAACATCCCTCCGCGGCTTTCCAGGTAACTGTATATCTGCGTTGTTCCGGGATAATATAGTTTATGATGGGCGTATTTATAGGCATCGGCCAACAGGATCAAATTTTCGCGTTTCATGATGAAGAGCTTTCACCAATTCAATTGTCTTCTAAACTGGCATATTGCAAATGTATCAATTGCGGAGAAATTCTGTTTTATAGAAACGTCGCTTTAAAAGTCAGTAAACTTCTGCCGATATTTACCTCAATGAATCCCGATACACCGGTTTACCTGGAATTCCTCCGCAAAACGCTAATGCCGCTGCCAGGCTATAGCGAAAAACTTTGCTATGGCACGCCCGGATTTTATGCAGGTAAAAAGTTATTTGCACGGATAAAGGAAGACGGCGAAACACTGGTAGTGCAATCCTTTGAGCGGGATAAGTGGATGGAGACCGACCCGGAAACTTTTTTCATTACGGACCATTACCTCAATTACGACTATATGCTGATCAGCCTGAAAAGAGTTGCGCCAGGCGACCTGGTGAGCCTGTTGCTGACGGCCTGGCGTAACCGTTCGACAGACAAGCTGATAAAAGAATTTGAGGCCCAATTAAAAATTATATGATCACCTCGACCGAAAACGCCGAACACTATACCTGGGGAAATAATTGCGATGGTTGGCCGCTGCTCCGTTCGGACAGCCTAAGCGTCATACAGGAGCGGATGCCGCCCGGAACCAGCGAGCAATTACATTACCATGATCGTGCCCAGCAGGTGTTTTATATTTTATCGGGCACCGCAATTTTTGAGGTAGATGGGCAAATAGAAACCGTGAATGCTAATCAATCCATCCATATCCCGCCGAAAGCCAAACACCGGATTTCGAACAATGGTGCTACTGATTTGCACTTCCTGGTCATCTCGGAGCCAAAGTCGCAGGGGGACAGGGTGAATTTAGAATGATAGAAAACGCTACGCGTTAACCGCTTTAGGGAATTGCAGTATCAATTGCGGGTCGGGAATGTTTTTGCGGTATTTTTCTTTTTCATCTAAACTGCAAACGCCGGGATAATCGCCCTGCTTGCCCTCAATATCAAATATCAGCTGGAAGTGCAGGTGCGGCGGCCAATGGCCATTTTCCGTAACGTCTCCCAGCGTTGCTATCTGCTCGCCGGCCTGTATTGGCTGGCCCACGCTTAACGCGTTCAGGCTTTTGCGGCTCAGGTGGCCGTAAAGGCTATGCAGTTTCAGTCCGCCTTCAAGGTCGTGTTCTAAAATAACGGTCGGGCCGTAATCGCCAAAATTGTCATTGTCTTTAAAGCTATGCACCTTTCCCTTTAGCGGGCTATATACCGGCGTGCCGGCTGACGCCCAAATATCAACACCGAGATGATGCCGGCGGGGAACCGGGCCTTCGTTAAAAAGCGGACTATGGGCGTAAATATTTCGGTTTTCCATATAACCGCCAAAACCGTACACACAATTGTTATCCGCCAGTTTTTCCCTTATCCAGCGACTGAATTTTTCGGTATCGGCAATGGTGGCTGCATCAAGGTCTTTGTTACCTATTGTAAGGTCAAACTGGTACAGGCGGTCGGTATCGGCATTAAAATCAACCACCTTGCCAATGTTTTGGTGGTGGTCTTTTACAAAAGCAGCTAAAAGGTGCGAGGCACTCATCGTCGTCTATTCGGTTTCGGGTTGGCGATCTTCTTTACTTATTTTTTCAAACAGTTTATCCATGCGTTCCACATAGTCGCCGGTGTCATCAATAAAAAACTCCAGTTGGGGAATAATCCTTACCTGGTCCTTTATCCGTGCGCCCAGTTTGTAACGTATCTCGTTGGCATGCAGCTTAATATTTTGCAGCGCGTGCTGCGGATCCTGGTTATTAAAAAAGCTTAAAAATATCCTGGCAATGGCCAAATCAGGCGTTACCCTTACCTTAGTAATCGTAATCAGGGTGTTGGGCAAATAGTTAACTCCCTCGCGCTGAAAGATGGCCGCGAGGTCCTGCTGAATTACGCCGGCAAATTTTTGTTGTCTTTTCGATTCCATGTTCTCCTCCCAGGGTAAAAGCTGAAAGCTCAAAGCTAACATCTTTCATCCAATTTTGTAACCGTTTGTGATTTTTTTGGAGGTTTTGCCGCCTTCGGGCCTTAAAAAGCTTCCGGCTTTGGTCTTTCAGCTTTCCGCTCAATTACACATATCCCGCGGTATCTCTTTTGTTATTTTTAACAGCTTATTTACTACCAGCGTACTGTCATATTCCGCCCCCAGACCGTCCTTACCCGAACGTACCTTCACTCCTACAACCTCGATATACACCGGCTCGTAAGGTTTTTCAAATTTCAACTGCGAATATTGCAGTTCCAGTTGTTTACAGCTGTCGGCAACCCAGTATTCGTGCCCGGTACTGCATTCGGTAAAGCTTTGCTCTCCGGCGCCGAAACTGTAAACGCCTTTAAACGTTACGTCGGCCGTGTTATGGCCGTTATTATTTTTGCAGGAATATACGCCAATAGCAATTAATACAATCAAATACCTGGTAAAACTACGCCGCATATAATAAAATTACAAATCCTGTTTTATATCGTTCAGCCCTTTTATGCTTAGCCGGGCACTAATACCCGAAGCTATTACTGCAATAACGTTTACCGTTAAAAACACCAGCACAAAATCGCTGAACTTGAGCGCAACCGGGTAAGCATCGATGATGGCCTGCCCGCTTCCCATCTTTATCAGCCCGTAACGCTGTTGCAATATACAAAAAACAAGTCCGAAAACGATACCGGCGACACAGCCTATGGCGGATATCATCATTCCCTCAAAAAAGAAGATGCCTTTTATTAATTTTTTACCGGCGCCAAGACTGGTTAAAATAGCGATATCTTTTCGCTTATCGATCACAAGCATGGTTAACGAGCCGATAATATTAAATATTGCAATAATTAATACAAAAATCAATATCATAAAAATAACCACATGCTCATAATTCAGGGTTTTATAAAGCGACGTATTCTGTTGCTTCCGATTTTTTACATTAAAATCCTTGCCAATCCTGCTTTGAATTGACTGCTGAGCGGCATCAATATCAGTGCCGTTTTTGTAATTGATGTCCAGTGCCGATACATTTTCCGGCTGGTCCAGCAGGTCGCGGACAAAACTGAGGGGGGCTATTACAGTTTTATCATATTCCTCGCCAACGGCAAAAACGCCGGAAGGCGTTATAGACCGCACGTTAAATTCGCTTAAGAGGCCTAAGCTATTTGCTGTGCGTTTTGGCGTATAGATCTCCATAGGCGACAAATGATCGTGTACATTTATACCAAGTTCATTTTGTACTTCGGATCCGATCACGGCATAATCCGTGCTGTCGGAGTGCAGGGTAAAGGAGCCTACCTGTACAATGCTGTCGAGCAGCGGATTTTTCAAAAAGTCATCGCTCACGCCTTCAATCGTACCCACAAACGGCTTTTCATCATAACGCATCAGCGCTTTTTCCTGCAGGGTCTCCGTTACGGAAAAAACTTTTGGATCGCGCCGGAGGGAATTGAAATAAGTTGTATTGGGGTTGAATGTTTTGCCAAGTTTGGGCTCAATTCTGATCTCTGGGCTAAAATTGCTGTAAAGCGAAAGGATGGTTACCTCCAAACCATTGAATCCCGATAAAATAATGATAAAAGCGGCGCTGCCAATAAATACCCCCAGCATCGAAATGCCCGAAATAATATTGATCGCATGCATCTTCTTGCGCGAGAACAGGTACCTTTTGGCGATGTAAACGGAAGTGTTCAATTCATCAATTATTTGGTTAGTGTGGTAGGGGCTGAAAATCTTCAGCCCGTGCAATTATTGTGTTAGCGCGTTAGGGGTTGAAAATTTTCAACCCGTACATGGTAGGAGCTGAAAATCTTCAGCCCGTGCAATTATTGTGTTAGCGCGTTAGGGGTTGAAAATTTTCAACCCGTACAATTATTAAATTATTAATTGGGCTCATCAAGTTAAAAAGGGGTTAGTTTGTTTTTCGTGGCCGATAGTTGTTTCGGGGCCGTGGCCGGGGTAAACGGTACAATCATCAGCCAGGGCGAAAAGTTTTTGTTCGATATTGTCAATTAATTGGGTGAAATTACCGCCGGGAAGATCGGTGCGCCCGATGCTGCCGCGAAATAAAACGTCGCCACCGACCAGCAGATTATCTTTTGCATCGTAAAAACATAAATGTGCCGGCGAGTGGCCGGGGGCAAAAATTAATTTCAACTCCGTATCGCCGAAATAAATGCTGCCCTCATCAGGTAAAAATTCATCAGGTATTGGCGATGGGTCATAACGAAAACCCATTGATGGCGCATAAGCGATAACAGCTTCCAATAAAGGCAGCTCACCAATGTGAAATTTTGGTTTTAAACCATATTGGTCAAAAACAAATTTATTACCCAGTACATGGTCGATATGGCAATGGGTATTGAGCAACAGTACCGGCTTTAGCCGATGATCGCGGATAAAGTTAACCACAGCGTTTTGCTCACGGCTGGTTTCCATACCGGGGTCGATGATCACACATTCCCCTGTTTCATCATACAAAATATAGGTGTTTTCCTGGTACGGGTTGTTTGCAAAGGACTGAATGCTGGCCATAAGGCAAAAATAAATAATTTATTGAAGCGGAGATCAGATTCAGACGCCATCTCCCTGCTAACAATAAATTATTCCCGAGATTTATACCTTTAAATGAATGTTTTATAACTTTACTTAATAACCTGCATCAATTATTAACCGGTTACACCCGTAGTCCACAATCGATTTAACCTGTAAGGTCAGTCATCAATGCCTGTAAAAAAATATTTGATCTTTTTAATTACAATGAATTTATTGATCGAAAATTCATTTTGTTTGACCGCATCGGCCCAGGCAGGCGATGATTTTTCAACCCATACCATTTCAAAGCTCAACAATTTTTTAACTCAACATATCGCCGAAAAAGTTTATTTGCAATTTGACAAGCCTTATTACATCGCTGGCGATACGGTTTATTTTAAGGCTTATTTAACGCTGGGCGAAAGACACGTGCCTTCAAATTTAAGCGGTGTTTTACACGTCGACCTGATCAATCCAAATCATAAAATAGATCGATCAATCATATTGCAGATAAAGGACGGCGTGACGTGGGGAGACTTTTTGCTATCCGACTCGTTACCAAAAGGTGACTATAGGATCAGGGCGTATACAAAGTGGATGCGGAACGACGGTGATGGCGGCTTTTTTGATCGGATAATTCCTGTGTATGCTGCCACACCTGAAAAAGTACCGGAAAGCATGCCTGGCAAGCCCGTAAAATTAAACAATAAACCGGCTATCGTTTTCTTACCGGAGAGCGGCGTACTCGCATCTGGTATCCTCACCAAAGTGGCTTTTAAGGCTGTCGCAGCAAACGGTTTGGGCACAGCGGTTAAAGGTTCAATAGTTGACGGCGCCGGTAAGGAAGTATGCACTTTCACCCCGGCCCACTCAGGTATGGGGTATTTTTATATTGATCCGGAGGCGGGCAAGGTTTACAAAGCCAGGGTATCCTACCCCGATGGCCTAAAGGATACGGTTGATCTCCCGAAACCAAGTGAAAATGCAATTACCCTCTCGGTTAACAACGACTCTATTCCTAAGGCAACCGTAACGATAGAAGCCAATGCAGCCTATTTTGGGGAAAACAGGTCAAAAAAGTACAATGTGGTAATTTATTCGGGCGGGGCTGCTACCACGATTACTTTTCGGCTCGACGGTGCGCACATATCGTTTGATATTTTGAAACGGCGATTATCTACAGGGGTGGCCAGTGTTACTTTATTTGCGACAAACGGCGAGCCTTTGTGCGAGCGCTTATTTTTCGTTCAAAGGTACGATCATCTCAAACTGGCTTTAAGCCCCGATAAAATGGCCTATGCCAAACGGGAAAAAACGGTGATCAACCTGCAGGTGAATGACTGGAGCGGCAAGCCGGTAACAGGCCATTTTTCTGTATCGGTCATAAACGAGCAGAAGGTACCGGCGAATGAAGATAATCAGAATACCATACTGAGTTACTTGCTGCTAACGTCGGACTTGCGGGGGAATATTGAAGGACCGAATTATTATTTCAACGACACCAGCGCCACGGCATCCAAAGCACTTGACATTCTGATGCTTACCCAGGGATATCGCCGTTTTGAATGGAAGCGGTTACTTAAGAATGAATACCCCCCGGTGGCTTATCAGCCGGAAAAAAACCTGGAAATCAGCGGGGAGGTAAAAACATTTGATGGTAAACCGGTTTCAAAGGGCCAGGTTTCGTTGGTGCCATTACAGAGGGGGGCGATTGCAAAGCAGGCGACGGATGTTAATGGGAATTTTAATTTTTATACCGGCGGCGTGAAGGATAGCGACCGCTTTGTAATAAGGGCCTCAGATGCAGCGGGTAAAAATAAAACGAGGATTACCTATAATAAATACGGTGAAGTGCCTGTAGTTACGGCACTTAATGAAACCTTCCGCACTGACGATACTTCCCAAACTTTTAACAGGTACCTTGTAAGCATGGCGCAAGAGGAACAATTGGATATTTCGGCATCAACCCGCCAACGAATACTGAAGGAAGTACAAGTTAGGGCAAGGAAAATTGAAAAGATAGAAAGTGATTCAAAATATGGAACGCCAGATCAAGTAATCGATGGCAGTCAATTATCGTTCGGTCGTCCATTGACTACCCAACTGTTTGAAAAAATCTTCAACGTTAAGTTTTTATGGGTAGATGACCCATCTCAAATACCTCATTATAATCCTGTTATAAACAGGTCGGGTGTAAATCCGATGTTAATTATTTGGAATGGCACACCAATGGGAGGTGATTTCGATCTGGACGAAATCAGGCCCGACGAAATTAAATCGATAGAATCATTCACTAACCCTACAGCCAGCGACCCAAGCCATGATGGTGTCCTAATTATTACCACAACCTATGGAAGTAAACCTGGCGGCATGACTTCAATGGGGGTTTTACCCATTTTTGTGACGGGGTTTTACAAAGCGCGCGAGTTTTATTCGCCAAAATACAATGTTTCGTCATCTGCTAACGAGATGGTTGATTCGCGTTCAACTGTATACTGGAATCCTGAACTTACCGTTGGCACGGATGGCAAAGCTTCATTTAATTTTTATAATACAGACAATCCGGGGCTTTACCGTTTAATTATTGAAGGCATCAATGAAAACGGCAATATCGGCCGGCAGGTATGTCACTACCAGGTGAAGTAGCGAGGCTTCATTTGATGAAGGTTTGGCCTTCATTAATTCTCACTTCAAATATCAAGCAGGTTGTTTATCGTGTGATTATAATTGTATGCTTAAACAAATGTTATTCACCCTTTGCAGCGTTCCCTTTATACTCAAGCTTTGCCGCTTTATACCATTCCTCATCGCTGGCTGCGTGCCAGCTTATCCATTCTTCATCGTTCATTTTGGCACGCCAGCCCAGCGAGCGCATCGCATCCGGGCCAACGGGGTGGCGCAGCTGCCAGGTGTCGCTCCCGGCTATTTCCAATATCTTTTCGGCTACCAGTGCCGGGGGCGTCGGTGTTTTCAAAGCAGCTTCAAACACATTGCCAAACCGGTTTACCTGCGGGTAAATGGATTGGCCGCCTGCCGTAATGTCTCTGGCCATTTTAGTGTCGATGATGCCCGGCTCAACTATCGCCACCCTCACATTGTAGGGTTTTACTTCCTGCGCCAGCGCCTCGCTAACGGCCTCAAGGGCGAATTTACTTGCCGCGTAGGGCCCTAAGGGCGTGTTCGAGATCTTCCCGGCAATGGAAGTAACGTTGATAATACAGCCGTGGCGATTTTCGCGCATTTGTGGCAACACTGCCTTAATGCAACGCACCGCTCCAAAATAGTTTGTTTCCATAATAGCCTTAAAATCACCCAGGGGCACTTCTTCGATGGAACCATGATATTCAATGCCGGCATTGTTAACCAGTACATCTACCAGGCCGTTCTCTTTTATGATGGCGTGAATGCCGCTTGTTACCGACTCGTCATCATCCACATCCATAGCGGAAATAACTATCGGCAAACCTTCATCAACGATCATTTGCTTAAAATCAGCCGCATTTGCCGGATTGCGCATCGTAGCGAAAACTTTATAGCCGGCGCGGGCAAAGGCCAGGGCCGTTTCAAGACCGATGCCTTTGCTGGTACCTGTGATAATAACTGATTTCATGGTAATGAAAGTAATATGACTAACCCGGCTGGGTTACCGTTTGAAAAATATTTGGATGCCTGTCGAGGATTGCGTATTGAGGAAAATGATAATAATTTACAATAATTTGGTTGATAATTCACAACTCAAAACTGACGCCAAGCACATCGGACGCAATTTTATTCTTTAACTCATACACCAGTTCGTAACGTTTATCATTATTGAAAGCAAACATCATCACCATTTTATTAACGGGATCAATAATGAAATATTCCTTTACACCGGCTGTTTCGTAAATGGTCTTTTTCTTTATGGTATCATGTATCCTGTTGGTTGAAAGCACCTCGAAAATAATATCGGGGGCACCGTATACGCCGTCATCAAGAATAATCTGTTTATTTTCATTCATTACCACAAAAACGTCAGGCTGTATCACTGATTGCTCCCCTTCAAAATACACATCTGTGGGAGCTCCAAGTACCACCCCTGTGTTTAATTCTGCTAATAAATTATACAGCAATGCGGATAACTTTATTGCAACAAATTGGTGTTTTGTGCTTGGTGCAGGTGTCATGATCAAGGTATTATACAATACCTCACACCGTGTCCCTTCGGGTAAACTCCGATAGATGTCGATTGCAGTTGCCGGTATAGTGGTATGCATTTTTTATGTTTATGCTAATTTAAGTAATATTAGTTGAATGTTAAAAACTGAAATTTTGTTTGACAGGGTTCATAGCTGCAAAGCCTGTTATTTTTGTCTGACTTTACATGTGTTTCCCCACAGGTAGCTTTCGGAATTCGGATTTTATATATCCACCACATCCCTCTTCTTTTTATGCTTCATCCGTTTTGGCAAAAACTCAAGTATCTCGTTTTTCAGCGCCTCTATGAGCCGGCGCTTCAAAAAGTTGCGCTGTATCACCACGCTTACTTCCCGTGCCGGCTCCGGCGACTTAAAATAACGCACCCTATCCAGTTGCTTATCGCTCAGGTCGGCCAGGGCCAGTTCCGGCAAAATGGTAGCGCCGTTGTTTTGATCAACCATGCGTTTAAGCGTTTCAACGCTGCCGGTATTGTATTCAAAATGTTTAAGTCCCGGTGTGGTTTTACGGTGCCGGCAGATATTCAGCACCTGCTCGCGCATGCAGTGCCCTTCGTTCAGTATCCATATTTCTTCCATATCGATGTCTTCCGGGCTAATGCCTTTTTTTTTGGATAGCTTGCTGTTTTTGGAGACGTAGGCCACGAAATTTTCGTAAAAAACCGGTATTTCCGTGAGGCTGCTGTCATGCAGCGGTGTGGAGAGGATTCCGCAATCGACGATGCCCGACTTTAATTCCTGTATGATTTGCTCTGTAGTTTGCTCGCTCACAATGAGTTTTACCTGCGGATATTTCGCGACGAAGCCATGTAATATCTTTAGCAGGAGATAAGGCGCGACAGTAGGGATGATCCCGACCTTCAGTTCGCCGGATAACTCCCGCTGGCGGTCGGTGATGATCTCCCTGATCTTTTCTGCCTCCGAAAGCATCACCCGCGCCTGGGCGATGATCTCGCTGCCGATCTCGGTCGGGACAACGGGCTGCTTGCTGCGGTCAAATAATTTAACACCCAGTGTATCCTCCAGCTTCTGTATCTGCATACTCAGCGTGGGCTGGGTAACAAAGCATTTTTCGGCCGCAGATACAAAGCTTCGGTAAGTATCGACGGCGACGACGTATTCGAGTTGGGTGAGGGTCATATCGTTTTTGTTGTTAGAGCGCCAGGGTCGGGAATCAGGATTCAAGAGCCAGGATTCAAGATATAAGAGGCCAATCGAAACCTAAGCAGGTATTATCTTGACTCTTGAATCTTGACTCATAGATTTCCTCTATTCAAATGTAGTAAATTATTACTTTTCTCTATTGAACTATTTTTTGAAGTTTGGCACAGTCAACTGCCCGCTTTTTGCAAAAAAAAACCGCCGCACAAACAAGCGCGACGGTTCCATAGGTAATTATTAAAAATTTTATGGGTTAAGCGGGTTTTTATCCCACCAGAGTTTGGTGCCGCCATTATCAAGGCCGCCCAATTCGGTAACGCCGGTGGCAACACCTTTGGCGTTCACTTTATATTCGTTTGAAGTAAAGGGCAAACGGCGCACATAACCTGTGGTAGTGATAAGGCCCCCGCTGTCATTTTCCTTGATCAGAAATTGCTTCGGATATCCTGTGCGGCGAAAGTCTGTCCATGCTTCCTGTCCGTCGGGATAAATGGCCAGCCATTTTTGGGTGATGATCCTTTGCAGGTTCAACTCAAAGGTTGCACCGGCATCCCATTTAATGGTGACATTATTAAGGTAGGGGTTACCAGCAGGGATATTATTCGAAGCATCAGCAGGGTCAACATAAGGTTGAGCAACGCTTGAGGCATCGCCCAGGTAGCCTGCAGGCATGGCTACGCCTTTTTCGTCAAATGACGATTGTACGCCCTGCTCATAAAAGGATTGCGCACTTCCGCCACCCATGTTCCAGCCGCGCAACGCGCCTTCAGCCCGCAGGAAATAGCTTTCCGAGCCCGACATAATTTGCATCGGCGTAGAGGCCTGCACATTCAGGAGCGAAAAGTTGATATATTTCGGCGTAGTGATACTGATACCGCTGCGGATCGCTTCGTAAGCCGCCGGGTTATCCACCGATTTAAGAAAGTAAGCGCCTTCACGGGGATCTTTGTAGCCTTCCAAAACAGATTGCATAGGCGCACCCATGCTGATATCCTGGTAAGCATTGGTGATGTTCCACAAAGCATTCTGGTAGCTTAGGCCGTTCACCTGGTTCAACAATACTGCGTCTTCTTTACCCTGTAAAAGGCCATTAGGTTCGGCAACAGCTTTTTCGGCCTGGGTTTTGGCGGTTGCCGGATCGGCATAAACAATGTGCATGGCTAAGCGAAGCCGGAGTGTATTGGCAAATTTTATCCATTGCTTGTAATCGCCTCCAAAAAAATAATCGAACGGCTTAAACGGCTGCGAACCGGGATTTGCTTTTACAAAGGCGTTCAACGTCGTTACTGCTGTATCCAGCTCGTTAAAAAAGCGGTTGTAGATATCTTTCTGGGCATCGTAGGGAATATAAAAGGCCGACGAGCCAAATTGCGAATACGGGATTGGCCCGTAAATATCAGTAATGCGGTGCATCCCCTCTACTTTGAGGATAAGTGCAACAGCTACAAAGTGCGAATCCTGGGGCCTGGCTAATTGTTCAACCTTGAGCCAGTCGTTCAGGATATGCTGGTTGCCCAGGTCAAATGCCTGGCTGTTCCAGTCGTAACGCATAAAGTAAGTGGCATTATTGGGGCCAAAGCCATAATCAGGCGAGGCCATGTAGCCGCAAAAAATATCAGCGTTCAGGTTTTGCTGTATCTGGTAAATATAATCCACCGGGCTGGCAATGTTTTGCTCCATATCCGGCAAAAACCCCGCAATATATTGAAAGTCGCCCGAGGCCTGTTGCTGCGTCACCTTGCTTGGGTCGGTATTAAAATTTTTAAATTCCTTTGTGCAGGAGCTTATGGTCAAAACGCCCAGCAAGCCCGCCCAAAATATCCTGCTTTGTTTATATATCTTTTTCATTTTAAAATGTTTTTAATTCGTAATTAGAATTTCGCCGATATATTAAATCCAAATGACCGCACACTTGGCTGGCCAAAAAGGTCGAGCCCCTGCAAGGTATTATCGGTTGACAAAGTTGTTTCCGGATCATATGGCGCTTTCAGGTAAAGGAAGAACAGGTTACGGCCGGTAAAAGCGATCCTGATATTATCCACCTTGTTATTGAAAACTTTACCAGGAATGGTATAACCCACCGATAATTCCCTGAAACGGATATTGGTTGCCGAATACGCATATTGGGCCAGGGCGCCTGAACGGCCACCTATCGCTTCGTAGTAGGTTTGCGCGTACATTTTGGTGCCATTAACCACTACTCCGCCATTATCGCGGGCCGTTGCCGATGCCTGCGATACGCCGTAAGCATCAAGGTAAGCGTCGGTCATGTCAACTACTTCACCGCCAAAACGGCCGTCAATGGTAAATGCAACGTCAAGTTGTTTAAACCTCAGGGTATTTGTCCATCCCAATATAAAATTCGGGTTGGTATTGCCAATATCCCTAAAACTATTTGCATCGTTGATCACCTGCGGTCTTCCCCCGCTTACTATAATATTACCCGACGCATCGCGCTGGAAGTCGCTTACGTACAGTTCGCCGAACGGCTTGCCAACCCTTGCCTCAAGCTGGTAAGAGTTGAACGAGTTGTTGAAGGTGAATATCGTTTGCGGACCGTTTTGCGGATCGGTATATAAAGCTATCACTTTATTTTTGTTAAGCGAGAAGGTGAAGTTGGTGGTCCACATGAAATCGTGCGAGAAGTTATTTTTATAACCCAGGCTGCCTTCAAAGCCTTCGTTTAATACGTTACCGCCGTTTACATAACGCGAGGTGTATTTGGATGCACCCGATGTAGCCACATTAAACAGTTGGTTGTAGCTGTTGGTGTGGTAATAAGTAGCATCAAAACTTAGGTGGTCATTCGCGAAACGCCATTCTGTACCTAACTCAAATGAGTGTGTTGATTCTGGCTTTAAATTTCCAAGCGGCTGGGTTAGGTTTTGGTTAAGGAAACCATTGCTCAGCGTATACTGCGCCGGTGTGCTCACAAACGCAGGGATACTGTTACCCACGATGGTATATGAAGCACGTATTTTACTGTATGTTATAAATTCGGGCATTTTAAACATGCTGCTCAGTACATCGCTCAAACCGACTGAAGGGTAGAAGAACGAATTGCTTGGTGTGAAGGCCAGCGCCGACGACCAGTCGTTACGTGCGGTAACGTCAAGGAACAAGTACTTTTTGTAGCCAAAATCCACACTGGCAAAAAGCGATTGCAGCTGGCTCTCGGTTTTGTTGGTTTGGTTAAACGGATCGCCGTTTTGCAGCGTAACGTTTGAGACATTAAAATAATTATCAATATTATTTAGATGGCCGCCAAAACCCAGCGAGCTGTTCTGATCGTCCTGAACGCTGGCGCCCAGGGTGCCGGTAATGTTAAAATCGTGCGAAAGATCCTTGTTTACATTCAGCAACAGGTCACTGTACACCTGGTTAGTTCCTGAACTGGTGTAAGCATAACTGCCCGCCAGGCCCGAAAATAGTGTGGTGCTCCCCGCGTAAAGCTTTTGGTCGCTGGTTAAGTCGGCTTTGTCAACATTAATACGGCCTTGTATATTCAGCCATTTGGTAATCTCATATTTAACAGATACAGTCGCCAACAAGCGGTTGATTCCCTGTGTGTTTGGGTTGCGGTATTGTATCCAGTAAGGGTTTTCGGTAAGGTCGCCTGATGGAGCGGTATAAGCTTCGATCCAGTTGGGCAGGTTTATGTTGCGGCCCGCGTCAAACGATTCGTAGTTTTTATACTGGTTAAAATCAACACCGCGCGGAAACAGGTATACACTGGTTAGCGGGTTGAAATAAGTTCCCGACGTAGCGCGGTCTGTCGCATCCTGGAATATATAACTGCCGCTCACGTCAATGGTCATTTTGTTGTTCAGCAGCTTGACGGTGTTGCGCACGGTAATATTGTTTTTGTTAAAGATGTTGCCCGGCTCAATACCTGTTGCATGCGTATTGGCGTAGGAAACATAGAACTGGTCATTTTCATTTCCTGCTGTGGCAGTAAACGAATTGATGGTAGTAACACCGGTTTGGAAGAAGTCTGAGGGCTCCCCATTCGGTGTACCGGACGATTCTCTTGCGCCCCATGAGTTGAGCGAGTTGGTACTGGTTGCCAAACTGTCGCCACGGGAATATTCTGTCTGCAGCTTCGGTACTAAAACTGCTTTGGCAAAGGTGGTATTTGAATTAAAGCTGAAGGTTGGCTTACCTGCTTTGCCCTTTTTAGTGGTGATGAGGATAACACCATTGGCAGCTGCACTGCCATAAAGTGCAGAAGCCGAGGCACCTTTCAGCACGCTGATGCTTTCGATATCGTCGGGGTTGATATTGGAGATACCGTCGCCATTATCATTGCCATATGAAAACACACCCGTGGGCTGGGTACTTGTAAGCGGCTGTAGCGGAACACCGTCAACCACATACAATACGTTACTGCTGCCGTAGATGGATTTGTTACCGCGCAATACAACTTTGGTTGAGCCGCCCGCGCCCGATGAGCTTTGGGTTATTTGTAAACCCGATACTTTACCATCCAGGCTGTTTACAAAGCTAGGGTCTTTGGCAACTTCAAGTTCCCTGCCCGACACCGTTTGCTGATCGTAGCTTAACGAGGCCTGGCTTTTGGTGATACCCAGCGCGGTTACTACAACTTCGGTTAATGCGTTTGCCGAAGCTTTCAGGGTTATATTAAGGGTGGTCTCGTTGCCTACAGTCACTTCTTTGGTTGTATAACCGATATAGGTGAATACCAAAACGTCGCCGGCATTGGCGTTGATGCTGAAATGCCCGTCAACGTCCGTTTGTCCGCCGCTGGTTGTGCCTTTTATGCTTATGCTTACCCCGACCAGCGGCATCCCGGTTGAATCAGTTACTGTTCCGGTTATTTTTTGAACTACTGCCGTGTTTTGCTGATCGGGGACCGACGTGGGGACGGCGCCGCCCGTTACGATCAGGTTGTTTTTGTATACGGAAAAATGAAGTCCGGTTTGGTCGGCTATTTCGGCCAGCACCTGCTTTACCGGCAGGTTTTTGCACTTGATCGAGACCAGTTTTTCGCTGTTGATCTCGCTGCGGTCGTAATGAACGTCTAACCCGGTTTGTTTGCCAACACTGGCTAACACATCTTCCAGCGGTTTTTTTACAACATTCATGGTCAATTTGGCGTTGACCTCGCTGTCGATCATCGCTGTTGACGGCTGGGCCATGCTACCCATCGGGGCCAGCAGCACCGCCATGCAACAGATCTTTAAAAATTGTAAAGTGATTTTCATATTTAATGTTAGTTAAGTGTGATGTTGTTGTTAACGATGGTGTAAGAAGAGATTCCTTCGGTAAGGCAAACGGTTTTAAGCACATCATTTAACGACTGCGCCGTAAAGGTGCCGGTGTAGCTCCAGTTGGTATGCCTGCTGTTGTTTTTGATCACGACATTAAACCGGTTCTCGATGGAATTGATCACTTCGTCCGTTGTCGCATCGCGGAACGAAAGCACGCCGTCTTTCCACGAAGTGATAGGCGTCTCGTCGTCAAAGCCGCTTTTTTGCAAATCCCCTGATTGTTTGTTGAGTACAACCTGTTGATGCGGCAGTAATATTTTAGGCGCCTCCAATTTGCGTGACGGGTGAAGATCCTCAACTTTTATTTTTCCATGCAGCAATGAAATAGATACCTTGTTTTCCTTTGCATAGCTGCGAATGTTAAAGGCAGTGCCAAGGGCCGTGGTAGCAAATTTGGGCGTATACACGGTAAACGGGCTGGTTTTATCTTTTGCCACCTCAAAAAGCGCTTCGCCTTCGTCCAGGTAAACAGGGCGTTTGTGGTTGCTGAACTTAACGGGATAGCGCAATGTGCTGGACGCATCGAGCGTGATGACACTGCCGTCGGTCAAGGCTAACTTATCGGTTACGCCTTTTTGTGTTTGCACATAAACCCATCCATTACTGATGCGCCGGCTGATGCCGTGCTGTTGTGCCAGGCCGTCAGCAGCCTGTCTTTTTATGTGGATAGCCCACATCCACGCCGAAGCACACACCACTGCCACTGACGCCGCAACCGCAAGCCAGCGGTAATCCCTTCGGCGACCGATAACCGGCATAGCGCCTATTGCCAGGTCAACCCGGTTTTTGACTGTGTTAAGCTGCCCGTCGACGAAGGCGTCAGCCAGGGTATGCTCATCTGCTTCGGTTACCGTCGAAAGCCAGTCTTCGATCAGTTGTGCCTCTACTTCCGTGCAGGCGCCCCGCCGGTATTTTTCAAGCAGAAGCTTTAATTCCTCTGTATCCAATTTTAGTTCGTTTTATAAGGAAGTCGAACTTTTTGGACGATGGTACTATCGGGATCGAAAAAAAATTATTTGGCGAGGTATAAAAAAAGAAAAAACAGGACAACGTCAACACTCATATAATTAACGCGCAATATCCGCAGCGCTTTGGAAAGTTGATTTTTTACCGTTTGCGGCGAAAGGTTTGTTTTACTGGCAATATCGCGGGTGGTTTGGTGCTCATAGCGGCTCAGGATAAATATCTCGCGCATTTTTTCGGGTAGTTTGTTTACGGCGAGTTCTATCTCCTGTAATTTTTTGCGATTGTCGATCCTGTCAGTTATTACCGCCTCATCGATGGTCATAAATTCGGCCAGCTCTGCTAAATACTTCTGGTACTTTACGTCCAGGCGGTACAGATCGATAATTTTGTAGCGGGCAGCTTGGTACAGGTAAGCTTTGATGGATATTTCAATATTCAGTTGTGCCCTGTTCTCCCAAAAACTTACAAAAATATCCTGTAAAACATCGTTGCAAACCTCCGGGTCTTTTAGTTTATGCAGTAAATAAATGTATAATGGCTTACTGTATTGCGCGTAAATAGTGTTAAAAGCCGAAAAATTATCGCTTCTCAGATCGGTTAATAATTGTATGTCGGTGCACGTGGCTTTCATCGGCAATTCCATGCGATAAGGCCCTAAAGGTAGAAATTTAATAATATTAATTTAACAAAAAGTTTGCTAAATGATCACCTGATTTTTACCCTTAGTGTATTGAATACAATAATATGGGGAAGAAAAAAGCGCAAGCCGGTCCCAAAGCCTTCAACTAAATACCATGGAATCAAAACTAATCCCGGTCCCTGCTCAGCTTGGTAAATGTCAGCGGGTTTTCCTCCAGCTCCATCGTTTCGCGGCGGTGTTTAACAATGTGCATGGCGGTAAACATGGCTTCGCGGAAAGACACTTCGGAGGCCTTATTCTTCCCTGCAATATCATAAGCAGTTCCGTGGTCGGGGGAGGTGCGTACAAAGTTTAAACCTGCCGTAAAGTTAACCCCGGATTCAAAGGCGATCTGCTTAAAGGGGATCAGGCCCTGGTCGTGGTACATGGCCAGCACAGCGTCAAACTGCATATAGCTGCCATTGGCAAAAAAACCATCAGCGGGATATGGGCCAAAGGCAAGTATATTATTGTTCCTGGCTTCTTCCAGCGCCGGGGTTATAATAGTTTGCTCCTCCGGGCCGATCAGGCCGTTATCGCCGGCATGCGGGTTAAGCCCCAAAACCGCGATCCTGGGTTTGCGCACCCAAAAATCATTACGCAAGCTGTGGTCCATCAGCTTCAGTTTAGTCACAATCTTTTCAGCGGTGATGCTTTCTGCAACTTTTGCCACCGGGATATGGCCGGTAACAACGCCCACTTTCAGGGTATCGCTCACCAAAAACATCAATGACTCGGCGGCGCCACCGCGGTCCTGGAGGTATTCGGTATGGCCTGGGAAATTAAACTCTTCGTTTTGGATGGTATCTTTATTTATCGGAGCGGTAACCAGCGCGTCGATGTGCCCTGCCATCAAATCGGCGGTGGCTTTTTCAAGCGACAGGAAAGCATACTTGCCAACGGCGCTATTCACTAACCCTGGTTCAATTTTAACATCTTCTTCCCAGCAATTGATCATATTGGGTTTCCGGTGGTCTCTGCGATTGACAGCTTCTGAAGCATTGCCGATCACTGTAAAATTAAGCTCTTCGATATGGGTAGTACGGCGGTAAAATGAAGCTACCTTGGTATGGCCGTATACAATCGGCGTACAATAATCGTAAATACGGTTATCGGCCAGCGTTTTGATGATGATCTCCAGCCCGATACCGTTTACGTCGCCTATACTGATCCCTATTTTTAGTTTTTCACTCATCTTTTGTGGTAATTACACCGATTTTTTTTGATTACACCGATTGTTTATCGCTGCCTTATTTTTAACCTTTACAACCATTACAACTTCTACAACCCTTTCAACATCAAAAAGCAAATAAAAGATTAATTAACGATTAAAGGACAAATATGTATAATTTGCCACGAATATTTGACGAATAATGACATTGGTAAGAGCAAAAAAGCACCTCGGTCAGCATTTCCTTACTGATAAAAATATCGCCGCCAAAATTGTGGGCAGCCTGCGCACCGGCAAATACCGGGATGTGCTTGAGGTAGGACCTGGCATGGGCATTCTTTCCGATCTGCTGTTGCAAAAGGATGACCTGGATACTTTTTTGATCGATATTGACACCGAATCGTACCTGTATCTTAAAAAAAAATACCCCCAACTGGGCAGCAGGCTGATCAACGCGGACTTTTTGGAGATGGATTTTCCGGCGTATTTTCCGGGGCCGCTGGCGGTGATCGGTAATTTCCCGTATAATATATCGTCACAAATACTTTTTAAAATATTGGATAACCGCCGGCAGGTTGTCGAAGTAGTGGGTATGTTTCAGAAGGAAGTGGCCGAGCGCTGTACTGCAAAGCCCGGCAGCAAGGAATATGGCATATTGAGCGTATTTTTGCAGGCTTATTACCAGGTTGACTATTTATTTACGGTAAAGGCTGGCGTGTTTAATCCACCGCCAAAGGTGCTGTCGGCGGTGATCCGGTTAACCCGCAATGAAACAGCAGAACTTGATTGCGATGAAAAGTTGTTTTGGCAGGTAGTAAAGGCCGGATTCAACCAGCGCCGGAAGACCTTACGCAACGCATTGTCATCATTGATCAATAAAGAAAAAATGATAGCCGAGCCTGCGCTCGACCTGCGTGCCGAGCGCCTGAGTGTGACGGATTTTGTAAATTTAACTAACACTATTGCCGCAAACCGATGAAATACGTTAGACCTGCCTTGATCACCATCCTGGGCGTTTTATTATTTGTCAGTAAAAATTATTCGCAAACAAGGCATCACCAAAGCATCATATCTAATAAAATGATGGTGCTCGCCTTTAAACATAACGACAGTTCGTACTTACAGGACCATACTGACACGCTGAATATCCCCGTAGTTTCGGATAAATACCCGGGCTTAAAAAAAGCGCTGGCATTTGAAAATATCGGGGACCCGGATGGTCTTGACTCGGTAAAGGCTAACTATGCTGCATGTGCCTGTGGCTTATTTGACATGGCATACACAGTACTTTTCGAAACGAAAGATGTGCTGTCCATAAGCATTTATACGGAATGGATGGGTGCCTATCCATCCAGCCGCACTGCCGGGTATACACTAAACGTACATAACGGCGAGGCGTATCCGTTAGGCAATGAAATCAATGCAGCCGGCCGGAAATGGTTATACGAAACCTATAAAAAGCTGGTAAGACAGCGCATTGCGGATGATTTTAAATCGAGAAAAGGCGAGGAAGATGTGAATGACCTGGCCGAATTGAATGAGTCGATAAACTCCCTGACTGCGTCTGAAATGTTAAAAAGCTATTTATTTACGCCCAAAGGAATAAAGTTTAGCACAGAGGGCGTATTGCCGCATGTGGTGCAAGCCTTTGAACCCGACAGGAGTTGGTTCGTTCCTTACGCGCAGCTGCGGAAATACAAAATGTCGCATGCTATTGTTATAAAATGATTGCCTGGACAATACAGGCAGCACCCGTTTAGTCGCTAATTTACCTGGATGATCACCGGCTGCGCCAACTGCATTTCCTTCACTGATTTCGCCATCCGTTTTATAAACAGGTAATTTGCGCCGCCGCCGATTACGCCACCCACTATCGGTACCATCCTTTCGGCGGTGCGCGTGCCGAACAGCATCAGTAGTTTTTCTGCAATGCCTTCCATCATCGTTTTTGAGATCGCTACGCCCGCTTCAACTTTCAGCGAAGTAGCCACCAGCGACATAAACTCCTCAAAACTGATTTGGTAAGTGCCGCGGTTATAGTACATAATGGCCATGGTGACCCTGAATTGCTGCGTCAACAGGTTTGCAAAATCAAAGGGGATACCTGCAATCAGGGTGAACATACCGCCGCTGCCTGATACCACTCCTGTGCCGGCCGCCAGCCAGGCGCATCGATCTATAAATTTATCAAGCCCCATTTTATCAACGCCTTTTTTTATATTGAGTTGATTGATATGCTCAAATATTTGCCTGAAGCCTGCATCCGCAAGCTTTTGTGCCATCGTTTTTAAATCAGCGCCTGCTTTTTTGAATTTTGTAAGTTTCATATTTATAAAACGGGAAAAATCCCTTCGCTATCCTCCCACTATTAACGTGCCAAATCGTTATATGCGTATAATTGTCATCCGCGAATAACAAACCCATGGGCGGGGCTTTAAATATGCCATCATTTTATAATTTTGCCGTCTTAATGACAGCTATTTGAAAAACAACATCCTCATCGTCGACGACATCCACCCCATTTTTATGGAACGGGCCGAAGCGCTTGGCTACCATTGCGACTACCGCCCGACGATTAAAGCTGATGAGGCCCTGCAGATCATTGGCGACTACGATGGCCTGGTGATGCGATCGAAGTTTAAGCTGAACAGGGAATACATCGATGCGGCCGCAAACCTGCGCTTTGTTTGCCGGGCAGGCGCCGGAATGGACAATATCGACGAAGCCTATGCTGAAGAAAAAGGTATCACCCTGATCAATGCTCCTGAAGGAAATATGGACGCGGTAGGCGAACATGCCGTGGGTATGCTGCTTTCCCTGATGAATAATTTTATCCGGGCCGATGCACAGATACGAAACGGCAGCTGGCAGCGCGAGGCGAACCGCGGCTATGAACTAAAGGGAAAAACCGTGGGCATTATTGGCTACGGGTTTATGGGCCGTAGTTTTGCACGGAAGCTTTCGGGCTTTGGGGTGAATGTGATTGCCTACGACAAATATAAAACCAGTTTTAGCGACGCATATGCCCGCGAGGTCAGCATGGAGGAAATTGTGAAGCAGAGCGATGTACTGAGCTTTCATATCCCGCTTACACCGGAAACCAACGGGCTGGTAAGCGAAGAATACCTGTTTCATTTTAAAAAGCCCATCTTTTTGATCAACACCTCGCGTGGCAAGGTTGTACAGACACGGGCCGTATTAAATGCGATAAAACAAGGCAAAATTTTAGGGGCCGGCCTGGACGTGCTCGAAATTGAAAAATTTCCGGCCCTGGCCGACCAGGAGTGGTTTGAAGAACTAAAGCAATCGGGCAAGGTTTTATTAACTCCCCACGTGGCCGGCTGGACTTTCGATTCGTACCGGAAGATCAGTGAGGTGATGGCGGAGAAGCTTGTGTTAGTTCATGGTTCATAGTTCACGGTTCATGGCCGGAGGTTGCTGGCTGATGGTTGGTTAGTTTAAACGATGGCAAAACCCAATTTGCTTTTTCCTACTATGAACTATGAACCAACAAAACGTTATCAATCAACCTCGTCTTCCCCACTTTGGCGGCTACCAGTGCCACAATCTTTTTTGAATGTTCATCTGCGGGGTGCAGCGTATCGCCGTCGGCTATTTCAAAATAATCCAGTTCCACGCTTTCTTCTGCGCTGATCATTTCTCCTGCTTCTTTTTTCAGCTGCGCGATTTTTTCCCGGGAGAAATTTTGTTTAACCCAATTCAGCGTTTTTGACAGGATAAGGGCATGCCAGCGGTCGTCGGTGGTAAGGTGGATATTTCTTGAGCTCATCGCAAGCCCGTCCGGCTCGCGCATGATCGGGCACATCACCAATTTGATGGGGATATGCAGCTGCTCAACCATTTGGCTGATGATCATGAACTGCTGGTAATCCTTTTGACCAAAAAAGGCGAAATCGGGTTTAACAATATCAAACAATATATATACCACATGGGTAACGCCCTGGTAGTGGCCCGGCCTGAATTTCCCCTCCAGTAAAAACTCCGGTTCGCCGATGTTCAAATGCCATTGTTCATTACCATCATAAATTTCATTTACCGTGGGATTGAACAAAACATCGCAGCCGGCCTGCTCCAGCAGCGCCATATCGGCATCGATGGTCCGGGGGTATTTTTCCAGGTCTTTGGGGTCGTTAAATTGGGTCGGATTTACAAATATGCTGCAAATAACCTCATCGCTTTTTTGCCGCGCCTGCTCAATCAGCGACAGGTGGCCCTGGTGAAGCGCGCCCATTGTTGCCACAAAACCCGTTGTTTTGCCGGCGCTCCTGCTTTGCTGCAGGTGCCGCGCCAGGTCTTTTTTGGTCGTAAAAACTTTCAAATCACGTTCAAATTAACAAATCCGGCAAAGGTGTGCAATTGATCAGGAAATACCAAAACTAACTTGTTTTATTGGTTGCCAGTTTATATAATAATGCTTATATTTGCAAACTCAATTTTTTAAGCTCTTTAAATTTAAATTAATACTGATATAGTGATGGGTAAATCTAAGCTTCTGTTTATAACTCATGAAATGTCTCCCTTTCTTGAACTCTCAAAAATTTCTGAAATCACCCGCCAGTTGCCGCAGGCAATGCAGGAAAAAGGTTACGAGATCCGTATCCTGATGCCACGTTTCGGAAACATCAATGAGCGCAGGAACAGGCTGCATGAAGTGATCCGTTTATCGGGAATGAATATCATCATTAACGATAACGACAATCCTCTTATCATTAAAGTGGCTTCTATACCTGCGGCCCGTATGCAGGTGTACTTTTTGGACAATGAAGAATATTTTCAGCGGAAACAGGTGTTCACGGACAAAGACGGGAAATTTTACGCTGACAACGACGAGCGCATGATCTTCTTTTGCAAGGGTGCGCTTGAAACCGTTAAAAAATTAGGCTGGGCCCCGGATGTCATCCATTGCCATGGCTGGATGAGCTCGCTGGTGCCGGCTTATCTTAAAACTACTTATAAGGACGACCCAACCTTTAAAAATTCAAAGGTGGTGTATTCCATTTACGAAAACGATTTTGAAGGCGACATGGACCCCGATTTTGCGCATAAAGCGGTAATGGGTGAAATGACTGAAAAACACACTAACGTTTATAAACCCGGCTCAAATTCTTCCCTTTATGCCGGGGCTATCCAGTATAGCGACGGAATTGTTTTGGCTGCGGAAAACATCGATGAAGATGTGTTAAATTATGTTAAAAACAGCAATAAATCCGTTTTAGATTTCGAATCGACCGCTGATTTCGAAAATTATTACAATTTTTACGACGAAATTGTTAACGAGGAGTTGGCACACGTTGTATAAGCTTTGAGAACATCTATGAAATTTTTTCGTTTAGACTTATTGACCCTGTTAATAAGTCTTTTTATTTTGAATGGCTGCAAAAATCAGGATTCAGTGGGGTTGGGTATAAATTCATCAAACCAGTTAAATACTAATCTCGTCGATACCGCTACCATTGTGATCAATACCGATACGATAGGCTCACTGGTGACTACAGACCTCGCAAAAAATCCACTGGCTTATTTTGTCGATCCCGTATTTGGCACCTCCGTATCAAATTTGGCTACCGACCTGAACTTACCAGGGCATGCGGGATACACGCCGCCAGTCGGCACAGTTACTGTCGACTCGGCAAGGTTGGTTCTTAGATATGCAGACGGTTTTTATGGCGACTCCATCACGTCGAGTTACACGGTAAACGTGTACCAGTTAACGGAAAAATTCCGTGAGGACTCTGCTTACTATAATACCAGGCAGTGGAAATATAATGCGAATAATCTTTTGGGCAGCCTTACATTCAATGCAAGGCCGCATGATTCGATAAAGGTTTTTCATATCATCAATGGCGCACCTGATACGCTGGTAAAAGTGCCGGCGCAAATCAGGATACCGATCAGCAATAGCTTTGTCAACGCCAACCTGTTTACCCTCAGTTCTTCCGCGCTGGGTTCAAACACCAACTTTCAAAACCTTGTCAACGGCTTGTATATTACCATCAACCGCAATAAGTCCACAGGACCCGGCGGCGTGCTCATGTTCCAGGGTACGGATACGCTTGCCGTTTACTATCACTCCGTAAGCGGAACAACGGTGGATACGGCGCAGGTTTCATTGCCGGTAGGCCGTATGGCGGCCTCTATTCAACATACGTTTTCGCAAACTATACAAAACGAGCTGAATAACAAGAACACCGGGTCAAGGAGCACGTTTTACCTGGACGGCCTGGCGGGATTAAGGGCTAAGATCAGCTTCCCGAGCTTTCTGAAAAACCTGCGAAGCAACTTGCTCAAAAAGGATAGTGATTTATTGATCAACCGCGCCGAGCTCGTTATAACGCCGCAACCGGGATCAAATATTCCGTATTCCCCTTTACCCAAGATCACGATGTACCAGCTCGATCTTGCATTGCGGCCATCGCTGATACAGGATGCAAGCGCCGACCCGCGATCGGGCGGGGCAAGTACCTTCGGGGGATTTTACAACCCCAATAAAAACGAATACCACTTTATTTTGACCGCATACCTCCAGGATTTGCTATTTGGAAGGGTAACCGGGTACGGAACGTACATTGCACCGGTAGATACCACGAACAGAACAGGCGTTGACATCTCGCCAACAAGCCAGGTGGCCGCGCGGACAGTGGCCGTAGGAACCAACAACGATCCGAAATATTCGTCCTATAAGATAAGACTAAACGTGATCTATACCAAGATCGCGAAGCAATAGCGAAATGCGAAAGTCCGGAAGATGATTTAGTTTGATCCATCAACAATCATCTCCCGGACTTTCGGACTTTTCTTACCTCTAACTAAACTTTCCCTTTCCTCAATTGTCTACCCCATAAGTATTAATATCTGATTACTTTTGCTGAACTAACATTAACAGATGATTTTATGTGCGGAATAGTAGGTTATATTGGTTTCAGGGACGCCTACCCGATAATTATAAAAGGACTTCACCGCCTGGAGTACCGCGGCTATGACAGCGCAGGCATATCGCTGTTTGACAAGGGCCTGCGGGTATATAAAAAGGCCGGCAAAGTTAGCGACCTGGAGAATTTTGTAAAAAACGTTAACCTTGGCGGTACGATGGGGATGGGACACACCCGTTGGGCAACCCACGGCGCACCGAGCGACCGCAACTCGCACCCGCATTCATCAGGTAACCGGAAGCTCACCATCATCCATAACGGTATTATCGAAAACTACGGCCCTATAAAGGAAACGCTGGTGAATAAAGGGCATGTTTTTAAAAGCGATACCGACACTGAAGTACTGATCCACCTGGTTGAAGATATACAGAACGAAACCGGTTTCGACCTCCGCGAGGCCGTCCGCGTGGCCCTTACCAAAGTGATTGGCGCCTATGCGATAGTGATCATGAGCGAAGATGAACCCGATCTGCTTATTGCTGCCCGTAAAGGCAGCCCTATGGTGATCGGCGTAGGCGAAGGAGAATATTTCATCGCTTCCGATGCAACCCCGATTGTGGAATACACCAAAAATGTTATCTACCTGAATGATAACGAGGTGGCTTACATTAGTCGCGAAGGCCTGCTGGTAAAAACGATTGACAATAAAGTACACACTCCCTATATACAGGAGCTGGACCTGAAGCTGGAAATGCTGGAAAAAGGCGGCTACGATCATTTTATGCTGAAGGAGATATACGAACAGCCCCGCTCCATCCGCGATTGCATGCGTGGCCGTATTTACCCGCAGCAGGGGAAGGTACAATTGGGTGGCATAAAGGAATATACCGGAAAGCTGAAAAACATTGACCGTATCATCATCGTGGCGTGCGGCACTTCGTGGCATGCGGGCCTGGTTGGAGAGTACCTGATTGAGGAATACGCCCGCGTACCAGTTGAAGTGGAGTATGCGTCTGAATTTCGTTACCGCAACCCTATCATTACCGAAAAGGACCTGGTGATCGCTATTTCCCAGTCGGGCGAAACTGCCGACACCATGGCTGCCATTGAATTGGCGAAGGAGAAAGGGGCCACCATTTTCGGCATTTGTAATGTTGTTGGCGCCTCCATTCCGCGCACTACGCACGCAGGCGTTTATACACACGCCGGGCCCGAGATCGGCGTAGCTTCAACCAAGGCGTTTACGGCACAGGTTAGCGTGTTAACGCTGATGGCATTTTACATCGCCCAGCAGCGCGGCACCATCACCCAAAGCAAGCTGGTTGAGCTCCTCACCGAACTCAATGCCATACCCGAGTTAGTAGAAAAGGCCCTCAAGGCTAATGATCATATTAAAGAGATCGCGTGGCAGTTTAAGGACAGCGCCAATTGCCTGTTCCTGGGTCGTGGCAGTTCCTTCCCGGTAGCGCTGGAGGGCGCCCTGAAGCTGAAGGAAATATCATACATCCACGCCGAGGGCTATCCGGCAGCTGAAATGAAACATGGCCCGATTGCCCTGATCGATGAGGAAATGCCGGTAGTTTTTATTGCCACGAAAGACTCTTCCTACGAGAAGGTGATCAGCAATATACAGGAGGTAAAAGCACGCAAAGGACACGTTATCGCCATCGTAACCGAGGGCGACACCGAGGTGAAGGGCATGGCTGACTACGTAATAGAAATACCTCAAACCGATGAGGCCTTTGTACCGCTGCTGGCTACTATTCCGTTGCAATTGATGGCTTATCACATTGCCGTAATGCGCGGCTGCAACGTGGACCAACCCCGTAATTTGGCGAAGTCGGTTACTGTGGAGTAGTCTTGAGTCTGAAGTCCAAAGTCTCAAGTCTAAAGTCACTTGTTTTGACTCAAGACTATGGGCTCAAGGCTCAATCAAATAGCCAGGTGATAAACCCTGCCCGTTTTGGCGGGCTCGTCAGTTGCCGCGCCCAGATATTTTTTACTGACTGAACGCGGAGCCAGTCCCTTATCCACTACCGTCAGCTCCACCGCGCCGCTTAAAGTTTTGCCCGAGGGATTGAGCAGCCTGTAGGTTTCAGTGCCGTTGGTGAAAGTGTTATCGTTCAGTTTTACTTCATCCAAATTTACTGTGGCTTTCAGGAAGCTGACAAAGAAATTTTCATTATGGACCACTACTCCTATCTGGTCAAAGTTTACAGGCGCGCCCGGTTTAAAAATAAGCACATAAATATTGTGCATCAGGTCGGGCTTTACATCGCTGACAAATGACAGTGCCTTTAACTGCCGCTCCGTTGTCTTTGAACACAGGGCGCAATTTAAACCGGCTACCTGTAGCCGTGCCTGTGTAAACTGTGCCCGCACCATACCGGTTGAACAGGTTAGCAACAGTGTTAAAAAATAGAAGAATCTTATTTTCATACAAAAAAGTCGGGTAAACCGCCTGCAATTTAGTGTTTATGGATGGGTTTTAAATTTTCCCGGATATTTCTTTTGCGAATAAACCGGCGGCAAAAAAAGCCTCCCAAAACAGGAGGCTTTTGAATTATATATAATAGTAGGGAAATTAAGCGCCTTTTTCGTCTTCCGGTTGCGGAAGGCTGATGATACGATAAGCCGTATCACCGTTAGGGTCCTTTATTTTTTCATAATAGATGCCGGTGGGTGAAACAAAATAATGTTTGCCGTTTAAAATCACTTTGTGGCAATCATCGGGCAATTGGTTGATGATATCGCCAACTTTGGGCATGGCCACGTCAGCGTTTGGATCTGTTGCACTGTCATCAGTATTCAAAACGCCATCGCGCCCGGCAACCACGTACATGGTTTTGCCTTTGTCGTCAACGGTAACTTTATAGTAAACGCCACTGGCTTCGTAATATTGAATGCCATCGATCTTGATCGGCGTGGCACCTTCTGGAAGGGAAGGTACTGCCGCACCGAGCGGCGGAGTAACCACCTGGTAGCCGCCATTGTCATAAGGGCTGTAAAATATACCGTTGTAATAATAAAACAAGCTTGAACCCCAATAAAACGGGTAATAACCAAACGGCAAAAAGCCGCAATAAAAGCCAATGTGCGGGTAGCCGTAGTAACCAAACCCGGGGCGGTAAAATGCACCCGCATGATAACCGGAGCCGCTAACATAACCCCTGCCCGACCGGTAGGCGGAAACACCATACGCGCCGGATCCCCTGTAAGCACCATTGCTGTTTGGACGTACCCCGGCAGCCATTCCGTTGCTGCCATGATAAGCAGTAACGCCGCCACCGCCGCCGCTGGGATGAAAACCACCACCACCGCCGCCACCGCTATGACCGCCCCGCTGAGCGCTGGCTGTGCCGGCCATCAGCACCGAAAGCACGCCGGCTAAAAATAACCCGCACGCATATTTTAAAACCCTTTTCATATCGATCAATAAATTATTTAACTCTTTTTCACTGTTTTAAGTATCACCGATACCCAAACCTTTCGTACACCTGACCATTAGACAAAAAATAGTGCGAATGGTTTAATTACACCAGTTAAAAATACGGCGATTTTGTGTTTTTCGATGTAACAAATGTCAAACAAGTCTATGTCGAAAATACGGGCCATCCGAAGGAAACGTTACATTAAATTTTGATTAACGAATCGGGTAAAATGAGCTTGAAAACGCTTCCATGGTCTTTTTCCGATTGCACCTCTACCCTTATCTCATGGAATGCCGCTATCGACTGTACGATTGGCAGCCCGAGGCCGAAGCTGTCCTGTTTTAGCGAAGCACGAAGCTTTTTGAACCGGTTGAAAATAAAGGGCAGATCTTCAGCGGCAATACCGATGCCGGTATCTATAATTTTAACTGTCCAGCAATCGCTTTCGCGCATAGCTGCCACCTTTATTTCGCCGTTCTCGCGGTTATATTTAATGGCGTTATTGATGAGGTTAAACACCATATTAAACATCAGGAATTTGTTTACATGAATCAAAACCAGGTTTTCAGGTACATCAACACTATAATGAATATTTTTGCCCTGCAGGCGGATGGAAATTTCGTCATAAATTTCCTGCAGTAATTCGCGCAGCGGCACACTGTCTTCCTTCAAAAACTGTTCATTTTCGATCTGCGAGATAAGCAACAGTGTTTTGGTGATACTTTTTAACCGGTTAAGTATCCGCTGCATCTCCAGCAAACGTGTCTTCAACTCGTCCGCAATATCCTCCTGCTCAAACATGTTTTCGATCTTGGATTGCAGGATGGATATGGGCGTCATCAGCTCGTGCGATGCGTTCGAGATAAACTCCCTTTCCTTTTGAAATGTGTTCTCGATCGTCTTGATCATTTTATGGATGCTGATGTCGAGGTATTCAAAGTCCGAAGTGCTGGTTTGCACTTTTTCATAGGAGCCGAAGTTGGGAAATTTATGACCGATGAGTTTCGTTTTAATGATCTGGCCGAGCGGCGTCAGCACAAAGTTGGAATATAACTGGTCGGCAATGATCGTAAGCAGGATCATCCCGACCAATAGCGCGAAGGCTATGTTTTGAAAAGGCCTGGTGGTTCCGTTAATTGCATCCAGGCTGGTGGCAATTTCAAGGAGGTATTTTTTATTATCGGCTTTAAAAGTGTGGCTTAAAATGCGGTATTCAATCGTATCGCCCTGCAGGATGCGTTTCTCGTTTTTTATAGTATCCAGATTTTCAGCAGTGGTGTCCAGATCGATGCTTACATAGTCTTCTTTCAGTGGCGTATAGTAACTTGCTTCGGCATAGTCTTTTATCCCCTGTGTTTTGATGATCTGCAGTAGTTTAACTTTTTGTTTCAGTAAGCGGCTGTCATTGTAATGTTGGTTGATATTTTTAATAAGAGTAGGCAACAACAATACAAAAATAGTGGCTATCACCAGTTTGGAGAGCGTGTTGAACAGCGTAAGTTTGGTTCTTAATTTCAAAGCTTAAGTGTTAACCTTTATTTTGTAACCCAGGCCCCGCACTGTTTCCAGCCAATCGGGAGGTGCGAATGCATTCAGTTTTTTCCTGATGTTTTTAATGTGGGCGTCAATGTAATTCGAATCGTAATCGTCATTTACAATGCTGCCCCAAATATGCTCGCTCAACTGCGACCGCGTAAGCGTCCGGTTTTTATGCAAAAGCATATAAGCGATCAGGTCGAATTCCTTCCTGGTAATGGTGCTGATCTCAGACGTTCCGTAACTGATCACGCGATCAGTCAGGTTGATCACAAAGCCGCCCAGATCCACCAAATTCTGTTTCAGGCCAAACTTACGGCGGGTAATGGCCTGCATCCTGCTCTGTAGTTCCAATAGGGAGAAAGGCTTTGGCAGGTAATCGTCGGCGCCGAGGTCCAGGCCTTTAATGCGGTCGTATACCTCGGCACGGGCGGTAAGTATAATGCAGATTGCTTCGGGGTTGTTTTTTTTGGCCTCCCTCAGGAGGTCCAGGCCATCATAGTCCGGTAGCCCCAGGTCGATCAAAATAAAGTCGTATAAATTGACAGCGATCTTTTCGGATGCAGATGCGCCATTAAAGCAAACCTCGCAGATGTAATTATAATTATTCAGGAATATCTCCAGCTCATCCGCCAGGCCCTTTTCATCTTCAATTACTAAAACATTCATCCGGCTTTACTTAAAAAACAAATAATAAAAAGTGAGGTTAAAAAACAATTCGTGGTGATTTTTTAAAGCGCCTTCAACGTTGACCGGGATTGAATATTTCCACGAAGCTTCAAAAGTATAATGCGGCCTGTTGTAAGCGATGGGCAATTTGAAACTATAGTTCAACATCTGGAAGCGGCCGTTATCAAAATCATGAAATGGGGGTGGCGAGTGAAGGCCCGGAATATAGTCGTTATAAAACAACTGTGCCGAATGTTCAGCTGCATATCGCCCCACAAAGTTTTGCGTACCCACGATCATGCTCGCGCCGGGATTAATGCTTAAGTAGTCCTGGTCGTCAAACACACCCCAGCTCGGTTCGATGTATTTTGAAATATTAAAGGTGATAAAATAGTCATTGGCGGCGCCAAAAAGATAATCAAAGGTGGCGGCCGTTTTTAATACCTTAAAGTCATAAGCGTTTTTAAAGTTGATATCATTTGAAGATGCTGAAACGATAACCGGCGGCGCCTGGTCAGTAAAGAAAAAATGAGTATAGCTAAACGTGCCGGTAGCGTGTTTGGTGTAATTAAACAGGTAGCCTGCGCCGGCGTCTATTTCATCCACTACGGGCGTATAGCCAAAAACCTGCACCGCCGAGCCATAAAGAAAAAAGCCGGATTTAAAATTGTATATCGCATCGGCGCTGATATACGGATACTTTACCGGGCCGGTGCGGCCAAAAAACTGGATGTCGCTGCCATAATTTATGCCTAACGATATAGATCGCTTCCTTACAACCGAGTCGGTGTCAGCAACTGTTCGGTTAGTGTCGGCATAAGCATTCGCGGCCGCATTCGCGGCGCCGCAAATGGCCAGGAAAAACGATATAACGATGTACTTCTTCAAGGATCGGAAATTATATTTAAATTGATTTAGCCGCCATTTCTTCTCGGTATTTCAGGTGGGCGCTCCATACCCTCCGGACGTCGCTTCCTCTTCGGTTTGCCCGTTGTGTTGGCAGGTTCCACTTTCTCCGGCTTTGGTTGTTTTTTTGCCCTCGTTACTTCCTTTATTTTCTTTTTCTCTTCCTGCTCCTGCTTTTTAATTTTTGATGTATCCTTCGCCGTCTGCATAAATATGCCCTTACCCGGTATAGAGGTATAAACGTAATTTTTTTGATTTTTTATTTTGGCCGACAAAAAAATAGGCGCAAATATCAACAGGAGGCCAATATAAGCAAACCACTTTATCATTAAGAAGCAGGAAGTGCGTAAATTTCTTTTCAAATACTATATCGTTAATCACAAATCAGCACGCCAACCATTCGCGGTACAGGCGCGGCACCATAGTTAATTTTAAACTTTTTCGGCGCCATTACAGAAACGCAGCGGCACAGAACTTTATAATCGGAGTTTCTTTTTAGGGTTATGAGCGTTTCCTCCATGCGGGGGGGCGCCATTAAAGCCGCCTATCGCCCGATGTGCGGCATAAAAATAAATAAAATTACGTTTAATTGATGCTGATATCCCGCGAAGTGTACAGCCTTTCGTGGTCGTCGACAATAATGCAGGCCATTTGGTTAAGCTGGTTGATCAAATACAACCCTGCGTTAATGCCGATAGTCATTAACGGCGTGGCCATTGCATCGGCCAGCTCGGCACTGGGACTAATGATGGTAACGCTTTTTATGCCGCTAACCGGGAAACCCTTTTTGGAATTAACGGCGCTTAAGTTTTTGCCCGCAATAGACGGCATTTGCGTTCCGCTGTTTAATGAAGTGGCCACCGCCATATTGCTGATCACAACATTGGCAAAAGGACGGGATTTTTGCGAGGTATCAGCCGTTGCGATCGTCCAGGGCTGATCATCCGGTTGCGCGCCCCACGCCAGCAGGTCGCCGCCGGCATTGATCACGCCGCTGCTTACGCCGCTCATTTGCAGTACATATTTTGCGCGGTCGGCAGCGTAACCTTTGCAATTGGCGCCAAAACCTATGCGCATTCCCGTTTCTTTTAAAAAAACAGTTTGAGCCCGGGCATCAAGCTCCACATTTTGGTAATTGATGCTGCCGGCGTTTCTTTTAACAGGGGTATCAAGGGATTCTTTTTCAGTTGTGCAATAGGTAATATCGAACGCTCCGTGCGTCAGGTCAGAAACCTGCGCAGACCGGTCGATCAGCCTGAATATCTCGGCATCAGTTTTAACAGGTTTTACACCGGCATTGCGGTTAATTTCATTGATCGTGCTGTCATCGCTGAAGCTGCTGAGCAGTTTGTCCACGCGGTTTATTTCGGCAATGGCATCGTCGATGCGATCATCGGCCCATCCGGGGTTATTGCCTACTACACTAATTTCAAACACATCGCCCATCAGCTTTACCGTACGCCTGAAGATAACTGACTTTGGAGCTAAAGTCTTTAATGCTAACATAATATCGCGTGTTTTAGTCCGGTCATACTATGGACGCAAAAATGCGCCCGCAGTTTAATGGCTAAAGTAGCGCAGGTTTATGAAAATGAGATGAAAACAGATTTGGTGAAAGTCTCAAGTCTTAAGTCTTGAGTCAGAAGTCAGTATTATAAAATATTAAATAATTGTATATTAAGCATTTACAGGGGAAAGTATGGTTAAAGCGAGTGTGTCTGAATTTTTGCCACAAATGTTGACTCAAGACTTCAAACTGTCGACTTTAGACTCAGGCCACCGTTCCTTCTTTCAGCTTCTCCGCATTTTCGGCAAATTGAAGGGCCTCCATAATTTCCAGGATGTCGCCGTTCATTACGCCGGGCAGATTATAAATGGTGAGGCCGATACGGTGTTCTGTTAAACGGCCCTGGGGATAGTTGTAGGTACGCACTTTTGCGGAGCGGTCTCCGGTAGAGACCATGGTTTTGCGTTTTTTGGAGGTTTCTTCCAGGTGTTTTTGCAATTCCATTTCGTACACCCTCGACCGGAGAACCTGTAATGCCTTGTCGTAATTTTTGAGCTGCGATTTTTGGTCCTGGCACTGGGCAACGATCCCCGTTGGAATATGAGTTAACCGAACCGCCGAATAAGTGGTGTTTACCGACTGCCCGCCCGGTCCGGAAGCGCAAAACAAGTCCTTGCGGATATCGCTTACCTGCAAATCGATGTCAAATTCATCCACTTCGGGCAATACTACCACAGTCGCGGCCGAGGTATGCACACGGCCCTGGGTTTCGGTATCGGGCACGCGTTGTACACGGTGTACGCCCGACTCGTATTTTAAAGTGCCGTAAGCATCTTCGGCGTTTACATTAAAAACAATTTCCTTGTAGCCGCCCGATGTTCCTTCGGTATAATCAACCAACTCTGTCCGCCAGCCGCGTTTTTCGCAAAAGCGCATGTACATGCGGTAAAGGTCGCCGGCAAACAGGGCAGCCTCATCACCGCCGGTACCGCCGCGGATCTCGATGATGGCATTTTTTGAGTCCTCCGGGTCTTTCGGGATCAGCATCAGCCGGATGGATTCCTCCATTTCGTCCTGCTTTGCCAGCAATTCGTCCAGCTCAGCTTTAGCCATCTCGCGGAATTCCTCGTCCTTTTCAGTTGCCAGTATTTCCTTATTGCTCTCGATATTGCTCATCACATTTTTGTAAATGTTGTACTGCTCAACCACCTTGGCAAGGTCCTTATATTCCTTGTTCAATTGGGCAAAACGCTTCATGTCAGCCATGGCGTCAGGGCTGCTCAGTTCGGCTTCAACATCTTTCCAGCGTTGGTATATGGCTTCTAATTTTTCTAACATAATTATGCCTTTCGTAAAAAGCGCACAAAAATACGAAATTTTGAGCGTATTTTATTCATTTAGGTGTAAAGAGGCCGGAGCGGAGGTGTCATTCAATTATTACGCATTTACCCCCTCTGTCGACTGCGTCGACATCTCCCCCTAAATTTAGGGGGAGAGAAATTGTTGTTTACTCCTCCCCTAAAATTAGGGGAGGCCGGGAGGGGTATTTTCCGTGCGCGATTTACCCGCTTTCGACTATTTTTCCGATCGGAACCTTGTTTCCGCAATTAAAACCAGCGTTTTTTTTGGAGACAATTGTGCCGGCGACCCAGCCTTACACCCCATTTCCGGACTTTTATTGATATTTTGCCGGTCAAATTGCTACTATGAAAAAACTCAGCGAACTGAACTTGTTCAGGGCGTTCCGCAGCACAAATTACACGCTTTATTTTATCGGGCGGGCTGTTTCGCAGTTTGGTACCTGGATGCAGCGCACCGCCGTGATCTGGGTGGTGTACAGCATCACGAAATCTCCTTTCATGACCGGCGTCACCATCTTTGCTGAACAGTTTCCATCCTTCCTGCTCTCGATATTCGGGGGCGTGGCAGCCGACCGGTATGACCGCTACAAGGTGATCAAGATAACACAGATAGCTTCCATGATACAGTCGGTTATGCTGGCGGCCCTGGTATTTTCAGGGCATTCAGTCGTTTGGGCCATCCTGTTGTTGAGCATTATTTTGGGTATCATCAATGCTTTTGATGTACCCGCACGCCAGGCCCTGGTGCACGATGTGGTAGCCGATCCGGCCGATCTGTCCAACGCATTATCACTTACCACGGCTACGGCGGGCTTTGCACAACTGGGGGGCGCCGCCTTGTCGGGCATCGTGATCAGCGCATTTGGCGCGGCTGTTTGTTTTCTCATCAACGCAGCAAGTTTCGGCGGGGTGCTTGTTTCTTTGCTGCTGATGAAGTTGCCGGCACATACCCGTAAAAAATCCGAAAAGAAAGTGATGGCCGAATTTGCCGAAGGCTTTGCCTACCTGAAAAAGAAACCCGGCATAGGCGCCATTATTTTAATAGTGGCCGTTATTAGTTTGTTGGTGCTGCCTTACAGCACCGTTTTACCGGTTTTTGCCAAAGTGATATATAAAGGCGATGCAAAAACTTTCGGTTATATCAACAGTTTTGTAAGCGTAGGCGCGATAGCCGGTACCATTTACATCGCTTCGCGCAAGCCCGGAGCTCATTTAAAAAAGATATTGCTTTTTAGTACCATAGCCATGGGCATGGGCCTCATCTTTTTTTCACAGCTGAATAATTTTTCATTAGCTATGTTTTTCGCGGCATTGACGGGCTTTGGCGGCATTTGCCAGTATACAGTCAGCAATATTTATGTGCAATCGCACTCCTCGCCGCACATGCGGGGGCGCGCGATCGGGATATTGCTGATGGCGATCTTCGGGATGCTGCCGCTGGGGAGCGTTATGGTTGGGTTTATAGCGCAGCATATCGGCGCGCCGGTTACTGTACTTGCCGAGGGCATTACAGCCTTGATTGTGGCCCTGTTGTTTGTGAAGTTTTTGACCAGAAAGGATGAAAGTGCCCTATCTGAAGATTCGGAAGATACCGGGACTTAACCTATTGCAGAACGGGATTTTAATACCTTAAAAACACGCGTAATTTATTTTAACAATATGTGTAACTTGCCTGCTATAAACCATTTATATCATGAGAACCTTCAGCGCATTAACCGGCTTGGTAATTGTTACCATTATGACTTCCTGTAATCACGAGCAAGCCTCATCGGACAAATTTAATGACAGCAATCCATTTTATGCCGCCAGCAAACTGCCTTTCCAGGCGCCTGATTTTAGTAAAATAAAAAACGGTGATTTTGAGCCGGCCATCAAAGAAGGTATGAAACAACAGCAGGCCGAAGTGCTGAGCATAGCTGACAGTTCGGCTGCGCCAACATTTGAAAATACTTTGGTCGCGCTTGAAAAATCGGGGCAGCTGTTGCACCGGGTGACCAACGTTTTTGGCCTGCTTACCGGCGCCAATACCAACGATGACCTGCAAAAGGTACAGGCTGACGTAGCGCCATTACTTGCGGCAAACCAGGACGCCATTTATTTAAACAGCAAACTTTTTAAACGTATACAGGCGGTTTACGCGCAAAAGGATAAGTTGAAACTCGATCCGGAATCGGAGCACTTGTTGGAATATTATTACCAGGAGTTTACCCTCGCCGGGGCTAACCTGCCCGACAGCGCAAAGGACAAGATGAAGGAATTGAACAAGGAGGAAGCCGGCCTGAGCGCTAAATTTACACAACAATTACTGGCGGGGACAAAGGCCGCCGCGTTACTGGTGAGTGATACAACAGCGCTATCAGGCCTGAACAGCGGGGCGATAGCGGCCGCCGCGCAAAATGCCAAAGCGGCAAAGCATGACGGGCAATGGCTGCTCAGCATCCAAAATACCACCCAGCAGCCGGCGCTGCAGTCGCTCAAAAACCGCGACACCCGGCAAAAATTGTTTGAAGCATCATGGACGCGCACTGAAAAGGGCGATGGCAACGATACCCGCAAAGTGATTGTTCGCCTGGCCCAGATACGTGCCGAAAAGGCCCATTTGCTTGGTTTTAAAAATTATGCCGACTGGAAGCTGCGCGACCAAATGGCCCAAACACCGGAAGCAGTGGCGCATTTTATGGCGCAACTGGTACCAGCGGCAACTGCCAAGGCGAAAGAGGAAGCCGCCGACATCCAGGCGTTGATCGACAAGCAAAAAAGCGGCTTTAAACTGCAACCGTATGACTGGAATTTTTATGCTGAACAGGTGCGCAAAGCAAAATACGACCTGGACGAAAACCAGGTAAAACCTTATTTTGAACTGGATAAGGTTTTGCAAAACGGCGTTTTTTATGCGGCCGGCCAGCTATACGGACTTACTTTTAAGGAACGGCATGACTTGCCGGTTTATCAGCCCGACGTACGCGTGTTTGATGTGTTTGACAAGGACGGCAGCCAGCTTGGTCTTTTTTATTGTGATTATTTTAAACGCGACAATAAACAGGGCGGCGCCTGGATGGATAATATGGTTACGCAAAGCAAGCTGCTGGGCATGAAGCCGGTAATTTACAATGTTTGCAATTTTACCAAACCTGCTCCCGGCCAGCCGGCGCTCATCAGCTTTGACGACGTAAAAACGATGTTCCACGAGTTTGGACACGGGCTGCATGGGCTGTTCGCCAGTCAGCAATATCCATCGCTGTCGGGAGCCAATACCGCGCGCGATTTTGTGGAATTTCCCTCGCAATTTAATGAAAACTGGGCCCTGTACCCGCAGGTGTTTGCGCACTACGCGGTTAATTATAAAACAGGCGCCCCAATGCCACAGGCGCTGGTGGATAAAATTAAAAAGGCCGGCACCTTTAACCAGGGCTATGCCCTTACCGAAGCACTCGCGGCGGCTGAACTCGATCTGCAATGGCATACCCTCGGGCCGAATGATACCCCGGCGGATGCTGATAAATTTGAAGCCGGCGCTTTGCATAAAACCATGCTTGATCTGCCGCAGGTGCCACCCCGCTACCGCTCCAGCTATTTTTTGCATATCTGGGCCAATGGCTATGCAGCCGGATATTACGCCTACGCATGGACAGAGATGCTGGATCACGATGCCTTTCAATGGTTTATGGATAACGGCGGCCTCACCCGTGCCAATGGGCAGCGTTTCAGGGATATGGTACTTTCGCGGGGGAATACGGAAGATTATGGTAAACTGTTCCGGGATTTCAGGGGGCATGACCCGGATATCCACCCGATGCTGGTGTTCAGGGGGCTGGCGAAATAATGGTGTTTACTGGTGGAAGCCCCGACTGGATAGAGACGCGATGCATCGCGTCTCAACAGGTTTCCTAATTCCCTTCGGTTACCTCAAAGGCGGCCAGTAAGTTCACGTTCGGATCGAAAACGACAGATGCAGGTTTTTTCTGGGCAGGTACCTTAATAGTTATTATTTTATCTTTTATAGTGATCTTTTTCGGCTTGCCGTCAATGGAAATCTCGAGCGGAAATTCAAATGGCATCGCCTGGGTTTGGTTTATGGTGACAGCCAGGTTTTCATTCGCCGCATCGTAAGCCCAATTTATAGCCAAATGAGGCGCTCCGGCGGTGTACACCCATTGCTTAAAAAACTGATCCAGGTTTTGTCCGCCGGCCTGCGCCATAACTTTTTTAAAATCTTCGGTACTGGCATTGCTGTTTTTATATCTTGCATAGTAGGCGCGTATGCCTTTCCAAAAAAGCGGATCTCCCAGTTTCCTTCGCAGCATGTGCAGTACCCAACCGCCTTTTTGATAGCTGTTGGCATTCAGCAATTGCATAAATTCACCTTTAACGGCGGTATCCACTACCGGTGTTAATCGTCTTTTTTCGAATCTTAAAACAATGGCACGGTCTGCAATCAGCCGTTTTTGCAGCGTTTCGATACCGTATTTTTTTTCCAGGTAAACATTCGTCATATAGGTGGCGAAACCTTCGCTCAGCCACAAGTGCGCAAAGCTTTTTTCGCTGGCTGCATCGCCGAACCATTGATGAGCGATCTCATGCGCCATCAGCGCTTCGATGGTTTTATCGCCGACGGAGTTTTCAAAATAAAAAATAGCGCTGGCGTTTTCCATCCCGCCGAATATGGTTTTTGATTGCACATTAGCCAGTTTTTCATAAGCATAGGGGCCGAACATTTTAATGTAGAACGGCAATACCTCCCTGGCTACTGCATAGCTTTTAAAGCCCGCCTCCTTATTTTCGGGAAAAACATAGGTGTACACCGGGATAGCGCCGATATCACCCGTATGGTCCACGGCAAAATCGGCCACGCCGATCACCATTACTTTTGTGGGCAGCGGGGCGCTTTCTTTCCAGTGGGTAAGCTTAAAATGCCCGGACAGCTCTTTTTCTTCCGTTTTTAAACCATTGGCTACTACCTGGTAGTGATCGGGCGCTGACACAATGAACTCAACCGTGGCTTTGTCGGCGGGGTAATCGGCGCAGGGGAGCCAGTTGTGCGCCCTGTTCGGCCAGTTGTCGCCAAAAAAAGTGCGGTGGCCAAATTTATTGGTCGATATGATGAGCCCGTCCGCAGGGATACCCTGGTAGGTGATCGTATAGCTGTGCCTGCTCCCCTCTTTCGCAGACGAACTGATATTTACCGCACCGGTATCCTGCGAAAAAGTTAAACTTTTGCCATTTTCAATAACGGAAGAAACCGCCATTCCTTTACCGGAAGCATTGGGTTTTACAAGATCGAGCCGGAAAGCGCCTGTGTTTTTGGTAAATTTAATATCAACGGTGGCCTGGCCTTTTAAGGTGTCATTCTGGTCATTGAGGCTGATGCGGAAAGTATAGTGTTGAACATCGATGCCGGGAATTGGTACCTGCGCATTTGCCGAAAAGCAAAGCAGAAGTAGGAAAATGTATAAGTGTTTTATCATGTTGCTTGTCAAATTACCAGCGTAATTACTGCTGTGGAAAGAGTGCAGCGACGATTTATTTTATGTATCTAACATTCCGGCTTCAAAACGAATATGCTGTCATCTATCCGACTTCCGGACTTTTCGACTTCCGGACTTCCGGACATCCTCACTTCCACCTGAAGCTCTTGATCATCAAATCCACATCCTGTTTTACAAACGTGAGCACCGGCTGTATGGAATCCAGGCGCGGCTCGGTATAAAAATACAGCGCCCCGCGGATGTAGTTCCTGGTGCTGTCTGTAAGGTAAAACTGTACCGATGACGCGGCATTACCGGCAACCGTGTAATAAACGCCGTAAATTTTACGGTCGGGGTAGGCGATGGCGCCCTGGTCGATGGACGTGGCTTTTACGGTATGCTCAAAAGTAAGCCTGTGCGCATCTTCTATCAGCTCGTCAAATTCCTTGGGGGATTGGATGCGCTCATAACTGAGATGCAGGGTGCCGCCAAATTGAGGGAACTGCATATTGAGCCAGCATGGCTTTGCATCCGGCTTGGTATCGGGCTCAATTTTGGCATATTTTGGATAAATAAAGGTAAACGGGCAGCCGTCGTTATATACCTGGTATTCTTTCTTCGGAAAAACGATGCGGAAATACCCCCTCGGCTTCGGCGAGTAATCATGATTGCCATGGCAGGCCGCAAAACACAAAATGGAAACCGCTAACAGGGCGAGGCTTTTCAGCGGTGTGTGTCGTTTGCGGTCCATATTTCCCAGCTTTTTTCGGCCTGCAATATCAGCATTTCATGGCCATTTTTTATCATCGCGCCTTTTTCTTCCCCTTTTTGCAGGAAGATCGTTTTTTCGGGATTATAGATCAGGTCGTACAGCAGGTGGTCGTCGGTGATCGCCTCGTACGGGATGGGCGGATATTCGTCAATATGCGGCGTCATGCCCAGTGGGGTCGTGTTGATGATCAGCAGGTTTTTTTTGATATCCTGCGGTTTCAAATCCTTAAACAAAACATTGTCATTCACGGCTTTCCGGGTAACCACCTTATAGGCAATTCCTACATTTTCCAGCGCACATTTTACGGCCTGCGCCGCGCCGCCGTCGCCTAAAACCAGGGCAGTATCGTGCCGGTCCTTTAGCAGGGGCCTTAACGACATTTCGAAACCATACAGGTCCGTGTTAAAGCCCTCCAGCCTGAAATCATGACCTACAATACCAACTTCCCCATCAAAACAGGCTTCAACGGGGCTTTCATTAATGATGCGGATACAATTTACCGCACCGATCTTTTTGGCATCCTCCTCAATCCAGTCCATATATTTTACAACGCTTTGCTTATATGGAATAGTAACATTAAGCCCGCACAAACCGGGATGTTTTTTGAGCAAGGCGGGCAGTTCGGTAATATGTTCGATAGGATAAAGATGGTACTCGCTGTCAGTGATGTGCTCCTGCTCAAATTTATCGGCAAAATATTTTTTTGAAAAGGAGTGCGACAGGGGGTAACCGATCAGGCCGTATTGTTTCATGTTTAATTTAATGTGAGACAGGAGACAATTCCTGCTGTCACACTTTCCCGGCGTAATATTAGCAAGAAAACTATTTCCTCATCATACAAAAAAACAAATGCCGCTAAAGTTTCAAAAATCTTTTCAAATCGTCTTTTGCATCGGCGTCCGCCAGGCTTTTCAGCTGCCTGGTTAGCACGACATGGTTAGCCGGGTTGTTGATATACGCTACCAGTTGTTTAACCGCATTCAGTGTAATGGTATTGGCATCTTTTACAAAGGGGTGGTGAATAGCAAACGAAGCCAGGCACGAATAATAAACCGTAAGCAGGTCGACGTCTTTTTTAACATATTTAAATGCACTCGAGTTCAGGTCGAAATTAAATTCGGGCGTGCCGGCCGCCCATCTCACCAAAAAAACACCGGCGTTTAACCTGGTATTATTATCCTGGTCTATCGGGATCTTTAAAAAATACCTGGAGACCTGTGCCACTGCCGAGTCGGCATTGCGGTAGTCCTGCGGGGCTTCCAGCCGTACCCCTTCAACTGGCGGAATGTTTTGCGAAAAGGCAAATTGAACAGCAGCCACCACCAGCAGCGTAAAAAAAAGTTTTTTCATTTGGCTTATAAACGGAACTAAATAAGATATAATATCCGGGATATGGAAATTTGGGGGGTCAGGAACCAAGAATCAGGATGGCGAGGTATTTGTCTTCATATCTTGGCTCCTGGCTCCCGGCCCTTGACTCCTGACTCTTGACAATATATCCCTGTGCACTTACCACGCCGCCGGACAGCAGCAATGCTATAAAAAAAGAGTGTTTTTTCATCCTCCAACAGGTTACAACTCCCCTTTCTGGCTCGCCTCGATCATCTTTTTTAGCTTCGAGTTAAGATTGACCTTGTTGCTGTCGTTACTGATATAGGCAACAAATTTTTTCACCGCCAGCGCGGTAATAGCCTTTGCATCTTTAATCGTTTTATTTTCGATAGCAGCCGAGGCCAGCGACGCCGTATAAACGCCCATCAGGTCCAAATCCTTTGCAAAGTATTTTATAACGTTTTTATCCAGGTCGAAGGAATAATCGGGTGTGCCGCTCATCCAATCCAGCAAAAATTTGGTGCCATGCAGCCGGGGTATACTTTTGTCGTCAGTGGGCGTTGAAAGAATATAAGCTGAAACCTGCAAGGCAACCGGCTCAGCGGCCCTGTAGTCGGCGCTGGTTGCCAGTTTCACGCTATCAACATTGGGCATGCTTTGTGAAAACGCGCAGAGCGACCCTATAACGGCGATAAGCGTAAAAAGAGCTTTTTTCATTGTGACAAGAAATTTTAACTAAATTAAGGGATAATAATTTGGAAAAGGAAATTTGGCGGGGAGACATGCAGCAACAAAATGCCGCCGGCATCGCTTTGTAACAAAACCATACCGATTTTAAAATCGCCGCCATTTTTTTTAAGTTTACGCTTTACTAAAATAATTTAAACAGCAATATGCCCGGACATTTAAAAGTAAATCATTACTTATTGATGGCGGCGGTTATGGGGACAATAGCCGCTACATCGTGCAAGACAAAAAAGGAGGCGGAAACGGTTACCGTTAAAACAACCACCCCGAATGGCACAACTACTACCGCTACCGTTACAAAGGACAAAAAAGAAGGGATAAAAAAATTCAGCGACCTGATCCCAGCAAAAACTAAAGTAAACAAGGGCCTTTTCAACATGTACAAGGTGGAGAGCAAGTATTATTATGAGATACCCGACTCGCTGCTCGGTCGCGAAATGCTGGTGGTTACGCGCCTGGCCAAAACGCCGGCCAACGTAAAAGTACCGTATGAGCAGTACGGCGGCGAGGAAGCCAACGAGCAGGTATGGAAATGGGAGAAACACGATAAACAGGTAATGTTACGGGTGCCCAGCTTCGCGATAAAGGCCGACAGCACGACGGATATGTACCGGTCGGTAAAAAACTCCAACCTGGATGCGGTGCTGGCTTCGTTTGAGATTAAAGCATTTAACAAGGATACCACAGGCGTGCTGATAGATGTAACCGACTTTTACAACGGCGACGTTGCAGCCATTGGGATACCGGAGGGCCTGAAGAAAAATTATAAAGTGTCGGGCCTGGATAACTCGCGGTCGTACATTGATACGATCAAAACCTTCCCGATCAACATTGAGGTGCGTACCCTGAAGACTTACCGTGCTGCTGAATCGCCCACGGATAACAGTAATGCCGCAATCACCTTTGAATTAAATACTTCCATGCTGCTGCTGCCTAAACACGAAATGAAGTCGCGTTTGAGCGACGACAGGGTGGGCTTTTTTGGGCAGTCGCAAACGGATTACGGCACGGATGCGCAAAAGGCAGAAGTAACTTCGTACATCCATCGCTGGAAGCTGGAACCAAAGGACCCTGCGGCCTACGAGCGCGGCGAGCTGGTTGAGCCCAAAAAACAGATCGTATTTTATATCGATCCGGCTACGCCGAAAAAATGGGTCCCATATTTAATACAAGGGATAAACGACTGGAACGCAGCTTTTGAAGCGGCCGGCTTTAAAAACGCCATTGTGGGCAAGGAAGCGCCGACGGCTAAAGAGGACCCTGAATTCAGTACGGAAGATGCCCGCTACAGCGTGGTACGCTATTTTGCATCGGATGTGGAGAACGCCTATGGCCCCCACGTTTCGGATCCACGCACGGGCGAAATACTGGAAAGCCATGTTGGCTGGTACCATAACGTGATGGAATTACTGCGCAACTGGTATTTTGTGCAAACCGCGGCGGCAAACCCTGACGCCCGTAAAGCTAAATTTACCGACGAACAAATGGGCGAACTGATCCGCTTTGTCTCCTCGCACGAAATCGGCCATACCCTGGGCCTGCCGCATAATTTCGGATCGAGCTATGCTTACCCGGTCGACTCGCTTCGTTCCAAAACATTTACCGACAAGCACGGCACGGCGCCATCAATTATGGACTACGCCCGCTTTAACTACATTGCCCAGCCGGGCGATGGCGTAACGCATTTTTACCCGGCGATAGGCGAATATGATAAATGGGCCATTAAATGGGGTTACACCTGGTTCCCGGGGAACAAAACACCAAAACAGGAAAAAGAACTGCTGGATGTTTGGGTGAAAGAAAAAGCAGGCAACCCCTTATACTTCTATGGACGACAGGGAACGAGCATCGATCCGCGCCTGCAAAATGAGGATTTGGGCGACAATGCCATGCGGGCAGGCACCTTCGGGATACTGAACCTGAAACGCATTTTGCCGAATATTGAAAGCTGGACTTTTCAGAAAGGAGAGGATTATAATGACCTGGAAGAACTGTATACCGAGGTGCTGACCCAATTTTATCGTTATATGGGCCACGTGGTGACCAATATCGGCGGTATGAATGAGAATTTTAAAACCTATGATCAAAACGGCCCGGTGTATGATTTCGTGAACAAGGACAGGCAGCATGACGCTTTAGTGTTTTTAAACGCGCAGTTGTTTACAACCCCGGCCTGGCTGATCAATAAGGAAGAGCTGAGCAAGTTTGACAACGGCGTTATGATCAACCGGATAAAAAATGTACAAACAAATGTATTGAACAGCGTACTGTTTCCGCCGCGGTTAGCACGAATGTATGATAATGAGGCCAGGAATGGTACTAATGCCTATACAGTTGCCGACCTTTTGAATGATTTGCGGGGTGGAATTTTTACTGCCGGCAAGCCCGACGTGTTCCGCAGGAACCTGCAGCGGGCTTACATTGAGGACCTGAAAAACCTGCTAAACAACGATTTTAGCTTTCCCCCTTTTCCCTCTGCCGGTTTCACACCTGTCAATGTCACTTTGTCAGACATCAGGCCTATGGTCCGTGCCGAGTTGAAAGTAATTGACGCAAAGCTGCCAAAAGGCGGTGATGCCCTAACCGCAGCGCATTACACTGATTTGCATTTGAGGATAAAAGAAGCCCTGAACCCGACCCGGCCTATCGTAAATTTACCGGCATTACCAGGTGGCCGAAGCATTAAACAGGATTTACCGATGGATGAACAAATGGAACCTCCGGCTTACAAATAGCTTGAAAGTTTAACGCACTGCGTTTTTATACTTTTTATCCCGCTTTTAGGCGGGATTTTTTTTGGCCTAAAGCGCTGAGTTTCGCGCGGAAAACCCGCAGCCGCGCTGCCGGTTTCATTTTAACTGGCTGATATTTTCAAAAAATGCCGCCTGCAGATCCAACAGCGATTTGACAGGAACCGACTCACCATAAGCGTCAAAGCATAAAAACTTCGAGCTGTCAGGGTCATTGTTTTTTGATCGTTCAAAAAAATTGAAGGTCTCGAAAAAGTAATGATTGGTGGTTACATTATCCTTTTTATTGGTTTGCGAACCGTTGGAACGGAAGCCAATTGCATCTATCCACTTGTGCACTTTAGCGTGCAAAGAAACTCTGATATGCTTCATAGGTAAGTTTTCTAGCGGTTTATGTCACGAAAAACCGTGCCATTTTGAAATATTTCTATTAAGCAAATTGTTAACAAATGTGTGTTTCTGACGTCAATTTCCGCATTTTACAGATATTATAGTGATAAGAAAGTATTTTTCATATAACAAAAATGCAACCTAATAAAAAATGTATCCGTAGAAGGTGAAAAACAAATTCAAACTTGAAATTATAAGAAATTAAATTATTCGTTAGTCATGAAAGCAACCAGATTCCTACTACCCATCACATTTGCACTGCTGCTGAGTGTTGCAGCGTGTAAAAAAGATAAAACACCTGGCCCGACCGGCGATACCGGTGCAACAGGTGCAACCGGCCCGCAAGGCACAACCGGCGCTACCGGCCCGGCAGGCCCGCAAGGTCCTTCAGGCGGCGCCACAGGCGCCACAGGTGCCACAGGTGCCACCGGCGCAACAGGCGCTACCGGCGCTACAGGCGCAAACGGTTCCAATGGTGCCACCGGCGCTACCGGCGCAACAGGCGCAAATGGTGCTACAGGCGCTACAGGTGCTACAGGCCCTGCCGGACAGCAAGGTTCCAGGGGTGCTACCGGCGCAACAGGCGCAAATGGCAGCAATGGTAAAGATGGCGCTACCGGCGCAACAGGTGCTACCGGCGCAACAGGCCCTGCCGGACCGCAAGGATCCAGAGGTGCTACCGGGGCTACAGGCTCGCAGGGTGCAACAGGCTCCAGAGGCGCAACCGGCGCGACAGGTGCAACCGGAGCTACAGGCGCTACAGGTGCCACAGGCGCTAAAGGCAACTCAAATGTTCAAAGCTATTTACTGACCAATATGGGCGTGGTAACCGTAGGCCCAACCAGGCTTAACGTACCTGCCATCACCCAGGATATTGTTGACGAAGGTACCGTACTGGTATATGTTAGAAACACAGGAAGCTCAGGCGGCTGGTATTCCTTACCTTACTCGGTGAGCGGCAACGAAATCGACCTTTTAGATTTTGGGGTTGGCTTTGTTAACCTGCAGGCAAACTTTACCCAGGCAAACGCTTTCGATTTCAGGGTAGTAGTGGTATCCGGCTCGGGACTCACCCAGCTGAATGTTGCTCATCCGGGCATCAATCTTAAAAACTACAGCGAAGTATCACGGGCGCTGAACCTGAGAAACTAAAAACAGGATTTCCTCCAGATATTTTTAAATGCAAAGCCCTCCGGTTGATCCGGAGGGCTTTTTTGTTTTTGTAACAATGATATGATTATTAATCAATTAACATTTATAAATAGAACATTTGCGCCGGAACTGCGTCATAAATTATATTGGATACATTTTTAGCCACCGATGAAACCCCTATTTGCAATATTAGCACTCAGCTTTTTTGTCTTTACCTATGCAAATGCCCAAAGCGGACGCGAGGTACACGGAACCCTTGTTGACACTGCAAAAAAAGGTATTCCCGCCGCTCACATTACGCTAACTTCCGATCAGCATGACAGCACAGCTACCGTTTCCGATCCGAACGGCAAATTTGTATTTCAATCGGTAAAGGGAGATAAGGTGGTCATCACCATCTCGGCAGCCGGGTACCCCACCACCCGCAAGCATTTTGCGCTTACGGACGACACCGCAGCCGCCGACTTAGGCCCAATTGTGTTAGGCTCCATTGCTCCAAAGGCGGCGCCAGGGGCGCCGGCACAGGTTCATGGCGGGCGCCAGGTACGCGGAATGCTGATCGACTCGACAAAACAAGCGCTGCCGGCCGCAAATATCACCCTCACGTCCGATCAGCACGACAGCACAACTACTGTGAGCGATTTGAACGGCAAATTTATTTTTCCTTCGGTAAAGGGCAGTAAGGTGGTCGTCACAGTGTCGTCAATCGGCTATCAAACCACCCGGAAACATTTCGATATTGGCGCGGACAGTGCAGCTGCCGACCTGGGCACCATTTTGGTAAAAGCAGAGTCGCATATGCTGGGCGGGGTTACTATTGTAGGTGCTGCCGTTCCGGTGAGGATAGTGGAAGATACCGTTGAATATAAGGCCAGTGCCTATAAAGTGCGCGAAAACGCGCCGGTTGAGGATCTGATAAAAAAACTGCCGGGAGTTGATGTGGACGCAAACGGCAATATCAGCACACAGGGTAAACAAGTGACCAAAGTAAGGATAAACGGCAAAGACTTTATGGGCGGCGATGTACAAAGCGCCACTAAAAACCTGCCCGCCGATGTGGTTGAAAACATACAAATGATTGATGATTACGGCGACCAGGCCAACCTGACCGGTGTAAAGACGGGCGAGCCGGATAAGATCATGAATATCACCATCCGGCAGGATAAAAACTACGGCTATTTTGGGCAGGGTACGGTTGGCGATGGTAATGACGCCTTGCCCGCAAGTCAGGGTATCCCGGATCAAAACCGGTATTTAAGCACGCTTAACGTTTTCGATTTTAATGGCAGCCGGCAGATATCTGTGCTGGGCAGCATCAACAATACCAATGTAAATACTTTCTCATTCGGCGGCAACACCGGCGGCGGGGGAGGGTTTGGCCGCGGGGGGTTTGGCGGCGGCGGCCGGGGCAACGCTGCCCGGGGCGGCGGCGGGCAAGCCAATGGCAGCCTGGCGACCACCCAAAACGGCATTACCAACGCACACTATATCGGCGCCAACTTCCGCGATGATTGGGGCAAAAACCTGGCGGTTTACGGCAGCTACAGTTTTGGCGATAATACCACTACCACCGACGCCAATACCCTGCAGCAAAACACCAATGCTTTCAGGCCCACTACGCAACAGCAAGCCAGTGTTGAAAGCGATCAAAATATCAATCATCGTTTTACCTGGAACGTGGAGTACAAGCCTGACACTGTAAACTACCTGAAGGTAACGCCCGCTTTCTCATGGGCGGGCACCAATACCGGCGAATCAGAAATGGTGAATTATTCCAATACGAATACCGGGGCGCCTATTTCTATTTTTAACGAAAGTACCAGCGGCACCTCCCATGCACCCACTTACGGGTTCAGCGCGTTATATAATCACCGGTTTCCGCACCGGCATAACTTCAGCATGAACGTTAACTTTAGCTCGTCTGCCAGTTCAGCCTACCAAAATCCCATTTACGATTTTACAGTCGGCCCGCAAACCGCACCCTTAAACCAGATGATCAATACCTACAGCCGTACCAACAGCTACAGCACTACGCTGTCTTACCTGTTCCCGGTCGGCAAGCTATCATACCTGGAATTTAATTACAACCTTAGTTACGCCGTAACCAATAATAACGAACAAACCGACACGCTTTATAACAGCGCCAACTATTTATTCAGGAGCGACAGCGCTTTGAGTAATATTTATAATTATACTTTTACCACCAACAGGGCGGGGTTGAATTTCCGGTTTATCGAGAAAAAATATAATTACACATTAGGCGTGGGCGTTCAGAAAGCTGATCTGAGCGGCAACTCGCCGGCATTGGTTAACAGCGATACCCATGTTTCGGCTTTTGACGTTATCCCCACCGCCCGTTTCGTGTATAATTTTTCAAGAAGCAGGAATTTCAGCGTCAATTACAACGCCTCCAGCAGCGCGCCCAGCTTTTCAGAGCTTCAGCCGGTCATCAATTTTTCAAATGCGTTGTACCCTGTCGAGGGCAACCCGCGTCTTAACCCGCAGTACACCAACAATTTTTCAATCAGGTACAATAATTTCAGCTTTCAAACCGGCGACATATTTTTCGTCAGCGTGCAATACAGGGCGATAACCAATTATGTGGCCACCAATTCCATTACCTTTCCGCGGCATTACGCGCCCGATACCAGGTTTGACAATACCATCCTTACGCAGTACGAAAACACCAATGGCTACAATACCACCTCGGCACAGTTAACCTACGCCAAACCGATTGACAACCGGAAGTTTACCTTTTACTTCAGGGGAACGGTTAGCTACGCAAACAATGTGGGCTTTTTATCCAACATCGACTCGACGACGTATGCAGAAATCACGCAAAAAAACATTTCAAGGAACCTGCAATTTGCGCCGCAATTCCAGTTCAGGGTGGATATAACCGACAAGGTCGACGCGCAGTTTTTGACCAATTACGCCATTAACGACACGCATAATTCGATACAGGATTCGCTTAATAACCCCAACCATTTCCGCACGTGGAATATCGGGGTAAACGGTAAAAACTACTTTGGCGACTGGACATTCAGCTATGACTATACGCACGCCACCAATTACGGTTATGCGGCGAGCTTAAAAGTTACCAACCCCAATATTTTAAATGTGTACTTAGAACGCAGGTTTTTGAAAGATCACCGCGCAACCATCCGCCTGTCGGCATTCGACTTGTTTAACCAAAACACCGGTTTTACCGCTTCGGCAAACGCGAGCTCGATCACCGAATCGCATGTTAACCGGCTGGCGCGATATTACCTGGCAACCTTTACCCTGCGTCTTGAAAAATTTGCCGGCAAACGGCCCGATCAAACCCCGGGCATGCGCGGCTTCCGCAGGGGTGGCAGGGACGGCGGCGGCGGCCGGGACGGAGGTGGTGGCCCTGGCGGGCCGGGTGGGACACCGGAGTAGAATGCCTGCTATCAGTCGTATTATTTAGGCGTATTTGGCGATTGAAAAATAGTGAACGGCTTGGATTTTGGTTATTCACCACCGCCCTAAAACTCAAACAACGACAGCTGATCCGTCGGTTTTTCCTCCCGCACCTTTACCTGCGGCTCGTTAAAATTGGACAGCGATATACCCAGCAGCCGTATCGCTTTATCTTCAATACCGGTGGCTATCAATAACCGTTTGGCGGTTGCGCTGATGGTTTCCAGGTCATTTAGCCCGGTGGGAAAAGATTGGTTGCGGGTGATCTGCTTAAAATCGCTGTATTTTATTTTGAGGGTGATGGTGCGCCCTTTTAACTGGTAATTTTGCAGGCGGTTACACACCGTTTGGGCAATCTTATCCAGCTCAGCTTCCATTTCCTCAAAAGTTGTCAAATCGTAGGCGAAGGTATCCTCGGCGGCTAATGATTTGGTTTCGCGGTCGGACTGCACCGTGCGGTTGTCAATACCGCGGACGATCTGGTAATAAAACCTGCCCACCTTGCCAAAATGTTTGGTCAGCTCGTCTTCGGTAAGCCTCTTCAGGTCTGCGCCGGTGTGCAGGCCCATGTTTTTCATTTTTTGCGCGGTAACTTTCCCCACGCCGAAAAATTTCTCCACCGGCAGCTTTTCCATAAATGCTTCGATGGAAGACGGGCCGATAAAGGTTAACCCATCGGGCTTTTTCATATCCGAAGCCGTTTTGGCTACAAATTTATTAACGGATACGCCGGCTGATGCCGTCAGCTGCAATTCGTCCTTGATGGCCTGTTTTATTTGGGTGGCGATCTCAATGGCCGACCCGATGCCCAGCTTGTCCGTAGTTACATCCAGGTACGCTTCATCCAGCGAAAGCGGTTCGATCAGGTCGGTATAGCGGCTGAATATCACGCGTATTTTTTGCGAAGCCTCCTTGTAGGCGGCAAACCTGGGCTTTACAAAAATGGCCTGCGGGCATAGCTGCGCCGCCTGCCGCGACGACATGGCTGAGCGTACGCCAAACTTCCGCGCCTCATAACTCGCGGTAGCCACCACTCCCCTGCCCGTGGGCGGCCCGCCCACCACCAGCGGCTTGCCCCGGTATTCCGGGTTGTCCCGCTGCTCAACCGACGCGTAAAAGGCATCCATATCAATATGGATGATCTTGCGTAGCGGTGTGGCGGTGTTTTCCATTTGGGATGTGCGATGGAATACAAATATAATGTGCGGGCAGTGAATTTAAGATTGGGTTAGATTACGCGGAAAGGGCAGTGAATTTAATATGCGGCATTCCCGCCGCTGATAAAAGCGACGGTCGCGCTTTCCGCTCATACATACTGCAAATGCCTTAGCCACCTGCCCGGTATCCGTTGCAATCGTTAATGCGATGCGCCGTAAAACTTACTGCTTTTCCCTTTTAAATAAGAATGTCCGGCGCGTGGACAGGCATTGTTCATTGTTTTACATTTCGTAATGTAGTCTAAGACTACAGGCATAGTCGTGCGAAGTTACAAACTTCACACAGCGGTCAGCTCGAAATCCCCCGGCGCAGTCCCGGCATTTAACTCCAGGTTTAAGCGTTTGATAACGGAATCCTTCGGGCTGATCAGCTCGGCGTAAAGGATGCCGCTTAAAGCTGATAGCTTATGTTCGGCGCCCAAAACCACGTAGGCTTTAAACCAAACGGTATCGCCGGGGAAATAAAGTTGCCGGTCCAAATGCAGGTGCACCTTTTCAATGGGTTTGGCATCGGTGTAACTTTCCAGCGCGCGGATGTTGCGATTGATCACGCTGTCGCTTTGGGCAAAACCGGTCGCGGCAATGGCAGTAAAAAGTAATAGTAAGGGTAGCTTCCTGTTCATATCCTGCTTTTGGACGAGGTTTTGCCGTAAATTTAATTAATCTTCAATTTAGTTTAAATAAATGTTTGTGCAGATTTAAAAAAATAAATGCCGGATTGCCTGAATTTTTTCTTTAGCGACCGAGGAGCTATCCGCAACCTGATTTCAGTTTATTCAATTAAAAATTCTTTGAAAGAAAATTTGCTTTTAAAAAAATCTTTGTAATCTTTACAATAAATATTCCCAAATGGAGTATTTGGCTTTAACCTTATTACGTTAAAACTGCGAGAAGTTTTTAGCAAATCCTAAATTATGTCACTGTTTAAAAAGATCAAAAACGCTGATGACGCTGTTCAAATTCTTTTAAAGGAGTTCGGTATATCCATCGCGGCCGATCAAATTCGGCAGAGCCATCACTGATGTGCTGAATGACTTCCGCGTAACTAACGATTAATTCGAATAAAAGCCATAAGATTTTTTAAACACTACAAAAAGGGGGCAAAAAAAGAGCATTAATAATAAATGACTAGCTATTCAAGGATAAGTGAGTCGGGCAAATGTCAGCCAAATGCCATGGTTACACTATATTAAGTAAATTAATTAAAAATTTAATATTATGGAAAAACATAAAAAACTTAGTAGAGAAGAGATGAGAACTATCAAAGGCGGTGTAAAGTGTGAATGCAGCAATTCTCCAGGTTGTATGGTGTCCGGGCAAATTTGCAATGATAATCCGGATTACCTGTGCATTAGTACACCATGTAATTTAGGGTGCTCTTATTTGCAATGCACTCTTGTATTTTGATAGCAGCGCAGAATAATTGACTGAACAGTATCGGCTTGCGGTTATCTGCAAGTTGATACTTTCATAAGAGTATAAAAAAATTGTTATTACTGCTATATTCTTAACAAGTAGCTTCCCAATTTTCCATCAACACTAATTCCTTCAACAATGATATAATACGTTTTCTCTGAATTATCGTGGTCGTAGCCGAATATAACACTACTTTCTTTTTTTCCGGTTTCGAAGGTGGCCCAATAAACGGCTTTATTGCCTTTCCTCGAATAACTTTCATTGACATTGTATGCGGCTTGGTAATGTTCTTTAGATTTATAATACCCGGCATACTTTACGAAAGTCAATCCCGGAACGGCTTTTATTGGCTCAGATAGCTCCATGCCATTTTTAAGCGTCACGATTAGCGCGCCGCCGGTAGCACTCGACCCATATATTGCGTAGTACATCGCACTTGTAAGCACTTCGACACTGTAAACTTGTGAAGGGCTAATATTTTCCAGCTCGTTATCTTCTACCATAACCCCATCGACGTAAATTGCCATGTGCTTAACCGGTCCTGTAAGATGCCTGTTGAGCGCCCGGTAGCTGACAGCACCGCCGCTGCCGATCATAGCTCCGTGAATTTTGCCCGTCAAAGCTGCGGCCAGCGAGCTATAGCTTAAAAAACTGTCGTCAGCAATAATCACCTGGTTAGCGTTTCCCGGGCCGTTAAGGTTAGCCGAGTATTTAAGCAACTTGGTGTAATCCGGATGAAAAGGATCTACCTTCCTATCTTTAATAATAACCTCTTTTAGCTGTATGATATGCTTAAGCGAGTCCTGTTTCCACGCTTTGTAAGCCAACTGCACCTGCTCCGCGCTTAATGATATCGCTTGGCCACTATGGGTTCCCAAAGCTACCAAGGGTAGATAACCGTTAGCAGATGGGTAATCAGGCTTATCCACTATTGTTTTTATATTACCGCCACCGTTTGCTTTTTTTGAATTTATAATAATTGTGGCGGTATCAGTCAGCGCGATGTTTTCAAAGCTGAACCTGCCATTATCATCTGTTAAGGTATCCATTAACAGGTGATTTTTTACGGATGTCAAAATCACTTCGCCTTTGGCGGCAGGCTTCCCGGCTGGTGTAGTCACCGTACCGGAAATAGTAAACCCGTGTTCAGGTTGAAAAGCTGATTTTGAGACATCGCCAGACAGTATTTTCTTCCACTCAAACCTCCGGTAACCCTGTGTCAGCATTAAAAGGTCAAGGTCGGCCCTGGTTTTATCGTCAGGTTTTATAAAATAATAATTGGGTTCCTGGATATAACCGCTGATCTCTGATTTTAACAGCAGGTCAGTAAAAATGGTGTTTTCGGCTTGTTCATTCACCGGTATCTTACTTTCGTCGATCACTGACACCGAACACGTGCCTGTTGCCGGCGTACCGTCGGGGTTGGTGGCTCCCATGCTCAGCTTTACCTCCTCACCCGGCGCGTAAGTTTGCTTATCGGTGGTCAATGTTAAATGCAACTGGTCGTCGTTCTGTATAAACACTATGCGCTCATTCAGCGGCTCGCCGCTTTGCGAAAACAGGGTAATTTGCTCAATACCTGTGGCAAATCTGCTTTTTGGGAGGGCAGCGATAAATGGCTTATACGTTACTTTTCCGGATGCGGCATAATCATATTTGCCATCATGCTGTACCAGCAGGTAAAAGGCGGTATCAGCTACATTTTTCGCCGCTACTTTAATGTATAAACTATCTCCCGGGGTATTATTAACAGTAAGCGTGTACCCGGTTGTCATGGCCCGCGGCAAAGGCACGGTAAACCTGCTCCCATCTGCCGCTGTTACTTTCGCCAGGTATTGCTTACCCGGTTCAGGTTCCAGCGGGAAATCGCCCATGCCCAGGTGCTGGCTGGCAAAGGTGGCCACCTCGTTACCGGCATTATCCACAATGCTGCCTTGCACTTCTTCGGCTACGCCATTTTGGTTGATAGCCTTAAAAGCCACCTTTGAGCGGAGGCCGTTCACCAGGTCGCCGCCTTCGGGGAAAAATTGCAGGTCGACTTTACCCGGCACGGGTGATCCGCTCAATTTGCCGGCCGTCCCCTGCACGGGCGCTAGGGTTGTACTAAAGCCGGATACAGTTATAAGCTGATCAAAAAAATATTCCTGCCCAAAATTGCGCATCCAGTTGGTATAGGCACGGATACGGTAGGTTCCGGGCGCTATGTTAAAGGGCAGCTCGAAATCTCCCGGTGCGGTACCGGCATTTAACTCCAGGTTTAAGCGTTTGATCACAGTGTCTTTCGGGCTGATCAGCTCGGCGTAAAGGATGCCGCTTAAAGCTGATAGCTTATGTTCGGCGCCCAAAACCACGTAGGCTTTAAACCAGATGGTATCGCCGGGGAAATAAAGTTGCCGGTCCAAATGCAGGTGCACCTTTTCAATGGGTTTGGCATCGGCGTAGCTTTGCAGCGCGCGGATGTTGCGATTGATCACGCTGTCGCTTTGGGCAAAACCGGTCGCGGCAATGGCAGTAAAAAGTAATAGTAGGGGTAGCTTCCTGTTCATATCCTGCTTTTGGACGAGGTTTTGCCGTAAATTTAATTAATCTTCAATTTAATTGCAAAACGCCAGCGGCTAATTTTACTAACCCGGGGGCGGCCCAAAGTACTATCGATTGCGTATCGGGAGTCCGAAACGATGATGTTGTAGCGCCCCTATTTGAAGAGTGAAAACGACTCGCCCAAAAAAGCACCGCCAATCGGGTTGTTGGTATGTACAATCATGCAGTTGGTGTAAAAAACTTTGTCGTCAAAGTTAAAACATGCTAATTACCGTTTATAAAACAATCGGATTTTTAACCTCTTTTTTCGCCATGTTTTCCTTAACCGCCATTCCAAACGCCGAAGCCTCGGTAATTAAATTATTAAAAACTTTAGGATTAAATGTTAATCATGAAGATGTGATCCATGAACTGGACAAGCACCCCGATTATCCCAGTCTGCTGGCGGTAAGCGATGTATTGACCACGTTTCACGTTGAAAACGCAGCCTACCGGGTTGATTTTGACGAGTTGGAGCAGGTGCCTTTCCCATTTTTGGCCCATACACGAACCAATGGCGGCGAAATAGCGCTGGTTAAAAAGGTGGGCGACGGCCAATACCATTTGGCAAGCGATAAATGGGATAACCATAAAGTAAGCCGCGAGGAATTTAAAAAAATGTATAACGGAGTGGTGCTCACCGCTGAGCCGCCGGTTGAACCTTGGTCGGCAAAACGCCCTTTTTCAACACTAAAACAACTGAAAGCCCCGGCGCTGTTTGCCGGCGCGTTGTGTATCATTGCTGCAGCGCTGACGTTCCATACCGGCTACTTTTCAGGGCTCGGCTGGCCGCTGGCCCTGCTCACACTGTTCAAAACCATCGGCCTGATCACCTCTCTCCTGCTGCTTATCCAGTCTGTCGATAGCAACAACCCGCTGGTGCAGGTGCTGTGCCAAACCCAGGGAAAAACCAATTGCAACGCCATACTTTCATCCAAAGCTGCCAAAGCGTTTTGGGGCTTCAGCTGGAGCGAGATCGGTTTCTTTTACTTTGCCGGCACATGGTTATTGTTATTATTTGGCGGCAATTCGCCGGCAGTTTGGCAAACCATCCTGCTGCTAAACATAATCAGCCTGCCATACACCTTTTATTCCATTTACTACCAGTGGCGGGTTGCAAAACAATGGTGTGTATTATGCTGCACTGTGCAGATTGTTTTATGGCTTGAATTTATTGCTATCTTGGTGCATGGCGTTAATGCTTTGGGAGTAGGTTGGAGTGCGCTTTCGACGCTCAGCGCAATTTTTATTTGTTTGTTAACGCCGGCGGTTTTATGGCTGACCATAAAACCGCTGTTGTTAAAGCTGCAAACCCTGGTGCCTTTAAAGCAACAGCTGCGCCAGTTTAAATACAATGCCGAACTGTTTAACAAAATGATTACACAGCAGCCCAGGTATGCCCTGCCTGACGAAAGCTGGAGCATTGTGCTTGGCAACGCCGAAGCAGAAAATGTTATTACAATGGTTAGCAATCCTTATTGCCCGCCATGTTCACAAACCCATAAATTGCTGGATGAATTGTTAAGCGAACGCGCTGATATACAGGCCCGAATCGTATTTACTGCCAACAACGATGAGCGCGATCGCCGCACCCCTATCAGCCGTCACCTGATGGCGCTGAATGACACTGCCGGTAAGCCCACAATAAAAAAGGCGCTACACGATTGGTACGAGCAAAAACAAAAAAGCTATGAGGCCTGGGCGCTTGTTTATCCGGTGGAACTGAAGGAAAGCGGTTTTTATAAACTGGACAAACAACATGAGTGGTGCCAGATGGCAGAGGTGACTGCAACGCCGACGCTGTTGCTTAACGGTTATCGCCTGCCTGATTTGTACCAACTACCGGATTTAAAATATATGCTTGAATAAAGCATGTAAAGATACTTTCGCGAAAGTAAAGGAGCATGCACTTTGTAATACATGCAGCCCGAATACCGGGGCGTGGTTTCGGTGACATTTTTATTGACTTTTAATTTTGTTTTTATGGAAAAGTTTAAAAAATTGAGCAGGGGCGAAATGAAAAAGGTTGTTGGCGGTGTTAACTGCCAATGCTTCCAGTATTGTGCCAACCCTGGCGGAATGTGCTTTTCTGGCGCAAACCAAGGTGTTTGTGTGTCGGAAATTTGCCCGATAGGCAACCCGTGTTTGCATAATTATTGCTCGTTTAACTAATGGCTGCAGCTGTTTAACGCATGGGGCTTTTGAAAGGACCCGGGTCCTTTTAAAGCCCCTTTTTTAGGTGATAGTGGCTTGGTCAGGCTTTGTCCTTTCTCTTGCATTGTGATACGGAGCGATGCAGTCGAAAAAATACCGGCCACCCGGAAAACATGGCCAATCAGGTTGTTTGTATATCCAATCATGCAGTTGGTGTAAAAAACCCTACCCCTTAAGTTAAAAATCATAATTTGCCGTTAATAAAAATAACACATACTTAAGCCGGTTCGCTAAAAAATGTTTTCCTCAATATCTCTCCCAAACACTGAAGCCGCAGGAATTAGATTAATAAAACTTTCAGAATTAAATATTAACCTGGATGATGCGATTTGGGAACCCAACAGGCACCGCGATCACTCAAGCCTGCTCGCAGTGAGCAATCTACTGCCCATGATAAAAAAAGCCATGTACGCCTGGTACGGGCAAAAACAAAAAACTACGAAACCAGGGCGCGCATTTACCTGGGTGGGTGGAAAGAAAAGTGGTTTTTATAAAACAGACAAACAACACGGTTGGCGCACAATGGCAGAGGTGACCGCTACGCCAACATTATTGCTTAACGGTTACCGCCTGCCTGATTTGTACCAAACGCCGGATTTAACATACATGCTTGAACAAAGCATATGAAGATACTTCTCGAGAAAGTAAAGGAGCATGCACTTTGCAATACATGCAGCTTGAATACCGGAGCTTGGTGTCGGTAAAATTACCTTAATTTTTTTAATAATTTTTTTATGCAAAATTTTCAAAGGCTTAGCAAAGCTGAAATGAAGCGTGTTTTGGGCGGAAAAACCGCCACCTTCACCTGTTATGCCGTTACACAAAGCGGGGGCCAGGGAATGAAGGTTACAGTATCGGGCGATAATATAGACCAGGCCCAGGCCAATGCGGATGATATCGCCTGGAGCAATTCCTCAGGCAACCTTTTTCCGTACGGTATCGATTGTCCGGGAGCTGAATAAGTAACAAACTAAATTTAAAAGAAAATGCAGAACTTAACAAAACTCAACAGAGTTGAGATGAAAAATGTTTTAGGCGGTAAGGCCGCCACATATACCTGCTATGCGGTTACGCAGGGAGGTGGTCAGGGTGTCAGCGTGTCTATCCCGGCCGATAACGTTGATCAGGCACAAGCCAGGGCTGATTCAATAGCTTATAGTAATGCGTCAAGTGATTTATACCCTTACGGGATAGATTGCCCTGGCGCTGAATAATTGAAAACTTTAATAATAAAGCGAGCGAAAGCTCGCTTTACTAAATCATTAAAAAATGAAATACGTATTAATATTAAGTATCTTTCTTTATAATTCTGCTTTTTCTCAGCTTAAAGTTGTTATTCGTGGTTATTCAGAAGATAATGATCTCAAATCGATTGGCATTTCACCCCCCACAAGGGATTGTATCAGAGGGTGGGTAAATATTGATGAAATTCTTATCGACAGTACCCATCACTTCGAAAAGGCTATAACGATCACCAGGCCAGGCTTAATTTATTTAAAATGCTCCGACTATGCTGAAACATTTGTTGCACCGGGCGATACTATTAATCTTTATATAAAAAAGCTTCCATCACCTGAATCGTATTTTACCGGTTTGATGCAAACACAAAGGCTTTACCGGGCGACAATAAAGGGAAACCATTCCTATAATAGTTTCTTTTCCGCATTGGAGAACGAAACCGGCGAAATGAATGATCTTCCTTTCCTGATCTCAGATAGTTCATCCGATGACGCTCAGCGGGTGATGGTCAGAGAACTGTATAAGCGGCGGATCAATTTGCTCAACAGCTTTGTGAAACAAACACCAAATTTGCCATCACAATTTAACGACCAGGCGGCTAACGATATAAAGGGCCAATATTTTTTAAAACTCATTTTCCTTTTACATCAAAATGAAAAGCTGTCTGGTGATTATTTACAGGATATTGAAAAAGAGAAATTTGAATGGGATGAAGTACGTCGGTCGCAGTACCTGCTGGAATCTGCACACTCGTACTACAATTCTTATATGGACAATATTAGTGGAGAAAACTATTCGGCCAACAGGCTGGAAAACAAGTATAATAACATAAAGCGTTTTGTCAGGAATGACACTTTAAAAAACTACCTGCTTACTGAATTGCTGGTGTTCTTTTTAGATAAAGAACCGGACAATTATCAATTAATATTTGAAGATTATAAGAAAACTTGCACAAATAAAAAACAAATTGATATTTTATCGGGCATGTACCAGGCCTACATGGCCAAAGACACCTTGCCAAATATTCAATTAAGCGATAAAGCCCTGGGTATTCCGGTTTCTGACGTTTCAGGACAAACATTTGCGTTAGGAACACAGCTGGACAAGTATAAAAATAAAATATTATTGTTGGATTTTTGGGCGAGCTGGTGTGGCCCGTGCCTCGCGGAAATTCCGTATTTGAAGCAGTTAGAAAAAAAATACAACGCAAAAATAGTATTCATTTCTTTGTCAGAAGATAAAAGCAAACTAAGTTGGTCCGTTGCAATGAGGCAAAACGACCTTAACGGCAACCAATTTTTGATGGAATTTGGCCAGAGAAAAGCGCTGCTTCAGGAGCTTAATATTAAAACAATACCTAGGTTTGTATTGATGACTTCATCAGGAAAAGTCCTCAATGGTAACTTGCCAGGTTTGAATGAAACGCAGCGTGTAAGTAAAATTATTGATAAGGCGCTATCAAAATACAACTCGGAAAATTAATGTCCTTTCCTTATTACAAACAACCCGACGCAATGGATTGCGGCCCCACCTGTATCAGGATGGTAGCCAAACACTATGGTCGTAATTATACGGTGCAAACGCTGCGGAAGCTGTGCGAGATCAACCGCGAGGGGGTTTCGCTGCTGGGCATGAGCGACGCCGCCGAAAAAATCGGCTTCCGCACGCTGGGTGTAAAGTTAAGCCCGGAACAGTTAAAAGATGCTGAGCTGCCTTGTATTTTGCACTGGCGGCAAACACACTTTGTGGTGCTGTACAAAATAAAAAACCACAAATATTACCTGGCCGACCCGGCCAGCGGCCTGGTTACCCTGCCTGAAACGGACTTTGCCCGCAACTGGCTGGGCGATAAGGAAAAGCAGGAAGGCATAGCCTTGCTGCTTGCGCCCACTCCGCAATTTTATGAAGAGGAGGACGATAAGGGATCGGAAGTGCGCTGGTCGTTCCTGCTTCGCTACCTGGTGACCTACCGCAAGCTCGTTTTTCAGCTACTGCTGGGTTTGGGCATCGGCAGCTTACTGCAGCTCATTACACCGTTTTTAACGCAGTCCATCGTTGATATCGGCATCAATACGCGCAATCTTAATTTTATCTATATCATCCTCATCGCCCAAATTGCGCTCATCATCGGGCGCGTAAGCGTTGAGTTTATCCGCAGCTGGATATTGCTGCACATCAGCACACGCATCAATATCTCCATCCTCACCGATTTTTTGATCAAGCTGATGAGGCTGCCCATGAGCTTCTTCGATACCAAAATGACGGGCGACATTATGCAGCGCATGAATGATCAACGAAACATCCAGACATTTTTAACCGGGTCAACGCTTACCACCGTATTCTCCATGTTTAACCTGGTGGTGTTTTCGCTGGTGCTGGCTTATTATAACCTGCCGATATTTTTTGTATTTGCCGCCAGCAGCACGCTTTACACGCTATGGATAGTTGCCTTTTTAAAGCGCCGCCGCGAGCTCAACTACAAAAGCTTCGATGTGTCGGCGCGCAACCAAAGCAGTATCATCCAACTGGTGGGCGGTATGCAGGAAATAAAGCTGAACAACTGCGAGCAGCAAAAACGCTGGGAATGGGAGCACATACAGGCGCGGCTGTTTAAATTCAATGTAAAAACGCTGGCGCTGAGCCAGTACCAGCAGGGCGGCGCAACTTTTATCAACGAAGGCAAAAACATACTGATCACCTTTTTAAGCGCCGAAGCGGTGATCAATGGCAACCTTACCCTGGGCGCAATGGTGGCGGTGCAATATATTGTAGGACAGCTGAGCAGCCCGATTGAGCAGTTCTTAGGTTTTATACAGGGTTTCCAGGATGCAAAGATCAGCCTGGAGCGTTTGAACGAGATACACCAGATGCAGGACGAGGAACCGGCCGGTAAGGATTATAACCATTTATTGCCCGAAAATAAAAGTCTGTCGATCAATAACCTCACCTTCCGTTATCCCGGCGCCGGCAACGAACCCGTGCTAGAGGATATCAGCCTGCACATCCCGCATGGAAAAACAACCGCTATTGTGGGCATGAGCGGCAGCGGCAAAACCACTATACTCAAGTTGCTGCTTAGGTTTTATGAGCCGCAAAAGGGCGAAATAAAGGTGGGCGAACAGCAACTGGGCAATATCGGCTTTAAAACCTGGCGCAGCCACTGCGGCGTGGTGATGCAGGACGGTTTTATATTTTCGGACAACATTGAACGCAATATTGCCGTCGGCGATGAATACCCGGATAAAGAAAAACTGCGCCATGCCATAAAAGTAGCCAACATACAGGATTTCATCGATGGCCTGCCGCTGGGGCTGAACACCAAGATCGGCGCCGAGGGCAACGGCATCAGCCAGGGGCAGCGGCAACGGATGCTGATTGCCCGCGCGGTTTATAAAAATCCTGATTACTTGTTTTTTGACGAGGCCACCAACGCCCTTGATGCCAATAACGAGCGGGTGATCATGGATAACCTGAATGAATTTTTTAAAGGCCGGACGGTAGTGATCGTGGCGCATAGGTTGAGCACAGTGAGCAATGCCGATAATATTGTGCTGCTGGATAAGGGCCGCATTATTGAGGAGGGTACGCACCAGCAGTTAACTGCATTAAAGGGCGATTACTACCGGTTGGTGAAAAATCAATTGGAGCTGGGGACTTGACGCCTCACCCCAACCCCTTTCCAAAGGAGAGGAGCTTAAAATACGGGGTGCTTTTAAAGTCCTCTCCTTTGGAGAGGATTTAGGTGAGGCCAACGCAATGCCAAAGGGAAAAATTGGCTGAAACTAAGTTATATTAATATTATGCCTGCAATACTAACAGAAGAAAATGATCTTGCAACGCGTCACAGCGACGAGGTGCAGGATATCATCACCAAAGTGCCGCCGTGGCTGTTGCGGTGGGGCATTACCTTGTTTTTTGGCATATTATCGCTCATCGTGCTGCTTTCGGCGCTGATCAGGTACCCGGATATTGTAGACGCAACGTTGAAAATCGACTCACCCAATTCGCCAAAGCCGGTTGTGGCAAAAATACCGGGCAAGCTGGTTGCGCTTTTAGTTAAAGAGAATGAAACTGTTACCGCAGGGCAGCCGCTGGCTTATTTGGAGAGCACTGCTAACCACGAAAAAGTATTAGGCCTGCTGGGAAATTTGAAAGGCCTGCAGTTGCAGGTGCTGCAAAATAAGTCTGTAAACACCAGTCTTTTTAATGAGGCCGATAATATTCAATTTGGCGAGCTGCAATCAGCTTACCAGCAATTTTACCAGGAATACCTGGCCTATAAATCGTCGGTAAATGATGGGTTTTTTATACAAAAAAGAGGTTATTTAGAAAAAGACCTCAATTTCCTGTCGGCACAGCAAAAACAGTTGAACGCAGAAAAAACCATCGAACAAAAGGATTTTGATATTGAAAGCGATGAATATGCCATGCATAAAAAACTGGCCGACCAAAAGGTAGAGACACCCGCTGAACTGCGCCAGGAAGAAAGCAAACTACTGGCAAAAAAATCGCCGCTTGTGCAAACCGAATCGGCGTTGATAACCAATAACAATAGTTATGCTGCAAAGCAGAGCGATATTTTGCAGCTGGACAACCAATTACAGGAAGAAAAAGCGAAATTTTTACAGGCGCTTAACAGCCTGATCAGCAATGCCGAAGACTGGAAAAGCAAATATGTGCTAACGGCTTCGCAAAGCGGCAGGGTGGCGTTTGCCGGCATTGTGCAGGAAAACCAGGTGCTTGCCCCTAACCAGGAAGTTTTTTATGTGAACCCAGGCAATGAGCAATTTTTTGGCGAGATGACCATCCCCCAAAACAGCATGGGAAAAGTGAAGGAAGGACAGGAAGTTTTGGTGAAATTAAAAAGCTACCCGTTTGAGGAATACGGCATGATACGCGGCCGAATCAACTACATTGCCGAAGTGCCTTATAAAGACAGTGTTTTTATATCAAAGGTGGATTTTAAAATAAACAAGTTCTCGGACCTGAAACGGCCGATCCGCCTTAAACAGGGTATGACCGCAGATGCTGAGATCATTACCCAAAACGCCACCCTGATGCAGCGCTTAAGCCGCAGTATTTTTAAAGTGATTGGGAACAAATAAAGCCGGGTGGGTTATCCGGCTGCCCGGGCTATTGATTTTTGTGGTTTTTTATCATATATTTTATTCGGACTTATAAAAAAAGTATCAGGAATCGGCTGAACGCAGGTTTTTGGCAGAAACCGTTTTTTGAAATAGATCAGGTGATAAAAAAGTACCTCGAAGCGGTTTTTATAAAACATTCTGCCGTTTTCCCACTTTAACCTGCCCTGCAACCCTTCTATTACAAAAAAATCAAAAAAGGGCCTGATGTATCGTTCAGCTTCCAGCCTTTTCACCACATGCATCATGCTTTCTATTTCGGTATCGATGTCGTGGTATGCCTTATCTTCTCCGAATGCTTCGTGTGCAAAATTGGTTTCGTCAAAGCAATAATGCCGGGGGCTGCTGAATACTTTTTTGTGATCCTTACTTTGCATAAAAAGCATATTCAGCTTAGCCACATTCCGGTACAATAAAAAGCAGCCCGAAATATAGTCATGTCTTACACTGATGAGGTCGTAATTGTCTAAAAGATCATCCGTAATAAAATCGCGTATGCAGCCAAAAATGATGTCGATATCGCAATGGCCCCAAAAGTCGTAATGGCCCAACAGGTCCGAAAAAATAAACCCGTATGCCGGTTTAAAATCGCAAAGCTTATAGCCGGTGCCGATATTTACTTCAAAACCCAATTTGCGTGCGGCGGTTTCGCTGATATCTTCAAGGGTTGCGTATAATATTTTTACGTTGGCGGGTAAATTGCCGCGCCATTCCGTATCATCCGTACAAATAAAAAAATCCACCGTGGGGTTAAAACCGCAGGAGTGCACAAAATAATCGAAATACCAGGGCAGGGGGCCGATATAGCAGGTAAGCAGGGCTATGGTTTTTTGTTTTTTCACTTAATTATTTCACCTCATACCGGTAAACCTGCCTGCCGATATTGCCATCCTTATCAATCCCTTCAATGGTAATTTTATAGGTGCCCGTTCCATCGGCGTTGTAGTATTCAAAATTGGCGTTGCCGTCTTTATCGGTTTTTATTTCCGGGTTCCAGTAAATGGTGGAACGCAGGTCGCGTTGTTTGCTGCTTAAAGCTGCTGGGGTATCATATTTGGGGGAGTAGAACTGGCGGGCTTTGTAAAAGCCCATGACGGTGATGGGTAAGATGCCAATGGAAGCTATATCCTTTGCCTTCAGCTGGCGGGTTTGTTTTGTGGTAATCACTAAAACTCCCCCCGCGCCTTCTACGCCATACATGCTAGCACTTGCATATTTCAGAACTTCAACCGTTTCGACGTCTGCTGCATTTAAAAAATTAATATCACTTGGATCGACGTATGCGCCATCAATGATTACCAACATTTTTTTTGCACTATTTGCTCCTATGCTGCTCATCAAGCTAAGGGTCAAATAGGGTACTCCATGCATACCGTCACCAAGAAACGTCACACCACGTAGTCGGCCATTCAGGCTTGAAACCAATGGCCCTTCAATCTGCTCCAACTCATCCGCGTGCATAACCTGGTCAGCGCCGCCAGCACCCGCCAGGCTTTGGGTACGATATTGATTATCCTGCTTTTTATCGTGAACATTTACTTGTTTCAATATAATTGGTTTGCCGTTTACATAGTTTGCTACTTCTTTTTGCTCAAGATTTTCGTTGTTAAAATAAATTAACAGCGAAGTATCATTTATCGGCATTTGAGGCTGTGAAGATGGAGCTATTACCAAAGGCTCTTTAGCCTCTTTAAACCATGTGATCTTAGTTGAATTTTTTCCGTTACTGCTTACAGCGCTCAAAACAAAGTGCGCAGTGTCTGCAAACGATATAGAGGTAAACGCAAACTTTCCCCGACTATCAGTTGACGCGGTAAGCAACCCAACACCTTTTGCGGGTAAAAGGTTAATAGTGCCATTAGCTATCGGTTTGCCCGACAAATTATCTACTCGTCCAGAAATGGTTATTCCAGTTTCAGGCAGATACGCGAATGTACGTTTGCCGGTGTCAAGCACTTGCTTCCATTCAAATCTCCGGTAACCATGGGTGAGCATAACTAAGTCCAGGCTGGCCCGAACCGCGGCGTTGTTATCGGAAAAATAATAGCCGGGTTGTTCGATGTATCCTTTTAGGTCGGATGTCATTAATAGATTCGATAAAATATTATCTTCATCGTCACTGGTTTCCGGAACCAAATTTTCATTGATCACCGAAGCAGAAAAATGCCCTAAAGCCGCTTCACCTTTGCGATTAAGTGCGTTGAATTTAATTGAGGTCCTTGTCCTTTTTTCATATAGCTCTTTATCGCTGCTTGCATTCAGTGTCAACTGATCATAGTTCTGCACAAAAAAAAGCCGCTCGCATAAAGGTTCTCCGACTGATGAAAACAGGGTCACTGTTGCTACACCGGTGCTGAGTTTTCGTTTTAAAATATCAAGCTTCGTCACCGCGCTATCCAGTTTACAATCTACCGTGCTGATCAGCCCGCCTGAGTAGATCAACAAAGTATAGGCGTTTCCTTTATTCTGTCCGAAATAGGCTTCGTTAGCGCTAATAGTTACCGTAGCTTTTGGCAGGGAGTCGTTATTTACGGACAGGCTTAATCCATTTGGGTCGACTGCAGGTAGGCTAACCTCGTCCAGCGATCCGCCTGAATAGCTCACTTGCGCGGAGTACGTTTTCCCTTCTACCGGCGTAAAATAAAAATAGCCCATCCCCAGGTGCGCCGATGAAAAAGTAGCAACCTGTTTATGGTCGTTATCAAAAATCACCCCACTTACATCAAGGCCCAAGCCGGCCGGCCCAACGGCCTTAAAGCCGACTTTCGCCATAATTCCTGCAATAAGACCGCCGCCCTCAGGAAAGAACTGGATGTCGGGTTTACGGCCTGAAACCTGTTTTATGGCGGCGCTTTCAGGTACTTTGGCTGCTTTGATGGAAATGACAGGAATAGACCTTTCAAAAAAACTGTTGTCTCCAAAATTCCGCATCCATTGGGTATAAGCCCGTACGCCATAGTTACCATTGGGCAGGGAATCGGGTAAAGGGAAATCGCCCCAGGTAAGGCCGGCATTTAGTTGAAGTTTGATGGATTGATCGATTTTTCCAGTGGTGTTAACCAAGTCAACGTGTAATACGCCGCTGATATTGCTTAATTGATGCCCCTCTCCGGCGGTGACGTATGCTTTAAAATATATCGTGTCGCCGGCCGCATAATAGGGCTTGTCAAATTGGAGGTAGGCTTTTTCGATAGGGTGATTTTGGGAAAATGATGCAAGCAATGAGGCAATATTTTTTGAGGCATTGCTATGCTGGCCAAAACTTATTAAGGCATTTGTTGAGCAAAAAAATAAAAAAAATGCCCTTTTCATTTATTATTTTGTTTTGTCCTTAAATGTCTCAACTTTTATTTTACCCTGCGCATAACCAAAATGGCCGTTCATATCCGTTCCTTCAATGGTTACGGTGTAGGTTGAAGGCTCATCAGCGGTATAAAACCAAATATTGGCCTCGCCATTGGCATTGGTTGTTACGTTGGGCTCCCAATCAATGGTTGAGCGTAAATCCTGCCGGTTTGTGGTCTCCTTTACTGTGTATTTTGGTTTATAAAATTGTTTGGGGTAGCTAAATGGCATTGGTTTATACAAGTACATGCCGGGGGTGTTGTCTATCAATGGCCCGTGGCCGGAGCGGGTCGTGATTTCAATAAAAGCAACATCGTCCATATGTATATAAGCTGAGTGGGTGTAAGTGCGCATATAAGTGCCGCTGTATTTATCAGTAAAACTTACTTCAATGCCTATAATATCTTCTGCAGAAGTACTATTTAAGAAATTTGTAATGTTTTGGAAACCTCCTGAATATTGTAGGATTTCCGACCGCGCGGCAGGATAACTATCTGTTATGGATACTCCGTCAACATAAAACTTAACGGGTTTGTCATTTATGTAATACCATTTGAAATCGCTTTGAAGATATTCTCCCTTGTCAAGTCTCAGATATTTAACGTCCTGGATAAAAAACCATAAATTTATTTGCCTGCGAACATCGGATTCTCTAAATCCCTTGATCTTTTCTTGAAATAATTGCAACCATGTTTTTTTGCCTGCTGCTTCAAGGTCTTTTTCGTCCATTACGAAGTCGGCGTTACCTGAGCCATTCAGATTTTGAGATCCTTTTACAATTTTCTTTGCAGTTACCTTTACCTCGTTTAAAATATGGCCACTCATATTAAAATCCTGTTGCTGATGTATGAAAGCAGCCCTTTTATTATACGTGATCAATGTGCTGTCGATATTGACGTACCATGGCTTTAGCTCCCAATATGCAGGTGCAGTAAAAACAGGTGCAGCCTGTTCATCAACTTTTACATTAACATTAAAGCTTTTGCCGCTTTTATTCACTGCTTTTAAAACAAATGCGGGAGTATCAACCCTGGGCAGATGATCAAAAACAAACTGGCCGTAGTTGCTGGTAACTGTATCCATAACCATGGCCGGGGACTTTGAAAATAACATAATGTGTGTATCTGCTACCGGTTTATTGAGCACATTGGTCACGTGACCCGAGACGGTGAAATCGTGCTCGGGCGGATAAGTAATTTTAGGTGGGCTGAGCACTTGTGCCCAATCATATCCTACCCAGCCTTGCGTAAGCAGCAGATTATCCAATGCCTGCCAGGCCGCTGCGGGTTTTTTTTGCGAAAGATAATACCCCGGCTGTTCAATATATCCCTTCAGGTCGCCGGTAAGCAAAAAACGGGTATTGATGGTTTCGGCATTCATGCTATCAGGTTTAACCTGTACGTCATCGGTCACCGCCATTGAAAAATTACCTAATATTGGTTTTCCATCTGTATCCAAAACCTTTAAGCTTAGGCCAACGCTGTCGCGTTTATCGTAGTTAGGCTTATTTGTATTGAATTTTATGTTTAGATCGTCATGGTGATCAATGTAAACAAGCCGTTCATTAACGGGCTGATAATTAGCGGTCATCAAGGTGAAATGAGCGATACCGGTGGGGAATAAGCTTTTTGCTATTTTTTTCGATATGGAACCGAATTCACGTAAATTGATAATAGCGGCGTAACAAACAATGCCTCTTGCCTTGCCGATTAAAAAATAAACATTGCCGGAAGTTAAAGTATCCTTACTTGCGGAAACCTTGACGCCCAGCGAATCATCCGGCATTTCGTTTTTTATTGATAAAGTGGTTCCGGTACTTTTAACCGGTGGCAGGCTATATTGCTTGGTTATGCCCCCCGGCAAGGTAACACGGGGTGTGTAGGTTTCACCTTCTTTTACGTCGAGGTCAAAGCTACCCATACCCAGGTGCTGCGACTTAAATGTTGCAACCTGTTTTTGGGTATGGTCCAGAATGACCCCTGAAATCTCCACGCCTTTGCCATTTTCGCCGACGGCTTTAAAGCCTATGTGTGCCGGTAAGCCTGTGACTAAATTACCGCCCTCGGGCAAAAACTGTATGTCGGCATTTTCCGGCCGGTTTACAGGAACCGGGATTACGGCAAGTCTCTCTTTCTTACCGTTTTCGGCGACAATTGTAAGATGATCGGCTTTTTGCGGCGGAGTAAAATTAATGTCGAGGGCGCCGTCGACGCCGGTGATGTATTTTTGCCGGTACAGTTGTTTGCCGGCATTCATCACTTTCAATGTCAGGGGTTGAACGGCGAAAGGCAAATCAGTCATCGTGCGGAATTGCAATTTTGCTTCTACCGAAGGCTTGCTATTTATAGTTGTATTGCCAAAGTCAGCGCTGACCAGCGGTTGCTCATTATCAACGCTGCTTACCGTAAAGCTTTTATAAAAAAAGCCATCGTCGCCAAAATTGCGCATCCAGTTGGTGTATGCGCGAAGTGTATAGTCGCCGGGTTTAAAATCTTTATCGCTTAAAGCGATATTACCCCATGCCAGGCCTGATTGCACCGGGAGCCGGTATTGTTTCACAACTTTGTTGCTGTCGTTGGCAATATCAATATTCAGTATGCCGCTTTCGGCTGGGGGAAGTAAAAAATTGTTTAACAAATAAGCTTTAAACCAGATGGTATCGCCAATGGCGTAATAAGGTTTGTCGAATTGCAGGTAAAGTTTTTCCGTTGTTTGATTTGGTGAGAAAGTAGTAAGCCGGTCAATTTTACTGTTTGATGGTCTATTATTCTGGGCATAGCTGTAAAAGCTAAGCGCCATCAATGAAGAGGTTTGCATAAATCGTATCAGCCTGCCCATTTTAAATATTAGCGTTACTTTATTTCACCTCATACCGGTAAACCTGTCTGCCTATATTGCCATCCTTATCAATGCCTTCAATGGTAATTTTATAGGTGCCAACTCCATCGGCGTTGTAGTATTCAAAACTTGCGTTGCCGTCTTTATCGGTTTTTATCTCCGGGTTCCAGTAAATGGTGGAACGCAGGTCTCGTTGTTTACTGCTTAAAGCTGCTGGGGTATCATATTTGGGGGAATAGAACTGGCGGGCTTTGTAAAAGCCAATAACCGTGATGGGTAATACGCCTGTGGAAGGTATATTTTTTAGGTTTAGCTGCCTCCTTTGTTTAGTAGTTATTACCAATACGCCGCCGGCGCCGGCGACACCGTAGATAGATGTGCTTGCGTATTTTAATAGTTCAACAGTTTCCACATCGGTTGATGACAGAAAGTTTAGCTCATCGGAGGTCACTTGGACGCCATCTATTACAATAAGCATTTTCTTCGGCGGATTGGCAGGGCCAAAATTCGTCATCAGGCTAGTCATCAAATAAGGCTCTTTATAAAATGGGCCTGATCCGACAAAGACCACTCCATGCAATCGCCCATTCAAACTGGTGACCAACGAACCCTGAATCTGTTCAAGCTCTTCTGCATGCATTACCTGATCAGCGCCACCCGCACCAGCCAGGCTTTGGGTGCGGTATTGATTATCCGGCTTTTTATCGCGAATATTTACTTGTTTAAGCATTATTGATTTGCGGTCAACATAGTTGGACACTATCATCAATTCTTTTTTTTCATTTTCCGTATACGCAGAAAGTACGGTATCCCTCACCCTGAACAAAAAGCCTATCGGAAGCGTTAAAATCGGCGGTATATCTTTATTATCATTAAACCAGGCAATTTTAGTACTATTCTTTCCTTTGCCGTTCACCGCACTCAATACCAAACGAGCCGTATCGGTAAAAAGCAGATTTGAAAATTGGAACAGTCCGTTGCCGTCTGTCGAAGCCGTGAGCAGACCACCTCCTTTGGAAGGTATTAAATTGATGGTAGCATTTACAATCGGTTTGTTTGCCAGGTTGTCCACCCGCCCGGAGATAGTTATTCCATTTTCAGGCTGAAAGCTCAACGTGCGTTTAGTCGTGCCCAATAAGCGTTTCCAGTCAAATCTCCGATACCCCTGCGTGAGCATCAAATTATCAAGATTTTTACGCACAACAGCACTAGTGTCCGCAAAATAGTAGTTGGGCTGTTCCACGTTCCCTTTCAGATCGGAGGTCAACAAGAGGTAAGTTAAAATATTATCGCTTTCTGTATTAGTTTCGGGTAGCAGACTTTCATTGACAGCCGATATCGAAAAATCGCCTTCAGACGGTGCCTCCTTTCGGTTTAATGCGTTAAGTTTAACCCGGACATTTTCACGCTGGGTGTAAATAGTTTTGTCAGTATTTATGCTAAGGCTTAACTGATCATAGTTCTGCACAAAAAATAATCGTTCGCACAAAGGTTCATTTGCTGACGAGAACAGGGTTGCCGTAGCAACGCCCGTGCGCAATTTTCTTTTTAAGATATCAAGTCGAATTACCGGGCTGTCTAATTTGCAATTAACTGTGGCGACCAATCCACCCGAATAGATCAGTAGGGTATAGGCGTTGCCTTTATTTTGGAGATAAAAAGTATTATTAGCGGTGATGGTTACCACCGCCTTCGGCAGCGAATCGTTATTAACCGATAAGGCAATCCCGGCTGTTTCAGCCTTCGGCAAAGCAATTGAATCCCGCATACCATCGGCGTAAGTTATCTTTGCCGAGTAGGTTTTGCCCGCAACAGGCATTAATACAAACTCGCCCATTCCCAGGTGTGCTGACGATAATGACACTACTTCTTTGTTTTCATTATCCGTAACAATTCCATTTACTCCCATTCCCAATCCATTTTGTCCGATGGCCTTAAAAGCGATCTTAGTGTTGATGCCGGTAACCAGGCTGCCGCCTTCCGGCAGAAACTGGATATCCGGCTTAGGATTTAAAGCAGGTTGTTTTACCAGGTTTTCCGGTACTTTTACAGGTTTTATTGCGCCGACGCAAATAATCTTTTCAAAAAAATTGTTGTCCCCGTCATTCCGCATCCATCTCGTATAAGCCCTGATGCGATAGTTTCCTGCCGGCAAGGAATCAGGTAGCGCAAAATCGGCCCAGGTGATGCCGCTATCCAGTTGCAGTTTCATGGATTGCTCCATTTTATTTTCTGGGTTGATGAGCTCGACGTGCAAAATACCGCTGATGGTGCTCAGTCTGTGCTTGTCACCTTCAGTTATATAGGCCTTGAAATAGATAGTGTCGCCGGACACATATAAAGGCTTGTCGAATTGGAGGTAGGCTTTTTCAACAGGAAGGACCATGGAAGATTTTAAAAACGTTCCAATAATTTCTGTGGCCGACGGGCTTTTCATTTGACAAAGGCAAACAGATGAATACATCAATGCAAGAGATAAAATAAAGACTGGCTTTTTCATGGTTGACACACTTATTGGAACGGGAATAGATTATTGATACTTTAACTGAATTTTTAAGAATACCGATTAGCGAAACAACCTAATCGGTATCCATCAGTTTGAATCAATTGATGCAAACAGGGGGGGCACCCGGGTAGCTACCAGAACATTGACAAGCACCTGGGCAGGCAACATTGCCACATTCTTGACCGTTACAACCTGCGCTCCCCGCCATAATCCTTCTCATTTCATCCCGGCTCAGCACATTTTTAATGCTTGCAAGGCTCATTCTTTGAGTTTTCATAAAATTTTGTTTAAAAGATTAAGTTAAAAATTCGTTCAGTTTTCACGTAACAACCGGCATAAATTAAAGTACATGCTTCCTTACTTTCTGCAGAAGTATTTTGGTGTACTTAATTGGCCGCCTTTTGCTGCTGGTATCGGTTTATTTACCAATAGTCGTTCAAGCAACCCCTTAGTACTATTTATTCCATCATGTATTTTAAATCCGACAATTGGTATATACGCGGCAGCCGATAGCCATTAACCAGTAAGGTTGGCGTAGCGGTGACCTCTGCCATTTGGCACCAGTCGTGTTGTTTGTCAATTTTGTAAAAACCACTTTCCTTCAACTCTACTGGATAAGTGCTTGCCCAGGCATCGTAGCTTTTTTGTTTTTGTTCGTACCAGTCGTGCAGAGCCTGTTTTATGGTAGGTTTATCGGCCGCATCGTTCAGCGCCATGAGGTGGCGCGTGATCGGGGTTTGGCGGTCGCGCTCATCGTTGTTGGCAGTAAAAACCAGGCACGCCTGCATATCAGTGCGCCGTGCCAGTAATTCGTCTAACAATTGATGCGTTTTGGCGCAGGGTGGGCAATAAGGGTTGCTTACCATCGTGATGATGTTTTGAGCTTCCGGATTGCCAAGCACAATGCTCCACCGCTCATCAGGCAGCGAGTATTTGGGTTGGTCGGTAAGCATTTTATTAAATAGTTCGGCATTGTATTTAAACTTGCGCAGCTGTTGCTTAAGGGGCTGCAATTGCTGCAGCTTTAAAAACAGGGGCTTTAAGCTTAGCCATAAAATTACAGGTGTGAGCAGGCAGACGAAGATGCTGCTGAGCGCGGAAGCCTGAACCGAAGAATGATTAAACCTCAAAACCGAAAGTGTAGCCAAAACAGTAGTTGCTATATACAATCATGCTGTTTGTGTAATAAATTTTATTTTTCAGTTTAAAAAATGGTATTTGGATATTAAAAAACAGCGAATTCTCTAAACCTCACGTACAATGTTTTCTTTTACCCCTGGTCCGAACGTTGAAACCACCATAATTAAACTATTAAAAGCATTAGGATTAAATATCGATCACGAAGCTGTAATCGATGAGGTGGATAAACATCCCGATTATCCCGGCTTGCTCGCAGTAAACCAAATTTTAAGCCATACATCGAAGTTTTGGCTATTCCAATACTATCGCCTGATAGATACCGCCTGCCGCAGTTTAAAACCGACTGGCTTGAAATATATGTTTGTGTAAACCACATAAAGATACTTCTCGCGAAAGTAAAGGAGCATACCTTAATAGCCGGTTGTCACGTGAAAACTAAACAATTTTGAACACTAATAAATCTAAATCTTATGCAAAAGTTTAAAAAACTCAGCAAGTCTGAGACGAGAATGTAAAAGGTAGTTTTGAAGGAGGAGGCTGCCCAGCCAGCGAGTGCGCAGGTGATGCTGATTGCGCGAATTCGAAATATGGCACTACTTGCTATAAAACAACTTGTGCCTCAACTGGCAAGCCTTACAATTATTGCGTAAGCGGTTCCTGACGTAAAAATAACAAGGGCGTTCGGGTAACTTCGAATGCCCTTGATAAATCTGCCGAAACAGTAACCGATCCGGAATCAAGCTTTCAAAACAACATGAGATCAGCAAAAAAAATATTTAGAGTAAGTTTATATTTCGTAGTACTGGCAACTGCACCCGCTGTACATGCCCAAAGTAACCTTATCATTACCGGCACAGCTCCATTGTTAACAGACGGTACCGAGGTATCTCTCCGGCAAATTGTACCAAAACGATTGTCTGACAGGAAAGTGATTAAAGTAACCAAAGTGAAACAGCATGCTTTTCAATTCAACCTTTACGAAGCAGGGGCTGAGCTATATTATCTGTCGGTTGGTTCACATTCCAGGGCATTATTTACTTTGCCCGGTCACGCCAATGTTTTAATTGCAGATTCGCTCTTAAAAAAGGTTACAGTAACCGAAAATGAAACCAACACGGCATTTGAAAAATATGATACTATGCTTGATGGTGTAACGCTGTTTAAGGAATACGGCCGGGCAAGGCGCGCGTACGATATGTACGTTCATCAACCAAATACCGACAGTTTAGCAGCCGGTAAAAAAATGCAAACCAGAGATTCATTACAATTCCTGCTAAACCAACAACTTTGCAGCATCGCTTCGAATTGGATACAGCAAAATCCAAATTCGCCCATAAACCCTTATGTTGCTTATACCCAGGCTGAATATATGCCGGAAGACGAATTAAAAAACTTGTATCGGTCGATGCCTGATAATTTAAAGAAAGGTACGTGGGCAAATGAATTGCAATATCGGATAGACAGCCTGTTTGTGGGTGGTCAGGCCCCCGATTTTTCACAACCCGATACCCTTGGCAAAATGGTAAAGCTCTCCCATTTCAGGGGGAAATATGTATTAGTTGATTTTTGGGCGTCGTGGTGCGTACCCTGCAGGGCTGAGATCCCGGATATGGTAAAAGTTTATCAAAAATTAAAAAACAGGGATTTCACCATTGTAAGTATCTCGCTGGATGATGATAAAAAACCCTGGCTCAACGCCATAAAACATGATAGGTTGAACTGGACGAATGTATCAAGCTTGCTCGGCTGGCAAAACCCGGTGGCAAGTCAGTATTATGTTACCGAAATTCCGGACAATTATTTGCTTGATCCCAATGGTAAGATAATTGCGAAGAACGTTCATGGTGCGAAGCTGATGTCGTTGCTTGCCGAATTTTTTCCCTGAGATTTAACCAGCCTGATAATTATGCATGGCTGGCCGCCCCAAAACCAATTGCAAGTAGGAGGACATAGCCAATGGCAAAAGCGACTCGTTCTACCGCTAATGGCGTACCCGTTTTTGTGATAGTGGTTGGGGATCATCAACGCAGGTTTTTCTACGCCGTCAGGGGCAATTGGGCCTGAAAAAGCGTTCATCATTTGAACAAAAATGAACGCTTTTTTGGCCTTAAAAATTTTTTTCGATGCCGTTTGTATACGTTTTGATGGTAGTTTGATAGTGTTTCGTATGCGTTTCGAGTATTGCCGGAAGGGTAAAAATGGTGGCTTGAACCGGCGCGCTGCGTTAGGGATTGAATGAATACTCCCCAACGATGTTGGGGACGGCTAATGCTTGCGCAGTATAAATGGAAAGCCCGACCGCGCTTTTACCAGCGCGGGAACGCCCTGTTCAGTTGGCAGTTGGCAGTATTGCAGTTAGTAGTGCTCATCAGGATTGACGTTTAGATTATAGGCCGCCATGCAGCTTAAACCATCGCTTAAACGTTCGCCTGGTAATGAGTGTGCGACAACTGGTTACCGGGCAATTTTAACTATGAGTTGTGTTCATTTTAGTGTTCAAAAATGAACGCTTTTTGCCATTTCAACTATGAAGCGATACTTCGCACATAACGCATACATCGTTTACTGTCATCATTTTAAACCAAAACTATAAAGTAAAAAAACAGGGGTTTCGTAAAAAAATGAACACCTGAACGATTGCCTTTTAGTTAACATTTGGCTTGCGGATCAACCCCGGGCAGTGCTTTATTGCGGGATATCGTAAGTCACCATAACGGTGGGCAGTAAAATGCCTTCGTCGGTAAGGAACTGGTTAGGAAAAACGATGGGTTTGCGGTTGATGGTGTAATCGTAAACGGCATTTACCAGGTCGGTGCCGGCCGCCGCCGGCGGGGTGAAGCTGAAGGAAAATGTGATGAGGTAGTCATTTGTATTTACGCCGGGCGGTATATCCCATTTGCCGCTTGATCGCTTTAATGCATCAACCGCCGGTTGGGTTAAAATGGCATCGTCGGCATAATACAACACCAGCTTGGAAACGCGGCCCAGCGCGTCAGCCGTGAATTTAAAAATAACCACCCCCGTAGCCCGCCGGTCGATCAGGTGCTGCGGAACGATCAGGCTATCTTTAAAAAAGTTCATCATGTGCTCCACGCCGCCCTTAAACGGGAAGGCGCTCTTTTTTTGAGCCATTGCACCGAACGAGAGCGATATAAGCGCTATAAAAAGTAAGGTCTTTTTCATGGTATGTGTCAAATAATTAACCTGTTACAACTCCACAGGTTCTCTTTTGCTGCCTTCGTAAAGCTCGTATTCCAGCAGCCGGCAATCCAGTTTGCCGTTGTAAAACTCTATCCTGCGGGAGGCTTTTAGCCCAATCTTTTTCGCCAGGTCGGGGTTGCCGGTAAAAATATAGCCCCGGTAACCTTTACACCCCTGTTTCATAAAATCACCAATCCGCTTGTACGTTGCTTCCAGCTTGGTATGGGTGCCCAGGCGCTCGCCATATTCCGGGTTAAACATGATCACCCCCGGTGCGGGCGGTACGGTCGTGTCGGCAAAATCACAAACGCTAAAATCTATCAAATGTTCTACGCCCGCCGTTTTGGCATTCTTTTGGGCAATGTCGACGGCATCGGCGGATATGTCGGTAGCGATGATGGGGAAGCCTGTTTCTTTGCGGGCTTTATCCTTCAGTTTGCGTCGCTCCACAAAAAAAACATTTTCATCATAACCCATAATATGCATAAAGCCATAATTCATGCGGAACAGACCGGGACATTTGTCGGTGGCCAGCAGCGCGGCCTCAATAGCCAGTGTGCCCGAGCCGCACATCGGGTTAACAAAAGCGCTTTTCCTGTCCCATCCGGTGGCCATAATGGTGGAGGCGGCCAGGGCTTCCAGCATCGGGGCTTTGCCGGGTATTTTGCGGTAGCTGTGTTTGGCAAGCGTTTCGCCGGACGTATCTAAAAAAATATCAGCATCGCTGTCTTGCCAGTATAGATGAACAAGCGTTTTATTTACCTCCGGCCCGGAATTTGGCCGGATGCCTTTTTGCGCTTTTATACGGTCGGCAATGGCATCCTTTACCTTCACATTGGCAAAAAGAGGGGTGCGGATATGCTCGTTGTTTACGTTGGACGAAACGGAAAAATAGCCGGCAAAATCGATCAGCTTTTCCCATTCGATGGTAACCAAATTATCATAAAGCTCGCCGGGATCTGCGGCCGTGAAGCTTTTTAACAGGTACAAAACCTGGCTGGCACAGCGCAGGTTAAGGTTAAGTGCGATGCAGTCGTTAACCGTACCGACCAGTTCGACGCCGGTTTGAAAAACACGTACCGGTTTGAACCCCAGCTCTTCAACTTCTTTTTGCAGATAGGGTGAAAGCCGTTTATTACAGGTGATGACAATTTTACTTTCGGTGTGGAAAACTTGCATAATTTTGTGCGAATTTATGAATTAAATCCCGCCAATTTTATTTGTTATCTATTACCTTTACACTTTTAATCTATTTAATAATATGGAAGTTAAGGGTAAAGTAGTCGAGGTCGGCGCGACCACGCAGGTCACCGACTCACTGAAAAAAAGAGAATTGATCCTGGAATATATTGAAAATCCGCAGTATCCGGAGTTCCTGAAATTTGAGGCCATACAAGACCGCTGCAACCTGCTCGACAGCGTGAAGGTTGGAGAAGACGTCGAGGTATTTTTTAACCTAAAGGGTCGCCGATGGACTGATAAAACCGGCAAACAGGTGTATTTTAACACATTGCAGCTTTGGAAGGTGAACAAACTGGCTGCCGCAGGCGCCAGCCCAACCCCGGAATATGCTCCACCGGCCGACATCAGCGCCACACCCGAGGATGACGACCTCCCTTTTTAGTGGCAGGCGTTAGTAGCAGTGGCAGTTTAATCAAGTTTTTACAAATAGAAAAGCCCATCGGAAACCGGCGGGCTTTATTGTTTATTATCTTACCTGCTACTGCCACTGCCACTGCTACTGCCATCGCCATCGCCACTAAACGTCACTCTTCCTTCAATATTCTTTTCACAACCACGCCGTTGCCTTGTTTTACCTGTAAGTAATAAATACCATTGAGGCCCAGTATAAAGTTTTTGGTAAAACTGCCACCGGTTGATTTTTCGGCCCATAAAACCTTCCCTTCGCTGTCAAAAAGCTTAACTTCTGCGCTCGTCTTACCCGGTAAGGAAAAGATCAGCAGCGTTTTTCCAGAGGAAAATTCGGGAACGAGGTTGATGTCGCTGAGCTCCAGTCGCGGGCCCTCAATATGAGGAATACGTTTCAGGTCATCGTTCGATACGTCAGAGATGTGGAAACTGATGCGCGTACTGATGCCGTCGTTTCCGGTATTTACATAGTTAAAGCTCTGGCTGTTTCTCCGGTCAAAACCCATCATTGGCTCACGCATTGGGCCGCGGCCGGTGCGGCCCCGCCAGGTCATGCCGTCGGGCGCTTCATCCATATCGCCGCCAGCGGGTGGGTTTATCTTCATCCGCCGGCCGGGGCGCATGTACATGGCGTCGCCGGCGCTGTCCTTGCGAATGATCATCGTTCCGCTGATCATTGGCTGATGATCGCCATCACGGGTGATAACTGAATCCCGCCTGAAATAGAAAACGTGGTGCTTTCCATCATTGTCCTTTACCATTTCGTCTCCGGATAAATGCCTGATATCTCTGAGCGCGCTCCTGCGTTCCTCGGGCGAAAGATCCTTGATATTTTTCCCGTTAACGGTCGTGTCGCGGTTTACTATCTTAATTTCAACATCTTTTTGGTCCTGTGCCATCAGCACCGGAGGCAGGCCGAGGATTACCATCAGGCTCAACGCAAAAATGAATTCAAAGCCGGGTTTTAAAACAGGGGTTTTCATAATGTAATTTTGTTAACAGACCAAAGTTAGCAAACAACTATTACTCACCTTGTTAAATGGAAGCCTTTATTTTGTTAAAATTTGTTAAAAGGGAGGGATGTCCATCCATTTAAAATTATTTTTGTTTTGGCATGAAGAAGAAAAGTATAGCATTAATTATCGGCCTGATGGGATTTGCCCTTTTAGGCGTAATGGCTATGCAGCTTTACTTCCTGCGCCAGTCTTACCAGATGCAGTCCGAACTGTTCGACCGTTCGGTTAATGCCGCATTGGATAATGTTGTTGCAAAGATAGGAAAGCAGGATGCGCTCAACTTCCTGAACGTCAGAGCAAGAACCACTTACAGTACATTGAATAGCAACGGGGCTGAAAATCCGGCCTCAGATTCGGGCCGCAAAGTAAAACACAGGCTAACCAGCCGCGAAAGAAAAATTGCACTGCTGCGGGATAGCCTGCGGCGTATGATACTGCACAAAAAAGTGGACGACGAAATAGCGCGGTTAATTCCCGGGGGCACACTGAACCTGCAGCTTCATTACGAGGAGTTCACCGATGCATTTGGCGTGGTACACGGACGCGTTACGCCGGAACTGATCAGGAACCAGCCATATATCAATAAACATCAAAAACTGCACAAATACGACACGGTACGATACACTTACATTGATCCGCAGTTCGGCAAGCAGGTTATTTCTATTCCGCAATTAAACCTGCAGTGGGTGCAGGAGCAGGAAAGAAGACAGAAAGACCGGGAATTCCGTGAGGTTAAGAAAATGTTGGAGGATGACTCGTTGCAGCATGCACCACAGTCAAAAACACAGGTGATTGAAAACCTGGCCGAAGAATATGGCAAGTACGGCGAACCTTTAAACAAGCGCCTGAATCCTTTTTGGATAGATACGCTATTGCGCTTTGAACTACACAACCAGGGGATCGATCTTCCATTTAGCTACGAAGTTTCGACGGCCAACAATGATTCGCTCATTTTTTCAAAAGCCAATGATGTCGATGGGGCAAAACCCGCGTTTGATAATATACCTGTTTACCAGCATCCTATCTTTAGTAAAGATGTAATCAACGACCCTGGCCTGATCAGGCTTGCGTTCCCGCAAAAAAACTCGGTCATACTGGAAAAAATGGGCGCTACCATGGCAACAACCGGCGGCTTGCTGTTCGTTTTGATCGTTTGTTTTGGTTATACCATATTTTCAATATTAAGGCAAAAGAAAATTTCGGAGATGAAGACCGACTTCATCAACAACATGACCCATGAATTTAAAACCCCGGTTTCAACCATTATGATCGCCAGTGAAGCATTAAAAGATAATGAGCTGGCTTTTGACCGGGCCAGGGTATCGCGCCTCGCCAATATAATATATGAAGAAAATGCGCGTTTAGGAAGTCACATCGAACGGGTGCTTAACATTGCGCGCATTGAGAAAAATGATTTTAAGCTGGAGAAAAGACCACTGGATGTTAACGAGATGATCGCGATAGTGGTTGACAGTATGGCCTTGAAGCTGCAAAAGTACAATGCCAAAACAACCCTGCACCTGGATGCCGAAAATGCTGTTATCAGCGCGGATGAGCTCCATTTTTCAAACGTTATCTATAACCTGATCGACAATGCCATCAAGTACAGTATCGGCGAACCGGACATCACCGTAAGCACCGTAAATAAAAACGGGCAGGTGGTAATTAAAGTAGCTGACAAGGGAATAGGCATGAGCCGCGACCAGCAGACCAAAATATTTGAGCAGTTTTATCGCATACCAACCGGTAACCTGCACGATGTTAAGGGATTTGGCTTGGGACTAAGCTATGTAAACACGGTGGTAAAAAGGCTTAACGGGATGATCAGCGTTAAATCTGAGAAAGAAAAAGGCTCGGAGTTTGAGCTTAAATTCCAGGTGGCGTAGGAAGAAGTCGGGAAGTCAGAAAGACCGGAAGTCGGAAAGACAAAATACGGGAAGATTGACGGCCGAAGGGGCAGGGAAATTACGAAGCGTTAAATTAGGTTGGTTACAAAATCTTCCGGACTTCCGGTCTTTCGGACTTCCGGAGTAAAAACACACATGAAAAAAATACTATTAGTTGAGGATGATCCGAACTTAGGACTGCTGCTACAGGATTACCTTCAACTGAAGGGTAAGTTTGATGTGGTACTTTGCAAGGACGGCGAAGAGGGTCTGCGCAATTTTACCAGGCACACCTTTGATTTGCTTATACTGGACGTAATGATGCCCAAGAAGGATGGCTTTACTTTGGGTAAAGATATCCGTAAGATTGATGCACACGTGCCGATCATTTTCGCCACGGCCAAGGGAATGATAGAAGACAAAACCCAGGCTTTCAATTTAGGCGGCGACGACTATATCACCAAGCCATTTCGCATCGAAGAACTGTTGCTTCGCATAAATGCGCTGCTAAAACGCGCCGGGAACTCCGAAAAGCACGAAGAGGAAAAACAAACCCACTTTAAGATTGGCCGCTACGAATTTGATTATACCCAGCAAGTTATCGTTATTGGCGACCATCAGCAAAAACTCTCCACCAAGGAGGCGGAATTGCTGCGCCTGCTTTGTCTGCGCAAAAACGAGGTGCTCACCCGTGAAGAGGCCCTGCTAAACATCTGGCATGATGATAATTACTTTAACGGCCGCAGTATGGATGTTTTTTTGAGTAAGATACGCAAGTATTTAAAGGACGATCAGGACGTGGAGATCATCAACGTACATGGCCGGGGCTATAAGCTGCTGGTTGATTGACCAGCGTTATGTTGATCATAAATCGTTGCCAGTCGCGAGTCTAAAGTCATGAGTCCAAAGTAAGGAATTTTGACTTCGGACTCAAGGGTAAATACTGTCGACTTAACATCATTGCGTTAAGTTTTCCAGATCGTTAATATCCTTTGCCCGGCCTGAAGCTTTTTTTGCGCTGACCAGGTCGTTCAGAAATATGGTTCTTATGGTGAGGCCATCTTCTTCAAAATAAACAGCGTGCTCAAAACACTCATCGAAATGCAGACCCTTAACTTCAACCATTATATCGATTGATGAAGGCGGCCGGCCGAATGTAAAGACATCAAGTGCTTTATTATTTAAAAATGCGTGCTCGGTCATGTCGAAAACGGGCATTCCAAATGTTAAAAATGAATTGACTATTTTTTTGTAATTCTCAGCCGTCCTTTCAACCCACAAATCCATATCGCCCGTTGTTCGGGAATAGCCATGTAAGATAACCGAATATCCACCGACAAGAATGTATTTTACCTCATTGTCGTTAAAGCACTTTATAAAATCACGAAAATCTTCGTTAAAAATATTGCCCATTCTTATTCGCGCGATCGTATTTTAAAAGCAGTTTTGTCCATTCGCGGCGGCTCATTTTCCGGGTAATTATAAGCAACGCTATTTAAGTAATTAGCAATGCGCAGCCTTTCCTGCCAGGTAAGGCTTCTGTAGTACTCGGCCTGGCTTTTTGTGGCTTCTTCTGCCGTCTGCGCCTTAAAGGCGGTCCTGTCTAAACGATATGAACCCATTGTTCAAATATACTTGAAAAAAGAACCAAGATTCAAGAATCAAGAGCCACGACTTTATTTTGATGACTTATTTGAACCCATTTGCCTTCTCACTCTTGACTCCTGGTTCTTGATTCTTGACTCTTTCCTTGTAACAACTTTGTTAACCTGATCCGTCGCTTTTTTCACTTTTTAATAAATAAGTTTGTTGTAACTGATCTTAATTATTTGCTATGAATAGAAAATTACTTTTCTCGTGCCTTTTTATTGGCGGCACGATTGCTTCGGCGCTTGCGCAGGAGCCCGTTGATACCGCCATGGTGAGGAAGATCCGCAACGAGGGGCTTAACCATTCCAAAGTGATGGAAACAGCTTTCTATCTTACCGATGCTTCGGGTCCGCGATTATCGGGATCACCCGAACTTAAACACGCGCAGGATTGGGCCGTTAACCAGCTTAAAACATGGGGCCTGGTAAACGCCACCCGCGAACCGTGGGGTAAATTTGGCAAAGGCTGGGAGGTCAAAAAAAATTATGCGGCTATGACTGTGCCCTATTATCATGCAATCGTCGCCATCCCCAAAGCATGGACGCCGGGTACAAACGGCGCGCTTTCAGGAGACGTGGTTTTGATAAAAGCCGATACTATCGCTGATCTTGCCAAATACAAGGGTACCTTAAAAGGGAAGGTTGTCATTTTTGACACCAAGCCTCCTGTTGAGCGAACTTACAAAGCAGATGCGGCGCGCTATACCGACGATGAATTGTCGGCGATGACAAAGCCTGCGGAGCAAGGACAACGCCGCAACTTTGATCGCAAAGCTTTCATCCGGTTGCGTGCTTTTCGCGCGGCTGTCAGCGAATTTTTGGTAAATGAGCAGGTGGGACTCATTCTTACCCAGGCGCGCGGTACCGATGGTACCGTATTTACAACTAACGGTGCATCGTATGCTGATACGGCAAAGGCCGTTTCACCTGAGCTCGAAACCAGCAGCGAAGATTTTCAACGGATATTAAGGCTGGTAAAAGCAGGTATAAAGGTTAGCGTAGAGGCTGATATAAAAACCCAATTTTTTAACGACGACGAGCAAGGGTACGATGTAGTGGCTGAAATACCAGGGACAGATAAAAAATTAAAAGGCCAGGTGGTGATGATCGGCGGCCACCTCGACTCGTGGCACGGCGCTACCGGCGGAACCGACAATGCTGCCGGAAGTGCGGTAATGATGGAAGTGGTACGCATTTTAAAGGCAGTAAATTTTAAACCCCGCCGCACCATCCGTATTGCCCTTTGGAGCTCGGAGGAACAAGGTTTATTCGGTTCCCGCGGCTACGTATTAAATCATTTTGGGGATCCGAAAACCATGCAGCTCAAGCCTGAACAGGCCAATATTTCGGCTTATTATAACCTTGACAATGGCACCGGGAAGGTACGCGGAATCTATCTTCAGGGGGATTCTGCTGCAGCGCCGATTTTCCAGGCCTGGCTTGACCCGTTTAAAGATCTCGGCGCAACAACCGTCACCATCCGCAACACCGGCAGCACCGACCATGTATCATTTGATGCGGTTGGCATTCCCGGCTTTGAATTTATACAGGATGCGCTGGACTATGGCAGCCGGACCCATCACAGCAACCAGGATACCTATGATAAAATGAGTGAAGATGATTTAAAACAGGCCGCCACTGTCATTGCATCTTTTGTGTATCATACTGCGCAGCGTGATGAAATGATACCGCGCAAAGCGCTGCCACAGCCACAACCTGCCAGAAATTAACCACAAAATGCCAGGCGCCGGATCAGAACATAATTTTTCCAACGCTCTTGATCCGGCGCCTGATTTGTGCAGCGGTTATTTTTTTATCCTGCTGTCGAAAACAAATGGCTGTGCCTTTAGCATCTTTGTTTTTTTGAAATCGGGGTGTTTGGGGTTTAGTAGATATTTTATTTCATCTTCGATGATCGACGACGGCACCTGCAATATCGGCGAATCGTTCCCTTTGGCCGAAATATCAAGGAATTTTTTCCATCTTTTAAATTTCAATCTTTTGATGCTGATACGGTATTTCAACCGCCTGAAATCCTTTATTAAGTATTTTTTGCCTGAAATGCTGCTGAACCTCATATTCGCCATGCACCAGGAATATTTTTTTTACTTTCTGAGTGTTCTGCCCCGAAATAAAGTGCAGCAGGTCATCATAGTCGCCGTGCGCGCTCATCGATTTGATAGCTTGCACTTCCGCTTTTACTTCAAACTGCTCGCCGTATATCCAAACGGTCTTATCTCCTCTCATCAAACGCCCGCCAAGCGAATTGGGCTCGCAATAGCCGGTTAACAAAATGGTGCAGTTCTCCTTACCGATGTTATTCTTAATATGATGCTTCACCCGGCCGGCTTCCGCCATTCCCGATGACGAGATAATCACACACGGTTCCGGGTCGTTGTTTAAGGCTTTTGATTCTTCGGTCGATTCAATAAAATGTAACCCTTTAAAATCAAAAGGGTTGGCATCAACTTTTAAAACATCACTTACCTGCTGGTTATAAACTTCCGGATGACTCATCAGAACCCGCGTGGCTTTTTCGGAAAGCGGGCTGTCCACATAATATTTCAAATCCGGAAGAATGTCCCTAAGCTCAAGGTGGTTTAAAGCGTACAATAATTCCTGCGTGCGGCCTACGCTAAAAGCCGGCATAATTAGCTTTCCGTTTTTGTTTATACAAGTGTCTGTTATAATTTCCAGCAATTTATCCTCTATCGATCCGACTGTAGTATGCAGGGAGTCGCCATAAGTCGATTCCAGCAAAATATAATCCGCCTGGGGAAATAGTTGAGGGCTTCTGAGCAGGATATCACCATAGCGGCCAACATCGCCGCTGAATGTGATATGGGTTTGCCTTCCGGCATCCAAAACATCCAAATGAACAGCCGCACTGCCCAGCAGATGGCCTGCATCGGTAAACTGAAACTTCACATTGGGCGTTATCGCATATTCCCGGAGGTAATCAACAGTTTTAAATAATTTTAATGCAGCCGTTACATCGTCTTCTGTGTACAAGGCGTTTAATAATGGCAGATTATTTTTCTGCCGATGCTTATTACTGTATTCGGTATCCTGTTCCTGTATTCTTGCCGAATCCATCAGCAGGATGTTAACCAGGTCGAAGGTTGGCGGCGTGCAAAATATGGCGCCTTTAAAGCCTTCGGCAACCAAGCGGGGTATTAAACCGCAGTGATCAATATGGGCGTGCGACAATATCAGGAAATCAAGCTTCGCCGGGTTGAAGCCAAAATGCTCGTTTAAATCTTCAGTATGCTCGCCCATACCCTGGAACATACCGCAATCCAGCAATATCTGCGTATCATCAGCTAAAGCTAGCAGGTGCTTGCTGCCCGTAACTGTGCGGGCAGCGCCATGAAAGGTTATCGTCATTGGTTAATTTACGAGCCTGAAAGCTACAAAATCAATTCATCAAAATAAAACTAAGTGTTTAGTTGTTATTTTGATTTTTATATTTAACTTAGATTTATAATTATTATAAGTTGTAGAGGTTGTAAGAGATTTTAAAGATAATAGGGTTTGACAATCACTCAAATAAGCGGGTCGGCCCTTACAACTTTTAAAACCACTGCAACCCTAACAACTGATGCAACCGCTACAACCAAAATGGAAATTAAAGAATTAACCCGCGCCGAAGAGCAAATTATGCAGGTGCTCTGGCAACTGCAAAAAGGGTATGTAAAGGATGTACTGGAAGTGCTCCCGGAGCCGAAACCAGCGTATAATACAGTGTCGACGATCATCAGGATACTGGAAACCAAAGGGTTTGTCGGACATACCGCTTTCGGAAAAAGTCATGAGTATCACCCGGTGATCAGTAAAGATCAATATCAAAACTTCGCTACAGACAAGCTAATGAGCGGCTATTTTGATAACTCGGTCAAACGGATGTTTTCGTATTTTGTAAAAAAGGAAAAGATCGATTTGAAAGAGGCCGATGAGATTATGAAACTGATCGAAAAATTTAAAGAAAAGTAAAAATGACGTGGTGGCAATACCTGATGCTGGCAAATATTTACCTGCTGCTTTTTTACGGCTTTTATGCGTTATTACTTAGCCGCGAAACTTTTTTCCAGCTTAACCGCATCTACCTGGTGTCAGCGGCGCTGCTATCTTTTTTTATTCCGATGATACAGGCTGATTGGGTAAAAAATTTGTTCATCACGCAAAAGGTTCAGTATACTATTTACAGCAGCCCGGTTTTAAACTACCGGTTTGCGCCTGTACAGGATACCCCCTTTACCGTTGGGCAAATGCTTGCGGTTATTTACCTGGCCGGCGCAGTTTTCCTATTGGCAAGATTTGCGTGGCAACTTGCTGCCTTAAAACGAATCATCAGCACGCCCGCACCTTCGGCGCCTTACTCGTTCTTTAAAAAAGTGAAGCTGGACGAAGAACATGAAAATAGCGACGTGATTGCTGCGCACGAAAATGTACACGCAACCCAGTGGCACTCGGCTGATGTATTGATCATGGAGGTGTTAATGATCGTTAACTGGTTTAACCCTGTAACTTACTTTTACCGGTATGCGATTAAACATATCCACGAATATATCGCCGACAAGCAGGCCGTAACATCGGGGACAGATAAGGCCGACTATGCCATGATCCTGCTTACGCAAACCTTTAATGCCCCTGCTCATCGGTTGGTAAATCCGTTTTTTAACAAAAGCCTGTTAAAGCAGCGCGTCATCATGCTTCAAAAAAACAAATCGCAGCGGGTGGCGCTGTTTAAATACTTTTTATCGGCTCCGCTGTTTATGCTGATGCTCATATTATCGTCGGCGACGGTAAACAGCAGCAAAGCTATATATGTTATTAATAAAGGGGTTGAGCGTGTATTTTTGATTGCGCCCGGGACATCTTCCGGCAGCCGGCTGAAGCCACTAATGCTTAACGACACAGGCCGCATGGAGCAGGCACATCAACAAATTAAAAAGATTGCCGGCACAAAACCGTACGATGTAGTTATACTGGAAGACACAACACACAAAAGCGACGGCCCGGTCTTTACATCTGTTGAACAGGTGCCCGTTTTCCCGGGAGGAATAAATTCCTTTGAACAATTTTTGGGTAAAAACATAAGGTACCCCGAAGCGGCGCGGAACAAGAATACCCAGGGCCGGGTAATTATCAGCTTTATTGTGGAAACGGATGGCACGCTTACTAATTTCAAGGTGATGCGCAGCGTAGGCGATGGGACTGACGAAGAAGCAATACGGGTTTTGGCGCTATCGCCAAAATGGACACCGGGCTTGCAAAACGGCCACAGAGTGCGGGTGGCATATACTGTGCCGATCAACTTTACATTGAGCGTTGAAAAGCCGGAAGAAGAAAAGAAGACCGGTGCAGTAGATGAGGCCGGTAATCAAAACAAAGCGATCGTTCTTAATCAAAAGACCGCGCCGGATACCGGCAAATACATATTAAACCTTAACGGTCCATTATACCTTTCAAGCGAAGCTCCCTTATATGTCGTCGATGGGTTGGAAGTAGACAATTTAACCCATCTGATCCCGGAGGACATTCAAAGCATTTCGATCCTGAAAGATAAAAACAGCACAGCTTTGTACGGTGATAAAGGCAAAAATGGTGTCATTTTAGTTACAACAAAGAAAAAAGCCCTTAAGCTCAAACAGATAACTCCGGTTAAGAATTAGCTGTCATTCAGCATGATGGCTAATATTTGTACTCCCGGCTGGTTTATGCGGAATAATTTTTACATTTAGGTAAAAATCAACCAGCCTGGTTTATGAACTGGAAAATCGTCTTTCAATTATCCATCTCTTTTGGATTGATAATGGCTTTTGCCACTGTAAAACTTATCCCGGAACGCGTCGAGCCCTTCTTTTGGCTGTTTATTTTTGCCTTTTGCGCCTGGGTAATTGCCAAAGCTTGTCCTGGCAGGTATTTTTTACATGGCTTTTTAGTAAGTATGGTGAATAGCGTCTGGATTACTGCTGTTCACGTAATTTTCAGGCAAACTTATGTAGCGCACCACCCGCAGGTAGCTTCGATGTTCACCAATATGCCGCCATCATTATTGAGGCATCCAAAGCTAACGATGATGGTAATGGGACCTATTTTCGGCGCTGGTTTTGGAATTATCCTCGGCTTGTTTTCTTTTATCGCATCGAAGATCGTTAAGAAAACTCCTGTAGCAGGTTAAACCTCAACGTGTAGTTGCTCTATCACTTCTTTTCCCCTGGCCACCATATAAAAACCATAAAGTGATGTGGCGATGGCTATCCCAACCCCAACAAAAGCCATTACCTCGTTCACCGGCATTAATTTTTTTAGCGAGAACACAAACCCAAGTATTGCAACAAGCGTAGCCCAACTGGCAAGGTAATAATCAACTGTTCGTTTAAACACTTTTGCCAGCGGAAAAAAATGCAGGCCAACCACCAGCGCAATAGTAGGGATGACCAGGTTAGGGTAACCCAGGTTGGTGACGATGTTAATCCCCACGAAAATACCCAGCCCTTCAGCTCCCAAGATGATTCCAAACCATTTACCTATGCGCTTTTCTTCGGCCAGGCTGACTTCTGATGTCAAAGGTGGGAAATATTTACCCAGCCTGAACAATTTAACCGCACGGGTAACAAATAAAGCGGTAAATACCGGGAATGCCAGCAGATAACACTAATAGTTGGCTATATGTAAGCCGCCAAAAGCGATTCCGGCCCATAGCAACGTAAAAAAAGCCATCATGCATAAACCTGTTGCAATCCCTTTCACGGCGGGCTTTGGCATCAGGTGTTTTGGGTATTCCATTTTTGATGTGACGCTATCGTTCAGGCTTTGCCACTCGCTTAGGCGTATCTTTTCCGCCCACGATGCTTCGCGAGCTTAAGGCAATGGCCCGGATGGTTGAGGTAATATTGCTCATATCAAGCGTGCTCACCTCATCGCCGACCGTATGATACAGTTTATCAATATCAATTTGATCAGTCGAGATGGTATGTGCAGGTACACCTACGCGCGCTAGCGAAGCGTTGTCGCTGCGATAAAACAGATTCTGGTCAGGATAGGGGTCCGGATAAAACTTAAATGCAGTACCGTCGAGGTTCCCCTGGAGGATGGTCCCAAAATCCGATCGTTCGAAACCGGTGATAAAGGCCGAATTCTCACCAAATTTTGAAGGCTTTCCGATCATCTCGATATTAAACATCGCCACAACTTTATCAGGGTCGACAGTAGTAGCAAAATGCTGTGAACCGTATTCGCCGATCTCCTCCGCCGTAAAAGCAACAAAAACCAGCGTCCGTTCATTACTGTTCAGCTTTTTGAAATACCTGGCCAGTTCTATCACCGCAGTAGTTCCGGAAGCATCATCATCGGCGCCATTGGCGATGCTATCCCCCTTTACCGGTTTCAATATACCCAAGTGGTCGTAATGCCCCGAAAATATCACATATTCGTTTGGTTTGGTTTTGCCGGAAATGATTCCCGCGATATTGAATAAAGGTAGTTGCTCGGATCTGCCGGTATGGCTAACCGAAAAAGACTTTAAGTCGTCGTGATTGCCTAAAACCAAAACAAGCGCCTGGTCAGGTTTAGGTTTATTGGTTACGGTACCCCTTAGTACGCGGTCGCGCAACATATTAAAAACAGCAGTGAATTGCGGGTCGACCAGGATAAGCACTTTTTTTCCGCCGTTAAAGTACTTGCGGTATTCGGTCCTGAAATTCATCCCGGCCGCAATTTTAGCCACTTGTACGCCCTGGTCATTGTTCCATTGCAGTGAAGTTGCATCGGTACTGGCCATAACGCTGTCGGCGCTAATCAACTTCCCGTTTATTTCTACCAGGGTTTTTACCGGTTTTACCCGCGTCATGGTGAAATTTTGGCGAAACCCGTCATCACCCGGCAATGGCTTCAGGCCGATTTGCTTGTATTCGCTTTCAATAAACTGCGCCGCTTTTTCAATACCGGGCGTAAAGGTGGCGCGGCCCTGCATATCATCAGCGGCGAGCGTTTTAATAATGCGTTCCACATCACTTTGCTGAATGAGCTTGTTTACGTCCTGCCCAAAGCAACGAGAAACTGAAAGAAAACAGGTTATTATGATTAATTTTTTCATGTTATTTAACTTTTGATGACAGCCAGGCATCCCTGAAATCCTGTTGTTCTTTAGCAAGTTGCTTGCCAGCTTTTTCAAAGGTCAATATCTCCAAATACGGGTTTTCTTCCAGGGTAACGGTTGTTTCATGCTGCCCGGTCCGGTTTTTGTAAGCAACTGCAATCTTATCGCCAATATTTTTTGAGGCGACAATATCCGTAAACTCCTGCTCGCTTTTTATTTCCTTGCCGTCAGCTTTCAGTATTACGTCGCCGGCATCAAGCCCTGCTTTAAATATCGGGCTTCCCGCTAAAGTGCTGGTCACTATAGGCACTCCTTCGCTTCCGCTCGAACGCGCCTGGCCCGATCTTCCCCTGCGACCGGCGCCGCTTAATGGACCGGCCCATGCCTTGCCGGGCTGAGCTTTTCGAACCACGTAGCCAGCTTTTGCCAGTAATGCTTCATAGTTGTTCTTCTCGATCCCATAGATGTATTTGTTAAAAAAATCAGCAGCAAACTTTGGATTGTTGGTCACTTTAGCCAGGTCGCTTTGCAGGTCGGGAATGGTATAAGGTTTCATCACCTTACCACGGTTAAGCCAAACCGTACGCATAAAATCATCCAGCGTTAAATTAAACTCGCTGCGCAGGCGTAAGTCCAGCGCCAGGGCGGTAGCGCCGCCGTAAACGTAGTAGCTTGTAAAAATATTATTTTCGTTAGTAGGATCGATGGAAACACCGGCGTCTGCATATACCGCGTAACGGCTCATCTGGGTTTCGGGGTATTTTGCTGCTCCCGGCGTGTTTAAAACAGAATTAACGAGGCCGCTTAATGTGCTTGCATACTCGTCAGGTGTATGAAATCCGGAACGCACCAGCAGCAACTCACCGTAATACTGGGTAAACCCTTCGGCAAACCATAATTCGCTGCTCATATCGGCATGCTCAAAATTAAACGGTTCAAGGGATTTGGGCCGGATGCGCTTTACATTCCAGCTGTGAAAATATTCGTGCGAAAAAGTGCCCAGCAGCCTCACTTCATTGCCTTCCACCTTATCAATCGGCTGAACAATACAGGTTGAATTGCGGTGTTCCATCCCGTCGCCCGAAACCGTTGGGTAAACATCATCCAAAAAAGTGTATTCACCAAAGTCGTATTTGGGCAGTTCACCAAAAACGGCCTTTTCCTCAAGCACCATTTTGGCTACCAGTTTACCAAAGTTGTCAATAACGGTTTGCGGGTCGTCTGAGTGTACGGTTAAATTTATTTTTTCGGTTTTTCCGTCAGTGTTTACCACATCCCAGCTTGTTTCTTTAAAATTGGAAAGCTCGGTGGGGCTGTCCATCATGTATTGCATGTTGGGGGCGCTGTAAATGTTTTCGCCGTCGTGGTGCAGCTGGGTCGCAACTTTCCAACCGTATTTATCTAAATCGTTAAACTCAAATTTTATCGCCCTTTGGTCCTCGTCTTTTCCGATTATCCACATAAACGTTGCCGGCATATTAAAGTGTGCATGGCTTATATCAATACTGGTGTAGGTCCCGTCGGTCCAGTTGCCAAACAACGTATAGCTAACGACGACGGTAGCCGGGTGATTTCCATCTATCAGCCAAACATCGCCCTCTGTTTGCGTCAGGTGTATCGCTGCGCCATCAACACCAGCGGCTTTTACGTTGTAGACATTTTTGCCAAACTCATGTGTTGCATAACGGCCGGCTGATGAGCGGCTTATGCGCACCCTAAATTCCCCGTCGGGCGCTTTTGGGATGGTCATCACGATCTCCGCTTCGTGGTGAACTGCATTCGGGAATGAAACGGTATAATAGATGGGCTTTTGCGCCTCCTGGGCAAAACATATGCCTGAAAAAAAGGAGACAATAGTGAAAAAGAGTACTTTTTTCATCGAAATAAATAATTTGAATAATGTCAGTTAAACTGCGCTCAAATTACTATTTAAATGGGAAATGTTATCACAGATTATACTGATTTAAGGGGATTATACAGATTTTTTACGATGGAAAACGCTCAATTGGTCGCTCCGATTGGACACACTGCCGACTACGCCAGGGAAATGCGGTTAATCATACCTATGCCGCTCCAAATCATAGTCAGATTGTGCAGTGATAATTCTTTTTTGCTTTTGTATTTCTTCTTCCAGGTGATGGTCGTAAACATTGTCGGTAACTTCAATGTTGCGCTCTTTATCCCGCTCGGCATAATATACATCTGCTTCATAAAGCTTTGATAATGCCACATCGTACGGCCCTTTGGGCGACATCAGTTTTACAAATACAGGCAGGCATTCAAATAGAATAAACAGGAATGCGATAAACGATTCGGCCAGGTAAGTATCCAGGTCGCGGGTGCCGTTTTCATTGTAGGATAGCTGACCCAGTGCCCAGTTACGATCCGAAAATCCCGCCACATTGGAGAGGCTATCCAATTGATGGTCGTTAAAAAGGCGCATATCGGTCAGTCCTTCATAATTCTTACGATCAGACAGGTATTGGTCCATCTGCGATTGCTGGTCCATCACAGCCTTCAGCCTGTCCTCTTTTTCCTGTAAAATAGCCTGTTTCTGCTTGGCGTAAGTACCGTAGCCTACAATGCCGCTGGTTTGGTCGGTCTTGTCGCCAAAAACCTCCTGGTTTAGTTGGGCGCGGGAGTTATTAATATCGTTTGAAAGTGAATCTCTTTCTTTCTTTAGGTCCGCCATTTTGCCGAGCTCCATGCCGTACTTTTGTGTGTAGGTTTTTTGCAGCGTATCAATCCTGGCGTGCTGCCCTTTGAGGTAAGCCGACTTTAATTTCTGCCTGATCTCCTTGTCAAATATCTTCAGCTCGAGCGGTCTCGAGATCACAATTCCTATCATTATCGCCAGCAAAATACGGGGCGTGGCCTGTAATATCTGCTGGTTGGTAGTACCCTGTTTATCAATGCTGGAGACGATATAGCGGTCCATGTTAAAAATGGCTGTACCCCATATCAGGCCAAACAGAATAGCAAAACCTACCGCAAACGGGCTGCCGTTAAAAACAAAATACATGGCGTAACCGCCTGAAAGCGTGGCAAACAGTGCGGTAAAAAATATAGTGGCCCCAATGCCGACAAATTTATTGTGCTCGATGGGGTATTTTTTCAGTGTATTGATGTGCGCACCCGAACAAAACCAAAAAAAGCGCGTAATCCTCTTCATTTATCTTTATTCGTTTATAAACATAGTATAAACGCCGCGGCCGGTTGATTGTTACAAAAGACAGCGCAATATTTACTTAAAAATATACCTTTGAAAAATATTTATATTTGGATATGAAAGAAATAAGCGTTCAGGAACTAAAGGACAAAAAAGATAAAGGTGAAGATTTTCAGCTGATTGATGTCCGTGAAGATTTTGAGTATGAGATGTCGAACCTGGGGGGTACCTTAATACCTCTTGGGGGGATTTTGATCGAATCGGATAAGATCGACAGAAATAAGCCGGTTGTGGTAATGTGCCGGAGCGGCAAGCGGAGCGCGGCGGCTATCATGCAGCTGGAACAATTGGGTTTCACCAATTTATATAACCTGCAGGGCGGCATCCTGGCCTGGGCCAGCGATATTGACCCTACGCTTAATGTTTATTAGGCCATGCGTAAAAACTTCCTGTTAAATATCCTTTATACCATTGGCATAGCGGTAGGCCTAATTACCGGTTACCAATACGGCATCGAGCAAAAGCAATACGGTTTTCTTGCAGGGGCCATTGTTTTAGTTGTTATATTTACTGTATTAAAGATTAAACTCTTAAAAGAGGTAAACAAAACACTAAAAAAACCATAACCCCCTTTAATTATGCTTATTGCAATTCTTGGTATCATTATACTCATAGTGGGTATAGTGCTCAAACGCTCGCCCGAGCCTGGCAGCCATTTTAGCGGCATCGCCAGAATTGCCGGTGTGATCATTGTAGTATTAGGCCTGGCGTTTTCATCCGTAAAGCAAATTGAGCACGGCACGGTAGGCGTACAGGTACTTTTTGGCAAAGTGCAAAGCACCGTGCTTGAGAGCGGGCTCCATATCGTCAATCCGGCTGTTGATATTGTTCCCTTCAACATCCAGACGCAGAACTATACGATGAGCCAAAAAGATAGTGAGGGCCAGGTACAGGGCGATGACGCCATCCGGGTACTTTCATCCGATGGTTTGGAAGTTACTATTGATTTGTCTGTACTTTACACCGTCATTCCAGCCAAAGCGCCTTTTATCCTTCAAAACATTGGCGAGAAATATGAGGACGTGATTGTTCGCCCGGTCACCCGGACCGCCATTCGCGACAATGCGGTTAGCTACCAGGCTGTCGATCTTTATTCCACAAAGCGTGGGGAGTTCCAGGCCAGGATCAATCAAACCATCACACAAAGCTTTGCGAAACGCGGATTGCAGGTGCAGTCGATACTGGTGCGCAACATTTCGTTGCCTACTTCGGTAAAGGCCAGCATTGAGTCGAAAATCAATGCGGAGCAGGATGCACAAAAAATGCAATTCGTTTTACAAAAAGAACGCCAGGAGGCGGATCGTAAACGTGTGGAAGCGCAGGGCATAGCCGATTATCAGCGGATTATCTCTACCGGCTTAACCGCGCAGCAACTGGAGTACCAATCCATCCTCGCCCAAAAAGAGATCGCCACTTCGCCAAACGCAAAAGTGATCATTATTGGCGGCGGCAAGAACCCGATCATGCTGAGTGATAAGTAAATACTGAAGCGGAGCAACGTTTAGCGCACCACCGGTAAAACAACACTGCTGGCGAAAATAGCCGAGTGGTAAACTTTCTGTGTTGCAGGTTGATAGTCGCTTTCTTTCGCCTCAAAAATATTCGGCACATATTTCTGCGGGTTCCGGTCGATGATCGGGAACCAGGTGCTTTGCACCTGTACCATTATCCGATGGCCCTTTTTAAACACATGGTCGGCGGCATGCAGGTCGATGGTATATTCCTCTACCTTGCCGGGTGTAATTGGCTCAGGCTTTGAAAGGCTGTGCCGGAACCGCCCGCGGAAAACATCATCTGCTATCATCAGTTCATAGCCCGACATCTTCAGTTCTTTTTTATCATCCTGCGGGTAAACGTCTATCAGTTTCACAATCCAGTCGGCATCGCTTCCGGTTGTCGAAGCATAAAGTTTGGCCAGCACGTTGCCGGTTATGGTTATATCTTCAGTAAGGGTATCCGTTTGCCAGCTCAATACGTCGGGCCGGTTGTCCACAAAGCGTTGATCTTCGGTAAGCCAGGTGTACCAGCGTGAATTTGGGCCGTAGGTTTCTTCAACAGGCCTGGTGCGGTATGGAACCGGCTTTGACGGGTCCGACACATAACTATCAAAAGCTTTCGCCTCGGTGGCGCCGGGTTTTTCAAATGAAAGTTTGCCGTTGGCATGCACATAAATATTCTTTTCCACGGCCTCTTTTGGAGGCCACGCCGGGTAATTCATCCATTTGTTCGATCCTGTTTGGAACGATATGGCTTCAGCAAATTTTCCGTCGCCCTTGCCTTTAAGGTACCAGGCAAACCACCTGGCCTGGATCTCCTTCCTGAAATACACCCCTGTAGCCTGGTCGCCGAATTTTATATTTCCCAGGCTTTTTCCGTCGCCTCCGCCCCAGCCGCCATGGTTCCATGGGCCCATTACAATAAAGTTTTGATTGTGGCGATCATTTTTCTCCAGGGTATTATAAGCGCTTTGCGGGCCAACCATATCTTCCTGGTCCCACCATCCCGAAACATGCTGGATAGCCGTACGCGGACTGTCCAGGCGATAAGCCAGCGCCTGTTTCTGCCAAAAACTATCGTAATTGGGGTGCGCGATAAAGTTGTTCCAGGTGGGAAGGGTATTGTGGGCGTATTTTTTATTGATGTTCGACAGCGGCCCCAGTTTCAGATACCAATCGTAAGTGTCGTACTGATGAAAATTGTATAGCGAATCCGTTTTCGCGGCTTCGGTTAAAACGGCATATTCAAACCCGTAACTGAGCCTGAAGGCGCCGTTATGATGAAAATCGTCATTTAAAAACATATCTGCCGGCGTGGCTTGTTCAGATACCGCTTTTAGTGCCGGGTGCGGATCAGTCGCGGCGATGATGGATGTCCAGCCGTCGTACGAAACCCCGTAAATTCCGGCTTTGCCGTTGTTATCGGGGACATTCTTCAGCAGCCAATCAATGGTGTCATAGGTGTCGCTTGCTTCGTCGATGGTACCGGCTTTCGTTTTATCCCGGTTAAAGCGCTGCATTTCAAATTTACCTTCGGACAAATACCGGCCCCGAATATCCTGGAAAACAAAGATATAGCCATCGTCCGCCATATCCTTTATATAAGGGACCCTTTCCGGACTGGGATAATCATTAACACCATACGGCGTTCGAAGTATTAAGAACGGCAGCTTATCGGCAGTGGTTTTTGGTGTAAAGATTACCGTATGCAGTTTAATGCCATCGCGAACCGGGATCATCACCTCCTGCCTGCTATATTTATCATCGGGTTTTACATTTTGAGCAAATAAGCGAGCGGTAACCGAAAGTAAAAGGGCAAGAAATGCCATCTTTGTAAATACTGTTTTCATACTGTATTGATTAGATAAGTGAAGATAGGAAATAAGTTGAATAGGTTGGTTGAGGTTGAATGGTTGATTGGGTCGATTGAGCCGCATGCCTGATCAAGTCGAAGCCAGCTGAAGATTGATCAACCTAATAGGATCTGCAAACAAATTAAATTAAATGCCTGCCAACTACGATAATTCCGCATGGTTTTATGATCAGCTTTGCAGGCTGGTGTACGGGAAGACGATGATAAACGCCCAGCGCTTTTTGCTAAAATTTATTTCACCAGGCTCGAAAGTGCTGATCGCCGGCGGAGGGACAGGTTGGATATTAGAAGAATTAAGCCGTTTGCATTCTGGAGGTTTAACGGTCACTTATGTAGAAATAGCGCCAAAAATGATGCGGTTATCGCAAAAGCGAAATACAGGCCTTAATAAAATAGTATTTATCAATAACGCGGTTGAAAATGCCCGGCTGCAGCCAAATTTTGACGTGGCGATCACCCCTTTTTTATTTGACAATTTTACCCAGCGTAACTTCGAACTGATATTCGCCCATGTCCACGCCGCCCTTAAACCAGGCGGCTTATGGCTTAATAGCGATTTTCAGCTGACCGGGAAATGGTGGCAACCCATCTTGCTTAAAACCATGTTTTTATTTTTTAGGCTGACGTGTAATATCGAAGCAAACCGGCTGCCGGATATACAAAAGCAATTTGATTTGCACGGCTATAAAAATATCGCCCGAAAGACTTTTTATGGAAATTTTATCGTATCTGAAATTTATAACAGGCTGTAGACGCGATGCATCGCGTCCCGAACGTTCATCGGTACCCTATCCCCCGTATACAAACTTATACCCAATCCCTCTTACTGTTTGCAAAAACTGCGGCGAGTCGGCATTTGTTTCTATCTTCTTACGCAGCCTCACAATGTGCATATCCAACGTGCGTGTATTTACGTCCGCGTTATAGCCCCAAACTTCCATCATGAGCTCTTCGCGGTTGATCACTTTGTTTTTATTCTTCAGGAAGTAAAGCAAAATGCGGTTTTCCAGGATGGTAAGCTCAATTTTACGGCCGTCTCTTATCAACAAATGCGTATTAGGCAAATGTTCCATGTTGGCAAACTTGTACGACTCCGATTTATCCGTGTTGAGTGAAAACTTGATCTTGCTGTCGATCATCGCCACTAAAACATCCATATTGAATGGCTTGATGATATAGTCGGAGACGCCGAACTTGTACGCCTCGATCTTGTCAATGTCCTGTCCCTTAGCCGTCATCATAATTACTTGTCCTTCGTAACCCTCGTTGCGGATGTGTGTGCAAACTTCCGAACCCTGCTGTCCGGGCAGCATCCAGTCCAGCAAAATGATGGCAGGCTGCTCATCTAAAATTACTTTCTCGGCATCATGGCCGTTGCTGGCCTCAAGTACTTTGTAGCCTTCTGACTGCAGACGTTCGGCAACCAGGAAGCGGAGGTTTTCGTCATCTTCAACCAGCGCAATTTTGATCTCTTTATTCATAATTTAGTTTTCATAAGGCAGGACTACTTTAAACTCCGAACCTTCATTTAGTTTGCTATTAACCGTTATATCACCATTCATAAAGTTAACCAGTTCTTTACAAAATGCCAAACCCAAGCCGACACTTCCGTTTTGGTTATACTTGTTTTCTATGCGGTAAAATTTTTTGAATATGTTATTTAGTTCGCTTTTTGGTATCCCGATGCCCTTGTCCGCAAAGGAAAATACCAGCTCGCGCTTCTCTTTATAAACGTTAATATTCAGTTCTCTTTTGTCGGGGTGAGAATATTTATAAGCATTTTCAACCAGGTTTTGAAAAACGCTGCCCAAAAGCACCGGGTCAACATTAAAGGTGAGTTTTCCATCAACGTGGCAGTGTATTTTAAAATCCGGGTACTTTATTTTAAAGGTTTCTTTATAGCGACTGAGGAAAGCATCGACGTTAATTTGTTCTTTCTTTATAGCGATCGACTTATTTTCAAGCTGAGTGAACGACAAAAGCTTGTTCATCAACTCGTTAAGTTTATCAGCCTCTTCGTTTAGAATCCTGCCGTATTGCTTCCGCTGCCGCTCGCTAAGGCCGCTGTCAGCGCTCAGGTTCGAGCCGGCAATTTTAATCACACTAACGGGAGTTTTAAACTCGTGCGTAAAATTATTGATGAAATCATACTGAAGTTTAAACAACTTGATGTTAACATTCAAATTCCGATAGATAAGCCAGCCAATCAACATGAGGAAAAAGTAGATCAACAAGATCATACCCGCAATAGGCATAAACCTTCGGTTTGCTTCCGAATTAAGAAAATTATGCGGCGAAATAAAATATAGCTTGAAAGCGGCGAAAGCGCCGGTTAAACCGGCTTCAGTTACAATGTTATCCCCTCCCGCGTCCAGGGGGTCATACACATAGGGCTGCACACTAACACTTTGGTAAAGTTCTTTATGCGTATTTCTCACTTTTAAAAAACGCGGGTCGAGAAAGAACGTTAGTATACTTTGTTTGTAGTAGGATGTTGGGTTGCTATGCTGACTTAGATCATGATAGGTTTTCAGGTCTTCACGCCTAAAAATATTCGAATAGCTGATCTTTTGAGAGCTTATATCATAAAAAGTATTAAAAACTTCGGTTTGGCCCGGTGTTTTCGAAGTATCTGTAAAGGCAATATAATCGCTCAGTTTTACTGCCATTTGCTTAAAATCGTCCTCATTGTTTGTGTTCCAGATACGCAGCCCGCTAACGCCATTTTTGGCCGGCAAGAATTGGTACATGGCATTGATATTGATGCCGAGGTTATTGATAAAAACCGTGCTGTTTGGGTGGCTGCTTATACTGGCATCATAAAAGATGATCTTTCGCACAAACGGATATTTTCGAAGAACCGAATCAGCATATTTCGCCGCTGACGTAGAGTCAAGAAAACCCTGGTACGAAGTTATTTCGGGTATCTTGTATTGTACCAGGTCGTTATATGGTTTGATAGTTTGTTCCCAGACGTCAACCTTTTTCGACTCAAATTCGCTCTCCACATACCGGGCGTTGATTTCGTAGGATATAAAAAGAGCTACAACAAACACTACCGAAATCAATATCAAAAAAGCGATGATCAACGAAAAATTCTTCCGGTAGATGTCTTGTGATCTTTTCATCGGGGCCTACTCATTAACCCGCATGTTTTTATCCAGGAATTTTTCAATTTCGGTGTACATCTCCATCCTGTTTTTCTCATTCCTGAAAACAGTGCGTTCATTGGGCTTCAGGAAATACATAACATTTTCATTCCCGTTTTGCTTTCGCAGTTCGCGCACAAACTGGTTGAGCTCGCTGATATTGGCGCGGTCATCTTTCTCACCCTGGAAAATTAGCAATGGCGCCTTTATTTTGTCGGTGTGAAAAACCGGCGAAATGGCCCTCAGCTGGGCGGCGTCGGCCTCGGGGTCGCCAACCATTTCGTACATCATTTTTACCGATGGCTTAAAAAAGGGCGGGGCGTCCTTTATATAGGTAAAAAAATTAATTAGCGAGTGCTGCACGATAACGCAGTTATATAAATCCGGGTGAAATGAAACGCCATAAAGCGCTGAAAAGCCGCCAAAGCCGGCCCCGAATATGGCAATTTTTTTTGGATTCGCCGTTTTAGTCTTGATGAGCCAGTTAACGCCATCGGTAATGTCTTGCTGTATTCTACCGCCAACTTCCTTAAAGCCGGCGCTATGAAATGCTTTGCCGTACCCGGTAGAACCTCTGAAATTAATTTGGAAAACTGCATACCCCCTGTTGGCTAAAAACTGCACTTCGGGATTATACCCCCACAAAAAACTTTGATTGAACGGCCCGTCATGCGGCATGATTACAACGGGTAAATCGGTTTTCCTGGTGCCTTGCGGCAAAGTAAGATATCCGCTGATCGTGGTACCGTCGCTGGCATTATAGGATACCGGCCGCATATCGCACAGCTGGGCAGGCTTGATGGTCGAGTTTATTTCACCAAGTTTGGAAAGTTTGCCGGTACTGTTTTCGTACAGATAATATTCACCCGGATTTTTGTCGTTATACGCAATAACGATAAATTTATTTTCGGCACTATCACGGTCGGTTATATAAATTACGTTCCCTTTTAGCTGCGCAGCTAGTTTATCGTATATATTTTTAATACCCGAATTTAAAAAATGTTTCTGTGGCTTGCCGGCTTCCCACCGTGCCAGTTCCATCCGGTTTTTGTTACGTGTATAATCAATCTCCTGTATATCGGCATTGGTACAGGCGTAAATCTCTTTTATTTCTTTACCGTCTTCCGCGTTGATTTCAACCAGCGCCATTTTATCACGATTAACGTTGGACAACGCATAGAAATAATTTTTTTCGCCGGTGAAAGCGATCGGCCTCACCGACGTCTTAAAATTATTGGCGATTATTGGCTTAAAAGGCGCATGGTCATTTTGGCGGAACAGGATGGTTTTATCCACCCCATCCGACGAAGTGACCAGCCTGATCTTGCCGTCGGTATCGGGGTACCATTCTGTCAAATTCCCCGGATTCACCAGGTAAGGTGTTGCTTCGCCGGTGCGTAAGTTCAGCTGGTAAATATCAAAATTCGCGGGATCCCGTTTGTTCATCCGAATGGTGATAACATCAGGGGCGTGTTTGTTCCTGTTCAGCAAGGCAATCCGAACCTTATGCTGCGAAAGGATGTTTTTTACCGCCATGCCGGGTACGTCGAGCGTATAAAGTTTTAATACATCGTCGCCAATCAAATCCTGGAAGAAGACGATTTGGTTGTTGTATGTCCAAAAGTAATCGCCACGAACGGGGTAATCGCTGAAGGACGTAGCAACCTGCTCTTTTCCATCGGCCAAAGACCGGATAAACAAATTTTCTTTCTTGTTATATGCTTTTAAGTAGGATATATATTTACCGTCGGGCGATATCCGGAAAGTGCTCATTTCCGGGATCTTAAAAAAATCGGACACGGGTATTCTTTTGGTTTCATCTGTACGGCAAGTATAGAACATCCCCGAGATGACGATAAATATAAATATCCGTAGGGGCCTGCGCATGGGCTTACAATTTGTGGATTAATCAGGTCAAATTAGATAATAAACTCTATCATTTTTAACTGTCACCATAATTTTACCCGGTCCGTGCGTTATTAAGTTAAGGTTTGGTATGGTTTATAGGGCCAAAAAGACATTCAATATCAAGCATAACAGTTTATAATGTTAATCAATTTTAAAGATTTTACATCAAAAAAATAAAGGCTTTTTTAAATGCAGGCGGCGTGCAAATACCGCCTGTTAATTCATTATTTTTGAACGGATGAAAGGATTGCTGGTTTCTATTTTTACATTTTTCGTTTGTGCGTCCACTGTATTTGCGCAAGATAACGAACTGCTGCTGGCCAAACAATTTGCCGCCAACGGCGAAGAACAAAAAGCACTGGATATTTATCAGAAATTATACCGGCAGGACAACGAACAGTATTTTGGCGCTTATGTAAACCTGTTACTGGAACTTAAAAAATTTGATGATGCCGAAAGCCTTGCAAAAAAAATGATCAGGAAGCATCCGGGAGATCAGCAATATGTGATCACACTGGGAACTGCCTACACGCAACAAGGCGCCGTGGATAAGGCCAATGCCTTGTATGATGATATGATCAAAAACCTGTCGGCCGATCAAAGCCAGATTGCGATGCTGGCCGCGCAATTTTACCAGAATGCAAATATTGATTACGCGATAAAAATATTTGAGCAGGGCCGTAAATTATTGCATAACGAAACGCTCTTTTCATACGAGTTGATCAACCTTTACCGGTATAAACGGGATAAGCCCGCACTTACGGAAGAATATTTAAATTTTTTACCAATCAATCCCGCCTTTTTAAGCCAGGCCGAGAATGCTTTGTCGAGCCTGTATGACGGGCCGGCTGATTATGATATGTTGCGGGTGGCGCTGTTAAAAAGAATTCAGAAAGACCCGCAGCAAAGCCTCTACCCCGAAATGCTCACCTGGCAATATTTACAGCAAAAAGAGTTTGACCAGGCATTGAACCAATCTCTTGCCTTAAGCCGTCGCCAGAATGACGACGGGAGCAGCGTTTTTGAATTGTGCGCTACACTTGTTTCGGACAACGCCTATGATGAGGCAATCAGGGGGTATGAGTACCTGATCGGCAAAGGCAAAGATTCACCGTACTATATTTCGGCTAAAATTGAACTGATCGGCGCCAAAAACCTTAAGGTAATCTCGGGAAAATACACCACCGACGACCTGCTAAGTTTGGAAAAAGATTATAACGACCTGCTTGCCGAGTTTGGGCATAACAGCAATACAGCCTTCGCGATGCAAAAACTAGCTAACCTGGAGGCTTTCAAATTGCATAAGCTAACCGATGCAGAGAAGCTGCTGGAAGAAGTGATTGCATTACCCGGTGTTAAACCCTCCTTACTTGCATCGTGTAAACTTGACCTGGGCGATATCTCACTGCTGAATAATAAACCCTGGGACGCAACACTGCTATACAGCCAGGTAGAAGTTGATTACTCTAATACCGCCATCGGCCAGGACGCTAAATACCGTAATGCCAAACTGGCTTACTATACCGGGGATTTTAAATGGGCCAAAGGGCAACTGAATATCTTAAAGGCGGCAACTTCCGAATTGATTGCTAATGATGCACTGAATCTGTCATTGCTGATTACGGATAATACCTTGGCCGACTCAACAGGGGCTGCGCTAAAAATGTACGCCAGGGCCGACTTGCTGATATTTGCGGAAAAACCTGACAAGGCACTATTAACGCTGGATAGCATTGAACAAAATTACCCGGATAATACGATGGGCGACGGTATATTAATGGCCAAAGCCCGGATACTTATCCAGCAAAAAAACTATCCCGATGCAGTGATCTTTCTGAAAAAAATAGCGCAGGAATATAGTTCGGGCCTGTGGGCGGATGACGCTGTTTTTATGCTGGGCGATATTTATGACAACCAATTATCCGATAAAAACCAGGCGAAAATTTATTACCAAAAGATCATCACCGATTATGCCGGCAGCCTGTGGATAAACGAGGCCCGCAAGCGCTTCAGAACCTTGCGCGGGGATAAGGAAACTTCGTCCTGAGGTTGATTAGGTTGAATGGTTATTATTCGATTCGTTATTAACTTCGCCTCTTTGAAAACTTAATCAATTCATTCAACTTAATCCAACTCAATCAACTCAATCATGATCATATTCAACGATACCGTAATTGTAGAAGAATCTGTCCACCAGCAATGGCTGAAATGGATGCAGGATATATATATCCCTGAGGTGATGGAAACAGGCCATTTTAAATCGTACCAGATTTTAAATGTGATCGATTCGCCGAACGAAGGGGTAACTTACTGCATTCAATACAACGCCGAAAACCTGGGCGAGTTTAACCAATTTTATACCCAACACCTGCACCGGCTGCAGGCGATGCACAACAATGAGTTTAAAGACAGATTTGTGATCTTTAATACGTTGATGCAAACTGTGGATTAGATCACAGATCAATGCTGATTTTTATGATTTCACTGATTTTGAAAAATCGGCGAAATCATAAAAATCAAAACAAATCAGCGGTCACTGCTTTATCAAATTATACAACTCGTCCAGTTTCGGCGTCAACACAATTTCTATCCGCCGGTTTTTGGCACGGGCATCATTGCTATCGGCCGGATCAACGGGCTGGTATTGGCTTTTGCCGGTTGCAGTAAGGCGGTGCGGGTCTATCTTTTCGGTTTCGGTAAGGTACCGGCATACCGATGTGGCGCGCAGCACGCTCAGGTCCCAGTTGTCTTTTATCTGGCCCAGGTTAATTACTTTTTTATCGTCGGTGTGGCCTTCAACGGCGATGTTTATTTCAGGCTCTTTATTTAGCACCGCCGCCAGCTGCTGCAGCGCCAGCATCCCGTTTTGGTTAATGACAATACTGCCCGATGGGAATAGCAATTTATCGGCCAGGGAAACATATACTTTTCCGTCCTTAATAGTAACGGTTAAACCGCTGTTCTGAAAGCCAAGGAGAGCCTGCTGCAATTTATCCCGTAAAGCGGACGACGCCTCATCGCGCCGGTGCAGGGCGTCCTCAACCTCCTTTAAACGCGCTTCGCGTTTTTTCAGATCTGACGAAAGCTGGCTCACTTTACCGGTGGTGCTGGCAAAATTATTGTTCAGCGCGCCATATTTGTCATTTAACGCATTGTAATTGGTATTCAAGCTATTGTACGTATTGGTCAGGTCGGCAATAGCACGATGCAGACGCATGGTGTCGGCGCGTAGCTTCGCCACGGTATCTTCAAGCGCACCGGTACGGGTGGCCAGCGAATCACGTTCAGCCACTAATGCATGGTATTTTTTGGGCGACAGTACTACGCATGAACTCAATGCGAGGCAAAAAAATGCGGTGATAAAAAGATATGTTGTTTTCATTTCGGGTATAATTGGGTGTTATGATAATGCTTGATTTAAAAAAACATTCAGCGGGTGGATCTTAGCACAGATGCCGGTGACTTCGGCGACGGCATTCCTGCGCATTAATTCTTTATCTTCCAGCTTCCTGAAGGCTACGAAGCTTTTAAGCTTTAACAAGTCAGCGTTTTCGTTGTGCGGTCCGTACTCTCTCGGAACGCTTTTTAGCTGCTCCTGTTTGCGGAAATCGCCGAAAAGGCTGACAAATTCGGATTCGTCGATGATCTTTTTTAAGTCATCGGCGTTATAGTCAATTTCCTGGCGGATAGCTTTCAGATGATCGGGCCCGGGCATCCAATAACCGCCTGCGATAAACGAATTGTTAGGGCTTATCTGCAGGTAATATTCCGCGCGACCGAGTTTCAACCCTTTGGTTGGGATACTGATACCGAAGTTATTTTTGTAAGGCGTTTTATCTTTGCTAAAGCGGATATCCCGGTAAATGCGCATCACGCACTTTTTTGCATCCAGGCTTTCATCGATGCTGGCATCAACCTGATGCATCTGCTTTAACCATTCCGCTGTAAAGTCGATCACGTTTTCCCTGGCGGATTCATAGCGTTCTTTGTTCGCCATAAACCATTCGCGGTTATTGTTTTCAACCAGCTCTTTTAAAAAATCAAAGGAGGACTGCCGGATCATCACTGTCTAAATGTGGCTGATAATTTATTTTAGGAGATAACCAATATAAAAGCACAACGCGCGAATACCTGAAATTGAGCGGCGCAAGCAGAAGGCATCCGCCTATTATTGCCCCAATATACAACCACGGCGAAGTAGTATTGCGGGTCAGGAAAAAAGTGCCCAGCCCCAAGACAAGGCCCTCCAACACATTAAATGCATAGCTTACGTACATCGCAGCATAAAAATAACCAGGCTCAATTTCGTAATGAAGGTCGCAGTGCGGGCATTTGTCCAATATCTTGTTCGATCCAAAATTATATGCCCCACCGGTAAACATATCGCCCCTGCGGCAGCGCGGGCATTTACAATGCAGCATTGCCCAGGATTTTGGTGTTTGCGCCATATTTTGGATAATTAGAACGGACCCGAAAACAGGGATCAGTTTAAATGGAGCTTTTCGCCCTTAACCTCGAGGCTCACATTTTTGCGTTTGTATTTTTTATACCAAACATAACCCCCTACCGCCACGGCAAAGTAGGGTGCGAATAGTAAAAATAAAATTCCTTTGTTCAGCCCGGCGGCGGTAACCGAGCCGCTGCTGGCATTGGTTTTTACTGCTGCCGCGCATTGGGCACACTGGGCAAAAGCGGGTAGTACGCTCACTATTGTCAAGCTAAATATTAAAAGAACCAATGATGTTTTTAAGCTTGTTTTCATGAGGACAAAGTTAGTTAAATTTGTTGGAAGGTTGGAAGGTTGTAATGTTCAAATGTTGTGGGGACGCTATTTTTCCCGCGAACGGATTGCCTGCTGCAGCCAGCGTTCCCCAACTTTTAAACATTAACATTCCAACACTCAAAAATGATAATATGGCGATACCATTAAATAGACGATAACACCTGTAATGGTGACATACAGCCAGATAGGGTACGACCAGCGCACCAGTTTTTTGTGTTTTTCTACCTGCATTTGCAGGCCGCGGTAAAAGCTCAGCAATATCAGCGGCAGCACCCCGGCGGCCAATATGATGTGCGAAGTAAGGATCACATAGTACACATACCTTATGCTGCCTGTAGCCTGCACTTCTGATGGAGATAAAACCCCATCGCCATTAATATCGCCGTATTTTGTTTCGGGGGCGAGATAGTGAAAAAGGATATAGGATACCAAAAACAACGACGACAGGCAAAATGCAGTTATATTGATGCGCTTGTGGATCGTTATTTTCTTTTGTTTTATAAAATATAGCGATGTTAACAACAGCAAACTGCAGGTGCCGTTCAGTAATGCATTTAGTTTTGGCAGATAGACGACAAACGACGGAACCTGCGCCGGGGCAGGGATCAGTTTACGGTTAAGAACGAGCACTACCAAAAATACAAATACGGATACCGCGGCAACAAAACGGAATATAAATTTATCGGTCATTTTTTAAGAGTCAAGAGCCAGGAATCAGCAGCCAGGAATCTTAAGGCCGGAGTCCGGATAACTAATTTTTTTCTCGACTCCTGGTTCTTGATTCTTGGCTCTCTCCTAATACTCAGGTGTATCCTTCATTAATTCTTCAGATAATAAAACTTTTATTTCATTATTCAGCCGGTCAACATCCGTCGGCATAGCGCCGGCGTAATAACCTCTGATACGTTTATCCACATCAACCAGCATGATTTTATCGCTGTAGATAAAATCATCCTTGCCGGTTTGCAGCGCATTTACCAGGAAACCCTTACGTGCAAGGTTATAGATGGTACTGGTATCTCCCGTCAGGAAAAACCATTGTTTCGACGCCGGCTTCAGGTTTTGAATATATTTTTTTAGCACCGCTACTGAGTCCCTTGCCGGATCAACCGTTATCGACACAAAGTACACCATTTTGTTTTTAGCATAGTTTGCCGCCACCTGGTTGATGTTTTTTATCATTGTGCCACAAACGCTGGGGCAGTTGGTATAAAAAAAACAGGTTACAAAAATTTTGTGATCGAATGTTTTTAGGGTGACGGATTTGCCATCCTGGTCGGTCAGTTTGAAATCCGGAAGTTTGTGGTAAATGGTATCGGGCACTTCTTTACCGTGGACTGAATGGGTTGTTTTAGCCAGCTTTTTCGGGCCGAATTTAGACAGGGGGAAATACCTGTTTTTCCCTTCGACCATCAGTAAATAATATAAAAATCCCGGTAAAGCGAGTACTATTACCAGGATCACTATTTTTTTCAGAATACGGGCCCGTTTCATTTACAGCCTCAAATCAATCCAATAATGGCTTTCGTTTGTAAGTACCAAAATTAAACCGATGATAAAAAGCACAGGGACAATGATCGCCAGGGCCATATCCAATTTTTCGAACTTGAGGTGCATAAAGTAACCCACGATATAAAATGCTTTAAAAAGCGTAAGTACGATGTAGATCGGGTTTATCCAATGCGACGAGATATGATAATGCGGACCTATATAAAGCGCTATCAGGAATTCAATGCTCGTAATACCCAATAGTATATACAGCACTTTATATATTTTCTTTTTGGTCATGCCTTCGTGTTCGCCGTGCCCGGCGTGTTCTGCATGAATATCTGAAGTTTCTGATGACATATCGTAACAGGTTAAATTATCAAACTAAATAAAAGAAAGTAAACACAAATACCCAAACTAAATCTACAAAGTGCCAATACAGGCCAACTTTTTCAACCATTAAATAGCTTCCGCGTTTAGCATAAGTACCTATCAGCACGTTTATTGTGATGATAATATTAATAACCACCCCCGAAAATACGTGGAAACCGTGGAAACCGGTGATGGTGAAAAACAAGTTGGCAAACTGGTGTCCGGTCATGGCCTGTTGGGCAGCAGGGACATTGCCGATAAAAAATTCCTTTAATTTTTCCGCAGTCGGGATACTCCCCCACCAAAAACCCTCACTGTGCAAATGCGTCCATTCCATTGCCTGGCAGCCTAAAAACATTAGCCCCCCGATAATCGTCCCGATCATCCACCAAACAACCTCTTTTTTTGCATTTCGGTGGCCTGCTTCAACAGCCAGTACCATAGTCACCGAACTAAGAATAAGGATCAGCGTCATTAAACCCACAAACACTAATGGTGCCCCATGTTCAATTAAGCCTGGAAAAGATTGAAATACCAGTGACGGCGCCGGCCAAGTAGGTGCGCTGAAGCGAAGGGCGCCATAAGATATGAGTAATGTAGAAAATGTGAATGCATCCGACAGGAGGAAAAACCACATCATCATTTTACCGTATTCAACGTTGAAGGGCGATCGTCCGCCCGACCATGGTGTTGATTTTACCTCATCAACTTGCTCTGCTACTGCTGTGCTCATTTAAAATTATTTGAGAATTTGAAAATTTGATGATTTGAAAATTTGACGATTTGAAAATTCATCGATCCCACATATTCCGATTAATGCCCTCGTTTTCAAATTCTCAAATTGCTTCACCTTCAAATTAAATTAATATTGGTTCAAAAGTAAAAAAACATACAGATAAATCCACATAATATCGAGAAAATGCCAAAAAATCGAGGTCATCTCCATCTTGAAAAGATTCTTCGCCTGCGTTGTGCTGCGGTAGGTGCTCACGATAGTATTCAACAGCACTAATAAAGCCGCAATGATATGCAGCAAATGCATCCCGCTAAATATGTAAATGAATGAACGGGCAGCGTTCGAATCTGTAAAATGCACGTCCATTTTGTAAGCCAGTATATACCACGCATATATCTGCATCGCGAAAAACCCGATCCCTAAAAAGAAAGTCAGCCATAAAAATCTGCGCTGTTTTGCAGGCTGCGACTGTTTTGCCGCCGTGGAAGCCATAAACAAAGTGATACTGCTAAGGATAATGATGGCCGTGCTATACATAAATGCACGCGGCATAATTACGTCAAGGCCGTGCCCTTTGCCACCGCTGTAAACGATAAAGGCGCTTGAAAAACCTGCAAAAAGCAACACAGAGGTTAAAATGAAAATCCACATGTTAAACTTTTTGGCTCCGTAATTAACCCGGTCTTCCGGTTGTGTTTGTGCCATCATTTCCCCTTTCCAATAAAATCAAATAAAAACATCAATTGTACCACCGGCAGATATAAAAACGAACCGTACATCAATTTTTTTGCCGAATCGATTCGCAACGTCCGCAACAGCATAAATGCCAGGTATAAAAATGCTAAACTAAACAACAACGAAACCACGCCCACATAATAACCGCCAAAGTGATAAAACGTGGGCAGTAAACTTACCGGCACTAAAATAAGCGTAAATATAAAAGTAATGATGGCGCTCAAACGATTTCGTTTGCCCGAGGGCAGCAGCCTGAACCCCGCCAGCTTGTAATCATCATCCAACACCCAGGCAATGGCCCAAAAATGTGGAAATTGCCATACAAACTGGATACCGAACAGGATCAGCGCAATCTCGTCAACCTGCGGATGCGCCGCTACGTAGCCGATAAGCGGTGGCAGTGCGCCGGGTATGGCGCCTACAAACACCGCAATGGGCGATTTGCGCTTCATGGGGGTATAAGCGAACGCATATAATAATATAGAGAACACTGATAACAGCCCGGTTTGCAAATTGAGGCCGCCTAAAAGGTAAGTGCCCGCTATGCCCATGCCGAGGCCCAAAACCAGTGCCTGTCCCGTATTCATACGTCCCGCCGGTATTGGGCGGTCCATCGTGCGGCGCATCAGTTTATCATAATCCTTTTCGATAATTTCGTTAAAACAATTGGCTGCGGCCGTAACCAAAAAGCCACCGATGATGAGTTTAACCCAGTTACCCCAAACGATTTCGCCATTCACCTTGCTTCCGATGAGGAAAGAAATAGACGCGGAGAATACCACCAGGAAGGTTAGTCGTAGTTTGATAAGCTTTGAAAAATCGCTCCAGATCATCGGTGCGCCTCCTGCTTTCTAACGGAAGTGTATAAGTTAAGCATCAGGTAAAACTGTGCGCCGAAAATAAAGCTTGCGATAACAATATGCGATGCCTGGGCAACGGGGGGCAACGACCAGTACGAGAGCAATACGCCAGTTACCACCTGCAACATGATCATTAAAAAAATAAAACTCATAGTTTGCTGCTGAACAGAGTGCCTGGTAAAGCCGTTCCGTATTAAGGCAAATAAAACAATGTTCGCCAGTACCACAATGATCGCAATATCCCTGTGCTGAAAGAATATGGTCCCGGCATTGTTTATCCAGTCTTCGCGGTAGCCGCCCTGCAGGTGGCCCGATATGGCGTCAATCTTTTCGCGCACCTCGGTGCCAAAAACAATCTGGACGACAGAAATAATCAACCCCAGCAGTGCAACTACGTGTGTGATCGGGCTGGTATGTAACTGGTGTTTGCCCACCACTTTGGCAAGGTGCCACGTGCTAATGCTTAATGCCAGTATACCCAAAGCAACCAGCATGTGCACAGTTACTACCCAGGGTACGAGGTTTGTCGACACCACCAATGAACCAAGCCAGGCCTGGAAACCAACCAAAATAACCACGAGGATAGTTAAAAAAGGGATTAGTTTGCGTTCCTTGCGGTAACTGAATGAAAAAATAAGTGTAAATATCAAAAAGATGCCGACCACCCCGGTTACCAACCTGTTAACGTATTCGGTCCAGGTTTGGGATGCGTTAAAATCTTCGGGTATTAGTATTGATTTATCCTCCCGAATGCGTTTGGCCAGATCGCCGAAACCAAAAACGTCAAGGGTTTTGGCAAACCTGTTATTTTTAGCAACGTTTTGCGCTATGTATTTCTTCTTATAGTCTTTAGGCAGTTGATTCACATTAGTAGGAGGAATGTACCGCCCAAAACATTTCGGCCAGTCCGGGCATCCCATACCCGAACCGCTCGCGCGTACAACAGCACCGGCCAGTATTACCGCGAAAAGCAGAAAGATGGTAATGAGGTTAAACCTTTGAAACCGGATTTTCGAGGCGGATGTACTCATTTTGTTAAAACTCAAGCCATTTTTAGTCTTAAGTCCAGAGTCTTGAGTCTTAAGTCAAAAGGAAATTGGATTTTTGACTAAGCTTATTTAAAGATCAATGTTAAAATAAATCCTGAATCTTAAGCCTATATCCAGGATACATTCAACTTAAGACTCAGGACTTCAGACTGACGACTTACTTAATCGGCTCGTTAGTCTTTTGGGTAGTAACCCAATTATTATATTCTTCCAGGCCTTTAGGGTTATCCTCAAAGTCGTGCGGAAGATTTGAATGCATAGTTTGTGACAACGGCACCGTTTGCGGGATAAAATCCTCATCGTGGCCGGGCTTGCTATAGTCATAAGGCCAGCGGTAAACGGTTGGTAGCTCACCTACCCAGTTACCGTGGTGATGCTCTATTGGCGCATCCCATTCAAGGGTGTTTGATTTCCATGGATTTTGAACGGTCTTTTTACCCCAGAATATGGAGTAAATAAAATTGATAATAAAGGCTACCTGCGCTGCGCCGGCCATAAAGGCGGCCCAGGTGATAAATGTGTTTACGGTGAGCCAGCGATTAAATTGCGGGAACGCGGTTAAAGCATAATAACGACGCGGCACCCCATCAAGGCCCATAAAGTGCATTGGGAAGAATACCAGGTACGCGCCGATGAAAGTGATCCAGAAGTGGAGGTAACCCAGGCGCTCGTCCATCATGCGACGGAAAAATTTCGGGAACCAATGATAAACGCCCGCAAGCATACCAAAGATAGCTGCCGAGCCCATTACGAGGTGGAAGTGCGCCACCACGAAATATGAATCGTGCAGGGTAATATCCAATGCGGAGTTACCCAGGAAAATACCGGTTAAGCCGCCTGAAATAAAGAATGAAACCATGCCGATAGCAAAGAGCATACCTGGCGTAAACCGGATATTACCCCGCCACAACGTGGCGAGCCAGTTGAACGTTTTTACCGCCGACGGGACCGCAATTATGAGCGTTGTGATCATGAATACACCACCGAGGAACGGGTTCATACCCGTTACAAACATATGGTGCCCCCAAACAATGAATGACAGTACGGCGATACCGATCATCGAATAAACCATTGCGTGGTAACCGAAGATAGGTTTGCGGGAGTTAACGGCAAGGATTTCGGACGAAATACCCATCGCCGGCAAAATGATAATGTACACTTCCGGGTGGCCCAGGAACCAGAACAAGTGTTCGAACAGTATCGGGCTGCCGCCTTCGTAGGGCTGCACAACGCCGCCTAACACAATATCTGACAGATAAAAGCTGGTGCCAAAACTGCGGTCGAAGATCAGCAATACCAAACCTGCAACCAGTACTGGGAATGAAAGCACGCCCAAAACAGCGGTAAGGAACAAAGCCCATACGGTTAAAGGCATCTTCCAAAGGTCCATGCCCTTGGTACGCATATTTAAAACGGTACTGATGTAGTTAATACCGCCCATCAATGACGAACCCACAAACAACACCATGCTGATGAGCCACAAGGTCATGCCTTCAGCAGAGCCGGGCATCGCTTTGGGCAGTGCGGACAATGGCGGATATATGGTCCAGCCACCGCTAGCCGGCCCTTTTTCGACAAAGAAGGACGACAAAAGGACGATGCTGGCCATTAAAAAGAACCAATACGAAAGCATATTAACGAATGGCGAAGCCATATCGCGCGCGCCCACCTGCAAGGGGATAAGCAAATTTGCAAAGGTACCGCTCAACCCGGCTGTTAACACAAAGAACACCATGATGGTGCCGTGTATAGTAACCAGCGACATATAAAAATCAGGGCTTAGACGGCCGCCCGGAGCAAAACGTCCTAACAATGTTTCCAGTAAAGGGAAACTTTGGTCGGGATAAGCCAGCTGGATCCTGAACAATAATGAAAGCGACATCCCGATGAACGCCATAGTGATACCGGTGATCAGGAATTGCTTGCCGATCATCTTGTGATCCTGGCTGAATACGTATGTGTTTAAAAAAGTTGCTTTATGATGGTGTTCGTGACCTTCTTCGTGATGTACTACGCCGTGATCGTGAACTGCTAATGTTGACATACTCGCTAATCTTTATATTAATTATTTAACGCTAACGTGTTTGATGATACCGGGGCTTTCGTTGATTTTGCAGCCGCCATTTTTAATTCCTTTTTCAATGCGTCAGAAAGGTAAGGTTTCTGATGTGTTATCCAATCCTGGTATTCAGCCTGTGAAACCACGCGAACCACTTTCTGCATATTGTAATGACTTCCGCCGCATATTTTGTTGCAATACAGCGTATAATTAAATTGCGGATCGTTGAGGTTGTTGCGCATCTGTGCCGTAGTGATCGTCGGTGTAAACCTGAAGAAGGTAGGCAATCCCGGTACGGCGTTCAACTGTACGCGGAAATGCGGCATAAACACGCTGTGGATCACATCCTGGGCGTGTATATTTAACCTTACCGGCTTGTCTACCGGTAACACCAGCGTGTCTGCATGAATATCGTCAAAACTGTTACGGTCGGTATAATCAACACCTAAATTATTAAACGCGGTAGTTTTCTTATAATCCAGCCTTCCAAGTACACCATCAGGGCCAGGATAACGCAGTTCCCATGCAAACTGGTGGCCGGTAACATCGATGTTAAGGTCCCCTTTGCGTTCGGTCGAATCCATTACACTCTGCCAGGTAAAGAAGCCGAAAACAACCAGGATGGTTAGTACAATAGCCGGAACTATCGTCCAAATCTTTTCGATGGTGTTGTTATGCGGCAGATAATAAGCTTTGCGTTTTTCCGAGCCGCGATAGTAAAATAAAAAGCCAAATAAACAGATCTGGGTAATCACAAACACGATCAGCGTCAATACCGTTGTCAGGTTAAACATATCGTCGATGTCGCCGCCGTGTGCCGAAGCGGCTACGGGCAGTTTCATCGAGCCCTGTACTGTCAACGACCAGTATGCGCCATACATTCCGGCTATAAGGAAGATGAGGCAGCAAACGCCCATAATGTTGTTCCAGTTAAAACCTTTTTTGCCCTGCATTTTTAGGGAAAGGTCATACACCTTCAATATTTTGCCCAGGATGGCCACACAAATACACAGGGTGATGAAGATGAGCGCGTAATATAAAACACCCGTCCACACGCTGCCTGTACCCGCCGCAGCGGCGTCAGCAGGGGCGCCGGCTGAAACCGCCTGCGCGAAAAGGCTGTTGGTGCCAAAAAGGGCAAGAGCCGCAAAAGTAAAAAGTGCTTTTTTAGAATCTATTATTGTTTTGAATCCCATTTTAATGTTTGTTTGGTATTCTTCGTTCGTTGCAAATTTAACAATTATTATATGTGGTGATGAAGGCTCTCCTCCAAAAACGGATGCTTTTTGGGTATGAGCGATTTGAATTTGCTTAATGCGGTAAGCGTTGTAAATACAAACAAACCGGCAAAACCAAGGAAAATCGCTATTTCAAGCGGGCCAATTTCCTGATACCAGTGTTGCTGCGGGCCAACTGCGCCAGGCATGATCATTTGCCAGTAATCCAGCCAATGTCCCAGGATCAGCATCACGCAGGCCGCCCGCAATACTTTCACCGCCCGCTTTGAGTCGCGCGACATCAGCACCAGCAAAGGGCCGCCAAAATTGATCACGATGTTTAACCAGAACCACCCTATAAACTGGGGCTGCCACCGGATATAGAAATAAGCAGCTTCTTCGGGGATGTTGGCATACCAGGTTAACAGGAACTGCCCGAACCACAAATAGGTCCAGAAGATTGAAAACCCGAAAATCAACTGGCCCAGGCTGTGGAGGTGATCTTCGGTTACCCAAAGCATGTAACCATTCTCTCTTAATTTAATAATGGTATAAGTGATCACCGAAAGGCCGCCAACCCAAAGGGCCGCGAAATTATACCAGCCAAACATGGTTGAAAACCAATGCGCCTCTAAAGACATAATGGTATCGAATGCAAAAAGCGGGATAGTAAAGCCAAATATTACCAGGAACACAACCGATACGTTAAATATCTTTTTGTAATTCATCATCCCTCCTATTTCGTCTTCATTCTGCGAATATTTAACCAGCATATATCCCAGCAAGCTATAGGCGCCCAGGTATGCAACCAGGCGGATAAGAAAAAACGGTATGTTTAAGAAACCCGACTTCGCCGTTATTACGGAATCATAATTGGGGTTGTGGGGGGTTGTAACACCCTTTAGCGCCCATAATTTATATAAGTAAGGCAATGTGGTTTGTTTTCCGTACTCATTAAGGCCGGTATGTGTAATAAACAACCCTGCACAAATGATCGCCAGCAATATAATGGCAGCTATGGGCACTACCTTGGCAAATGCCTGAGGAACACGCAATATTGAAGCAGACCAGCCGGCCATTGCGACATATTTGGTTGCGCAGAAAAATATCCCGCAAATACAAACGCAGGCAAAATAGTAACCCATTAACAGCAGGTTAGCGAAAGTACGTTCGCCGTAGCCGAATGCAAATCCGCAGATTATTCCGATTAAACCGATGACTATCAGGATCAGGCTCCATGTTTTGGCCCTGCCCTGAAATTGAAATTGTTGGTCGAAACTATGAGATGTGTTCATCTAAAAAATCAGCTTATAAAGTTTGTAAATGGTGAATATAACTCACTACCTTCCAGCGTTCAGTAGGATCGAGCTGCGAAGCGTATGAGCCCATCGCGTTTACACCGTAAGTGATGGTATGATAAATTTTACCGTCTGTCAGATCTTTCATATTACCACCGCGGGAGGATACACCCTTTGAATAGGAGGGAGGCGCAGGAAAGCCGTGTGCCACTACCAAGCCGTCGCCCTGGCCTTCAGGACCATGGCATGGCGAACAGAAAGCGATGAAAAGCTGTTTCCCTTCAGCCAGGTTTTCAGGTGTTTGGGGCAGCGGGCTTTTTACTTCAGTCCCGGCCAATTCATAACCTGCCTTGGTGTTCGGATAATCAAAGCGGACAAAACCAACCGGGGTTGTGCCTGCAGGCGGCAACTGTGCTGTTTTACCATCCTTAAAGTTATCGTTTTTCTGATCGGGGTCGTAAGCAAGGTGCTCGTACATATTGGGAGCATATTCCCAGCCGGTACTTCTTTTATCGCTGCATGACGAAATAACCATCGCGGCAGTGATAACAATAGCCATTGGGCCCAATATTTTTATTTTATTCATAGCTAACATATTTTCTGTCGTTGTGTTTAACCTCCACAGCGCCGGCGTCTTTTAATATTTTAGTAATGTCCTCATGTGGCGTGCTGCCCTTTGCATCAATGGCAATCACAAATCTGTCGTCAGTCGCCCTCAATTCCATAACCCTTGGGGTACGACCGGGAAACAGATGCGTGGCATAGAAGAAAGTAAGCGTCATACCGAATGCGGTGAATAACACTGTCCATTCGAAAGTAATCGGAATAAAATCCGGAATGGCAAAAGCCGGTTTACCGCCGATGTTCATCGGCCAGTCATGCACCAGCATGTAATACGCCATGCTGAATATAGTTGTACCACCCAGGCAGCCGAACATAAACGCTGCATAACCCAGGCGCGAGTCCTTAATACCCAGTTTCCGTTCAATGCCGTGTATCGGCATCGGCGTGTAAACATCGTAAATGGGTACGCTGTTTTTTTGCAGGAGATCGATCCCATGCATCATTTCATCAGGATCTTCAAAAAGGCCTAAAATATATTTGGTGTTGCTCATTTTTATGCTTTTTGGTAGTTAGTTATGTCAACGCTGTCAAACTTCACTAACGATTCTTTATAAAATTCCTCCTGCTCGGGGTCAAGATTGCCATGCGCCAGCAGCTTCTTTTTAGCTTGCTCGCTTGAGCTCTTCAATATTAGCTTCACTTCGGCCATTGCAATTGATGGCAGCACCCGAACGAATAACAGGAACATGGTGAAGAACAGCCCTATCGAACCTATAAACACACTCATGTCAACCCAGGTTGGATGGAATACGCTCCAGCTTGATGGCAAAAAGTCACGCTGAAGTGAAATTTGGATAATCACAAAACGCTCAAACCACATCCCTATATTTACCACGATAGATAATACCCAAGCTATCGGCACGTTCCGCCTGATCGACTTAAACCACATGAGCTGGGTCATCAGCACATTACAGCCGTACATCATACAGCCTGCCCACCAGTGCGGCCCGATAAACCTGTTCAGGAAAGTGTATTGTTCATATTCGCCGCCTGAATAGTAGGCGATAAAGAATTCGGTTAAATACGCCACACCTACGATAGAACCCGTTAAGAGGATGATCTTATTCATGGCCTCAATGTGGAACATGGTGATGTAATTTTCGAGCCCTAAAACCTTACGTGCAACCAGCAAGAGGGTTTGCACCATGGCAAAGCCCGAAAATATGGCGCCCGCGACGAAGTATGGCGGAAAGATAGTGGTATGCCAGCCAGGCTCGAGCGAGGTGGCAAAGTCCATGGATACAATGGTGTGTACCGAAAGTACCAGCGGGGTTGAGATACCTGCCAATATCAAACAAACAGTTTCAAAACGCTGCCATGTTTTTACCGAGCCGGTCCACCCGAATGATAAAACGGAATATATTTTTTGGCGGATGCCGGTAGCACGATCGCGGATCGTAGCCAGGTCGGGCAGTAAGCCTGTATACCAGAACACTAACGAAACCGAGAAATAAGTCGAGATAGCAAATACGTCCCAAACCAGCGGCGAGTTAAAGTTAACCCAGATAGAACCGAACTGATTGGGCAACGGCAGCGGCCAGTAAGCTAACCATGGGCGACCCATGTGCGAAACTACATAAGTGGCCGCGCAAATTACAGCGAAGATGGTCATCGCTTCGGCCGAGCGGTTGATGGAGTTACGCCAGTTTTGGCGGAAGAGCAGCAAGATAGCGGAGATGAGCGTACCGGCGTGGCCAATACCTACCCACCAAACAAAGCCGGTAATGTCCCACGACCAGCCTATTGTTTTGTCGAGGCCCCACTCGCCGATGCCGTACCAAAATGTCCAGCTTACGGCGAAAACCCAAAGGCAGGCGCCCAGGGACGCAAGGGTGAAACCGATCCACCATGCTCTTCCCGGCATATTTTCAACAGGGCGCAATACGTCATTTGTAATTTGCGCGTAAGTGATGTTATCGCCTGTAATTAATGGTTCGCGTATTATTGATTCGCTATGAGATGCCATATTTTAAATATGTCTTGTATATAATTAAGCTTCTGTTTCGGATAAATTTCTAACTTTTACCTGGTAACCGATACCGGGCTGGGTCCCTAATTCCTCCAGTACATAATAAGTTCTTTCGCTCTTTAACGCTTTCGACACTTCGGAATGCGGATCATTGCCGTCGCCGAAGATGATCGCATTTGCCGGGCAGGTTTGCTGGCAGGCCACTTTAATGTCGCCGTCTTTAACCTGGCGCTTTTCAATTTTAGCTTTGAGCTTGCCGGCCTGGATACGCTGGATACACATCGAGCATTTTTCCATCACTCCGCGGAAACGGGTTACCACATCGGGGTTAAGCACCAGTTCGGTATGGTCGCCCTGCAGATAGTTTTCAAAACGCGCATCGTTCCAGTAGTTAAACCAGTTAAAGCGGCGCACTTTGTACGGGCAGTTGTTAGCGCAATAACGGGTACCCACGCAACGGTTGTACGCCATGTGGTTCAATCCTTCGGATGAGTGCACTGTTGCCAGTACCGGGCAAACCGTTTCGCATGGCGCGTGGTCGCAGTGCTGGCACAGCATAGGCTGGTAAACCACTTTAACATCGTCAAAGTTGTCCAGGTTTACTAACTCATGTTCGCGTGTGATGCCGCCATCGCCTTTATCGTTAAAGCTGTAATAACGGTCAATCCTGATCCAGTGCATTTCGCGGCGGCGGTGAACTTCTTCCTTACCAACCACAGGCACGTTATTTTCAGCGCTGCAGGCTACTACGCAGGCGCCGCAGCCGGTACAGGCGTTCAGGTCGATCGCCATAACCCAGTTAAAAGTAGGGTGCTCGTATTTTTGCCAGAACAGGTCATATTCCTTATGATTTTCCTCTTCGCCGGTGCGCGAAGCGGGATTCTTTACATATTCTTTAAAGGTCGTTTCCTTAATAACGCTGTTACGGCCTTCGATAGAGTGGTGCGTCTGCGTTTGCGCCAGCGGAGCATTATCGCCGGTGGCGGTCACAGATGCTACGGCAGCGGCTTGCAGCGTACCATTGCGCAGGCTGTTGAAGGGAAATGCGTTCCGGCCAACGTTGTCGCCAACTTTACCGGCTATCGTACGGCCGTAACCAACAGCCACGGATATGGTACCCTGGGCCTGGCCGGGCTGCGAGTTCGCCGGAACAGTTATTGAATAACCGTTTGCATCAATCTTTATCAAATCACCGTTTTGCCAGCCCCATTTACGCATATCATTAGGCGAAACGCTGGCATAGTTATCCCAGGTTATTTTCGACACCGGATCGGGCAGTTCCTGCAACCATGGGTTATTGGCGCGTTTGCCATCGCGCATGGCTACCGTTTGATAAAGATGTAATTCAACCTGTTTGTCAGTCGCGATAAGCTCTTTGCTGTGGTCCAGCATTTTTTGCATTACACTGTCCAATGCGTAATTGAACGAGTAGGTTCCGGGAACTTTTGGAGCGGCTTTTATAAAACCGGTTTGCTGCAAAGTTTCCCACCCTTTCTGTCCGGCTAAACCGCCTATGGCCAACAGTTTTGTATCCCAGTTGTTGCGTACGTAGGTATAATAATCTTTAACCGTACTTCCTGACCATACCATTAGGCTTTGTTCGGCCTGGCGGGTATCATAAACGGGATTGATAGTCGGCTGTACAAGGGTATAATAGCCTTCCAGGGCGTTATCATCGCCCCACGACTCGAGGTAATGATGATTTGGCGCCACAATATTACATTGAGCGGCAGTTTCTTCGTTATGGTCAGCGAACGATACTCTTAAGCGCACTTTTTTCAACCCGTTAACAACGTCCGCGCTTTTATAGTAATCATAAACGGGGTTTGCATTCAGGAAAAATACGGCGTCAACCTCGCCGGCATTCATTTGTGTTACGAAATCGGCAAACTCAGCGTCGTTACCGGCGTATTGATGGGATGGGTTGTCCAGATCGATGGTGGCGCCATAGCTGCCCAGTTTCGCGTTAATGGCATTCACCAGTATTTGTGTAGCTACATCATTTGAACCGGCCACTACGAGCGCTTTTCCCTGTGCCGCCGCTAATTCTTTTGCAGCAAGAGTGATAGCATTATCGGCAGCTTTATTTCCTGTAGACTGTATCGCCAAACCTGCTATTGCATTATATAAGGCGATCAGCGCCGGGCCTTCTTCCGATGGTTTGATCGGGATACGGGCATCAGCATTGGAGCCGGTAACGCTCATCCCGGTTTCAAACTGGATGTGGCGCGACATTTTTTTATTTTGCAGCGATTTGTTGTTGCGGTTTTGCACATACTGGCGAATAAACTCCACCGGGGATATCCAGGTGCCCAGGAAATCGGCGCCGAAACTTACGATCACGTCGGCTTTATCAAAATTATAATGCGGCAATACCGCTTTACCAAAGCTGTTTTGGTTGCCCTGTATAATACCGGTATACGATACCGCGTCATAATTAATATGCTTAGCGGTCGGGAAAGCAGTGATAAAGTCAGCAATTACGCCCATCGTTGAAGGGCTGGTAACGGTTGAAGTAATGATGCCTATCCTTTTGCCGCCGGCTTTAATGGCTGCCAGCTCGCCTTTTACAAAACTGTCAGTCTGTTCCCAGCCGTAATCGCCATTATTTTTTAATGGATTTTTCAGTCGGGAAGCATCATAAAGGTCAAGTACCGAAGCCTGTGCGCTTGCGCTAAGGCCGCCTTTACCGATAAGGTCGTTCGGGTTGCCTTCAACTTTGATGGGCCTGCCCTCGCGGGTTTTTACCAAAATGGCCTGGCCTTCGAAGGTTGAAGTGTAGTAGTTGGCTATGCCGGGGGTTACTTCCTCGGGCTTTATTAAATAAGGTATTGATTTGTGAACAGGTACTTTTTCGCAGGCGGCGAGTGTAACCGCGCCAACGCCAAAGCCCATGGCTTTCAGAAAGTTTCGGCGGGGCGTTTTACCCAAAAGCCCGTTTCCCGATAATACCTCTTCGATAGGGATCGGCTCAGCAAATTCATTCTTGTTCAGCTCAACAAACTCGGGGGTTTCATTAAGCTCTTCTAAACCTTTCCAGTATTTTTTATTGCTATCCATTTAAGCTAAATAAACTGTATTGATAAGTTTTAATCAATTATTAATAATGGCACTTACCGCACTCAATACCGCCCATTGCGGCTTCAGTTACCGGCTTACCGGCTTTTATTAAATCGTGTACTGCTTCCATTTTTTCGTAATAGGCGTTGCCTTTTATTTTTACGTCAGTACGTTTGTGGCATTGTACACACCATTTCATGGTAAGCGGAGAGTATTGGTAAACCTCTTTCATGGTCTCAACCGGTCCGTGGCAGGTCTGGCATTTTAACCCTTCTACCTTTACGTGCTGCGAATGGTTAAAATACACAAAGTCGGGCAGGTTATGTACCCGTACCCATTGGATTGGTGTTGCTTTGGTACTATCGTATTTCAGTGTTTTGGTATCGTATCCCAGCGCGGCATATATTTTTGCGATCTCCGGCGAAGGTTCGGTTTGATCATGTCGCCTGTCGATGGTCTTATGGCAGTTCATACAAACATTCAGCGACGGAATAGACGCATTTTTTGATTTGAACGCGCCCGAGTGACAGTACTGGCACTCAATTTTCATAGCGCCTGCATGCAGGTCGTGCGGGAAATGTATCGGCTGCTCAGGCTGGTAGCCCTGGTGAACGTTGGTGGTCCACATGGTCATCCAGGTCCAGCTGCCTAAAGCAAGTGAACCTACGAGTAACACAAAGAACACCAGCTTTTTATTTTTAGCGTATTTTTTTAGCGTTGCAAAGCGGTCAACCGGTACTGTTTCAACTTCGGGCTCGGCAACTATCAGATCTTTGTTTGTTACCAGCAGTTTTTCCAGCGTACCTATCACGCGGTTTAATACCAGGATGATAATAATAGCCAGTATAATGACACCGATCAGCGCGTATAGGGTTAGGCTGCTTGGCCCGGTTTCGGTAGGGGCTTGCGTAATATTTTTTTTGTTGGCCGGGTTATCCGGATCGGTTTTCCATTCGGTGCGCACATAGGCCAAAATATTTGCCACATCCCCATCGCTCAGGCTGCCAAAAACCGTCATGGCCGACTGGTTGAACTGGTTGTAGATCGAAACTGCCTTTTGGTCCTTAGCTGCTATCAGCGCAGCGTTATTTTGTACCCATTTGGTCAGCCATTTATCATCGGTTTCCTTTTCCAGCGTAGGGCCTAATGCCGGGCCGATTACCTGGCGGCCAACCGCATGGCAGGTAGTACAATTGGCTTTGAATATCGCTTCGCCTTTTGCAGCATCCCCCTGCGCATGGGCTGCGGGGCTTAAAAAGGCTAAACCGGCTATAACGAAAACCGACCCGAAGTATTGTTTAAAAAGTAATGAGAGACGCCTCATATGGTGTATTTATGCTAAATAAAGTTCAATTTCAATGGTAATGATACCCTATGGGCGCTGTTTTAAGCCCCATAAATTTCGAACAAAAGTAAAATTTTATACAGTATCCCTGACAAATTACTGACAGTAATATCTAATTTATAATTGTTCTAAATAAGTAAAAACACCCCGTTACAAAGGGCACTTCCAGAATATTTTAATTAAGCGCGGTATAATAAAAGACGACTAAAGATAAGGATATACATCTCAAAAAATCAAAGTTTTTTTGTTGCGCCGGTTTGGACCCTTCCGAACCGGCAAAATCGCGCCCTTCTTTCCGCGCTTATCTGTATTACGCTATCGTTTACATTTTTTAAAATACTTCCAGATTTTGGAAATAAACGACCGCTTTTTGGAAAAACTCGGCTCTGCCGTTACAGAAGTATCTCATTATCAATTATCTGCCTATTTGGCTCCAAATTGGCATGTGGATTTCCGCACGATGAACAACTTGTTTTATAACAGGCACACTTCATCCGCAACTATCTTTTAACCTTCTGTTTATTAATTATGAATATGAGAAATATTGCTTGCTTGTTTGTCTTTCTGAGCTTTTGCAGCCAGGCTTTTTCGCAAACCGTAGTTGTTACTGACGATGCAACATATACTACAGGGAATACTTCTTCGGTGCTGGATGTCAAATCTGTCTTAAAAGGATTTTTAGCCCCAAGGATGACCCAAACGCAGCGCCTTGCTATTGCCAGCCCGGCCGATGGCCTGCTGGTTTACCAAACTGACGGTACAAAGGGATTTTATTATTACAATGGAACAACCGCCACGTGGGTACAGCTAACTGCCGGCGCCGGCACAAATTGGGGCTTAACCGGCAACAGCGGGACAAGCTCAAGCACCAACTTCCTGGGAACAACGGACAACACCAGTTTTAAAATGCGTACCAACAACACTCAACGCGTTTTGGTTGACAGCTTAGGTAATCTTGCCGTCGGCTCTGCGCCTGTATTTACAACAGGCACTGCACGTGAGAAATTCCTGGTGGACGCAGGATCTTCGTCCAGTCCTACTACATCTTATAACGTGATCTGCGGTAAAGGCTATATCGACAGCTATCTGCAATTAAATATCCAGAACAAGGCCGCTACAGGCAATGCGAGCTCAGACGTGGTAGCCAGTAATGATGCCGCGACTGAATTAGTGAACTATGTGGATTTAGGTATCAACTCAAGCGGATACACCGGGACCGGCGTGATTGGTGGGGCGAGCAATGGCTACCTTTATTCCACCGGCAACGATTTCAGCATCGGTAATGGTACAACCGGTAAAAGCTTAATATTTTTCACCGGAGGCGTTGGCGTCAACGAACGTATGCGTATCGACGGTTCCGGAAATGTGGGGGTGGCGACAACCAGCCCGGCCGCAAAACTGGATGTTAGCGGTACTTATAAATTGGGCAGTGCGGGCACGGTGCTGACCAATATGATCAAAACCAATGTTACCGTCACCGATAATTCGAACTTTACCTACACTTCCCCAACCGAAGTAGAGACTGTCACCGTAGCCGGCGCCACTGTTAACGCATCAGTGATCGTTAATCCCAGGACCGCATTGCCAAGTTCCGTTTCCCTGGCCTGGGCCCGGGTCGTTAGCACTAATACCGTTGCCATTGGGTTTGTAAATGCTGACACTTCGTCGCATCCTCTTGGTACCATCACTTTTGATATTACAGTTATCCAATAGCGGTAAATATAAGGGAATGAAAAATTATCCGCCTAAAACAATCAACATCTACGTAACGCTTGACCAGCCTGTAATACAGGGTTATTTTAATCCTCACGATCCGGCGCCAATTTACAAACGCCAGCTGAGCCATCATTTCGGACTGTATATTATGGAAAACGTCGCTTTGTTTAAAAGGTATGATGTCATCTTTTACAAATTTAAATACGTCAACGAGATAGATAAACAATATGCCGACCCGATGATGTATGCTATCCGCCGCCATTTCAACGAGTTAAAAGAGCATAAAATAAAAATTTTTGAAAAATACAAGCGCCGCAACATCACCATGCTTATCGTAAGCACGCTGATCGTAATGCTATTCCATATCCTGCTGCCATTGGTGCTGACCTCGGACAAAGGAATCAGCTCGGCGGTGAGGAACAGTCTCGATATTTTTTCGTGGGTGATATTATGGCGCCCTATAGATGAACTTGTTTTTAACTGGAACCCCCACCTGGCAGAAATTAACCTGTTTACCAAATTGGCAAACGCAGAATCAATAATTATCGAAAATGAAAGGAAAACTACTGTTGATAATAATGGCGCTCTGCGGGTTGTCGCTTAATGGGTTCGACCAACCGGGCGGCGCCGGCGAACAATACTTTTATTCGGGTAAGAACAGTCCTTCCAATTGGGTCTCTGTTTTGAGTTATCACACGCCATCTGATTGGTACATCGAGGCGCGCGCCAATTATGAGGCGATCAATTCAGCATCACTGTATTTCGGGAAAAACTTCAAAAAAACGGCGATAGTATCTTATTCCATTATCCCGATAGCCGGGTTGGTTGCCGGCAGCTTTAATGGCGGGTCGGTGGGAGCAAATATTGCGCTGGATTATAAAGAAATATCGTTCTCATCACAATTACAGTACACTTTCTCCAAAGAGAACCAGACTGCAAATTTTACATACAGCTGGTCCGACCTAACTTATCAATTAAAGGAGTGGTTGGCTGCGGGGGTATCCTTACAACAAACCAGGGGGCTATTTGAAAAAGGCGTTTTAGTAAGAGGCATATACAAGAAATTCAGCGTCCCGCTATATGTTTTTAGTCCGTTAACAAGTGAAAGATATTTTGTGCTGGGATTAAATTTAGAGTGGGGCCGATAAAAAAACCAAACTGTTCAGCGTTTTGCTGAACACCATTAAATTTTAACAAGAAAATTATGACCGCAGATCATCAGTTTTTTATTACGACCGGCAACGTTTTACTGATTGCTTTTTATTTAACATGGTGGCTTTATGCAGCAATTCTCTTTGTTGCCATTGTACACGGATACTTCTATCACCGGTCAAAAATAAACAAGCTATCCGACTTGTTGGCTGAACAGCAAAGCGCTGCCCTGCAGAGGGATGAATTGCTGACTTACGCCCGGCGGAACGAGCAAATTGCCCGCGCTATTGCCGAGACCGCCAATGCTAATAAAAGCCATCTTTTATCACAAATAAGTCATGATATACGCACGCCGATGACCACCCTGATGGGCATGGCGTCATTGCTTACCGAAACCACACTTACCCCTGAACAGCAGGAATATGCTTCAGCCATTTTGACATCAGGGGAAAGCCTGCTCGGGCTGATCAATGAAATATTGATGAAGGATATACTTGAATTCTCAAAAGTAGACACAGGGAAGGAACTTGATGTTAAAGAATTTAACCTGCGAAACAGCATCGAGGAAGTATTTGACGTTTTTGCTGTCGAGGCGGCCGATGCTGACGTGGACCTGGTTTACCGGATCGCAAAAAACGTTCCCGTCCAAATTATTGGCGACAATCATCGATTCCGGCAGATTTTGATGAACCTGGTGGAAAATGCTATCCGATTTACGCAAGGCGGGGAAATTTATATAGGTGTACAATTTATTGATGCGATTGAAGATAACCGTGTAAAACTGCTGTTCGAAATAAAAGACAGCGGCATTGGCATCCCCGAGGCTAAAACAAGGGAACTATCAGGTTTGCTGATGCAAACGACGCCTATACTAAAGAATGATGGCGCCACCGGCGTCGGGCTGATCATCTGTAAAAACCTTGTGATGCTGATGGATGGCGCCCTCACAGTTAGTAGTGTGGAAAATAAAGGCACCACTTTCCGCTGCGTGATGACGTTTCGCGCAGGCGCTCCCCCCTTGTTGCCTCCAATCAGCAGCGGCATTGTTGGTAAAAAAGTATTGATAATTGACGACAATGCCGCAGTCAGGGATATGCTTAGAAACAGGTTTGAAGCCTGGAATATGACCGTATGCGAGGCGGCATCGGGTCGCCGCGCACTGGAAATATTATCCTGTACGCCGGATCTGGATTTGGTAATTACCGACCTGCAAATGCCGGAGGCCGATGGCATTACGCTGACCCGTTCAATAAAAGAATTGTACCCGGACACACCTGTTATGCTGTTAAACAGTCCCGGGAATGAGGCCTATAAAAAACACGAGGGACTTTTTAGTTCGGTGATAAACAAGCCCATCAGGCGGCACATTTTAAAAGAACAGGTCACCGCACTGGTGAGGCAGGGATGGGATGTTGCGCCGGTCAATGATTATAACCGCAAGCGAAAACTTTCTGCCGATTTCGCAAAACAACACCCGTTAAGCATCCTGGTAGCCGAGGATAATTTGATGAACCAGAAAATTGTTCGCAAGATTTTAAATAAGCTCGGTTACGAGCCTAAAATAACCGGTAACGGTAAAGAGGTGCTGGAAGAAGTGAGCAACAACTATTATGATGTGATACTTATGGACGTGCAGATGCCCGAAATGGACGGACTTGAGGCCACTAAAATGATCCGTGTTTGCCTGAGTAACCAGCCGGTTATTATCGCATTAACAGCCAATACTTTGCAGGGCGACCGTGAAGAATGTTTGAGGGCCGGAATGGACGACTACATTAGTAAACCGGTCAACCTGGAAGATCTTGTAAATTCACTTGAAAAATGGGCCATACGCAGCAGCGCCTATGTTTCACTTTAAAAAAATACACAATGAAAACCAAGTATAATTTCATATCATTTATCTCAGGATTGATACTGATGCCGTCATTTCTGCTTGGGCAGGGCATTATCGTTTCGTCAAATGCTTATGTAATTGCTAACAGCGGCTACGTGGTGGTGACCGGAAATGTGGCTAACTCAGGCAGTTTAAACTTGCAAACCGGGAGTTTTACTATGTCTGGAAATTATACCAATAGCGGCACTTACACGCAGGGTACCGCCAGTATGGTTTTTAACGGCAGCAACCAGGTACTTATTGATAATGGTTCAGGCACGTCATTTACCAATGTGTCTTTCAGCGGCAACGGCGGCTCGGCAAATCCCGCAGTCATGAGCTCGGGTAGTTTTTCAGTTTCAAGCCTGGGTGTTCTGCAAATGGTTGGCACAACATATTTAAATGCGAACGGTAATTTAACATTAAAGTCGGACGCAACCGGTTCGGCAACTGTAGCAGCAATACCCACAGGATCGGCCGTAACCAACAACGTGAATGCACAGCGATATTACACCGGTGGTGCCAATTACCGTGGCTACCGCTTAATTTCGTCGCCCGTTTATTCGGCTACAGTTAGTTCAAATAACGTTTTTTCCATCAATTACCTGGCTTCTTCCATATTCCTGACCGGCAGTTCCGGCGGTGGTTTTGATAAGACCGGCAACCCGACGCTTTATCTATTCCGCGAGGACCAGATACCCTCCAACGCATCGTTTACCAGCGGGAATTTTGAGGGCGTAAATGCCATCAATAACTCCCCCTCGTATAATTATTCCGTTGGCGGCGCGGGCACCTCGGGCACTTTCTATCTCCCAGTCGGGAATGGCGTGATGTTCTTTTTTAGGGGGAACAGGGCTTCGGCTTCCTTAGCGGCAGAAACCACCCCCGGCTATACCCCGGTTGCCGCCACCACTACTACTACAGCCACCTTAAACCAGGGGCAGGTAATTGTGCACGACTGGTATACTCCGGCATCGCCCTACCTGGGCTACACCGGCTCTGGCACGGGTACAAATCACGCCGTACGCGGATTCAATTTAGTGGGCAACCCTTATGCGAGTTCTATCGACTGGGAAACCTACAATACCACCACAACAACTTCCGGCATTTATGCAAACAACGTATCTAATACGATATATGAGCTTAACCCGGTTACCAATAATTACGATGTGTACCAGGTTGGCGGGATAGCTACCAATCATGCTACCCGCACAATAATGAGCGGCCAGGGTTTCTTTGTACTGGCCGCCAATAACAGCAACCCGCAGCTTATTTTTAATGAATCGGCCAAAGTCAGTACGCAAAACACCGGGCTTAACCTGTTTATGGCCACTAAACGCGATTTGGCCGCGCTGAATAAAGGCGGTGTAAACCCGCACCTGCGTTTGCAAATGGCCATGGATTCTATAAATACTGACGACATTTATATAGGCTTTAAGTCAGACGCTTCGGCACAATTTGTTGACAACGAAGATGCCCCTTTTAAAAAGGGGACCGGTAAGGTGCATTTGGCAAGTTTTTCAAGCGATAGCATTAAGCTGGCTATCAACAAGATGCCTTTCGCCGGCGCCAGCCAATCAATCATCCCATTATTTGTAACGGCCGCTGCTTACGGAACCTATAAGCTAAACCTGACAGAACTGGAAGCTATACCCCGGCTTTACCAGGTTTGGCTGATGGACCGTTTTAATAAAGACTCGTTAGATATGCGGCACAATTCAACCTACGCGTTCGATATCACGACAGACACCAGCAGCTACGGGACCAGCCGTTTTCAATTGATCATCCGCCAGGATCCGGCATTGATGGTGCATCTGCTCAGTTTTGGCGCCAGCAAAGCGACAAACGGCGCACAGGCCGTTTGGACAACTGAAAATGAGCAGAACTACACCGGCTTTTCGATTGAAAGAAGCACCGACGGCGGCGCTGCCTTTACCATTTTAGGCTCCTTTACCTCTACAGCGGCAGGTTCATATAACTTTTTAGATCAAAGTCCGGCCCAGGGGGCCAATTTGTACCGTTTAAAGCTAACAGACCTGAATGGAGCCGTTACTTACTCAAATACCGTCAGCCTGATGTACGGGAACATCAATAACAACCTGGTAAAAACCGGGATGATCATTTATCCCAATCCCGCAAAAAGCACACTGAATTTAAATGTAGTGCCGGGTTTTAACAACACTAATCCCACTGCACTGCAATTACATACACCATCCCGGGTTGCGTATACCATTCAAATTGTGAATGTTTTGGGTTCGGTTGTCACAACAGCAAAAACCACAGAGCAAACGTGGCAAACCGACGTTAGCAGCCTGATGCCGGGGACGTACATTATTAAAGTAAGAAATTCAAAGGACAACAGTAACGTGGGCGAAGGGACTTTTGTGAAGATGTAGGTTTTTGGCTGACGGCTGATATTGTTAAACTCAAAAAAAAGCATGCCCACCGGGATGCCATACAGCCGGTACTACTATGTTGTGCCGATAAATTACTTTTATCGCAATTCCACTGTTTTTGCACTCTCCGCTGAAGGAACAAAAATCAAAATGATGCGCAAAAACCCGGAGATTTGTTTCCAGGTTGATGATATTAAAAGCATATCATCCGCTGGCAAAGTGTTATTGCCAGGGAAAGTCTGAAGAAATAACGGATGCTGATGAACAATAACAGGCAATGCAGGGCCTGATTCACCGGATCATGCCATTAGCTGATCAACCTTCGTCTCACCCATCGCATGGGATTACCGAAAAAGAGGATGACATCTGCACAAAAGTTCAGCCGGTGGTATTTAAAATTAGGTTGACCAAAAAAACGGGACGATTTGAGCACGACTAAACCGTCTCCGATTTTACACAATTTACATCAGCTTCAATGCTTCTTGCCACCCGCATAGCATAGCGCGGTGCATGATTTGCTGCCCTGGAGAAATCAGTGGTTACTAAGACGGCTGCCAACATAAAAATTGCTTTGGCCCGGGTGCAGAGTAAGGCTTTTTCCTTTAAGCACTACGGCTTCATCGCCATTTCTGCCTCCATGTTATATAGAGCCATTTCAAGCCTTTTATCAAGGTTGTAAATATCCTTATACGTAACCAACATTCCATTTTGTACTTCGCAGGTTATATAGGTAACGCGTATAGGTACAGGTTTTCGTAAAGTAAACGTCATCGTTCGGTATGCGGCAATAGCTTTATGAACCGATGCAATCCGGTTATCCGCGCCGTCATTTTTTAACAGCAAATCCGCCAGGTTCCCGGCCTGCTCAACCCTTATGCAGCCATGACTAAAGGCTCGTTCCGCCTTTTTAAATAGTTTTTGTTCAGGCGTATCATGCAGGTAGACATCGTATATATTAGGAAAACGGAAAACAATCAACCCCAGGCTGTTGTCACATCCTGACGATTGCCTCGCGTGATATCTTCCCGGATTTCGCTTTACCACCAGCAGATTAGCCCTGGTTGCCGGAATATAATTTCCTTTGTCGTCATAGATCGCGTAATGGCTGTTTTCCAGGTAAGCAATATTTTCTAACGCCTTTGGTAATGTTTCTTTAATAAATATTTTTTGAGGCACTCTCCACTCCGGGGCTGTAGTAAAATACCCGATAGCGCTTTGCAATGTCGGTGTAGGTGTTTCAGGTTTGCCAACTATTACCTTAAACTGATAGGTAGTATCCGGTTGATGAAATTGCAAGGTATACGACGGGATGTTAATATCGACGTAGGTTTGGTCGCTGCTGTTTACCCAACGGAGACGCTCCATATTGATGGCTATTTTCCTGATCACGCTATCCGGCGTTTCATAACAGTCGCCGGTGTATAAACCGGCTAACAGGTACATGTGATATTGCAATTTTTTATAAGCCGCGGTCTGTGGTTGAGCGCTGAGGACCATCTTCATAAAATCAGCCTTCTTTTGTTTCAGGGCAGCGTTCAGAATAGCCGCTGCGTCGAAAGTCGAAGACGCGCTCTGGTCAATTTTTGCCGCGGGATAATCGGGGTTTAGTTTCCCATAATGGAGGTGGTTGATATAGGTGACTAAAGCATCAGTCAGGATAATGTCGAAAGCCGCTTTGCTATTATCACTTTGCTTACTAAATTTTTGCGTTAATAAATTGAGCTTTTGATAGGTAAGATATTGCGGATGGTAATCAGCATAATTCAGCCCGAATTGCAAAACGCAATCCAGCATAAGCATTGCTTCTGAGGCATGCGTTTTTATAGTATCCGGCGCTATCCATTGCAGTTTATATCCCAGTTGCCTGTAAAACCTTTCAACGGTCAGCGGATAATCCAAATCATTTGTATGCAAAGCCAATTGGGCCTTTACAGCAGATGATCCGGCAGTGTCATTGCCGGCAATTAAAGTGCGTTGAGCGTGACTTGCGGCAAAACAATTAATCGGAACGTACAAGGCCAATAGCCCCGCCGCCAGGAATAGAAATATTCTTTTTGCTTTAAATCCGCCAATCAGGTTACGTGTTTTCATGACATCCACATTATTTTACGTAAAACTCCGGAATATCCAAAAGCCAGGGAATGACGGCCGTCATTTTAACTGTTGACCCCAGGCACTATTCGGGCCAAGAGCAGATGTGAAGTTTATAATGTCCGCCCGGTAAAGAGGATAGGATTGGCATCATCACCGGCCATGATTAAGGGGTGAAAGACCATTCTGAATGGGGGTGTTATTCGCGGTCAGTAAAACCGGCGGGGCGTGTGCAGTGGTTAAAGCGGGATATTTACGATACTCTTTTTTTTGTCATGGCAGCTTCGGCCGGGAAATGAAGGATGTAAAAACGGAGAACTGAGCTTAGTTATTGATCAATATATCCTTAGCCATAACCATGGGCACGCTGATATATTTTTTCTCCATGTAATTGATCACTTTTTCAAGCACATCGCGCGAGGCCTGGTCCATCCCCTGCACTTCGTGGGCAAAAACGGAATTGAGCGCGGTGTTACGGATCTCTTTGATCTTTTCAGGTACCTGGCGCATGGCCAGCTCAATGCGGCGCTGTTTCATCTCGACAATAAAGGCCGCAATATTTTGACCGATGATGTTTTCGGCGTGGGTAAGCTCGTCATAGCGTTCCTGCAGGTTGCGCCTGGCCACTTCTTTCAGAGAGTGTACCTCGATATAGTTCACCGGGAAATTGGTTAAAACCTCAGGCGCGGTATCATTTGGTATAGCAAGATCGACAATGGTTTTTTTACTGTTTTCGCCGTTGAGCAGGCTGGCGTATAATTCGGGGGTGATGATCGGTTCAGTTGAAGAGGTGCAGGTGATGATGGCGTCGAAGCCCTTTTTATATGTTTTTAACGCTTCCAGGTCGTAAGCTTCACCGTCGAGGTCAGCCGCCAGCTCCTTCGCTTTCGAGAGCGTGCGGTTGAACACCGCGAAGTTGGTAAACTTATGCTTTTGCAGGTATTTCGAAATGTTGCGGTTGGTCTCTCCCGCTCCCACTATCAAAATACGCGCATTGGTACCTAGCTTCATATCACGCAGCTTACGGTACGCCAGCGAGACGACCGAAATCGGGTTTTTTGAAATATTGGTATGGGTGTATACCTCTTTGGCAGTTTTTACAATGCAGTTCATAAACATGCGCAGGCCATCGCCGGTAAGTCCCGCCTCGCGGCAGTTTTCATAGGCTTTTCGCAGCTGAGGCAATATCTCTTTTTCGCCAACGATCATACTTTCCAGCGAGCACGAGGTGCGCAGCAGATGGTCAAGAGCCTCCTGGTCTTCGTAAATAGAAGCAGCTTCGAGGAATACAGACGTAGAAACCGGGCAAAGGCCGATGTTCAGCGCATGCATAAATTCGCGGGCAAATTGTTTGTCGACGGTTTGCGGGGTGATCATCACAAATTCAACGCGGTTGCAGGTGGCAAGGTAAAATATTTCGGAAATGCCGAACTGGGCTTTTACTTTATGCAGCTTTTCTGTCAGATTTTCCTGGCAGATCACCAATTTCCCCAATTCCTTCAGCTCGATCTGCTTATGCGTAAAAGCGATTACCTTTAGATACTTCAACGTAGTTTAAATTTTGACCCAACAAAAGTAACAGGTTTGCGACAACACAATGTCAACCCTTTGTCATACCGTTGCATTTAGAATGGTTATAAATTACAGGTTGAAACATGTTTCGAAACTTATATTTTGTTTCGGAGCGCCAATGTAAAATATTATATCTTTAAAAGTGAAAAAACTTAAAAAAGCAGGCCTGGCGCTGCTTATCATCGCCTATCTCGTGGCGGGCATCAATCACTTTCGCGTTCCGGGTTTTTACATTGCCATTATACCGACTTATTTACCACATCCCGAAATTATAAATATCCTGGCCGGCTGCTGCGAGATCAGCCTGGCTATTTTGCTCATCTTTAGTAAAACCCGCGAATTTGCCGCCTGGGGACTCGTGTTTATGCTGATATTTTTTATACCGGTGCATATGGAGATGGTACGCAATGTGCCTTACAGATTATCTGGCTCGGTGGTATCGCCGGTGTTGGCCTGGATAAGGTTAGTGATAGTACAGCCGCTTCTGATCTGGTGGGCATGGTGGTATACCGATATTGTTACGCATAAATAGTCTATTTTTACGCCACCGACAGATCATGATCAAAAAACAATATTTTAACATCCCCGGTTCCAAAGGCAGGGGTATGCTAATGGACCTCACCTTTGATGCTAAACTTAAAAACGCACCGCTGGTCATTTTCGCGCATGGCTTTAAAGGTTTTAAGGACTGGGGCTCGCACAACCTGGTGGCGCATTTTTTTGCAGAGCATGGCTTCAGGTTTTTAAAGTTCAACTTTTCGCACAATGGTACTACCGTAGCCAACCCAACCGATTTTGCCGACCTGATCGCTTTTGCAGATAATACTTTTACCATGGAACTAAACGACCTGAAAGCGGTGATCGATTTCGCCTGCGGCGGATCGGGTATGCCCGCGGCGCCCTGGGTTTATTTGATAGGCCACAGTATGGGCGGTGGATTGTGCATTATTAAAGCTGCAGAAGATTGCCGCGTAAAAAAGCTGGTGACCATGGCCGCCATTTCCAGCTTCCATAATTTATGGCCGCAGGCCGACGAGGAGCAATGGCGGCTGCAGGGGATCATGTATGTGCTGAACAAACGCACCGGGCAGGAGCTGCCCCTAAAAGTCGGCTTGCTGCAGGACCTGGATATTAACCCCGCCCGGCTGGACATCATCGCCCAGGCCAAAAAGGTTGACCAACCCTGGCTCATCGCGCATGGCGACGCAGACCCGACGGTTCCCCTCAGCTGTGCCAAAGAGCTCCAAGCCGCGCAACCCAAAGCCAAATTGCTGGTGGTCCCGGGCGCCGATCATACCTTCGGCTCGTCGCAGCCCTATACCGGCGCTGCATTACCGCCGCTTTTGCGCGACTTTTGCCAGGCCGCTACTGCGTTTTTTAAAAAATAATTTACCCGGGGCATCCAATGCACAAAGTTTATCGTTTATGCCATTGAACGGTAATTTAACAGCCACCTATTGTAATAATATACCCGCTGTTATCTTTAATAAAACCGATGCGGGTATATTTGGCTTTTGAAAATATAATATGAGTTTAACAGGGGCGCGAAAGCGCGGCAAAAAGTTCCTGAACCCCATCCCGACCGACGAGGCCGGGTTTGGAAAAATAATCCCGATACTAAAAGAATACATTTACAATTCGGCCCAAAATACCCCTGAAAATCCATTTGGCCCTTTTAAAACCAACCCTTCGGTTTACCAAACACCGCCCGCCGGTGGGCTAAGGGTTACCTGGATGGGCCATTCAAGTCTGCTGATAGAAATGGACGGCAAACGCATCCTTACCGACCCGGTATGGAGCGAACGTGCATCGTTTCTTTCATTTATGGGGCCAAGGCGTTTTTTTCAGCCGCCGCTTGCGCTTGAACAATTGCCGCCGCTCGACCTCATCATCATTTCGCACGATCATTACGACCATCTGGACAAAGCCACCATGAATTTTTTTGCCGGCAGCGACATCCCTTTTATTTGCCCGCTTGGGGTAGGCAAATTGCTGGTTAAATACGGCATCCTGGCAAACTACATTACCGAAGTGGATTGGGGCGACAGCGTAATGATCGATCCAAAATACTGCGTGGTAACTGCAACACCGGCAAGGCATTTCAGCGGGCGGGGGATCACCGGCCGAAACGAAACCTTATGGGCGTCATTCGTAATAAAAGGCGATAAGCACAATATCTTTTACGGGGCCGATTCCGGCTGGTTTGAAGGGTTTAAGGAGATAGGCGATGCCTACGGCCCGTTCGACCTTACTATGCTGGAGATTGGCGCCTACGGCAAATACTGGCCCGACATCCACATGGGCCCCGACCATGCTTCAAATGCCCACCTTGCGCTAAAAGGCAAGCTGATGATGCCCATCCACTGGGGCACGTTTAACCTGGCCCCGCACGCCTGGTACGAGCCAATAGAACGCTTATTGAGCTACGCCAAAGAGAAAAAGATCAAACTTTTTGCCCCCGTGCCGGGGGAGCCGACCGGGGTGAAAGCTGAGCTTATTTCGGGATGGTGGGAAAAGTACAGGTGAAGCCGATTAAGTTAGACCCGATATTATTAGGGTGGGCTGCCACGATCAAGCCGGCGGCACACCTGGACCACCCGGACCACGTGAATACACCTGGACCACCTGGACCGCTGATTTTTTTGGCAGTTTGCTTGCATTTGCGAAGAATTTTATGTAAATAATTCCAATTTCTAAAACCGCATCCCGGGATTTTTAACACGATTTTTCCCGGGTGATAGGAGGTTGATTGTTTTTTCAAACTTTTTATTAGTTTTGCAGGCGCTGTTTCAGTAGGCAGTTTACAGTAAGCAGTTGGCAGTTAAAAATCTGCAAACTGCAAACCGCCCACTGCAAACTGAAGAAAAAGGGGGATTAGCTCAGCTGGCTAGAGCGTTTGCATGGCATGCAAGAGGTCATCGGTTCGACTCCGATATTCTCCACACTTGATAATCAGGGCTTTATGAGTATTCATAAAGCCCTTTTTTATTCTAGTCAACACAGGGTCAACACAGAAGAGCTTTTCGGTAAACACATTAAATTTATATAAACGAGTTAAATCTATTGATGAATGGCTTGCGTCTCTATTTAAAGTTCTTACAATTCAGGTAAAAATGTATTTAATTACCACAAGGAAACCGAAAGGTTCGAATTAATATATGGCTACAAAACGCTTGGGATGAAAAACCTATTTTACACCATGATAATAAATAGTTATCTATTATTGAGTGGGTAAATACTTACATAATTAGTTACTTCCGCAAGACCTTCTGAACTATCGTACGAAGCGTAGGTTCAAGAAAGCATCCTTGTATTACCCTGGGTTGTAATTCTTGTATCAATGTTTATCGCAATCTTTCTATGATTTTCCAAACACAAATAATATTGGTGCCATCTATACGCCAAATTAGGTACATTTATTATTTGCAAACCGTTTCAAATCAACCATGCTGGATCAGCCTAAATTTCTTTGCGCAATTCTTAATATTCGTAACAATCGTGTAGACCAACGCCTTAGCGATAGTATTGAACAGCCTGCAGCTTCACGCATGTGTCTGATCCGGACCCAAGCCACATCGCGTCAAAAGGCATCACATTACAGTGCCTGACGGTCGAAAATGAAGCGCCGCCGGTATTATATTTAATTTTCTTTGTGAAGAACAATCGGGTAGCGACCGGGCAGGCAAGGATAAAGGCAGAACCGTTGAACTGAATGGGTTGAACACCGAAGCTTGCAGAAAGCTTTTGCCAGCAAGATTGCACGATAGATTTCAAAATTATTTACAGAAAGATTACCGTCAATTCTCGCCAAAAATTTGGCGAGAAATTATAAGAAACATTTCAGCCGATCGATAATAGTAAATTTAATCAAATAAATTCTATAATTTTAAGGATACATTAATTAGAATGCCAAACCTTAAAAGTAACGTTTATGAAACTTTGGATGACGTTTTAAACGATGTATTTAACGACCTTATAAGTCTGCCTTTTGATGTAAAACCATCAAGAGGGATAACTTCTGAAATTCTTGGCGCTGCATTTGAACTCTCAAATCCATTAGCCAGGCTTAGCAGGTCATAAGTAAAAAGCAAGGCTTTCAGTGCAATTGGTGAACTACTTTGGTATTTATCAGGCAGAAATAATTTAGACTTTATAGAGTACTATATTTCGCAGTACAAAGAGGAAGAAGAAAATGGTGTAATTCACGGTGGGTATGGGCCACGTCTTTTTAATATGCGTGGCCAATTTAATCAGTTGGAGAATGTATTGAAATTGCTGAAAGAAAAGCCTAACACCCGCCGCGCCGTTATCCAATTGTATGATGCAGCAGATATCGCAGAAGAACACATAGAAATCCCTTGTACTTGCAATCTTCAATTTCTCATCAGAAAAGAAAAACTTCATCTCTATGTTTCGATGCGTTCCAATGATGCATTTAAGGGGCTGCCTCACGATATTTTTGCATTCACGATGCTTCAGGAAATTATTGCACGAACATTGAATATTGAATTAGGCAGTTACTACCATTCGGCAGGCAGCTTGCATTTGTATGAAACCGCGAAAGTCAAGGTGAAAAATTACTTAAATGAAGGATTTCAACCTACAAATCTGAATATGCCAGTAATGCCTACTGGTGACCCCTGGCCCTCGATTGAAAAGTTACTGGCTTTTGAAAAGGCTGTCAGGGCTGGTGAAGCAATAACGTTCGAGAATTTGGAAATGGATGAGTACTGGTTGGATTTAGCGGGTTTAATCTATATCTATGGTTTAAGAAAGCAGAAAAAATATACAAAGGCTCTGAAAATTTTACCGAAAATCAATCCTTTTTATAAGGTATTTGTTAAAAAAGATTAGTTACTTCGCACCCCAAAAAAATCCGATATGATAAATGAAGTAGTTGATTTAATTGAAAGAATGAAAGACTCTGATTTATCGGAATTAGATATAATCACATGGGGGTCGCCTGTGCCGTCATTTGGAAATTTATCTATTTCAAGATTAGCCACATTAGGTTTAAACCCGAGTAACAAGGAGTTTTTGGACGATGCGGGATCTGAACTTTCGGGCTTTGAGCGAAGGTTTCACACCTTAAATTCACTCGGTATTACAGATTGGGATGAGGCGACATTTGATCACTACCAGTCGATTTTAAACCTGTGCAATGAATATTTTTCGAGAAACCCATATGATGCCTGGTTTAAACGGTTAGATTATTTAATATCAGGAACTGCGTTATCTTATTATTTTCCTTCCAGCGAAGCCTGCCATCTTGATTTAATCCCATTTGCAACAAGCACAAAATGGGGTGAATTGTCGAATTGGCAGCGATCAACTTTGTTAAACCGTTACAGTGATCTTCTTGGGGCATTGCTAAAAAACTCAAAAATCAAGGTGCTGGTGTTGAATGGCAAGTCGGTAATAGATAACTTTCTTAAAATTTCAAATGCTGAAATTGAAGTTGAGCGAATGCAAGATTGGGATTTACCGCGAAAAGAATCAACAGCAGTTCCCGGTTATGCTTATAAAGGATATGTCACCAACGTTGGTGGGATTGACTTGAATAATAACGTACATATTTTCGGTTTTAATCATAATATTCAAAGCAGTTATGGGGTTACTACCGCAGTACAACTTTCTATGCGAAACTGGATTACAACAAATGTGCTATCAGTTATATGAGAATTAAACCAGCGCTATTAATGAACCAATTGCGAGATAGTCTAATCGACTTTGACCATACTGTGCCTTTGCTTGGATTAAGAAAATCTGCTAATATGGAATGCTTTCTGATGCAACTGGTGGATAGTATTAGAAGAATAGAATATGTCGAAACGTTGCGCGATAAACAAAATAGCAACAACTGTATCAATCCGCACTTAGGTGGCTTCAATCCCATAAAAGCTGCCGCATGGCATAGAAGTCACGGAAATTATGATGAAGCGTGCTGGATAACGTTTTTGATCACACAGTTTAGCAAAAATAAATTTACAGGTTGGAAATTGGTGGAAGCAGTTTATGGTAGTTTAGGTCAAGGCTTGTGGGATTGGGCGACCGTAAGCGCGAACCCCGGCCTGTTCGCCGATTGGGTTAACTTAAACCAGGACAATCTTAAAGGGCGCGGAAACTTTGGAAACCATCGAAAATATGAAAGTTTAAAGCGCGATAAGACCGGTACAACGATAGAAAGCTATGTTGCCTGGATTGGCCCTGCCGCAGTTCATGCTCAGAAATTTGTCACGCTCGAACCGGCCAATGATGACACTCGCGAACGCTTTCAATCCTACTATCATTCACTAAATGATGTTTACAGATTTGGGCGCACAGCAAAATTTGACCACGTAACCATGCTGGGTAAACTTGGACTTGCCAATGTTGAACCAGATTCTGTATATATGCACGGTGCATCAGCACCTTATACGGGCGCAAATCTTTTATTTGCGGGCAATGAAAATGCCGGAATGCCGAGAACCACGATAGAAGATCAACTCGCGGCGTTAGAAGCACATCTTCAGTTAAGATTTGGTATGCAAATATTAGAAGATGCGCTGTGTAACTGGCAGAAAGCACCCGCTAATTATCAATATTTTAGTGGTTAATGTGGGGTAATATGGTATCCCAAGTATAATGACGTTTATAACTATTAAACTTGTTTTGGGGTATTTTACCTGCGTGTTGTAATTGACCAATTATAATTCCCGGTGATACACCCATGCTTGCCGCGAATCCTATAACTGCTTTTTTATTATAAGCCGAAACTGCCATTAATCTCGGCTTCATTTCTTCGGGCACCAATTGTTCTCCGGCAAAATCGTTGGCTTCCTTTCCTTCTTCACTAATCAGCCGATCTTTACCCATTTCCTCTACAAATACACAGTTTTTTCCGTGCAATAATAAGTGACCTGCTTCGTGAAAGAAAGTGAACCAAAACTGATCGTCCGTTAAATATCTAAAACTTAGCATTATCAATGCGCGGTTTGAACTTAAAAATTTAGTTACTCCACTGGCGGGGCAACCTTCCGGTGTACGTTCTATGGCTAGCGCCACACCGCAATCTGCGCAGATTGCAATTAATTTTGGCAAAAACTCTCCGGGGTCTTTAACCCTTGTTAGCTTTTTAATCTCAACAAGCGATTGCCTAAACAACTTTGGATTCCAGTCTTTGCATGCCAGTGTTTCAGTTTGGACTTCGCCCTGTCTCAACCATGCGGCAACTGCACCAGGTTGTTGCTTTTGCTTAGTCGATGTGCGAAACGAAACTTGAGCCATTTCTGCCTGATATTTAAAATGCCATTCATTAATTGACTGCACACCAAAATATTGCAATAATGCCTGCACATTTTTTGAAGCCTCTGATTTGAGCCAGCCGAATTTAATCATATCTCTGATTGGCAACAGTTTTAACCACGCAGCTTCATCCACTTGTTGCAACCGGATCAAATCTTCACGGTATTGAAATTCGCGGCGTAACCAAAAATCAGCGGAAGCGCCTAAAGCTTTGCTTAGCTGCAGGGCTATTGCGGAGGTAATTTCTTCTTTACCAGAAATTAAACATTTCACAAAGGATGCTGGCTTGCCGATTGTGTCTGCAAAAGCCTCCAATGATAGATTCTTTTCTATTAGCAGATCGTTGATCGTATCTCCAGGGATTGAGAACCAATTTGGCTGAAAGGTATCGTTTGTGAATGTATTCATTATCCTATGCTAATAATTTTTATACGACTGACATGATGCCAGTCAATTTTTCCGGTTGAAAGAACGGGTGTTTTTGAGTGTACAGAACAGAAAATCATACACTCCTGTGAAGACAAGTCAATTTTAAACGCTATGTTATTCTCATAATGAATTTCCCGTGGATTACCGGCCAGCAAATCAGTAACAGATTCAACTGCCCGCATATCAGCAAGACGCGACTTCAGTTTTAATGCGATTTCATCCCCCAACGCCTCCTTAGCTTTTTTCTCATTTTCACAAATCAGTCGCAATTCCTTATTTTCAAATGACAAGTTCAACGAATGATGGTTTAGTTTCTACTATTGCTTAGGGTTTATTGAGAAATTAATATCAAGCCTAATAATCTTGCTCAAATATTTGACAATGATATTTATTCAAGCTGACATCGACAAGGAAGTACACGCATATTAGTATAGTTATGTGCAGAAAAAACCCTCTTGTTGAAAATAAGATTAATTAATTTCTGCTGTTTGATAGACGATGCAACCTACTATGGCCACACATGTTGCTGCTATCATATTTTAAGAAGTAATGTTTGATTTCAAGGCCTGCATCGCACGAGCATTTAGCAACGCTATGGGAGTTTCCAGGTTAATCCACTAATCGACACCTCTCAGATGAATTTCAAAAGATAGTGACGCTTTAAAATTATTGTGTGATTGCTATCTAATTATGACGAAACGATGGCCGTAACAAACGCGAATAAAAACCCTCTCACTAAGTTAAGACGTTGACATTCCCTCGATTTTATTCACTTATGACCTTTGGTGGATAGATGGGAGGAAAAATAATATTAAGGCGGATCAATATTTTCAATTTTATAAATCGCTGATAATCCAAAAGTTGTAATTTTATATCGTGATTATTTCGTATGACAATAACGAAATCAGGGAATGTTGCCTATTATTGCGCAATACAAAAATCTATTCTAATTTTACCATAGAAGAAATAAAATTGATAAGATCTATCATCTCGGATTTAAAGGCTGCCCCTACATTAATTGATGCCCCTGTGAAGTATACCCTCGATAGAGATTTTGGGATTGTCAATATTGAATATGGTATTTTTAAAATAGTTTGCACAGTTATCACAAGTTTAACCAAACTAACTCATGTTGAGATACAGAGATTGAAAATTGTTAAAATCATAAACCTTAGATTGGAAGAAGACCTTTACAGAAAAGATAATTTACTTAACTTTTAATGAATAACGAGTTACAGATTTTATCGCCTCCTAGTGCTACTATACTCCGGAGAGTATCAGATTTAAATATAGATCTGAAAGTGTTTCGTGAAATATTACGTCTTAATGTCGAAGAATTTGGAAAACTAATTCATGATCAATTAAAAATCACTAATGAACTTGCTTACCAATTTTCACAAACTTTAGGAGGAAGCGAGATATTTTGGATAAATCGCTATAGAAATTATTTCGACGAAGTAGGTGAATCAAATAATCTTATCTATTCCGATTATAAAGAAATCTTAGATAGCCTTTGCATTTCAAGAGATATTGAAATTGATGATCTTTTAAATGATTTTCAATATTCATCATTCGAACATATCGTTCTGGATTATTTTGAAAGTCCGATAATTTTATATAGTAAAACTCAAAGATTCGAACCGTCTCCAGTTAAGCTTGCAAATTGGATAAGAGAATGTGAGAAAGAAGCGGAAAAATTTATTTATGAAGGTTATGCGCGTAAATTTTCTCCTCAAACACTGAATAATGAAATTATTAATATCATCTCCTATACTAAGGTCAATCGGATTCAAAACGTCTTAGGCAAAATCCAAGAAATTTGTTTTCAATGTGGTGTCATATTATTATTTAAATCTAGTGAATCAGGATATGGTATTTCGGGATTATCAAAGAAAATATTAAACAACTATCGATTAGTTGTTGTAACGGATAGATATAAGAACAATGCGGCTGTTTGGTTTACTTTACTTCATGAATTGTCACACTGTATATTACACAGTTTAAAGTTTCCTTTAATCCACTATTCTGATGATGAATTTTTACTGGCTTCATTGAAAACGGATAATATTTATGAGGAAGAGCAAGCAAATCAATACGTAGAATCTTTGTTGTTTCCGGATGACATAAAAATGCGAATTAGACAGTGTAATTCATATAAAGACATACTTTCCCTTGCTGTTGATTTTGACACTTCGGCGTCACTGATCGTCGCACAATTACATCGTGAAAAATTAGCACCGTATAGCTGGTATAGAAAAGTATACAGAAGAGTTGAATTCTGATTTATTAACCAGTGTACCTTCTGTAAACTGAAGTATTTTTCTGCCAATTACAGATTGCGTCTTCTAAAACTTGACCAACCATAAAAATATTAGTGTGTTCAAGAAACCATTTCATCAAATTGGAACATAAATCTATTTTTGACATAGATGATGAATCTTTGTTTGATAACATTAATAGTAAACCTATTGCATTTAAAGGGCCTGTACTATGCTCCGCATACATCGATATCGGTTCTTCAACATTTAAGCCACATTTCACTAAGGAACTAGTAAAATCAAAAGCTGCCAATCTTCCAAAACTTGGTATTTTTTGCCCTAACTTATACATTGAATGAAAATCAATTTTATCATCTACTGAATATTGATTAATATTTCTGACAAAATATTCCATACTTTGAAATACCCCTTTGGGACCAGTCAGTCGTTTAGCAGTAAACTTTCTATGATTAGAATAATCACAACCGTCAAAAAAATCAGATTTTAATAGGTACTTGAAATAACTTTCCAAGTCTTTTTCAATTTCTTCAAACAATATAATTGATCCATTCTTATCGAATGTTGCCCTATTAAAAAGGTCCCATTTAGATTTATTGTTTTTGCCGAAATAGGTGGCAACATACAAAACCCATATACGATTGCTTTGGCTTAGGTCTGATCGTTGAGCAAGCACAAATGGAATCGACGTATGAATGAAATCCTGCTTTTCATTTACAGCTTTAATAGCTCTTCTTCTATAAGACTCATAAATTTCAATTCTTCTTATACTATCGCTTGTTTGTCGAGCCAAAATGTTCAAGATCCTGGCATCCAATTTAGAATCTAGTAACTCGTCTATTGCCTGCTTCCAAAAACCTTCTATTTCGGTTATCTCCATTTATTGTATTATACTATTTGTTGCTATTAATTTCATAGTTTCGTTCTTAAATAATTCTTTCCAAGATTCCTTGTCACGGTTTCTAGTATGTTTATGTGAAAAAAGGGAATAGTCTTTCCAGTAGTCGTTCAATTCTTGAAGATTCGATTTTCCAATTTTTGAGTCAAATTCTTTCGAAACTAAATCTAATACTTTAGCACTTCCATCAACCATGAATGGCATTTCAACTGGTTCATGGAATCCTTCTTTCAAATAATCCTGAATTTTTCCTATATGCTTTTCGTAAACATGCATTGATGTTGCACAATGAGTGTAAACGCCTAAAGGGATATTTGTTCTCAATGAAACTAACTCTTGTAACATAGTAAAACAAAACAAATCATGCGGCAATCCTAAATAAGCATCATTACTTCTCATATATACCGTTAAATTTAATTTGTCATTTCGGACATAAAAATGCAAGCCAATAGTACAGGGGGGACTTGCATGTTTTTCCGATCGATATTTGTAATCTTCACTATCGCTAATAGCTAAATACGCTTGTTTTGTAGTGCCCCGTTTTACAATCTGCTCTATAATTCTTTCATATTGAGATTGTCTACCATGAATCAGACTGAAAATTTTTGGACCATAGCCCCCTAATATTTTGTCGTTTTCTTGCTCTTCTTGATCATAATCCGAAATGTAAGGCTTAATAAAATTTTTGTCACTGTCCTTCGACAGATACCAGGCAAACTCAGCAAATTTACTTTTGACAAGTTTCCTATCTAATGATAGGGATGTTCTAACTCTCGGGTTTAAAAGTGTCGCTGCAAATTGAATGATTTCTAAATTCGCCTCCCTTTTACTTTCTATTAAAACACCATTTTGAAGTATGTCGCTGTAAGTAGCATTTAATAGATCGTCCAATGATTGAAATGCAGAAGGCCTATTTAAGATCATTGTAAAACATTTAAGTCATTTATAAAACAAGAAATTCCTTCAGAGTTCTAGCAGCAGCTTTAAAATGGCGTCTGTATCGACGCGATTTGGTTCACCTAACTTACTGGGGTAATCTGAAAGGTTGAATAATTGCTTGTTTGCTATGCTGCTTTTCTCAAATGCTTCTAAAAATCTAGTTCTCTCTTGGTCAAGATTTTCATCCTTATTATCACTGAGGCTATTACCGTCTTCTCTTAAATTAAGTTTAAGATTATCCGAATCATAGAAAACAAAAAGTTTCAGGGTTTCTTTATCGAATGTAGAATCACGAAGAAATGCTTTTTCCAAATCAAAGATCCAACCACCCTCATAGCCTCTATAAATAGGAGAGTATACATATTCTCCTAGGTGAGCTCGATTCAAAATTAAGTTCCTGGAACTGCCTTCCAAATTTGTCTTAAGTAGTTCAAACATATCCGTGAGATGAGCTTTCTGCCATTGTTCCGGGTTCAACACCGCCTTGGGAGGACTGCTGTACTTTAGAACTTGTGTCTGTGGGGATAAGTTTGACCTAAATAACTGGATCAAGGTGTCCTTTAAACAATTATCCATTCCCTCAAAAATGTAAACCATTATTCTAATCTTTAGTAAAACCAACAATTCCCGTATATCCACCCCCCAAACTCGCTGCAATTCGTTTCAAATCTTCCAACGAAACTGAGGCATTTTTTTGTCTTAATACGCCATACTGAATGTGCGTGCTGTAATTTACTTAAATGTATCAAATTTATACTTACCAATTTCAGATTGTTCCAGAACTTAATAACTGACTAGTTGCTGTTGTTGGTTTACAGCGAACGCCATGCGCCCCCAGTTATAATGAGATGCCTTTATTAGTAGATAAAACGTTTGTACAAAGCTTAATTAACCATAAAGGTAAAAAATAAATTCGCTAACAATAACACCCTAGACAGCAGTGTTTACAGGATTAACACTTTAATGCTTCGGCCAATCAGGAGTTAGGTAAAAAGGATCAGGATTAACGGCCCTTTTTATAGGTTAACTTAAATCTTCGGAAGACACTCTGAGACGAAAAAGTTTATCTATCTCTTCCTGGCGCCCTTTGTCCACGCGAAAGATGTCGGGGACCTTCTATAACTTTTTTCCCTATTCGATAAGTTCATAGGTGACAAGATGTGTGTTCAGAAAGGTCCGTATGACCATAGCCAATTCTTCTGCCTAAATTTGAAATAAATTTGCGCAAGTAAATACTTGCATATATATTTGCAAGCACTTACTTGCATATTGAATGAAAACAAGAAGAGATGTTTACCAGGCGATAGCCGATCCAACCCGAAGGGCAATTATTAACATGGTGGCTGCCGAGCCGCATAACGTAAACGCCATTGCCGAAAAGTTTGAGGTCAGTCGGCAGGCCATATCGCTGCACATACAAATGCTGATAGATTGTAACTTGCTGGTGGTAAAACAGCAGGGCAGGGAACGGATCTGTAAAGCGCAACTGGAGCAGCTTTCAGAAGTATCGGCCTTTGTTGACCAGTACCGCCAGCATTGGGAAAGTAAGTTAGACGCATTAGAAACCTATTTAGATAAACTAAAAAAAGAACGAAATGGGAAATAACAGCAATACAAAAGACAGGGAGCTCAGGATCGCAAGAACTTTGAATGCTCCCGTGGAACTGGTTTGGGAAGTGTGGACCAACCCAGAACATATTGCCAACTGGTGGGGGCCAAACGGCTTTACCAATACCATCAGCAAGATGGAAGTAAGGCCGGGCGGCGAATGGGACTTGATTATGCATGGCCCCGATGGCACCGATTATATCAGCAAGAGCGTATTTGAAGAAGTTATACATCTAAAGAAAATTGTTTACCGCCACCCGTCGTGGCCCAGCTTTACTGCAACCGTTGAATTTGAGGCGCGGGGAGAACAAACCCATATCAGCTGGCATATGCTTTTTGAAACCGCAGAACAGTTTATCGAAGTGGTGAAAAAACATGGCGCCGATGAAGGATTGAAGCAAAATCTAATCAAGCTTGAAGCTTACCTCGCTGCACAAAAAGGATGAGGAATACAGATATGAAAACGACAAAAAACTCCTTTTGATCTGATCATAATTATGGCAATTACAATAGTAAAAGCCCAAAGAATATGCAACTATGCCGATGTAAACGGCATAAAATGTATTACACAATACATGGCTCGGGGTAGCCCGCTAATGCTTTACAGGGGTTCAACCATTTATTGGGAAACGGCGGCTTGCAGGAAATACTGAATTTAAAGCTGGCGGGTACTAAAATTTTCAACTCCGGCTGTGTAGCACTTCATTATCAAAACAATAAAAATAAAACTATATGAGAAAAATAATTTCATTTATGCATATCTCGCTTGACGGTTTTGTAGCAGGGCCAAACGGCGAGATGAACTGGATTAAAGTTGATGAAGAAATCTTTGACTATATCGGTAAGCGGATTGGAGATACCGATACCGCATTATACGGACGGGCAACTTATGAAATGATGGAAAATTACTGGCCCACCGCGGGAGACAAGCCTGGCGCCGGCAAACACGATATAAAACATTCAAAGTGGTATAACAAAGCTCATAAAGTTGTTTTATCAAAAACAATGAAAGACGCGAATTTGACGAATACCACCATTATCAGTGAGGACCTTGCCGACAACATTAATGAACTCAAACAACAGGCAAGTGGCGAAATTTTGCTTTTTGGGAGCCCGAAATCAACGCATGCACTTATTCAAGAGAACTTAATTGACGGATACTGGCTATTCGTAAACCCAATTATTCTTGGACAAGGCATACCATTGTTTGCAGACATCAAAAGCAAAACAAAACTCAAGCTATTAACTACCCGGCAATTTACCAGCGGGGTAGTTGAACTGAATTACACCATTGACAGATAAATAATAACGAAATCAAGGAGTAATTTTTATCGGACTTTTCAAAGCATGAGCACCGTAAAAAAGGCCGTATGATGAAATTCTTCAAAGAGATAAAGCTATTTTAGATGTGTTTGGCTTAAGGATGTCCACTTTTTCGTCGTCGCAGGGTCTCTCGCAGATTTAAGTTTACCATAAAACACGTAACAATTAGAATGAATTTTTTCCTGTCATCCGGGGAGCTTCGGGCGAAACCGGGCAAAACTATGGTGGCCTTGTGCGGCTGCAGCCGGCGAGCGAGCCTGACCGCGTGAAAGTGCTGAAAGCAATCAAACAATATCTTAAGCCGGATCAAAAAGTTTTTATTGGTGTGATTGATGTGATCAACCCTGTAGTAGAAACTAAAGAAACCGTGAGAAACCGGGTGATGGAAGCAGCTGAATTCATTCCGCTGTCGCAATTAGGCGCTACCGATGACTGCGGCTTCTCTCCTTTCTGCGATGATGTATCAACTAAGCGTGATACCGCTTTGGCCAAGATCAAAGCAAGGGTTGAAGGGACTAAGCCCGCCGAAGAGGAATTATTTAACTAACAAAATTTCGTCCTCGCAGGGTCTGTGGCAGATTCATATTTACCCATTAATAAGGCAAAAGTGACTCTCGTCAGTTTTTAAGTGGTGGCGTGCAGGTAATTTCGGAGAATAATTTGAAATTGCCATGCCCCATACTTTTCACATTCCTGTTTTAGGATTAGGTTATTCCATTGATACGCCCCTTAAAGTTGCCCGTTTTGGTATCTCATCGGTGCTTTCCATTGTTGATGATGACCTGGTAGAACGGATGCGCGAATATTATACGTATTTGAATGAAGAGAAATTCTCGCCAATAGCTAAAACAACACACGATTATCGCGCGAAGCGCATAACCGCTTATTTAAACCTGGTGGAAAAACTGGCCACCCAACAATTTAAAGCGCTGCGCAATGAACCATTTACAGCAGGTAATGATATTTGCCGCTATTTTGAAATGTTGCCGGATAACTCCCGGTTAAAGCAAGGCTATGACCTGATGATGGAATATCCCGATGACGAAGACAGGGCCATTTTTGAAGATATCCTTCGCCGCGAGATGACGATGGGCGCTATTGACGTGAACATTATGGCCAAAGTTGACAAACTGAATTTTGATGCCGACGGCGTGAGCAAAGGCGATGAATACTCGGATGCTTTAGCGGGTTTGAGGGGTTTCGCCAACAGTACGCTGCGGTCGTCTGTGGTATTGTCGGCAGGGATGAACCCCCGGCTTTACAGTTACATCGAGCGGTTCAATGATTTTTACCCGGATGAAAACGGCGAGCTTAAAAAGAAGATCATTTTAAAGGTAAGCGATTTTCGGTCTGCATTTATACAGGCGAAATTTCTGGCGAAAAAGGGACTCTGGGTATCAGAATTCAGGGTTGAGTCCGGGTTGAATTGCGGAGGCCATGCATTTGCCACCGAAGGCTATTTATTGGGTCCTATATTGGAGGAGTTTAAGTTAAAAAGGCATGACATGTATCAAGAATTGTTAATGTCGTACCAGCTGGCGCTGTTTACAAAGGGCCATAAAAAAGAACTAAACCCAGCGCAGCGGTTAACCGCGCAGGGCGGCATCGGCGCCGCTGATGAAAACCGCTTTTTCATGAACTATTACGGGTTGGACGGAACGGGCTGGGGCAGCCCGTTCCTGTTGGTACCCGAAGCAACAAACGTTGACGAGGCCTCGTTGCAGCAACTGACCAAAGCAGGCGGGGAGGATTTTTACCTCAGCAACGCCTCACCCCTGGGAATTTTATTCAATAACTTTAAAAATAGCTCCATTGATCTGCAGCGCTTGAGCCGCCTGGAAAAAGGGAGGCCCGGCAGTCCGTGCACCAAGAAGTATTTATGCTCAAACACCGAGTTCACCGATAAGCCGATTTGTACGGCGTCAAGGGAGTACCAAAACCTGAAGATCAAACAATTGACCGCTTCCGGTTTGCCGCAGGAGGAATATGAGCGCCAATATGAAAGCATTACGGAAAAAGTTTGCCTTTGCGAAGGCCTATGTTCATCGGTATATATAAAACTTGGCATCAGCAAGCCGAAAGAAAACAAGGCCATCGCCATTTGCCCTGGCCCCAACCTGTCGTATTTCGACAGGATATATTCGCTTGACGAAATGGTAAAGCATATTTATGGAAGCATTGATTTGTTACGAAACGTAAAACGTCCGCACATATTTATCAAAGAATTGAGCCTGTATATCGATTACCTGAAAACGGATTTGCAAAACCATTTGAAAGATTTGAATGATAAAAAGAAGAGAAGCCTGGCCAATTTTAAATTGCAACTGCTGAGCGGGATTGATTATTACAAACAACTGATCAGCGACCTTCCCGATCAAACGCCTGAGTTTATACAGAAATGGTTCACCGATCTTACAGCCGCTGAAAACGATTTGAATCTTATCGGGATATAAGAAATTACCGGGATAAAGCTGCGTCGTCACAGGGTTTCTCGCGGAGGGCCCTGCGCTGCGTTTTAGGGCATCTGCAACGTCAGGGATCCTAACGCAATGTCTCCTCCGGCAGATGCTACTAAGACGAAACCACACCACCCCAACCTAAAATTCGGCAAACAGTAAAACAATCATCAACAAACCCCAAGCCCAGCCAGTACCGGACAAACTCCCGCTTGTCACCTTAGCCTACCTCCTTTGTCACGCACGCACCCCAGGCGGCAAGATCAGGTTACCGATATTTGTGCTGTAACAAATCAAAATTCTAAAATAAAACCAAGGGAGGAGAAAAACATGAGAAAGATTATCGTTTTAACGTTTATCTCATTAGATGGGGTAATGCAGGCGCCCGGCGGACCGGAAGAAGATACATCAGGCGGTTTTAAATATGGCGGCTGGTCGGCGCCTTTTGCTGACGAGGCTTCGGGTAAAGCCATGCAAAAACAGATGGAAGCTACAGACATCCTTTTAGGCCGGAAGACCTTTGAGATTTTTGCCGGCTACTGGCCTCAGCATGCCGACTATTGGCCGGGCATCAACGAGGTTAAAAAATACGTGCTGTCCAACACAATCGATAAATCCGACCCGATAGCTATCGGGTGGCAAAATTGCGAGTTCCTTACGAGTGTGGAGGATATCAAAAAGCTTAAAAATTCGGAAGGCGCCGACATTAAAGTTTGGGGCAGCGGAGAACTGGTAAAGCTTTTGCTGAAACATGACTTGGCAGATGAGCTGTGGCTAAAAATTTACCCGGTGCTGCTGGGCAAAGGGAAAACTATATACAGCGGCGACACCATCCCCGCGGCATTTAAATTAACCGAAAGCACGGTGACGCCCAGCGGCGTTATTTTCGCCAACTACGCACGCAATGGCGAAGTGAAGACGGGGTCGTTTGGTGACTAACATAATTTGAGCATCCGGGAACAGAATTATTTCATCCGGGCAAGGCGCCCGGTAACAGGTAAAATGATAAGCGGCGGTTATGTAATTTGTCAATAGAAGCTATGTGCTTTATAGGTAGAAGCTATGTATTTTGTAAGCAGCCGGGATGGGTTTTCACAAGAAGGCGATGCCAAAAAACACAATTAGCTGATTATCAATACATCTAACGTTTTACACCGTGTTATTCGGTATAGCCTATTTAGGTGAAAGCAGGCTGACTTCTTGCGCCCAAATCAATAAAAAAAGGCGACCCGTACCGGGCCGCCTTTATAAAATTATCTTCGCGGCAGAAATTACTTCAAGTCAAACCGGTCAAGGTTCATCACTTTGGCCCAGGCTGCCACAAAATCGTTTACAAACTTCTCTCCGGAATCCGCGCAGGCGTACACCTCGGCTATTGCCCTCAGCTCGGAGTTGGAGCCAAAGATCAGGTCAACGCGTGTACCGGTCCATTTGATCTCGCCACTTGCCCGGTCAGAACCGGCAAATATTTTTCCGGCATCCGAGGTGGCCGTCCAGGTGGTGGCCAGGTCAAGCAGGTTCACAAAAAAGTCGTTGGTGAGCGTCTCCGGGCGTTTGGTGAATACACCATGCTGTGAATGATCAAAGTTGGTATTCAGCACGCGCATACCGCCAACTAAAACAGTCAGTTCAGGCGCGGTCAGCGTCAGCAATTGGGCCTTGTCTATCAGCATTTCTTCAGCAGAGGAAGTACGCGCCGCATTAAAGTAATTGCGGAACCCGTCGGCAGCTGGTTCAAGCACCGCGAATGATTCCACATCAGTTTGCTCCTGCGATGCGTCGGTCCGCCCCGGCGAAAAAGGAACTTTTACATCATAACCGGCATTCTTTGCGGCCTGCTCAACAGCTGCGTTTCCGGCCAACACGATCAGGTCTGCCAGGGATACCCGTTTGCCCCCTGTTTGGGCGTTGTTGAACTCCGATTGGATACCCTCAAGCGTTTGTAAAACCTTTGCCAATTGTTCGGGATCGTTCACTTCCCAATCTTTTTGCGGCGCGAGCCGGATACGAGCCCCGTTTGCTCCTCCGCGTTTATCTGATCCTCGGAAGGTCGACGCCGATGCCCACGCCGTTGATACCAGTTGTGAAACCGATAGGCCGGAAGCAAGTATCTTGCCCTTCAGCGCAGCGATGTCCTCATCAGTGATCAGTGCATATGTAATGGCCGGAACAGGGTCCTGCCAGATCAGTTCTTCCGCCGGCACTTCAGGGCCCAGGTAACGGGCACGGGGGCCCATATCGCGGTGTGTCAGCTTAAACCAAGCCCTGGCAAAAGCATCAGCAAAATGGTCCGGGTTCTCATAAAAGTATCTCGAGATCTTTTCGTAGGCCGGATCAACACGCAGGGCGATGTCCGTTGTAAGCATCGTTGGTGCATGGCGTTTGGCCGGGTCGTGCGCATCCGGAACGGTATCTGCGCCGGCGCCACCTTTCGGCATCCATTGATTAGCGCCGGCGGGGCTTTTGGTTAATTCCCATTCGAAGCCAAAAAGGTTCTCAAAGTAGTTATTGCTCCATTTGGCCGGTGTGGTGGTCCATGCACCTTCCAGGCCGCTGGTAATGGTATCGCCGGCGTTACCGGTACCGAAGCTGTTCTTCCATCCGAGGCCCTGCTCCTCGATGGTAGCAGCCGCAGGCTCCTTGCTTACGTATTTGCCAGGGTCGGCAGCGCCATGGGTTTTGCCAAAGGTATGTCCTCCGGCAATCAGCGCCACAGTTTCTTCATCGTTCATCGCCATGCGGCCAAATGTTTCGCGGATGTCGCGGGCCGATGCTGCAGGGTCAGGGTTTCCGTTCGGCCCTTCCGGGTTCACGTAGATCAGGCCCATCTGTACAGCCGCCAGGGGATTTTCCAGGTCACGGTCGCCGGTATAGCGGTTGTCGCCCAGCCAGGTATCTTCAGCGCCCCAGTAAACATCCTCAGCGGGTTCCCAAACGTCTGCGCGTCCGCCGCCAAAACCGAAGGTTTTAAATCCCATCGACTCCAGCGCGCAGTTGCCGGTAAGGATCATCAGGTCGGCCCACGAAAGTTTTTTACCGTATTTCTGTTTGACCGGCCACAACAACAAGCGCGCCTTATCCAGGTTAGCATTATCGGGCCAGCTGTTCAACGGTGCAAACCGCTGCAAACCGGCGCCGCCGCCGCCGCGACCATCGGAGATGCGGTAAGTACCCGCACTATGCCAGGCCATCCGGATAAAGAAAGGTCCGTAGTGCCCGTAATCGGCCGGCCACCAGTCCTGCGAGTTGGTCATTAAGTCAAAGATGTCCTGTTTTACTGCAGCCAGGTCCAGGCTTTTAAATTCCTTAGCATAATTAAATGCCTCACCCATCGGGTCGGAAAGGGAAGAGTTTTGACGGAGGATATTCAACTTTAATTGATTAGGCCACCAATCGCGGTTCCGGGTGCCGCTGCCGGCACTTTTTTTCAGCGCTCCACCTAAAAACGGACACTTTGCAGCATCGTTGGGGGTAGGGCCTTCAGATATCATATTTGCCATAGTATAGTTAATTGTTTTTGAGCGTCAAATTTAGGATAATATCCGCCAATCCGATAGTTCAATTCTCAATATTGAGCTTTTCAGTTTGGCATTTGGGCGGCGTTAGAAAAAAGGCCCCCAATTAATTTTACCCAAAACAAATGTAGTGCTTGCATAATGCTTTAAAATGTCTTGAGTCACTTTTTACATCCAAATTATTTGTATTGCTAAAAACCAACCAAATATTTTTTGGCAACAAATAGGCTCGTGGCAGCTAAAGCGCTGCGACTGCCACAATCAAAAAAATAGTCAAACACGATTTAAAAGAGGGCTGACGGTGCAGGCATACCCATTAATACTAGATCAAACATTGGAGTGTTCGTATTCACGCAGGGAGATGCCAATTTCGCCTGTGCCTGAAATCTAACTTTTTAAGCTTAAATTGCAGATTGGTAGATAAACCAATAGCCCGGCCTTATGAGAAAGACTGCTATCCTGTTTCTGCTATCTTTTTCCTCTTTTTGTACTTTATTTGGCCAAAATGCGGTTTTGCATATCGCACTTTCCCATGGTAAAGCCACTAGTTGCCATGCGTATATGCCAAGTCAGCCAAAACACATCTTATTCGACATTCCTTTAGATGTCAGCCGTACGGGCAGTTGTACGTTTAGGTTAGCCAGGCCCGAATTTGTGCAGTTATCGGTTTATGACGTTGACAATTCGATCCCTAAATATTTTAACTATCTGCTATACGTATCTCCCGGCGACAACCTCCAACTAAAAGCCGACCTTAAAAAACCGGGTTTTGAATTGCAAGTATCCGGTAGGGGCAGCAATAATAACCAGCCGCTGCTATCGGCTATGGAATATGAAGACCTTCACAGCTTTAATAAAGACACACTGCCGTACAGGGTAATCAATGCGGTTAATGCGGCCCAAAAAAACAGGCAAAACAAATTCAACCGGTATATTAGGTTGTACAAACCATCGGCATCATACATTAGAGATTGGAAAATCAGTTTGCGCTACTACGCAACTGCATTATATTATTACTTTAAAGAAAGCAATAAGCTTGCTGTATGGCCAGCGTATTACCGCAACTATGGCCAGTGGCAAAAAATTACCGACAGCCTGTTTAGCGTAGCCAAACTCAATAATGATTCAGCCTTGGGCAGTTTTCATTATTCGAGCCTGGTGAGCAATTTTTTGAACTTTGAAAAAGGAGATTTAGCAGATGAAGAATACCTTCATCCAGAGGCGTTTTACCGGGAATGGTACCAGGCGGACACAGTCGAGGGGAAGAAGCAATTCAGCGCTGATCGTATAAACCTCGTGCAGGAAAAGATCATCAACCGTTATTTTACGGGGAAAACTGAGGAATATTTGTATGCGGTGCTACTGGCCGGAGGGGTTGGCACAAGCAATCCAACAAACATACCTGAGATTTTCGATCGTTTTAAGCAGAAATATCCCCATAGTAAGTATATTGAACAATTTAGTCAACCCGTCGATAGCGTTATTACCAGGGGAAAATATACGCTAAATGACCGCATGGTGCTTATGCCGGGCAATGGAACAAACTTAAATTCACTGGATGAAGTACTGGCGGCCTTGAAAGGTAAAACGGTATTGGTAGATATGTGGGGCACCTGGTGTGGGCCGTGCCGGGAAGAAATAGAAAAAAACAGCGTCGCAATAAGGGCGCATTTTAAAGAAAAAGCCCTGAATTACTTATATATAGCAAATAACGATATGGGTAATGAGCGACAATGGAAGAAGCTGATAGCCTATCTGAACCTGGAGGGTACGCACCTGCTGGCCAATAGCAGACTGACTGACGATATCATGACAAAGATAAAAGGACAAGGTTACCCTACTTTATTCATCATCAAAAAAGATGGAACTTTTGAACTGTCGAAAACACAATACCCAATGAACCGGGAGGTTTTATATAAACAACTGCAAGTAGATTTGGCGCAGTGAGCCCAGCGTTAGCGGCAGCAACATACAGGTCGATTTAAAAAGCTGCCGCCAATTAACAACCCGGATATTTATCCCTTAAAAATATCCCCGCTCAAATGTTTAAAAGCCTCCATCGCCCCTAAATATTCGCAAGTACGTGCGCCGGCTTTGTTGGCATTGGCTATCACACCAACCCATTCATCTGCTGACATATTTTTTATTTGCGAAAGCTTTTTGTCGCTTAACTGGTATAAAACAGCGCCGACAAACGCGTCCCCGGCGCCGGTAGTGTCAACCGGTTTTACGGGAATGCTCGGTATCATACGGGTTTCGCCGTTGATGCCCAATAAGGTGCCGGCTTTTCCGAGGGTGATGGCAAATAAGGCGTTTGTTTTTTCCAGGAAAACACCTGTTGCTTCTTCGAGGGTAGGTTTACCGGTAAGCAACATCGCTTCCTCATCACTCACCTTAAAAAAGTGGCAGTTTTGCAGGAAATTCCACGATTGGTCGATGAACGATTGCGTATTTTCCCGGAACAATAAATGCCTGTAATTAGGATCGAAACTGATGAACAGTTCGTTTTGCAGCGATCGCGCCAGCAAACCGGAATATGCCCCCTGCAACGGGCCTGGCAGGAAGCCCGTAGCCGATCCGAAATGTACAATAGAAAACTCCGACAGGTCGATGCCGTTTATGTCACTTTCACTCAATTGGCCATCCGCGCCGCGGTTAAAATAAAAATCGCGTTCGCCGCTTTCCATCAATGACACAAAAGCAAGCGTTGTAAAATGATCCTTGTCCTGCAGGATCCAGCGCGTCGAAACGCCGAACGATTCCATCACATCGGTGAGATGCTTGCCAAAAGGGTCGGCGCCAACTTTGGCGGCAAGCTCGACGGAACCGCCCAGTGCGGCAATTGCTGCCGCCACATTGGTTGGCGCTCCTCCGGGTTTCTTTAAAAAGTTTTGCCCGTTTGCCAGCGACGAGCCTTTATCGGTGCAGATCATATCGATCAGCGCCTCACCTATGCACAATATTTTGTTCACGAATGTAATTTGTTAATGTCCGGTCGGCTACTATTTGATCACAGTTAAAAATGTGAAAAACAACCGGACTTCGCGAATTTATTGTTTTTAAAGGGGATTAAAAGCATCGTGTCACTTTTTCGTTACATCATGTTGCTTTTTAAAAATTTAATCATTCAAAGGAAACAATTGCCGGCGCGTTCCCGTAAAACCACCCATATTGCTAAACCCCTTTATGGAACGTAAATATCTGTTTGGAATTGATGACGGTGGGCGAACCGCCGGGATGGTTAGTTATTTTTTTGTTATCGGATGGTCTATCGGGTTTTTTGGCTTCCATCAGCCTAACAAGAATACCCTGAGCGCTTTTCACCTCAGGCAAACGCTTTGCCTTTATCTCACTTACCTGCTCTTTTGGTTCGGCCTGTCAATGGTACCGGCCACGTTGGTTCAGCACAGTATCCTGTTTAATATCGACACCTTTAAAGTGGCGATCACAATAGGTTTCCTGGGCATGTGGATATACGGATTAAACGCCGCGACCAACGCAGAAGAGAAGCCAATACCGGTTATTGGTCCGGCAGCCCAGCACATCTTTGCGTTTATAAAGGAAGGCCAGTAAGGCCCTGTTATACGCCCTTTCCCCCAATAAAAATATTTTAAGCTCATACTTTTTGGACAACAAAAGGCATGAGCTTTTTTTATTTGCTGCAGCGCGCTTTGTACAACGCCGGCTTATTCAACTCCATAATATTTATAGGCGTTGTACACAATTGGTATACCAAATACTACCCCAAACACCACCCATCCGATATACTCATTAGCCAGGCTAAACGCGCCCCGCGGCAGCGTGGTTAAGCGTAAGATGAGCTGGCCCATTACAACGTTTACAAAAACAGCGTACAGCATGCCAACCACGTACTTATTAAAGGCTAAAAACTTCAGCTTCGGGAAGATCATAAAGAAAAACAGCGTAAAGGAAAAGGCGATAAAATATTGAAAAAATAAACCCAAAAAGCCTGCAGGGGTGCCGCCATTTATGGCAGCCGGCAAGCCCAGCGCGCCGCCGGCAATATAGTTAAACATTTTTTCGGGGAATTTACCCGATTGTAAATAAACAGAAATAAAGGCTGAAACAATATCGGTTGTGCCGACAAACAGCCCCGTTAAAAGCACGGTTTTGAAGAACTTGTTCATGTTAATTTTTTTAGGATTTAAGATTAAATTTGCTAACGACGTATTTCTATTTCGCCGTTGGCAAACATAGGTCGGGTAAATTCAAATTCATGTTCAAAAGCCATTCAATCAAGTTCAAAAGGCAGGCAAAAGCAGGCAGCGAGCATGCCCTGGTAAACGTTTGCATGGCTGAGCTTTGCAAAAAGGCTGGCCTTGCCGGTTCGAAAGATTTGGTGCAAAGGGATTTGATGTTCTTGTCCGGACGAATCGAAACGCAAACGGGTGTTTTGATCAGCTTGTCCACCATCAAGCGGCTTTTGAACGGGCAGTTTTCGCGCTTGCCGCAAATAGCAACGCTTGACGCGATCGCAGTTACCGCCGGCTATAACAGCTGGCAGCATTTTAAAGGCTGTAAACGCGCCGGGGCGTTGCACAACGGGAATGGCGAAGCGGACAAAGTGGACGGCGCCGCAGCCGGCAAGCCGGGTAATTTAAAAGCCAGAGCACTCTTTTCCGGGGTATTCCTCGTCATCATTGCCGTTGCGTTTTGGTCGGTGATGACAACCGGAAAATCCGGGCTGGGAGATATTGAGAAAGCAAAGTTTTCGGTAAAAAAAGTTACAGGCAATGATATTCCAAATACAGTTGTTTTCAGTTATAATATCGATACGGTGCGGGCCGACAGTTTCTTCATACAGCAATCATGGGATAAAAGCAGGCGTGTCAGGATTTACAAGCACAATTATACGCTGACCGATATTTATTACGAGCCCGGATACCACACCGCGAAATTAATAGCGAACGACAAAATCATCAAAACCGTTGATGTGAGCATACCCACCAACCGGTGGTTTTACTATGCCAAAGAAAGTATCGCCAAAGGGCAGCCAAAATATATTTTGCCGGCTAATGGTTCGGGGAACGGTTTATTAAAACTAACAGCGGACGACCTGCTGAAAAACAAAATCGATATCCAAAAGGAAAATGCCTTTTTTAATGTCTATTTCCCATCCCGCATCGAAAACAGCAGCGATAACTTTGTATTGAAGTTCAGGATAAAAGTTGATGTATTGAAAGATGATCCCTGCCCTTATTTCGCAACCGAAGTTTTTTGTCAGCGGTATTTTATGTTTTTTACCAGCACGCTAAAAGGCTGCGCCAGCGAGCTGTTCAGCCAGTTTGGCGAAAATGTGCTAAACGGCAAAACGAGCGATCTGTCAGCGTTTGGCAGCGATGTAACAAATTGGCAAACAGTGGAATTTAAGGCGATCAAGAAAAATGTCACTATCAGCATAAACAATGTAAAAGTATTCTCTTCAGGCTACCGCAACTCATGCGGACTGATCACAGGACTTGGCCTGATTTCAAACGGCCTGTGCGAGGTAGATTCCCTTGATTTTAAAACGATAGCAGGCAAGGATATCTATCACTCGGACTTTGATCCTAAAAACGGGTTAAGCCATTAAGTTTGCCGTTTTCTCCCCTTCGCCATCATGTGCGGGCTAAAGCACAAAAGCTCCGGATTTTGCTCGGTGGCTTTCAGCAAATTCATCATCGCCTCTTTTTTTTCGGGATTTGACCGCGTTTCAAAGTATTTGCTGTCCAGCCAAACCATCCCCTCCACGGCAAACATATCTGCATCGGTAAATCCCGCTTCTGCAATCTCGTCCAATAATTCAGCAGGTTTATGAAAAAAGGCTTCCGGCAAAATACCCGGCCAGGCGGCCGGCGGGTTATGCAGGCCCGTGTTAAGTTCGTCCAGGCACATGGCGTAAAACTGCTTGTCGTGGATCATGCCGTTGAGCAGGCCGGTTAATGTTGATACCGAATGATTAATGGCAAAGCCCAGCATTGCCCCGCCAGGCTTTAATACACGACAGGCTTCCTTCAGGGCTGCAACCCTGTCGCTGCGCCGCTGCAAATGATAAAGCGGGCCGTGTTCAATTACCAGGTCGGCGCTGTTATCCGAAAACGGGAGTATTCTCGCCTCGCCCAATGCGGCTTTAAATGGCCGTTTAAGTTTTGCTGCCCGTTTTTCCGCCTGTTGTATGTGTTTTTTTATTGGGTCTATGAGGTGTACAGTGTACCCTTTTCCGGTCAGCCATTCCGCATAAATGCCAGGGCCGCCGCCTACATCGATAATAAACCCGTTGTCGGCAGGCAAAAACCGGCTGATCAATTCCTTATTCCGCTCAAACTCAAGCGGGCCCAGTCCGTAACTGAGCCGTTGTTCCTCTGCCGCCGAGCCATAAAAACGATCTATATTTTCACTGATTAATTTTTCTTTGTCCATTTTTTAACTTTTGGTTAAAAATATAAAACATTGGTTTGTTTTTTGTTGTGTCGATTATGATTTGATTGCTGTTAATCGCTTAAGACGTATTCAGGTTGAAACTAATAAATTTTAGCCGGTAACCCCTGCGCAGCCCGATAAAGTTTTAAGCGATTTATCTATTAAGAAACTTTTACTTACTATGGAAAACAATAACCCTTTCGGAATTCAGGACGATGGAAAAACAGCAGGCTTGCTAAGCTATTTCTTTGTATTGGGCTGGTCCATGGCCTATTTTGCATTTCATCAATATGATAAAAATCAGCTGAGCAGCTTTCACCTGCGCCAAACTTTATTTTTATACCTGGTTTATTTGTTCACCCGGTTCGGCATCCCCTTAGTTTTCGGAGCGATAGGACTGCCGGTGGCATTGTTTTCGACTTTCTATTTTACAATACCGGTAAATGCGCTGTTCATTGTGCTGTGGACTATCGGGGTGCGCGGCGCCATGAACGGCGAAGAAACACCGATACCCATTTTTGGTGAACCCGCGCAGCGGATATTTGCAAAATTGTTCTAACACTAAATGCGTATTTTTTGCGGCAGATGGTTTATTTTTTAACCGCCGGTAAAATATATTACATGCTGATATTCAGATAATTGCTTTAAAATAGATATATTACTATAAGGGTGATTTTAATGTGACAATATTGTTTTTTCGTTTTATTCCATTTAACTTTAAGAGACAATTTACAACCAAAAAATCTTAAATTTATGGAACCTTTAGTAAACGAAGAAAGCGGCAAAACCGTCGGTATTATTAGTTATCTAACGATCATCGGGTGGCTGATCGCTTATTTTGGGATGCATCAAAACAACAAAACCGCCCAGGGGAGCTACCAGCTGCGTCAAACATTGCTATTGCATATCGTCTCATTCGTGGTATGGATCGTCTTTGATTTTGTGATACGTGCCTTGCTGTTTACCAGCCTCGGCTTCCTTGCCATCGCTTCGCTGATCAATTTTGTATTGTGGGCGGGTTTCCTGGTACTATGGATCATCGGCCTGATCGGCGCCATTAATGGCGAAAAAAAGCCGATCCCCCTTATCGGCGACAGGGCCCAATCCATGTTTTCGGGAATATAGTAATTAAAAGTTCATGGTTAATAGTTCATAGTTCATGGCAGAAGAGAAAGTCTTTGGCTACCATGTATAACTATGGACTATCGACCATGGACTATGAACCATCAACTAATAAACTTCCTCACAGCAACAACGCATCTACATAATGCGCATGTACGATATCGTCGCAGGGCGACCAGGAAAAAACGGTAAACCGGCCGTCCTGTGATGAAACCAGCGCGATGCTGTCGTGTTGATTATATACAAATTGCGCCGCTGACAGGTGCCGGGTGCCTCCTAATTGCGACGGCTGGATAATTGTGCCGATGTTACCTATCACAGGTTCTGTTATCAGTACCTGGCCAACCGGAACTCCGTTGGATGATAATGCGATCTTCGCGCCAAAGGCCAGTAACTCAAACCGGTCGTTGATAATGGTTGCGCCGTCAACGGCCGTCAGTCCTGCAATGTGCTCAACGGCACGGTTCACATCTTCCTGCCATAAGGCGAGGTTCTCTTCCCTGACGTCCTGTTCGATCAATAACCTCAGCTCGTCAAATGCGGGGGTAACCGGGTAAGTGATAGGATGAATGATAGAATCCCGCCAGGCATCGCTATCGGCCGGAACCACCAGCAGCGAACCGCCGTGCCCGTGCGCCCGCATAGAGGCAGCCAGTTGTACCAGCACATTTACCGAATCGTTCCACCCTGAAGGTGAATTGTAGTCGAGCAATGAAGTGAGCATCGCCGGGCAATCGGGCAGACTTTTGCTTTCCTCGTCAACAAGCTTTATCTCGTCGCCTTTCAATACCGCAACATTAATAAACTTGCCGAAGCCATTGATACGCCGGTGTTTCACCACCAGCAACCCGGGTTCGATCACTTCCAGCACCAGGCAACCATCCGGGATAATGCGCGTGGTGCCCCAAACGTACAGTTGGCCATCGGCGTCCCATACACCTAAATGTATCCCCGAACGCTCCACGGCGGGGGCCAGTTTGGTAAGTACGTAAGGTGTAAGCACTATCGGTTCTTCAAAAACCAACGGCTGACCAGCTAATACTGGTGGCAGGTATGCCAGCGATATTTTGGGCGATCTGCCTTCCTCCTTGCGAAGGCTGGCCCAAAACGCAACGTCGATCAGGGCGCTGATCACCTTAACAGATGGGGCCGGTGCCAGGTCTTTTTCGCCCTGGCGGGCAGCTGTTTCCAGTAGCCGTTCAAAGTGGCGTTCAATAACCGGCGCCGATGTGGCCGCCGCCTGGTAGGCTGATCTGTAGGTCATAAGCTAAAGCTGGATGGTGATGTCGCCGCTAAAATACCTTTATTACGGATTGATAAAACAGAATAGCGGAAGTATTACAAAAGGATTACCGGGCAAAGCACAGTCAGAAACGGGAATGCGTTAATTAAAAGCTTTTTTTGATAAAACGCCACCATGCGGCAAACCAATAGTTTCAGCCGCCAAGCAAACCGAAACATTGATTGGCTATCTCCAGTTCTTCATTAGTGGGAATGACCAGTATACGAACTCTTGAATCCGTCGCTCCAATATCCCGGCTCTCACCTGAGCTCGCGGTGTTTTTTGACCGATCAGGTTTCAATCCAAGGTAATCCATGTCGTGGCAAACCATTTCGCGGACGAGGCTGTCGTTTTCACCGATTCCCGCGGTGAATACAATGGCGTCCAGCCCGTTCAATGCCGCGGCGTACGAGCCGATATATTTTTTGATCCGGTAGGCAAACATTTCGAGGGCCAGTATAGCATTAGCATCACCTTTGTCATAAAGTTTACGAATGTCGCGCATATCGCTAAAGCCGGTCAGCCCGGTCATGCCGCTCTCTTTGTTTAACAGGACGTTAACGGCGTCAGCCGTGTACCCAAGGTCCGACATTAGATAAGTCACTACCGAAGGATCGAGCGCACCAGAGCGTGTACCCATGATAAGCCCGTCCAGCGGGGTTAGCCCCATACTGGTGTCAATACATTTGCCCGCTTTTACTGCCGCCATGCTACACCCATTTCCCAGGTGAATAGTGATCACGTTTGCGTTGGGGTTATCCAGGTGAGCCAAAGCTTTTGCGGAAACGTATTGATGACTAATACCATGAAAACCATACACCCGTACACCGTTTTCGCTGTAAAAATGATTTGGAATGGCGTAACGAAACGCCTTCTCAGGCAGCGTTTGATGAAAAGCGGTATCAAAAACGGCGACCTGTTTTGCCCGTTTAAAAAGCTTTTCAGCCACCAATATGCCCTGGTAGCTGCCCGGGTTGTGCAAAGGCGCCAGCGTAAACAATTGTTGTATTTCCGTTTTAACGGTTTCGTCAATGATCACAGGCATGGTCATTTTTTCACCGCCGTGAACGATGCGGTGGCCAACTGAATCTATTTCGCCTGGATCATGGATAACGCCGATGCCCGGTTCAGTAAGCAGCTTCGCAGCTTCGAGCATACCCTCCTCATGCCCGGCAATTTTAATTTCCCGGTTAATGACCTGTTCACCACTAACTGAATAAATTTTATGGGTAATAGCCGCACCGGGCATCCCTATCCGTTCGATCAGCCCAACGCAAACCGGCTGTGAGGCCGGCATTTTAAACAACTGGTATTTAATGGAACTGCTGCCGCTGTTAATTACAAGTATGTTCATATCAAGGTACTAAAACTAGCGGCGCGGGCTGGTTAACTTCCTGGCTTTGTATGGCAGTAATGGCTACCGTGTTAAAAATATCTTCTACGGTACAGCCCCGGCTCAAATCGTTAACCGGTTTTCTCAATCCCTGCAGCATAGGGCCTATTGCAAGCGCCCCTGTTTCGCGCTGTACCGCTTTGTAAGTGTTGTTGCCGGTGTTAAGGTCGGGGAAGATCAACACGCTGGCTTGTCCCGCAACAGGCGAGTCGGGCAGTTTTTGTTTACCGATAGCAGGGTCAACCGCTGCGTCGTATTGTATCGGCCCTTCAATTTTAAGGTCAGGGCGTTTTGCTTTCACGATATTGGTAGCCCTGCGCACTTTCTCCACGTCTTCTCCCACACCCGACGCACCCGAAGAGTAGGAAAGCATAGCAACGCGCGGCTCGATACCGAAGTGCTTGCTGGTATCAGCTGATGAAATGGCGATCTCAGCCAACTCTTCTGCTGTTGGGTTCGGGTTTACGGCACAATCGCCGAAAACGGATACCCTGTCCTCCAGACACATAAAAAATACAGACGACACCAATGGTGTTCCCGGTTTAGTTTTGATGAACTGCAGTGCGGGCCGGATGGTGTGCTGGGTGGTATTTACCGCGCCTGAGACCATGCCATCGGCATCGCCTTTGTAAACCATCATCGTACCGAAATAGGATACATCGGTCATCAGGTCGCGCGCCATTTCCAGCGTTACATCTTTGTTTTTACGTAACTCGTAAAGTGTTTCTGCGTAGTTTTCATAATATTCCGAGCCAACCGGCTCAATTATCCTTACGCCCGCCAGTTCTGCGGTAAGACCGAGGCGTTTAATGGAATCGCTGATTTCGGCCCGGTTGCCAAGCAAAATGATGTTTACCACGTGCTGGCCGGTGAGCCTTGCGGCGGCTTTCAATATTCTTTCGTCTTCGCCTTCGGCCAAAACAATGGTTTTCGACTGCCGTTTTGCCCATTTAACCAACTGGTATTGAAACATGTGCCTGGTTATCGCCTCTGAGTGGAAAGTAACGATACTGTTTTCAAGGGCAGACACATCCACAAACTTGTTAAATGTATCGATGGCCAGTTGTATTTTTTTGGGATTGTCAGAAGTGATCTTTGCTTTGATTGCTCCTATCCTGGCGCTGGCCTGAAATGTTCCAAGTTCGACGGAAATAATCGGCACCACGTTGTGCAGCCCTTCGATAAGCCGCATCACCGGCTCTTCAGGCTGAATGCCCGCGGTAAGTATCAGGCCCGCTACCTTTGGGTAGCTCGATGATAAGTTTGCCTGCAGCGAGCCAATAATGATATCCCCGCGGTCGCCCGGGGTGATGATCACCACATTCTGTTTGATATGGTTTAAAAAGTTGGGTAACTGCATCGCACCGGTAACAAAGTTATCTGCCTGGTTGCTCAGGTAATCCTCGCCAAACAGCAGGCGCCCGCCAAGGTTATCGTATATTTCTTTAATGGTCGGATTTTGCAGGCGGTTGTCGGTTGGTATCACAGACAAAATGGTTCCGTCGGGCAATTGCCCGAAAAGCAATTCCGTAACCGATTTAACTTGTTCGGCAGGCACTTTGTTAACGATAATGCCGAGCACCTGTACATCATTATCCTTAAAGTTGTGCAGGAAGTTGAGGCTTTCATTAACGATCTGTGTATTGGTCTTATTCTCGCCCGAAACAACAAGGATAGCGGGACAGCACAGGTTTTTGGCGATCATCAGGTTCAGCTCAAATTCAAAAGCTACCCCTTCGCTGGTAAAGTCACTGCCTTCTAAAACGGTAAAATCAAAATTCTCCTCTATCTTTTTATATTTGTTGATGATGGTGTCGATCATCTCGCCGCGGCTTTCAGTCTCGATGAATTCCAGCGCTTCCTGTCGCGAAAACGCAAAAGTGTCTTCGTATTTTACAGGCAGCTTAAAGTAGTCAAGGATGGTTTGAATATGAACATCCTTCTTTTGTTTCGGGTCGGTATTGATCACCGGTTTAAAAAAGCCGATCTTCTGTGCTTTACATAGCAGCATATTCACCAGCCCGATCGTAATTACCGACTTCCCGCTGCCGGGCTCGGCAGATGCCACAAAAATTGTTTTAGCCATCGTTTAGAAAAATATTTCCCGTCGAAAATTACCGTTTTATTTGCCGGTCCAGACGCAAATTTATGAGTTATGCCTGCTCGTGTCAAAAACCGTAGTTCTAATGTGCTGGCAGGCGCGCAGCACATCCTTCAATCTGCGCTGCAATTGCGAATATTCCTCAACCAGGTCCAGCCCAAAATCTTCGGAGGCATGGGTGATCAAAGGCTGTAAACGGTGCAGATAGTCGGTAATGTCGGTTTTTAATGCCCCATAAGTTTGTGCGACATCCCCGATAGAGGCGAATTCCTCAATCCGAATGGTATCTGACTGCTGCTGCCCTGTAAGTTTTATCAAAAAATCGAGTTCGCTGTCTAAAAAGTCCAGGTCGGCTATCCATTGTTTACTTACCAGGTAAAGTTCCTGCAGTTCGGTATCCAATTCGCTTTCTTCTTTTTTTGTTGTCATGGCTTCAATATTGATTTTCCAAAGCAATGGAAATTATTGCGCCATGGGGTTGACAAGCCTCAAGGTAATAAGTGATCTTAATCAGTTTTTGCCAAAAACTATAAAAGCTGTTGTATAGTCATAAGCCGGTAATTCCATTGATTTAGTTGTAAAATATGACAAGGATCGATCTCATGCATGACCATCGTCATATTTAGCGGAAGTGACAACCATTACGTTTGTACCAGTTAAAGCCCTGTGTTTTACACTCAAAATTGTTTTTATGAAAAAGAGCTCCATTATCGGGATGTTGGTTATTGCGATAGCGATCGCAGTGATCATCAGCACCTATTCAAGCACCAGCACCTATGGCACTTTCGTGGAAGCGGGCCAAAGCAATGCGCAATTACACATTGTTGGCCGGCTCGACAAATCCAAAGGGCTTTTTTATGATGCTGCAAAGGATGCCAATTATTTTTCGTTTTACCTTAAAGATAAAAGCGGGCAGGAGCGCAAAGTGACCTATACCGGTACCAAGCCACAGGATTTTGAAAAATCGGAACAGATCGTCGTTACCGGGCAGATGGAAGGGAACGACTTTCATGCCACCAATATCCTGATGAAATGCCCATCCAAGTATGTCCAGGAAAAGATATAGTCGAAAAATTATCCGTTTGCCGACTCGGCGTAATTTTTAAAATTATCTAAGATAGCCTGCCAGCCACCGCGCTGCATCTCTATGGGGTTTTCATTTTCGGGTTCAAAGTTTTCGGTCACTGTGGTCGCGTCGCTGTTTGAGCTAAATAAAACTTCCACTTTTCTGTTATCGCCTAAGGTATATTTGATGAGCTTGTTTTCAATAACTTCATCATATACTCCGCCGAAGTCGAAACCAAAACTGCCGTCTTTCGCTTCCATCCTGTAACTGAATTTCCCGCCCTTGCGCAAATCGTTCTCTGCTGAAGGGGTGTGCCAATCGGGAGAAGCATTGTTCCAATGAATGATATCTTCAGGGGTGGTCCATAATTTCCAAACTTTTTCAACCGGTGCATTTACAGTGGCCGCCACTGTAATTACAGTATTTGCTGTTGCGTCCATATTTCTTTTGATTTAACAGGTCAAACTTAGCACGAAAATGTAAATGTCGCGGCGTGAAAAAACGCCAACTTAAAGGTGTTTTTATGACAGGCACTGTGGCCGGCAATCAATTAAATGTAAAGCCGAATTGCAGGTTTAACCCGATGGAGCTGGATTGGCTGTTGCCAAAACGGGCCGGTAGCGACATCGCTACAAAATAATTTACATCCTTTGTGCGCAGGTAAACCTGGTTAAATACAGGCGTAAACCCGTAACGGCCATTGGTATCAAAAGCAAGCCGGGTAATAAGGGTAAAACCATGCTTAAAACGGAACATGGTGCCCGGGTCGAACAAAATATCATTCATCTTGCTGGTCCCGGTGGGGCCATTGGTGATTTTAATATTCGGCGTAAACTCATAGCTAAAGCCAAAGTGATCGCTGTAGAGCACATTTACACCGACTGGAAAACCGATTGTAGTAGAAGTGCTGTTGAAATTAAAGCTGGCGCCGTCGGAAACCGTAACCAGCGGCAGGATAAAACTAAGATAGCCAACTGCGCGCGGATAGCCGGGTTTTGCAGATGCCTGCATGGGCGCCGCAGTTGAATCTGCGGGGCGGGCGACTGCCTGCCCCAACGATTTAGACGGCGCCGCCAGGATCATAATGGCAATAGCGGGCAATGTGAGCAACAGGTAACTTTTTTTGGGGAGAAAATGAAAGCTTTTTTTCATGATTTTAAACTTTGAATGAGGGGTTAATTAGGTGGTTAACGGCGTATCGTTATTTCTTTAAAAATATAACGATCGGCAAAAAAATTTAGATTTTCAAATTTTTGGTTTCTTCTGCCAAAAATGCGGCAAAACGTTGCCTTAATTCGCGGTGATAGCTGATCAATTCGCGTGCATCGTCGGTGATCGTTGATCCGCCGCCGTGTTCGCCGCCGGTGCGGGGAATAACCAAAGGTTTTGCAGCTCTTTCATTTAAGGCATTCACCAGTTCCCAGGCCTTTTTGTACGACATCTTCATGGCTTTTGCCGCTTCGCTGATCGACCCGGTTTCGGCGATCCGCTCCAGCAATTCAACAGGGCCCGGTCCAAAAAAGCGTTTCCCGCCCGACTCAAGCCACAAGCTTCCGTTTACCTTTACGGCAGGCTCTTCTTTTAATATATCTCTTATTGATGAGGGCATTTTTTAGCGATCAAGGATACGAAAAAATTCCCGCCTTCGCTAAATCTTCGGCGGGCGAGGCCCGCGAGATAACGGACCTCTTCAGTCACAACACTTTTCAAATTTCGGAGCAGAAGAAAATCCTATGTTAATGCCAGATGCACTATGACGTACCCGAATGTTTTAAGTATTGGGATGGTGTTTGCCCGTTTAGTCTTTTAAAGGATTTATTAAAAGAGGATTTGCTTGTAAATCCAACATCCATTGCAATACCCATAATAGAATAACGGTTAAATGCCGGATCGGCCAGCCTTTTTTTTGCTTCTTCAATCCGGTATTCATTTACCAGTTCGGTGAAGCCTTTACCCAGGCGGTCGTTAATTATTTTGGATAAGATGTGGGGAGTGGTCTTCATTTGTTTTGCCAGGGAAGCAATTCTTACATCCGGGTTCAGAAAAACTTTTTCCTGGTCAAAAAAGTAAGTTAATTTTTTCATTAGTTCAATTTCCGAACCATTTTCCAACGTAATAGAACGGTATCTTTTATCAAAGTGAGGGTTTAATAAACTTGCATCCCTGTAAGCTTGCCATGCAATGATGTAGATCAGCGTGCCCAACAACATCGAGTAAATGAAATTGCCCTTAACCGAATAATAGCCGCTCACCAAAACATATATGGTGATGCCCAGGTACATTAAAACAATCAGGCAAAATACAGCCAGCATCTTTTTAAGCCAATTGATCCGGTCTTTCATTGGGAACATATACAGTTCAGCTGGGTTACGGATGCACTTTAAAATAGCTCTGAAGATCAAAACGAAGTAAATGGCGAACTGTACGAAATAAGCAATAAACCACAGGGAAGACACGAGTGTCATTTTAATGGTCCCATTCATTACTGCATCGATGGTTAACACAATGATCCGGCTGTCCAGGTTTCTGTTCTGCAGATAAATGGTAACGACAGCAATAAAATACGGAAGGCTGTGGAGGAGGTATAGCTTTTTTAATTTAAAGCCGGGGTGCAGGATGGACAAAGTATACCCGTATAATAATGGCCCAAGCAACAACCCCAATCCCCTGAACCAATTGGTTATACCGTGAACCTCCCGGTAAACATATCCGGCTTCGCAAAGGTTGCTAAACTGTATCAAAAGGATCACCGCCAAAAGGGTGGTTAAAATAATCTTTGCATTACTGTTGCTTGCCGGTTTAAGTGAGATAAAAATGATCAGCAGTAGTGACTGTGATAAAAAGGCTGCTAACAGGTACGACCAGATATTTAAATACATAAATATGTCCGAAATTATAAAAGTACACCTTTGTGAAACTCCATGATAATAATTTAGCTGCGCTTGATTAAAAATAATGCGATGAAAAAGTTTACAAGGCTCGCGCTCCTGCTTTTTATTTTATCTGACGGGGTATCAGCACAAACGTTACATAACCTTGATTTTACCCAAACCAGCGACACCTCCAAAACCGGGCTGGCCTACTGGGACCTGTCGTGGGGTGCGAAGGGCACGGTGCGACAGGATGAGTCCGATCACGTTAAATGTTTGCTGATAGAAAATAATAACCTGAATTCGGTGGGGTTTACCGAACAGTCCGTTGCCTATCCGTCTCCAAAATCGACACAAATTATTACCATCCGGGCCAGCATCCGGACTGAAAATGTGGCCGGTAAAGGCGCAGGCTTAAATTTGTGGTTGTTGGATAAAAACGGCAATTCACTGATCAGCATGGATACCGGGGGCGGAAGTGTCTACTCAACAAGCTGGGTCAGGGGGTCGACCGGCTGGAAGAGTTATACAGTTTCGTTGGTTTGCCCAATGGAAACTGCCAGGGTAAAAATTGGAGCCATTCTTTATGGCAAAGGAAAAGCCTGGTATAAAAATTACAAATTTAAAGTTACGTCGATAGCGAACAGGGTGCCCAGCGCCCTGGCAATAAAATATATCACGGCGGCCTGCGATACAATTAAGAAACACTCGGTTGTCCGCGATTCCATCAATATAATACAGATGAGGCGGACCGCTTTGAAGATTGCCGGGCCCGCTAAATCTTATTCCGACTGTTACCTTGCCGTTCAGTACCTGATCGATTGTTTAAGGCCGTATGGCGATGAGCATTCATTTTTGATGACAGCCAAAGAACGTGCTAACTGGGAGACCCAAGGTTCGGAAGTTATTAAAATAACAGACCCTTCCTGTAAAGTCATTAATAATTTCGGTTATATCCTTGTTCCTGCCTTTCATGGGGGAAATCCGAAAACCATACAGGCTTTTGCTGATACCTTGCAAAACGATATCCAAAAGCTGGCAAATGCGGGGATTAAAGGCTGGATCATTGATCTGCGGGGAAATACCGGCGGCAACCAGGACCCAATGATCGCGGGCCTGGGGCCATTATTCACAGGCGTAAAGTTAGGGGCACTTGTTGACGTTGATCATGATTACAGCACCTGGAACTATGACCATGGCCGCTATTATTTCGATCATGATCCACCGGTTATAAAAATGCCCCACCCCATCGAATTGAAGGCCCGGCTGCCCATCGCTGTGCTGACCGATAGCCGCACCGGCAGTTCGGGCGAAATAGTCGCTATATCATTCATCAGCAACCTCAACACCCGGTCGTTCGGGCAACCCACCTGGGGGCTGACAACAGGTAACGGAGGCTTTGATCTGCCGGACGGATCAGTATTACGAATTGCATCGACGCATATGGCGGACAGAAATGGAAAGATTTATTATGGGAGGATAGACCCCGACGTTGTCATTGCAAAAGAAAAAAATGATAAGGCCGACCCCATATTAGATAAAGCATTGGCCTGGCTGCAGGAACAATAACATCGAAAGCGTATCTTGCATAATGAAATCAATACCATGGAGGGCCTGCGGGATTTTGATAGTTTCAGTTTTACTATTTTCTTGTAATAAACCCCGGGGGCAAACTGAGATAAAAAGTGTTGAGTTAGCTAAAATTGTCGCTATTTCCAATTCCGGAACGGCGTTGCATGTCGACAGTTCGTTAAACTGTATATTTTACTTGTTTTACGGAAATCCCGGTTCGGGTAAACCGATGTATTACCAGGGAAAAGCAACTCCGGCGTTTTGGGATACACTAAATAGTAAGTTTGAAAAAATAAAGTACAAAACGCTTGATACAACCGATAAAGCATGGGGCATTGACGGAGAAAGTTATGAATTGATAATACATTGGAAAAACGGGATGAAAAAGATCACAAGGTTCATCCCATCTCAGGCCGACTCCTTGATAAGCGTATTAAATTGGTTGAACAGCAGTTATAAGACTATAGAATTAAAGCAGCGAAAAGCCCCTTTTAAATTTGAAACAACCTATCAAAATCCTCCACCAATCATCTATAAATTTGATAGCGTGAAATTTCCTCCTCCCGAAAAAGGTCAGTTAAAATAAATCCGGGGATACAATCCTAATATTTTTAGCAAAAAGTTGCCAATTCTTCAATAAAATCCGCACATTTGCACATCCGCATATCTGCACATCAAAAACGTGTCAAAAACCAGGTTCGCATATTTCTGTCAAAGCTGTGGCTACGAGTCGGCAAAGTGGCTGGGCAAATGCCCGTCATGCAGCCAGTGGAATACTTTTGCCGAGGAAATTATTGAAAAGGCGAATAACGCTGTCCCTAACTGGAAAGCAGCGTCTACCACTTTGCAGCGATCAAACAAACCTGTTAAAGTAGCGGATATAACTTTTAAGGAGGAGCACCGGCTGCTTACGCCTGACAATGAATTTAACCGGGTGTTGGGCGGCGGAATTGTGGCCGGCTCATTGGTGCTCATTGGCGGCGAGCCGGGTATTGGTAAATCAACGCTGATGCTGCAACTGGCATTGCAAATGCCTGATATAAAAGTGCTGTATGTTTCGGGCGAGGAAAGCGAGCACCAGGTGAAGATGAGGGCGGAAAGGCTAATCCCCCAGCCCGCTAAAGGGGGAGCAGAAGCGGGCTGTTTCATTCTGACTGAAACTTCCACTCAAAATATTTTTAAACAGATAGAAGAACTCGAGCCTGATCTGGTAGTGATCGATTCCATACAAACGCTGCATTCATCCCATATTGAATCAACACCGGGCAGTGTTTCGCAGGTGAGGGAATGTACCGCTGAATTGCTGCGTTTTGCTAAAGAAAGTTCGACGCCGGTTTTTCTAATCGGCCATATCACTAAGGATGGGATGATTGCCGGGCCGAAGATACTGGAGCACATGGTGGATACCGTTTTACAGTTTGAGGGAGACCGGCATCATGTATACCGCATCCTGCGTACTATCAAAAACCGCTTCGGCTCAGCGTCCGAACTGGGGATTTACGAAATGCTGGGCGAAGGCTTGCGCGAGGTATCCAATCCGTCGGAGATCTTATTGTCGCAACGCGATGAATTGCTTAGCGGCATCACCATTTCAACCACCTTAGAAGGCATGAGGCCGATGCTGATCGAAACACAAGCTTTGGTGAGCCCATCGCCTTATGGCACCCCCCAGCGTACCGCAACGGGCTTTGATACCCGCCGTATGAGCATGCTGCTGGCCGTGCTGGAAAAGCGATGCGGGTTTAACCTGGGCGCCAAGGATGTTTTTTTAAACATAACCGGCGGCATACGGGTGGAAGACCCGGCAATCGATCTTGGCCTTGCCGCAGCGATCGTTTCCTCTCACCAGGACATCCCTGTTCCGTTTAAAACCTGCTTTGCGGGCGAGATTGGCCTGTCGGGCGAGATACGCGCCGTTAACCGTGTGGAGCAGCGCATAGCCGAAGCACAAAAATTGGGTTTCGAACAAATATTTATCTCCAAATACAACCTCCCGTCGGGCGGCCAGGATAAAAAAGGGATCGATCTCTCCCGCTATAAGATCGATATAAAAGTAGTTAGCAGCATCGAAGAGGTATTCGAAATGCTTTTTGGTTGATTAACCTCATCTGATCATTTTCGCCTCACCCAAACCCTCTCCAAAGGAGAGGGCTTCGATGCAATTTGTTAATTTTTTTAATTTTTAGCCCCCCTCCAAAGGAGAGGGGCTGGGGTGAGGCGAACACGGCGCTTACATCCAACCCACATTAGAATACATTAGAAATCGAAAATCGAACATCCGAAATCCGAAATTATAGTCATCTTTGATCGTATGACCAATATCTGTTTAGTAGAGGACGAGCAAAAGGTAGCAGCTTTTATTTGCAAAGGGCTGGAAGAGAACGGGTACCAGGTAAAGGAGGCTAAAAACGCAGCGCTTGCAAAGTCGTTACTCCAATCCGCAGATTTTGATCTGCTGATACTGGACGTAATGCTGCCTGATATGAACGGCATCGAGCTTTGCCGCCACATCAGGCACAGCGATAATAAAACCCCCATACTCATGCTATCCGCGCTTGACCAGGTGCAGAACAAAGTATCAGGCCTGAAAGCCGGCGCAGATGACTACCTGGTTAAGCCGTTTCATTTCAGCGAATTGCTTGCACGGATAGAAGCGTTGTTGCGCCGCCAAAACGGCAATGGTGAAGAAGAGGAACATATTTTAACCTTTGAGGACCTGAAGCTGGATACCTGGAGTAATACGGCGGAAAGAGCGGGCACGCAAATTACTTTAACGGCAAAGGAATTCACTTTGCTTGAACTTTTCATGCGTCATCCAAATAAGGTTTTGTCAAGAGAATATATCGCCGAGCAGGTTTGGAAAATCGATTTTGACACGGGCACCAACTTTATTGATGTTTACGTAAATTATTTGCGCAATAAAGTGGAGAAGGGATTTAAAAACAAGCTGATCCATACCGTTATCGGCATGGGATATATCCTGAAAGGCGACAAATAAAAATTCTTTCCATCCCGAAATTTCAAAAGGCCGGATACGATGAAAATAAAGAACAGGCTATCCCTTTATTTCACCACCCTCAGCGCCATCGTGCTGCTAATTGTCGAGGCCGTCGTCTGCATCATATTCAACTCGCTGATCAAATCAGACTTTTACGATCACCTGATGTACCGCGCCAATGTGGCCGCCCAGGTATACCTTGAGGCTGACGAAATCTCGGCCGATTCGCTCAGTCATGTTAAAACACGCTACCTTGAGCCTGTGCCGCACGAAGTGATCCGCTTTTACGATGATAAAAATGCGGCGTCCTTCATAAAAGATAAAAACCAGTTTTGGCCGGCGCCGGTGATCAATATGGTGCGGAAACGGAAACAGGTGAAATTTGCCGAAGGCGAACGGCAGACCGTAGGCATTTACTATAATGATAACCAGGGCAATTTCGTGATCCTTGTTTCGGCCGAAGATATCCAGGGTCGCAAGCGCTGGCGCGACCTGCTGGAAAGTATGTTTATCCTGTTAGTAAGCGTTACGGCCGGCCTTTTTATTGCCAGCCGGTGGTTCGCGCAAAAAGCGCTGGAACCGATAGACAGGGTAATACTGCAAATGCGGCGTGTAAGGGCGGGCACCCTTAATATGCGGGTTGATGAAGGTAAAGGGAAAGACGAAATAAGCGCGCTGGCTCAAAACTTTAACCAGGTAATCGGCAACCTGGAAAATGCTTTTGAACTGCAGCAAACTTTCGTAGTTAATGCATCGCATGAATTGCGTACGCCAATTACCACGATTATAGGCGAAATAGAGATCACGCTGAATAAAATGCGCAGCCATGAAGAATACGAGCAGGTTTTAAATTCAGTGCTTACAGATGCAGAAAGACTGAATGATACCATCACCAGCTTGCTTGAGCTGGCGCAGGTAGATATGAATTATACCCAGCCCGCGCTGAAAGCCGTTGCGGTTGATGAACTGATATGGGAACTGAAGGAATACTGGACCGCAAAAGCAGGCAAGGGAATGTTTAACGTCAATATCCTCCATTTGCCCGAAGATCCCGAAAAGCTGCAGCTCTCCGCCAACAAAATCCTGCTCACCATTGCTTTTAACAATATTATCGGAAACGCATTTAAGTTTTCAGCAAACAGGCCCGTAAAATGCGAATTGAGCGCCGACGAAAAAGGCATCACCGTTGCCATATCCGACCAGGGCGTTGGTATTTTGCCCAATGAATTGGGAAAGATATTCAAATCCTTTTACCGCGGAACAAATGTGAAAGACTATAACGGTACTGGTATCGGTCTTTATGTTACGCAAAAGATCATAGGCTTGTTTAACGGCTCCATTTACGTCGATTCCACGCCAAATTCAGGCACCAGGGTAACCGTTCGGTTTGACCGATAATTTCTAATCCTATTTTAATCTCACTTTAATTCAGCTTTAATACGTCGAATTTACTTTTGCTGCATTAATAAATCATGTTCTATAAAATTGTTAGTGCCTTACTGTTACTGGTAGTTTGTTCTTTTTTTACAGTTCTTTCGTCCGCGGCACAACCCCCTCTGCCTGATACCCTGAAAATAACGGTTAAGGAGGCAGAAGATCAGTTCCTAAAAAACAACCTTCAAATAATTATTCAGCGATTCAATGTTGATAATGCCGGCGCGCAGGTTATCACGGCCCGCCTGTTTGCCAACCCCGACTTTAGCTTTAACAATGGTATACATACCAACGATGTTACGCAGGGACCTGCCTATAAGGACCAGTCGGTCACCCTATCGCAGCTTTTTACCACCGCCGGCAAGCGCAACAAAAACATACAGTTGGCCAGGCTGGGTGTTGAACAGGCGAAGGACCAGCTTTTTGACTTGTTGCGCGCCTTAAAATTTACGCTCAGAAGCGATTTCTATACCCTCTATTTTGACGAGCAATCGGCAAAGGTGTATAACGACGAGATCAACTCGCTGAAAAAAACACTGGCTGTATTTAAGGATCAATACGCGAGAGGTAATGTGGCGCAAAAGGAAGTGCTGCGGATACAATCGCAGTTGTATACGCTACAGGCCGAATACAATAACCTGCAGGTAAGCATTGATACGGTGCAACGTGAATTTAAGATTTTGGTTAAGGCCAAACCAGGTGCAGATGTTCAACCGGTGTACAGCTATGACCTTGCCGGCAAAAGCGTTGTTGAAAATGTGCCTTACCAAACACTGCTCGATTCGGCGTATGTCAATCGTTTCGACCTTAAACTGGCAAAGGCTGCTATTGATTACAGCAATATCAACCTGCAGCTTCAAAAAGCAACAGCTGTGCCTGATTTTTCGCTTTCGCTCAACTATGATAAGTATGGCAGTTATGGAACCAACTTTTTAGGCGCTGGTATTGAATTTAGCCTGCCTTTTTTTAACCGCAACCAGGGCAATATTAAACAGGCCAGGATAGCGATTGACCAAAGCCAGGTACAGCTACAAAGCCAGCAGGATAAAATAGAAAGCGCTGTCGCCACAGATTACAAGGGCGCCTTGCGGTTGGAGAAGCTGTACAACAGTTTTGATCCGCAATTTAAACAGGACTTTAATCACCTGATACAGGAGGTTTTTAAAAACTACGAAAAAAGAAATATCAGCCTGCTGGAGTTCCTTGATTTTTACGATTCGTATAAAACCAATACGCTTCAGTTAAATACCATCGAGCTTAATCGCGTCATATCGCTCGAACAGCTTAATTACGATACGGGGACGCTCTTTTTTAATAATTGATATGCCAGCTAAATGATCAGATGCACTAAATATAAATTACCAATGGCTGCCGCAGTTTTTTTTATGGTGATCGCCGCCATGCAGGGGTGTCACCATAATGATCAACCGGAGAAGGACAATAAATTCCGGATCACTGAGTCATTTTTGAACAGCCTGCTGATTGATACAGTACAGGAAGCAAGCGCATTGTCGCAAATTACCTTAACCGGAAGTATCGCGCCGGACGAGGCTAAAATGGTTAAGATATTCCCGCTGGTGAGCGGGGTAGCAGAAGATGTAAAAGTACAGCTGGGCGATGTGGTGCACAAAGGGCAAACGCTGGCAGTTTTAAAAAGCGCTGAAATGGCAGGTTTTACAAAGGACTACATTTCAGCCGCGGCCGACCTGAGAAATGCCCGCAGAATATTCGAATCGACCCAGGAAATGTACAAAAGCGGGCTCGCTTCGCAAAAGGACCTGGAACAATCCCAGTCAGACTATCAAAAAGCACAGGCCGAAAGCAAGCGCGCCGGCGCCGTTATAGCGATTAATAAAAGTAACGCAAATGGGTACGAATTAAAGTCGCCGCTATCCGGGTTTGTTGTCGAAAAAAACCTGACCAACAATAGCCAGGTGAGGGCCGATAACAGCCAAAACCTGTTTACGGTTGCCGACCTGTCGACCGTGTATGTGCTGGCGAACGTTTACGAGTCAGATATCGCCAAAATACAAACCGGCGACCCTGTGAAAATCACGACCCTATCCTATCCCAACAAGGTTTTTGACGGCAAAATAGACAAGATCGATAATATGCTCGATCCGGATAATAAAGCCATGCATGCGCGTATAAAGATCGGTAATCCGGGCAATTTATTGAAACCAGGCATGTTTGCAAGTATCTCCATTAAGGGAAAATCAGGAGAGGACCTGCCTTTTATCAGTTCAAACACAATCGTATTTGATAATGATAAAAACTATGTGATTGTAGTCGACGGAAAAGAGCACGCGCATATACAGCCGGTCAGGGTAGCGAAAACGGTTGAAGACAGGGCATACATCAGTAATGGTTTAAAGCCGGGTGACCGGGTTGTGGCGTCAAGGCAGGTGTATTTATATGAATCGTTAAAGGACTGAGCTGATTTCGGATGTTCGATTCGGATTTATGAAATAAACACAAACCGAAATAGAAAATCCGAAATCCGAAATAAAAAGCAATCCGAATCCAAAATAAAAAATGAACCGGTTTATAAAAAATATCCTCTCATTCGCCTTACGGAACAGGTTTTTCGTATTTTTTGTTACCACCCTGCTGGCGGTTGCGGGTTATATCAGTTTTAAAACCATCAGTATCGATGCCTTTCCGGATGTAACTAATACCACAGTTGTTATCATTTCGCAATGGCCGGGCCGCAGCGCGGAGGAGGTTGAAAAATTTGTAACCAGGCCCATTGAGCTCGCGATGAACCCGGCTGAAAAAAAAGTTAGCATCAGATCGTCATCCCTGTTCGGCTTGTCAGTGGTTACGCTAACTTTTGATGACGGTGTTGACTATGCCTTTGCCCGTACCCAGGTAAATAACCACATCGGCGATGCTAACCTTCCCGACGGCGTAAACCCGACCATCGAGCCCCCATACGGCCCGACCGGCGAGATATACCGGTTTACTTTGACCAGCAACCGCAGGTCTGTTCGTGATCTAACGACCATTGAAAATTGGATCGTCGACCGTGAAATAAAGGCAGTACCAGGCATAGCCGACCTGAATAGCTTTGGGGGTGAAATAAAAACCTACCAGATTACGGTCGACCCTCAAAAAGCTATTCAGTATAACGTGACGCCGCTGCAGCTTTACGATGCAGTGTCAAAAAGCAACGTAAACGTCGGCGGAGATGTAATTGAGCAGGCCGGCCAGGCGTATGCAGTGCGCGGTATTGGCTTATTAAACGATATTGGCGAGATAAAAAATGTCGTTATCAATAATATTAAAGGCACCCCCGTTTATGTAAAAACCATTGGCGAAGTCACTGAGTCAGCACTGCCGCGGCTCGGGCAGGTGGGTCGCGACCTCGACCCTGATGTGGTGGAGGGTATAGTGGTGATGCGCAAAGGCGGTAATCCAAGTGTTGTGATCAAGGCGTTAAAAGCAAAAATTGCGGAGCTAAACAGTACCATCCTGCCCGAGGACGTAAAAATTGTGCCATTTTATGATCGCACGGACCTGATTGATTTTTCAACAGACACGGTGCTGCAAAACATGGCCGAAGGAATTGTTTTTGTTACCGTAATCGTTTTCCTTTTTATGGCAGATTGGCGCACTACGCTCATCGTATCGCTTATCATACCCCTCTCTTTGTTATTTGCTTTTATCTGTTTGAAACTTAAGGGCATGTCGGCCAATTTGCTTTCGATGGGCGCTATCGACTTCGGGATAATCATTGACGGCGCGGTAGTAATGGTCGAGGGAATATTCGTCGTGCTCGATCATCGCGCAAAAGAGATCGGCATGGCAAATTACAACAAGGTAAGTAAGCTGGGGATGATAAAAAAGGCTTGCCTGGTTAATGGTAAGGGCATATTTTTTGCCAAGCTGATCATTATAACAGGGCTTTTACCCATTTTCAGCTTTGAGAAGGTAGAAGGCAAGATGTTCTCGCCACTTGCCTGGACCCTGGGTTTTGCGCTGCTCGGCGCCGTAATTTTAACCTTTACGTTTGTGCCCGCGCTCGCCAGCGTGCTGCTGCGCAAAGATGTAAAGGAACGGCATAACATCTTCGTGGAGTTTGTCACGGATAAGGCAATGATGTTTTACTCCTTTTGCTTTAAGGCGAGAAAAATTGTCTTCCCGATCGCAATAACCGCTCTTGTTCTGAGCCTTGCATCTTTTAAACTTTTGGGAACCGAGTTTTTACCCGAATTGAACGAAGGGTCCATTTATATAAGGGCCACCGGGCCTTTAAGCATATCCCTGGACGAGTCGGTGAGGCTGGCTAACCAGATGCGGCGGATATTTTTAAGCTTCCCCGAGGTAAAACAGGTTATGTCGCAAACCGGCAGGCCAAATGACGGTACGGACGCTACTGGGTTTTATAACATCGAATTTCATGTGGATATATTCCCCGAAAGTCAATGGAAGGCAAAGGAAACCAAGGAGGAATTGATTGAACAGATGCAGGACAAACTGAAAAACTTTCCCGGCATTGACCTGAATTTTTCGCAGCCCATATCCGACAATGTTGAAGAAGCTGTTTCAGGTGTAAAAGGTTCTATCGTGGTTAAGCTATTTGGTGATGACTATAAGTATATCGAGAACAGGGAGCTGATCATCGATTCGGTTTTGAGAACAGTGAAAGGCATCGAAGATCTCGGCATTATTCACAATATGGGCCAGCCCGAACTGCAAATCGACCTTAACCAGCAAAAAATGGCCCAGTATGGCGTAACGGCTGTTGACGCAAATGCGGTTATTGAAATGGCCATTGGCGGCAAGGCCGTAACCCAAATATACGAAGGCGAGCGAAAGTTTGATTTGCGTATACGCTACCCTGAAGGTTTCCGCAAAGATGAGGAAGCCATTGGCGACCTGCGCGTACCCACACTTGACAATAATACTGTACCCCTACGCGAAATATCTGCAATCCAAAAAATCACCGGCGTCAGTATGATCTACCGCGATCATAACCAGCGCTATGGAGCAATCAAATTCTCCATACGCGGCAGGGACATGGGCAGCACCATAAAGGAAGCTCAGGACAAGGTAAATGCCAGGCTAAATCTGCCAAAAGGCTATTCCCTTGAGTGGGCCGGTGATTTTGAAAACCAGCAGCGGGCAACCAAAAGACTGAGCCAGGTGGTTCCGATCAGCTTGCTCATCATCTTTTTTATTTTGTTTATCCTGTTTGGCAACTTCAGGGACTCGCTGCTGGTTTTAAATAATGTGCCTTTCGCTATAATGGGCGGCATACTTGCTTTGCTCATCAGCAATGTAAACTTTAATATTTCCGCGGGCATCGGCTTTATAGCACTATTTGGTATTTGCGTGCAAAACGGGGTTATTTTAATCACCAAGTTTAAAAGTAACGCCGCCGAGCTTAAGCATCATACTACCTGGACATCATTTGCAGTAGCCATAAAGGATGGTGTGGCCGACCGCCTGCGCCCGGTATTAATGACCGCTATGATGGCTGCTATAGGTTTATTACCTGCAGCGCTTTCGCACGGCATAGGCTCCGAAGCGTCAAGGCCGCTGGCTATTGTGGTCATCGGCGGCCTGATCACCAATACCATATTTAACCTGTTTGTTTTCCCCATCGTTTTTTTTTGGTCGTACCGCAAGCGCGTGGAACGAGGAATGGCAAGCTGATTTTAACACCGGAAAATACCCCTATATTATAAATAAGTTTGTTGAAGGCAGTGCAGCGAAAGCTGCACTCGCCCGAGGCAAGTCCTTTTTAGTTTTCGAAGTTATTTGGTAACGATCACGATCTCTACCCGCCGGTTTTGTGCCCGGTCATATTCGGAAAATTCGGGCCAAACCTTAGGGTCGCTGCTGCCCAGGCCTTTATACTTCATACGCGAGGGGTTGATACCATTGGTAACAAAATAATCGTAAATAAATTTCGCGCGGTTGGCTGATAGCACGAAAGAGCGCGCGTCAGGGTCGTAGCTGTCCCCGTCGTCCAAAACACAACATATATGCCCGCGGATCTCAAAAACAAGATTATTGTGTTTTTTTAAGTACCGGAGCAGGGTATCAACCATCGGCACTGATTCACGGTTAAGGAAATGCCTTCCGGGCTGGAAAGTTATTTCGGGTAAATTTAAGCTGGTACCAGGTTTTAGCGTAGCAAGGTCATTTATTTTGGTTTCGAAGGGCCTTTTATCAGGCGGGCCCTGGTTAACAGGCAACCTTCGCGGCGGCGCAATGGTGTTTCCTCCTTTGACTTTGGAGGCATTTAGCGGAATAAATCTTCCTTCAAAGTTTATTTTAACAATATCAACCCTGCGACTATTCGGATCCCCTTCGGCCGACCTTTTTTTGCTGGCCGGGAGTTCGCCCTCTCCGGCCGTAATGATCATAAAGTCTTTATTTAAAGTGAGCAGGTATTCCTTAATGGTTTTTGCCCTGTTAAATGATAACTGCAGGTTATCGTCTTCGTCGCCCAGGTAGTCGGCATAGCCGAATATTTTCACGGTATCTGTGCTGCGGATTGACTGAACAAGCGTATTGAGACTTAACTTATCAGCATCGGACAATTCAAATTTGTTAATGTCATAAAAAATCCTGAGCGTATCCACCCCACCGGCAAATGAGGAAATTGCCTTAACCAACAACAGGAACAGCAGCAGCGGTTTATAAATCACTTTGATAAATATAGTAAAAATACGGAGAAATAATATTTAGGTTACATTTTAGGCAAAGAACCAGCACGGGGAAATGATTTTTCATTTCTTAATTGGTTGAAAATCTAATCGTATTCTAATGTGAGCGGCTAAACTTAGGGGTCGGGGATGAGTCTAACCTGCTTTAGCTACAGAAAAAATTAATTAATACCCCGGTTGCGGGGGCCACTGGAAAACGGGGCCCCCGTTTTTTTGACGATTTGGCCAGGAAATATCAATGAGCAAATTATTCAATTATCAACCTTCGCCATTATATTCAAATTGACTGAAAGACTTCGATCTGACGTTTAACAAAACACCCCACACATCAGCACCGCCATCGCATATAACAATCGGTTGGCTTTCCCATTTTTTGTAATCGTCATATTTTAAGTCGTCCGGATTCATTTTGAAGCCGCTGATATAAATAAATCTTTTTCTATGGACGAGTACCCCGACACATTGAAAACAATATCCTTGAAAAGTAGTAAAATTAGAGCCGACACCCCATTGCCGTGACAACTTTGTCAATAATCTTTTAAACTTTCTTTCGAGCAAACTGCGATCTTGAGGCATTATTTGCCAAAAGCCCTTTACGTTGGCGGGGACGATCCTTGAACATTGGTTGAGCAATTGACGGCCTTTGGAGGAATCCAGTATTGCGAGATATGTTGGTCTGAAGCGATCCTGGCCTGAAACGAACGTACTTCCCAGCAAACAACACGCCCCAAATAAAATAATTTTTTTTAACATTTTACCCCGCCCACCCCTCTCTGTCCAAACTCCTGAAATGTATTGCTTCAGCCAAATGCTCCAATTGTATATCTTCGCTTCCGGCCAGGTCTGCTATCGTCCGCGATACTTTTAGTATCCTGTCATAAGCCCGGGCAGATAATCCAAGCTTTTCCATCGCCTTTCCTAACAGGCTCTGCCCGGCAGTACTGATCTTGCATATCTCGCGTACCATTTGCGGGCTCATCTGGGCATTGGCATGCAGGTCGGGTTTATTGCCAAAGCGTTGGGCCTGTATTTCGCGGGCTTTGATCACCCGTTCGCGGATGGATTCGCTCTTTTCCGCCAGGCGGTCGCTGGCAAGCTCATTAAAGTTCACCGGGGTTACCTCCACATGCAGGTCGATACGGTCCAGCAGCGGACCGGATATTTTAGCCAGGTATTTTTGTACCGCGCCGGGCGGGCAGATGCACTCCTTCTCGGGGTGATTAAAATACCCGCATGGGCACGGGTTCATACTTGCTACCAGCATGAAAGAGCTGGGATAGTCAACAGAAAACTTTGCGCGTGAGATCGTCACACGGCGTTCTTCCAGCGGCTGGCGCATTACTTCAAGCGCGGTACGTTTAAACTCGGGCAATTCATCCAGAAACAGAACTCCGTTATGGGCCAGCGATATTTCGCCGGGCTGGGGATTGCTGCCGCCGCCAACCAACGCCACATCGCTGATGGTATGGTGTGGCGACCGGAACGGCCTGACAGTGACCAGAGCATCGGTTGTGGCCAGCTTGCCCGCAACAGAATGTATTTTGGTGGTTTCTAATGACTCGTAAAGGCTCAGCGGCGGCAAAATAGATGGCAGCCTTCGCGCCAGCATGGTTTTACCAGCTCCCGGCGGGCCAATCAGGATCACATTGTGTCCACCTGCTGCTGCAATCTCCAGGGAGCGTTTGATATTTTCCTGGCCACGTACATCGCTAAAATCGTTCTCATAGCTGGTAAGGCTTTTATAAAATTCCTCACGGGTGTTTACTATCTCTGGGGCCAGCTGGGTCTTGCCGTTGAAAAAGTCAGCCACCTCCCTGATGTTCTCAACTCCATAAACTTCCAATTCGTTCACTATTGCTGCTTCGCGGGCGTTTTGTTTGGGTAAGATAAAACCTTTAAATCCTTCTTTGCGCGCTTGTATGGCGATGGGTAAAGCACCTTTTATGGGCTGCAGGCCACCATCCAGCGACAATTCGCCCATGATGAGGTATCTCTCAAGGTTTTCATTATCAACCTGGCCTGAGCTGGCAAGTATACCGATAGCAATTGGCAGGTCATACGCCGAGCCTTCTTTACGGATATCGGCAGGCGCCATGTTTACAATTATTTTTTGACGCGGCATTCTGAAACCATTGGTATTCAGGGCTGCTTCAATCCGCTGCATCGACTCGCGCACGGCATTATCCGGTAATCCGACGATCAGGTAGAACGGTTTGCTTCCGCCGCTGATATTTACCTCCATGGTGATCGTTATCGCCTCGATCCCATAAACCGCACTTCCAAAAGTTTTAACTAACACACCGATAAAGTTTAATTCTGATTGCCATTGCGACGAAAGATATAGAATTTATTTGAGTGAAAAAATCGCATTGTGTAAGCCTGCCCGCTATTTTTTTTCGAAATGATGCAAGGTAACGTCCTTACCGTCGAAAACAGCATAGGAGTTGCTCACCACCCATTCGCCGAGATTAATGTAGCGCGTTTTGTCATCCAGCGGGATGTCCCAGGGCAAATGCCGGTGGCCAAATATCAGGTAGTCGTAGTACTTTGTTTGCAGCAGTTCCTTACTGTAAACAACCAGCCATTCCTGCTGCCCCGGCTTGTGGCCTTCTTTGTTTTCGTTGGAAATTCGGCTATTTCGCGACCAATAATTTGCTATGCCGACGCCAAAATTGGGATGTATGCGCGCAAAGGCCCACTGACAAAGCCCGCTCCTGAACACTTTTTTTAACAACTTATAAAACCTGTCGCCCGGGCCCAGGCCATCGCCATGGTGCAGGTAAAACTTCTTGCCGTTTCGTTCAATCTCCAGCTCGTCGCTGATAATGGTTGCGCCGAGCTCGTTCTCAAAATAATCGAACATCCACATGTCGTGATTGCCCTTAAAAAAGTAAAGTTTAACGCCGGCGTCAGTAAGTTCAGCCAGTTTGCCCAGGAAACGGATAAAGCCCTTTGGCACAACCGTCCGGTATTCGAACCAGAAATCAAATACATCGCCCATCAAAAAAACCTCAGCGGCATCGTGCTTTATACTATCGAGCCAACGCACCAGCCGGTCTTCCCGTTCGCGGGAGTTGGCATAATTACCGGTGCCCAAATGAAAATCGGAAGCAAAGTATAATTTGTCGCGGGTGGCCATATTCGGCGCAAAAATAAACAAAATATGCTGACGGCGAGCGCCTTGTTTAGTGCGCTCAATTGCCGCAGATTTCCGCTTTTCTTCAAACAGATTGCCGGCAAGCTGCTTTAATTTGAAATCATGAAACTGCGAATAGGCATAATTTTAAATCCGCAATCATTTGACACCCGCTTAACATTATTCCCATAAATTGCTGGTAAACTTGCAACAGTGAAACTATCATCCGGATAAAGGCAACAACAACCTCCGCATGGTAGTTTCATTACTACAAAACAGCAAAACCTATACATGAAAATCGGGATAGTTTGTTACCCAACCTTTGGCGGTAGCGGGGTTGTGGCCACTGAGTTAGGCAAAGCCCTGGCGGACCATGGCCACCAGGTTCATTTTGTTACGTATAACCAGCCGGCGCGGCTCGACTTGTTTTCAGAAAACTTGTTTTACCACGAGGTTTCCGTATCCAATTACCCGCTTTTTGATTTTCCGCCATATGAGCTCGCTCTGGCCAGCCGCCTGGTAGACGTAGTGCGCTTTGAAAAGCTGGATATTTTACATGTTCATTATGCCATACCGCATGCCTCGGCAGCTTTTATGGCCAAGCAAATATTGCTGACTTACGGCATTTATATTCCTGTTGTAACCACCTTGCACGGAACCGACATCACCCTGGTGGGCCGCGACCGCACCTTTAAGCCGGTGGTAACCTTTTCTATCAACAAATCGGATGGCGTAACAGCTGTTTCGCAGCATTTGAGAAATGATACATACGAGTTTTTTGAGATAGAGAACGATATCAGGGTGATACCCAACTTTATCGACCTTACCCGCTTTAATTTGAAGCCGAAAGATCATTTCAAAAAAGCAATTGCACCGGCCGGCGAAAAAATAATCATCCATACTTCAAATTTCCGCAAGGTGAAACGTACTGAAGATGTGATCAGGATATTTGCCAGGCTGATTGAAAAAATACCGGCTAAATTGTTAATGGTTGGCGATGGCGGCGACCGCTCCAAATGCGAACAACTGGCCCGCGACCTGGGTGTAAGCGACAATGTGCGTTTCCTGGGCAAGCAGGATGCCATTGAAGAAATACTTTCTGTATCCGACCTGTTTTTGATGCCTTCTGAATCGGAAAGCTTTGGCCTGGCGGCCCTTGAGGCGATGGCGTGCAAAGTGCCGGTGATCACCTCGAACGCCGGCGGCTTGCCTGAGTTAAACGTGGATGGCGTGACCGGCTTTTTAAAAGATATTGGCGATATAGACGGCATGGCCGAAAAAGCCATTTATATCTTGGAGGACGAAGAACGGCTGCAGACCTTTAAAGAGAATGCCTTAGCCCGCGCAAAAGAGTTTGACCTGGCTAATATACTGCCTCTTTATGAAAACTATTATGTAGAGGTGATTGAGCGGACAAAGGAAAGAGCTTAAACAGCGATTTGAATTTCATTAGGCCACAGCACTAAAAGACGGTGTTTTGTCAAGTGTTGTTCGATGAGATCGATATTTCTGTTAAAATATTCTAATAGTTCATAGCTTCTGCGATTTCCTAATCTAAACAGCACTATTTTAGGGAAAACGACTGATTGCATCGCCCTGTAATAAAAATCCTTGTCCCTGGTCAGGATGACATATTTATTCTCCGACGCCAATTCCCAAATTTCACGGTCGGGCATTTCATCATAATGTCCTTCACAAAACCACATGCTATCGTCTTTACAGTGGAAAAACTTTTGGGCAAATTAACGTCAACGATGTAAGTCATGAATTATGCAGCAAGACATCGCTTGAAACCGGCGAAAGCTCTGATAATTTTGCCGCATATAAAAGGCAGGCGTATAAATCGTCCTTTTCAAGGAATGGGAAATTCTCGAGGATATCGGCAAAACTGTCGCCGGCAGAAAGGTGTTCGAGAACCATCGTAACCGTCATGCGTTTCCCTCTTATGGTAGGTTTACCACCACATAAGCCGGGCACAATAGTAATCCTGTTTAGCAATTCATCCATGAGATCGTCCGTAAATGACAGTTCAAACAAAGATAACGAATAAATAAGGAAAAATTAAGGGTGTTGTATAATGGTCAGCCCTGTCCAATCAATGTCGTTTACTTACGGGTTCTCCTGAGCATTTTCGCCTCATCCTAAATCCTTCTCCAAAGGAGAAGGACTTCGGTGCACAGCGGAAAACTGCCTTTTTTAAGCCCCTCTCCCTTGGAGAGGGGTTTGGGGTGAGGCGAACGCGGTGCCAAGCGCAAATACTAATTCCTTAAGTAAACGACATTGCCTGTCCAATCCCAAATTATTCCGCTGGCGTAAACTTCAAACAAACCGGGTTACCGATATCAAGCCCTGAAGAGATCCGGTACAATTTCCCCGATGCCTTATCAACTTTATAAGTGAAGATGGTATCACTGTCCTGGTTAGCTACCAGCATAAAATTTCCTGTTGGGTCTATCGCAAAATCGCGGGGGTTTTTGCCATCGGTGGTTACGCGCTGTACGAAGATCAGCTTGCCATTGTCCGGATCGATAGCATAAACCGAAATCTCGTTCGTCTCCAAACGATTGGAAGCGTATAAAAACCGTCCGTCCGGCGAGATATGGATCGCTGCCCCGGCGGTTTGGCCCTTAAATCCGTCGCGCAGCAGCGTGATCGATTGCGTTTCTTTCAATTTCCCGCCGCTGTAATCAAAAACATGAACAGCCGAACCCATCTCGGTAACCAAATAAACGTGCTTTTTGTCGTTTGAGAAAACAATATGACGCGGGCCTTCGCCGGCTGCAACGCTCACAAATGGCTCCTTTGCGGGGGTCAATGGCTGTTGCTCCGACGGACGGTAGCGCATCACATTTAGCTTGTCGGTGCCCAGGTCGGTGTATAAAAGGTACTTTTCATCGGGTGATAACATGGCAATGTGCACATGGGGGCCTTCCTGCCTTTCTTTGTTAACCCCCGTTCCATTGTCCTGGATAGACTGCGAAACCACGCCCAGCGAGCCATCCTTACTTAAGGGCAGCACGGCCAAATTGCCGCTGCTGTAATTGGCGATAAATACATTTTTTTTATCCTTATCTACCGAAACATAACACGGATCGGCGCCGGCCGAAGATTGTTTATTGATAAACACCAGTTTGCCTTGTTTAGGGTCGAAGGTGAATGCGCTTACCTCGCCGTTTTTGCCGTTTTCATTCACCGCATAAACAAACTTATCGTCATTGGTAACGCACAGGTACGAGGGATTGCTTACATCATCAATCTCATTCAGGTAAGCCAGCTTGCCGGTTTCGGCATAAAAGCGGTAAACATAAATGCCCTTGCTTTTGCCCTTGGTATAGGTGCCGATCAGCAGGTCGAAAGATGTTGGGGCTGTTTTTTTGTGCTGGGCATAAACCAGTACCGGGAATGCGAGCGAAAGGATCAACAGGAATTTTTTCATTGCAGGATAATATTGGGCCTGCAAGATAGTTTTTTCAGGTGAAAGGAAAAAGGTAAAAGGAGAAAGGAAATTCCCGGTTAAAGTCACCGCCTGCCGGCGATGGGAAATGGCATCGTTTAGAGACAAACGATACGGGCGTTGGCAAGGCCGGCACACCTGAACCACCTGGAACACCTGGAACACCTGAATACACCTGGACCACCTGGACCGCAAATAAATTCTGTAATTTACTTGTTTTTATCAAGAATTTTCTTTATAATCCATTGTTAAAATGTAGTTGTAGCGCACCGCGGCGGCGCCCTTATGGATAACCATACTGCCTGCTTCAAACGATTTTTCAGGGCGGCGCCTGCGGCCCGCGCTGTCCACTCATAGGCCTGCAAAGCCTTAGGCTCAGGCCGGCATCCGTTTCCCATCGCGCTGCAAACTCTTACCAGGCGCGGGAATACGGCGGCGGGCATATGGGCTGAGTTCAGGAGCCCCGGCGAATAAGTAACCACACGGATATTAGGTACTTGCGTGGCGGCTTGGCATAAGTCGTCAGTGCTTATGGTTTTGCACTGGCCTGAACAGGGATTTCGGATTTGTCCCCGGCTCACCCATCTTCAAAACAATCGCCAATCTCCTTCGGAAACCACCCCGGCAACTCCGCCTCTTACTACAATCGCCGACTGGTCGTCAATGGAGTACACCGGCCCGTGCAGTTTGGCCGCCCACAGCGCTGCATTCTGCTTCGAAGCGTCTGGGTGGTCCGGGTTCCCGTAGTGCGGGATCACTGAAAAATTAACCCAGCCCGCGCCTTTGCCGGTTACGAACGTACGGTTGACCGGGCCCTGCGGCGTGTCGAAGACCAGGTTTTCACGCGTTTCGCCGGTGCTTACGCCGCCCGGCAGGTTGGTATACGTTTCGCCTATAGTGGCTGCGGCGGCCATACTGCCCGCACTTACGCCTGCGTATACCACATCGCGGCTTAACGACGGCAGCAATTCCGCCAGGCCACTCTGCCGCATCCAGTAGGCCAGGTACAACGGGTCGCCGCCCCAGGCCAGCAGTACGTCCGCCTCCTGCACCTGCGGCTGCCAAACAGCTTTGTCAATACCGGGCAGCGCTGTAAGTTCCAGCACTCCCAACGATTTCCATCCCAACTGCACCAATGGCGACCGGCTGTTCCCCGTTATGGCCTGGTACGCCATATAACTGCCGCCGTTAAAAGGATAAATAGCCGTGGGGATAAAAAGCGCCTTGCATTCGCTGATGGGTTTGCCCAGCAGGCCAACCAGCGCATTATGGATGCTGGTATTTTTAATACCCGCCGAAGTAAGCAGTAATTTCATGGGGTAAAGATAAAGGCTTCGGCCGCCAGGGTAAATAGCGCTGGAAAGAAAAATAGAAGAATTTGCGACAAATCATTATGCGCTGCCGCGAGGCCTGCTGGCTTGCGGCGGCGAAATTTACTTGCAAGAGCGGAGGCTGAATGAGGGGTAAATCTTTTATCAATTTTTCAATTTAGCTGCCGCATCAAATAAACTAAACCAATTACCCCACAACCAATCACTATTGCCCAATAATCACTTAATTTGCGATGAATAAATTTTACCGGTCTCCAGGCGGCCCCGCGTTGGGTCACCTCATGCTTTTTATCGCCACATGCAAAAAAAAACCGTCAAAAACTTAGCTTTTTTACTGCTGTCGCTCAGCTGCAGCTATACTTTTGCCCAAGCTAAAATAGATACTACCGAGCAGTTGCTTATCGGCGGCATCAAACAAGTGGTACGGATTGAAGGCCGCGATCGCGCCAAACCCCTGTTCCTGTTCATCACCGGCGGACCAGGCTCCGAAGGCATTTACCCCGAAAATAAAACCTACCTGGACGAACTAAAAAAACATTTAACCGTGGTAACCTGGGACCAGCGCAATTGCGGACAGACCCTCAGGCTTAACGCCTCGCCGGTTAAACTAACCGTTAAACTTTACGAAGAGGATACCCACCAACTGGTAACTGCGCTGCTCAGGCAGTTTCACCGGCCAAAAATGTTCGTTATGGGCTGGTCGTGGGGTACGGTGCTGGGGTTTTATATGGCCGATAAGCATCCCGAACAGCTTTACGCCTATATGGCCGTAAGCCCGGCCGTTAATCAATGGCAAAGTGAGCGCATCAGTTTAAAAGAGCTGAAACAGAAGGCTGCGGAACAAAAAAATGCGCGCGCCGTAAGCGAACTGGCCAAAGTGCGCATCCCCTTTGAAAACGGACTGCAAAACTATTACGACCGCAAATGGCTGGCGCTATTAAACGGCGAAGACATTGGCGACACCACCGAATTCAAAAACTATTTTACGCAAAACTCTCAAATGACCGCACTTTTCCGCGAAGCCAACTTTATCAACCTTTCTGCCTCGCTGCCATCGGTAAAATGCCCGGTTTATTTTTTTGTAGGCCGCAATGATCATCAAACCAATTATGCCATTTCCCAACAATATTACCGGCAGTTAAAGGCGCCAAAAAAGGCGCTGTTCTGGTTCGAAAAATCGGGGCATCTTATCCCGGTAACCGAGCCTGCGCTGATGCAGCAAGTGGTTATCGATAAAATATTACCCGCAATAAAACCGGCCGGGTAATTCCGCGCCGCGCAAAGCCAGCCATCAATATACAAATGCATATAAATATCAAACCCACCCTGCTGCAGCACGCGGCCATCATTTTCAGTTTGTACGATGATGCCATTGCCTATCAAAAAAGCGTGGGCAATAACCACTGGCTCGGCTTCGAGCCCCAACTTATCGCGCAGGAAATTGCCGAAGACCGGCATTTTTCCATTTGGGCCGATGATGTCCTGGTAGCCACATTTTGCATCACTCTAAGCGATCCCGCTATCTGGCCCGACTCCAGCACCACGCCTGCGGTGTATATCCATCGCATCGCCACCAGCCAGTCTTTCCGGGGTAAGCAGGTGCTCACCCATATTATCAACTGGGCTAAGCAATATGCCACACAAAACAACCTTGCCTATATCCGCATGGACACCGGCGGCGGCAACCACCGGCTCATCAACTATTACATCGCCAAAGGCTTCACCTTTTTAGGCAACACCACGATTGAGTATACGCCCGATATGCCCGCTCATTACCAGGATGGGATATTTGCGTTATTTCAAATGCCGGTTTAGCAACGCCCGAATTGAAGAGCCGGTTTTTCCGGCGCAGCGCCTTTAAACTTTTGACTCCCCTGAATTGACATGCCCCCCGCGCGGAACGAAGCGCGAGCTCCGCTGCCAGAAACCCGCGACCCACCTGCTCTGGCGCGAGCATGCAGCGGCGCCCGTGCGGCTGTGTGCTCGTGCCCCGGCGACAGGTAAACGACCTATATTCGGTACTTGCATTGCGGCGATGGCACGAGTACGCCGCGTTGCAGGCCTTTGCCCGGCATACTCGCGCCTGATTTGGAGATAATCCGGCACGCAGCGCAGGGCCCTCCACGGAGAGCCCCCGCGACGACAAAATATTCCACACACCCGCTCCCACACTCAAAACTGGCTTACGGCGCGGCCTGCGCCATCTCCCGGATAGACGCCCACCCGGTAGTGCTATCCTTATACTTTACATACACCACCATCGACCGCCCGCTCGATATCGTTGGCGTCCCCCCGTCCTTCGGCGTTACCTTAAAGGTAAAAATACTCGTTTCAATGGCTGTCGAACCGTTGAATACCGTGCTCTCTATCGTATTGCCCACAAATTCCATTTTTACATTTTTAAATGTTTGGATCAGGCCTTTTCGCAGTTCATCCCTGCCCGTAACCACGTTTTTGCCGCCGAAATATTTCACAATATCCGGATGATGCA
>Ga0134127_10000027_pt1 | contig 227011 bp, 165 predicted proteins | sample KB31753_FD_96459 | JGI IMG/M metagenome (GOLD analysis project Ga0134127, IMG submission 96459) | Terrestrial soil microbial communities with excess Nitrogen fertilizer from Kellogg Biological Station, Michigan, USA - KB3-175-3 | ecosystem: Environmental > Terrestrial > Soil > Unclassified ...
GAGAATCCTCCGGACTTTGTGCGCGCATTGCGCCCCGTAACCTCACGAGAGCTCTTTTGGCCGGCTTGGACCACAAAAGGATGCCTGCCCTGATTTCCAATGACTTGGAGGAGTTCAAAGGGCGTTTGGGCGAGGCGATTTTTGGCCGGGACGCAGAACCGCAGGCGGTGAAGGACCTGCTTCAATTACAGGGTTACCTCGCCCATGCACGCACCTGGTGCCAGGCCTCCCCCATCGTGAGCCCGGAGCGGGTTCGCACCATGAAGCAGCGCGGCGAGCTGAAACCAGAGAAGGCCGCCGACTACCGCGCCACCCTGGAGCGGATCCGAGGCATTGCGGAACGCCAGCGCGCAGGGGCAAATCCCGGCGCGCGCGAGCTTCATCGAATTGCACAATGGGTACTGGACCAATGGACCGGAAAAAACGCCGAGCTGCTTTCGGCAAGCTCCGCGAACTGATTATTTCACGATGCTAAATTGGATTGCCCAAATCGTTTCGGTGACCTCCTTCAACCTGCGCTCCATTCCCGAACGCAAGGGCGCCGTCATTGCAGCCGCCGTCGGCATTGCGGGCGTCGTCGCGGTACTCGTCGGCGTGCTCTCGATCGCCGAGGGATTCCACGCCGCGATGGCGGTGTCTGGCGCGGATGACCTCGCTATCGTACTGCGCAGCGGGGCGGACAGCGAAATGACCAGCGGCCTTTCCCGTGAAGAGACCCGCCTCATCGCCGATGCTCCTGGCATAGCGCGCACCGAGGAGGGCCCGCTGGCGTCCGCGGAGTTGTTCGTGATTATCAATCTCCCGAAGCGTTCCACCGGCACGGATGCGAACGTGCCGCTGCGCGGCGTCGAGAAAGCGGCCCTCAAGGTGCGGGGCGACGTCAAATTCGTCGAAGGCAGAGCGTTCGAATCCGGACGCAACGAAGTGATCGTCGGCATCGGCGCGGCGAGGTCGTTTGCCGGACTGGATGTGGGCAAGAAAATCCGCGTCGGCCAGAATGAATGGGCGGTCGTCGGGGTTTTTTCGGGCGGAGGGGGCGCCACGGAATCGGAGATTTGGACGGATGCCGCCGTGCTGCAGCCTGCGTATCATCGTGGCGATTCCTTCCAATCGGTCTGTGCGAGGCTGACCTCGGCGAAAGCCTTTCAGCAATTCACCAACTCGGTGACTACGAATCCGCAGCTCAAAGTGAAAGCCCTCCGCCAGTCCGAGTTCCTGGCCGAGCAATCCAGTATGTTGACCACCTTCATTGAAAAGTTCGGCGTGTTCATAGCATCCCTGATGGCACTGGGCGCACTGTTCGGCGCGCTGAACACCATGTACAGCGCCGTGGCGTCCCGCACTCGCGAGATCGCCACCTTGCGCGCCCTCGGCTTCGGCTCCAGCCCAATCATTCTCTCCGTCATGTTCGAAGCGCTGACGCTCGGCGTGGTGGGCGGCGCGGTAGGGGCGACCGCGGCCTACCTGGCATTTGACGGATTTAAGGCGGCGACGATGAACTGGCAAACGTTCAGCCAGATTGCCTTTGCCTTCATGGTGACGCCCAAGCTCCTGGTCAGCGCCACGATTTGGGCCGCAGCCATCGGATTGATCGGCGGCCTCTTCCCCGCGATTCGCGCGGCACGATTGCCCATCGCAGCAGCATTGAGAGAGACGTAAGGAATGCCAGTGGGCGAGCGTCCCACCGAGCAAATCAAACCAACCACCCCAAACCGGAAACTCGGGTTCCGGAAACATTAGGCTGCAGTCTGCCCCGTTTTGAACGTTCCTTTGCTTCGAAAACTTCGTCCCCGTTTTGGGGTTGATTCTGAATGAGTCAGGCGTTTTGAAATGGGGTTTTACCAGTCAGGTCAACTGGGGTCTTCACCCACTGGTCGCACGCCAGTACCGCCCGACGTGATGGTCTTACGTTAGAGTTGATCTGTACTCGGCAGGCACGGTAGCCTGAGCTTAGCCCCGCCCCGATCGTGAGCCATTTCTGACCGGTCATATGAGAAAATTAACTCGAATTGGTTTCAGAGTGCTCTGTCTGTTCACTCTATTCGCAGTTTCCTTCACAAGCCAGGCCCAGGACAGCCTGGTCCTGGACACTAATCCGCCAGTCATCCTTTCCGCCGTTGCCGGTGGTGATGGCCAGACGATTATCGTCACTTACAGCGAGCCGGTGGAACCAAACGCTGCGGCTGATAATTTCAACTACGAGGTCCAGGACGGTCAGAGCAACCGGCTTATTATTATCTTCGCATTCATGGCTGACCCGCAAACACTCTTCCTGCAAGTTACCCCTCCATTGTCTCCCCAGAGCTCAAATACTCTTCATGTTGTGTTCGGCATCCCGGATTTGGCCGGGAACGAGCTGCAACCCGGCGTCGCCGTCCCGATCAAATTCGATATCACTCCGCCGATCGTGACATGTTCTGTCGTCCTCAGCATGCTCTTCCCTCCTAATAAAGCGCTGGTGAACGTTGGCCTGACGGCGGCCACCGATTCCAGTGGCTCACCGGTCCAGGTTCAGGTTTATAGCGACGAGCCTGCGCCGCCGTCAGTGGCCGATGCCACATACCAAAATGGTGTGTTGGAACTGAGCGCGCGCCGCGATCCCGGAGCAGACGGTCGCGTTTACTTGATTGTCGTTACCTCGACCGACGAATTTGGCAATGTCGGTGGTTGTTGCACGACAGTGATCGTTCCCAGGAACGGCAGCGCCGCAGCTTTGAGTTCTGTCCAGACCCAGGCCGCCGCGGCGCAAAGTCAATGTTCGCCGTCAGGGTCGCCATCGACACCCCATTTAATCCTGCCGTAACTACGGATCCCACACTTCAGGGCGGAGCGCGAGACGTAGGCGTCCGCGCCGGCGAGTTCCCGGTGCGGGAAGATTCCCGATGGGGCGAGCGTCCCACCGGGCAAAATCGACACCAACCGCCCAACCCGGAACTCGGAACCCGGAACCCGGAACAATCCGACTGCCCGCCCACGTTTGACCTCCCAACGCCCTTGCCCGTAAGCTGCGCGCGTGGCGAACACATTCGGCCATCTCTTCCGCATCACCACCTGGGGCGAAAGCCACGGCGGGGGTGTCGGCGTGGTCGTCGACGGCTGCCCGCCGCGGCTGAAGCTGACCGAAGCCGACATCCAGCCCGACCTCGACCGCCGGCGCCCGGGGCAATCCCGCATCGTGTCGCCGCGCAAGGAACTCGACACGGTCCAGATTCTTTCCGGCACCTTTGAAGGCCGGACGCTGGGCACGCCCATCAGCCTGTGGGTGAAGAACGAAGACGCCCGTTCCGAGGCGTACACCGAGATGGCCACGAAGTTCCGGCCAAGTCACGCGGACTACACCTACTTCGCCAAGTTCGGCATTCGCGCGTGGCCGGGTGGCGGACGCACCAGCGCCCGCGAAACCATCGGCCGCGTGGCCGGCGGCGCCATCGCGAAGAAAATCCTGCGCGAACGATTCGGCGTCGAGGTGCTGGCCTTTGTGAAGCAAGTCCAGCGCGTGACTGCGAAGGTCGATCCCGAGCGGGTCAAACTTCGCGACGTGGAATCGAACATCGTCCGCTGTCCCGACCCGGCCGCCGCGGAGCGAATGATCCGTTTGATCGAGAAGATGCGTCGCGCCGGCGACAGCGTGGGCGGCATCGTGGAAGGCGTCGTGCGAGGCGTGCCGCCGGGCTGGGGCGAACCTGTGTTTGACCGCCTGGAAGCCGATTTGGCCAAGGCCATGTTGAGCCTGCCCGCCAGCAAAGGGTTCGACATTGGCAGCGGCTTCGAAGGTATTTTCATGACTGGCCGGGAGCACAACGATGCCTTCCGCATGAAAGGCGGGCAGGTCCGCACGTTGACCAACCGCAGCGGGGGGGTTCAAGGCGGCATCTCCAACGGCGAAACGATCTTCTTTCGCGTCGCCTTCAAGCCCGTCGCCACCGTCATGCACCCGCAGGACACCGTCGACGTGAACTTCAGGAACACGACCCTCAAGGGCCGCGGCCGGCATGACCCGTGCGTTCTGCCGCGCGCCGTCCCGATGGTCGAGGCGATGGCCGCGCTGACTTTGGTGGACCACGCCTTGCGCCACGAGGCGCAGTGCGGCAGGACGCCGCCTGTGCCAGTCACCGCTTCTCAGCGGATTCGCCAGGGGCCACGACGATGAGCGTCGAATACAAGGATTACTACAAGCTCCTCGGCGTCGAGCGCACGGCGACGACCGAAGAGATCCACAAAGCTTTCCGCAAGCTTGCCCGCCAGTACCACCCGGACGTGGCCAAGCAAATGAAGGAAGCGGAAGAGAAGTTCAAGGAAATCAACGAAGCGCACGAAGTCCTCAGCGATCCCGAGAAGCGCCGAAAATACGACGCGCTCGGCCCGAACTGGAAACAGGGCGCCCAATACCGTCCGCCGCCGGGTTGGGACGGCACGGGCGGGCGCTCCACTCGCGGCGGGCGGGGACAGTCGCCTGATTTCGAATTTGAATTCGGCGGGACCGGGTTCAGCGACTTTTTTGAACAACTCTTTGGCCGGCGCGGCCGAGGTGGCTTCACGCCGGCTGAGGAAGAGGAACTCGGGCGCGGGCAGGATATCGAAGGGGACATCATGGTCACGCTCGAAGAGGCTTTGCAGGGATCCGTCCGCTCCGTTTCGCTGCGTCGTCCCGTGGACTGTCCGCAGTGCGGCGGAACCGGAGAAGTCAAACGCCGGGCCTGTCCCACTTGCGGCAGCGCCGGACAGGTGATGCAGAGCGAAACGTATCAAGTGAAAATCCCCGCCGGCGTCCTGGAAGGCCAGCGCTTGCGGGTCCCCGGCAAAGGAGGAAGGGGCGCGGGAGGCGGCAAGCCGGGCGATTTGTTTCTGAACGTTCGACTGGCGGGCCATGCCGATTTCCGCATCGATGGAGAACACCTGTCCACGGAGGTGGACCTGGCGCCATGGGAGGCGGTCCTGGGTGCCAACGTGGCCGTGCCAACACTCGAAGGGCTGGTGAACATCCGCATCCCGCCCGGGACGCAAAGTGGCCAGCGCCTGCGCGTGAGGGGCCGGGGGCTCGGCAAGGAAGGCACTCGTGGGGACCTCTTCGTGGTGACCCGCGTGCAGATCCCGGATCGCGTGAGCGAAAGCGGACGCAAGCTCTGGGAACAACTCGCACGGGAATCGAATTTCAATCCCCGGGCTTGATCGATTCCTCGTGGTGCTGCCTGGAGAACGCTGCCCTCCTCTACACCTGAGATGCTCTGGGGTGACTCGGGCACCCATTAGGGGTTGATCCGAAGTGGAGAATACTCCAATAGTCGTTGCGGTTCCTCATGGGGATAGAGGCGATTGAAAGCAAGATATGCATTGTTCTGCTTATGAACGATGACAAGAACAGGAAGAAAGTCATCGTAATCACGGGTGTTACCCGCGGCCTGGGCCGCGCCATGGCGGAGAAATTCATTGCCTTGGGCCACACGGTGTTGGGTTGCGGCCGGAACCGGGGGTTGATCGACGAGTTGCGACACAAATGGCCCAAACGCCACGACTTCGACGTGGTCGACGTGGCTTCCAACGGACAGGTCCACAACTGGATGGCCCGGCTGCACAAGAAGTGCGGCGCTCCCGAGTTGGTGATCAACAACGCGGGCCTTATCAACCGCAACGCGCCGCTGTGGAAAGTCGACCCGGAGGAGTTTTCGGACGTCATCGACGTGAACATCAAAGGCGTCGCGAACGTCATTCGCGCTTTCCTGCCGAACATGATCAAGAAGCACCGCGGCGTCATCGTGAATTTCAGCTCCGGGTGGGGCCGCAGTGCGGACAAGGAGGTGGCGCCGTATGTCGCGACCAAGTGGGCCATCGAAGGCCTCACGCAGGCGCTGGCAATTGAATTGCCGCCGGGCCTGGCGGTGGTCGCGTTGAATCCCGGCATCGTCAATACCGACATGCTTCAAAGTTGCTTCGGGGAGTCCGCGGCGCATTATCCTTCGGCCGGGCGCTGGGCGGACACTGCGGTGCCGTTCATCCTCAAGCTCGACGCGAACGACAACGGCCACGCACTGACGGCCCCCGAGTGAGAGGGCAGTGGCGGGCGTCTTCGCCTGCGAGTTCGCGCGACGTCCTGTCGCCTGTAGCGAGAGCGGGCCCCTCGGAACTCGCAGCTGGCGACTGCGCGGTGAGGAGATCACAAGTTGACCTGGCCAAAACCGAGATTCACCCGGCGTTTGCGCGACGAACGTTGCGGGCTTGTCTCGCCCGCAGTTTCCCCACAAGATGGGCAGCGTGAGCGATACACGATACGACGCGATTGTGATTGGCGGCGGTCCGGGAGGGAGCGCCACGGCGGCGTACCTTGGGCGAGCAGGCCACCGTGTCCTCGTGTTGGAAAAGGAGAAGTTTCCACGGTTCCACGTGGGCGAGTCTTTGCTGCCGTATAACCACGCTATTTTCGACGAGATGGGCCTTCTGCCCAAGCTCCAGGCGGCGGGATTGACTCGAAAGGTCGGAGCGCAGTTCCACCTGGGGGATGGCAGCAAGTCCCTGTCGCTGGTCTTCCGCAACGGCCGCTACACGAAACACGCCGAGGCGTACCAGGTGGAACGCTCGAAGTTTGACCACCTGCTGCTTCAGCACGCTCGCGAGTCGGGGGCGGAAGTTCGCGAAGGCTGGACGGTCGGCCAGTGCGAAACCGACGCCGACAGCGCGTGCGTCACGGCGACGGGACCGGAAGGTCAGCCAGAGTCCTTTTGCGCCTCGTTCCTGATCGACGCCAGCGGACGCGGCAATCTCACCGCCATCCAGCAAGGGCTGCGCCACATCCATCCCCGTCTCAAGAAGCTTGCTGTGTTCGGCCATTTCTCGGGCGTCCCGCTCGACTCCGGCGAGAAAGCGGGCGACACCGTGATCGTTCGCCTGGCGAACAAGTGGTTCTGGATTATTCCGCTCTCGCCGCAAAAGGTCAGTGTGGGCGTCGTGATGGACAAGGACGAGTTCACTGCGAGCCAGGAATCTCCAGAATCATTGTTCAGGCGCTTGTGGCAGTCCAGCCCGCCGCTGCGCGAACGGATGCAAAACGCCTCCCTGCTCGGGGAGATCCACGTCACGACGGATTTCTCCTATCGCAACGGCCGACTGGTGGGCCCGCGACTGCTGCGCGTGGGCGACGCCGCCGGGTTCATGGACCCCATTTTCTCCGCGGGCGTGTACCTGGCCATGTACTCCGGCAAGCTGGCCGCCGAAGTGGTGACGCAGGCGCTCGCTTCCGGCCACGATGGCTCCGCGCTATTGCGGCGATACGAAAAGCGAGTGATTCATGCGATGGAAGTCTACTGGGAATTGGTCGAGGGCTTTTACACGACGCCGTTTCTGGAGGTCTTCCTCGAGCCCCGCGACAGGTACGGCCTGGCTTCCGCCCTGACCGCCGTGTTGGCCGGGGAATTGGAAGCGAGCTGGGCGTTGCGCTGGCGCGTGCGTGTGTTCCATTGGCTTGTCAAATTGCAGGGGCGGCGCCCGTTCCTCCCCCGGGTACATCTCGACGAAGCCGGCTCGATGAAGCCCTGAGGCGCACCCATCCGGAGGCAAAACGCTCTTCCGTTCCGGTCGCAGCTGCGCCGCGCTGTGGCACAACCCGGCCCGAAAGGAGGTTGGACAAAGCGCGCGCGGCAGTCTACTGTCGGCCGCGTAATCCCGAGCGCTGGGGCGCACCCGCGAGCGCTCGGATTAGTTGCGCATGAAAACACTTTCCCTCCACTCCGCCGGTCTGCTCGCTGTCGCCGTGGTCGCCCTCGTCGCGGGGGCACAGGCGCAGTCCTTCGTCAACTTCGAGGGCAAGCAGGTCAGCCCGTGCCGCCTCTCTCCCGACGGCTCGCGCTTGTTCGCCGTCAATACGCCCGACAATCGGCTCTCCGTTTTCGACGTGTCGAACCCGCAAAACCCCATTCTCATCTCGGAAATCCCGGTCGGCCTCGAACCCGTCTCCGTGAACCCGGTGAACAATGACGAAGCCTGGGTGGTCAACGAACTCTCCGACAGCGTCACCGTCGTGTCCGTCTCCCGGCACGTCGTCACCGATACCATTTACGTGAAGGACGAGCCGGGTGACGTGGTGTTCGCGAATGGACGGGCGTTTGTCTCTGCAGCGCGCAACAACCAGATTACCGTCATCGACCAGGCCAGCCACGTGGTCGTCACCAACATTCCCGTGTTCGGCGAGCATCCGCGTGCCATGGCGGTGAGTGCCGATGGCACGCGCATTTACGCCGCGTTCGCGCTCTCGGGCAACCGTACGACCCTAATCCCTTTCAACAACCCCGACGTGCCCGCGCAACCGACTGCCGGAATGAAACCAGGGCTGCCCACGCCTCCGCGGGTCAGTCTCATCGTCGACGCCGAGGATCCGGCGTGGAATCCGTCCTTCATCAAGTTTTCCATGCCCGATAATGACGTGGTCGAAATCGACACCAGCTCGCTGGCCATCACCCGCTACTTCCCGCGCGTCGGCACGTTGAATCTCGGCCTGGCCGTGCGCCCGAACAGCGGCGACCTCTACATCGCGAACACCGACGCGCGCAACGCAAGTTCGCAGCGATTCGAGCCCGTGATCCGCGGCTCGTTCGTGACCAACCAGGTCAGCCGCGTCGACATCGGCAGCGGCGCCGTCACGCGTTACAACCTGAACCCCACCGCTAACTCCGTCACGAGTTTCCCCAGTCTGACCGAACTCTCCAACGCGCTGGCTCAGCCCACGGCCATTGTCTTCGGACCGAGCGGAAACAATTTCTTTGTCGCCGCCTTCGGCTCCGATCGCGTGGCGCAGGTCGATGCCAACAGCGGCGCGGTCGTGGGGCGCGTCGAACTGTCTCCCACGGCCGCCGGCTCCGCCGCCGATCCGCGCAATAAGCGTGGCCCCCGCGGCCTGGCCCTCAAACCCGGCCAGGCGTTGTACGTCTTGAACCGGCTGGCCAACAGCATCTCGGTCATCAATCCTGTGAACCAGACTGTGGTGCGCGAAATTCCCATCGGCAGCCACGATCCGACCCCCGCCACGGTTCGCAATGGCCGCGGCTTCCTCTACGACGCGAAGCTCTCGGGAGCAGGCCTGGTTTCGTGCGCCTCGTGCCATCTCGATGCGGACAGGGACGATTTGGCCTGGGACCTGGGCAATCCCCAGGGCAGCCTGGAAACAAACCGTGCCGTGGTCTCCGCAACGCACCTCCTGTTCCCTGGCGGCATCAGCAGCAACTTCGTCTTCCACCCGATGAAAGGCCCGATGACCACGCAAACGCTCAAGGGCTTGCAGGGCCTCGACCCGTTGCATTGGCGTGGCGACCGCACGAACTTTCTCCACTTCAATGGGGCGTTCGATGGGTTGCTCGGAGGCTCCGTGCTCTCCGCAACCGACATGCAGGCTTACCGCACCTACATCAACACCATCAACTTCCAGCCAAACCCGAACCAGAACCTCGACCGGACCCTCCCCGCGTCCATCGCAGGCGGCAACCCCGTCGTCGGCCGGAGCACGTTCCTCTTCACGAACTATCAGGGTTCCGGCGCCCTCGGCCTGAAGTGCAATACCTGCCATGCCGTTCCGAACGGGACGGACAAGAGCTTTACCCCCGCCGATGCCCTTCAGGAGCCGCAGGCCTTCAAGGTGCCGCAACTGCGCAACATCTACCAAAAGATGCGATTCACGAACGCGCCCGGCGCCGCGAGCCTCAGCGGCTTCGGCATCATTCACGACGGCACCGATCCCGACCTGCAGACGTTCCTATCGCGAGGGGTCTTTGGCGTGTTCGCGCAGCAAAACCTGGCCGGCGCGACCATTCGCAGCAACCTCAATGCGTTCCTCCAGTGCTTCGACACCGGCACCGCCCCGGCCGTCGGATACGCTCGCACGCTGACGGCGGACAACATCGACATCCCCAGTGTGGTGAACGACTGGAACCTCCTGGAAAGCCAGGCCGCCTTGCTGACGAACATTAACCTCGTCGTCAAGGGAACCCTCGACGGATTCCAACACGGCCTGCTCTACCAGCCAGCCTTGACCAATTACCGCGTCGACACGACCACACTGGCGCCGATAACCCGCAGCGAACTTCGCGCGAAAGTGCTCGCCGGAGACACTCTGACCATCATCGGCGTGCCGCCTGGCTCCGGCACGCGCATCGGCATCGATCGAAATGAAAATGGCACCCTCGATGGCGACGAACCCCGGCCGTTGCTGCGCATCCTAAGCGCAAACGGCAAAGCTGTCATCGCCTGGCCGACGAACCGCGCCGACTACGTTCTCGAGCGCGCGACCAGCGTTCCATCCACGAGTTGGAACACCGAGACCAGCGTCCGTGGCGTGGTCGGCAGCAACTTCAACGTCACCAACTCGCTCGGCTCGACCAATCTCTTCTTCCGCCTGCGGCAACTCTGACAATGCGTTCCAGGCGCGCGCCATACTCACGGCGCGCGCGCAGCGAAGCTGCCTAGTCTAATACGCCGGCTTCGGGTGCGGGGAGGTCGAGGCGGCGGGCGCCGCGTTGAACTGCGCCTTCACTTTCGCGACAGTGCTCTCAGCGGTCAGACCGTATTTCTGCCGGAGGTAATCCACGCTCGAGGCGTGTTCGATGAACAGGTCCGGCCAGCCGATGCGCACGACGGGAACGTGGATGCGTTGCTCGCCGAACAATTCGAGCACCGTGCTGCCGTAGCCGCCCATGAGCGAGTGATCTTCAAGAGTCACGACGACATCGGCAACGCTGCCGAACCGGGCGGTGGTCGCTTCGTCCAGCGGCTTGATGAAGCGCGGATTGATAATCGCACAATCGAAACCCTCCGCCGCGAGCGTGTCGGCGGCCTTGCGCGCGATTCTCTGCATGTTGCCCAACGCGAAGAAGGCGACCTTGTGGCCGCGATTGTTCGAGAAATCCTGGAGCACTTCCGCCTTGCCGATTTCCAGCGGCGCTGCCTGGTCCTTGACCGGCACGCCTTCGGCCGGCCCGCGCGGGTAGCGGATGAAGCAGGGATGTTTCTGGAGCGTGGCGGTGAACATCATGTCTGCCAACTCGTCTTCGTCCTTGGGCGCCATCGCGATGACGTTGGGCAAACAGCGCAAGTACGCGATGTCGAACAAGCCGTGGTGCGTCGGTCCGTCGTTGGCGCTCAGGCCCGCGCGATCCATGCAGAAGGTGACCGGCAGGTCCTGCAAACAGACGTCGTGATGGATGGGATCATAGGCGCGCTGGAGGAATGTGGAGTAAATCGCGCACACAGGGCGGTAACCCATCGTCGCCATCCCGGCGGCGAAGATCACTGCGTGCTCCTCGGCGATGCCGACGTCGTAATAACGCTCGGGCATGGCCTTTTCCAGCGCCTTGAGGCCGGTGCCGGTGGGCATCGCCGCGGTGATGCCAACGACCGACGAGTCTTTCTTGCAGAGCCGCACCATCGCCGCGCCGAACACGTCCTGCCAATTGGGCGGCGCGCCGGCCTTGGCGGGGAGCGTGGCGCCGGTGGCCGCGTCGTACGGCCCGAGGCCATGAAATTTTTCCGGGCTGTCCAGCGCGGCTTCGAACCCTTTGCCCTTCTTCGTAAGGATGTGAATCACGATGGGCGTGTCGCAGGTCTTGGCGAACTCGAGCGTTTCGACGAGCAGGGGCAGGTTATGCCCGTCAATCGGCCCGAGATACCGCAGCCCGAACTCTTCGAAGACCACGCTGCTGCCGTAGCCACCGCGGCCGTCGACGTCCATCGTGCTCGGGCTTTGGGTCAGGGCGAAATCGGTGACGGCGCCCTTGATGGCTTCCTCGGCCTTGTGCCCGAGGGCGATGGCCAGGTTGCCTTTCGGCACTTTGCGCAACCAGCGTTCGAGGTCCTTGTGCAGCCGGTTGAAGCTGCGATTGGTGATCAGCTTGTGCAGGTAACCGGCTATGGCGCCGACGTTCTTGGCGATGCTCCACTCGTTGTCATTGAGGATGCCGATGAACCGCTTCGTCGTGTGGGCAATGTTGTTCAGCGCCTCGTAGGAAATGCCATTGGTCAGCGCCGCGTCGCCGAAGATGCAGACAACATTCTCGTCGCTCTTGCGCTGGTCGCGCGCTGCGCACATGCCCAGCGCCGCCGAGAGGGCGGTGCCGGCGTGGCCCGCGCCGTAACAATCGTGCTCACTTTCCGTGCGCAGCGAAAAGCCGTTCAACCCGTCGGTGGTGCGGATGGTGTGAAACCGATCCTTGCGGCCCGTGAGCAGCTTGTGGACGTAGCTCTGATGGCTCACGTCCCAGACAAATTTGTCCTTCGGCGTCGCGAACACCGTGTGCAAGGCCAAGGTCAACTCGACCACGCCCAGGTTCGGGCCGAGGTGCCCGCCGTTCTTGGCCAGTTTGGTGATCAACTCGTGGCGGATTTCCTGAGCGAACTGGAGCTTTTGCTCCATCGTCAGTTTCCGGACGTGGTCCGGGCTATCCACCATGTCGAGGTAACGGCTCATCGGTTTATTCATCGTCGTTGTGGAGCAACTCTTCCGCAGCACTGAGTGTGGGTGTGCCGCTGGCGTCCTTTTCCAGCTTGCTGATCTTGAGCTCGGCCTCCTCCAGGCGTTGCTGGCAGGTCTTCACGAGGCGCACCCCTTCCTCGAAACGCGCCGTCATCGTCTCCAATGGCAACTCGCCGGATTCCATCTGTTCGACGATGGATTCCAACTGCTTCAGCGCTTCTTCGAATGGCACATCTTTATTACCCGCGCCCGAGCTCTTGGGTACGTTCGGCACGGGGGGAGAATAAGGGAGGGAGGCGGGGGCGTCCAGTCCCAGTTCGATTACGGTACCGCAATGCTGAAGGCCCTTGGCCGATCAATGGAGTGAAGCGATCTAGCCGCTTGCTTCCGCACGGCTTCGACCTCGTCGGAAAGGAGATTGGTCAGCGCGTTGAAGGCGTTGGTATCTCGGTGAGCCTTGAATCCCAAGCCATAGGCGGCGGTTTGACGAATTTGCGGCTTCGGATTCTGCAACTGAGAGATAAGCAGCGGTATCGGTTCCTTCTCGATTTTGCACGCGGTCCACATCGCTGCGTGTCTCACGTATTCATCTGGGTCGCCCATAAGTTCGAGAACTCGAGGCAACTCGCGCGATGCGCCTTCTTCGAAGTTTCCAATTCCTTGCAGTGCTTGTTTACGGACAGTGGCCTTCGAATCCATCAGGCACTCCCTAAACACCGGCAGCATCTCTGCTGGTCTGTCGCGAATCCTGCCGAGCGATCGTGCGGCGTTCCCTGCAACTTCGGCATCCGCATCACCGAGAGCTGCCTTCAGTGCAGGAATGGCGGGTGACGCTTTTGATTCGAGACGTCCAAGCAGGAAGGCGATCGTTCTGCGGACTTCTCGGTTGGTTGATGCCAACCCATTGGTGAGAGCTGGAATCGCTTCCGACCCTATACGGACCAAGGCGCTGGCGACTGGACCTACCCTTTCCTCGTCATCCAGTAGGACCTGTAGTTTCGGAATGGCTCCGACGCCAGCAGGACCGAGAACCTCAAACGCGACCGCCGCCGCGTACTGCCTGCGCCAAGCTGGTCTGAACGGCGGCTCGCCCCAGTCCTGGTCATCGTAGAATTTCCTCACGCGCTCAGCGAAGGCAGAATCCTTCGATTTCAGCATTTCCACCAGATAGGGCACTGCGTTGGAGCCGATCCGTGAGATGGCCATCCTGGTCGCGTCTGACAAGCTCTCGCCCCTGCCTGGATCTGTTTGTTCTATTTGCGTTAGCCAAAAACTCAGCGGCTTGCCTTGGAACCTCGGCTCGCCCGGTCGCACCCAGGCGATGAACAGCACCGTTCCGATGGATACAAAAGGCAATCCAAACAAGATGAAGCGTCGAAGCCGCATGTCTGCGACCAATTCGACAGCCCCGGGTTCATCTCGGCACGGCGACTTGCTGCTTGGATGACTTCCACAATCCGCCCTTGCGTCGGCCAAAGGCGTCCGTAATCTTGTGCTCATGGTGCCTGCAGATATTGCCAAAAGTGCGCTGGACTTGCCCGCCGAAGACCGGCTGGAACTGGCCGGTCGCCTGGTTGAGAGTGTCGTCACCCCCGCCGCGTTGAGCGAAGTAGTGGCTGCGGGGATTCGCCGGATCGAGGACGTCGCCACCGGCCGCGCGGCGGGTTTGACGGAGGAAGAGTTTCGTTCCGCGGTGGGATGAAGGTCCTCTACCACCCGGATTTTGCCAAGGACGTGCGGAAGTTTGAGGCCGACTACCGGGCAATCTCGGAGGGACTGAAGGCGCGTTTCCGCCGGAGAATTGGACGACGCACTGGAAGCCATCAAAGCCTCGCCACAGAACGCAGGGCACTTTCTCCAAACAGGATCGAAGGTGGTACGTGAGTTTCGCCGCCGGAAACTTAGGGCGTTCCCGTGCTTCATTCTCTACGGCGTGCAAGAGGACACCCTCATATTCGGTTCCGTGATTCCAAGCCGTTCCGATCCGTTGACATGGTTGGCGCGTTTTGAATAGGCAGGCCACTGTTCCTATCTCGGCACGGCCACCTGCTGGAGGATGCTCTGAATGACTTCGCCGATAGACAAGCCTTCGATTTCGAATTCCGGTCGTAGGATCAACCGGTGTTCTAGCACGGGCACGGCCATGCTTTTGACGTCGTCCGGCGTCACGAAATCCCGCCCGGCCAGCGCGGCCGCGGCGCGGCTGGCCAGGAGGAGGCTCTGTGTGGCGCGCGGGCCGGCGCCCACCAGCACGCTTTCGTGCGTGCGCGTGGCGCGAATGATGTCCACCACGTAGCCGACCAATTCCTCGCGCAGCGTGATGGCCCGGAGTTGGTCGCGCAACCCGGTGAGGTCTTCTGCCTTGACGACTGCTTGCACGGCGCCACTGGCGAGCGTGGCTTCGGGGGAGTCGGGGCCCAGCGTGCGCTGGGCCAAGGTGTACTCCTCATCGCGGCCAGGCGCAGCCATGGAGATCTTCAACATGAAGCGGTCCTTCTGCGCCTCAGGCAACGGATACGTGCCTTCGTATTCGATCGGGTTCTGAGTCGCGAACACGGTGAAGCTGGGAGGCAGAAGATGCGTGTCGCGGTCAATGGTGACGAGCCGCTCCTGCATGGCCTGGAGCAAGGCCGATTGCGTCTTGGCAGGCGCACGGTTGATTTCGTCGGCGAGCAGAAAGCTCGTGAAGATGGGCCCTTTGATGAGCGTGAACTCGTTTTTCTGGAGGTTGAAGACGTTGGTGCCGGTGATGTCGGCGGGCATGAGGTCCGGCGTGAACTGGATGCGGGCGAAGCCGCTGCCGAGCACGTGCGCCAGCGTGCGCACCAACAGCGTCTTGGCGACCCCGGGCACGCCCTCGATGAGCCCGTGTTGGTTGGCGAAGATGCAGATGAGACAACGGTCCACCACGTCCGCCTGGCCAATGATGACTTTGGCGACTTCGGCGCGGGTGCGGGCGAGGGTTTCTTTGAGATGGTCGGGGGTCATAGGCGTGAAGCGTAAAACGTGAAACGTGAAACGTAAATTGGGTGCTAGGATTTGGCGTGTTCGGGATGTGCAGGGACGCTTGGTGATTGGTCCGTTAGCATGGGGACATTCTTAAGCAGGGATTCCAAGGCCGAAGTTTCTTGAGCGAAGGACTCGGCATGGTAGGGAGCCTCATCTTCGTTCAGGGCGTAGCCGCGTTGGTCGGGAATCATGGCGAGTATGAGGCGGATAACTCGGCAGCCAGTTGGAAACGGTGCTCGACAACGACTTCGCCGAGAACATGCCTGCCTTTGAAATTCCCCCAATCGCGTGTCTCGCGGGCAGAGCCGAGGGCGTATTCGTAGAAGCGCGCGCGATCCTTGCCTTGTCCCGCGGGAGTAGCCTTCAGTCAGGTTGGCACTGATCGAGCCGACCGCACGGTAGAGCTGATCGGAAACGCCGAGCGTCCGCCGATCCTGGCAGAGTTTCGTCACGTCGGCCCACGCCAGGTCGCCAAGGAATAACGAGAGCCGATGCGCCGCCATCTTCCAAACAGAATCTTGCTTGATGGCATTCGGTACTCCGTCTACCCATTCCGCATAGTTCATGGCCTTAGGTTTTACGCTTTACGCTTTACGTTTGAGTATTCGACAAAACTCCCGATACGCCCCCACCGGATTCCGGTCGCGCGGCTCCAACGCGTTCTGTTCATCGATGAGCCGCTGCATGGCTTCGAGTTTGGCGCGCGGCGGTTTGCGCAAGCCGGCCAGGGCAGCGTTCCATTGTTCGAGGCAGACACGAAGCAGGCTGGCCCGCGAAATGTTGCGCCGGAGCAGATTCACAAACGCGCTGGCGGAATCGCGACCTTCGACGACGTCGCCCTGTTCCCGGGCGAGTTGTTCCTCGTAGGGCGGCATGAAACTGGTCGCGTTTCTCCAGAGAAAGAGCATGGCCAGCAACAGCAGTGCGCCCGCGAGAGGCTGGAGCCGGTATCGCCGGGCGAGCGTGGCGACGCCAGGCTGCTCAGTCGTGCCGAGGTGCGTTTCGTCGAAGACGACGCTGCGCTCGGTGCCCACGAGCCACGAGAGCAACGCCGGTTGGCGATCCTCGCGCAAAGCTTCGTTGCTGAAATGGAATGAATCGGCGAACAGCACGATGCTCCCTCGGCCCAGTGTTTTCTCGATCAGAACGGGGTGGCTGTTTGTGCCTTCCTTGCGCGCGTAGAGGACCCGCCATTCGGACCCCAGTCCGCTGAAGCAGAGCGTGGTGTGCATGTCGATCGTCGCGGGGATCGTGGGTGACTCCGACGGATCCAGCAACGTGGCAGGTGCCGGGTCATAGCTTCCCTTCTCGTTCTTCGCGAGGTCGACGAAGTCGAACGAAAGGTCCCATTGCTGGCGGATATCGACTTTCCGGAATTCCTCCGGAATGTTCGGTGGCAGGTTGGTCGGGCCGCCACCGATTGGCGCGCCTTTCCGGGCCGCAGCCAGGGCGAAGAGATTCGTGCGCGGCTTTACGAAAACGGCCTCAGCCGCGATCACGAGCCGTCCGCCGCTGCGCGCAAAAGTCTCCAGGTCTCGGAATTCCTCCGGCAGCAGCCGCAGCGAATAGGGAGGCGCGCCAAGCCAGAGCAGCGTCGTGTCGCGCCCGTCGACGAGCTTGGAGAGCGGCTGCAAATTGCGGCGCGTGGCGACGAGAGAGTCGAGGCTTTCGTAGAGAGCCTTCGTGCCAATCGGATCGGTGCGGAAGGAGGAGTATTGAGGGAAGCTGTCGCCCGCTTCGAAGCGCAGTTTGAACAGGTGAAGCATCCCCAGTAGGAAGCCGACCACGGCGACAAGCAAAAGGATGAGCGGAAGCTTTTTCACGCGCCAGTCTGAAGCCGCTCCACGTTCAAGGAGAAATGAGTGAGCATTTCGGGCGTCACCTCGTGCACGCCATACCAGGCGCGCTCGAACACCGAAACGTTCTCGGAAAAGATTCGTGGCACCTCCTGCAACGCATGACTGCGACGAAGCAGCTCGCGCTCGTAGTCGCGGTTAGATTTGAACTTCGCGAGCGTGATCAGATTTCTCGCGGAGAGCGCGGCGAGGCTGGCAAGGTAGAAGGCCCGCAACGCGAGGCGCAATTCGCCACGCTGGAGAAGGTCTCGCGCCAGCCGCACCCAGCCCTCCTCGGGCAACTGCTCGGCGCCCACGTTTTCGTCCGCGACGTTCGGCATGGGAGCGAGGGCTTCGGCGACAATCGTTTCGGCGGGACCGCGACGCTTCCAGACGCGGACCGCCAGCCAGACGAGCACGCCGACCAGGATGACAATGAGAACGAACAACAGCGGCTTGACGGCGGCGCCGAGGCTAAAGCCGCCGATTCCGGGTGTCTTCGGCTTGGCGCTTTGCTTGTTCAGCCACTCGATGAAATCACTTATCCAACGAAAGATGCCCTTGAGGCCGGCCTCGATGCCTTTGAAGATTTTGGCGATGGGACCCTCCTGGCGGTCTTTCTCTTCGCGGCCTTTCTTCGGCGCAGCCTCGCGCGGCAAGCGCCAGCTATACTCGCGCTTCTGGATAACTTCGTCGATGGAACGGTCGAGGGCTTTGGGGGGGATGGCGGGTTGCGGGTTGCGGGTTGCGGGCTGCGTATCTCCGGCCGCCAGCACCGGCGCAGGGAAAGCCAGCGTGGCACAAAGCGACACAAGCGTCAGGACCACCGCGCGGGCCGGTTGGGTGAAGGATTTGAGTTCGGCGCTCAAATCCTGACCCGTGCGCAGCGACTCGCCGTAAAAGCAGCGCAAAACGAACGTCGCCTTCACGACCGGATCCACGCACAGCCACGCCACCGCGGCCACGCCCGCCAACACGGTCGTGTTGAAGGCCGTCAAGGGCGAGCGCGTGATCACGGTCTCAATGCCCAGGAGCGACTTCATCAGGAACGGCACGATGTAGACGACGGCCATGAGGTTCAGGAAGACGAAAAGGCCAAAAAACTTGAACGCGAAGATGGCGTATTGACTTTGCATCGGCCAGAGGCGGGCCTGCTGCCAGGACTTGCGGACGAGCGTCTTGATGTCCGGCACGTCGCGGGCGGCGAGCACGGTGACATTCGTAAAGAACGGATAGAACCAGCCGAACGGCAGGATGAGCGGCAAGGCCGCGGGCAGAATAATCAGCCCTGGTGGCTGGACAATGGTTTGGTAGAGCGCGGCGCGCAGGAACCGCTTCAGTCCCCAGCGGGGTGCGGGCTCACCGCACAGGCGCGTGAGCAATTGTTGCGCGTAGAGGCTTTGCCACGCCTTCATCCAGATGAAGAGCAGCGTCATCACCAGCGAGCCGGTCAACAGGCGTTCCTCGGCGAACGCGCTTCGGGCCATGTCCGACCAGAAATAAAGCAGGCCCAGCACAAAGGGAAGACTACCCACGAAATAGGCCGCCAACGCGCTGGCCGGCGCCCGGCGCAGCAATTGAAACGCCTCCTCGATCAACTCGGTGGCCGGCTTTTCCTCGAGACTGCGCTTGCGTCGGAACATGGCGGGAATTACGGCGGCGTCACTCTTCATCCATCCAGCCCCGCTTCCACACAGTGCCATCGTGGAAGCTGCCGGGGATCGCCAGCAGACTTTGCCCGAGGAAGTAGAAACACCACCAAATCAGCAGGACGCCAATGGCGCACTGCGCCACGCGCAACACGCCGACGAACGCCCCCCGTTGCGTGAACGGCACCCCGGCGAGTTTCTTCAGGCACGCGGCGCAGATGACGCGTTCCTCATGTTCCGTGATGCACTCGCGGCAGTAGAATTGACCGCACTCCGGGCAGCGGGCGGCGGCCTCGCGCCCGGCGTGGTTGAAGCAGCGCTGATGGCTTACGCTTCGCATGAGCCGAGAATAATCACGCGGGCTTGCAAGGCCAGAAGATTGAGCGCAGACACAGCGCCTCCGCTTGAGGACGGAACATCGCAACGAATAAATCGCCAACCGCCGGGCATCCCATTAGCCTCCCGGCCCTATGTCCGACTTTTGGTCCTCAGTCAAGGAAGCCCTCCGCGGGACGCGGCAGGATTTCACGGAGGTCCCAATCCGGCGCGCGATCCTGTTGCTGGCCGTTCCAATGATCCTCGAGATGTCCATGGAGTCGCTCTTCGTGGTGGTAGACATTTTCTGGGTTTCGCGCCTGGATCCCGAGGCCGTGGCCGTGGCCACTGTCGGTCTGACGGAGTCGATGCTCACGTTGATCTTCACGGTAGCGATAGGATTGAGCATCGGAGCGACAGCGACCATCGCGCGGCGCATCGGCGAAAAGGATCCGGAGCGGGCGGCGCGGGCCGCCGTCCAAGTCATCTACCTGGGCTTCGCTCTGTCCATCTGCATCGGTGTCGCGGGAGCGCTATTGGCGCCGGACCTTCTCGAACTCATGGGCGCGTCGCCTGAGGTCATCCAGCAGGGGCAGGGGTACACCCGGGTGATGTTGGGTGGCAACGCCACCGTGCTGCTGTTGTTTTTGGGCAATGCCATTTTCCGTGGAGCGGGAGACGCTGCCATCGCGATGCGGGTGTTGTGGTTGGCCAACGCGCTGAACATCCTGCTCGGGCCATGCTTTATTTTCGGGCTCGGGCCGTTTCCTGAGTTGGGCGTTACCGGGGCCGCCGTGGCGACCAACATTGGCCGAGGCACTGGGGTGGTCTACTTGCTTTATCGCTTGTGGCATGGGGGCGCGCACATTCGAGTGGAACGCCGGCACCTGGAAGTGGAATTCCGCACGCTGGCGGCGGTCGTCAAGCTCTCGGGCACGGGCATGCTCCAGATGCTGATTGGCATGACAAGCTGGGTGGCGCTCGTCCGCGTCGTTTCCGGATTCGGCAGCGCGGCGGTGGCCGGCTACACGATCGCCATCCGCATCATCCTTTTCGCGCTGCTGCCTTCGTGGGGCCTCAGCAACGCGGCGGCAACGCTGGTCGGCCAGAACCTGGGCGCCGGCAAGCCGGAGCGGGCCGAGCAGGCGGTCTGGCGGGCGGGCTTCTATAACATGCTGTTTCTAGGGGGAATCGGGTTGGGGTTCGTGCTGTTCGCCGGGCCGATCATCCACGCGTTTACCCGAGGTAATGTCACGGTGACGTCGTACGGCGTCAGCTGCCTGCGCACGGTGAGCCTGGGATTCCTGTTTTATGGCTACGGAATGGTCCTGGCCCAGGCGTTCAACGGCGCGGGCGACGTGTGGACAGCGACGTTCATTAACCTGTTCTGCCTCTGGTTCTGGCAAGTACCATTGGCCTTTGGACTCTCCCACTGGCTGCAACAAGGCCCGAGCGGTGTGTTCACTGCCATTGCTATTGCATGGTCGACTTATGCCATCGTGTGCGTGGTGATCTTCAAGCGCGGCCGGTGGAAGCTGAAGAAGGTGTGAGTTTCGGTCCGTGTGGACTTCCAACTCGGCTCGCGAGCCGGTCAGGCGCATGTTTCGGCAAGATGACTTTTCAACGGCGATACAGTAACCGAAAGTGGGCCCGCGCAGTCACTTCTTTAGGAAGCTGTTGTTGGTCAACAGCTATGGAACGGCGCGTGCGGCAACTCGCCCGGCGTTTCTGCTGCCGTTCGTTGTGACTCGATCCATCATGTTTCTGAAACTCTCGCCAGTCGCCTTCGCCCTCCGGCAGAGGGGCACGCAACCCTTGCGCAGGGCCGGTGTGAACTGGTTTCTGCCCCTTCTCCTCGGGTTCGTCACGTTGATGGCCGGGTCCGTCGCATCGCTCGCCCAGCCGCCGGAGTTCACCGGCATCCAACGCCTGACCAACCGCGAAGTGCTGCTCAAGCTGAGCTTCTTCCCTACCGGCGCGTACTGCCGAATTGATGCGTGTAAAACCCTTCCGGAATGGAACGCGCTGGCGACCCTGCAAAGCACCGGGGTGAATCATTACGTCGATTCCTCCGGGCCGTATCTGGGCCAACGGTTCTATCGAGCGGCGAGTTTGAGTGGCACGGCCGCGATTACCGGCGACCATCTGGCCACGACGAACGGCGACTTGGTGATTCATCCGGTCGACCACGCCAGCTTCGTGATGAGTTGGAATGGCAAAACGATCTACAATGACCCGGTGGGCGCGGCCACGCGCTATACAGGGTTGCCGCGAGCCGATCTAATCCTGATTAGCCACATTCACCAGGACCACTTCCTCGCAACGACCCTCAACTCGGTGACCGGCGCCACGTGCGTCATCATCGCGCCACTGGCGGTGGCGAATGCCATGGGCACGTCCCTGCGGGCGCTGACCACCGTCTTGACCAACGGCATGTCGACCAATGCGCTGGGCATCGGCATCGAGGCGGTGCCTGCCTACAACGACCCCAACCACCCTCGCGGTACCGGCAACGGCTACGTGCTGAGCATCGGAGGAAAACGGGTCTACATGGCCGGCGATACCGGGGACATTCCGGAAATGCGCGCCTTGCCGAACATCGATGTGGCGTTCGTCCCGATGAACTCTTTCACAATGACCATTTCCAGCGCCGCAAGCGCCGTGCGTGCGTTTCGCCCGATGATTGTTTATCCCTACCATTACAGTACGAGCGACGTGAATCTCTTCAAAAGCCAGGTCGGCACCGACTTGGGCATCGAAGTCCGTTTGCGGAAGTGGTACTAACCGCACCATGTCCGCCGACGTGAAACGAAACCAAGTAATGCAGCCGGCTCGCCCTACCACCCAATCGCCTGCCGTGCTTTGGTTTTGCTCCACAATTGCCTGGGGCGCCACGCTCCTGTTGCTCGCGGGTTGTTCTGCGTCGCATTACCAGCGTTCGGCGGACAAGGACACCTACAGCATCGTGCAACATGTGGAGGCGCGGCTCTTTGGCAAGACCAATGCCTTCACCATCGACACCCCCTACTCGGGTCGCAAACCGACAGACATTCTCCCGCCGGAACTCATTGAGGATCGATTGCAGACCAACCGGCGCGTCCTATCCCTCGACGCGGCGCTGGACCTGGCGTTTTCCCGGAGCCGGGCCTACCAGATGCAAAAGGAAACGCTTTATTTGACGGCCCTGTCGCTGACCGGCGCGCGGCACGCTTTCTCCCCGCAATTCTTTGCTTCATCCGACGCCCGGGTCTCGCCCACCGATGGCGGCGCAGTGGTCCACAATCAGGTCGGCATGGATCAATTGCTCAAAAGCGGCGGCAGCCTGAGCCTCACCCTGGCCAACGACATCATCAACGATCTGCTGCATTACTACAACGGCGACCCGCAACGCTCCATCATTTCGACTATCTCCGTCAACTTGGCCCAGCCGCTGCTAGCCGGCGCGGGGATGAATCACCCTGCCGTCGAAGCCCTGACCCAGGCCGAGAGGAACGTTATCTACGCGGTGCGCACTCATGCATTCTTCCAGAACCAATTCTCGCTGGAGATCGTGAATGACTACTTCACGCTGCTCGCCCAGAAGGACACGATTCGAAATCGTTACGCCAACTACCTGAGCCGCGGCCTCTCGACCCGGCGGCTCGAAGCCCGCGAAGACCGCGAGCAACTGGCCGCCATCGACCAGGCCCGTCAGTCCGAACTCTCTGCCCGGAACACCTACGTCAACGAGGTGGCCCGATACTTTACGGCGCTCGATCTGTTCAAAATCAAGCTCGGCCTGCCGCTGGGAGAACGTATCTTCCTGGACGACACCGCCCTGGCTGAAGTGAAGCAGGTGGGCTTGCTCCCCGTGCCGCTGGATCCGGTGCTCGGCTACCGACTGGCCGTGCGCTGGCACTTGCCGACGCTCAACAATATCGACGCGTTCGAGGACACCAAACGCAAGGTGCGTCTGGCAGCGGATGCGCTCAAGCCCGGGTTGACCTTCTTTGCGGACGCGTCACTCCGATCTGACCAGCCCGTTGACTACACGCATTTCGACTTGAAACAGGTCAGAACCGGGATCGGGTTCAACTTGGATCTCCCCTTCGAACGCCGGCAGGAACGTAACAACTACCGCGCTGCGCTCGTGAGGTTCGAGGAGCAAGTGCGTGACTTGACACTCAGCTTGGACGAGTTGCGGGATGACATTGAGGAAGGCCTGCGGACCGTGGCCCAACGCCGGCAGAATTACCAAATCCAGACGAACGCCCTCGCACTGGCCAATCGCCGCGTGGAAAGCTCAACCTTGCTCCAGCAGGCCGGTCGCGCAGAAGTTCGCGATGTCATTGAAGCGCAGGACGCGCAGATCTCCGCGCAAAACGCCGTGACGGACGCCCTCGTGAGTTATCAACGCGTCCGCTTGCAACTGATGCTCGACATCGGTGCCCTGAAGACGGTGGCGGACAAATTCTGGCTGAAGGATCATCTGACGGACTTCATGCCCGGCCCGGTGCCAGTTGCTGCGACCGCGGCCGCCGCAGCCGAACAACCTGTCATACCGCCCGATCAACTATTCGAGAAATGACGATGCGAGCAATCAAAGTGCATACCGGCTACCGCCTCACGTGCCGTGCAAATGTGGTTGTCCCGGAGGGACATCCTGAGAATAGCCCGGCGTTTCAACGCTGGGATCAGGATGAAGCAAGCTCGCGTCCCGAAGGGACGGCTGAAATCGTTCCTCCCGGCCGTCCCTTCGGGACTGATACAATTCACGCTGAGTATCCCGGCGTTGAAACGCCGGGCTATTCTCGTTCATCCCTTCGGGATGACGTCAATGGGCGCCTCATTCACTGCTTTCGTTGCCCCAATTCGGCGGTTACAGTCTGGAAATGAACACGCCCAACGTGACAATGCTCTCCGCGGTGCTTCAGCAGGTGCGCCGGCGCCCGGTAATTCTTGGCGCCGTGGCTCTCGCCGTGGCGGCGGTCGTGTTCCTGCTCGTTCTTCCATCGCGCGGACCCTCGCTGGCGGCGAGTTCCTTCGAAGTCCGTCGCGGCGATTTCCTGATCTCGATTGTCGAAGGGGGCACCATTGAAGCCGTGAACGAAGAGGTCATTCGCAGCGACGTGGAAGGCACGGCTCGCATCATTTTCATCGTTCCCGAAGGTAGCACGGTCAAAAAAGGCGACCTGCTGGTGGAGCTGGATTCGTCCTCTTCCGTGGACGCCGTCAACCAGCAGCAAATCAACGTCGAGAAGGCACAATTGGCCGTCATTCAAGCCGAGCAGACGTTGGAAATCCAAAAGAGCACCGTGGCCAGCGAGGTGGATGCGGCCAAACTCAAAGTCGAATTCGCCCAGAGCGACCTGGACAAATACGCCAAAGGCGAAGCCTTGCAACTGCGGCGCAATGCGGAGATCGAAATCACCAACGTCCTCGAGACCCTCAGCATCAATCTTGAGCGCCTCCAATGGACCGAGCAGCTTTACAGCCAGCGTTTCGAGACCAAGGCCAACCTCGACAAAGACCGTCTGGCGGTCTCGCAAGCCAAGCTCAAACTGGAACAGTCCGAGAAGGCGCTCTGGATGTTGCTGACGTTCGACGAACCGAAAAAGAAACGCGAGCTGGAAGCGCTACAAAAGGAGGCCCTGGACAATCTGGACCGCGTCAAGCTTCAGGGAAAGAGCAAGCTGGCCCAGTACGAGGCCGATGTGCTGACACAAAAGAAAACGCTCGATTTGAACATGGCCAAGCTCGAACGCGACAAGAAGCAACTCGCGGCCACAAAGATCTACGCGCCTCAGGACGGTCTCGTCGTCTACGGCAGTGGCGGAGGAGGCGGCGGCGACCGGCGGTTCAGTAGCGAATCCATGATTGAAGAAGGCGCGGTCATCCGCAACCGGCAGGAGATTATCAAGCTGCCCGACGTCTCGCACATGAAACTCACCGTGCGGATTCACGAGTCGCACATCAACAACATCCGCACCACGCAACCGGCCTTCGTGGTGCTCGATTCCATGCCCGACAAGCGGTTCCGCGGCATCGTCGGGAAAGTCGCGCCGCTGCCCGACAGTTCCAGCCGCTGGGGCAACCCCAACCTGAAAGTTTACCTCACGGAAATCCGCATCACCGACGAGATGCCCGACGTGAAACCCGGCGTTTCCGCGCGCGCCGAAGTCGTCATCACGAACCTGTCCTCGGTGCTTACGGTGCCCATCCAGTCGGTCACCACCCGCAAGGGCCAGCAGGTCGTGTTTCTGGCCGGCGAGACGACCAGGCCGGTGCCCGTGCAGGTGGGAATGTACAACAACAAATTCATCGAAATTACTTCCGGGGTGGAAGAAGGCGACAGGGTGTTGCTCGCGCCGCCGTTCGACATGGAAGGGAAGGATCTTGGTGGCGCACTCATCGCGAAGGGTGGCGAGCTCCCGAAGGTCAACTCGAACGAAGTGCGGCGCGCCATGGGCACAGACAACGGCAACGGCAACAGTGACCGGCAGCGTGGCGGCGAAGGCCGGATGCGCGGGGAGGGGGGCAGACGCAGTGTCGGGCCGGCGTCGGGCACGGGCTCCGATCCTTCGGCGGAGGGAACTGGAGCGGCTGGAGGGGAACGTCGTCGCGGCTTTGGCGGCGCGGGGCCCGGCGGCCCGGGCGGAGGCAATTTCCCGAGTCGCGAGGAGATCATGAAACAATTCGATAAGAACGGCGACGGCCAGTTGGACGACGAAGAGAAGGCGGCGATGCGAGCGCAGTTTGGTTCCCGCCGCCGCGGTACTAATGCGCCGCCGCAGGAGGCGAGTCCGTAAGCTAATCATAATGCGCGCTTCCCCGGTCGTGCCCCAACGGGGCGAAAGAATCCAGCCCAGGGCAAACGCCCTGGGTTTCGTCGCCCGTCGGACAAGCCCTGAAAGGGGGGCCAATCGAATCGAAACGCACGCAGCTCCGTTCACGCGGAAATTTGTTTCGCCCCTTCAGGGCTTGCCTTTGATCGGGCTCGGGACCCTTGGCTGGATTATTTGCGGCCCGTTGGGCCGTGATAACTGACCACTTAATACTAGATCCTAATTACTGAATACTGATTAATGGAAACTCCTCGTTCCCGCGTCCCGCACTAATGTCGCCTGCCGCTCAACATATCATCCGCCTCGAAGGCATTGAGAAACGCTACGACCTCGGCGATGAAGTCGCCGTGCGGGCCTTGCGCGGCGTGGACCTGGCGGTGGCGCCCGGCGACTACGTGGCCATCATGGGCCCCTCAGGCTCGGGCAAATCGACCATGCTCAATCTGCTCGGGTGTCTCGATCGCCCGACCGCCGGACACTACTTCCTGGGCGGCACCGATGTGTCGCGGATGCCGGATGACGAATTGTCCGAAGCGCGCGGACGAAAGATCGGTTTCATTTTCCAATCCTACAATCTCATCGCCCAGCTCACCGTCATCGAGAACATCCAGGTCCCACTGGTCTACCAGGGCAAGGACGTGCGCACGCTCCAGGAGTATTGCGCGAGTCTGGCGCAGATGGTCGGCCTGGGCGACCGGCTTCATCACCGTCCCAGCCAGCTTTCCGGCGGCCAGCAACAGCGGGTTGCCATCGCCCGTTCGCTGGCGAACGACCCACTCATGATCCTCGCCGACGAACCGACGGGCAACCTCGACTCGCGCACCGGCCTGGAAGTGCTCGACCTCATCGACAAACTCAACGACCAGGGAAAGACCATCATGCTCGTCACCCACGACGCCGCCGTCGCCGCCCGCGCCCATCGGGTCATTCATATGAAGGATGGGTTGATTGAACGGGAAGTGGTGAATCGGGAGGCGGCGTTAAATCGCTAAATTGTTAGATCGTTTAAGCAGGTCCCCAGCGCTTGCGCATGATTTCCAGGATCCCATCGAACTGAAAATGCGATTCAACGATTCACGATTCAACGATTCGCGATTTAACCATTTAACCCTTTGACGATCTAACGGGCCCTTGAACCCCCTCACCTTCCAATTCCTCAGCACCATCCGCCTCGGCGTCAAGAGCCTGATGCTGCACAAGCTGCGGTCGATCCTCACGATGCTCGGCATCATTTTCGGCGTCTGTTCGGTCATCGCGATGCTCGCCATCGGGGAGGGCGCCTCCTACAAGGCACAAGAGGCCATCAAGAAACTGGGGAGCGACAACATCATCCTCCGCAGCGTCAAACCGGCCGAGGAGGCGAAGCTTTCAGGCATGGGACGCGGCTCCAGCCTCGACTACGGCCTGACTTATGCCGATGGCTCGCGCATTCAAACCACCATTCCCGGCGTCCTGCGCGTGCTGCCGGTGCGAATCATCCGGGAAAACGTCCGCTTCGCGCAAAACAACATCCCGGTCCAAGTGCTCGGCACGCTGCCATTCTACCCGGAGATCGTTGGACTGGACATCGCGCGCGGCAGGTTCCTTAGCGACACCGACGAATTGCACCAGGACAACGTGTGCGTCCTGACCGTCGGCCTGGCGCAACGGTTGTTCCCCTATCAAGACCCGCTGGAGCATTCCGTGAAGGTCGACGCGTTTTACTACCGCGTCATTGGACTCGTGCGCGAACAAAACCTTCCCGAACAGCGCACCCAACAGGGCAAGATGGAAGGCGAACCGCTCGACAACAACATGTATGTGCCGCTGAGCACGTCGCGCACTCGCTTCGGCGAAGTGCTCGTGCGCCGGTCCGCCGGCGGTTTCGAAGCCGAGAAAATCGAACTCCACCAGTTGACCGTGCAGATGCGCGACACCGCTGCGGTCGAGAGCGCTGACCCGCAAATCAAGACTCTCCTAAGCCGGTTTCACCCCAAGGTCGACTACGAAACCATCGTGCCGCTCCAACTGCTGCGCCAAGCCGAGGAAACCAAGCGCATCTTCAATATCGTGCTTGGCTCGATTGCGGCCATTTCCCTGCTCGTCGGCGGCATCGGCATCATGAACATCATGCTCGCCACGGTCACTGAGCGCACGCGAGAGATCGGCATCCGCCGTGCCCTCGGTGCCCGTCGCCGGGACATCACGCTTCAGTTTCTGGTCGAGACAGTCGTCCTCTCCGTGGGCGGCGGAATCATCGGCGTCATCGTCGGAATCATCACTCCCATCGCGGTCTCCCATTTGACCGACATGATCACCATCGTCACCCTCTGGTCCGTGTTGGTCGCCTTTGGAATTTCCGGCGCGGTGGGGATTATTTTCGGTCTTTACCCCGCCAAAGCCGCCGCGCAGCTCGACCCGATCGAAGCGCTGCGGCACGAATGAACGCCTCATTGCGCGCCCGCTCAGGGCGGATCCAGGTGCATGGGCACCCGCCACGGCGTCTCCGGATTATTCTTCCTTGAACAACGGCCCAAGCAACTGCTCACCCAGCGGTTGGCCGGGCTGGGCTTGTCGCAGCCGCTCGAAAAGTCCTTTGGCCGCGACGCGATCTGCGGCGGCCATCACCTGGATGATGTTCACGAGCCGCGCGTAGGCGGGCGTGAAATAGAGGCTGCGACGCGTGGACTCGAAGTACGCTTCGATGGCTTCGGCCAGTTTTCCGTCCGCTTCGGCGGCCAACCCGCGGAGGTAACCATCGCGAGCGGCCATGTAGTCTGCGAGCCGCGGCGCGAAGGACTTGCTGTCGGCGGGAAGGAACGAACGTGGGTCAGCGGCGGAACGTTCGAGCAATGCGAGCAGCAATTGCGCCGGACGAATATCGCGTCGAGTCGTGAAGCGCGGCGCGGCGAAGGCCACTCGCGGATGGTCGTCCGTATTCAGCGGCGCCGTGCCCGCGAAGGCAGCCAGCGTCTCCGGCCCGGCCACGTGGCAGCCGAGCAGGGTCAGCGTGCGGTCGAAACCGGCTTCCTTCATCCGCCCGCGCAGGGATTCGTCACTCAGCCGGCGCTCGAGCCAATCCGGCGGGAGCCTAACCGGCTGGAGTGTCCCCATTAGTCCGAGCACGGGGATATCCATGTTGAAGTGAAGCAGGAACGCCTGCGCATTCGAGAAGGTGTCGAGAAATGTGCGAACAATAATGCGCAGAGTGAACTCATCCAGTTGGTGGAGCGGGAGCCACTGACAAAAAAGCCCGCCGGGCGCCAGTCGCTGGCGGACGGCCTCGAAGTGTTCGCGCGTGTAAAGAAATCCCGCGCCATCCTGCCCGGGATGAAACAGATCCGCCACGATGACATCGTAGCGCTGGTCCGTCGCGCGCACGTAGCGGCGGGCGTCGGCCAAAATCACCATAGCAGCCGACGTGAGGTGGCTCTGTTCGTTATTATGCGGAGCCTCCTCACGTCGGCTGCTACGTTGAGCGCCAACGCCCTTGTTCTCCGGCTCGAAGTGATGCATCAACGCGACGATTTCAGGAACGAGTTCCACGCCGTCAGCCGCCAGGCCGGGATGGTCAGTTGCCGCCCCTAGCGTGATGCCCGTGCCGGGTCCGAGGAACAGCGCGCTGCGCGGTGCGGGATGGAGCAGCAAGGGCAGATGGGCCTGCCGGCGTTGTGCGAGCGCCGCCGCAGTCCCGCCCATCTGAAAACGATTGTTCACTCGCAAGCTGCGATGCCCATCGAGCGTTTCGATGACGGCCACCGAGCCCATCACCCCCTCGCGCCAGGCGCGGAGCTTTGCATCGGGCGGGAGCCGGACGAGGCGCAAATCGGAAGGCAGGACGAAAACCAGCCCACCGCACAGCGCCAATCCGAGCACGCTCCAGCGGTTCAGGACCGGCAACACGAAGAGATAGCCGAACGCGAGCGCGACGAGGGACCATTTCGAGCCGAGCATCGGAAGCGCCACCAGGCTGAACGTCGCTCCCGCCAACGCGCCACCCAGCGTGTTCACCGCGGCGGCGCGTCCGACTCCTCGGTCGCGCGTCTTTGCCACCGTGACGAGATGGCTGAACGTCGCGCCCATCAGCAGCGTGGGCAGGAGCAACACCGCGAGCGCCACACTGAATTCACTGAGCGCGACGGCAGCCGGCGTGTCACCGAGTGCCTCGCGAACCCCATCGTAGAGCGGGAGCACACGCGTCATGACCCACGTTTCCGCGAGGCATACCGCGGCCAGCGCGCAAAGCAGCCATGCGAGCATCGAGTGGAAGGGCCGATTCTGGCGCAAGCGCTGGTAACTAGCTGCGCCAAGAGAAGTGCCGAGCAAGTAGACGGCAAGCGCGGCGGCGAACGTATAGAGTGTGTTTTCGAGCGCCTGCGAAAGCACGCGCACGGCGACAATTTCGAAACCGATGCCGAGCAGGCCAGTCACGAATGCGGTCAGCAACAAGCGGGCTTGCGAGATCAGCGGCGCCAATGGAGCGGCAGGCTCGCCGCGTTCCACGACGGGCGCTGAAGGACCATTCCATGCGAGCGCCCCGCACCCGAAGTTCAGCGCGCAAAGCAACAACGCACTCGCGCGAAATCCCATTGCAGGCGCGAGAAGGAACGCCGTGACGAGGATCCCTCCAACGGCCCCGGCGGTGTTCCACGCGTAAACCCTGGCAAGCGCGCGTTCCTGAGTACTCCATGCAAGCCAGCGTTCCATCGCCGGCAGCGTCGCGCCCATCGCGGTGGTGGCCGGTAACAGCGCGAGGAACGGGATCGCGAAGGCCACGACCGCCTGACGCAACGGCGAAGCGTCAGCGCCCATCAATGCGATGGCCAGCCGGTTGAGTTGCGGAATGAGCAACGTGACCAGCGCGGCCCACGCGCCGATGCACCATTGCAATCGCGCATACCAACGGCGCGGATCCGGGCTGCGGTGGATGCGCCCGTCGAGCGCCCACGCCCCCAACGCCATCCCACCGAGAAATGCTGTCACAAGCGCGAGCATCGCGGGCGCCTCGTGCCCGAGGCCGGCGGAGAACATTTTGGTCCAGACCATCTGAAGCCCGAGACCGCCCAAACCGCTGGCCAGGAAGAGGGCGGGAAGGAGGGTGTGTTGCGTATTGCGTGTCGGGTCAGGTCGCGACGCCTGCGACTGGCGTGAAGGGACGCATTTCATTCTTCGCGCAGGTTGGGCCAAGCGAACCAGCTCATCGTTCCCTACAAGAAACTGAGACACGCCCGCTCATCAAAGCCATCACTTTGGTTCCTGCGAAACGAGCGGCTGCAAGCCAATCGTGCCGCGAAGTTCCTTCAGATACGCAGCCGATTTTACACGCTCGAGCTGCACACGGGCCTGGCGCAAGCGCTCGGCGATACCGAGGCGCGCGGCTTCGCCGGCATAGTTGGGCTTGGCGAGGAACTTCTCAAGCGTGGCGGCGTGGCGCAGCCAGAGTTTGCGGTCGGCGGCCTGCTGGGCTTCGAGGCGGGCGGCGTACCAATCGCTTTTGAGAAGGCTCTCGCGGGTAAACAACGAGCGGAGTTCGGCCGAAGCCAGGTCGCGCCCTTCGTGCTGCCCATCGCGCATGACATGCAAGAGCGCGCGCAGCGGCGGGCACGCCAGATCGATGCTGCCGTCCTCGAAGTAGAGTGCCGCGACGCGCTTCTGCGTTTCGACGATGTTGTCCACAGCGTCAGCGAAGATGGCCGGATCCTGAATCTCCGGGCGGAGCATTCGGTCGGTGAAGACCACGTGGGGATGGTTGAACATCCGGCCGAGGTAGGTGCGGACGAACTTGGCCGTAATCCGATGTCCCAGCCGGCTGGCGAGCACTTTGCGTCGGTTGAACTCGGTGTCCTTGCACCTTTCGAGGAAGCCGTCACGGAGGAGCGCCTTGGGATCGCGCTCTGCGTCGGTCATTCGGCACCACACCTCGGGCACCAGCAAGCTCACGTCGTGGTCCACGCGGCAGTCCGGGCCGACATAGCCCGCCGCCGTGACGAAGCCGCTGTACCCCGTGAGCAGGAAGGAGACGAGCGCGGCGTTGAGATCGAAGATGGGCGGCAGCGCGTTGAATGGACCCTTCGTGAGCGCGCCTTCCGAGCCGGCGCCGGTCGTCGAAGGCGACTTGCCGGTCATGGAGCAGATGAATTCCATGAACAACTCCGGCATTTCCATGAAGTGGATCGGATTGTAGGCGCAGAGCGGGCGCACGCCCGGCTCGGGCGGATTATTGCGCCGACCCGGCAACACCGCGTTGACCGGCGTGGGCATTGGCTGGCCGAGCGGCGCCCGCCGGTGCAGTCGCGTGGCCATTGCCGCCAGATAGACCGAACGCGGATCCACCAGGTCCGGCCGCGTCTGGAGGTAACGCGGATTGCGACTCGGGTTACCGCCGACCAGGCGCGGACGGGCGTTGGAAACGAAAAAGCCGGGACGACCGCGCTCCGCGACTTCCCGGATGAACCGCTGCATCGCCGGCGTGTAGCGGTCGAAATGCAGAGCGTCTTCGACCTCGGCGCGGGCCTGCGCTGGCGTTAACGCCTCGTAGTTGGACAGGAAGTTGCCGGGCTGCGCGAAGTCCCCCTCCGTCTGCTTGTCGTAGCCGCGGTGAATTGCGTCGTCGGGGCGCTGGAACAACCGGTACTCGCAGTTCTTCACGAACTTCACCGATGGATTGGAGCACTCGGGGCCCAGATGGGCGACCATCTCCGCGGGCACGACGACCGACGCCGTGATGTCGTCTTCCATCTGGAGCTTCACCGCGGGATGAAAATCCTTGCGCATCCCGAACGTGCGCCACGAGCCGTCGCCGTCGAAGCCGACTCGCAGATAAGTGGTGACGAGCCGGCGGTTGTCGCACTTGAGTTCGTTGCCGGGCATCCCGTTGACGTAATCGACGCTGAAGTGCTGGCGCCACTCCTCCCCCCACTCGGGCTTGTAACAACGCTTCACGACAAAGACGAGTTCCCGAATGTATTGCGGGATGCTCTCGATCCACTCGTTGTACTCGGCGCGAAACTGGCGCGGCGCAGGCGTCAGGAGCTTGATGACGGAGCCCAGCGAACGGTCGTGGCTGAGCACGGGACGCTTGTCGACCTTCTTGTTGTTGGCAGGAAAGCGGCTTGAGTAGTCGCGGCCAACCAATTCCGCGACCCTGTCGAAGTCGCTCTTGAAATCCTTCACAAACACCGGCCCGGTGAGAATCGCATCGGAGATCGGCTTGGAGATCTCCGACTTGCCGCCACCGGACACCGTGCAGGGCTTGTGACAGAACGTGGGCTCGGCATGGATCCCCACCAGGCGCCACGGGCGGTCGTGCCCCGGTTTCTCCATGCGCACCTTGTAACCGCTCGGGCGCACATAGATCTTGTCGGGCAGCAGTTTGATGGATTGGGCCTTCCCGTTGCGCTGCCATGCGACCGACTGCGAATGCAGGTCGAAGCTGACTTCATCGGGCACGTAGATGATATCGGGATAGTTCCGGTCCACCGCGTAGCCCTCTGGCTTCACGTCCATCGCCGCGCCGCACAGTTTCACGGCGTCGTCGAACGAATGGCCGTGATGTTGAACGTGCAATTCGCCGCTGAACTCCTCGCCCAAATCGTAAGTCGGATAAACGAGCGCCCCGCCGGCGTGTTCCTCTTCCGCGAGGCCAAAGAGGTTCGCTGCGAAACTGATCTGCGTCTTCACCTCTTTCTTGCAGTAACCGAAATAATTGTCCGCGATTAACGTAACGATCACGCCGGATTCATCGCGCGCACACAGCTTGAAGGCGTTGCCGGCGTTGTAGAGTTCGGCTTCTTCGCGCCAACAGGCGCCGTCGCGGCGCTGGCGGTCCGTGGCGGTGTCCCAATGCGGCAGGCCGGCCTCCTTCTTCGTGACCGACCCCAAGTGCGGCGCCAGAATGACGCAGCCGGTGTGGCCGGTCCAATGCTCGGAATCCAAGCCCGCGTCGTTTTCGGGAAGATACGGGTCGCCGGCGTTGCCGAAGATGCTTTCTACAAAGTCCAGGTTGCTCACCAGGTTGCCCGGCGCGAAGAAACGGACCTCCATCGATTTCTCCGGCGTGAAGCCCGGCACTTCGGGGCATACGACCGGCCGAAGCAACAGCGACACGAAACACTCGGCCTGCGCCTCGTGCGAAGCCGTGAACGGCAGGCGCATCAAATCCGCGGGCGGCTGTAGCGCGCGCCGCAGCAGGCTCGCAAACACTCGCTTTGGCACGGCGACTTTATCCGCCGGGATCGGCAGCCCGCCTTCGGCGATGTGAAAGCTGCCCTGCGTCGTGCGGCGGTCGCTGCGCGGATTGTGCAGCACGCCCTGCTTCACGCGGAAGGATTGGATCAGCCCGCAGCTGAATTCGTCGCGATCCGGCGGCAGCGACAACGCCCGCGCCAGCCCGTGCCGATCGAGGATGAAGGTTTGCACCGGGAGCTTGGGCGGCGCGGCCGCGTCATGGAGGTATTCGTAGAGAAAACTCTGAATGCGGTTGTCCGCCGGGCAAAGGTAATTGGCGAGCAGCCGGTCTGTCTCGCGCTGGTGAACCAGCAGCGCGCTTGCAAACTCGGCCAGTTCGGATTCCTCGCTCCCGCCGAAAGTGCAGCAGCCGATGGAAGCCAGCTTGAGGTTGATGTACTGGATGAGCCGCGGATCTGGAGCGCCGGAGTCCGACGCCGGCCAACCGATGGAACGGGACAAGTTCATGCGCTTGCCGGCGGCGAGCGATACAGGCGCCAACCGCGCCAACCGCCGGTTCCGCGCAGGTTACGTCAGCGCGGATTGGGGCAGCAAGCGTTTGTCAGCCTCTCGCCGCCAGTTCGCGCAGCCGCTTGATGAGTTGCCGCCGGGACCACCAGATGACGCCACCGAGGTATAGGCTGCCGAGAACCACAGGCGATAACGCGAGCACGCAACCCCACCAATACCACACAGGTGATGTGCCGACCCGGCCCGACAACAGCAGACGGCTGTGCAGCACCCAAATTATCCATGACGCCATCCACGGCACGATGACCAGCCAAAGCACCCCGTAGCCGACGGCGCGCTGCGCGGACCCCATTCTGAGGCCCAGATACAACCCGAGCCAGCAGGCCGCAACCCCGCACAGCACCCGTTTCGCGCTTTGTGTCGTGAGGTAAATCGTCGTGGCATCGTCGCTCGCGAAAAAGAAGTCCGCGCCACTCAATCTCAAGAGCGTGATGAGCCCCAGGAGGACCATGACGACGATGAAAGGCGCGCGCAAACGTCCCCACAACGCGCGCCAGTGGCCGAGGACGATCTCGCGCGACGACAGCGGGGTGGACAGAATCATCTCCATATCCCCGCCGCGCCGGCCTTCGGCAAAACACCGGGACGTGATGAAGAGCAAGAGTCCGATCGGAAGAAACTCGCTGGCCAGGTCGATCGCCGTGTAGAGGCCAGTGATGGACGCCGCCGGCAGGAGTCTCAACAAGAACATCGTCACGTAAGAGCCGAATCCCGTCGCCACCAAGGCGAGCCAAATCAAGTGGCCGTACCGAAGCTGCCGATGCGCCAGCCAGCCCGCCGGATCGTCCATCATCCGCACCGGCCAATACTCCTGAATCCTTGGCAGCTCGGGGCTCGCGCCGCTCCAACGGGGCACATAGGCCGCCGGTGTAGCCGGTTCGCAGGCAACTTGCGACTCCTCGCGCCAGCCCGATTCCACAATCCGTCCCGCTGCCGCAAGCAAAGCCCAGCCCAACCCGTGGGCAAGCAACAGTGTCATCCAAAACCGCGCAGGCTTCGCGAAATACTCCGTGTCGCCGGCCAACTGCAACGCCACCGAAAGACTGAAATTAGGCAACCCCATCCATCGCAAGAAGTATTCGAAGATCCAGGGGACCAGTGCGAATGCGAACGCAGCGCCCAGCCCGAGCAACAAGCTGCGCCCCTCGATTTGGCGCCTTGCACTCGCCCACATGCCCCACGCCAGCCCTGCCAACAATGTGCTGAGCAGCACCAGCGCGGTTCGCCAGAACTCCCCGGCCGTGACGCCGCCCGCCGGCAGGGCCACAGCCAGGACAGAAAACGCCGCCAGCAGCGCGAAGAAGGAGCCGAGCGACGTCGCTGCAAGTTTGCCCAGCACTACATCACGACCACTCAATTCGGTGAGAAAGAGCAGGCCGAGGGTCCCTTCGCGTTTCTCCTGGCTAAGGCAATCGGCCGTCTGCCTTACTCCTTCAACCAGGCAAAAGACGAAGAGAATCCCGCTCAAGCTGTCGAACAGTAGCCTGCCGGGCAGGGACGCCATTCCACTACCTCGCTGGGCCCACGCCAGTATGGACACGGAAAGCAAAGTTGCGAGCAGTCCCACCAACACTCGCGCCCACGTTGTCCACGGCTTGCGCGCACGGGTGCGCAACTCGCGAACGAGGATGGGCAAGGCAGACATGGGCGGCGCGAATTGCGAACTGGCACAGCGGGTTCAGCGGCTCAAGTCGTCCTGGAACGCCTTCGACTCACGGGCCGTCAGTGCGTACGAGCTTCGACTGCGCTCACCGACTTGGCAATCGTTGCTTCGTGAACGTCATCGGGCGCATCCGGCAATCGTTCGAACGCAACGCGAACCGGCTCTCTTCGACTGCCTTAGCCATTCGAGGGCAGAATCTCGCCTTGTACCCATGGCCTGATGAAGATCTGCAACGAAAGGTTCAGACGCAAGTCGCTTTTGAATGGCAAAGACTTGCAGCGGATGGGGTTGATTTGCCGAACTGCGACGACGATGATTTGTGTGTTTCAATGAACGATTCTCCTGATCGCAAGGTGGATGTTTTTACAGAGGCCTTGCAATTGTCCACCGAGGATCGTGCGGCATTCCTGGAGCGTGCTTGCGGCAACGACAAGGAGCTGCTCCAACAGGTCGAAGCGCTGCTGCTGACTCATAATCAGGTCGGGGATTTTCTGGAGGAACCTCCCCAGGGGCCTTCCGATGAGGCACAATCGAGAATTTCTGTGGGCGAGAAACCGGGGGATCGGATTGGTCGCTACAAATTGTTGCAGCAAATAGGCGAAGGTGGTTGCGGGGTGGTTTTCATGGCGGAACAGGAGGAACCGGTCCGCCGGAAGGTGGCCCTCAAGATCATCAAGCCGGGCATGGACACCAAAAGCGTCATCGCTCGGTTTGAGGCTGAGCGGCAGGCCCTCGCGTTGATGGACCATCCCAACATCGCCAAGGTATTTGATGCGGGAGCGACGGAATCCGGGCGTCCGTATTTTGTCATGGAACTCGTCCGTGGCCTCAAAATCACGGAATACTGTGATCAGAATGCGTTGACGACGGAGGATCGGCTGAATCTTTTCGTTCAGGTTTGCCAGGCCGTTCAGCACGCGCATCAAAAGGGAATCATCCATCGGGACATCAAGCCTTCCAACATTCTCGTGACCCAAACGCTCGAAGGCGCTGCGTTACCCGTGGTGATTGATTTCGGAATCGCCAAAGCGACCACGGACCAGCGGCTGACGGACAAGACGCTTTTCACTGCCTTCGCGATGCTCATTGGCACGCCGGCGTATATGAGTCCGGAACAGGCGGCGCTCACGAATGCGGACGTAGACACGCGGACGGACATCTACAGCCTGGGTGTGTTGCTCTACGAATTGCTGACGGGTTCGACGCCTTTTGACACCGGCGAATTGCTGAAAGCCGGCCTCGATGAAATCCGCCGCGTGATTCGCGAAGAAGAACCCGTCCGGCCATCAACAAAGTTAGTCACGATGCCCGGCGCGAGTTTGACGACTGTCGCCCAGCAACGAAAGTCTGAACCCCCCAAGCTGATTCGCGCCGTCACTGGAGATCTGGATTGGATCTCGATGAAAGCGCTGGAGAAGGATCGCACGCGCCGCTACGAAACAGCGAATGGCCTCGCACTCGATGTGAAGCGGTTTCTTGCGAACGAGACCATTTCAGCGCGCCCTCCCAGCAGGCTTTATAAGTTCAAGAAATTGGTGCTGCGCAATCGACTTCTATTCGCCGGTATCGGTGCCCTCGCGGCGCTTCTGGTCGTGAGCTTGATTGTTGTCGCGGCTGCTCTCGCCAAAGAGCAACAGGCCCGTTACGACGCAGATGTGGCGCTTAAGCAAGCGAAAGCCGACAAGGCCACAGCAGAAACCGAAGCGGCTAAAAGCAGGCAAATCACACAATTCCTTGAAGACATGCTCCAAGGCGTCGGGCCTTCCGCCGCCCTGGGGCGCGATACGGTCATGTTGCGAGAGATTCTCGATCGAACCGCGGAGCGCGTAGGCCAGGAAATGACCAATCAACCCGCAGTCGAAGCCGAGCTGCGCGGGCTCATTGGCCGCCTGTATCTCGAAATTGGAAATTACGACCGCGCTGAACAAATGGAACGGGCGGCGTTAGCGCTCCACCGGAAGCTCCCTGGTCCGGAAACTGAGACGGCATCGCTGCTCAATGACCTCGGACAGGCGCTGTGGAAGCAGGGCAAGCTGGCTGAAGCTGAACCGGTGCACCGCGAAGCACTCCAAATTCGGCGGCACCTCCTCGGCAACTTGAACGCGGATGTCGCCACGTCGATCAATAATCTCGCCAGCGTGTGCCGGCGCCAACGGAACCTCGCGGAGGCTGAAACGCTCATTCGCGAGGCGCTGGAAATCCGGCGAAGTATTTTCGGAGACGAACACTTGCAAGTGGCGGATTCGCTCCACAACCTTTGCGTCATTCTCGGAGATGAAGGCAAGCGCGCAGAGTCCGAAACGGTCGCGCGCGAAATGCTGGCACTGCGTCGCCGACTGCTCGGAAACGAGCACGTGCTTGTCGCCGATGCGCTGATGGATGTCGCCTGGGCGATTGGCTACACCGGAAAATCTGCAGAAGCCGAAACAATGGAGAAGGAAGCGCTTGCCATTCGACGGAAACTTCTTGGCGACGCGCATCCTGATGCGGTCAGCGCTCTCGGGCTTGTCGGCGATCGAATGCGGCAACGAGGCAACTTCACTGAATCACATTCCATTTTGAGCGCGGCCCTTTCGATGCAACTCAAGCTGCTGGGCGAGGACCATCCGGCGTCGCTTAATTCGATGCGCACTCTGGCGTTGGTTCTCGAAGGGGAGGGGAAATGGGAGGAGGCTGAAGCGGCCCACCGCCAGACGTTGGAGTTGAGGCGCAAACGGGACGGAAACGAAGATCCACAAACGCTGGCGGAAGTCGAGGGACTCATCCGGGCACTCATGGCGCGGAAGAAGTTCGCTGAAGCAGAACAGGTCGCGAACGAAGCGTTGACTCCCGCGTTCATCAAGAAACCTGCGAGCGTCAAGCTGCTGGGTGCGCGTCTGGATCTTTTGGGACGCCAAGGACGCTGGCGGGAAGCTGCCGCCGATGCCGCCCTTGCTCTGGAGCATGAGCCGGACGAACACTACCGCTATCACATGCTTGCTCCGCTGCTTGTGATCACAGGCGACCGCCCCGCGTACGAGGAATTCTGCCGGAGAATTGTCACTACGTTTGCCTACACATTGAGTCCGTACGTCGCGGAGCGCATGGCAAAGGATTGCCTGCTGCTCGCCACGAATTCAGCAGTGGATTTGGTTTGGGCAGACAAACTTGCCGACATCGCCGTCACTCGCGGCAGCGGCGAATCCGCGCTCCCGTACTTCCAGGTCTGCAAGGCGCTGTCACAATATCGGCTGCGACGTTTTGCCGAGGCGATTGAATGGGCGGAGAAACCGTCCAAGAGTTCTTCTGTTCACGCGCGGGCACATGCCTATGCCGTGTTGGCAATGGCCCACGGACAGCTCGGCCACAAGGATGAAGCGCACGCCATGCTCGCCGAAGGAGAACCATTGGCGCCGAAAACTTCGTTTCTGCCCAACACCCGGGACGTCGGCAGCGAATGGTTGGGCTGGCTCTTTGCGCGGATCTTGCTGGATGAAGCGGCTGCGCTGCTGGAGTCCGAGAAGAACTGAGTAACGATTTCGTGTCGAATGGTTTTCACATTGTCATCCACCCTGGAAAGTTTCAATAGTGCCAGCGGGAATGCGGTTTCTCGAACAATGGGCGACGCCACTTTATTGCTGACTGCGGTGGAACGCGGCGATCCGAAAGCCGCCGATCAACTCCTTGAGTTGGTCTATAGGGAACTGCGTGCTTTGGCGACCCACAAAATGGCTCAGGAATCGCCGGGCCAGACACTTCAGCCGACTGCGCTGGTGCATGAGGCGTGGTTGCGCCTCGTCGGATCGGAGACCCCGAGTTTTCAAAACCGCGCTCACTTCTTTTCCGCCGCGGCGGAAGCCATGCGCCGCATACTGATCGATCGCGCCCGTCGTCGACGCACTCAACGTCACGGCGGCGGATACCGGCGTGTCGATCTTGATGACTGTGATTTGGCCGCGCCCCAAGCCGATGATGAATTGCTGGCAGTGAACGAAGCGCTCGACCAACTTGGCAAGGAACATCCCCGACAAGCCGAAGTCGTAAAGCTCCGCTACTTCGGCGGCCGGACGAATGACGAAGCAGCTCAGATTCTCGGCATCTCCGTGGCCTCGGTGAAAAACTACTGGGCTTTCTCTCGCGCCTGGCTTCTTCAGGAGATCAAGCGCCGCTAGTTCGTCCCGTCGTTCGGCTTACAAGATTCCTTTAGCCACTTCGGCGCAAAACCTCGCATTACTGATCGGCGGCAACGTGCCCCTGATCGTCTCATGAATACAATCAAGTTCCTGACTACTGCTGTGCTCTTCCTGGTTACCCTCTTGTTTTCACCATCCCGGCTTTTCGCGGGCACAGTTCCAAAGGGATTCACCGCGCACGATGTCGAGGTGAATGGGGTTCGCCTGCACTATCGCATGGCTGGCAAAGGCAGTCCGGTCGTGCTGCTGCACGGTTACGCCCAGACCGGCCACATGTGGAATCCCATCGTGCCGCTGCTCGCCACGGTTCACACCGTCATTGTTCCTGACCTGCGCGGCGCCGGCGATTCTTCCAAGCCGGAGTCAGGCTATGACAAGAAGAACATGGCTGTGGACATCCACGAACTTGTCACGTCACTGGGATTCAAACGCGCGAGCATCGTCGGCCACGACATCGGATTGATGGTGGCTTACGCCTACGCCGCGCAATTCCCGCAAGAGACCGAACGCCTCGTGTTGATGGACGCCTTTCTTCCCGGCATTGGCGATTGGAAAAATGTCTGGCTCATGCGCGACCTGTGGCACTTCCACTTTTATGGCGAAGTGCCGTTGGCTTTGGTCAAGGGGCGCGAGCGGACTTACTTCGAACATTTCTGGAACGACTTCGCCGCCGATCGAAAACATTCCGTCTCTGAAGCAGACCGGCAGCTTTATGCGAAAGCTTACGCGCAGCCGGGCGGCATGCGCGCCGGTTTTGAATACTTCCGCAATTTCGAGCGGGACGCGAAGGATTTTGCCGCATTAGGTGCAACAAAGCTTTCGATGCCAGTGCTCGTACTCGGTGGTGAGAAGTCAGGCGGCGAATTTCTCATCGCACAGGCCAAGTTGGTCGCGTCCAACGTGCAGGGGAAAATCATTCCCGGCTCGGGACACTGGTTGATGGATGAAGTGCCACAGACCACGATTCCTGTGCTCACAACTTTTCTCAACGAATCACGCGCGGCAGCTTCCGGCTTGCGGTTGACCGTAGGCGAGATTGAGGCGCTTCCGCCCATCGGCGCGGGCACGGGAACTTCGGGAGTTTCCGGCATTCAGACACGCGTGCTGACAGGTAATCCGACTCAGCCCGGCCCGTACACAATTCAACTCAGCGTTCCCGCGAATACGCGAATTGAAGCCCACGATCATCCAGATGATCGCGTGGTTACCGTGATCTCGGGAACATGGCACTTCGGTTATGGAGCGAGCTTCGACGAGAAGGCGCTCAAGGAACTTCCGCCCGGCAGCTTCTACACAGAACCGCCCAACGCGCCGCACTTCGCGCGCACCGCGGGCGCACCCGCGGTCATTCAGATTACCGGGTTCGGACCCAGTGGCACGCGCTACCAAAGTCAAACGCCAGCGAAATAACGACCCCTCCGAATCTATGAACACCCTCACTACGAAGGACGGCACAACGATCTACTACAAGGATTGGGGCAAGGGTCCACCGATCGTCTTCAGCCACGGCTGGCCGCTGACGGCGGATGCCTGGGAGTCGCAGATGTTCTTCCTCGCCTTGAACGGTTACCGATGCATCGCACATGATCGGCGGGGGCACGGACGTTCCAGCCAGCCGTGGAACGGCAACGACATGGACACGTACGCCGATGATCTCGCGGAGTTGTTCCAGAGGCTGGACCTCAAGGACGCCGTGATGATCGGCCATTCAACCGGCGGCGGCGAGGTCGCGCGATTCATCGGACGCCACGGAACGAAGCGCATCTCAAAAGCCGTCCTGATGGGCGCCGTTCCGCCCATCATGGCGAAGACGAAAGCGAATCCCGGCGGGCTGCCCATTGAAGTCTTCGACGCATTTCGCAAAGCCTATCTCGCTGACCGCGCGCAGTTCTTCCTCGATGTGGCGAGCGGCCCGTTCTTCAACTTCAACCGGCCCGGCGCGAAGGTTTCGCAGGGCCTGATTCAATCCTGGTGGATGCAGGGCATGATGTCCGGACACAAGAACGCCTACGACTGCATTAAGGCATTTTCGGAGACAGACTTCACCGGAGACCTCATGAAATTCGATGTGCCCACGCTGATCGTGCACGGCGACGATGACCAGATTGTGCCCATCGACGCCTCGGCCAGGCTCTCGGCCAAGCTGGTCAGGAACTCCATCCTGAAGATCTACCCAGGCGGATCGCACAGTCTGGGAGACACGAGCAAGGAGCAGCTTAATAAAGACCTGCTCGAATTCATTACGTCCTGAAACGGTAGCGATGCCGACCCAATAACCGGCGCACCAAACAACAAGAACCAAGACAACATTATGAACACAAACAACACACTGAAAGATCCCAAACCTTCCATCGTGCTCGTTCACGGTGCCTTCGCGGACGGTTCCGGCTGGCGTCACGTCATACCGCTGCTCGAAGAAGACGGATACACCGTGACCGCAGTGCAGAATCCGATGACTTCGCTGGCCGACGACGTCGCTACGACCCGGCGGGCGATTGATGCGCAAAAGGGACCCGTGGTGTTGGTCGGCCATTCCTACGGCGGCGCGGTGATCACCGCCGCAGCAACGGGGAGCACGCAAGTCAAGGCGCTCGTTTACATCGCCGCGTTCGCACCCGACGCCGGCGATTCGCTTGGGTCTTTGCTGAAGAGCATGGCGCCAAGCGATATTGGCCCTGCGCTCGTGCCGGACGCAGGAGGCTTCGTCTCCATTGACCGCGCCAAATTCCATGATGTCTTTGCGAAGGACGTGTCGCCCTCTGAAGCACGCATCATGGCAGCCACTCAAAAGCCCATCTTTGGCCCCATTTTCGAATCACCGGAGCCGGGCGCAGCCTGGAAGACGATCCCGTCGTGGTATCTCGTTGCCAGCGAAGACCGAGCGATCAATCCGGATTTGCAACGGTTCATGGCAAAACGAATCGGAGCCACCATTTCCGAGGTGAAGGCGAGCCACGTGCCCTTCATTACACGTCCCAAGGAAGTGGCGAAAATCATCGAAGCAGCAGCGACTACAGTGGCAAAATGATGAATCGCCCGCAGGCGTGGGCAGATGGTAGATAGCGGAGTATCAAAGAAACACGAGGTCTTATCGGCTATCAATCCGCAAGCGGGTTCAGTACGGCTTTCAGTCGAGAAAACGGGACGTTCCCCAAAGGAATTTGCCCGCGGCTTGGCCATTTCAGCGATGTGATGCTCCATCTGGCCCTCTGGTGGATTCTTTTGTGCGGGGTGACCGCCTAAGGTCCTGCGCGTGCGGCCGACGACTCGGTCGGCTCTCGCTATAGCAAGGAGAGTACCTGGCCAGTTGAGCATGCGCTCGATCAGACCCCGGTCGTGATCCGACAGGGCGATGTTCCGCCTGCACCGCCGGCGGCTCCCATTCTTTCGCTCCCGAACTTCTATGGCGCGCATGGCTACGATCCAACGCTGCCCAATCTGAGTTCGATTTTCTACGCAGCCGGACCGGACATCGGTCAGGGAGTACTGCCGCTGGCGCATAACGTCGATGTCGCTCCCACAATTGCCGCGATGCTCGGCGTCGAAACCTACGCGGCCGTGGACGGCTCAGAGCTTCCCATCGGCCCACTCCGCCTGACCAATGTGGTGTCGCGCAAGACACACGGTCCCGCAGGGACGTTCGACTTGCCGTTGCCCCTCTCCGGTTCGCCTGGCGTCGAAGGCCGCAAGGCAACCGGCGGCGGGGGCCATACGCTGATCTTCACCTTCAACAAGCCACTCGCGGCGGCTGGCGCTGCGGTGGTCGCTGGCCGCGGGACGGTGAGTGGAGCGCCTTCCATCCTGGGCCAGCAGGTCCTGGTGACTCCTGCCAGCGTACACGATGCTCAATTGGTCACGCTCAGCCTGACGGGCGTCACCGATGCTTACGGCGGCACGCTGTCGACGACTTTCAGCTTTGGTGTGCTGTGGGGTGATGCCGACGGGAATGGCATCGTCAATCAGACCGATCTCGAAGCTGTCACGGCCGCAGCCGACGCTGGCGGCACCGTGAATGAAACCACGTTCCGCCTTGATACGAATGTGAGCGGCAAGATCAACACCGCCGACGTCGTCCAGACGCGCAAACGTCGAGCGCAAGCAGAATTGTAATCCTCTCCCGCGGCGCAGAGGCGCTCCAATCAGGTGCCCGCGCCGTTTCGGTTTCAACGGAGGCGCCGTGACAGCGCGACTTCGAGGCGCGACCTGTGCTTGCGACTTCAAAGCACTCAATGGACTAGGCCGGATTGTCACGCAAATGTTGCTCGCAGTGCCTTGGAGCCGTTCAGGTTCTTTGACATTATAGCACCCGACAGGAGGCGCCTCCCCCCCGTGGGAGAGGCACTCGATGGTAGACGTTTCCAATGTCGGTAACCAGCAAGTCAGCGGACCGACGCCCGCATGAAACGAATTCGCATCGTCCTCCTGGACGAACACCATTCCGTCCGGGACGGGCTGACATTGTTGTTGAACCTCCAAGCCGACATGCGCGTCGTCGGGGACGGCGGAACGGCGGCCGAGGCATGGCGCATGGTGCGGGAGGCGCGCCCGCACGTGGTGGTGGCTGAAATGCGGTTTCCCGACGGCACGGGGCCGGAACTGACCCGCCGCCGGCTGAAGAAAGCCCATCCATCGGTCGGTGTCCTTGCTTTTACGGCCCAAGAGGATCCCGAGGACCTCGAGGCCATGCTCGTCGCAAAAGCTTCAGGGTATGTGCTGAAACGCTCGCCAAGCGCGGAACTGTTTCGCGCGATTCGAACCGCGCACGCCGGACAGGTGTTTTGCGATCCTATCATGGCCGGCCAGACACTGGCCCGCCAGGCGGCAGCCCTGGAAGCACCGAGGCTGGCCGGCCCGGTCCAACTCAGTGAGCAGGAAACACACGTTTTGCGCCTGCTGGCCTGGGACTACGCCAACAAGGAGATCGCTGAACGGCTCCAAATCAGCGTCAAAACAGTCGAAACCTACCGCACGCGGCTGCAGCGCAAGCTGGTACTCAAGAGCCGGCCGGACCTCGTCCTCTTCGCTCTCAAGAAGGGCTGGCTCAAAGCACCGTGAGCGTTAGCCCAACTCGATGGGGCACCGGTCCCTTGTCCGTAGTGTCCAGAAGCACGTCTGTCCGGGAGAACCCCGACAGCGACCGGACGTTCGCCTCGTGGCCGCTGGTGATAGTCGATGTGGGTGGCGGCAGCACCGAATGGATCGTCGGGGAAGGCGGCTTTCTTTACTTTACCGCGAGCACATTGCTGGGTACCGCCCGGCTCCTGGAAGTCAATCCGATCAGCGATGCTGGATGACCTTCGAAGACAGGAGCTGACCGCAGCGAATAGATCATCGAGGTCGCAAACCACGGCGTTATTGACTTCCAGACACAGGCGTTCGCGCTCAAGCAGCTCCTGCGCCGACGGGCGCTCTCCTCGCGCAAGACGTGTCCACGGCGATGGCGACCTGTCTGGCCACTTGTTGCAGGTAGGTGATCTCCGATTCGTGTACACCTCCAGCAGGAGGATTGGTGAAATTCGGCTGGGCCAGAGCGGGTCATAGCCTCAGAGTTTCGGCGCATGCGCATCCTTGCCCTGGACCCTGGCGCCAAGCGCATTGGCGTGGCCATCAGCGACGAGTTGAAGCTCATCGCCCAACCGTTGGAATTCGTCTCCGCGGAACCATTCGATGCCTTCGCCGAACGGCTAAACGAGATTCTCGCCAGCAAACCTTGCGAACTCATCCTCGTCGGTCTGCCGCGAAACATGGACGGCACCTATGGTCCAGCCGCGGACAAGGTCCGCGAATTTGTCACCCGACTCAAAGACATCGTGGCCGCACCGATCCGAACATGGGACGAACGGCTCACCTCTGCCCAGGCGAACCGCGTGTTGCTCCAAGGCAACGTCCGCCGCTCGGAGCGCAAACAGAAGGTGGATGCGATGGCGGCGGCGATATTGTTGCAGGGTTATTTGGATGCGTCGGCAGCTAGCTGACGGCGCGTGCTGCGTGTTGCGTGTTGCGTCAAGTGTTTGCGGGAAGACCATGCTGCTTGACGTAACACGCAACACGCAACACGCTCGCCTCGCTTGGATTCCATCAAAATCAAACTCACCCTCGCCTACGACGGCACAGCTTACCAGGGCTGGCAAACGCAGAAAGTGGGCGCCGGCGTTCAGCAGAAGGTGGAGCAGGCTGTCGCCAGGCTGTTCCCGTCCGTGAAGCGCGTCCACAGTTCAAGCCGCACGGACACGGGCGTCCACGCACTCGGGATGGTGGTGGACGCGGAGGTGCCCCGCGCGGAGTTCCGCATGCCGCTGCGAAAGCTGCCGCTGGCGTTGAACGCGTTTCTGCCGGAGGACATCCGGGTCATTTCGGCACAACGCGTGCCGGCGGAGTTCAACTCACGCTTCGACGCCACGGGCAAGCAGTACCGCTACCTCGTTTGGAACCGACCGGTGATGAACCCGCTGCTGCGCACGCAAGCCTGGCATGTCCCGACAAAACTCGATGTGCCCGCGATGCGCGTCGCGGCCCGGCGCCTGCTGGGCCGACACGATTTCCGTTCCTTCGCGGCCACGCACACGTACGAAATCAAGGACACCGTCCGGACGCTCATGCGCTGTGACATTCGGCGCAGCGGGCCCTTGTTGACGTTTATCCTCGAAGGAGACGGGTTCCTCTACAAGATGTGCCGGGGCATTGTTGGCACGCTGGTGCAACTGGGTCGTGGTCGTTGGACGGAAGCTGACCTGACTCGGATGCTCGCCGCGAAGGATCGCCGCGTGGCCGGTGTCACTGCGCCGGCACAGGGGCTGGTCTTGTGGCGCGTATTTTATGGAAAGGGCAAATCGCGACACGCAAACGTAAAACGTAAAACGTAAGAACGGTTGCGGCCGTTTGTGGATCTCCCACGTCTTCCCAGTTCTTACGTTTTACGTTTCACGTTTTACTTCGATCCATGCACATAGTCCTGCTCGAGCCGGAGATTCCGCCGAACACGGGGAACGTGGCCCGCCTCTGCGCGGCCACGGGCTCGACCCTGCATCTCATCGAACCGCTGGGCTTCGAACTTGACGACAGGCAACTCAAGCGCGCCGGCATGGACTATTGGCAACACGTCCGGTGGAAACGCTGGCAAGGCTGGCCGCAATTCGAAGCGAGGCTTCCCAGCGGTGCTCGGGTGTGGTTCATCGAGTCCGGCGGGCCCCGGCACTATGCGCAGGCACGGTTCACGCCGGAGGACTATCTGGTGTTCGGCCGCGAGACGGCAGGCTTGCCGCGCCAATTGCTGGAGGAACACCGGGATCACTGGCTCCGCATCCCGATGTTCAACGCCGAGGCCCGTTCGTTGAATTTGTCGAATTGCGTCGCGCTCGTCCTGTTCGAGGCGCTTAGACAGCAAGGATTTGCCGGCGAGATGGGCCAGTAGCCGAGTCGGACCCCGTTCCCGGTGGTGCGAGGAAGTCGTAACAGGGGTAAGGCTTGCGCCGGACCGAGTTTTCTGCCTTGCTTAAGGCCCTGTTGAAGGCCCGAGTAAATCTCGAGCGGTTCGACCCGCGGCAGGCTGACGCAGCCGAAGCGCAGGAGAACCACCCTGCGTTGTCGTTCCCCGGGGCGGCATCGGCACGCGGAACTATCACAATGACCCCGCCATAAAAGTATGAAATCAAGCTTCTGGAAATGGACGGTAACGATCCTCGCCATGACGGCGGGCCCGATGCTGTTGCAAGCAGCCGACCAGCCCACGCTCAAAGTGGGTGACAGGGCGCCAAAGCTCCAGGTCGCAAAATGGGTCCAGGGCGATCCCGTGAAGGAGTTCGAAAAGAACAAGGCCTACATTGTGGAGTTCTGGGCTACATGGTGCGGGCCGTGCCGCATGTCGATCCCGCACCTCGACGAAGTTCACAAGAAATACAAGGACAAGGGCCTGGTCGTCATCGGCCAGGATGTGTGGGAGCGCGACGAAAGCGCCGTCGCGCCGTTCATCAAGAATATGGGCGAGAAGATGACCTACCGGGTCGCCCTCGACGACAAGAGCAAGAGCGAACGGGGCGCCATGTCGGATACTTGGATGGCTCCCGCCGGCCGGGGCGGCATCCCGAGCGCGTTCCTCGTCGACAAACAGGGCCGGCTCGCCTGGATCGGGCACCCGATGGAGCTCAAGGAAAAGACCATTGAGCAAGTGCTTGACGGCACCTTCGACTTGAAGAAAGCCGCAGCCGACCAGGAGGAAGCGCAGAAGAACCAGCAGAAGTTGATGGCGCTCTCGCGCGAGCTGGGAACCGCCATGAAAGAGGAGAAGTGGGCGGATGCCGAGGCGGCGCTCCAGAAGCTGGAAAAAGTGCTGCCCGAAGAACACCACGACGGGTTGTCGATGGCGCGGGCGCAAATTTACTTCGGAAAGAAGGATTACAAGGGCGCCTATAAGATTATCGAGCAGGTGAGCGACAAGAACACAAGCAATGCCATGCTGCAAAACCAACTCGCCTGGGACATTGCCACGCGCGAAGGACTTGAACAGCGCGACCTGAAACTCGCGGAGAAAATCGCCACGCGCGCCAACGAAGCGTCTGGAGGAAAAGAGGCGGCCATCCTCGATACACTGGCCCGCGTCCAGTTCATGAACGGCAAGAAAACCCAGGCCGTGGAAACGCAGAAGAAGGCCCTCGAACTGGTCGACGCCGACGCAAAGGAAAGGTTCCAGGAAACGCTCGACAGCTACAAAGCCGGCAAGCTTCCAAAGGCAGACTGACCTTGTTGCCAGATTTCACAGGCCCGCGCCGTACGACGGTTCGGGCCTGGTTTTCTTTTCACCGTGTGGTGTTCTTGGGCAGCCTCGACCTCCAACTTTGGACGCGCATTGGGGCCATGAACCGGAGCGACTTTAGTGGGACAGGCTTCAAGCCTGTCTCTGCGGGCATCCTGCCCGCGGAAGGAAGTGGGGCTGGAAGCCTGTCCTACTATCCGGCGGTTCATGGGAAGGGCGCGTCGCTCCGCACCGGCCCGCGGGGGCGCCTCGCCCCACCTCATTTCGAATGCGCTCACCTCCCGCAGCTGCGCCAGGGTTGATTCTGTGCGATTTTAGGCCATCATACCCGAAGTCATGGCGAGCGGGACGCGAAGTTGTCCGAAATGCGGGGCGGCGCTGACAGCAGGGGCGCCGGAGTCACTGTGCGCAGCCTGCTTGTTCGATGTGGCGCTCGCCGATGATGAAGCCCCTACGGCGCAACAAATTTCCCCGGCCACCGGAGCAACGCGCCCACGGCTTTTTGGAGACTATGAGTTGTTGGAGGAGATCGCCCGCGGCGGGATGGGTGTCGTTTACAAGGCACGCCAAGTCAGCCTGAAGCGCGTCGTCGCCCTCAAGATGCTTCTGGCCGGGGCATTCGCTTCGCGCGACTTTGTCGAGCGTTTCTACCGCGAGGCTGAGGCCGTCGCACGGCTGGATCATCCGAACATCGTCCCCGTGTTCGACGTGGGCCAACACGAGGGACAGCACTACTTTACGATGCGGCTCGTCGACGGGCCGAACCTGGCCAAACGACTTCGCGGGCATCCCCTGACTGCGCGCAACGCCGCGGAACTGCTGGCGAAAGTCGCGCGGGCCGTCCACTACGCCCACGAACACGGAGTGCTGCATCGCGACCTCAAGCCGGCGAACATCCTGCTGGACGCGAGTGGCGAACCGTTCGTCACCGACTTCGGCCTCGCCAAGCTGACGGAAGGCGGGCAGGCATTGACCAGGCCGGAAGGCCTGGTCGGCAGCCCTTCCTACATGGCGCCCGAGCAGGCAGCCGGCAAGACGGCTGAGCTGACGACCGCGACAGACGTCTACAGCCTGGGAGTGGTGCTATTCGAGATTCTCACGGGCGCTCCGCCGTTCAAGGGGGACAGTGTCGTCGAAGTCCTGCAGAAGATAGTCCATAAGGAACCCGTGCCGCCGCGCACGTTCGACGGGCGCATCGATCGCGACCTTGAAACCATTTGCCTTCGGTGCCTGGAGAAAAAACCGGAACGCCGCTACCGCTCCGCCGCGGCATTGGCCGAGGAACTGGACCGCTGGCTGCGAGGAGAACCGATTTGGGCTCGAGCCGTGACCACGAGCGAACGGGCTTGGAAATGGATGAAGCGCCGCCCGGCGCTGGCCAGCGTTGGGGCCGTCCTGGGGTTGGTCTTGCTTGGGATTGCCATCGCCTCGCCCATCGCCCTCTGGCACATCGAGCAACTGCGCGAAGCGGAAATCCTGCAACGCTTCCGCGCGGATCAGGAGCGTAATTCCGCCGAACTGCGCCGACTGGACGCCGAAGAACAGCGCCAGGTGGCCGAACAGCGCCGTGTCGAGGCCGAGCAGCAGCGTCAGCTCACCGAATACAGTCTCTATGTCGCGGACCTGCGGTTGGCGCAATTGAGCTGGGAACAAGGCTACACCGCGCGCATGACTCAAATCCTAACCAACCACGCTCCGCGCGCCGGCCAACCAGACTTCCGCGGTTTCGAATGGTACTACTTATGGCAGGCACCCTATTCGGAACACGAAGCGGCCTTCAGCGATCATTCCCACAAATCCGTGCAAGGCGTCGCGCTCTCGCCGGATGGCCGATGGCTGGCGACGGCGTGCCCAACAGATGTTCATGTGATGGATCTCGTGACGCCCACGAACCGCGTGGAATGGAAGCTGCCCGCACCGCTGGATTCCGTGTACCGGCGTGGGATCGCGTTCTCGGCGGACAGTGAGTGGATGGCCGCCGCGAGCACCAACGGCCTCGCGTTCTGGAAGCGCAGAACGCGGCAAAGCCGGCTGGCCACGCAGATCGGCCCCTGCTCGACGGTGGCGTTCGCGCCAGCCGGACACCTGGTGGCGGTCGGAGTCGCCTGGCGCAACGGCGGTGCCGCTGCGGACGGTAAAGTGCGAGTGCTGGACCTCGATCGAAACTCCGTGGTCGGCCAGTTCGACGCCGAGGCGATGGCACTCGGCTGGTCACCCGACGCTCAGGCCATCGCCGCGGTCGCACCGAACGGCACCGTCCGGGTTTTCAGCCGGTCGGAAAACCGAGTGACAAAAACGATTCCCGGTTCGAACACGCTCACGGGCGCCGCGGTTGCGCCCAATGGGCGATGGATTGCCCGGGCGCTGGCGTCGGGTTACATCGTGATTTCCGACATCGTGAGCGGTGATCTGCGCGCCACGCTCCGCGAGCCAAGCCCGACGGACATGCACCTGGTGTTCTCGCCCAACAGCCGCGTGCTGGCCGCGGCGGGCGCCGGCCAGCGCATTCGACTTTGGGAGACGGACTCCTGGCGCGAACTGCCGCCGCTGCGCGGGCACTCCGGGCAGGTCATCGACGTGGCGTTCGGCAGTGACGAGCGAAGACTGGCGAGCGTCGGCCACGAAAACCTGGTCCGCCTCTGGCACCGCGACGACAACGCGGTGCCGCGCTACGCGCGCAAGGCGGGAGACGACACCGTGTATCCCAACGCACCCGTGTTTGCTCCGAGCGGCCGGCGTTTGGCATTGGCGACGCGGCTCGATGAGTTTGTGATTTGGAGTCCGCAATCGCATACCGTGAAGTGGACCAGTTACGGCCGGCCAGTCGCGTTCTCGCCGGACAGCGAATCCCTGCTGGCCTGGTTGCCACGGGCACGCGAATTCGAACTGCTCGATACGGCCAGCGGCAGCCGGTTGCGCACGCTTCGGCTGGAGCCGCCACCCGCGGCTTACCCATCGCCGACGCTCTCGCCGGACGGGCGCTGGCTGGCGGGCGACGTGGGCGACGGACGCCTGGGAATTTACGACGTGGTATCCGGCCGGGTGCGTCAAAGTTTCAATGTGCGCGCGGCCGCCTGGCAATTCTCGCCTGACAGCTTGAAACTGGCGGCGTTGGACGAGACGACGCAACAGGCGTTGGTGTTCGACCTCGACCACTGGACCTGGAGCGCCGGCCTGTCCCCGTGGCGCAGCGCCAGCCTGAGCTTCTCCCCGGACAGCCGCACTCTGGCGGTGGCGCAGGACGACGGCGCCGTGGCCTTGATTGACGTAGCCAGTCAGCGACAGACGGCCCTTCTGGCTGGGCACAGGTCCCTGATTCTCTCGATGGCGTTCTGTCCGGATGGCCAGCGGCTCGTCACGGGTTCGCTCGACGACGTCGTAATGCTTTGGCATTTACCGGCCCAGCGCGACATCGCGGCTTACCCGACACCACATCCCGTGCATGGGCTGGCATTTTCGGCCGACGGCCGACGCTTGGTAGCCGGTGGGCCAGGGCCGTATCAAATCTGGGAAGCGCGTGACTTCAAGCCACAACTGGTGACACCCGTAGTGACAAACATCGTCGTGGGCACGATTTGGGAGAAGCGGCCAACGTCGGCCCAAGTGCGGTAATCCGACTCAAGTTCAAAACTCAAAGCTCAAATAGGCTCCAAGCTCAAAGCGCCGAGTTTTTCAAGCCTCCGAAGAGCCAAAGCACGCTGAGCTTTGAACTTGAGCTTTGATCTTCCCGTAGCTACGGCGCCCAATCGGCCTTCAACCGCAACACCCGAATCGAATCAAACTCATTGGTGAGTGTGAATGATGCCGCGCCATTTGGTCCGGGAAGAGGCGAGTTGGAGAGCGTTAACCAGCCGGAAGGCTCCAGCTTCTGTTCCATTCGGTAAAATCGGCCGGCCTGAATGGGTGAAAACGTGGCACGCAACGTTTGGCCCTCGGTGCCCGCAAGCTCGAAACTCAGCCGCGAGGCCGAATTGGTCGGCACGGTGCCCAGCAGATATTCGGCCCAGTCTGTGTAGCCGTCGCCGTCATGATCGGCCAGCGCGTTCGTGTTCGCCCCAAAGTAATGGAATGCCCACCAGTCAGGCACCGAAAGCCCGGATGGTGCGTCTTGCTCGGCGCGATAGATGAAGCGGACGGCGTCGGCCATCACGACCTGCCCTTCGTCGGAGGTGGCATTGCTGATGCGAACAAAACCGTTTGTTCCGCGCAGGAAGGGAAGGTTGGTGCCGACCTGGAACCATTGGCCGCCATTGATCTCCTGGTTGATGCGCGTGCCGACAACGCCATTTTTGTAGACGACCGTCACCGGCGTGTTGGTCGATCGGTTGCCACCTTGTGGATGCCAGACGAACACGTCGTAGTTTCCCTGAACGGTGATGTCCGGCGTGAAGTACGCCGAAGCCGTGACGCCGTTCGTGCTGGTGCCGGCGAACCGGTAGTCCGGGCCGTATTTGTCCGTGGAGGCGGCGCCTGGGGTCCAGGAACCTGTAAATGTGGCGTCAGTGTTGTCGAGGATTAACTCACCGGCGGTCGCAAAACTCCAGCCTCCAGAACGAGTAAGATTGGTTCCGGAAGCTGAAGCCACCGAGAAGAAATAACTCGTGTTAAAGTCCAGACCGCTGAGGAGGACAGAGTGGTTACGGGTCAGTGATGCATCGAATGGCGTAGCGGCGCCGAGGTTGGTCGTGAGGCCGAATTCGACTTGTGATGTCCCAAGGTTGGTCGTGGTCCACACAATGATCGCGCTGCGTGCCCCGACGACGGCATTCACGTTCGAGATGGCTGAAGGTGGAGGAACTGACGCGGGCGGCAACGCGAGGTCGCGGGTGGTGACAAGGCCGACGCTCACGCTAAGGTTGGTACTGCGACTGGTGAAACCTGGGGATGAGGCGCTGACGAAGTAATCGCCCGCGGGAAGATCCACTGCGCCGTAAAAGCCCGTTGCGTCCGTGCTCAGAAGGCGATTGGTCGGCCCGGTCAGCGTGACCGTGGCGCCATCCAACCCCGTCCCATTCGTGCCATTGAAGACGAAGCCTTTGAGGTGACCGCCAGTGGGCGAGGATTTCCACGGCATCGCCGGCGGATTGGTTGGGCTCGGAAAGAGGGGGACGGGGTTCGGATCGTAAAGCCAGGAAGTGTTGGTTTGAGTCAGGGCTGCGAGGAACGTCGAGCGCGACAGGCTGCCTTCGGCGGGATCCGTCGGCATGGCGTAGGAATAACCGCACACGCCGTCGGCATACTTGCCGGCGGGCGAAGGCAGGCGCGTGTAGCGCATTTGGAACAGCGCGTTGGAAATCGAGTTCAAGTAGATGCCCGGACCGATGACGGTATGCCGGTTGTAGCGATGGTCCTTGGCAAAGCGGTTCCAGTTCGTCCAAGCCGGCGCGTACTGGCCGCCCTGGTCGAAGTAGGCCATCGGGATGCTGATGTCGAGGATGCCCTCCTCCATCCACGACCGCCAATCCTGGAGCACGCTGGTGTAGGCTGCGGCGGAATTCGTCCAGCTCGTGTCCGTCGTGACGCCGGGAGCGAAACAGATCGTGTCGGCGGAAATCTTCACGTGCGGCTTCAGGACAATGGCGTTGAGGTAGACCTTGCGGACGAGCGCGGAGACCTGATCGCGTCGCCACTGGAGCCATTCGGGTTTGGTGGGCGCAGGCCGGCCGGTGAAACCGAACCGGGCGTTGTAGCGAGCCAGAGCAACTTCATTGTAACCCCACGTGTTGCCGGGATAGCGCACGTAATCGAAGTTCAGCCCGTCCAGATCGTAACGGGAGATGAGATCCATGCACACGTTGAAGTTGTGCTCCTGCACGCCGGGATGCCCAGGATCCAACTGGTAATTCTCGTTGCTGACGTAGTTTGTGCCGGACTCTGTCTTGGACAGCCACTCGGGGTGGAGATTAAACGGATGATTCGGCTGCGAAGGGGCAGTCGTCGCACTTTGCCAGATGGGGTAGGTGACAATCCAGCAGTGGACTTCGATACGGGGGCCGTTGTTCGTGTTGTGCGCCTTGGCAATCAGGTCGGCGAGCGGATCGTAGCTCTGCGGCGAGACGTCGGTGGCCTTTGGCTCGAAGAGCGAGTTGTAATAGGCGTCGCCGCGTTTGCGGACCTCGACGATGACGGCATTGAAATGGCCGGCGCGCGCGTCCGCCACCAACTGACTGACTTCGCTGCTCGAACGAAACCCGGCATGGAAAGCGTCCGCCCAAAGCGCGCGGAACTCGTCGGCGCGCGCGTGTGTGGCAATGCAGCCCAGTGCCAACGCGAACAGGGCGCACCCCAGCCATGCTGTATTCCGGCGTTTCATGAGACACGGAGAAGTTAGCAGCCCTCCGGCCAAGTGCCACAGGCAATTTGCGCACGCCGTGCGGTTTGGCGGCTCGGCTTTCGGATTTCGGAGTTCTTTCGGATTTGGCCATCGGGCTTCGAATTTCGTCACCGGCCCGCAGATTTCCGCGACGAACGAAGCACGGTTCCGCGCCGTTCACGCTTCCTTCACCAGCTTGCGCAGCCGTAAACGCGCCACTCGCGTGTCGTCCAGTTCCTCCACGCGCAGTTCGCAGTTGGCCAGCGCAATCACGTCCCCTGGCTTGGGAAAGCCCCCCAGCCGGCGCGTCACCCAGCCGCTGGCCGTGCTGACTCCCTCCTCGCCCAGGGGCTCGCCTGCCAACTCCTCCAGGTCGCGCACGGGGAGCGTCCCCTGCACTTCCCAGGTCTGGTCGCCGACCTTTTCAAAGAGCGGCTTTTCCTGGTCGAACTCGTCCTGAATCTGTCCGACAAGCTCCTCAATGATATTCTCCAGAGTCAGCATGCCGACTGTGCCACCGTACTCGTCGACGACGATCGCCAGGTGCAGTTTCCGGTCGAGAAACTTGTGCAGCAACGTCTCCAGCCGGGCGGTTTCCGGCACATAAATGATCTTGCGGGCCACCGGCCGCAGATCGGCGCCGCTGCGGCCCTTGAGTCGCATCGCATAGAGGTCCTTGAAGTGAACGACCCCCAGCGATTTGTCGACGTCGCCGCCCTCGCAGAGCGGAAAGCGCGAGAAGCGGGTCTTCTCCGCCACATCGAGACATTCGGCCATGCTTGCCGCGGTGCTCAGAATCGCGATCTCCTGACGTGGACGCATCACCTCCCGCGCGACTCGGCGCCGCAGGTCGAGCGCGTTCAGGACGATGTCGCGGCCTGGAGCCTTGGCCGAGTCCTTCTGGCCGACCGCCAGCAACAAGCGCAATTCTTCGTCGGAATGAATTTGGTGCCCGTCCCCCGCCGGTTCGATGCCTGCGCGGCGCAGCATCCAGAGCGAAGACTGGTTGAGGACCCAGATGAAGGGATAGGCAATCCGGCAGAACCAGGCCAAGGGATACGCCACCCAGAGCGAGGTTGGCAGCGGGTTTTGAATTGCCATCCACTTCGGTGCCTGCTCGCCGGCAGTAATGTGCAAAAACGTAATCGCCGTGAAACCGACGACCACCGCTATGGTGTGGCGAGCTTCCACCGAGGTGATGCCCGCCCAATCCATCACGGGCGCCAGAAGGGTTTTGAAGACCGGTTCACCCACCCAACCCAGCGCCAGACTGGCCAGTGTGATGCCCAATTGCGCCGCGCTCAGGTAACGGTCGAGGTTCTGAACCACGTGACGGGCGACCCGCGCTCGCCGGTGCCCGCGCGCGATGAACGGCGCAAGCTGCGTTTCCCGAATCTTTACGAGGGCGAATTCGGCAGCAACGAAGAAGCCATTCAGCGCCACCAGCGCCAGAACCGCCAGAAGCTTCAGCAGGATGACTCCGGGATCCACGTTCACAGCCGCACCTCGCCGAAGATGACCCGCAGGATGTCCTGCAAACAGACGATGCCCAATTCCCTGCGATCCCGGCCGAGCACAATCGCCAACCGGTGGCCCGAGCGTTGCATGAGGCGGAGGGCCACTTCCAGCCGCACGTCGTCATCGAGGTAAAGCGCCGGCTTGAGGAAATCACCGGCGGGACGGCTTTCGTCGGCTACGCCTTCGTAGAGGAGCGACCGCAAGCTCACCAACCCGGCGATGCGGCGCCGGCCTGCTTCGGTCCTCCACACCGGAAAGCGGCTGAATCCCTTATCGCGCCCGAGCGCCAGGAGAACCTTCACCGGTGCTTCGGCCGGGACCGTGATCGCGCTTTCGAGCGGAATCGTCACTTGGCGCACGTTGAGATTCTGAAGATCGAGCACGCGGTTGATCATGACGCGCTCCTCGCTCGTCAGCCCTTGCGCCGATTCCTGCATCACGAGGCGCAGTTCGTCGCGCGTGCCGAACAAATGCCCGGTGAACCGCCGCCCGCCCGTCCACCACAAGAGCCAGCGCGTGAAGACGGCCATCACCGCGACAATCGGTCGCAACAGAAGACGCAAGGCCCCGAAGGGCAGCGCCAGCGCCAGACAAAGCCGGTTCGGGTAGAGTCGAAACAGCATCTTCGGCAGCAACTCGCACACCGCATAAAACAGGAGTACCCCAACTCCCATGGCCACAAGTAGCGCCCACGGCCACTCATGCAGCCAGCCATGCAGCCACGCCATTCCGATGCTGACGGCTGCGATGTTTGCCAGCGTATTCCCTACCAAGATCGTCCAGAGAAAGTCCTCCGGCTTCTGGAGATAACCGTAGAGTGTTGCGGCGCGCCGGCTGCCCTCGCGCATCCGATGCCGAATGCGCAACCGGTTCAGTGCGAAGACGCCGGCCTCCATCCCCGACATGATGAAACTGACGCCGGCTGCCGCGAAGAACGCAATGAGCCAGAGCGAATTCATTTCCGCTTCACGGCCTCGGCCAGCAATTCCTTCACGCGCCGGTCGTCAACGACTTGCGCCGTAAGCTTCAAGCCGCGATAAATCGCCGACTCGCCGACCGCCGGCACAGCCTCCAGCAACGACACGAGCAGTCCGCCCATCGTATCCACAGTCGTTACGGCGCCCAAATCCGGATACTCGCGCCTGAAATCCCCCACGGGCGCCATGCCGCTGACCCGCCATCGGCCCGGCGCCAGCTTCTCGATCACGAAACCGCCGTCGGATTCCACCTCCGCCGGCATTCTGCCGAGGACTTCGCACAGGATGTCTTCCACCGTCACAATGCCAGCGGTGCCACCGAACTCATCAAGCACGATGGCCATTCCACGTTGCTGGCGCTCCAGGCTTTTGAGCAATTGCAACAGGTTCATGCTCTCCGGCACGAACGAGGGAAACTCGATGGCATCCTCGAAATTGGCGTGTGGGTCCAGCAGGAAGGTTTGCGTGTTGAGCAGGCCGACGATCGTGTCGGGCGTCTCATCGTAGACGGGAAGGCGGCGATGCCTGTGCTTTCGGGCGGCTTCGACCATCTCCTCCACGTTCAAGTCATCGGGGATGGCTGCCATCTGCGAGCGCGGCCGCATCACGTCTCGAACCGTCTTCCGGTCGAGACTGATGATCTGGAGGATGATTTCCTTTTCCGATGGAGCGAGCGTGCCCTGTTGGACGGCGAGTTCGACCAGTTCCTGGTACTCTTCGTCCGACAACACCGGCAGGGGCTTCGCCGCGCCGGGCACCACCGCACGGAGCAGCCATTCATTCAACCGCCGAAAGAACCGCTCCAGCCAGCCGGTGGAGTGTTGCAAGGCTCGCATGGGCCGCGCCACGCGCAGGGCCCATTGCTCCGGCGCGCGCACCGCGAGCGACTTGGGAAGGATCTCGCAGCCGAAAAGGATGAGGACAGCCGCGCCGGCCAGCGTGAGCGCCGGAATTCCGCCGCCACCCAGCTCCGGCCACAATGCCAGCGCGACAATCGCCGCGTTCGCCACTGTGTTTCCCAACACGATGGTCGCGAGCAACTCCTCTGGCTTCTCCAGCAACCGAGCCACGGCGTCGCCCGCCGGCTGCCCGGCCAGTTGGCGTGCGCGCCACTTGCCCAGCGCGAACAGCGCCGATTCCGCCAATGCGAAAAAGAAGCTTGCGCCGGCGAAGACCGCCAGCCCAAACACGATCAGCCAGGTCGTCGGACCCATGCGCCGGCAGTTTGAAGGCAAGCCGCCTCGTTTGCGAACGAAGAAATGTTGCCCGGTGGGGAAGGTCCTCGCAAGCGCAGCGCAGGCCTCCGGCAGCGGGACGCTGCTGGAACTCGCAGCCGAGACGGCTGTGCTACGTGGGATGGGCCTGCCGCTGGCCGTGCAGCAGGGTGAAGAAGGAAGACGCTATGCCGTCAGAGCGGCATGGCAGGGAGGAGTGCTCGCGGGGCGGATGCCCTGTGGCTTTTGGGGTTTGCCGGGGGAGGCACCTTTATCGAACGATGAGCGTGCAACAAAGCCTTACGACGATGCCGCGTCGCTCGCGCCCCGCGAGCTTGGTTTCTTTTAGTTCCACTCTCCTTGGTGGGAAAATCGCTTGTCAATTCAGCGCGACTCCGCGCCGAATATAGGTCGGCAGATCCAAATCCTGCCCCTGATGGATCGTTGGTTCGATCTGATCGAATCGGCCTTTGGAAACAATCTCCAGGGCCAACTGTCCCTGGCGCGCGGGCATAGCGCGGCCCTTTCGGCCGCGGCTTCCGCGAATCGCGGGGGATGCCCCAGGCGCATCATCCTTCGGCCGGTCGGAGCCCATCCCCGGATCCTTGTCCGACGTCGATTCAACTGTTTGGGGAGCCATCGACATGTGCGGCTCGGTCATACCAGCCAGAGACGCCGGCTTCCCTGCGGATTTGGCCGCCAGCAAAGTCACGCTCAAACCGTCGCCCAACTCCTCGTCCACCGCCGCGCCCAGAATGATATTCGCCCCTTCGCAGTGGCGGCTAATCTGGTCCATAATGCGGTTCACTTCAGCCAGGGAGAGGCCGGGACCACCGCCGATGCAGACCAGCACGCCACTGGCATCGGCAAGTCCGGCGCCTCCGTCGATGAGCGGATGCTTCATGAGCTTCTCGATCACCTCCCGCGCGCGGTTCTCCCCGCGCGCCTCGACCGTGGCCAGCGCGCTCTCCGCGTGCCGGCCTTGCGTCACGGCGCAGAGGTCCGCGAAGTTCACGTGAATCAACCCCGGCCGCGACAGCAACCGCCAGATGCCGCGCACTCCCTGAGCGATGAGTCCATTCGTGATTTGCAGCGCCTCGACCAGCGGCGTCTTCTCATCCACCAATTTGAACATTCGCTGATTGGGAAGGACGATGACGCCGTCCGCCGCGTGCTTGAGTTCCTGCAAGCCCAGTAGCGCCTGGCGCATTCGCTTTCCACCTTCGACCTCGAACGGCGCTATCCCGATCGCAAGCACCAGCGCTCCGCATTCCTTGGCAATTCGCGCAACGACCGGACTGGCGCCCGTGCCTGTGCCGCCGCCCAGTCCGGCGATAATGAAAACAATGTTCGCGTCCACGACCAGCGCACGGATCGCCGCTTCATCCTCCTCCGCCGCGGCGCGACCGCGAGCCGGATCGCCCCCGGCGCCGAGCCCACGAAACTTCCGCGAACCGAGGCTGATTTTTGTGCCCACGTTGAACTGGCGCAACGCCATCGCGTCCGTGTGCAACACCGCAAACGCCACGCCGGGAAACTCCTGGGCCGCCAGATGGCTCACGGCGTTGCCCCCCGCGCCTCCCACGCCAAGGACCTTGATATCGCAACCGGATTTGCGCAAGGGGCCGGCCGTTGCTTCCTGTTCAATGAGAGTCGTCATAAGTATGGGGGGTGCTGCCTTCTCTGGCCGCGCGCGTTGAATGCAGTTCAGAAAAATCGCGGCCTTGGGACTTGGGTGCCTGGGTCACCGGCTTAGCAACCCGCCGAACGTTTCCCGCACGGCCCGTTTGAAAAAGCCGCGCCCGGTCCGCCGCTTCTGCTGGAACGAACCGTATTTCGTCAACCCGATGGCCGTCGCGAACTCCGGCTGATCCAGAGCCGATTTCAGCCCGCTGATCGAGTTGGTCTTCCCAAGTTGGGCCGGCAATTGGAAAATATCCTCCGCCAGTTGCTGAATGCCGGGCACCCGCGCGCCGCCACCGCAGAGCACGACGCCCGCGCGCAAGTAATCCAGCAAGCCTGCTTGAGCGAGCTGCGCCTCGATCAGTTCGAAGGTTTCTTCGAACCGCAGTCCCATGATCCGACGCAGGTGCTCGAGATTCACGGTCTTCAGCGCCAGCCCATGCTCGTCGTTGTGCGACAGCGTCATGCCCTTGTCCGTGTCTGTCACCTTTGCGGCGCCGTGCTCCACCTTGAGTTGTTCCGCGCGTCCGAGAGCGACCTTGAGTCCATAGGCCAGGTCATTCGAGACGTGGTCCCCGCCGACTGCCAGCACGCCCGCGTGCTTGACGATGCCGCCGCTATACACCACGAACTCCGTCGCGCCGCCGCCCAGGTCGAGGACCAGTGCCCCCAGTTCCTTCTGCTCCGTGGATAGCAGCGCGAGCGCCGAAGCCAGGCCATTGAAGACGATGGATTCCACCTCCAGTTGCAGCCCTTTCACCACTCGGATGGGATTCTGGAGCCGATTGAAATTCCCGTGAATCACGTGAACGTCGACTTCAACGCGCGCGCCAAACATGCCGACCGGATCGAGGATGCGGTCCTGCCCTTCGACACGGAAGTGCTGCCGAATGGCATGCACCACGTAGTTCTCGGCCGGCAGATTGATTGCCTTGGCGTTGCGGACGACATCCTGAACGTCGTCGCTCGTAATCTCGCGATCGGCTGAAGCAACCGGATGGACTCCATGATTAGTGAAGCCGCGGATGTGCGCGCCAGTCACGCCCAGGTACACGCTGCGGATCTCCACGTCCGCCATTTGTTCCGCTTCGACGATGGCGTTGCGAACATCCTCGGCGGCAATGGCCGGACTGGCCACCTCGCCTTTACGCACGCCACGCGAGCGCGATTGACCGACGCCAACGATGTTCACCGCACCGGCGTCGTTGACTTCGCCCACGACGGCGCAAACCTTGGAGGTGCCGATTTCGAGACCGACAATGATGTTGGCAGGGTCAAACATGTTTTTTTCTGTAGACAGAGGGCTTGAGAGGGCGGGGCGGCGCAGGCGAGACGCCCGCGGCGTCGAGCCATTGCATGGGGCAATTATTCCCCACAGCCAAATCCAGTGCGGTGACGTGCCGGCCAAAGCGCGATGCGTGTTCGTGCACGGTCCGCCACCGTCGCAATTGCGGCTCGAAGTCGCGCAAGCCGAAAGTAACCTCGTTGCCCTGCCTCGTTGTCAACACGAGCACGCCGGCCTGGCGCACATCGATGTGTTTCAAATCCACGATTCCGAGCATCGGCGAATGGTTAAACGCGCGCACGAGGGCAAGGGCCGCGTGGACCTGGGGCACTTCTGTGGTGCGTCCAGGGCGAACGTCCTGCGGTTGCAGGCCGAGCAACTCAGGAAGAGTGTCGTTTGTTTGCGCAGGAGGTGTCGCTCGTTGCGTTGGCTCGATGGGCAACATGAAATGGCCATTGGCATCGAGTGTGTAGCGGCCTGCCGGCGTGCCGTCCTGCCGCACCAGCGATACCTGGGCGATGGGCTCCCGCTCGGTCACGTGAATGCGGAGCGTTCCAGGCAGTGCCCGCTCGACCGCCACCGACTCGATCGCTGGCGCCATTTCGAGGTCGCGCTTGACGCGGGCCAGATCCAGACGCATGAGGTTCGCCCGCGGCCGCACGCCGGCCCAGGAGCGCAACTGCTCGGCTGCGAGCACGCCGTCGGTCTCGATCTCCAGGCGGGTGATGGCGAAACTGTCATTGTTGTACACCCAACGCTCAATCAGCGCGCCGATGCCCCGCCAGCCGCCGTAAACCGTGCCAAAGAAAATGGCCGAGCCCACGAGGAGCCATGCCAGCCGGCGTGTCCGATGCTCGCGCCGCTGGCTGGAGCTGAGCTTGACGTCCAGGACGTGGCCGCGCCAATGGCGACGGTTCCTGTATTTGCGACGGGAGAACATGAGACGGAGACGAACCGCCAATCCTCGCTAATCTTCGCCAATGAGTGCCAATAAGCCGCCCGCATGAGCAGCGCCCATTAGCGGCTCATTTCTTCCGCCTCAGCGCCAACTCCACCATCCGTTGGCAGAGTTCAGCGTAGCTGAGGCCAGCGGCTTCGCCGGCCTTTGGGAGCAAACTCGTGTCCGTCATGCCGGGCAACGTATTCACCTCCAGCACGACTGGTTCGCCGTTTGCGCGCACCATCACGTCCACGCGACCATAGTCGCGCCCCCCAATGGCGTTGAACGCCCCGAGCGCCGCGGCTTGGATGGCTTGCGACACCGGCGGGTCGAACGGCGCCGGGCAGAAATACTCCGAGGCGCCCGCGGTGTATTTGTTGGTGTAGTCATAAGCGCCCTGTTTCGGCCGCACTTCGACGATGGGCAACGCGCGCCCATCGAGGATCCCCACAGTGGTTTCGCGGCCGATGATGCGCTCCTCCATCAATACTTGCCCGTCATAGCGCAGCGCTTCGGAAAGCGCCTGGCTCCAGTCCGCGACGCGCTCGACGATTTGCAGGCCGACGCTCGAACCCTGCCGCACCGGCTTGAGCACGACCGGGGGCTGCCATCCCATGGGCCAGACCGCACCCGGCGAATCCAATACCAGGAAGCGGGCCGTCGGGATGCCCGCGTCAATGCAACGCTGCTTTGTGATGACTTTGTCGAACGCTGCACGGCTTGCCTCGGGTCCGCAACCGGTATAGGGCACGCCGAGTTCTTCGAGGCGCTGTTGCACCGCGCCGTCCTCACCATAAGTGCCGTGCAACGCCAGGAACACCACGTCGGTGCCAGCCGGAAGCGACCACGACTCGTCGGGTGGATCCACTTCGCGCACGTCGTGCCCGAGCGAACGCAGCGCCCGGGCCACCGCCGCGCCGCTGTTGAGCGACACGGCGCGCTCCGCTGAGAAACCGCCGAGCAGGACGGTGATGCGCACGTTCATTTGTGGATCGGCTGCTCGAAGGAAACAAGACTGGGTTCGGGGGTGGAATTCGTAGGCGCAGCTGTCGCCGGCCTGGCGCCCGGAGCTGGCGCGCCGGTCGGCGGTCCCGCTTCGGGCCTGCTCTGGTTACGATGCCACACCACGATGAATAGCCCGACCACGAGCAGGGACAGGAATGTGCGGTTCATTTTGGTTGGCTCTTCGCTGCGGGATTTGAACGCTTCGTTCACAAGGGGTGGTGATGCAGCTCCGTTTATTGGGCACGACCAAGGGACGGATTCAACTTCTCCGCAAGCCGATCACTTGGAAACCCGAAACTCGAATCCGAAATCCGAATGAAATCCGAAGCCCGAAAACTTCAGCTGCTTGTGGCCAGGACCTCCGAAATTCGGATTTCGGGATTTCTTTCGGGCTTCGGAATTCGGCTTTCGGAATTCAGGTTGCGGCTGATCCACTCAGCCCTCTCCTAGAATTTCCACTTCCGTCTCCAACTCGATGCCGCGCGCGTTTCGGGCCCGTTCCTTGATCACATCGATCAAGCCGAGCACATCGCGAGCAGTGGCGCTTCCATCGTTGACGATGAAATTGCCGTGCACGTCGGATACGACCGCGCCGCCGACACGCGTGCCCTTGAGGCCGAGTTCATCGATGAGCCGGCCGGCGGGAATTGTTTTTGGGTTCTTGAAAATGCATCCGGCACTCGGCGCCGCGGGCTGCGATTCCCAGCGCTTTTCGCTGAATTTGGTCATGCGCTGGCTGATGGCCTCGGCCGGTGCTGGTTGGCCTTTGAGCACCGCGCCCAACGCGATATGGTTCTTGAACAGGGGACAGCCGCGATACTCGACCGTGACTTCGCCGGCGGGCTGCTCATGAACGTTGCCCGCGTAATCCATGAAACGGATTCGATCCACGGCATCGAACAGCCACGAACCCATCGCGCCGGCGTTCATGCGCATCGAACCACCGAGACTGCCAGGAATGCCTTCGAGAAACTCCAGGCCAGTCAGTCCCGCCCGCCGCGCCGCGGCGGCGATCTGCTTGACCTTGACGCCCGCCCCGCAGTGCAGACGCTCGCCGGCGACTTCGAGCCGGCTGAAATTTGCATGGCACAGGCAAATCACCATGCCCCGCACGCCGCCGTCGCGAATGAGCAGGTTCGAACCCCGGCCGAGCAAAGTGAAGTGCAGGCCGCGGGCTGCGCAGCACTTCAGAGTCGCAGCGAGATCCGCTTCAGAACAGGGCTCGACGTAGAAGTCGGCCTTGCCGCCGACGCGCAGCGTCGTGCGCTTGGCGAGCGGCTCGTCACGCTTGACCACGGAGTCTTTGGAAAGCGCCGCGGAAAGTTCAGTGAGCATGGCTTCTTTGGGCGTCACGGTTTCTTCAGTCAACTCAGCGGCGAGCGCATGCGCGGCGTGCGTGATGTCGCCCGCTCCGAGGAACAGCACGATGTCGCCCGGTAGCATTGCGGCTCGCGCCGCGCGACGCAAGTCGGACAAATTGCTGACAAACTCGATGGAGGAGCCTGCTGGGGGCGGTGTCTCGCCAGGAGCATGTCGAGCGTCCGGCGCCACACCCGCAGACAGCACGATTGGCCTGCTGCTCTGGGCGGCACGGACGGCTTCGGCGAGCCGCTCGCCGGTCACGCCGGGGATCTCGGGTTCGCTGGCGGCGTAGATGTCGGTAATCCAAAGCTTGTCGGCGTCACGGAAGCAGGTGGCAAATTCCCCGAGAAGGCGCTTCGTGCGCGTGTAGCGATGCGGCTGAAAGGCGACCAGAAGTCTGCGCGCGCCGAGTTGCTTGAAAGCGCGCAGGGTCGCTTCGATCTCCGCAGGGTGATGGCCGTAGTCGTCGAAGAGGCCGAAGCGGGAATCCGCGAAGAGCTTTTCCTGCCGCCGCGTCGCGCCTGTGAAATCGGCGATGGCCAGCGCAATCTGCTCGGGTTCGTAGCCGAGTTGGTGAAGCAACGCAACGACCGCGCCGGCATTGGAAATGTTTTTCTCGCCGAGTAACCGGGTCGAGAATTCGCCGAGCGATTCGGACTTGTGCCACACCTCGAAGAGGCGCTTCGACTCCGTGAAAGCTTGAAGCGGCAAGGCGGCGGTATCGCCGGACGACTTGCGCACCAGCCGATAGCTTGCCAGTGGATGGAAGCCGTAAGAAATAGAGCCGGGACGGCGGGAGAACAGCTCGGCAAGGTGCGGGTCGTCGGCGCAGAAAACGACTTTGCCCGTGGTGTTCCGGCCCAGCGCTTCGAACTCGCGGCAGACGGCCTCGAGATTCGCGAAGTAGTCGAGGTGCTCTTCATCGACGTTCAGCACGATAGCGTGATGAGGCTGAAAGCAACTCAATGTGCCGTCGCTTTCGTCGGCCTCGGCTACGAAGAACGGTTCATCGCCGAAATGGGGCGGGCCGGCAGCCGGCGAGAGGCGTGCGTGGCGTGACAACTGCGGCACAGGCGCTCCCACTGCGAAGCTGGGGTTGGCCGACAATTGTTCCAGGGCGAAAGCCAATAATGCGGTAGTGGTCGTCTTGCCGTGCATGCCCGCGACCGCCAGACCGCGCTGACGGTGCATGAGTGCGGCGAGGAGCACGGCCCGGCGGGCCAGCGGGGCCTGGAGCTGTCCGGCGGCTTGCAATTCAGGGTTCGTGAGCCGCACTGCGGACGAGTACACCACCAGCGCGGGCTGCGCCTCCATTACCTGGCTCGCGGCGTGACCAACATGGATACACGCGCCGCGCTGTTCCAACTCACGCGTGGTGGCACCGGCTTCGAGATCCGAGCCGACGACGCGGTACCCGGCGTCGAGCAACAGGTGCGCGAGCGCGCTCATGCCGCAGCCGCCGATGCCCACGAAGTAAATCGTGGCGCCACGGGGCGCGCTTTCAAGCAGGCTGGCGGCCTGCTCTGAGGTGAGAAGGACCATTTCGTTCCAACACATGACGGCCAAATTGGCCGTCCCATTAGTCAAGTTTAGCAAGAAACAGGCCGAAAACCGGGTTTGTCGGGGTATTTCGAGCCAATTTCAAGCTATTCGTTAACCGGTAAGGCTGCGCACGGAGGCGCAGCCACACTGGCTGCAAACGGCCGGAATGCCACGTTCCGATGGCTGCGAGGCTTACGGAGACTTTCGACCTCGTCGTGGCCCGAGTAACTGGGGCGCCGCCACGCACCTCGGCTGAGCGCTTCGACTGTGGCGACGATGCGCTCGGCAATGATTCCGGCGGCCTGCGGCACGTCCCAACGCTCAAGCGCATCGCTCATCGAACCGCGGAGAGCGGTGTCGGTCACGAGGCGCTGGACGAGGCTCGCGAGTTGTTCCGCGGTGGCGGACCGTTGCTCCAAGAGAAACGCCGCGCCGGTTTCGACAAAGCTTTGAGCGTTGTGAAGCTGGTGGTTATCCGCCGCGGCGGGATAGGGAACCAGCACCGCCGGCACGCGCATGGCGGCGAACTCGGCGAGTGATGACCCGCCGCTACGGCTGATGGCGAGCGTGGCTGCGCCCAAGGCCAGTTCCATTTCAGTGAGGAACGGACGGACCACGGCACGAGCGCCGCGTTGGACGTAGGCGCTTTGAACCTTGTCCGAGTCCGCGGGGCCGGCCAGGTGGATAAACTGCAGGTCGGGCAACGCCGAGGCGAGCGCCGGGAGTGCGGCAAGCACGAGATCATTGATGCCGGTGGCGCCCTGGCTGCCGCCCATCACGAGCAGCACCGGCCGCCGCGCATCGAGCCCGAGCGACATGCGGCAAGCGCCGGTGTCGGCGGGCTGGAATTGCGGACGGACCGGCGTGCCGGTACAAAGGATGTTGTGATGGTGCAACCGCGCCGCGGCGGCGGGGAAACCAACAAACGCTTGCGTGACCCAATGCGCCAGCCAGCGATTGGCGCGACCAGGAATGGCGTTGGATTCGTGAAGAAAAGTTGCCGCGCCGCAAGACCTGCCCGCCAGGATGGGCGGGGCGCTGGTGAATCCGCCCATCGCCAGCACCGCGTGCGGCGGCCGCTGGTGGAACAGTTTTCGCGCCGCGCGCAGCGATTTCACCAGGCCGGAGAAGAATTCGCCAAGCTTGCCGCGCGTCATGCCCACGGCCGGCAGCGTGACGACAGTCATCTCGCGAAGGCTCTGCACGGCCTGCTGGTCCACTTCCTTCGGCGAGATGAGCAGTGTGACGTCGCAACCGCGCGCCAGCAACTGTTCGCCGACCGCCAGGCCAGGGAACAGGTGCCCGCCGGTACCACCGCACGCGATGGCGGCGAGCGGACGGAATGTTCTCTCAATGCTCACGCGGTCTGAGGAGCGGCGAGTTCGTCGGTTTCAAAGTCGCGCCGACGGGACGCGGCCGGAAAAGGGGCCGGCGCCTGCCGTGCCACGCTCAAGAGCAGCCCAACACAAGTTAGCATGAGCACGAGATTGGAACCGCCGTAACTGAGGAACGGCAGCGCGATGCCTTTGTTGGGCAGCGCGCCAGTCACGACGCCGATGTTGATGATCGCCTGCAATCCGATCAGAAACGTAATGCCTGAAGCCAGCAGCACGCCAAACGTATCCGCGGCGCGCCAGGCAATGTAGACGCCGCAGAGCAGGATCGTGAGGTAGGCCACGAGCACCGAGAGCGTTGCCAGGAGTCCGAGTTCCTCGCCGATGATCGAGAGGATAAAATCGGTGTGATTCTCGGGGACGAACCCGAGCTTCTGCCTGCCTTCGCCCAACCCGACCCCTTGCACTCCGCCGGAGCCGAAAGCGGCCATCGATTGCCAGGTTTGCATCCCCTTGTCCAAACGGGTCTCGTAAGGATGCAGCCAGGCATAAACGCGCTCGGAGCGCATCGGGTCGAGCGCGATGAATGTTGCCAACCCTCCTGCCAGCAACAGCACGGGCGGCAAGACGTAGAGCCATCGCGCGCCGGCAATCAGGAGCATCACTCCGACGACAGCCGCCAACAGGGCCGTGGTGCCCACGTCGGGCTCCTTGAAGATGAGCGCCAGCACGACCGCAACCCCGAGACAAGGAAAGAGTATTCCGCGTCGAAACTGGGGCATGGAGCGTTGGAACCGCTCGCCATACCAGGCGACGGCAATGATCACGGCGATCTTCGCAAACTCGGACGGTTGCAGGCGCAGTCCCCCGGCACCAATCCAGCGCGAAGCGCCTTTCTTGGTAATGCCCACGTGTGGAATCCAAACGCAAATCAATAGCACGACAGCCAGCGCGAGGAACAGCCACCAGAACTTCTTCAGCCAACGGTAGTCGATTGCAGCGCCAGCCAGACAGGCCACGAGCCCGATGCAGCCCCAAATCGGCTGCATGATCAGGAAACGGGCTTCGGGCTGTCCCATGCTTGCGCTGACCAGCATGACAATCCCTAGCACCAGCATGCCGAGCACCGAGAATAGCAGGAGCGACGTGGCGGCTTTCATGAAACGGTCGGCGTCATGATTTGGAAATACTCCCCTCACACTGGTTCTCGCGCAGCGTCCGACCGGCGAAGAATCTGCGTCGCTGCGAACAGCGCAGCGATCCGAGTCGCGCATTGGTTTGGCAGACCTCGCCGGACGTCAGCGGCGTGAGAACGCAGGTGAGGGGATAAAGGAAAAGGATGTGGGCAGCCCAAAGGCCAGCCGTCTACCGTCCTGCTCTGACTCTTACTCTCTAACGCGGACTACGATTAGATTGAAGAGTAAGAGTAGGATTGGGAGTCAGAGCCGGAACAGGGATGGCTTGAAAGAATTCGGGCTCCGTTTCAATCCCCCTCCCTAGTGAGGAGAGAGGGAGATCGCGATGGCGTTCCAAGCCGCAATCCCAGCCGCTACTGGCGGAACTGTGTTCGCAGTGTTCTGTTAACGCGGGGCAGTTCCAGGCAGCGGCGCCGTACCGTCCGGCGGAAAGGCTGGAGTCGACGGAACAGCTGCTGGCGGTGCGGTCGTCGCCTCGACGGGCGGCGGCGCTTTGCTCGGTATCTTGAGCTTTTGGCCCACGAAGATTTGTGTGGTGCGCAGCTTGTTCGCAACTTGAATCTCTTTGGCGGTCACGCCGTAATTCCTGGCAAGTGTGTAAAGATTGTCACCCGACTTGACGGTGTGAAGCTTCTCGCCGGTGGCGTCGGTGGTGCCCGAGGCAAGTCCGGGGCCAGTTTGCGCATTGGCGACGATGGCTCGGGGCGGCGGGATCCGGACCTTCTGGCCGATCTTGAGCTTGCCGGGATCGACACCGGAGTTTGCGTCCGCGATGGCTTTATAGCCGACCTTGTACTTCAGGCCCAGGCTGGAGAACGTGTCCCCTTTGAGAATGGTGTGTTCAGTAAATCCGGACGTTGGCGCCTCCGGAACGGGAGGAGCTACCGTCGTGTTCTGGGGCGGCTGCGTGGGAGTGAGATTGGCCGTTGGCAATGGGCTGGCGACGGGGAGATTCTGGGTGGCCGGTGGCGGAGGTGTCGGCCATGTCGGATTGGGATCGCCCGTCACCGGCGGGGTTTGCGGCAGCCCGGGATCGTTGCTGGCCACGTCGCCATCCTTCTTGTTGCACCCCGCAAATAGAAGCCCCACGAACAGCACGCAATGGCTGGCGATGATGACAAAAACGGTGTTGCGAATGCGGGCCTTGCCCTTGTCCGCGAAGGTTCCCTGCGGAACGAGTGGATTCGGTGTGTTCATTTTCACTTAAGCGCTCAAAGCGTCATTTTTCGAGGTCTGTATTGTTATGTTATGATGCCGCGCCGGGGTCGTCCCTCAAACGACCCCGATGCGGGCTCTAATTCATGGCTGTCCGTGCCGGGGCGGTCCTGCCCCCGGTGCTGTCCGCGGCGTTCCGCAAATCCAGCACCGCCTGTCGAAACACTTCCCCCCGGTGCTGGTAGTTTCGGAACTGGTCGAAGCTGGAACAAGCGGGTGAAAGCAGCACCACGTCGCCAGCAGCCGCGTGGTGCGCGGCTTCCGAGACGGCTTCTATCAATGAGTCGGCCAGAGTGCAAGGAGTAAAAAGGCTCCAGGCCGCGCGAATTTTCTCGCGCGTCTCCCCGATTAGGTAAGCGCCCTTCACGCGCTGGGAGAGGAGCGGGCCGATTTCGTAATACTCGAAGCCCTTGTCACGCCCGCCGGCGATGAGCCAGACATTGGGCCCACCCGAACGGGCTGCCGGGGCGCTCAACAGCGCCTGTCGAACCGCGTCCAGGTTGGTCGCCTTCGAGTCGTTGACGAACTTCACACCGTTGATATCGGCAACAAATTCACAACGATGAGGGCCGGACTGGAACGCCGCGAGCGTGCCGGCCATCGCCTCCAGCGGGATACGCAGCACCCGGCCAACGGCCAGCGCGGCCATGAGGTTCTCGGCATTGTGCGGGCCTGCCACGCGGCAGTGCTCCAGGTTCAGCAGCGGGCCGGTCCAGCCGTCGAGCCGGCTGAGGATGAGGCTGCGGTCCAGGTGTAAATCGGCGCGACGGTTGTTCGCGCTGAAGGTGATGATTTTCGAGGGGATGTCCGCCTTCAAGGCCTTCAACTGGGCGAGGGCCTCGCTCTGGATGATCGCCCAATCGAAAGGTTGCTGGTTGAGGAACAGGCGTGCCTTGGCCAGCGCGTAATCGGCCATCCCGGAGTAACGGTCCATGTGATCCGGCGTGATGTTCAGCAATACCGCCACAGCCGGGCGAAAGTATTGAATGGTTTCAAGTTGGAACGAACTCACTTCGAGCGTGAGAAAATCCAAATCGCGTGTCTTCTCGACGACGGAGCACACCGGCGTGCCGATGTTGCCAGCGGCCAGAGTCTTGATGCCGCGCGCGGTCAGCAGGTGTTCGACCATCTCGGTCGTCGTCGTCTTCCCATTGGTTCCGGTGATGGCAATGTTGAGGCAGAGCGAATGTTGGTAACCCAGTTCGAACTCTCCAATGATGGGCACGCGGCGCACGCCCATTTCGCAGAGCACCGGGTTGTTCCATGGCACGCCGGGGCTGACGACGGCCAATTCAAACGGACCCGTTGGTGGTTCCGTGACGCCTAGTTGCACCTTCGCGCCGCGATCCCTCAGCAACCCAGCGTCGCTTTGCAACTGCGGCGATTCCGACGAGTCCACCACATGCACTTTCGCCCCGCGCCGTAACAGAAGGTCGGCGGCGGCCAACCCACTCTTGCCGATGCCGACGACGAGGACGCTTTTGTTTTCAAGCTGAATCACGGACGCGCAAATCGTAACAGTAAAACGTAAGTAGAGTGCAGTCGGATCGATAAGCTTCCAGGCCTCAAAACAAAACTACGTTTTCCGTTTCACGTTTTACGCCTTACCCATGCTCAACGAATCTTGAGAGTACTCAGCGCCACCACCCCGCACAACACACCCAGAATGTAAAAGCGCGTCACCACCTGCGACTCGTGCCAGCCCATCTTCTCGAAGTGATGGTGCAGGGGCGCCATCTTGAAGATGCGCCGGCCCTCGCCGTATTTCCGTTTCGTGTACTTGAAATAGGTGGTTTGCAGGATCACGGACAGGGCCTCGGCCACGAAAACGCCGCCCGCAAGCACGAGCACCAGCGGTTGGTGAATGAGCACCGCGATGATTCCCAGCGCGCCGCCCAGCGCCAGGGAACCCGTATCGCCCATGAACACCTGCGCCGGATGGCAATTGAACCACAAAAAGCCCAGCCCCGCGCCAATCATCGCCGCGCAAAAGACGGTCAGTTCTCCCGCTCCTTCGACCGCAGGGATGCTCAGGTACAGCGCGAGCTTCGCGTGACCCGCCAGGTACGTCAGCACGGTGAACACAAGCGATACGATGACGGCGCAACCGATGGCCAGGCCATCGAGGCCATCGGTCAGGTTCACCGCGTTCGAGCTGCCAATGATGGTCAGCGAGGTGATGAGCATTCCGACGATGACGCCCACGGTGCCCGTGAGAATCGGATACTTCACAAAGGGCACCATCACTTCGCCGATGAGCTTCGAGGTGTGCGCGTCCGCCCAAAGGTAAATCGCAATGAATACCGCCAACGCGCCCTGCACCCATAACTTGATGCGCGGCGCCGCGCCCTGGCTGCTTTGCCGGGTGATTTTGGCGTAGTCGTCGTAGAAGCCGAGCCCAGCCAGGACCAGCACCGAGAGCAGCGTGAGGAGGACAAGCGTATTCCACTGTGCCCACAGCAGAGCGGTCAGGTCCATGACCGCCACGATGAGGATGCCGCCCATGGTCGGCGTGCCTTTTTTGGAAAGCAGCCGCGTATCGAGCTTGCCGGTTTGCTCGGCCTTGTCCTGGTATTCCTGGCCGAATTTGATCCGGGTGAGCCAGCGGATGATCTTCGGTCCGAACCACCAACTTAACAGCAACGCCGTCACCGCCGCGCCCGCACTGCGCAGAGTAATGTACTGAAAGACCCTGAGGAATGAGAGGTTGTCCTGCCATGCGGTTTCTTGCGAGAGCTTCAGCAGGTACTGGCTTAAGTAATAGATCATTCCCAGTAGCGCCGAACTCTGATTCGACGCAAATCAGCCTCTTGGCGTTTCGGGCGGGCCCGCTCGCAGTTCGGCTCCGAGCCGTTCGAAACCCGACGCGCGGGAGGCTTTCAACAAAACCACGTCTCCCGGTTGCAGCAAAGACTTCAACGCGGGCGTGGCCGCGGCCACGTTGGCAAATTCGTGCGTCGCGCGCAAGCCGGCGTCGCGCGCGGCCTGCGCCGTATCGTGCGCCCATTGGCCTATAGCCACTACCATGTCCAAACCGAGTTCCGCGACCCGCTGGCCCACTTCGCGATGCGCGGCGGCCGTGTGCGCGCCCAGTTCGGCCATGTCCCCCAACACCGCCACACGCCGGCCGCGGGACGGGTAATCCGCCAGAGTTTGGAGCGAGGCAAGCATCGAGTCGGCGTTGGCATTGTAGGCATCGTCGAGCACGCGCACGCCGTGGGCCTCCCACACTTCCAACCGCATCTTTGGCGGCGCGCACTCGACTAGCCCCCGGCGGGCCTGCTCCGGAGTGGCGCCCAGTTCCGTCCCCGCTGCCAGAGCGAGGAGTGCATTCGAGACCTGGTGCCTGCCCAATAACCGGAGTTGATACTCGCCGGAAAACTCGGACTTCGGCGCAGCGACCTCGAACCCGGCGCCGGACTCCCCGACCCACACACGGCGGGCACGCCAGTCATTGCGCTCGCCGAAACCCACGGTCAGCACCGGCGCCTGCGCGCGCCGGGCGATCACCGGAGTCCATTCGCTATCGCCGTTTAGGAACAATTTGCCGCTGGCCGGCAGCAACTCCGCCAGCATTCCTTCTTCCTGGGCGACGCCTTCCACGCTGCCGAAAAACTCCAGGTGCTCGCGTCCGATGTTAGTCAGCACGCCGATTCGCGGCTGGATCATGCGGAGCAGCGGCGCCAGTTCGCCGGGATGGTTGGTGCCGGCTTCGAGCACCGCCGCACGGTGCGGCCGTTCCAACCTGAGCAGCGTAAGCGGCACACCGATATCATTGTTGAAACTGGCTTCGCTCCAAAGCGCAGGCCCTATCTGGCGCAGGACGGAGGCGATTAATTCCTTGGTCGTCGTTTTGCCGTTCGATCCGCTGACGGCGATCACGGGCAGGTCAAATTCGGCACGGTAACGCGCGGCGAACGAGCCCAGCGCAGCGCGAGTGTTCTCGACGGCGATAACGCCTACGTCTGCCGGCAGGTTCGTCGCGTGCGAAAGTTTCGCCCGCTCGATGATGATCGCCGTAACACCCTTCTGCGCGACCTCAGCAAGAAAATCGTGTCCATCGAATCGCTCCCCGGGCACCGCGACGAACAAATCTCCCCGCTGCGCGTGTCGCGAATCCGTGCCGACCCGGTGTGCCATGGCCGCCGGCGAGCCTTTCAGCAAGACGCCTTCGCACGCCGCAGCGATACGTTGAAGAGGCCACGGGTCCACTCATTTCAGGGAGAACGTCGCAGTGACCACGGCCGTGATTAGCTTTTCGAGCGACGAAGTGTCATCCATTCCATCCCAACTCGCCTGGATGTGTGAACCGGTGCGTGCCTCTTCATGCAGATCACACCCGACCTATCCCGAGCATCGCCAGGGCAGGCAGCGCCCAATACACGGCTCCAGCCAGCGCCGCCCAGGTGATCAACCGCTCCAGGAATGAGCGGTAGGTGGACAGCAGATATACCGCCCAAACCGCCGGCAGAAGGCAGGCCACGAACGCCAGCCAGGAAAAGCTCTCACCAGCGAATCGGGCGAACACCGCGGCGCTCGCCACGTGGAGCGTGACCGTGCTCACAAGGAGCAGCAACCAACGGACGTCAGGGCGAGTGAATGGATCGGCTTGTTGCTGTGGAGCTATCATGGGTATGGCTGGGTGGTTTAAGGCTGATTGCGAGAATCGTCTTGGGTGAAAGGGAACTATTTCCTTCTACGGAATCCCACTGTCTCCAATGCCTCCTGCGCGTGAACCCGGTCGTCGAAAGGCACTACGGTGTCGTCAAATTCCTGGTAGGTCTCGTGCCCCTTGCCGGCAATGAGCACGATGTCCCCCGGTTCGGCCTTGCCGACGATCTGCTGGATGGCCCGGCGGCGGTCGAGTTCGATGGCGCAGGCTTCGCCGCGCACGGCGCGGAAACCTTCCTCGATCTGCGCGGCGATCTTTTCGGGATCTTCCTTGCGCGGGTTGTCGCTCGTGATCAGCGTGAAGTCGGCCAGTTCCGCAGCCACGCGGCCCATGCGGGAACGCTTGCCGGGATCGCGATTGCCTCCGCAGCCGAAGGCCAGCAACAAGCGGCCTTTCGTCAACTCCCGGAGCGTGGTTAGCACGTTGCGGAGCGCATCGTCGGTGTGCGCGTAATCCACGAACACCCCGAAAGGCTGGCCGCAATCCACGCGTTCCAGCCGCCCCGGCACAGCGCCCATTTTGCTGAGCGCGGCCTGGATTTTCGCGACGTCCACCTTGAGGGCCAGGCAGGCGCCGACGGCGGCGAGGGCGTTGTAGATGTTGTGCCGGCCGATGAGGGGCATGCGCAGCGCGAACTTCCGTTCGGGGGCCTCGACCAGGAAGCGTGAGCCGTCGGGGCCGAGTTCAATTCGAATGGCGCGCAACCTGGCGGACTGCCGTAACCCGAAGTTGAGTTCCACTTCAACCTTGGTAGTTCCAGCCAGGCGCGCGCCAAAAGCATCGTCAATGTTGATCACCGCCGCGGCCTTCTTGGCGCCCTGTTCGAGCCCCGTGAAGAGCTTTTGTTTGGCGGCAAAATAATTCTCCATCGTCCCGTGATAATCGAGGTGGTCGCGGGTGAGGTTGGTGAAGATAGCGACATCAAATTCGACGCCCAGAACCCGCTTCTGGTCGAGCGCGTGCGAGCTGACCTCCATGACGCACGCTTCGCAGCCCGCCTTGAGCATCTGAGACATCATCTGCTGCACTTCGAGAGACTCAGGCGTGGTGCGTGCCGCCGGGATCACGCGGTCGCCGATCTCGTAGCGCACGGTGCCAAGCAACCCGGTGCTGATTCCCGCGGCCTCGAGGACAGTCCGGATCATGAAGGCAACGGTCGTCTTGCCGTTCGTGCCGGTGACCCCGAGAACTCTCAGCTTGGCGCTTGGGTGCTGGTAATAACTCCGTGCGGCGCAAGCCATCGCTTCGCGAACGTCGGGCACGCGGATTCGCGTGGCGCGCGGAGGCACCATGCGCGTGCGTTCGCAGATGACTGCGGTGGCACCGCGGTCGAGCGCAGCGCCGATGTACTCGTGCCCGTCCGTGTTTTGCCCAGGAATGGCAATGAACACCATTCCGGGGGTCACGCGGCGCGAGTCGTAAGCGAGCCCGACGATCTCGCGATCCAGCGGCCCTTCGACGGTGGCCGAGGGAAGCTGCTGGACGAGCTGCCTGAGTTGCATACTTCGTTCGACGCCGAGCTTTGGAGCGCGGTTCGTAAATTCGACTGGATAAAGGGTCGGCATTTTCAACGCCGGGATGAGTCACTGTAGCTGCGACCGTGAGGTCGCGGCCGGTGACGCTGAAAGAGCGGCATGAATTTGATTGTCTATTCAGAAACAGCCCGCGACCTCACGGTCGCAGCTACCTGACGTGTCCTGGTCTAATTAACACTGTATCAAGGGACGTGTTGCTCACCGGCTCGACGAAGTGAGTGGCGAGGGTTTCATCCCGGTCGGGTCGGATCTTCAGATAATTGGCCACCTGCTCCGCGACATTCTTGAAATAGGGAGCCGCAGTCTGCCCACCATAATAGCCCTTCGTGACATCCGGCTCTTCAAGCTGAATGGAGATGCAAAGTTCGGGCTCGTCCGCCGGAAAGAAGCCGATGAACGAAGAGATGTACTTTCCAGGCTGGTAACCGCCTCGCCCCGCGACCTGCGCAGTGCCTGTCTTGCCAGCGACTGTGTAATGCTCCATCTCGGCCTTGGGCGCCGTGCCGTCCCGGGTGGGTACGGTCTTGAGGGCGGTGACCATCGCGCGCGCGGCACGCGGGCTGATGACCTCACGGACGACTTGCGCCTGGTAACGTTGGACCATTTCGCCGTTCGCGTTTTTCAAACCGTGAATGAGCATCGGCCGCATCAGCCGGCCTTCGTTGGCGATGGCGGCCATGGCCATTGTCATTTGCAACTGGGTCGTTGCGATGGCTTGGCCCATCGGAATGCGTGAGACAGTCAGACCGTCCCATCGCTCTACAGGCCGCACGATGCCGGCGATTTCGCCGTCGAGGGTGATGCCGGAGCGGCTGCCGAACCCGAAGCGGGTCACATACTCGTAGAGCCTCTGTTCGCCGAGGCACTGCACAGCAACCTTCCCCGCGCCGATGTTGGAGGACTTCGTAAGGATCGCCTCCAGGGTCAAGTCTCCGTAGTGCTCGTGGTCGCGCAACGGCTTACCACGAAACAACCATGTGCCGTTCTCGCAGAAGAATACGTCCTGAAGGGTCGCCCGCTGATCGTTCAATGCCCCCGAGACGACGACGATCTTGAACGTTGAACCCGGCTCGTGAACGTCTGCGATGACGCGATTCCGAAGGGCCGATTCGTCGGCAGTCCGGCCGGGGTAATTGGGGTCGAAATCGGGCAAACTCGCCATCGCCAGCACTTCGCCGGTGCGCGGTCGGACCACAATGCCGCAGGCGCTTCGGGGCGTGTACTTTTTGACCGCCTCGACAAGCTGCGTCTCGAGAATGTTCTGGATGAAACTGTCGATGGTGAGGACCACGTCGAGGCCGGGCTTGGAGTCCACGTCCTGGTTGCGGCGCACGACAACTTCGCGTTGGCGGCGATCGGTCTCCGTGACCCGCCAGCCGCGGCTGCCTTTGAGCTTCTCGTCCAGCCAGTGTTCGATGCCGTAAATGCCGAGCATTTCGGTCGTGGCAACGCGCGTCGTGCTGTTGGTGAAGACCCGCTCGACTTCCTGCACGTAGCCCAGAACGTGCGCCGCAAGGTCGGCGCACGGATACACGCGCCGGTACTCGTCCTCGGAGTAAATGCCACGGCGTGCCATGTTCTGGAGCGCATTGCGCTCGCTGCGTTTGAGCCCGGGTAAATCCAGGTTGCGAGCGACCGTGACCATCGCGTTGGTAATTTGGGCCCATTGCTCGGTCGTGACCTTGCGCTTGAAGTCCACGAACTTATTCGTGTAGGCGACACCCAGTTCGTTCGTGCGCACGAGGCGCAACGCGAAGGCGATTTGCTCCTGGCTCATCGACAGCCAGGCCGCCAAGGCGCGCCCCACCTCGGATTGGTGCGGATGAATGAGGGTCGGGTCGGCCAGCACGCGCCGGACCGGTTCGCTCGTGGCCAGCTTGTGCCCGTTGATGTCGAGAATGTCGCCGCGACGAGGCTGCTTCAGGAAAACACGGTGCGTGTTGCCCTCGACAACGTCCTTGAACGTGTCGTGCATTAGCACCTGGAGCACATAAAGCCAGGTGCCCAGCGCGACCAGAGCCAGGCCCGAGCCGGCCGCGAACGTCAGCAGACGACCCCGCTGACTGGGACGCACCGAGTCGATAAGTTCACCGGACGCCCGTGCCCTCGGTTCCTCATCAGAGGGCAGCACGGGCGCCGGTGAGAAGGCTCCGCTTTTTTTCATGGGTTGGCAGTGGAGCCGCGCCGGCCCTGGGCGTAGTACAAGCCGACGGCATTGGTTGCATTCTGAGTGGGGAGGGGTTCGGAGATCCAAATAATCTGGCTGGGCTGCGGCGGCGCGAGGCCCAACCGCAAGTCGCGCACGCGCTCAACCAGGCGCTGGGGCAGCTGCATCGCGGCCAGACGGTCAGACAGAAGTTGATTCTCTTTCTTGAGCCGTTCCAGCTTTTGCTGGCGCTGGCCAATCTGCTGGCCGAGTTCGAAGATTTTGTTTTTCTGAAGAACGTATCCCACGCAAAAACCCCCGATGAGCGAGCAGAGTAATACCGCCTTGAGCGCCGGAACGAAACGGACAGCGCCGGATTGATTGCGACGGTTTCTGGACATGGACGGACGAAGCGTAAAATGTAAAACGCGGCGGGACGAAGAGGCGCCGATTTGTGTCTAAAGTTTCTCCAACACACGCAGCTGTGCGCTGCGGGCGCGGGGATTGTCCGCGACTTCGGCATCGCCGGGCAGAAGGGCCTTGCGCTGCACCCAGCGCATGCGCGGCGCGCAAGGGCGGCGCAGTTCGGGTATGTCGGCCGTTCCTTCGAACGTGTAGTCGCGCGTCATGTCGCGACCGAAATTCTTCACGAGGCGATCCTCAAAGCTCTGAAAGGTGACAATCGCCAGGCGGCCTCCGCTCTTGAGCGCTGGGCAGGCTGCCGCCAGTGCCCTTTTTAGAGAGCTGCTCTCTTCATTCACTGCCACACGCAACGCCATGAATACACGCGTCGCCGGATGCGTTCTTCTTCCGCGCCGGGGCGAGAACCGCTCGACCAGGGACGCCAGTTGGGCGGTTGTCTCGAACCGCCGTTCCTGGCGCTCCCGCACGATGGCGCGCGCCAACCGACGGGCCTGCGGCTCGTCTCCGTACTCACGGAACACACGAGCCAGCTCAGCCTCGGGCCACTCGTTGAGGGCCACAGCGGCAGTCAAGGGCTGCCGCTGGTCCATCCTCATGTCGAGCGGACCATCTCTCTGAAAACTGAATCCGCGGTCCGCCTGATCGAGCTGCGGCGAGCTGACCCCAAGGTCGAAAAGAATCCCGTCGCAACTGTCAGGCGGAATGCACTCCGCCAATTCCGAGAAATTCGCTCGCCGGATTTCAAAGCGGCCGGCGAAACCCGCTTCATTCAGGCGCCGCGTGGCTGCTTCCACGGCCGCGCCATCGCGATCGAAGCCAAACAGCCATCCATCCGGACTGCTGGCCGCCAGGATCGCTGCCGCGTGCCCACCCCCACCCAGCGTGGCGTCTAGGATCCGCCCGCCTGGCCGCGGCTGCAGCGCGGCCAACACTTCCGCTACCATTACCGGCTTGTGCTCGAAGTGTTCTGGCACTGCGCATCATGGGCGTTCAGTTGTGTCGGGGCCGCCGAACCACCGCGCTTTCAGCCGCTGCCACAAGCCAGCGGTGCGGGCCTCAGGTAGCGCCGGTGTTGCCGTCGGCGCCTTCGGAGCAGCAGGTTCGCTGACCGCCCGAGGCGCGGGTCGGCCCAATTCGATCTCTGGATCGTTCAATTCATTTCTCAATGGTTTCACGGCATCCAGCGAGAGCTCGGTCTGCACCGGCTGTTTTTGTTGCTCGCCCGCCGCCGGGCGAGCGAATGGGTTCTTGAACCACGAGCCGAACGGGCGCAGTTTCTTCGTCGCTTCCACAAACGCGTCCGCTTGGACGCTCGCGGGTTCGCTCGCGGTACGGACGCCTTCAGCTGCCGGGATCGTCGTTATCGGATCGACTGGCGCTGGCTTCGTCACTGCTTCCTCAAGTGTCGATGCAGTGTCCGCAGGAGGCGGCTCGCACGCTTTTGCGCCGCCAAAGGTCGGCAGCAGGTTTTGCTGCCTCATCTTGTAGCGGGCGGGTTGCCCTGTAACGCTCCTCACGCTTCGACCGACTGCGAGTAGCTTGGATAGGCCCATAATTTTCAGATGAGCTGCTTCATGGCGGCCGGACCCTGCGCGCTGTCGCCTTCGGCAACCGGCTCGAAAAGCTCCGGGGACCACATCTGGAACCGATCGAACATCCCAACCAGCAACACTTTCTTCTCGATGCCTGCCGCGCGTGCCATCCGCTCGGGTAGCGTGATGCGCCCGGCTTTGTCGGACGTGACCACGTGGGAGTTGCGACCCAGATAACGCCGGAGCGACTCGGCGTCGTCGCTGCCAAAGGACATCGCGGTGATCTTTTCGGTCAGCTTGTTTGCCGCGGCGGGCGGAAGAACCATCAAGCAGATCTTCTTCTGCGGGCCCACTGGCCAGAGCAACAACAGGAAATCTGTCTCGCTGGCGCCGCTCCGCCACGCTGAGGGCACTTGAACCCTTCGCTTTTCGTCCACGTTGTTCTCGTACTCGTCCGTGAACAAAATTCCGTTCTGTTGCGCTTCTGGCATGCATTTTGGGCCACTGCACCATCAATCCCCACAACGCCCCTCACTAAACCACTTTGCCCCACCACCCGTCAATAAAAAAACGGGCCTCATTTGTCCACACTTTATTCACAGCCCGTACTTTCCTTCTCCCGACAAAGTATTCCACGGGTTATTCACAACCCCAACTACTTTGCGCTTCAATGAACTGCGTTTGATTTAAGGGTGCGTTGTTCCCCGCCGCAAGCTAAATCTTCACCGTGCTCGCGAGCGATTTTAACTACTCATTGCCAGCTGAACGGATCGCGCAGATTCCCCCACCGGAGCGGGACGCTTCGCGCCTGCTGGTGTTGCGGCGCGGTGACGGCGCGGTGACGCATCGCGCGTTCAAGGAGCTTCCTCAATTCCTGCGTGCGGGCGATCTGCTCGCATGGAACGACAGCAAAGTGATTGCAGCACGGCTCGCGGGGAAGAACCACAAGAGCGGCGGCGAGTTCGAGGTGTTGCTGCTCGAAGAAAACTCGCGCAACGATTGGTGGGTCATGCTCCGGCCCGGCAAACGAGCACGCGTCCAAACGCGGATCGATTTCAGGACTCGCGCCGGAGGTCCTTCGGACGTGAGCGCGACCGTGACGGAAACCAACGCGGAAGGCCATCGCCGGCTCGTGTTCTCGGGCTGCGACAACATTCTCGACGAACTCGCGCGATTGGGCCACGTGCCTCTGCCGCCTTACATCCAGCGCGACGCGCCGGATGAAGCGGACTTCGATCGTTATCAAACGATTTACGCGCACGAACCCGGCTCCGTCGCGGCGCCGACGGCGGGGCTGCACTTCACCCCTGCCCTGCTGGGAGCCTTGCGCCGGGCCGGCGTGCAAATTTGCAACGTCACGTTGCATGTCGGGCCGGGAACATTCGCGCCAGTGAAATCCGAGGCACTCTCGGAGCATGTGATGCATGAGGAACGCTACGTCGTTTCGGAAGAAACCGCGACGCGGCTGAATACGGCAAAAGCAGAAGGCCGGCGCATCATCGCCATTGGGACGACATCGTTGCGCGTGCTCGAAAGTGTCGCGGCTGAACACGACGGCCACATTCGCGCGGGTTCAGGGCGGACGCGCCTCTTCATTCACCCGCCGCATCGGTTCCACATGGTCGATGCCCTGCTCACCAACTTTCATCTGCCTCGCTCCACGTTGCTGATGCTCGTCAGCGCCTTCGCTGCGCCGGGCGAGACGCGCGGTCGCGACGTCGTGCTTGGCGCCTATCGTGAAGCCATCGCGCAGCAGTACCGATTCTACAGCTACGGCGACGCGATGTTGATTCTGTGAACGCCGCGCGCCCCTTCGTTCTCGTCAACATGGCGATGACCGCCGATGGCAAGATCGCGACGGCAAATCGCGCCGTCACCACCTTCGGCAGCCCGCGCGACCTCCAGCACCTCTACGCACTCCGCGCGACTGCCGACGCGGTGATGGCTGGAGCGCGCACGATCGAGGAAACAAACGCGAAGCTCGGTCCCGGCGGCGCGCGTTTTCAGCGCCTGCGCCTCCGGCGCGGCCTGGCCGAATTCAACCTGCGCGTGATCGCCAGCGGCTCCGCGTCCATCGATCCTGGAGCTGCGATATTCCGGCACCGAATCTCCCCGATCATCCTGCTCACCACCCAACGGGCAACAACGCGCAAACTCTGCCGACTGCAAACGCTCCTGGACGATCTCGCCATCTGCGGCGAGCGTGAGATCGACTTCAGCATGGCTCTGCGCCATCTCCGCAAGAAATGGAACGTCCGGCGTCTGCTCTGCGAAGGCGGCGGAGAGCTCAATGACGCTCTCTTCCGCGCCGGGTTGGTGGACGAACTTCACCTGACCATCTGTCCGAAAATCTTTGGCGGCGACTGGGCGCCAACCATCGCCGACGGCCGCGGTGCCGCGCGGCTTGCAGACGCAGCGGAGTTGAAACTGATTTCCTCCAAACGTGTCGGCGATGAAATGTTCCTCGTGTTCCGCGCTCGCCCGCAGCCTTCAAAGTAGGACAGCCTAGGCTCCTCAATTTATTAGGACACACAGCGTCGACGTGGCAGTTCGGAGCAAACCCCTCATCGTCGAAATGGTTCAACGTTGTGTTCCGGCTTTCCAAGAGTTATCCACGAAACGCCGAAGCTTCTGCCGCGGCGCGGCGGGTTGCAATTGGATTGAACTTAAGCCGGCTTTGCGCATTATCATTTGAACGCCGTTATTCCGTCCAGTATGGTTGCCTTATGACCGCCAGCAGCGTCATCGAAGAGATCAAGCAACTGCCGCGCGCAGAACAATCGCGCGTAATCCAGTTTGCTTTTCAACTGGCGCGCGAACGTCAATCGCCAGGGGACAAATTGTCCGAAATGGCGCAGCGCATGGCGGATTCCAACGATCCCGCCGAGGCGCAGAAGTTGCGGGAAGAGATCCATCGCGGTTTTTACGGCGAGTAGCCATGCCGCAAATAAGGCGCCACGGCCTCCCACCACAGCTCCTCGACCATTTGCTTGATCGCATCAGAGGTCGAAAGATTTCCGCCGATCAACTTGGACTCCTTGCGGATTGGCTATTCACTGAGCCGGAAGTCCCGGACGGCAAGTGGTTCAAGAGATTTCCCAGGATGACTGTCTGCGGTGAAGGTGAACTCATCAAAACTTTCTTGGAAATAGGACAGAGCGCAACTGGCAAGGAATTGAGTTAGACCCTAGCCTCACGTCCCTCTTCGCACCTCGACAATTTCGTGCATGTAAATCCGGCGGGTTCCCAAGTATGGCTCGCGCAGCACCACTCCCTCCCGATCCAGCGCCACATCCAGCGCCAGCCAGATCGCGCCGTCGGTGGTCGTGACTTCGAAATTTCGCTGCGGCAGCACGGCTCGCTTGCCCAATACGACCGCGATGACCTCATTGTTCACGTCGTAGCGCCTCAGGCCCAGTGGCACTGAACTGAGGGTGAGGCGATGATTCGAGATGCCCGAGCACTCGCCCTCGACGAATTCCCCACTCTCCAACAGCACGCCCTTGCGCCCTGCCGACAGCAACGGCGCCAGCTTCAGCGGCACGGGTTGGAATCGAACTAGCGCCACTCCAAACGTGGAGATCGGCATGCGCCGTTCCTTCGCGTCGAACCAAAGCGCGGTATCGTCCATACGCTCGATGTAGCCGGCCTGCGTCGAGCCGCTTTTCAATTCGATCTTCGGAACCCAGGCCCGATTGCGCAGCGAAGCGCCTTCCTCGACTTGATCAAAAATGGACTCCCCACGCACGCCTTCCCGGGCGCTCACCACCGCCATGCCGGCGTAGAGTTCGTCTTCCATTGGCCACAGGAGCCGGTCGACAACCCGCCAACGCCGGCCGTCCGGCGAAGCCAGCGCAAGCACTTTTTCGGTGTCGCGTTTCAGTTTGAGCCAATAGCCCCGGGCCATCCTCCCGTCGAGCTGCACAGTCGTGTCGCCCCCTTTTCGGTCGCGCGACGTCAGCACGCCCCCGCGCGATGCCGTCACTGCCAGAAAGACATGCTTTGCGTCTGCGGCAAGACTCTCCCGAAACATAACGCCCGCTTGGGCCCAAGGATCGGTGTTCTGCACGTGCAAGACGTGTGCGACGAGCTCGCTTTGGCCCGTGACGCGCTTGCAAACAAAATGGAAGGAATCCCCATCTGCCAGCACGTTGGTGCCCATGCCTCGCACGAAAAAGCTGCCGCCTTTGAACTCCGAGCCGCCGGGTTCGCGCACACTCCCGACGTCTTCGCTCGTCCACGGCACGGGCAGCGAGCCACTGAAACTGGCTTGGGGCGCAATGGTCTCCTCCGCGACGGATTCGAACCCGAGCGCCGCCACGTTCGTCAGCACCACCTCCGCCCACAAATCGCGGGAAGCGTCCACGACAACCACGGCGTTGGACTCGAAACGCATGTGTCCTTCCAGGATGCGCCCCTGGCGCGTGCGCACATAGCCGCGCCGCGCCAACGCATCGTGAGAGGTGAGAAGGCAGACCGCCAAGGTCAAGAGGAGTTTGAACGTCGTGTTCGGCAAGCGTTGCCTTGAAGGTAGCCCATGCCGCTGGCGGCTCAACTGGAATGTGGGACAGTAAATCGTTAAATCGTTAAACGGTACGAGTCTTCAGATCCGGGTAGCGGACCAGCGGCAGCAGGTGATTTACCTCTCAACGATTCAACCATTCACGATCACCATCTTAACGATTTAACGATTTAACCATCACCAATGTCACCGCTTGCTTCGACAGCCCAAAAGCCTTCCTCTCTCCTCCATGCGCTCCGCCGCCTCGTTCGCCCTCGTGCTCGTCACTGCGCCTGACTTGAAAACCGCGCGCGCTCTCGCTCGCGCCGCGTTGGCCGCCCGACTCGTCGCATGCGTGAACCTCGTCCCCGGTGTCGAGTCGCACTATTGGTGGAAGGGGAAAATCGAGAGCGGCGCCGAAGTGCTGCTTGTCCTGAAGACAAGGAAGTCGCACCTCGCCGCGTTGGAGCAGCTCATGTTGAAGGAACACCCTTACGACACGCCGGAATTCCTGGTCATTGCGCTGACCAGCGGCACGCGCAGTTACCTTCAATGGCTGGCGGCAAGCGCACAGCACTGACCGCGCTGCAACACACCTCTGATAGCGGTTACGTCCCGTGCGATGGACCCGTTTCAGCTGCGAGCGGCAGTCGAGTTTGATTTCTTTGTGAGCGCACCTAGGAGGATGACGCATCCAAACAGGATCAGAACCGCGCCGGTCGGACGGCACCAGATGATGTCAATCTTCAAGCGGAAGCTGTGCGCGGCTTCCTGGCCGAATAAGCGATAAATGAGATCCGAAACGTAAAACTGGTGCCAGATCCACATGGCAATTCCAGCGACAATGGCGCTGGCCGAAACAAGAACTGCCATCATGCGTTCCTTGAGCGAAATCGGCTTTGGGGAAGTCTCCGGTCCGGGTGAGACGATTCCGACAGGTTGAGGAGCCTCGACGATTCTCGGTTCGAAACCGGGGGTCGGGATATCACTTGCGTTCAGCGCACTCATACGGCGTACATCGGCCGAACAGCAAGAAACTGAGGCCCCAAAGGCCAGCGCCGGGTCAAGGTAGGGCGCGTCGCTCGGCGCGCGCCGCGAAGGCAATCCCTCGCGGCTCTCTGCTGATTTCTCCAGCGGCTCGGGGCGCGCGGAGCGACGCGCCCTACCTGTTTGCCGTCTTGGCCACCACGCCATCGAGATATGCCCAGCCGACGCTCACTACATGTGGGCAATGATGTTGTCCCCGAATTCGGAGCACTTGATCTCGGTGCCGCCTTCCATGAGCCGCGCGAAGTCGTAGGTGACGCGCTTGCTGCCGATGGCTCCGTTGAGGCCCTTGAGGATCAGGTCCGCCGCCTCGGTCCAGCCCATGTAGCGCAGCATCATCTCACCGCTCAAGACGACTGAGCCGGGATTCACCTTGTCGAGGTTGGCATACTTCGGGGCCGTGCCGTGCGTCGCTTCGAAGATAGCGTGGCCGGTGATGTAATTGATGTTGCCGCCCGGCGCGATGCCAATGCCACCGACCTGTGCGGCGAGCGCGTCACTGAGGTAATCGCCATTTAGATTCAGCGTGGCAATGACGTCGAAATCCTCCGGCCGCGTGAGCACCTGCTGGAGCGTGATGTCAGCAATGGCGTCCTTGACGAGCAGACGGCCCGACTTGAGCGCCGCTTTCTGTTCGTCGTTGGCGGCGGCTTCGCCCTTCTCCTTCTTCGTCTTCTCCCATTGCGCCCAAGTGTAAACCTTCTCGCCAAAATACTGGCTGGCGATCTGGTAACCCCAGTCGCGAAAGGCGCCTTCGGTATACTTCATGATGTTGCCCTTGTGGACCAGCGTCACCGACTTGCGCTTGAATTTCAGCGCGTAGCCGATGGCGCTGTGGACGAGTCGCGTCGTGCCCGACCAACTCACCGGCTTGAGCCCCACGCCCACCCGCACGCTGGAGTCGATGCCGGGCGCGCCGACGGCTTTCCAGAACTCCTCCGACTTCGACGCCGTGCCGAACCGGATCTTGTTAAAGTCCTTCGGGAATTCCTTCGCAAGGAAATCGAGGACCTTTTGCGCTTCCGGCGAGCCGGCGGCAAATTCGATGCCGGCATAAATGTCCTCCGTGTTCTCGCGGAAGATTACCATTTCGACTTTCTCCGGATGCTTCACGGGCGACGGCACGCCAGTGAACCATTGCACCGGCCGGAGGCAGACGTAGAGGTCGAGCATCTGCCGCAGCGCGACGTTGAGCGAACGGATGCCACCGCCGACCGGCGTGGTGAGCGGCCCCTTGATGCCGACGAGGAATTCCTTGAAGGCCGTGATCGTGTCCTCTGGAAGCCAATCGTTGAATTTCTTGAAGGACTCTTCTCCGGCGAAGACTTCGAACCAGGAAATCTTGCGCTTGCCTCCGTAAGCTTTTTGAACGGCGGCATCGAACACGCGCACGCTCGCCGCCCAGATGTCCGGCCCCGTGCCGTCGCCGCGAATGAATGGGAGAATCGGATCGTCGGGCACGGTCAGCTTGCCGTTGCTGATGGAAATCGTCCCGCCGGCGGGAGGGGTCACGTTTTTGTAGGGCATGGTGTGGTGAAAGTTTGGATGTCAGTTCGAAAGCGGTGTCTTTTAACCAAAGCCTTTCCAAGCGGCAAGGTGTTTGAAAGCCGAGGTGTTTGAAAGCCGAGTGTCGTGAAAGCCGAGTCTGGGCGGGGGGCAGCTTGGGGCGGCGCGATTGGTCTCTTGCCTGTCGGATTTTCTGTTCGGCTGGCCATCGGAGGTAAAGCAACGTCGTTATGAAATCATGTTCTCTGCCGTTTCGGGTAATCCCCATCCGTCATCTAAGTGCCAGCCTGGCCACATTTCTGGCCTCAGGCGCCTTTGCCGCTCCCGGTCCGACGACCGTAGTCGGCTGGGGCTGGAATAACCACGGACAGGCAAGCCCGCCGGGAGGACTCACGAACATCGTCGACATCTCGGCGGCCGGAGCGGCAAGTGTCGCGCTACGTGCCGACGGCACGGTTTTCAATTGGGGCTTTCCGTATGAACCAGGAATGCCTCCAGGGCTGCGCGATGTCATGGCGATTGATTCCGGGCGCAGCCACATGTTGGCGTTGCGCACCAATGGGACCGTCGTCGCGTGGGGTGAAAATGAATCCGGCCAAACCCGGGTGCCGGCAGGGCTGTCGAACGTCGTCGCAATCTCGGGCGGTGGCGGCCACAGCCTGGCCCTCAAGGCTGACGGCACGGTGGTGGGTTGGGGCGCGAACAACGTCGGGCAGATCAGTGTCCCCGCCGGCTTGTCCAACGTCATCGCCGTCGCAGCCAGTGGGGGCGGCAACGGCAATGCATGGAGTCTGGCGCTCAAGAGCGATGGCACAGTCGTGGGGTGGGGCGATAACTCCCTTCTCCAGATTATGGTGCCGGCAGGCTTATCGAACGTCGTCGCCATCGCGGCGTCGGCGTTCCTCCACAGCGTCGCGTTGAAGAGCGATGGCACAGTGGTCGCATGGGGCACCGACAGGCTCGCGACGAACGTGCCGCGGGGCTTATCCAATGTCGTCGCCATCAGCGCCGGAAGCGGATTCACCCTGGCGCTCCGGGCGGACGGAAACATCGTCGCGTGGGGCGATAACTCCAGCGGCGAGACGACCGTGCCGGCCAGCGCAAGGAACGCCACGGCCATCGCCGCGGGGTGGTTCCACGGCGTCGCTGTCACACGCGCGACTCCGCCGCCCTGGCCGCGCATCATCCAGCCGCCGCTGGGCATCATCTTGGTCACGGGCGACAACGTGCTCTTTCAAGTGGTCGCAGCGAGCGCCGCTCCGTTGACTTATCGCTGGCAGCACCGGGGTCGGAACCTGCCCAACGAGACAAATGAATTCCTGTTCTTGAGGTCCGTGGAGTTCCGAGATGCCGGAGATTACGCCGTAATCGTGAGCGCCGATGGGTTGTCCGTGCGCAGCGCGCCAGCGTTTCTAGCCGTAAGCAATCGGCCCGTGGCCTTCCCGCAAATCGCCGAAGGAGTGGAAGACACGGAAGTGGTCATCACGCTGGAGGCGACTGACCCGAGCAATCTCCTGCTGACCGGCACGGTCGTGGCGCTGCCGTCGTCAGGGCGCCTCTACCAATTTGACGATGGTCTCCGCGGTGCGCCCATCGAGCGCGTGCCAGCGCTGTTGGCAGGCGATACCGTGCTCTACGTTCCAGCTCCGGACGGCAACGGCCTGCCTTACGACAGTTTTCGCTTCACCGTCAGGAACGCGATCGGTGCCTCGCTGCCCGCGAACGTGGAGATCAACCTTCGGCCTGTGAATGATGCGCCGAACTTTACCATCGGACCCGACCTGGATCTCGACGAAGACGCCGGACCCCAATCCGTATCCGGTTGGGCCGCGGCGATCCGTGCCGGCCCGCTTAATGAATCCGGCCAGGCCTTGTCTTTCCTGCTGACCAACGATGCCGGCGCGCTCTTTTCTTCGCCGCCTGCGCTCGACGTAAACGGCTTGCTTTCCTTCACCCCGGCACCCGACGCCAACGGCTCCGCCACAGTCACTGTGCTCTTGCAGGACGACGGCGGCACCGCCGGGGACGGACAGGACATGAGTGCGCCGCAAACGTTCCGCATCACCATCCGCCCGGTGAATGACGCGCCCATTGCCCGGCCACAAAGCGTCACCTCCGACGAAGATGCAGTGATACCCATCACGTTGACAGCCTCCGACATGGAAGGAGATGCGCTCACCTACCAGGTCACGCTGCCCCTTCACGGAACGCTCGGCGGAGTCGCGCCCAATCTGCTCTACCATCCTTCACCTGACTACTTTGGTCCGGACAGCTTCACGTTCACGGTGAACGACGGACAGGCGGACTCCGCGGCCGCCGTCGTCCGACTTCAGATTGGGCCGGTCAATGACCCGCCCGCCGCTGGGGTCGACCTGTTTTCACCCATGCGGCTCACCTTCACCGGGAGCAGCAGCCTTGTCCTGCTTGCGCCGGACAACTCGCGCGGAGTCATCATCGGCGACGCAACGCCTTCAACGGACATCGAAAACGACTCGCTGGAATTTTCCTGGTTTCGCGACGGCGAGACGGCGCCGTTCGCCCCCGGCCTGCGAGTCACGAATGTTTTTGAAGTGGGCCCTCACACGATCGTCCTGCATGCGTTCGATGGACAGGCGGAAAGCGAGGCTTCGCAAACGTTCGAGGTTCTCACCCCCGGTGAAGCGCTCGAAGCGCTCGTGGCGCAAGTAGACCAAGCTCCGCTGGAACGCAACCGCAAGCGCCCGCTCATCGCCAGCCTGAAGGTGGCGATGGCATCGTTTGAACGTGGCCATTTCGACGCGGGTGCCAACCAGTTGACGGCATTTCAGAATAAGATCCGGGCTCAACTGGATGCTACGGAGCGGCCGCAGGCCGAAGCCCTGTCCGAAGCTGCCGCAGAAATCCTTCGCGCGATGGCCTCGCTCACCCCGCATTTCTCCCCATGAGCCTTGATTCCGTAGCAGCCGACGTCAGGAGGCTCAAACTTTCTGGAAGAAGAAGATCAGAGCCTCCTCACGTCGCCCGGCGAGATGCAGGCTTGGGGAAGGAATCGTTCATTTCGCAGCCAATTCGCGCTCAGTCCTAAGTCGCAACTGTCCGCAGGCCGCATCGATGTCGTGACCTTTTTCGCGACGGAGCGTGGCGGTGACCCCTCGAGCCTCCAGCGCGGAGAGGAACTTCTCCTGGCTCGCGTCGGAAGGTCGTTGCCAGGGCAGGCCCGGCACCGAGTTGTACCGAATGAGGTTTACTTTCGCGTTCAATTTTCCAGCGAGCGCGGCGAGCGGACGGGTTTGGCCTACGTCATCGTTCACGCCGGCGATGAGAATGTACTCGAACGTGATCATGCGCTCCTTGCGGCGCTGATAGTGCTCACAGGCCTTCACGAGTTCGGCCAGCGGATACTTTCGATTGACGGGCATGATCTTGTTGCGCACTTCGTCAGTCGCACCGTGCAAGGACAACGCGAGCCGAAATTGAAGCGGCTCCTCGGCCAGGCGGCGAATCTCGGGCGCCAGGCCGCTGGTGGAGATGGTGATTTTGCGCGCGCCGATGCCGCCGCCCCATGGGGCGTTAAGAATGCGCAGGGCCTTCATCAAGTTGTCATAGTTGGCCAGCGGTTCTCCCATGCCCATGATGACCAGATTGTTGATCAAGCGTCCGGGAGTTGCAGGAGGCGAGATGCAAGAGGCAGGTGGTTCATCGTGCATCTTGCAGCCGGCATCCTGCATCACATTCAACCTTTCCACCGCCAGCACCTGGTCGACGATCTCTTCAACACGCAAGTTCCGCTTCCAACCGTCGAGTCCGCTGGCGCAAAACTTGCACCCGTAAGCGCAGCCGACCTGAGTGCTGACGCACAGCGTGTGGCGATCGCTGGTGTCGCCGTACAGGGCAGGGTTGGCGGGGATGAGGACGCTCTCGATGAACGCGCTGTCGCTGAGTTTCCACAAGAACTTCTCCGTGGTGTCGCGCGCACCCTGTTTTCGGGCCAGTTCGAGAGTGGAAAGGGTGAGGTGCTCGCGAAGCCGCTCGCGCAGCGCCTTGGGGAGATTGGTCATCGCGTCCCAAGTCGTGGCGCGCTGGACATAGAGCCAGTGGAGCAATTGGTCCAGCCGATAGGCGGGCAGCGCCCAGGCCTCGAACTGCGCTTGAAGTTCGTCGCGGTCCAGGGATTTGATGTCCGGAAGCATTGGGCGAGACTACGCCGGACGGTGATGGAAACCAAGCAGACAGGAATGGCCCCCACCGGGCGTATTTGGGAATCGTTTGAGAGGAGCGCCGAGTTCCTGCCCGGCCTGTGGCATTGGATGACTGATTCGCGCCGAGCGCGAGCTCGGCGCTCCTTCCGAGTGGCCTGGGCGCATCTCAATTTTGGGTGCATGACAAAGCCAAACGAACCGCCACAGGTTGCCCCTGGCAAAAGTGAGATGCGCCCGAGTGGCCTCCTGCACAATATTTTCTACTGCACGTTGAGCATTAAGATGAGACTCTACGTCCAAACATTCCTAGCCTTATGAAATCGACCTTCGCCACCCTCACGTCCACCCTCGTTCTGGCGGTCGCCATGAACGCCTTCTCTCAAGAGACACCAAAGCCCTCGGGTACCAAGCAGCCCGACAAGCCAAAGGAGTCGACAGCCAAAACCAGTCCCGAAAAGCCCAAGGCCTCGCAGGAAGAATTGGAGGCGAAGTTCAAAACGACCCTCACCAAGGCGACGATGAGCGGCCGTTGGTGCTCCATCAAGGACGGTCAGCTCGGCCTCGAGAAGGAGGACAAATACACCATCATCAGCGTGAACAAGGTCGGCGGCGACGTGTGGATGATTAATGCTCGTATTCAATACGGGAAGAAGGACATCACTGCGCCCATCCCAGTGCAGGTGAAATGGGCCGGTGACACACCGGTCATCATTGTCGACGACGTCGGCGTCCCTGGCAGCGGCAACTATTCAGCACGGGTGATGATTTACGACAACACCTACGCCGGCACCTGGACGGGCGGCGATCACGGCGGGCTGATGAACGGCGTGATCACGCAGCAGAAGGAGTGACCGCCTCTCCCTGCCGGTGTGGAAGAACGCATCGGGCTCCATCCGCATTCAGTGCAGCGACCCAATGTGGCGAGACTGGAACTAATTCCTGTCGCTCACCACGGAGCGCGGCAGGAGGGAGCTGGTGGGCTGGGCGGGTATCGCGGCCGGGCTGGGAATGGAGATGGCTTGAGCCAAGGTCCAAGTCGGTGCCGAGGCCTGCGGCGCGGACGCGGACAAAGACTTCTGCGGTTGCACAGTCGCCACGGGCGCGGGCTTGGCACTTGGGCTCTGGGCCAGATTCACGTTGCGGAGATTGACATAGCGTTGGGCTCGCTCCCGGACGACGGGATGTACGCGGGCGGCCGAGAAGCCGTGCTTGGCGTAGTAGGCCGGGCCCGCGTTCCAGAGGACGTAAAGGTCGAAGTCCGTCGGAGCGCGTCCAGCGCGCTTGAGGAAAGTCTCCTCAAGGCTCTTGAGATAAGTCTCCGCGACCTGGGAGGAGACGCGGGCGTCCCGCCAGGAGCGCGAGCTGGAGTATTCGCGCCAGATGCGAGGCTTGATCTGGTAACGGCTGACCTCGCCCAGGGAGCCCACCGCAGCGTCGTTGTTGCCGGACTCGATCAGGCTCAGGGCTTCCAGCTTGGAATAGCCGGCCGAGGCACTGACCACGCTCAACATCAAAAGGACCAGGACTTTTCTCATAAGAACATGCGTTAAACAGCCCTACTGGCTTGCTTGCGTCCTTGCTCTGTCATTCCTGCCGGACCCAGGTCCGGGCGACGGAGCACTTTGCCGTCAGTGGGGCTTTCCGACAATTGGCCGATTCCGCGGCTTTGGGAATCGTGGCCAGTACGATGCGGACACCCGGGGAAACTACGTGGAGACTTCATACGGCTGGGTTGGATTGGACGGCGTGGAACTCCGAGAAGGAACGGTCAGGTAGCAGAGGTACAATCGGGCAACTGGAGACTAGTCCAATCGCAAGAACTCTTCTCCCAATTACTTACGCCCCGCAGCAGCGCCAACGCAGGCAGGTTGGTCCTGCGGCGGAACCTTGAGGGAGCCAGACACCGATCGCGGGGCAAGCTCACCCCGCCGAGAGCGGGAGCGCGAGACATGGGATGGCCTGATTTAAGTTCGAACCTGCCGGGTTCCGTTATTCAAGACCCTTACGGAGAAACCTCGCGCACGCAGTTCTCGGTGCCGAACGGGTTGGCGATACGAGTTGGGCAACGGGAATCGTCGCGCCATTGGCCATCGACGAGGAAGCGGTATTCGTGGGGTCCGGGTTCCAACGGCACAGTGGCGCGCCAAACGCCGTCCTTCTGCCGCTCGAGCTCGATGGGGCGCCGTTCCCAGCTAGTGAAATCGCCCACTAACTGGACATTGCCTGCAAATGGTTCGACGAGCTCGAAGGTTTCTTTGCGTTTCGATGTTGTTTTTGCCACAGGTTTCCTTTCTTCGTGAAACTCCGGGACAAGCGTCGTGCTTGACGGCGGCGAGCGTGCCAGAGTGGCAATGGCGGTCAAGTGGGCTACATACCCGTAGTTGACCCGACGCACGGATGTCCTTGTCCGGACTACACACGCGAGAGGCCTGATTTGGCCAAGCGTTTAGACGGGATTGTTCTCCATTCGATACTATGCTTCAACGATTTGCGCTTCAACGCTTCAGCGAAGCAACGCCCTGATTTCAATTCTACATTTGCTCCCGCCGTCCTCAGCCCGTAGAACGTGCGCGTGAAAAACAAGCCCGCACCCGGCCAATCCGTGCCAGGAATGGCCAACGGACTGCGCCGATATCTCTACTTTACGGCCGCCACGACCGGCGCCGCGGTGATGATCGTCGAGATCCTCGGGGCGAAAATGCTGTCGCCCTACCTCGGCACATCGCACTTTGTCTGGACGGCGCAGATCGCGGTGACGCTTATCGCGCTGGCCTGCGGCTATTACCTCGGCGGCAGGCTGGTCGATCGCTCGCTCAACCTGGGCAAGCTTTACGCCGGCATCCTCGCAGCAGGGCTCTACCTCGCAATTACGGTGGCCATTCGCGAACCGGTCGCGTTCCGCTGCCTCAAGTTCAACCTGGCTGCGGGCTCGCTTCTGGCTTCGGCGTTCCTCTATTTCGTGCCCCTCTGCCTGTTGGCGATGGTGGGGCCATTCCTCGTGCGGGTGCTCACGTTGTCCGTGCAGAACGTCGGCGGCAACGTCGGCCGGCTCACCGCGCTCAGCACTCTCGGCAGCTTCGCAGGGACGATTCTCATCGGCTACGTCCTCATTCCCCTGCTGCCCAATTCGATGACCATGTATCTCACGGCTCTGGTGTTGATGCTGCTGGCCGCGGTGTACTTCCTGGGCGTCCGTGCCGGCAAGGGTAACGGCGCGACGACGATCCTGCTTATCCTGGCCGGCGGCGGCATTGGCTACCTGGGCGTCGCCAGCGACCGTTGGGCCGGAAAGCAATCCGTGGAACTGTTCCGCGCCAACTCCAACTTCGGCCTCCTTCAGGTCATTCACATCACGAACAGCCACCAGCGCTATTATCTCAATGATTACCTGATCCAGAACACCTACGACACGAACGAGCAAAAGAGCGCCTCGATGTTCACCTTCATGCTGCATGGGCTGGCGAAAGTGTACACCACAAATATTGAGGATGTGCTCTGCATCGGGATGGGCATCGGGATTGTGCCGATGCAGTTCGTCCGCGATGGCGCTCGCGTGGACGTCGCCGAAATCAACCCGGCCGTCGTCCCGATGGCCCGCGACTACTTTGGCCTGGAACCGGAGAAACTCAACCTCGCCCTCACCGACGGCCGCTACTTCCTCAACCAAACCCAAAAGCAATACGACGCCGTCATTCTCGATGCGTTCCTGGGCGATTCGAGCCCGTCGCATCTGATGACGCGCGAAGCGTTCGCTTCGATTCGCCGCGTGCTGCGTCCGGGAGGCGTCCTCGTCATCAACACGTTCGCTGTTATCGAGGGCGAGCACGACTTCTTCGGCGCGTCGCTGTTCAAGACCCTTCAGAGCGTGTTCCCCGGCGTGCTCATCCACTCGGGCCCGCGCGGCAACACACTGTTTGTCGCCTCATCGAAACCGGAGCTCCGATTCGTCCGCCAACCTGACTTCAGTGAGGTGCATCCGCAGGCTTTGGAGGATGTGCGCGCGGCTTATCTGCGATTGCGCGAGCCGCATCCCGATCATGGGAGGGTACTCACGGACGATTACAACCCGGTGGAATTCTACGATGCGGTGAACCGGGAGGAGACGCGCAAGAACCTGGCGCAACACGTGAAGGTGTTGTGAAGCCTTGCGTATCCGCCATGGTCCGCGGATGATCCGGCGTGAACGCCCGGCAATTCGGACGCGCCACGTAAGCCCGATTACTCGTCCTTGTGCGGACGGGGTTGGTGCTGCCTGATAATCGGCGGCGGCGAAGGAGGCGGCGCTCGACGAGCCTCTCTTTCCGTCGGAGTCGGAGTTCTCATTTTCATCGGGGCCGGAGGCGGCGGTGGTGCGGGCTTCTGCCCGGGCCGCTGATGTTTCTCCACCCACTCCTCGACGTTTGTCGCCGCGTCGCCAATGCGTTCCGCCACTTCCCCGACTTTCGCCGCCCATTGGCCGGCTTTGGTGTGCTTGAGAGGGGACTTGGCGACCTTTGCGGCAATTTCACCGATTTGCTTCGCCGCCTGTTCGACACTGTCGGCGGTCTGCTCGACTTTCGCGGCGTATTCGCCGATTTTGGCTTCGGGAAACTTCATTTCGCCAATCTGGAACGGCACGAATTTCATCCAATCCTCCATGCTCTTGAGAGGCAACTCGGCGAGCACTGCAGCCGGTTGTCCGAGCGTATCGTAGCCGTTCACAAGCCACTCCAGCCGTCCTGTGCGGATATCCACGAGCATCCCGTGCACGGGCACACTCCGCCCGATGAGCGGGCTTGAGCGGACGTGTTCGGCAGCCCGAATCACGTTCTGCCGTTCGCTGCCGAAGACGCCGAAATACTCCGTGAGATTTTCGGGAAGGCGGGCCCGGTCGATGCCCAGGGCGCGAAGCCGCTCCGTCAATTGCATCACGGAGATCTGCCCGACCTTGCAGTCGGTGTGGCCGAGCACGACGATTTCGCGCCCGCCCTTCACCACGCAGGCCAGCGCCAGCGAACGCATTGTGCTGCTGAGCGGGCTGGTGATGATGTTGCCGGCGTTGCGCAACCAGATGAACTGCTCCTCCGGGATGCCCAGCACTTCAGGAACCAGCGGGTTCAACCGCGGGTCGATGCAAGTGAGCGCGATCACCGGCAGGGAATCGGTGTACTCACTGGGCCGCAACCCGGCCTTCTCATCACCGTCAATGGCTCGGTGATTTGCGTCGAGAATGGCTTCGAAGAGGCGCATGATGCTTCAGATCTTGGTTCGGCCGCCGGCAAACAGTGGCTGCAGCTCGTTCCGCAAATCCTCCGTAAGGCTAACCCCTTTTTCCAGGAAGACCAAGCCATCAATCAGGCGAAGTTGCGCCCACAGCCGGGGCCAATCGGCGTCGGGCCAAGCGACCATGAGTTCTTCCCGGGGCACGGACCCGGTGCGCCCCGACAGCGCCGTCAACACCCAGGCGCAGCCGGTCGTATCCATATCGCGTATGGCGGCCGCTTGCCTGAATAACGCGCGCGCACCCGTGAACAGCCGTGGGCCGGTCTCCAACAGTTCGATGATCAGTCGCGAAGAGGCCGTTGGGTAACGAAGCAACTGTCCCAGCGACAGAACAGCCCCGCCGTACATTGCAATCGGTCCGCCCCTTTCGTTGAAGCCACCCGCCGGAATGGCGTCCGGGTCGGCGTAAGACCCGCGGTCCCACGGCGAAGTCCGCAAATGTTGCCGGAACAACAGTACGAGGAAGCCAGCCGCGCCCGTCATTCGCAGCCAGTGCGGCCAGGGAAATTTCTTGTTCACGACGAGTTGCGTCACGGCTGAAAGCGCCTGACCGACAAGCCACATCATGGCGTAAGCAAGCCAGAACGTCAGGAAGACGGCGACCACGCCTAACGCTATTGCCGCCACGCCCATAAGGACACTCAGGCTGGCCTCCTGCGCGAACCGTATTCGGAGCCAGTCGTCGATCGTCCTTGTTGAACTCACAAGCCCGATCAGGTTTTCCGGAATTGGTCCAGTTCGGCTCTTAAGCGGGCGTTTTCTTCGCGCAGCCGGGCATTTTCATCTGACGGCGATTTCCTGAACGAAGCTGGCCTGACGGGCATGTCTTCCGTCCAGTAAACGCCCGTCCACAGACTCGTTTTGCAGGTCGCGAGATGTAATGCGCCTTCGGCGTCCTTGTATTGCACTTCGTAGATCCGATCGCTCTTCTCACCGAACCAGCCTTTGCCAAATGGCGACCATTGGATATCGATGACCGTGCCGCCGCGCTCTGCGACGTACGAGCGAATGCGGCCCTTGTCCACAGCCCCAGCCAGCAGCCGTATTCCCACGGCCAGGACGACGAGCGCAACAACAACGAGCAGGACCGTCCCGGACATAGAGTCATCACGTTTGTGGGCTGTCGGCCTTACCCATCGCCTTGCGCAACGCCGGCACCTGTTCGAGCAGCCTTTCGAACTTCACGCCCGTCAAACTCTCCAGCACCGGCGGGAGCTGGCTGATGATTTGTGCCACATCGCCGGTGATCTTGCTGGCGCCGCCGCCAACGCCGTTGCCACTGTTGATGATCACCATCTTCTCTGTCTTGCTCAACGGTTCGCTGATTCGGCCGGCTACTTCAGGCAGCACGCGCACCATCATCTCGATGACGGCGGCTTCGTTGTACTGTTTGTAACTCTCGGCCTTCTGCTTCATCGCCGAGGCTTGCGCCGTGCCTTGGGCCTCGATGACAGCGGCTTCGGCCAGACCTCGGGCCTTGTTGGCTTCGGCCTCCGCCACGCCAGTGGCCTTGGCGACGTCGGCGGCGGCGAAGCCCTTTGCCTTCGCCGCCGAAGCGGCGCCGGCGGCCTCGGTTTCGAGTTGGAACTTGGTCGCGTTGGCGAGAGTTTCGACCTTGTAACGCTCGGCGTCGGCGGGCTTCTGGACGTTGGCTTCGAGTTCGCGCTGTTTGCGTTTGATTTCCTGCTCCTGCAGCTCGATCTGCTTCTGTTTCTCGATGATGTTGACCTGCACTTCCTCGGCCTTCACGAGCTGGCCGGTCTTGTATTTCTGGAGGTCATAAGCGAGGTCGGCCTCGGCTTTCTTCTGGTTCACCGCCGCCTGGTATTGGGCGACGTTCGATTGGTAGTCGCGCTGGGCCTCGGCAATCTTTGTGTCGGCGACGAACTTCGCCTCCTGGCCCGCTTGCGTGGCTTGCGAGGACTTAATCATCGCGTCGCGATCCGCCTCGGCCTGGGCAATCTGCGCATCGCGTTTAACCTGGGCAATGCGCGGCTTGCCCAGCGCGTCGAGGTAGCCCTGGGTGTCGCGGATGTCGCGGATGGTGAAGCTGACAATGCCCAGGCCCATGTTCGCCATGTCGCCGGCGGCGACTTCCTGCACCTTCGAGGCGAAGGCGTCGCGGTTCTGGTAAATCTCCTCGACGGTCATCGTGCCCAGGATGGCGCGCAGGTGGCCTTCGAGCGTCTGCATGGCCACGCTCTTGATCTCGTCGGTGGATTTGCTGAGGAACTGCTCGGAGGCAGTGGCGATGGAGATGTCGTCGCCCTTGATCTTGATTTGCGCGACGCCGTCCACTTTTACCGGCACCCCTTTGCTCGTGTACACCTCGGGCGTCTGCACGTCGATGGTGAGGAGTTCGAGAGAGAGCACATCCACCTTCTCGACCACTGGCATGACAAACGTGCCGCCGCCCTTGACCACGCGGAAGCCGCGGGCCTGTTGCGTGCCGTCCGCATCCGTGAACCGGTACTTGCGGCCGGAGACGATCAGCACCTGGTTCGGGCCCACCTTGGTGTAGCGCCGCGACCAGATAATCAGGAACAGGAAAATGACGAAGACGATACCGACGATGCCGAGGACGACGGCGGCTTTGACGCCCAGGTTTTGGAACAACGACTGTGCCAGGAGTGGTGTCAGGTCCATAGTTTGGAGGGTGGGATTGGGGGGAGTTAACTAGCAAGCAGCAATGTTAGATGGGGACGACGTAGTATTGAGTGCCGACGATGCGGTTGATGCGCACGGTCTGACCGTTGCCAATGGCCGCGCCCGATTCACTCCGCGCGGGCGCAGTGTAACGCGAGCCACTCTGCACATAAGCGATTTCTCCCACGCCATGCTGCGGGATCGGCGTAATGACGGTGGCATCCATGCCGACAAGCTTGCCGACACGTGATTCGCTCGAGCTTTGAGTGTGGCTGAAGACCTTGGCGAACACCAAGAACACCGCCCCTGCGATGGCCAGCCCGCCAAGGATGGAGAGCGGTCCGCTGATCCACACGTTTCGCGTCGCTTCGATCTTGGAAAGTATCATTCCGAACGCGCCAAAGGCGGTAACGAAGGACGCGATAGTCGTAGGGCTGAAAGGGGAGATGCCGGGTACGCCCGTATGATCGAAGCCCGCTTCGGCATGGCCGCCCGTGCCGACGTCGCCGCCGTCGTGCCCGGCGTCGAACATGTGTCCAAGAATCGCGCTGGCGAGAGTAAACAGGAGTCCGACCCCGAAGCAAATCACATAAACTATGAAAGCGTCCATAGGTGCCGCTGTCTGCGTTTGCTGCTGCATCTTGGGAGACGCGTCGTGGTGTCGCAAGAACAATCCGGTCCGGCGCCGTTCCAATTCCTCGAAATGTTTCCAATTGGCCAGCGAAGTCCTTCGGTCAGGAAGGAAAGACCTTTAGATATACCGCGCGGATGGCTTTGCGCCATGCCGCCACCGCCTCGCGGAACGCCTCGGGAGTCGCGAACCCGCACCGCACGCTCACCCGGTAAAAGGCCGGCGCATCCGCGGGCAGCACCGCTTCGCCTTCGAAGCTCCAGCGCCGCAGGATGCTCTCCATGCGCCGGAGTTGACGGTAGTTTTCGATCAGCTTCTCCGCGTCGGCACGAAGCAAGGCGCCCTCGTCGCGGACACGCTGAAGGGCTCGCAACGTGTTCGGCTCCTGCCAGCCGCGTTCGAGGCACAAGGTCTGCGCGATGAACTCGGCGTCGATCAGTCCGCCGCTGCCGGTCTTGAACGCCAAAGCGTCCTGCCCTGCCGGCGTGCGCTCCTTCTCGATGCGCGTGCGGATTCGGGCGATTTCTGTTTTCCAGCCGGGCGCGAGGTACGAGGGCCACCGGAGCGCCGGGCTCCTGCTCGGCGCGTTACTGGTGCGGGAAAGCTTCGTGCCGAGCGGCAACTCGGCGCTCCGCTTCCCAGCCGCCGGCGATTCTCCCTCTCCCCCTCCGAGGGGGAGATCAGGGCCGGGGTGCGGGGGCCGCCCGCTGAACCCACGAAAATCCGTCAAACCCGCCGCAAGCTGCTCGAACTGCTGACCCAATTTCATATCCCCCGCAATCGCCCGCACCCGCGTGAGCGCCTGGATTTCCCACAACTGCGCGCGGCGACGGTAGTACTCCTCGTGCGCCGCGAGCGTATTGACGAGCAATCCCTTTTCTCCATCGGGACGCAACCGCGCATCGGTCACGAACGCAATCCCCAGCTCCGTCTGGCTGGACAACATGTCCATCACTTGCGCCGCGAAGTCTTGAAGCTTATGCAACTGCCCCTTCGCCTTCTCCGCGGCCACAAAAATGATGTCGAGGTCGCTGCCGTAATTGAGTTCCCGCCCGCCCAACTTGCCTAGGCCAATGACGGCGACGGGTGGGGCCCGGAGCCGCTTCGCTCTCGCAACGGCTTCGAGCGCGTACTGCAAACAAGCGTCCGCCAACGCGGACAGCTCGATGAAGTTCTGCTCGTAGTCCGCCAGCCCGAGAATGTCGCGCAAACCGATGCGCATGAACTCGGCCTGGTGATAGCGCCGCAGCCAGAGCCGCTGGTCCGCGTCGCGCGCGCCGTGCCGCAGTTCGCGGAGGATCTCGTCGGCGGTCTTGCGCCGGCGCAGACGTCCGCTCAGGACCAGTTCGTCGACGAGGTCAGGTGTGCGGATGGCGAGTTCCGCCAGAAACTCCGAGCGGTCGAACAGAAAGAGCAACAGTTCGAAAAGCTGTGGATTGTGGGTCCACGTCTCGTACAGCGTCGCCCGGGCGCCGTACGCTGAGACGAAGCGGTCCAGCCGCGCAAGCACACGGTCGGGGTCAGAGAGGATTGTGGAGGTGCCCTCGCTCCCTCGGGAGGGGTCAGCCGCAAGCTCAGACGTCCCCTGGGTTTCACTCTTTCTCCCTCTCCTACTCTTACTCCTACTCAGGTGTTTTGCGCTGCCGGACTGAGTAAGAGGAGAGAGAGTAGGAGTAAGAGAGGGAGAGGGATTACGAGCGGTGTTGTCACTCCCGTCAATCCGCTTCGGACACAGCGCCAGAATCCGTTGCACCAGTCCCATCGCCAACTCGGTCGTCCGCTGCGATGTGTGCGTGTAATCCGGGCCGTGGGAAAACTCCGTCAGGAGCTTGAAAGCTTGTTCCGGGTTAAGGAATGAATGCGCGGCAAGCAGCCTCTTCCACTCCGATTCCGCGCCCTTGAATTGCCGCGGGAACAGGGAGGGCGCGCCGGATTCCTCGGGTTTCACGAACTTCTCGTAGGTCTGCCGCACGAACTGAGTGTGCCGTCCGAGCGCCGTCTCAAAATCCGAGCGCCGGGAGAAGCCCATCAACGCCGCCAGGCGTGCGCGCCCCGGTGCGTCTGCCGGCAGCGTGTGCGTCTGGAGATTGTGTTCCATCTGAAGGCGATGCTCGACGTCGCGAAGGAAGCAATACGCGCCGGCGAGGCCGCGGGCTTCTTCCTCGGTGAGCAACTTGTATTGCGCGAGCTTTTGCAGCAGTGGAAGGGTTTGCCCGCCTTGAAGAAATGGGCTGCGGCCCGCGTTGAGTATCTGCGTGGTCTGGACGACGAATTCGATTTCCCGAATGCCGCCGCGACCGCGTTTGACGTCGCGGTCCAATTCGCCGGCGCGGATGACTTCCTGCTCGGTGCGCGATTTCATCGCGGCGATCTCGTTCAGCGCGCCTTCGCTGAGGGAACGGGGGTAGCGGAACGGCTGGACCATTTCCACAAACTCCGCGGCCAATCCCGCGTCGCCCGCGACACCCCGGGCCTTGAGGAGCATCATGCGTTCCCAGGTCTGGCCCCATTGCGCGTAGAAATTCTCGTAGCTGGCGATGCTGCGCGCCAGCGGCCCGGTATCGCCCTCGGGCCGAAGCCGCAGGTCGATGCGGTAGAGCGCGCCCTCCTCGGTCGCACGTCCGACCTCGGCGACGAACGACTCGGCCAGTCGCTTGAAGAAGGAGTGGTTTCCCATTCCGCCCCGGGCCGAGGTTTTGGTTGCGGGCGGCGTTTTGAAAACGCTGCCTTCCTCCGCGTAGACAAAGAGGACGTCGACGTCCGAGCTGTAATTGAGTTCCTGACCGCCGAGTTTGCCGAGCCCGAGCACGCAGAATTCCGTCGGCTGCCAGCGTCCATCGGCGTCCTGATGGTACGGCTGGCCGTAGAGCGCGGCGAGTTGCTGACGGCAAAGCTGAAGCGTCGCCTCGAGGCACGTGTCGGCGACGTTGGAAAGTTCATGGATGATCTGGGGCGTGTCCCCAAGGCGCGCCAAATCGCGCGCCGCGACACGCAGCATCTCACGCTGCTTGAACAAGCGAACCTGGCTGAAGGCGCCAACGTAGTCGCGAGCCTGCCTGGCGGGTCCGAGGAAGGCTTCCACTTCCCGCCGCACGCCCTGTTCCCGCCGGGGATGCTCGAGATTCGCGGGCGCGAGCACGGAGTGGACCCAATCGGGATGCTTTTCCAACAAGGCGGTTATTGCAGGCGAGCCGCTGAATAGCGCGGCCAGAATCTTCGCGTGCGCTGCGTCGGTTACGGTGGCCGCGTCCGGCACATGCTGGAAACCGTGCCGCGCCCGCGCCGGATCGGCGGAGGAGGCAATGGCAGACTCAACGGTTCGTGTCACACTGGCATCGAATCAAGTTGCACGTCCGTCGCGGGCCTGTCGCCAGGGGCCCTGAGCTTTGTAAACAGGCCGCGCCAGAAGCCCAGGCCGTAAAAGATGTGGCTGGCGATGACCAACGGCATGGAAAGAACGCCGCGCAGGAAACCTTTGCTCGCGCACGATGCAACCGCTTGCAACAAGACGACGAGCAGATAGACCCCGAGCGGCGTCAAGGTAATCGGTCCCAGGAGCGCCACTAGCACGGGCGCCATCACCAGGTAGGCGCAAAAAAGCGGCGGCGCAAAGTTCAACGCCGAGCCCGGCGTGGGGTGCAGCCGGAATTGCTCGGCGCGCCCGCGGCCGTACGTGAACAACATTTTGCAAAACGCCCGGAGTGTCCGCCGAGGCCGTCGATGCGCGATGAACTGCGGGTCGTAGAGCAATTTCGCGCCCCGTTGCAGAAGGCCGTCCATGAGCGCGTTTTCTTCATTCGGATAGAGAGCTTCGTCGAAGCCGCCCAGTTCGAGCACGGCGTCGCGGCGGGCCATAAGATTGCAGAGAATCAGTTCCTTCTCCCCTGTCGCGCGGACCTGGCCCACGGACTCATAGCGCGCCCGGCTTGGGCCAAATGCGAGCCAACTGGCGAGCACCACGGCGAATACCTGTTCGAGCATCGGCGCCTCCGGTGGACAAAGGCTCGGCCCGCCAAGCATCTTCGCATGCGGATCTGCGAAATGAGTCAGAGCGCGGCGCAAGTTGTCGGGCTGTGGAACCGCGTCGTCATCCAGGAAATAGATTAACTCGCCGCGCGCCGCGCGCAGGGCTGTGTTGCGCTGGACCGACGGCTGTTTGCCGCGGGCAACAAGCAACTCCAGCCGGTCCTTGGGATAATCCAATCGGCGTGCGGCAGTGACAGCCGGAATGTCCTCCTGACCCGGCTTGGTCGGGATGATGATGGTCACCAGCGGCAGCGTATCGCTCACGAGGCGAACCTAAGCGGAGCGAGCAGTAAGCTCAAAGCTCAAAGCTCAAAGAAGCCAAATGCCAATTTCCAAAGTCAGCTTTGAAGCAATCGACACTTGGAGTTTGGATTCTGGAACTTATCTTGAGCTTTAAACTTTGAACTTGGAGCTTTTCGCCCCTGCCCGTTTGACCATTACTACTGCCCTGCCCTCCCAGCTTTCCTCTGAATCTCCTGCAAGTCCCAGCCCGTAAGATTCGCGAGCGTTTCGGCTTCTGTTTTCAGGCGTTTGGGCAGCGTCTCCTCGAAGTAAGTCTTCGCTGCGGGGCAATCGGCGCTGCCTTTCCAGGGGTGGCGGAGCACGTAGCGGCCCTGGAAATTCGCCCGGTCAGCGGTCTCCTGGAACGTCAGGTCTTCTGGAAAATGCTCCGCGTCGTACCGAACGTGCAGGCGGGTGACAAAGACGTTTTGCGGGCCGCCTCGCAAGCGCGGGCGCGTGACCGGTCCCCCGATGGCGGGCCCCGTTTCGCCCAGCCAGTTCACGCCCAACTTGCGGAGTTCCTCATGGGAAAGCGGGTCGGCAGCGCATGGATCGCACCAGCCCATGTCCCACGCGTATTCCTGGAACACGACTCGCATATCCTCACGGCGCACTTGCTCGGCGAACATCGCGCGGTAGAAGTCCGCAAAATTGGTCTTCACGAAAAGAGGAATGTCCATGCCGGTCGGCAACTTCACCGTGCGGTAGTTCACCGTCTCGACACGGCCCCCCTTCGAGAGCGCGTAAATGAACAACTCCTGCGGCCCGTTGGCGTTCACAGTGCCGAGGCGGATGGGGAGCATGAACTTGGGGCTCTCGAACGACACGCGCAACGGCCGAAGAAAACTGAAGCCGAGCCGCGACTTCTCGCCGAGGTTTACCTTGGCGACGAAGAAACGCATCTTCTGTTTGATGTAACTTTCGAGCACTTTCGCGGCGCCCGTGGGAATCTTGTAGCTGTTCTGGAGGAGCCAGGTTTCCAGGCCGTCGCTCTGCTCGGCGGACAGGATGAGGATGTCGTACTCACCGACCGCGTACTCGGCTTCGATGGTCACTCCCAGCGCCTGGTTTTTGCGGACTTCGTCCTCCCTGGCGGGTAAAGCGGACATGGCTAAATATCTTCGCTTCACCACATCGCACGGATTCTCATCAAAGTACTCCACCAATCGCGGCGCTGAGTAGGCGTCGAGGTGATCCACAATCGACTTGTCCACGATGTCGATTTGCTCGCGCTGGATGAACGTCGGCACCGGGACTACCAGGGCGAATTCCTTCGGGTCGCCCTGGTAGTCGTTCACCATCGTCAGCGTCGTCCGGTCGCCTTCGCGCACCAGCACGACCTGCGAGGCCTTGTTGAACAGCGTTGCGTCCGCCTTGCTCACGTAAAAGCCACAGAAGGCGGACGCGCCTTCAGCCAGCGCCAGCGCGCACAGCGCCGCCGGCAGAATTGCCAGGGATCGGTTCATAATTGGGTGCTTTCGAAGTTTCGATTGAAATCGATTCGCGCCGCCACGCGTAACGCTTGCCCGGCAGCAGCCAGTCCAGCGCAGGCACGAAGAACGAGCAGGCTGCCAGGCTCCAGAGGAGGCCGTTGGTCCGGAACAGCTTGAATTGCACGAACGCCGCCCCGAGCGCCACCAGAGCACCGAACAGCATGCGACCGGGGCGCGAATCGGGCGTAGTCTTCGGGTCCGAAATCATGAAGAAGGCAAAGAGCAGCAGCGCGCCGTTCTGCAACCGATGTATCGGAATACTCATTGGCTCGCCAAGCCAGAGTGAGCGGCCAAACAGCAGCGAGACATAGGCTGCGAGGAACGCCAGGGTCACATCCGCCCGCGCCGCCCGCGTCACCACCAGGCCACCCACGCACGCCATGAGGAACCCGAAGAACGCCCCGCTTCCCCATTGGCCTGGGGAAACCCAGACGTGTCCGTCGGCGCACAGCAACAGGGCCACGATGGCGAAGTTTGTCGGGTTGAAGAGGTGTTTGCCGTTCCAGCGCAGCGCGAACTTGCTCGCCATCGCCGCCATGGCCGCCACCGCCGCGAGCCAAAGCGCGTCGCTTCGCAACAGCAGGCAGAGCGACAGGGCGGAGATCAGCGCGCTTCGAGGGTCGAACCGAGGAAGCCGGCACAGCCGGGTGAAGACATACTGTGTGAGCAACGCGACCGAGAGAATTGTGCCAACCGCGGCCAGCTTCAGGTCAAAGCGCAGCCAGAGTAATCCGTACAACAGGAGCGCGGCCAGTGCAGCGATTTGATACGACCGCGGATCCCATAGCCGACGTTGTTGAGTCGCCTGGTTCATGCGTGTGCAGCGAAGATTGGACGGCGAACCTGCACCGGATACTCCTGAATCTTCCAGGCAAATGAGCGCCGGAGAATGCGTCGGTTCCATCGTCCGCAACTTCACCGTGCCGGCAAAATGGATTTCAACCGCTGCCTCGCTCCCGCGTTTCGAACCGCGTGGTAGCCACAGTGCGAAATTCCGACAGCAAACGCGAGCGGGCCGTCAGTCCAAACAACAGGTCAATGCCCAACCCAATCACGACCCAGAGCACGATGAAGAATTTCTCATCCAGAAAACCAGTTGAGGAACCCGCCCTGGCGAACACCGCGATAAGCGCGGAGATGACTGTGAACAGCACCCACGGCAGAATGAGGATTCGGGCCATCGTGCCCGCCGCGGCGCGATTGGCCCGCCGGCTGTTCAGGCCGCGCCACATCCCAACCCAGGCCAGCGTGACCATGTCCGCGGCGAAGACCACCATCCCGGCCATCCACAGGTAGATCGATGAACTTTCCCGCCTCAGCGCCATGAGGAACACGAAATCCACGAGCAACACCACGAACATCGGCGCGGCGAATTGTCGCTCGAGCGCCAGCCACTGGCCGCGGACGATTTCCTTCGCGGGCAATGGTGTTGCCAGAAGCAGTTCCAGCGCGCCGCTCTGCCGGTCCGCCGAAAAGCGGCGGGGCGCCTCGGTCACCAGCCATAGTTTCAAGACCGTGTGCGCAATCAACGCCGTCCAGACGTAGGCGATGCTGTCCGTCCAATCGTTCCGGTTGTTTGAGAGCAGCCCCGCGCACCAAATCAAGACGCCCAAGCCGAGGAACACCCATACGCCAAAGCGCTTCATCCGGTCGCGGCCCGCCAGCCAGAGGAACGGGTTGATCGCCAGCAACCGACGCCGCACCGTCGCGCGCCATTCCGAGGAGCCGTGACCGAGCCGGTGCCAGAACATCCGCCGTCGCAGCGCACGGGGCGTCGCCGCCTTGTCCTGCCACGTCCGCGGCACGATGAGGCACGAGGACACCAGGAGACACCAACTCATCGCGTGTACAAAGATAACCGAGGTCACGAAATACTGGAACACCTTGTCCTGTTTGCGCAGTTCTTCAAAGGCGGCGACGCAATCGAACCCCGGACTGGGAATTAGAAAGACGAGATAGTATTCCCACGCGTGCAGCCATTCACACAGCATCGCGCCGAAGAGCGGGAGCCCGCCGGCGAAGAAGAGGATGATTATGAACGCCAACACCATGGCCCGCCGCTCGTCACGGCTGATCGCCGAACAGAACATTCCCACCGCCAGCGAAAAGAAGAGATTGTTCAATGACACGGTGACAACCCACTTGAAATCGCCAATGGCCACGCCGCCCGCCAGCAGCGGAATCGCCATCACGGGGAACAACGCCAGCACACCGTAGAACGCATTGAGCGACGTCGCGGTGAGCTTGCCGACCACGATGTCGTAGCCCTTGAGGTCCGTGAGGAACAACAGGCCGAGCGTTCCTTCGCGTTTCTCTTCGCTCAGACAATCCGCCGTGCGGAACACGCCGATGACCATCGTGTAAAGGAAGCTAGTGATGGCCAGCGGCACGAACAGGTACATGCCGATTTGGCTGGGTTGCGCTCCGCGCCGCGTCAACAGCATCACGAAGCCGCCGATGGCCAAACCCACCGCTGCAGCCCCGACACGAATCCAGTACGTGCCGCGCCGACGCGATGCCTCGGTCAATTCGCGGTGAACGATGGGGAGGAATGTCATGCTACGAGGGCTTGGCGCGTCACCGGGCTTCCAGCGCGTTCATGGGCGCGGACTGTAAGCAGCTGTGGCGGGCTTGCAAAGGAAAGGTTGGCTGGCGAATCGCTGAATCGTTGAATCGTTGAATCGTTGAATCGTTGAATCGTTGAATCGTTGAATCGTTAAATCGTTGAATCGTTAAATCGTTGAATCGTTAAATCGTTGAATCGTTAAATCGTTAAATCGTTGAATCGTTAAATCGTTAAATCGTTAAATCGTTAAATCGTTAAATCGTTGAATCGTTGAATCGTTGAATCGTTAAATCGTTAAATCGTTGAATCGTTAAATCGTTAAATCGTTGAATCGTTAAATCGTTAAATCGTTAAGACGGCGACAAACGTGCTTGGTTTAGCACATCAATGCCTGCTGGCTTCAACACCTGACCGCCTCCACTGGTTCCATGCACACCGCGCTGACACGTCCGTTTTTCGTCTCGCGTTCGCGTCTTACGCCTCCCGCCTCCGAACGGTGCAAACCTGCGCCCGTTGAACGTTTTAACGATTCAACGTTTTAACGATTAAGCGTTTCAACGTTTCCCGTTTTACGTTTCGCGTCCCCCGCCCTACTCTCGCGCCATGAACTCCGCCATCATCGTCGCTGCTGGTCGCGGCGCCCGTATGGGCCCGGGGATGGACAAACTCTTCCTCGAAGTCGCCGGCCGGCCCGTCATCGCTCACACGTTGCAACGCTTTAGTGACGTGGATTGCATCGATGAGTTGATCGTGGTCGCGCGAGAGGAGTTGGTGCCGGAATTCGAGGACTTGCTCAAGGCCCTGCATCTGCGCAAGCCGCAGCGGATTGTCGTGGGCGGCAGCCAGCGCCAGGACTCGGTGTGGAACGGACTTCAAGCCGTTTCACCTAAAGCTGAAATCGTAGCCATCCAGGACGGTGCCCGCCCTTGCACGCCGGCCGAGGTCATCGCCGCCACTATTGCGGCCGCGAGAGAGACCGGCGCGGCCGTCGCGGCCCAACGGGTCACCGACACAATCAAGGAGTCCGAGGACGATCGCTCGATTGCCCGCCACCTTGAACGCTCGCGGCTCTGGTCGGTGCAGACGCCGCAGACATTCCGCGTCGATGTGATACGCCGGGCCCTTGCCGCGGTTCGCCAGAAGGGGTTGAGCGTGACCGATGACACGGCCGCCTGCGAACTTATCGGGCAGCCCGTGCGGCTCGTGGAAACAACGGCGCCCAATCCGAAGGTCACCGTGCCAGCGGACCTGGCTTACGTCGGGATGCTGTTGCGGTAAACCGGTCGCGGTTGTTCATGAAGTCCATGGGAACCGAAGAATCCCAACGTGATAAGGCGAATCGTGCGGACGAAGCATGGTTTCCCAGCACCTCCCGCGTATCTGCTAAGTCCTTGTCCATCTGATGGAAAGCCATCACAGCCTGCCAAGGTTTGACTCGGCTTGACTGGCATTGACCCGCCTGGTCAATGCGCCATTTTCGGACTGGTCAGGGTGGGGGGAACGCCCGCCGAACGGCTGCAGCGGCCTGGGACAGTGTGCCCCCGCGTGAATCGGCCGTACCTGCAATCACGCCGGAAAGATAGGCGGCGGCCGGCGAAGTGCCGTTGACGCGCCAAGCCTGGCCGTTGTAGCTAACCACACTTGTGCCGGGAGCCATCGCGTCAACAAAGCTGCCGCGATTGGCATACGGCGCCAGATGGCCAGGCGCATCCCCCGCGGTCACCGCAATCACTTCCGCGTACGCAGCCGGAAACGTTGGTGTTGTTACCGGTTGATTGCCCGCCGAGCCAATGAAAATTCGGCCCGATTCGGTTCCAGACCGAATCACTTGGTAAAGGTACGGCGTGTCGCCTTCGCTGCCCAAGCTCAGGTTGATAATCTGCGCGCCCTGCTGCATGGCTCGCAAGACGCCTTCGGCGACTTCGTAAGTGGTAGTGGACCCACTGTTCCCGTAAACGTCGACCGGCAAAACGCGCACTCGAGAAAGCGTGTCACCCTCATTTCCGAACGAAATGCCGCGCATGAGCGTCTCGAACATGGCGGGTCCGTGGCCCGGTTGGTCAGTCGGTGGCGGCGCGTCGCCTGTCACGGAAATGCCAGGCAGTAGAAAAGCGTCGTATGGCCCGCCCGACCGTTGCACCGCGGTGTCGATCAGTCCGATAATCAGTGCTTCGCCCTCCTTGACCGGCTTGACACTCAGATTGGGAGATGCCGGCGCGCCAGTTCCTTCGGGCACGGGTTCGCCGGAGATGGGAAAATTCGGATCGGTCGAAGCGACGTCTTCATTGTCGCGCAGCGCCTCTCGGGCATCGTTGGCGGCCTCTTCGCTGTCGAACTTGAGACGGCCGGAGTTCAAGCCCTTGGACTTGCCAATGACCCTTGCGCCGAGTTTTTTGGCCAGGTCGTCGACGCTCTTGCCCGCCTTCATTGTGACCAGCAGTTCGTCGGGAATCGGCTTGGGTTTGCGGCGGACGAGTTGCGTGGCGTCCTTCTCATGAATGCGGAAAACCAGCAGGCGCGACGGGCCACCGTTGGTACCCGGGAGCAGCACGCGGCCGAGGTCCCCAAGCAGCAAATCCAACGCGCGATCCGTCGGACGATCCTTGAACTTGGTCGAGACAATGCGTTTGGCGCCAGGTTCAAAGTAAATCTGCCAGCCGGTGGCCTCAGAGATCTGCTCCAGCGTCTTCACCAGGTCCCACGACGAGATGTCCGCATCGATGGAGTTCTTGTCCTTGCGCCACGTGAGGTAATCGGGGTTGTTCTCCTTCGGCACTGTTGTTTGGTGCCCAGGGGTGGGCGCGCCGCCCAAAACGCCGGGCAAGAGCAAAAATCCCGCCACTGCGCAGCAAGCCCATGATTTACAACCCGGAGTCATGCGAAGGCAATATACCGCTTTTGAACAAAGGGGCCAGCAAAACGTTTCACAGGCCAAGTTACAGTTTTGAAAGGGGTAGTTTGGCCTCGATTGAGCCCGTAGCTGTCAAGCCCAGGGCGGCAGGCGCACGGTGGGGCAGACGTCTCGAAAACAATCCTACTTGCTTCGGAGCTTCAAGATTTGCGCATGCACGCGGGCAACGTCGCCCATGGGGGAATCGGAGGGGTATTGGGTCACCGCCTTCTGAATATGCTCGCGGCATTTGGGCTGGTCCCCCGTGGCTTCGTAGTACAGGCCAAGATAAAGATGGGCGTAGAATAGGTGTTCCTTGTGTTTGGGGGACTTCGGATCGCCGGCTTCCGCCGCCTTCAGGACGTCTTCCGGCTGGGCTTTGCCCGCAAAGAGCGAGTGCACCTGGGCCATCGGCACGCGGGAGTCGCCTGCGATTGGGATGAGCGAGGACCGCGCCGCCTCCGGGCTTGAAAGGCGCGCCGTGCACAGGAAATGCCAAGCCGCGTTCTCGACGTCCTGAGGATTGACCGTCTGGTGAAGCTCGAACTGCTTCTTCCCGTCGGCGTAACGCTTCGCGTAATAGCAGACGATGCCACGTTGCCAGTTATGCGGCGCCCACGAAGCCGGCCCAAGCCGGTTGGCGCTGTCAAAATCGGCCATGGCGTCCTCGAACTTACCAAGCCGGAAGCGGCACCATCCACGGTGCTGGTAAAGGACTGTGGCCTTGGGATCGAGGGCGATGACGGCGTCAAAGTCGGCGAGGGCCTTGGTGTCCTGCCGGAGTTCGCTGTAGTAACGTCCACGGAGCGCGAGCGCGTTGCGGTGTTTCGGGTCGGCCAGGAGGACTTGGGTCGCCATCGCGATAGCTTCGGGGTGGTTGCCCTTTTTCCAAGACTCCTCGGCTTGTTGGAGCAGTTGTTCGGGAGTCGTCGCTTCTGCGGCGCGGGCCGTCTCAAAACCCGGCTGGGCGAATAACGCGAGCCAGAGCAACATTCCAATGCAAAAGGGGCGCATAGGCGTACGACAGCGGAACGGGCGGGCGCCGTCAATGGCGACGTTGACAAGACGCGGGGAGATGCGCACTGGAATCGGACCGTTAAGCCAACACTTCGTGAATCACTTCGCCATGCACGTCGGTCAGCCGCCGCTCGGCGCCGCTGTGACGCACGGTGAGCCGTTCGTGGTCCAGTCCAAGCAGGTGAAGCACGGTCGCGTGGAAATCATAATTGCTGGCCGCGCCGCTGGCGGCCTTCCACGACCATTCATCGCTTTGGCCGTGGGCAACGCCGCCTCGCACCCCGGCGCCGGCGAGCCAACCCACGAACGTTCCGCCATTATGATCGCGCCCGTCGCTGCCCTGGCTGAAGGGCATGCGCCCGAATTCGGTACTCCAGAGCACCAGCGTGTCCTCAAGCAAGCCGCGCGCGTTCAAATCGGTGAGGAGCGCGGCGATGGGTTGGTCGGTCGAAGCGCACATCGGCGGGAGTTCCTTGGGAATGCTGCCATGGTTGTCCCAGTTGCCCGTCGGGCCTCCGGCGCCACTCCAGACCTGAACGAATCGCACACCGCGTTCAATCAGCCGCCGCGCCAGCAGACAGCGGCGGCCGAAATCCTCAGTCGTCTTGTTATCGAGCCCGTAGAGCTTGTGCGTCGCCGGCGTTTCGCCGCTCAGATCGAACACTTCGGGCGCGCTCAGCTGCATCTTCGCCGCGAGCTCATAAGCCTGGATTCGCGCTTCGAGCCGCGGGTCGGAGTTGTTGGCCTCGAGGTGAGCGCGGTTGAACTTTTCGAGAAGGGCAAGGCCATCGGCGCTGGCGCTGGGCGTGATGAATTTCGCAGTGGCCGGCGGGGCTAGGTCCGCGATCGGCGCGGGCGCGGCGGTGTTGATGACCGTACCCTGGTGTTGCACAGGGAGGAACCCGGCGCTGAAGTTGCCCTTTTGATTATACGGCAGGCCGCGGGCATCCGGCAGCACGACGAACGTAGGAAGGTTATCCGCTATGCGGCCGAGCGCGTAGCTGACCCACGCGCCAAAACACGGGAAACCCGGCAGCAGAAAGCCGGTGTTCATCAGGTAGCTGGCAGGGCCATGCACATTCGTGCGGGAAGTCATTGCCATCAGGAACGCGAGGTCGTCGACGTGCGTTGCAAGGTGAGGCAGCAGGCTGCTCACCCAGCGACCGCACTGGCCGTGCTGGCGGAGTTCGAACTTCGGGCGAAGCACCTTGCCCGGCTCGCTCGTAGCGGCTTCGACCCGCACCCCGGCCCCCGGATCGAACTTCTCGCCATGACGCCGGGTCAGTTCGGGCTTGTGATCGAACAGGTCCATCTGGCTGGCGCCGCCGTTCATGAAGAGTTGGATGACTGCGCGGGCGCGGGGAGGATGGTGGGCCAGGAGTGTTGCGTGTTCCGTATTGCGTGAAGCGACTTCGGCAGCCGTGAGGTGGTCGAGGCCGAGCAATTGAGCAAACGCGACGCCTCCGAAGCCGGCGCCGAGGCGTGAAAGGAAGGCGCGCCGCGAATGGCCGGGGGCGCCAGCATCCTGCCAGCCCGTCGCGAGTGGCCGGCAAGATGCCGGCAGTCCCAGCGGACCGCGCTGAAGCAGAAATCCCAAATCGCGTGCCTTCATCCGGTGAATTCAGTTCGTCGGGGCCGACGAAGTGTGGTCATGAACGATTCGCCAGCCCTCGCCAGTCTTGCGAAACAGGAGCGTGAACAAACCGGTCGGCGCGTCCTTCTCGCGCTGAAGTTTGTAACGGCCGAACACAACGGCCGCGTCCGGCGCCAGCACGGTAATGTCGACGTCTGAAAAGGTCAGCGTGCCCATCGCGGCGCGGTCGCCGTAACGCTTGCGGTAACGGTCGAATACGGTCTTGAACCCAAGATTGACATCGCCGCCAGACGCGAAGCGCGTGCGCTCCGACTTGTCGTATCCCTCCATGAAGCCTGCGAGATCGCCCCCGTTCCAATGCCGCACCTGCCGGTCGAGCACAGCGCGGACATTTTGCTCAACGGTCCCGGTGGTCGTTCGTTCCGTCGCACAGCCGGTGCACACCAACAACACCAGCAAAACTATCAGCAGCCACGCCGTCCGATCGGCAGTCCCCAGAGCCGCTGATAAACCGGCAAAACCGCGTCGCGCAGGCGCCTGCGAGTTCCCGCACCGTCCCGGTGCGGAAGCCTTCGTTTTTAGACTCAGAGTCCAAGGACTCCGGTAGCGGGACGCTGCCGAAACTCGCAGCCGAAACGGCAGCCCTACCATTTTCGGCGACTCTATCAACCGCCCTGCTGCGGCCGCCGCCTTTGACGCGTGACCGGCACTCATGCAGATTGTCATATTGTATTGGCCGACAGCAGTTCTGTGTGCTGCAAATGGGCCTTCTGCACGTGGACACTACGACTTCCAGCGAGTCCCGCCAACTCTCAAACGCTCCATTGTCGCCTCGTCTGGCGGCAGGCTGCGGCACAGGTAGCTTGGGGTACCCATGACCGTCTTCGCCTCACTACTTCTGCTCGCCGGCAATACGGTCATCGTCTTGCAGTTTTGGGAGAAGTTGATGGGCGACGATGAGCCCGCGCGCGGCAAACGCTGGTTTTGGAAATGGTACCTCAAAGGCGTAGCCGCGCCCCTGGCGATTTGGATCCTGTTTTCCGCCGGCGCGCTGCCCGGCCTGCCCTCGCTGCTCAAGCCACTCGGTCCCAATCCTGCCACGCGCATCGTCAATGCAAGTGCCATCGCACTCATCGTCATCTCCAGCTATTGGGCGGCCCTGACACTGTCGTGGCTTGTGGCCGCCGTCGCGGCCAGGATTCCCGAAGCAAATCGGTCGGAATGGCGCTGGTTGTTCGTGACCCGGGGCGTGTTCCTGGCACCAGTGGCATGGCTCGTGGTCGATTACACCGGCTGGATGGGAGCCGGCATCGCGGTGACGCTCTGGTTGCTGCCCATCGCCCACGGCGCATTGCCTCTTCGGACCGTGCCGAGAAAATCCCCGATTTACGCTGCAGCCATCGCCAAGATGAAGTTCGGCAAGTACGAAGAAGCCGAGTGGGAGGTAATCCGCCAATTGGAAGATTGCGACGACGATTTCCAAGGCTGGATGATGCTCGCGGAACTGTACGCCTGTCACTTCCACGATCTGCCCGCCGCCGAGCGAACGCTGCGCGAGCTGTGCAGCCAACCCAACGTCACACCTTCGGAAGCCGGCGTCGCCCTGCACCGATTGGCCGACTGGCAGCTCCAATACGCGGACGACCCGCTCGGCGCCCGACGCGCCCTCGAATCGATTTGCACGTCGTTCCCAGGCACACATCTGGATCGCATGGCGCGGATTCGAATCAGCCGGCTCCCCGCGACGACCGAGGAACTTCACCAAAGCCGAGAGCCTCGCAAAATCGCGCTGCCGAAGCGAACCCCCGTGCCGAAGGCTGCTGCGCCGATGGAGGAACCGAGAGGAACGAAGGCCGAAGCGCTCGCTGAGGCCAACCGATCCACTGCGGCGCTGGAGGCCAATCCCGATGATGTGCCCTCGCGCGAGCGTTTCGCATGGCTGCTGGCCGAACAACTCGACCAGCCCGGCCTGGCCATCGACCAACTCCAACTGCTGATTGTAATGCCGGGTCAACCTCCTGCCAGACAGGCCGAATGGCTGGCCCGGATTGCTCACTTGCAGTTGCGCGATTTGCGGGACGAGGAAGCAGGCCGCAGCACGTTGCGCCGGCTTGTGGAGGAATTCCGGCCCTCGCGAGAGGCCTTCGAAGCGCAATGCCGGTTGCACCTGCTCGACGTCGAAACACGGTTGCGCAGCGGACGCTCAGCCGGCGCCCTGGCGGCTCCTTCCACTTCGGCGACGACGCGAGATTAGAGTGATTGCCAAAAGTCATTTCCGAAATGGTGGGCGGCGCCCTGCTGGGCGCCGCGGCAAACCGGCAGGTTTGCCCCACCATTTTCGGAAATGACTTTTGGCAACCAGTCTAGAAGCCGCATTGCAAGCTGGTAGAGCGCGGAGCGACGCGCCCTACCTTCTAATTCACAAACATGAATTCGTTGCTGTTAAGGAGAACACGGCAGAAATTCGCCAGACCGTGTTGCTGCGCATAAACGGCGAAGTCACGCCGCTCGTCCGGCGTCGGGGGACGGTTCAGGGCCAGCTCGAAGGCGCGGGTAATCCGCTCCTCCAGTCCGCCGGCGTCGCGTTCGAGGCGGGCGGCAAAGTGTTCGGCGTGGCGCGCGACGAAGGCGTCGTTCCACATGGCCAGGGCCTGCTGGACCGTCACTGTGTTATTGCGGGCAGGCGTAAGTTGATCGCCGGCGGGGCAATCGAGCGCCTCCATCCACGGGTCGGGCAGCGTGCGGAAGAGGAATCGATAAACGCCGCGGCGCCGGCCGGCAGGGCCGTCGAGGTCGAACTTTGTGTAATCCACGCGCGGCGTGACGTGGATGCCGGGCTGGAGGTCGAATTGCATGTCACCCGGCCCTCCCATCCGCAAGTCGAGCCGGCCCGAGATCTGGAGGATGGCGTCGCGGACCTCCTCGGCGTCGAGGCGAGAGCGGTTCATGTGGGCGAGGAAGACGTTGTCGGGGTCGAGAGACGAAGGTCGAGAGTCGAGCAGACCCTCGACCACGCTCCGCCGCTGATACGCGGCGCTCGTCACGATAAGGCGGTGCAGCTTCTTCAGCGAACCGCCCGCGTCATCTCGGAACCAGACGGCCAGCCATTCGAGCAGTTCGGGATGCGACGGTGCGCCTCCCATTCGGCCGAAATCGTTCGGCGTATGCACCAAGCCGCGTCCAAAGTGATGGTGCCAGACGCGATTGACGATCGAGCGCCAAGTGAGCGGATTGTCGTGATGTGTGAGCCAGCGGGCAAGTGCGGCACGGCGGGCGCCTTCCTCACCGGCGTCGGGAAGCGTGAAGGTGGCTGGCAACCCAGCCACACACGCCAGCGCGCCCGGACGAGCTTCTTCACGGGGCTTGGTGATTTCGCCGCGGTGCAACACGTGGACCGGCCGTGGCCCTGCGGCAGGCTTCAAGCTGCCATCGGGCTCAAAGTCGCTGCCACCCACGTACGCGAGCGAAGGCGTCGGGAGCTTCGCGAGTTCGGCGGACAGAGTTTGCCTCAACACGAATCCGGCAAGCGTCAAGCGCTGCTCTTCCGTGCGCCGCGCGGCGGGTTGTCCGAGGATGCTTTGGATCGGGTCGGGAAGCACCGCGGCCCGTGTGGCGGGCTCTGCGTCGGTCACCGAAAGCCGCAATCGGCCGATGCAGTGACCTCCGTGAAGTTGCTTCAGAACGAATGTGAGCGTCGCGCCGTCGGCAGTCGACAGGTTCTCCGCAAGTTCGAATACCGCGACATGAGACTTGCCGACGTTCGGGTGGATGCCCCAGGCGGTCTTGTCGTTGCCGTCCAGCGCGTGGGAAATGGTCCAGCCGGACTGATTGAAATCGGCTGTCGGATTTCGCAAGGCAATGCGACTGGGGGCATTGGAACCGCGCTCGAAGACGAGAAACTGGAACTCGGACAAGTGCAGGTTTCCATTCGATTCGCGTCCCGGCCCGCGCATCGGCAGGCTGTCATCCGTGAGGACTTCCAGGCGCACCGCCGTGAGTTTCCGGAGCGGCGGAGTCGCAGAAATAGTGTACACATCGGTCGGGCCATGCTGCCCGCTGGCTAGCAGCGAACCATCGGCCTGGCGCGTAAGCGTCGCGCCGGCGGCGGAGACAAATGTTTCCGCTTCGATTGTTTTCCACTCCGCGGGCCGGCCACCGCGAGCTGACTCCCAATCGTCCACGGCGCGTTGCGAGTTGAAGCTGAGGAGGAAAGCGCGGTCGCCTCTTTCGGCGGCAGCCAACTTCGTTCTCAACTCGCGGCGGCGCTGATGCACCGCAGGATCGGTGTCGTAGCGGCGGTTGGCCTTGTCCGTCGCCGCGAAGACCGCCTGGAGCGAGTAATAATCGCGTTGCGAGATGGGATCGAATTTGTGGTCGTGACAGCGAGCGCATTGGACCGTCGTGCTGGTAAAGGTTTGCATCACGGTCGTCACGATGTCGTCGCGGTCCAGGTACCGGCCAATCTGCCGGTCGAGCGTGTCTTCGCGGATGTCGCGCAACGAGCTTTCGTCCCACGGACCAGCGGCCAGAAAGCCGAGCGCCGCGACGGCGTGAGGATCGTTGGGAAACAACGCATCGCCGGCCACTTGTTCCTCGACGAAACGGGCGTAGGGTTTGTCCGCGTTGAAGCTGGCGATGAGGTAATCGCGATACGGCCAGGCGTTGGTGCGGATGCGGTCCTGATCGTGGCCGTGTGTCTCCGCGAAGTGGACGGCGTCCATCCAGTGGCGCGCCCACCGCTCACCGTGACGAGGGCTGGCCAGGAGGCGATCGACCAGTGCGTTGAATGACGAATGACGAATGACGAATGACGAATCCCAATCGCGCACGAAGGCGGCAACTTCTTCGGATGTTGGCGGAAGGCCGATGAGGTCGTAGTAAACGCGGCGAATGAGCGTGCGCGGGTCGGCTTCGGGCACGGCGGGAAGATTCTTCTCAGCGAGTCGGGCATCGAGGAACGCATCGATGGGGTTCGTGTTGCGTGTTGCGTGTTGCGGGGTTGGAACGGGCGGGCGGGTCAGCGGCTGGATGGCCCACCAGGAGCCGGGGGCGGGCGCATCTCCGGCGCGGGATGGCAACAAAGCGATGCCACCGAGCAAGAGACCCAGCAACGCGGAAGCATGACAGATTCGCAGCATACGAACGGATGCATAATGTTTTAGAGCAATGCGTGCGGGAAACAATGAAGATTCGAGAGGCTTGCGGCCTACGCCCCAAAGGAGCGAAGATATCCAGCCCAGGGAAACGCCCTGGGATTAGCCGCCAAACACACCTAAGCCTGTAGAGCGGAACTATCCAATGCGAACGCCGCCGTTTTGTTGCGTAGAATCATTTAGCCCCTTCAGGGCTGGAGTGTTTTTGACCCGTTGGACCGGTCGCAGGGCGATGGGACGGTCGCTTTCCATCATCTCGCTCCTCCTGCTTTGCGCGGGCTGCAATCGGGCGCCGGCGACAGGCACGAAACTGGAGAGCCAACTGTTCAGCCGCGTGGAGGTGATCGGTTCTCGCGGCAGTGCGCTCGGTCAATTCACGAAGCCGCGCTCGGTGGCGGTGGATCGCGAGGACAATGTTTACGTAGTCGACATGACGGGCCGGGTCCAAAAGTTTTCGCCGAACGGGCAGTTTCTCTTGTCATGGCGCATGCCGGAGACCGACTTGGGCAAGCCCAAGGGCATGTGCACGGACACCAACGGCAACATCGTGGTCGTCGAACCGCACTACCAACGGGTGAACCATTTCTCGCCCGCCGGCACACTGGTCGAGCAATGGGGCCGGCCGGCGGCCCAGAGTGGCGATTTCGTGCTGCCGCGCGCCGTGGCCATCAATTCGCGAGGCGAAGCCTTCGTCAGCGAATACACGACTGTGGATCGCGTGCAGGGCTTTTCGCCGAAGGACCGCAAGCCGTTCGTGAGTTTTGGGCGCGCGGGCGATGGTAATGGCGAATTCAATCGCGCCGAAGGGGTCGCCATCGGGCCGGGAGACATGGTGTACGTCGCCGACTCATGTAATCATCGCATCCAGGTTTTCACTCGAGAGGGGAAATGGCTCCGGACCCACGGGCGGCCGGGGCGCGGCCCGGGCGAGTTGAGTTATCCCTACGATATCCGCGTGGACTCCGACGGGCGCCAATACGTCTGCGAATTCGGCAACAGCCGAATCCAGGTGTTCGACGCAAAAGACAAGCTCGTGGAAGTCCTCGGCGGCCCGGGCATCCAGCCTGGGCAATTCAACAATCCGTGGAGCATCGCGCTGGATTCAAAAGGCAACCTCTACGTGGCCGACTCAGGCAATCATCGGGTGCAAAAACTGGTCCGGCGGCGATAGTGGCGTGGCGGCGGACTGCCTCAAGCTTTTCATTGGCAAAACCATATGCGAATGGTTCGATGCCAGTATAAGAACAGCAGGCGTAAGCCACCGCTTCTGTTTCAGACCGTGCGGCAAAAAGTGCAATCACGTAAGTGTTTGCTGGCTTTATCATGTCCCCGACAGCGTACCAGAAGGGCCAAGAGTTGGCCGCTGCCCAGAATAACGCAGCGGCGCTGATCGCATTCGAGGAAGCCTTCAAGGAGGAGCCCGGGAATTCCAGGGCCGCGTTTGGCGTGGGGCTCATGTTTCAACGCCTCGGACAGCATTCTGAGGCTGTCGCCGCCTTCTCCGAGGTGCTGCGTCTACAGCCGGATATCGGAGAGGCATACTATTCGCGCGCCTTGAGTTTTGGGGACATGGGACGGCACCCCGACGCACTGAAGGATTTAGATAAAGCGCTTGAGTTGCGCTCCGACTACGTGGATGCCACATATGCGCGAGGCGTAACGCTCAAGAAACTCGATCGATTCGAGGAGGCTTGCGGTGAATTTTCGAAGGTTCTCTCACAGGCGGGCCACTATCCTCCAGCTTCCCATGGACGCGCCACGATCAGATCCGCGATGGGAGATTACGTTGGTGCGATTGAGGATTTCACCAATTGCATCGCGCAAGGCCTGGATTCCTATGGCGTGAGATTACTGCGAGGCTTGGCCTTTCATTATATCGGCCGTCATGCAGAAGCAATCGAAGATCTGTCGCGTGCAATTTCGTTTCGTCCGGAGGATGGTTCGACTTACATCCGCCGGTGGTTGGTTTACAAGGCGCTCGGGGACGAGGTGCGCGCCGCCGAGGATTTCCAGGTTGGCAATAAGCTGTTGGATCTGAGCACGGAAAGCGAATCGCCCTCTTCCAGTTAAGGCGACTTCGGCAGGTACACAATCCGGTTCTGCCAATCCCACGCGCCCCCTTCCTGCGCCCAGAAGCCGGTGAGCAGGCGGGCTTGATATCCGTAGTCCGTGGTGCGGACACTGCCCCGGAACAGTATGAGGCCGGCGTGTTCGTGGCCGGCGCGTAGCAGTTGGCCGGCGTGCCAGGGGAGCGTGGCGCGATCTAAGGCAGCCAGCATCAGGTTTGCCTCCACGCAGGCCAGCAAGAGCGCAGGGTCGTCGAGGCCCAGCCAGGAACCGCCCTGCCAGTCGGCGATGTGGTCGAGGAACCTGGATATGACTCCACCGCGCTCGAACAGCATGTCAAGTCGGCAGCCGCACGGTGAACGTGGTGTCGCATGCTTCGGCGCTTGCGAAGGGGGTGGCGCCAATTGGCAACCGCACGGTAAAAGTCGTCCCTTGGCCTTCGGTACTCGCGAAGCTAATGGCGCCGCCGTGCAGTTCGACACAGCGCTTGACGATGGTCAGGCCGAGACCGCTGCCGGGAATCGAGCCAACGTTGGCCGCGCGATGGAAGGAGCGAAACAACCGGTCACGATCCGCCTCGGGGATGCCAATGCCTTCGTCTCGCACTTGTAGAATGACGTGACTCGCGTCCTTGCGCACATCGAGTCGCACAGGCTTGCCAGGCGGGGAGTACTTAACAGCGTTGGAAAGCAGGTTGCTGAGGATGATGACCACCAGGCCCTGGTCCAATTTCAGGCCGGGCTTCAGGTCTATCCCCACGAATTCAATCGGGCAGGCGTCCTGCGTGGCCGCGCGCACTTCGCCGGCAACGCTGCGGCAGAGCACGGACAAATCGACGAGGTCTGGCCGGCACTCCATCTTGCCGGATTCCACTTTGCCAAGCAGCAGCACTTCCTCGATGAGGTCGTTCATGCGACCCGCGGACTTGGCGATGTCGCCGAGCAACTCCGTGCGCTGTGCTTCGGTGAGGCGTTGATAATAGCGTCCCAGGCTTTCGCCAGCGGCCCGGATGACGCCCAGCGGCGTACGAAACTCGTGCGACACCATCGAGACGAAGGTGCTCTTGAGGCGGCTGACTTCGCGCTCGAATTTGAGTTCGCGCTCCCGCTGGCCGGCCAGCGCGTCGGTGCGGGCAAAGTCTTCCATCAACAATCGATGCCGGCGCAGCGCCAGCAGCGCGACCAGCGCCACAACGCCGGCCGCCAACAGGCCCAGCACGAGCGCGCCGACGATGCCCGACCCGCCGCCCACGCGGGCCGAAGCGACCGAAGGCTGCCCCACGGTTGCAAGGGTCGCCGCGCTGTCCCAGTTCAATCCGAGCGCGGCCAAGTCTCTCCGCAACGCGTCCAGTTCCCAGACCTGCACCAGGTTTTCGGCCGTGCCCATCACGAGGCGGCGTCCATCCAACGACCAGCGGATGGTCTTGATCGTGGCCGGTCTTGGCGCGGTGAGGCGGGCGAGTTCGCGTCCCGTGGCCGCATCGAGAATGGCGCCCATCTGGCGCGATTGCGCGACGGCCAATTGCTTGCCATCCGGTGAGAAGGCACAGGGCCCCGCGCTGTAGAGGGCCCCTTCCCGGGGCACTCGCCACAGTTCCTTCCAATCGCCGGCGCGGAACAGGGCGAAATGCGACCGGCTGCCTGCGACGAGCCAACGGTCATCCGGACTGAATTCCACGACCGCGTTGTCCGAGGAAAGGTTCGCGACGCATTCGCCCGATTGCGTTTCCCAAACCCGCGTGCCGCGCGGCAGGGCGAAGCCGCACGCCGCCCAACGCCCATCGCCACTCAACGCCAGGCTTCCCCCGCCGCTGGGGCTGGCCGCGGGAGTTCCCACCTCACCGCGGCCGAGGTGCACCAGGTCTTTGAGCCAGACCACTTGTTCGGGCTTCGCCGGGTCCGCGACAAATGTTCGGCCTTCCCAAATGGAACCGAGCGCCATCGTTCGCCCGCTCCGCGAGAACGTGATCCAATGCGGCAGGAAATTCGTCGGCAACGGCAGGGCGGTTGGCGCGCCGAGCTTCGGCGAAGCCGTCCCCGCGGCAGTATCAAAAGTCAGTTGCCGCACGACGGTCTTGTAAGGGGTGGTCATGTAAAGCTCCGGCCGGACAGGATGAAAGGCAAACTGGTGCGCAGCCATGTCGAACATGCCAGGCGTCGTTCCATTCAGAAGGTCCCAGATCACCACGCTTTGATCGACGACGAGCGAGACCAACCACCGGCCATCCGGGCTTAAGTCCAACGCCCAAGTGGAAGTCTCGACGGGACCAGGTCCCACATGCATGCCATGCACGGGGCTGTGTCGGAGCGACCAGACCTCCACCGCGCCCTTGAAACGGCTCAAGGCCAGCCGTCCGTCCCCCCCGAACTGCTCCGCGAACCCCTTGTCTGTCACGCCCAGCAACCGGCCCGAGCGCGTCTCCCAGATCCGCGAGGTGCCGTCGCCGGATGCCGACGCGAGAGACTCGCTGCTGGGATCGAACGTCAGGTGTCTTACGTCCGCAGTGTGACCCGTCAATATCCGTCTTTGATTTTTCTCCACGTCCCAGAGATGCACGTCGACCGTGTTCCCTCCCAAAGCCAGGTATTTTCCATCCTGGCTCCATGCCATCCGCTCGACACTTGTCGGGAATGGAAACGTCAGGTTCGTCTGGCCTGTGTGCCAGTCCAGAACAACAACCACATTGCTGTCCGTGTTCACCGAGAACATGGTCGTGCCCGGTCGCGGCGCGGCATGCAACCACCGCTTGAACTGCGGGAAATGGGCCGTGCGCTGACCGGTAGACAAGTCGAACACCGAAACCCCTTCGTCGGGCTTGGCCGAAATGCAAACCAGCATGCGGCCTTCGGCAGCAAAGCGGGGCCGGCTCAAGGGCCCGCGCGGTTGGTCCACCGCCTGGCGGAACACCAACGTGGCGTTTGCAATATCCCATACCACAGCGCCGCCTTTTTCGTAACGCGCCGCCAACCGATCCCCGCCTGGTGAAAACTCCAGGCCAATCACGGCCCCTTGCGCGCGCGGCACTCCATTGTCGGATTGCCGCAACCATTGCAGCACCTGATTGTTGACGACACGGCGCACGACAATGTCGCCGTTGGTCAAACCCACGGCGTACTGGCGCAAGTCCCGGTCGAAGGCCTGCGCCATCGCTTCCTCGGTCAGCGGCCAGGATTGCTCCAAGGCGAAGTCCATCAGCGCCAGACCGGCGATGGCTTCGTCGCGAAGTTCGGCCGAGGGCTGAATCGCCGCGGCGTTTGAGATGGCCTGCAAGCTCTCTTGTCGCCGGTCCAGCGCGGAACCGAGTCGCGCGGCGCGGGCAGTGGAAAGATAGGTGCGCCACAATTCGCTGCGGGCGGCATTCTGCGCCTGCTCGGCGATCTGTTGATGGCGCGTCGCGCGCACGGTGGCGAGCATCGCCGCGAGGGCCAACCCCAACACGGCGACCAAAATAATCGCCACGGCAGTGTTGGCCCGAAGGAAACTGCGGCGGATGTTCTCGCGCTGGCTGCCCAATTCGGGCGCGCGCGGAGCCATCAGGAATTGCGTGTCGGGGTTAACGGACTTTTCGCGGTCCAAGTCCACGCAGGCCATTCTATCCGTGCGCACCGAAGTGGACAGAACTAATTCGGAGCCCATGAGCGGCAGGCTCGAGTGCATTCCGAATGGGTTGTGACGTGGAACTCATCTGTTGAATCTCGGGGTAGCGCGCGTCGCTCCGCGCTCACCGTCGCGCCGACTGGGGGCAGGCGTTCTCAGAAGTCGGACGCTTCGGCGCTCGTGGAGCGACGGGCGCTACCCTAGGACTGCTAGGCCCTGCCGAGCATCTTACGAACCTTGGCCGCTGCGTCCTTCATGGTGTTTGCGATGTGCGTGTAAATCTCCAGCCACGCTGCTTTCACTTCGGGTGTGAAGGCAGGACCGAGGAGATGCTCAAGCGCGTCCATTAGAGCGACGCCCACTGTTTCGTAATGGCGGTCCTCGACGCCGTAATAGAAATGGCGACGCCCGAGGGATTCGAGCACGGGCTGCAGTTCGCCCGGATTATCCAGTGTGGCCACCGCGAAACGCAGCGCCTGCATCAGCTTGACGCCCTGCTGTTCGATGTCGCGCTGGAAGAGCGCGCGCAACGACGGGTCGAGCGCAAAGAGCCGCTGGTAGAACATCAGCGCGGCGATGGCCGCCCTGGGTTCAATGCTCGCGAAGCTGTCGCGAACCAGTTGTGCGCGGGCTGGATGCATAAGCCAGTTGAACGCAGCCTTGCTCGGTCGCGTTACTTCCGTAGTCGACAACATTTGATGACTCCCACTGTTTCGGCGGCGCAGAGCGCGGCCACGATGAGCGGAATCAGGATGGATTTGGTTTTCATGAGTCGTGGATAAGTGGTGGCCGCGCGAACTGCCGGGTTTTGGTTAGGTGAATCGTGTCTCCCCCGGACGCGGCTGCACTCAACCTATGCAGCCGCGCCGGGGGTCCGTGCTATGGCGCAAGGAAGCGGTAGAAGCGGTGCTGAAAGTTCGGGGCGTCAGGGTCGATGAAGCTCAGTTCACCGCCGGGGCTTGCGGCGGTGGCCGTGCCGATCGGGATCCAGGACTTAAGATCCGTGCTCGCTTCGACAGTGTAAGTCAGCCCCGGATAGCCAGTGCCCGTGATCTTCTTCTGGCCGTTGGGCAGTGTCTCGATGGAGCCGATTTGCGGCGCCGACACACTGCCGATGTGAGTCAACACGACGTCGTTTCCGGTGCCGCCCTTGTAGGTGATTTGCATCAGCGCAGTCCCGACTGGAAACGTCGCGCCTTCACCCAATCCCTTGAACGTGCCGCTGACAACGTCGACGCCGTCGTTGGCGACGATCGTGAATTCATTGCCCACGACGCTGTTGAATCCCAGAGTCGCTTTCAGCGTTGCGTTACCCAGGTTCACCGTGCCGCTGACATTGACCTGGGAGGCATAGACATACTGACCGTTATTGGTATTATGGATTTCAGCGAGGAAGACCGAGGCCGAATCCAGCGACAGGTTTTTCGAACTCAACTTCTTGGAGGTCGGGCAGCAGCCAGGGTCGACTGTGCCGCCGACGCTGGTGAGGTTGCCGACAGTGCCGGCGCCCGCCAATTTGGCGCCCGCGTTGACGGTGACTGGGCTGAAGGGAATCGAATTTCCCACCTTGAGCGTGCCACCATTCACAACAGTCGCGCCCAGGAATTGGTCGCTCCCCGTGCCGAGCAGCAATATGCCGGTGCCCTCCTTGATGAGACTGCCCGTGCCGAAGATTTGTCCGCCGTAGCTCGTCCCGGTGTTATCTCCGCCTACGCTCAAAGGGCTGACGCCCAGCTTCACCGGACCGATTCCTTCGAGGGAGCCGATTGTCTGCGGAGCGAAGAATGCGCCGCTAAGATCGAGCAGGCCGGAATCATGGACCGTTACGCGCCCGTTGTGACCGAGTTGGTTGGCGCTCAAAATACGAACAATTTGTGAGGCATACGGACTGACGGCATCACCAATGACAAGCCCAGCAGGAACCGAAACGTTGCCCGATTTGTTGAGTTCAAGCGTGCCCTCGGCAACCGTCGTCATGCCCGAGTAGGTGTTGGCGTAATTGCCCGTCATCTCGAGGGTGCCGTAGCCAATTGAGTTCAACCCTCCAGGGCCCGAGATAATGCCGCCAAGGATCAGACGGTCTTTGGGGCTGACCACGTTCATTGTGCAATCGCCCGCGAGAGTGATCGGGCCGTTCAGCGTGTTCGTCTTGGCACAGCTCAATGCGCCGTAACCGTTCTCGCCGTCGCCGCTGAGCGTGATCGGCTCCAAGCCGAGATTGCGGCCATCAATGGCGAGGCGCGCACCGCTGGCGATGACGGTTTCACCGGCGCTGTTGCCCAAAGCAGCATCGTTTCGCGCGTAAAGCACCCCGCCGAAGACGTGAATCGGGCCGTAGAGTGCAGTGTTGGCGCCCGAGAGCGTTAGCGTGCCGCCGCCATCCACATCGAAGCCGTGGTTGGCGCCGATGTCGCTAAGTTGAGCGACCATGTTGATGCCGTAACCGGGCGCGAGATGAAATGTGCGTTTCGCATCACCGAGGTGAATAGAGCCGGAGAGGATGCTGCCGACGCCGTTGGTGGCCAGCACATCCCCGCCCAGGAACAAGAGCCCCCCAAGCGTTTTGATGTCACCGCCCTGCAGTGTGATCGGGCCGACCGTCTCGATAAACCCGTTTACGTTGAATGAACCCGAGTCGTTGATCGTGATCGGCACGGCGGTGGGAATCTGGTTGTTGTTGAGCAGCTTCACTTCAGCGGTGGTCCCGTCTCCGAGGTTATGGCCGATGATGAGCGGGCTGCTGACGCTGGCGACATCTTGCGTCGTATTCAAAGCAAGCGTGCCTTGCTGCACGAAGAGCGGGGCCGTCATTCCGTTGGTGTGGCTGCCCGTCAGCTCGAGGGTGCCGCGGCCCTGCTTGATCAAATTGCCCGGCCCTGCGATGAGGGGGATGGTGGTACCAATGTAGGCTTGTGCGATCTTGACGGTGTCCGCCGCGTTGGTGACGAGGATGGCCGTGTCGGAATCCAGTTGGATCGAGGCATGGATTACAGACCCGTCGTGTTCGACCACGAGCGCAGCATTAGTGCCGCCGAGGCCGAAGCCATTCAGGTGAATGGGTGCGATGATGTTGCACGCTCCACGCAAGTTAACCTGCGCTCCATTGGAAATGGTGACGGAATGCGTGGACTGATTGAACGGGATGCCGCCACTGGCAGCCAGAAGGCCGCGTTCCACGATCCAATCTCCGTTGTGCCCGTCATTCCCCGAATACACGAGTTCACCGTCGCCGACCTTGTGTATGGGCGTGTTGCCCTCGAAGTTCGCCTCGCAGATCAACCTGTTCCCAGCCACGTTGATGAAGGACGCTTGCGCATTGTTGGTTGTTTTGAAGCCGAGCGTGCCCGGGCCCAGGATGGCCGGGTTTCCGAGATGGCTGGAATAGGCCGTCAGGTTTGTGCCACACTCCAATTTGGAATAGGCGGGGACGTAGCTACCCTGATCCCAATAGTAGTAAGGCGTGAACACGACCTTCCCGCCATTCAGTGTCAAATCGAGCACACTGGTATCGTAAGTCACCTCCAGCGTGCCTCTCGGGTTGACCGTCAGGTGGCAGTTGGTTCCGATCTGCCAGAGGTAATCCACCGCCACGCGCGCCGTGTGAGTGGCGTTGCTTTCGCCGACAATCAACGAACCGGGCACTGAGATCTGCCCGCATGGCCCGGTCCAACACCCTGTTGTTTTGCTCAACCGCAAGGTGCCATCCAGAACAGTGGTGGGGCCCTTATAGTCGTTGCTCGTGGCTTCCTCGCCAGAGACATTGGCCTGCCGGTACAGGGTCAATGTACCCGGGCCGATCTTGGTGAATCCACCATTGCCGCTCAGCGTCGCGCTGAGGAGCATCGTCGCATTGGTGCCCACCAGGATGGTGTTGTTGCTCGAGAACTGGATGAAGACCGACGGGTCGATGTAGGTATTCGTGTTGGCGCCCGACAAGAGATTCCCTCCGTAGGGAAATGGCGGCAGGCCCCCGGGCATCGTGAACCCAGGAGTGGTCGCGTACATCTCATAGTTCCCACCGAAGAATGCCAGAACGTTCAGTTTCAGGGGATAGATGTTGTTGGTCGTTTGCCGCCGAGCCGCCGGGTCAGTTGGAAACTGAACGATGACCGGCGCGGCCTCGGCTGGGCTCGGTGCGCCGCCACTGGACCAGTTCGCGGGGTTGCTCCAATTGCCGTCCTGGGCGCCGCTCCAGATGTGCGTGCCGGCATGGGCGAATCGGTCGCCGCCGTAAATGAAGGTGAGTGACAAGAGGGTCAGAAGGACTTTTTTCATGATGTTTGTGATTTCAGAGTTTGTTGAAGTGAGATTGAATTAATGGAGGGTGGCCGCGCTTGCCCGCCGTTGTGGTTCGAGCCTTTGAAACTCGCGCCTCATTCCGGCCCAATGCCAGCGCACCTTTCCATCGCGCATCAGGCACGCCAGGTGCAGCAACACGCGACCGGAGGCGCATTCAGCAAGCCACGTCTTCATAGAGGTCGTCGAAGAGTTGCACCGGTTCGGGCGTGAGGAGCTTGCGAAGGGCTGCGGTGATACGTGGCTCCGCCTCGTTCAGGAGCGCGCTGGATTCCGGCACGCTCCAGAAGAGTTCGCGCAGCCGGGCCTCCGAGATGCTGGCGGCGGCGCTGGCCGATGAGGTCCATCGGCCCTGGGGATAAGGATTCGGGTTTATGGTTTGTTTCGTTTGCACTGCGTTGCTGTGTGTCACGCCCCAAGTCGTAGCACCCGCGAGGGATCCCCAACAATCGGACCTCAGTCCCGACGCAATCCGTGGATTTCGGCCAATTCCGCCCGTGAAATGGGACTTTGGTCCCGGTTTTTGCGGTGGGAGCGCCGAGTTCCCGCTCGGCGTGAGCCCGGTGAGAATCAAAGAGCCGAGCAGGAGCTCGGCGCTCCGGTTCATGGAGAGCTCGACCCCAAATTCGGACGCGCACTGGGAACATGAACCGTAGCAGCCGACGTAAGGAGGCTCTGATCTGCTATCGTCCGAATGGTTTGAGCCTCCTTACGTCGGCTGCTACCAAGTTGATTTCCGCCCCCCAACCGTGCCATGCTGGAGAAGTCATGAAGAAAATCCTCGTGATCGACGACCACGAGCCGATGCGGCGCAACGTCCTGATGATTTTGGAAATGGAAGGATTCAAAGGACTCGGCGCAGAGAACGGGCGCCAGGGACTGGAACTCGCCCGGCGCGAAAAGCCCGACCTCATCCTGTGCGACGTGATGATGCCCGAATTGGATGGTTACGCCGTCGTTCAGGCGCTGCGTGAGGACAAGGAAACAGCCACCATCCCGTTCATTTTCCTCACGGCCAAAGGCGAACGACTGGACATCCGCGTCGGAATGAACTACGGCGCGGACGATTACCTCTCGAAGCCCGTCGGGCACGAGGAACTTCTGGCCACCATCGTCGCGCGACTCGAACGCAAACAGACCTTCGACGCCCACGCGAGGGACCAAGTCGCCAACGTCCAACTCAAGCCGGACTTCTCCTCCCCTGCCCCGCTTCGCGCATTGGACTTGACTCCGCGCGAGGCCGAAATCCTGTTGTGGGTCGCACAAGGCAAGAGCAACGCCGAAATTGCCATCATCACGAACTCGAGTGAAAAGACCGTGAAGAACCACCTGACGCACGTCTTCGAAAAACTCGGCGTCGAAAGCCGCAACGCGGCCACGGTGCGGGCGCTGGAAGTTCTCAGCAGGCCGGAGGCGAAGTAGCTATGGCCGCGCCATGGACTGGTCGTGAGGTCTGCGTTTATCCACGGTCCAACCCTCCGCCAAACTCGTTTCTTTGCACGCAGGTTACGCCAACGAATCGCCGCACCCGTTTCCATGATCCCCGGTAGGGCCGACCTGCCGGTCGGCCTGGACGCGCGGCAGCGCGTCCCTACCGCGGTTCAGAGGCGTGAAGTAAGGGTGGGAGAATTCTCCCCCCGGGATGAGGAGTGAGTGCGCCCGCGGCGGTGCAAGGGCGCCTTGCCCACCCGCAAGTCTGCTGGACGAGTCCGGTCAGGGCGGGGTACCGTCCGTGCATTAGAACATGCTGACGCCGCGAGAAATGTTCGGGAGTGTATTCAGTCATCAGTGTTCAGTATTCAGTTCATTGATGCGTTCTACGCCGGCTTGCTTCGTGCGAACGCCGCAATTCCGCCGCCTGCGGGTTACGGATGACTGAACACTGAACCGGCCCGTTCATGAAATTCCAGTTCACCCACTCCCAATGGTTCCTGCTCCTGCCGCTGGTGTGGGGTTGGGTGATCTGGCTGGCGGTCAAGTCGGATGTCCAGGTCGCCGCGTGGCGCCGGTGGCTCGCGCTCGGTGTCCGGCTCGTCGTCACGCTCCTGTTGGTGCTCGCCGTGGCGGGGCTTCAATGGAAGAAACCCCAGGAAGGCGTGAACGTCTTCTTCGTTCTCGACCGCTCCGACTCGATTCCCTCCATCCAGCAGGAAGCCGCGCGCAAGCTCGTCAACCGCTATGCCGAAGCCAAAAAGAAGGAAGACCGCGCCGGGCTGCTCGTGTTCGGCACGGACGCCGCCCTCGAATCCACCGCCAGCATTCAAGTGGACCCCAAGGACACGAAGGTCCTCGCCGTCGTCGGCAGCGAACGCACGGACATCGGCGGCGCCATCCGGCTCGGCACCGCGGCGTTTCCCGAGACCGGCCAGAAACGCCTGGTGCTGCTCTCCGACGGCAACGAAAACCTCGGGGACGCCATGGGCGCGCTCATGCAGGCCCGCTCGTTGGGCGTGACGCTGGACGTCGTTCCCCTCGGCGTCGAGCGCGGGAACGATGTCTCCGTCCAGAAGCTCGTGGTCCCCAACCGCGTCAAACGCGGCCAGGCGTTCGAGGCGAAGATCTTCGTCCAGTCCGACAAGGCGCAAACCGCGACCGTCCGGCTTTACCGTAACGAACAAGCCTTGGGCGAACAGAAGGTCGAACTCACTCCCGGCAAGAACCTCTTCACGTTCCCCCAGACACTGGATGAGGCCGAGTTCTACACTTACTCCGTCGCCCTCGAAGCTGTCGGCGACAAAATCCCGCAAAACAACAAAGCCACCAGCTTCGTCAACGTCCGCGGCGATCCGCGCGTGCTGATTGTCGGCTCTGAGCCGACCCATGACCAAAACCTCGCCGACGCCCTTCGCTCGGCCAAACTGGACGTGAAGCTCGCCGGCCTCAACGCCTTCCCCGCCACGCTCGCCGAGGCCCAAAGCTACGATGCCATCTTCATCAGCAACCTGGCCGCCGGTGACATCGGCCAGGACAACATGAAGCTGCTCGAAAGCGCCGTGCGCGATTTCGGGGTCGGCCTCGTGTGTGTCGGCGGCGACCAAACCTACGCCGCCGGTGGCTATCGCGGCACGCCCCTCGAAGCCACCTTGCCGGTCAACATGGAACTGGATTCCAAGAAGGTCCTGCCCAGCGGCGCCGTCGTGTTGGTGATGCACGGCATGGAATTCGCCAACGGCAACCAGGTCGCTCGCGATTGCGCGCTGGGTGTGCTCGATGCGCTCGGGCCCACCGATGAATTGGGCGTCATCCTCTGGGACGGCACGGAGCGCTGGCTCTTCGAGCTCACCAAAGTCGGCCCGAACAAGTCCGCCCTCGGCAAGAAAATCGCCGGCATGAACCAGGGCGACCTCGGCAGTTTCCAGGGCATCATGTCCGAGGCCCATGAAGCCCTGAAGAAATCCCATTCGAACCTCAAGCACATCATCGTCTTCTCCGACGGCGACCCCGGCGCGCCCTCGCAAAAGCTCATGCAGGACATCGTCGGCTCGCGCATCACCGTCAGTACCGTGCTCATCAGCGGCCACGCGGGACCGGACACGATGACCATGATGGCCGAGCTCGGCCGGGGCCGGTTTTACAACGTCCAGTATGCGTCGCAACTTCCCCAGATCTTCATCAAGGAAGCCGCTGTCATTCTGAAGTCCGCGATCTTCGAAGAGCCGTTCGCGCCGAAGGTCACCGCGGTCACCGAAGTCATCCGCGGCATCGGGGCCTTTCCGCAACTTCAGGGCTACGTCTGCACCACGCCCAAGGGCCGCGCGGAAACGCCGATGGTTTCCGACAAGGGCGATCCGCTCCTGGCCCATTGGCAATATGGATTGGGCCGCGCCGTCGCCTGGACCAGCGACGCCAAATCCCGCTGGGCGAAGAACTGGTTAAGCTGGGGCCAATACCGCCAGTTCTGGACGCAAATCGCCCAATGGGCCCTGCGCCGCGTTGAGAATGCCGACTTCACCACCGAGGTCAGCGTCGACAAGGGCGAAGGACACATCCTCGTCGAAGCGGTGGATGACAAGGGCGACTACCGAAATTTCCTGAACCTCCAGACCGCCGTCGTCAGTCCGAAGGGCGAACGAGTCACCATTCGCCTCGAACAGACGGGCCCGGGGCGTTACGAAGCGAAGTTTCCGACGAAGGAAGTCGGTTCCTATATGATGGGGCTGGCCGAAATGCGCGACGGCAAGGTCGCCGGGTTTCAACCCATCGGCGCTTCGATCAATTACTCGCCCGAATTCAACTCTCCGGAGCCGAATCTGCCGCTGTTGCGCCGCCTGGCGGAGGCCGGCAACGGCAGGATTCTCGAACCGCCCGCCGCGCCGGCCGACCCGATTGCGGCGATTGAGAATCCCTTCCTTCACGATCGCCGGCTGACGTTCCAGCCGCGCGACTGGTGGGAATGGCTCATTCGCCTGGCGATTCTGCTGTTCGTTTTCGATGTCGCCTTGCGCCGCATCCACCTCGAACGCGACCAACTCGAAAAAGCCTGGGCCGCAGTCAAGCGCACGGTGCTGTTTTGGAAAGGCGTGCCGCGCCCCGCGGAAGCCGACGAATCGCTCGCCGCCCTGCTCCACCGCCGCGACGAAGTCCGCGCCCGCAAAACCGCCACGGCCCCCGAGGCCCGGCCCGAATTGTTCCAACCCGAGACACCGGTGGTCCTTCCTGACAAACCCACTCGCGCCGGCGAACCCCCGCCCCTCGATCTCAAGAGCCCGGAGTCGACGCCTGCCAAACCCGCCGAACCCCAGTCCACCGCCGGCCGCCTCCTCGACGCCAAACGCCGCGCCCGCAAGAAACTGGAGTGACCGAATGCTGTTGTAGCGGCATGTGCGCACATCGGATGTGAATCATTTGACCGCCGTGACTCACCTTTGCGGAGCCTGACTTAGGTTGACAGGGCTTGACCCGTCTTGATTGACGCTGACATGGCCTGACTCAAGTTGACTGGCAACGCCGGCAACCTGCCTGCGAGTTCCTCAAAGCCGCCGTGGAGAGCCCTGAGACTCTTGAGCCCGACTCGCCTTGACTGAGCTTGAACCAGTTTGACTTGGTTTGGCCCAATTTGGTGAACCACGGATGACGCGGATTCCACGGATAAGTGGTTGCAGCCTCCAAATCCCATCCGTGGAATCCGTGAAATCCGTGGTCAAAATCGTTCACGTCCCCGGTGTTTGGACAACCCGGTCCTGGCACGCCACACGAACTAGCTGCTCGCATAGAAACGACGCTATAGCATGCCTCTTGCAGAAGTGTTAGAGCCAAACGAGCGAAACGAGCGAAACGAGCCTAAATCTGGCCACCGACGACCTTTTCGGTGCTATTCCCAGCCTTACGTCTTCACGCAAAGGACGCGAAGGTGGATTGTGGCATGACTGGCCTCGGCCAAATTCGTTTGCGCACGTGGCGGACTTTGCGCGAGGCCAATGGAGATTTGACCACCGCTACGCAAGGATGCCGTGCACGACCTCACCATGCACGTCCGTAAGGCGGTAGTCGCGGCCCTGGAAACGATAGGTAAGCTTCGTGTGGTCCAGGCCGAAGCAGTGGAGGAGGGTCGCCTGGAGGTCGTGGATGTGGACCTTGTCCTTGGCGACGTGGTAGCCGAATTCGTCGCTCTCGCCGTAAACGAATCCCGGTCTCACACCGCCGCCGGCCATCCAGAGGCTGAAGCAATGCGGATGATGATCGCGGCCAAAGAGTTTTGAGCCGTTGCGTTCCTCGTTCATCGGCGTGCGGCCGAATTCGCCGCCCCACACCACCAGCGTGTCGTCGAGCATGCCGCGTTGTTTGAGGTCGGTGATGAGCGCGGCGCTGCCACGGTCGGTTTCCTTGCAGCGCTGCGGGAGGGAGGTCATCAAGTCATCGCTCGGCGCCGTGCCGTGGCTGTCCCAGCCCCAGTGATAGAGCTGGACGAAACGCGTGCCCCGCTCGAGCAAACGGCGGGCGAGCAACGCGTTGTTGCCGAAGGAAACCTTGCCCGGCTCGATGCCGTAGAGGTCGCGGACATGCTGCGGCTCCTTCGAGGTATCCATCAACTCCGGCACGCTGGATTGCATGCGGTAAGCCAGTTCGTATTGCGCGATGCGCGTGAGCGTTTCGGGATCCCCGACCTGGCGGAGCTGCAGTTCGTTCAGGTCCTTGAGCGCGTCGAGCGAACGGCGCCGGCCCGCGGCGTCCATGCCGGGCGGATTCGAGACATAGAGAACGGGGTCGCCCGAGGAACGGCATTGCACGCCTTGATACACCGTCGGCAGAAAGCCGCTGCCCCAAAGCGATGCCCCACCGTCGGGCGTCTTGCCGCCGGAGACGAGCACGACGAACGCGGGCAGGTCGCGCGATTCGCTCCCCAGCCCGTACGTGAGCCACGCGCCCATGCCTGGCCGGCCCTGCCGCGGCGCGCCGGTGTGCAGGAAGAGTTGCGCCGGCGCGTGGTTGAACTGCTCGGTAAACATCGAGCGCACCAGACAAATGTCGTCGGCCACGCCGCCGATATGCGGGATGAGTTTCCCCAGTTCCATGCCGCATTGCCCGTAGCGCGCAAACTCGTGCGTCGCACCGAGCATTTTCGGCACGCCCTTGATGAAGGCAAACCGCTCCTTCTTGTAAAGCGACTCGGGACACGGCTTGCCGTTCAATTCGCGCAGCTTCGGTTTGTGGTCGAACAGCTCGAGCTGCGAAGGCGAACCGGCCATGTGGATGTAGATGGCGCGTTTGGCGCGCGGCGCGAAGTGCGGTTCCTGGGGAGAGAGCGTGTTCCGTATTCCGTGTTCCGTCCCCGTGGCCCAGAGGTTTTCCTTGAGCAAGGAGGCCAGCGCCAGAGTGCCGATGCCCGTGGCGCAACGGCCGAAGAATTGGCGGCGCGTGACGGCGAGGAGGCTTTGGCGGCTGAGTTCGTGTGGGAATGGAGTCATGCCATTCGATTTCTCATTTTATAGTTCCGGCACGATCCAGCGGCCAGTAAATCTTTGTCGCGCGTCCAAAAAGGTTTTGCGCGGGCACCGGCCCGAAAAACCTGCTGTCGTAGCTGTTCGTGGAATTGTCCCCAAGGACGAAATACGTGCCAGCTGGAACCTCGAAAGCCTCGCCCTCATCCCGGAGGAACGGTGCGCCGACCTGGAGCTTCGTGCCCGCTACGTATTGGCGAACGGCCAAGGCCTCAGGCTGCTCCACGGGTTTTCCATTGTTCAGCAGCCTGCCATTCTGGATGGAGATGCGGTCGCCGGGCAGTCCGACGATTCGTTTCACATAAAACTGCCCGTACTGGGAGGGATCCATCCCGGCGATGCCATCCGTTCGGAACACAACCACGTCCCCACGCTGAGGCTTGGCGAACCAGTAGGCGCAGCCGCTTACGAAAAGGTGGTCAGGCGACTTCGGAGAACCGTCCACAGCTTTGCGCTTGCCCTCCAGTGTCGGACTCATGGCTCCAGTCGGGATTTGAAACGGGCGGGTGAACTGTCGTGCGATTTCGCCTTTTCCGACGCTGATGAGGGCGAACAGCCCGGCAAACAAGAGCCATAGGCTCTTCTTGAATCGGGGAATCGGCAGATACGACTTGCACAGCATGACAATCCACAGAACGAATCCCGCGCCGCCCAGGAAACACAGAGCCAGCACAACGGGCACGCCGGCGGTGCCAACAATCCAGCTCCAGAGGAACCCAACGACGAGTATGCTGGTAAACCACGCCACGCCCTGCCTTCGCTTCCCTGCGAGGAATGGCCCAAGTCCGGATACCAAAAATGAGAGGACGACGCCAACCCACGGCTTAAAGTGTGGCGGAGGCTGGGCGGCACTGACTGGCTGTTCGTCTGGCATAAGTAATCATCCCTTCGTAATCGTCTCGTCCAGGTTCAGCAGCACGTTCGCCACGACGGTCCACGCGGCGAGTTCGGCGAGGCTGCACGATTCTTTTGGCTTGCCCAGTTCGCTGGTCGCCATTTTCTCGGCGGCTTTCTCGTCGACCTGGTAGTTCTTGAGTTCGCTCTGGTAAAGCGCGACGAGCCGCTCGACTTCCTTCGCTTGCGGCGCGCGGGCCAGGACGAGGCGGAAGGCGTGCGTGGCACGGGCCTTCAAGTCCGCGCCAGGCTGCGTCGCCACCTTGCGAGCAATGGCTTGGGCGCACTCAATGAACTCCGGGTCGTTCAACGTGTTGAGCGCCTGGAGCGGCGTGTTGCTGCGGTTGCGTTTCAGCACACAGAACTCGCGGCTCGGCGCGTCGAAATTCACCATCATCGGGTGGGGCATCGTGCGCCGCCAGAACGTGTAGAGGCCGCGCCGATATTTGTCCTCGCCGGGCGAGGTCTCCCATTTCTCGCCGTTATAGACGACCTGCCAAATCCCCTCAGGCTGCGGCGGCATCACGCTCGGGCCGCCGAGCTTGTGGCTGAGCAGACCGGAGACAGCCAGCGCCTGGTCACGCACCATCTCGGCTTCGAGCCGCACACGCGGGCCGCGGGCCATGAGCCGGTTGAATGGGTCGCGCTGGGCGAGCGCGGGCGGAACCTTCGAGCTTTGGCGGTAGGTCGCGCTCGTGGCGATGAGACGGTGCATGTGCTTGAGCGACCAGGGTTGAATCGTTAAATCGTTGAATCGTTGAATCGTTGAATCGTTGATCTGGCCGGATCGGCTTCCGGATTTAACGTTTGAACGATTTAACGATTCAACGGGCGCCTCCGGCGCCATGAATTCGCACGCCAGCCAGTCGAGCAATTCCCGATGCGACGGCGGTTCGCCTTGTTTGCCAAACTCCTCGACCGTCTCGACGATGCCGCGCCCGAAGTATTGCTCCCAAATGCGGTTCATGATGACGCGCGCGGTGAGCGGATTATCCGGCGACACGACCCAGCGGGCGAAGCCCAACCGGTTCGTCGGCTGATCGGCTGGGAATGGGTGGAGGCATGCGGGCGTGCCGGGTTGGACTTCCTCGGCAGTGTTTAAATAAGCGCCGCGCACGTGGCGTTTGGTGACGCGGGGCTTGGCCACTTCGACCATGACGCTTGAGATGGGGATGGTCTTGTCGAATTCGTCGGCGGCCTTCTTCGCCGCGGCGTGCGCTTCGTGCAACGGCTTCGTTGCCGGGTCTTGAGCGCGGTAATACTCGGTCAACTTTTCGTTTTGCTTCTTGTCCCGCTTCTCGGGCGCGACAGCGAGGATGCCGCGAATTTCCTGCGGCACGTTCGTCGACGGGGCCACGTGCGCGCTGGTGGTCGTGTAAAGCCGAAAACGTTTCAAGTTCGCGCCCGGATGTTTGTCGCTATGTCGCAGTGTGAAAGTGAGCGTCCCGCCTTCCGGCAAATCCAGCGGGTCTTTGAGCGTGAAGTAAGCCGAGCGGCGCACCTTGTTCTCCGCCTTCATGGTCTCGACGGCCCAGCCATCACCCATGCCGGCCAGCAGGTTGGCGACCTCAAACTTCTTTTGCGAATAGTCCGCGGCAACGGTCTCAAACTCGACGGGTTTTGGTTCCGTCGCGGTTTTCGCGGTCGCGGCGAGTTCGAATCTGCGGAGCACAAAACCGCCGTTGGCATGTCGGCCGAGCGCCTTGTCGTCGCCGGTTTCCAAGGCTTCTAGGCGGATGCCGGTAAACTTGCCGGAGCCGACGGGAGCGGTCACGACGTAGGTGTCGTTGCTCGGGTTGATGCCCTCGGCGACGATCGACTTGGTGTTGTTCTTTCTCAATGTTGCGCCGCCTTCCGATACGAAATTCGTCGGATCGAGCGGGTCCCAAGCCGCCTTTTCTGAACCAAGCTTTTTCTCCCACTCGGCGAGTGAGTGCTGGAAGTCCGGCGATTTCACGGCCTCGTTCAGCTTTTTCTCAGCCGCCTTTTCCTTGTCGCGCAGCTCCGTGAGCTTTTCTGTCTGCGCCTCGTTCTTGAAGACCTTCATCGTCGGCTTCTCGTCGTCGTCGTCGGCGTCTTCCGTGTTATTGAGGAATGCCATCACACGGTAATACTCGACGGTGGTGAACGGGTCGTATTTGTGGTTGTGACATTGGGCACAGTTTATCGTGCTGCCCATCCAGGCGCCGAAGGTGGTGTTGATGCGGTCGACAACAGCCTCGTATCTGAACTCTTCGTTGTCGGTACCGCCCTCGGTGTTGGTCATCGTGTTGCGATGAAAGCCGGTCGCCACGCGCTGGGGCTGGGTTGCGTCGGGGAGCAAGTCGCCAGCCAGTTGCTCGATGCTGAACTGGTCGAACGGCATGTCCTGGTTCAGGGCCCGGATGACCCAGTCGCGATAGGGCCACATCGTGCGCTTGGCGTCCTTCTCGTAGCCTTGAGTGTCGGCGTAACGGGCGAGGTCGAGCCACGGGCGCGCCCAGCGTTCGCCGTAGGCGGGAGAAGCCAGCAGGCGATCCACGACCCGCTCGTAAGCGTCGGGGCGCACGTCTGCCAGAAACGCGTCGACCTCCTCCAGCGTGGGCGGAAGCCCGGTGAGATCCAGGCTCACGCGGCGCAGCAACACGGCGCGGTCGGCTTCGGGCGCCGGCTTGAGTTTCTCCCGGTCGAGCCGCGCCAGGACGAAGCGGTCCAGGTCATTGCGGCACCACTTGGGGTTGCTGACCTTGGGCAGCGCGGGACGCGAAGGTTTCACGTAAGCCCAATGCTTCCGGGTCCCACCGTCCTCGGGCCAGGGAGCGCCCTGGTCGATCCAGGTTCGCAGCGTGGCGATTTGGGCTTCGGTCAACCGGTCCCCTTTTTGGGGCATCCGGTCGTCGGGATCGTCGCTGGTGACTTTTCGGAGCAGCAGGCTTTCGGCGCTCTTGCCGGGCACCACCAGCGGCTTGCCGGAATCGCCGCCCTGGAACACCGTGCTTCTTCGGTCAAAACGGACGCCGCCCTTGTCCTTCTTTTCGCCGTGGCACTCGGCGCAGCGGGACTCGAAAATCGGCTGCACGTCGCGCTTGAAATCAATCGGCTTGGTCTCGGCGGCACGAGCCGCCAGTGCAAACGAGACCAGCGCCAGGCCAGAGGCAAAGGCTGCAAATAGCCGAAAGTCGTTCATCTCTTAAACGACGGAGCTTGAGCCTGAAGGCTTCAAATGGCCAGCGCGCAATTTCCGGAGATTTGTTTGCATTTAAGACCCGTGCCTAGGCAAGCTGTGGCCGCTGAACGACATGCCAGATCCAGCACCGCCATCCGATCCGGGTTCCGGATCCTCTCCTTCCCGCGTTCGCCGCCGACGCCGCAGCCGCGGTGGGCGCGGACGACCGCGCCGAGCCAGCCCTCGCGACGCCACTGCTTCGGCCTCCGCCGAGCCCGCCGCCGAAGAGGCTGACGAGCCCATGACCGACACCGGCGCGGAAACGCCGACCGAGACCGGCGCGGAAGCCCCCGCGGCTGACGTCGGCGAGGAGAGCGGCGGAGACGAATCGTACTTCGCAGCTCCTCCGGAAGAATTGGCTGCCCACGAGCCGCCCGCCGAAGCTTTCGAGAAATCACGCCCGGAGCCCAGCTCTGCTCGCGAGCACCGTGGACCTCCTCAACACAAAGAGCACCGCGAGGCGCGGCCTGAACCACCGCCGCCTCCAGCTCATCCCGCCGCGCCTTCGAGCATCCGCCAGGCAATGGAGGAAGTCGAAGCGGCGCTCATCGTCTTGCGCGACACCGCGGAAACCATGGACGAGCTCCTCGAACTTATCGAAGAAGCGGAGCGCCAGAAAACTGCTGACGAGCGCGAAATCGAGTCGCTCCGCCAGCAAGTGAAGCGTTTCCACGGGCCACCCGACCAGATCCCGCGCCGTCACGAGGGCTCGCGAGAGCCCCGCGAAAACCGTGAACCGCGCGAAGATCGAGAGACTCGTGGAGCTTCCGAACGCTACGGCAGTACAGGCGATCGCGGGCGTCGTCGCGGCGGCCGCGGTCGCGGCCGCGTTGGTGGTGGAGGCAGCGGCGGCGGTGGCCACGGTGCGCATGGCCATTCCAGCAGCCATTCGCACGAGCCTCCAGGCGGCCACGAAGGCAGTAGTTCGCATGGAGCCGACAGCGACAACGCGAGTTGACCGCTGGCTTTGGTCAGTCCGCCTGTTCAAGACCCGGACGCTCGCGGCACGGGCTTGCAGTGCCGGCCACGTGCGGGTCAATGGCCAGGCCGTCAAACCCTCGCGTGCCTTGCGGCCCGGCGACATGGTCAACGCTCACCTCGGCCCAATCACGCGGACGGTCAAAGTGCTGGCGGCCCTGAAGCGGCGCGTCGGCGCCAAGGCCGTCTCGGCCTATCTCGAAGACCTCACGCCTCAGTCCGAGTATCAGAAGCCGCGGGAGCAGCAGTTGGCGCCAAAGGGCCTTCGTCCGAAAGGCGCCGGCCGGCCCACGAAGCGCGAGCGCCGCGTGCTCACGAGCTTTTTCGGAGAGGATTGAATCCATCCACGCTCAACGACGCAGCTCTCTTCCATCCTCGCCCTCGCGCGCCCGTGTCCAAGCCTTCCCACATCGAACTAGGCGATGGCACCCGCATTGCAATCCTCCACGAGGATCGCTCTGTCATCGCCATCGACAAACCGCGTGGTTGGATGCTCGTGCCTTACTCGTGGCAGAAAACGCACCGCAATTTGCAAGCCGCGCTGGTCTCCTCGATCGCCGCCGGGCAGTTTTGGGCGCGCTCGCGGGGCATCCGGTTCCTGCGGCACATCCATCGCCTGGACGCGGACACCACTGGGATTCTTCTGCTGGCCAAAAGCCGCGGGGCGCTCGACTCGCTCAGCGGCCTGTTCGAGTCGCGACACATGAGGAAAGTCTACCTGGCGGTGACGCACGGCGAGCCGGCTGAAACCGAATGGACCTGTCGCGCCAGGCTCGCGCCGGATCCGCGACACGTTGGCCGGATGCGCGTCGACGCGCGGGCGGGCAAGGAAGCAGAGACGCATTTCAAACTTCTGGCCACACGCGCCGGCCGGTCGTTAATCGAGGCGCGGCCTGTTACAGGACGCACGCACCAGGTCCGGCTTCACCTCACGGAGGCTCGACTGCCGATCGTTGGGGACGAACTTTACGACCGGCCGGCGAGTGGGCCGTCCACCGGGAAAGCGTGGCTCGGTTTGCGTGCCGTGGAACTGGCCTACGACGATCCCTTCACCCACCGCGCCGTCCATGTCGCCGCGCCTCGCGAAGCGTTTCTCGGCCGGCACGGATTTGAGGATTACGGGAAGTAACCCACTGCGGCGTCCGCCCCGTATTCGACCGGATAGCCGTAGTTATCCAGTTCGGCGCGGCTGGTGGCGGCAACATGGCCATCGAGGTACAGCCCATTGGCCCGGCCCGTGTGCCGCGCGTGAATGATCCGGACCGTATTGGCCACGCGGAAGAAATGATACTGGTAGGCCGTGTAACCGCCCTGGGCCTGGCTGGTCGTGTCCGCGGCGTGCAGGTAATCCACCGGCTTCTCGACGTTCTCGATTTGGAAGAAGACGCGGCCCGGTCCGCTGACGGCATTGGTCGGCGGGTCGCGGCGAATCCCATAAATGGTGTGCCAGTTGAAGAATTGAAAGGGCTTGTAGGAGGGGCAGACGAACGAGTTGAGCGCCGTTGCGTCGGTATTGGTCGCGAGAACCGTGCCCCACGAGTTGGAACCGGGGACCAGAGTGTCGAGCATCACTCGGCCGTCGAAGTCACCCGCGTAGAGGAAGGTCGCCCGACCGACCTGGTTCAAGTTATTCAGGCATTGCGAGGCCTTGGCCTTCTCTTTGGCGCGGGCCAGCGCCGGCAACAGGAGGCTCGCCAGGATCGCGATGATGGCCACCACGACCAGCAACTCGATGAGAGTAAATGCAACCGGCCTCGGCGAAGAGGTGCGACTGAATGAACTGGTTTTGATCGGAATCGTGAGTCAAGACTACCAGAAATTAAACATGGGTCAAACGACGGGCGCTTTTTGTTCTCTGCGCAGGCGCTGGCCAGATCGGGCGAACCGCCTCACTCCTCACGATGAACGCCAAGGCAGGGCGCGTCGCTCCGCGCGCGCCGCATCCCGTGTCCCCGCACAGCGCACGCGGAGCGACGCGCCTTGCTTTCAACTAGACCCTGTCGCTCGCCTCGAATGCCGCGAGTCCAGCCGCCATGCTGTTTAACTCGGGCATTTTCCTCCAGTTCTTCGCGGCGTTTCTGTTGTTCTACTGGCTGGTGCGCGACAGCCTGAAGGCGCGCAATCTCCTCATCGTCGCCTCCAGCTACCTCTTTTACGGCTGGTGGAACTGGAAATTTCTCGGGCTGCTCTTCTTTTCGAGCGCGTTCGACTGGTCGGTCGGGCACGCACTCGCGCGCCTCCAGGCTCCGCGCGATCGCAAAGCGTTGCTGGCCGGGAGCATCCTGGTCAACCTGGGCATCCTCGGCTTTTTCAAGTATTACAATTTCTTTGCGACATCGCTCGCAGAACTCTTCGGAAGACTCGGAGTCCCATTCCACACCGGCACGCTCAACGTCATTCTGCCGGTCGGCATTTCGTTCTACACGTTTCAATCGATGAGCTACGCGTTCGATGTCTATCGCGGGCATCTCCAGCCGACGCGCAATTTCGTGAACTTTCTCGCGTTCGTTTCGTTCTTCCCGCACCTCGTCGCCGGCCCGATCCAGCGGGTCTCGCAACTGTTGCCGCAGTTTGAGAGGACGTTGGTCGTCACCCGAACGATGCTCGAGGAAGGCATCTGGCTGATGATTTGGGGAATGTTCAAAAAAGTCGTGATCGGCGACAGCGTGGCGCCGCTGGTTGAAATGGTGTTCCACGATGAGCCGCCGGGAGCGGCCGCGGTCGTACTCGGCACCGTGGCGTTCGGGCTGCAAATCTACTGCGACTTCTCCGGCTACTCGGACCTGGCCCGCGGCCTGGCGCGCGTGCTGGGCTTCGACATCATGTGGAACTTTGACCTGCCCTACTTCGCCACGAGTCTGCGCGAGTTCTGGCGCCGCTGGCACATCAGCCTCTCGACGTGGCTGCGGGATTATCTCTACATCAGCCTCGGCGGCAACCGCCGCGGGCCCGCCCGCGCCTGCGTGAATGTGTTTCTCACGATGCTCCTGGGCGGGCTCTGGCACGGCGCGGCGTGGAATTTTGTACTTTGGGGCGCCTGGCACGGCGCGGGTCTTGTGGCCGAACGGATCTTCAGCGGGGATCAAGCCGCGCCCAAGTCGGCCCTTCCACTACGCCGTATTGCAGGCTGGCTGGCGACGATGCTCATCGTGTTCTACGGATGGCTGCTGTTTCGCGCACGCTCATGGCATCAGGTTGCTGCGTTAACAACGGCCCTGGCGAATCCCTCCGCGCCACCCTGGCTTGGCGCCTTCGCATTCACCCTCGCCGTATTCGCTGTGCCTCTCGTGGCGATGGAAGTGTGGCAGTTTCGGGCGAAAAACCGTCTGGCGCCGCTCTCCCTTGCCGGCTGGGCCAGGGCGCTGCTGCAAGGCGCCCTGCTCGTCGGCATCATGATTTTCTGGACTCGCGAGAAGGCGACGTTCATTTACTTTCAGTTTTAGCCGCATATGGGCAGAAGCAGAAGCTATCGTAACGGGTGGGGCGCGCCGCTCTGCGCGCGCGGAGCGACGCGCCCAGCCACAGCACGATGAAAAGTCACGCAGTCGAGTTTACGCCGCGCGAATTGCTCAGGCTCGTGGTGCCGCCACTGGTGCCTGTCGTGCTGTTTACGCTGGTGATGCAGACGGGCGCACGGTTTGGCCTGCTCCCGGCGCCGCGTCCGGCTCTCGACGCGGACCGCGCCATAATTGTCCACCAAGCCGAATCCAGCCGCGCGCGCAGCGACGCTGAAGTAGTGCTGCTCGGCGATTCCTCCTGTCTCATGGACGTGAACGCCCGCCAACTCGGCGAGGCGCTGGGCCAGCGCGCGCTCAACCTGGGAACGATCAGTTACCTGGACCTCGGGGCGCATGCACGGTTGCTGCGCGAATTCACCCAGGCGAACCCGGGCCATCCGCGCGTCGTTGTGCTGCTCATGAACCCTGCGGCGCTTCGTCACCCCGGCTCTGAACCCTATCCCTTGGCCGTGCTGACCCATTTCCTGGCCGGCAACGATCACCACCGGTTGGACACGTTCGCAGGGCGCTTCAACGCTTTTTCCGGTGTCGACGCCTTCCAAAGCCGCCTTCAGAGCCGCGCCCTGCCAACACCCTTCACGGACAGCTTCGGCCGATTTTATGGATTCACCACCGGCCTCGAACGATTCATGTCGGAGCACAACGGCAGTGCCGTCGATCCCGGCACGAATGCCGCGAAGGGCAACGCCGAGTACCGCTTGAGTCCGACGCTGGAGACGCTCAGCCGGGAGTTTCGTGCCGCGGTCCCCGCGGGGACGAAGTTGTTGATCGGCATCACCCCGGTCCCTGCGAAATTCTCCGGTCCGAACTACCCGGCGCTCCGCAATCAAATGCTTCGAGACTGGAGCGTGTGGCTCCAGGCCGACGCGGCGCTTTTGGAACTGCCGGCCACACTCCTGGACGAACAGATGGCCGGCGCGACGCACCTCAAGCCCGCCGCGATCCCCGCCTATACCGAGTCGCTCGCAGCCGCGGTGCGAACGCACATGAAGTGACCGCAGCTACCATCGAACAGGGATTGAATTCTCCTGCGCCCTTGGCATTGTGACACGTATGGAAACCGTCGATCCTCTGGACGAGCTGTTGACTTGCCGCCTGGATGTGGGACGCCGTCTTGCCGAGCCGTGCACGGTTGTGATCTTCGGCGCCAGCGGCGATTTGACTGCGCGCAAGCTCATCCCCGCTCTCTACCACCTTTACGCGTCGAAGCAGTTACCCGATCCGGTTCGCATCATCGGGTTCGCGCGCCGGCCCAAATCGAATGATGCCTGGCGCGAGGAACTCAAATCGGGCATCGAAACCTTTTCCCGGCTGAAACAAGTCGACCCGAAGGCGTGGGCGGGGTTCGCCGCGAACCTGTTCTACCACCAGGGCGAATTCGGCGATCCGGGAGCCTACGTGCGGCTGGCGAAGCTGATCGCCGGCTTCGGCCACGAACAGCTTCAGCGCAATCTCCTGTTCTACCTGGCGACCGCGCCGGCGCAGTTCGCGGAAGTGACCGCGCACCTGTCGGCGGCCCGGTTGTTGCGGCGCGACGAACCGCCCGGGGGCTGGCAGCGGCTTGTGGTCGAAAAGCCGTTCGGTGTCGATCTCGCGTCGGCTCAGCAGCTCAATGCCGAGCTGACGCGCTTCGCCCAGGAGAAGCAGATTTATCGCATCGATCATTATCTCGGGAAGGAGACGGTACAGAACATTCTCATGTTCCGCTTCTCGAACGCGATCTTCGAGCGGCTCTGGAATCGGGAAGCCGTGGATCACGTGCAGATCACCGTGAGCGAACGACTCGGTGTGGGAACGCGAGGCCCGTTCTATGAGGGGGCGGGCGCTTTGCGCGACATGGTGCAGAACCACATGCTGCAAGTGATGTCGCTCGTGGCCATGGAACCGCCGGTCTCCCTCGAAGCGGAAGCCATTCGCGATGAGAAGGTGAAGCTGCTGAAGTCCATTCGCCGGTTGGAACCAAGCCAGGTGCCCGTGGCGGTCGTGCGCGGACAGTATTTGGAAGGAGAAATCGAAGGTCAGCCGCGCGTGGCCTACCGCCAGGAAAGCCGGGTTGCGCCCAGCTCGAATGTGGAGACGTTCGTCGCGGCGAAGTTCCTGGTGGACAACTGGCGCTGGTCCGGCGTGCCGTTCTACTTGCGCACGGGGAAAAACCTGGCCCAGAGCGCCAGCGAAGTGCGAGTCCAATTTCGGCCGCCGCCCAGCGTGCTCTTCGCCGCCCAGTGCGGTCCCAAGCTGGATGCCAACGCCATCACACTCCGGCTCCAGCCCAACGAAGGCATCACGCTTCGTTTCAATGGAAAGGTCCCTGGCACGAGCATGCAGATTCGCCCGGTGCGCATGCACTTCAGTTACGATGTCGAATTCGGGGCGTATACACCGGAGGCTTATGAGAGGTTATTGCTCGAAGCCATCGAAGGCGACGCGACGCTGTTCATCCGGCGCGACGAGGTCGAGGTGGCCTGGGGCATCGTCGACCCCATTCGCAAGGCCTGGGAGGGCAAATCGCTTGGCGCATCGGAGTTTTACTCGGCGGGGACTTGGGGGCCTAAGGCGGCAGACGAGCTTCTCTCGGCGCGGAGTCACTCCTGGCGGAATCCTCAGCCAAGTGCGTGATATGGGAGCGAGACCTCGACCGGCTTGCTTCGTCAAGCTGCAAGTCGTTATGAACAAGTCGGTAAGAGATATTATTGATTTAGAGAAGATTTTTTGAACGAAGCGATGTAGTATGCTATCAAACTTATCGAAGTTTGTTGACTTTGAAATTTCGCTGTTCGTTTAGGGTTGGCAGAAAGGTCTTGCTTGTAGCGAGGTTCGAACAGCGAACAAAGTTGGCCTCGCTACCCTTCTGAGCGCCCGGGTGAGGGCGTATATGACCTTATCACCAGAGCCGGAGAAATCCGGCTCTTTTGTTGTACTTGCTCGTTTGTACTGCCCTGCCCGCTGCCGGCCAGGAGAGACCAAGCTGAATCCTACGGTTCGACCGTCAGGTTCCCCGGCCGCTGGCCTTTGGTCGCCGCAACAAAACCGAGGGTCAAGGCGATGGGTTCGCCTTTAGGTATTGCGAAGATGATGACTTTTTCCAGGACGAGATTGGGCCGGCATTGCGTACAGATTCGAACCAGCTCTTCCAGGTTCTTGAAGGCGACCGATTCTTCAGCGAAGTCCGGCGTGTCGGTGCGAATGAACACCGCTTGACCGACCGCGTAAGCTGGAGTTTCTGGATTCATGGGCTCGTCAGCTACCGCAAGACTTGGCTGCCAGCCTACCCACCGGCCAGAGTCCGAGGCAAGCAACGATTCAAACTCCCACAGGATGCCACGCCGTCTTGAGCTCGACCGTGTCGAGGATCCAATACGGATCCTCCGCCTTGGGTGTGAGCCACTCGGCGGGCGCCAATGACCGGACGGCGCAACGCTTGAGGTTTTGCCCCGTGCCGGACTGCAATACCGCGCCCAACTCGACAAGCCCCGTGCCGTCAATGATCCCGTTCACGTCGGCGTGACTGGCGAAATGCGGCGCCAGTTCCGCGCGCTTGCCGGCGAGCAGGTTCACCACACCGGCGGGCAGGTCGCTCGTGGCCAGGATTTCGGAAAACGTCAGGGAGGGCAGCGGATACCTCTCCGAGGTCAGCACCACGCAACTATTGCCGCTGAGGACCACCGGGGCCACCAGCGATACGAGGGGAACCAGCGCCGGCTCATCGGGCACCAGTACCACAACCACCCCAGCCGGCTCCGGCGTCGTGAAGTTGAAGTGCGGCGTCGCGACTGGATTCACACTCCCGAACACGGACGCGTATTTGTCCGTCCATCCGGCGAAGTGGACCAGGCGGTCGATGGCCAGCGCGACTTCCGCCTTCGCTTTCGCGGGGCGCTGGCCTGTGCTGCGGCCGAGTTCGGCCGCCAGTTCGGCCGACCGGTCTTCGAGCATCTCGGCCGCGCGGTAGAGGATTTGCCCCCTCAAATAGGCCGAGCGCTTGGCCCACCCTTCGAAGGCCCCGCGAGCGGCCACAACCGCATCGCGGAAATCCTTCCTTGAAGCCCAGCAATAATTGTCCAGCGGCGTTCCCCCTGCGGAGCGCGCAGTCAGGCATCGGCCGCTCTCGCTGCGAACGAACTGACCGCCGACGTACAGCTTGTAGGTTTTCCGCACCTCGAGACGCCGAGCGGTCCTGCCTGAAACCCGTTTTGCGTCCGATGCCATGCCAAGCCAGTCAGGCCTTGCCGCCGAAGGAGACGAAGTCATCCAGATCGAGCAGGTCGAACCAGGTCGCGATGTCCTCGCGATGCGGGCCGTAGCGCTCATGCAGTTCATTGAAGAACTCGCGCGACTCCGCGTCAGTCGGCACCCGCTTGTCCTGCCATGCCGACCAGGCCTCGATTTCCGGGACAGTTCGCCGGGGTTTCGAATGGGTGTGAACCCAGTCAAGGAGTGCTCCGTCCCCTTTGCCACTGGCAATCTGCTTCTTCAATGCAGCGGCGGAGATGCCGACAAAGTCCAGGAACCGTTGATCCAGTGGGCAGGCGAACTTGTACTCGCCGTGCTTGCCCGCGAGGGCCGCCCGGCCTTTGTCGAGCAGTCGCGGCAACACGGCGAAACCTCCGAGTCGCACGCGCGGGCTGCGCGGCGGGTGTCTGGTTAAGTCCGGAGCCGATAATGACATTGCTTCGGCCCCAGGATGTAGCCGAAGCGGCAGTTGCCGAAAAGCTTAAATCAACCCTTTTTCTGCGACCAACCCGGGACAAATCCCAGTCCGCCGGGGTCCAAGAGGCCAACGGTCGAATCGATTTTCAATACGTCGGTCTCTTCACCCCAGTCGCAAAGCTCGCAGCATTCCTCGTCGGGATCGAGGAACCCCAGCGCCGCGGCGAGCGCGGCGGCGTCCAGATCGCAGCCCAGCAGGAGCGCCGCGTATCCGGCATCAGTGGGTTTGAGCCGGCGAGCCATCTCATATATGAAATCGGAAGATCGAGCAGCCGACTGAAACGGGAAACTTCGCCGCAATCTTCGCGCCAACCGGGCAGGAAAAATTTGCGCATGAGCGAGGTTTTCCTATTGGCCGAAAAAATTCCTGCCGATATATCCTGCGGACGCCCTCAGCTGCGGACACACGCGGCGGGGCCCCTAAATACGATGTTCAATCAACCGCATCCGGAAACTTCGGAACTCTTGGGCGACTGGCACCCGCTGGTGCAGCAGCTCGGCTCGACGGAGGGTCTGGTGTCGCTGAGCACCGCGTCGCACTCGTTGCGGTTGCAGAACGTCCATTCGACGGACACGCTGCTGCGCTTCCTGGAAGCCTACCAGTCGCAGGTGCTGATCCCTCATGAACTGCCCGCCATCCAAAGGGCCTTCCGGCATGCGTGCCGCAATGAAACCCGCGAGCTCATCGCCTTCGATCAGCAACTGGGCGGGGAAACGCAGTTGCTGGCGTTTGCAAACGCCAGCCGGCGCGTCGGACAGGCCCAATTACGGCGCCTGCGTCCGCTTCGCGACCACCGCCTGCTCCAACGCTACCTGCGGGCGGTCGAATCCGGCCTGGCCCACGGCTGGCATACGTTGGTGTATGGCGTCACCCTTTCCGTCTATTCATTACCTGTGATCCAGGGGCTGATGAGCTACGAACGCCAGACCCTCCTTGGGTTTATCCATGCCGTCTCCCGCGGCCTGCGTTTGTCGGACGGCGACTGTCGCGCGCTCATCGAGCAACTGGCCCCATCGCTGCCCCGCCTCTTCGAGCCGCTCCTCGGCGAGGAAGATGACCCGCGCCACAAGCACAGCTTCTAGTCGCATTCTCCAGCGCGGCAGAGCCACGACCAAAATCGCTATCGCAGCCAACGCGGCGCTGCGCTTCGAAAGCGGTGTCGCCGCTGCGCTCAATACTCCTACTTCGTCGTCAGGCCGTTGTAGGTGATTTCCAGCCAGCGGCTGTTGTTGATGAAGCCGATGCCCCAATCCTTGTATTTCTCAGGCACGCCTGCGGCCTTGATCTGCTCGAGCGTTTTGCCTTCCGAGATCGCCTTTTCGATCATGCCGAAACATTCCGTCAGCATGTCGCGGAACTTCTTCAAGTCCTCCACCGTGCCGAGCGGACCGTGCCCCGGGATGACTTTCGCGTCGGCGGGGATTTCCTTAAGCACGGTCTCGACCGTCTTGAGGTAACCGCGCACGTCCCCGCCGCTGCCAAGGTCGATGAATGGGAAGCGGCCGTTGACAAACTGGTCACCCATGTGGACCACGTTGGCACCCTTGAAGTAGATGACGCTGTCGCCGTCCGTGTGCCCGGGACCGTGGTGGAGCAACTCGATCTCGTCGCCATTGAAGTAGACGGAGGCCGAATGCTTGAAGGTCAGCACGGGCAGTTCGACCGGTTTGACACCGGATTTTGAGGCGAGACGCTTGCGGACATTGTCGTGGGCCACGATGTCCGCGCCCTTGCCACCGAAGTGCGCATTGCCTCCAGTGTGGTCGCCGTGGAAGTGCGTGTTGAGCAGGAAGCGGAGTTTGCCCGGATTGAGTTTTTGCAGCGCCGCCTCGATCTTTTCAGCGAGTGGCGCGAACTGGTCGTCCACGATTAGAATGCCGTCCGGCCCGACCGACACGCCGATGTTTCCGCCAGCGCCTTCAAGCATGTAAATGTTCTTCGCCACCGGGATGGTCTTGATTTCGACCTTCGAGTAGTCCTGCTGGGCGGACGCGGAGGCCAGGCCGATGGAAAAGAGAAGGAGAATGCGGAAGTGCGATTTCATGGGCGGAGGCTAGCAAGTTGTGTCGCGGGCACAATGGGGGAATTGTCCTGGTCATCAGCAAGGTGAAAGGATTGGGACTAAGAGCCAGGATTTCACCGCTTCTTAATCGAATTCCACCGGCCGATGGGCTTCAATACCGGGGCGCATGACCCGCATCCTCTTCATCACCGGCACTGACACCGGCGTTGGAAAAACGGTGCTCACGGCATTGCTGACTCGATACCTGCGCCAGCGCGGTCTGCCCGTCGCCGCGCTGAAACCGATCAGTTCTGGCGGCCGCTCGGATGCCTACGCGCTTTATCGGGCGCTGGATGGAGAATTGACGCTCGATGAAATCAATCCGTGGCATTTCTATGCCGCGCTTGCGCCACTGGTCTCGGCCCGGATGGAGCGTCGATCGGTGCGCAAGCAGCAAGTGGTCCGGCACGTCTGTCGAGTCGCAGCACGGTTCCCCGTGGTGCTGGTGGAGGGCGCCGGCGGTTTGCTGAGCCCGCTGGGCGAAAAGTTCGATTCCCGCGATCTCATTGCGACCCTGCGGGCGGAACCACTGGTCGTCGCGCCCAACCGGCTCGGGGCGGTGAATCACGCGCGCCTCGTGCTGGAAGCGTTGCCGGCCGCTGCGGCGCGGCGCGCTCAAGTCGTCCTGGTCAATCCGCTCCTTCCGGATCTCGCCAGCCCCGGCAACGCCGCCATGTTGGCCGAATTCGTGGAGCCGGCCCGCATTCACGTCTGCCCGAGACTCCTGCCGGAGGCCTTGGACGGAAGCCGCCCGCTTCCGAGGGCGACCCGCAAGGTTCTTAAACGGATCGAAACGCGTTGGTTCGATTAGACTGCCTTTTTATGCGAGTCATGGCCGCTGTGATTGTTTTCCTGGGCGGGTTTGCCATCATGGTTCTGGAAATCATCGGCGCCCGGTTTCTCGCCCGCGATTTCGGCACTTCGTTCTACGTGTGGGTCAGCCAGATCGGCGTGGTGCTCGCCGCGCTGGCGGCGGGCTACTTCCTGGGCGGCTGGCTGGCGGACAGCTTTCCGCGGCTTTCAATTCTGGCATGGCTGCTTCTGCCAGCGGGGATTCTCACGATCCTCGTCCCCACGCTGGCTCCACCGCTCATCGACGCCATCGTGCGGCGCCATCCCGCGGACCGGGACATTCCACTGCTGTGGCAGAAGCTGGATCCCGCGCTCGGAAGCTGCCTGGTGTTTCTCCTGCCTTGTGTGATGCTCGCCGCCCTCTCACCGTTCATGACGCGCCGGATGTCCCAACAACTGGGCCAGGTGGGGCGCGTCAGCGGGCTCGTGTATGGCATCAGCACAGCCGGCGGCATCGCAGGCGTGTTCATCTCGGGCTACGTGCTCATCGATCACATGGCCCTTTCGAGCATCTTTCGAATGACCGGTGCGTTGACGATTGGCCTGGGCCTGATGTGCTGGGTGGCCGAACGCAGTTTGCAGAAGCCCGCTCATGGAACGGAACATGGAACAGAACGACAATGAAGGTCCATGGCAGCGCGACGCTCCGCGGACGCCGTTTTTGCGGAACCGGCTGGCTATCGCTTGGCCCTCGGGCGCGCGCGGGGGCGACGCGCCCTGCCACTTATGATCAGCGTGCAGATCGGCGCTAATTGGATTGCCGCTCTTGCTGCGCTCGGGCTGACCTTCCAGCCTGCGGCGGCGCAAATCGTCTTCGAAAGGACTTCGGCCTATCACCACATCCGGGTCGTGGATGATCAGGGCACTCGCACGCTGTGCTTCGACCACACGCTCGAGACCCGGATGAGCCTCCAGGATCCGCTGCAAGGGCATTTTGAATACACGGAATTCTTTCACATGCCGTGGATCTGGTTGAATGTCTCCAATGTCCTGATGATCGGCCTGGGCGGCGGCACCACGCAAAGGTCGTATCAGCACTATTACCCGGCGGTCGCCATCGACACCGTGGAGATCGATCCGATGGTCGTCCGCGTGGCCCGCGACTATTTCTCCGTCAACGAATCCGCGACGCACAAAATTCACGTGACCGATGGACGCGTGTTCTTGCGGCGAACCACGAACCGTTACGACGCCATCCTGGTGGACGCCTACACGGAGAACCGTTACGGCTCATTCCTGCCCCAGCACCTGGTCACGAAGGAATTCTTCCAAATGGCCACGAACCACCTCTCCACCAACGGCGTCCTGGCGTACAACGTCATCGGACAGATCTACGGTCAGCGCGCCAACCTGCTCGGCGCGATACACCGCACGCTCAAGACGGTTTTTCCGGAAGTGTATCTCTTTGCGGCCGGCGACTCACAGAACGTCGTGTTCGTGGCGGCCAAATCGAAGCTCAAATACAGCGCCAACCTGGTGCAACAGCGCGCGGTCTGGCTTGTGCAGCAAAAGCGCGTCAGCCTGCCCACCTTCACCCGCCGCACGAGCGCTTTCCGCGTCGATTTGCCTGGCGTCTGGTCCGGCTCGCCCATTCTCACGGACGATTACGCGCCCATCGAGGGCCTTCTAAAACAGGGAGCGGAGTGACGGTCCATCGTGCCTGCCGCCCCGCCGCGGGTGTGTCTCAGCTTTTGCAAAGGGCCAACAACGGGTGTTTCTCACCCTCACCCCGGCCCTCTCCCCTTTGAGGGGAGAGGGCCGGGGTGAGGGGTGAGACCATGGGCCAGCTGTCCCCTGCAAGAAACTGGGACGCGGCCCGCCGCGCTGGGAGGATGCGAGCTAGCTCAAGCTCATTCCGAGCAGGAACATGATGTTGCTCTGCGTCTTCTTGAGCTTGCCCAGCAGGAGTTCCATCGCTTCGACGGGCGGCACGCCTGTGAGGGCGCGGCGCAAAAGGACGACCTTCGTGTACTCGTCGGGGTGATAGAGCAATTCCTCTTTGCGGGTGCCTGAGAGCTCGATGTTGACCGAGGGGAAGATGCGGCGGTCGACAAGATGGCGGTCGAGGTGAATCTCCATGTTGCCGGTGCCCTTAAACTCTTCGAAGATGACTTCGTCCATGCGGCTGCCGGTATCGATGAGCGCGGTGGCCATGATGGTGAGCGAACCGCCTTCCTCGATGTTGCGCGCGGCGCCAAAGAAGCGCTTGGGCTTGTGGAGCGCGTTGGCGTCAACGCCACCGGAGAGAATCTTGCCCGAGTGCGGTTGCACGGTGTTGTAGGCGCGGGCCAGGCGGGTGATGGAGTCGAGCAGGATCACGACGTCGCGCTTGTGCTCGACCATGCGTTTGGCTTTCTCGATGACCATCTCGGCGACCTGCACATGCCGTTCGGGCGGCTCGTCGAACGTGGAACTGATGACCTCGGCACCGCGGCAGGAACGTTCCATGTCGGTGACTTCCTCCGGGCGCTCGTCGATGAGGAGGATGAACAGGTAGCTCTCGGGATTGTTCTTGAGAATGGCGTTGGCCAGTTTCTGCATGAGCACGGTCTTGCCCGTGCGCGGCGGGGCGACGATGAGGCCGCGGGTGCCCTTGCCGATGGGACAGACGAGGTCGACGACACGCGTGGAAAGTTCGTCTCCGGCGGTCTCGAGGATGAACCGCTTGTTGGGGAAGAGCGGCGTGAGATTGTCGAAATGCGTTTTGTCCTTGGCCTTATCGGGGTCTTCCGTGTCGACGCCTTCGACCTTGAGCAGCGCGAAGAATTTTTCCTTTTCCTTGGGCGGGCGAATCTGGCCGGCAATGAGGTTGCCGGTCTGGAGGTCGAAACGCCGGATTTGTGAGGGCGAAACGTAGATGTCCTCGGGGCAAGGCAGGTAATTGAAGCTCTGGGAGCGCAGGAAGCCGAAACCTTCAGGAAGCACTTCGAGCACGCCCTCCGAGAAGAGAATACCGGAGCGCTCGGCGTTTTTCTGGAGGATGTGGAAGATGACCTCGTGTTTGCGCATCGTGCCGAAATTCTCGATGCCCATCTCCTTGGCCATGGCGTTGAGCTCCGTCATGTTCATCGCCTGGAGCTTGGCGATGTTGATCGTGACGGCGGGCTTGCCATCGGCCCGTGGGGCGGGAGCGGCTTCCTCTTCGCCCGGTTCAACGGGCTTGGTCGGCACCTGGAGATCCCCGGTTCGTGCGATGCCGCCGGACTTGGCGGGGGCCTGGCCCGGGCCCGGGCCCGGCCCCGGTCCTCTTCTCTTTGGTGGCCGGCCTCTGTGCTGGCGCTGTCCTCCGCCTTCGGACGACTGCGCGGGACCCTGGGGTTTTGCAGCTTCTGTCGGGGCCGCTTCAGCGGAAGGGGATCCTGGAGATTGGCCTTCCATGGGAAGACCATTCTCCGGCCCATCGGCACCGGGGTCTCTGGGGCGGCCGGGTTTTCTGGGAGAGGCAGTTCGGGGCATAAAATCAGTTTAGTTCAAAGCTTCGACGAGGGCGAGTGGGGAGATTGGGTGGAAAGAGCGTGATATGCAGTGTTCGTATCGTTGGATTGCCCGCAGCCCGAATCCGTTCAAGCCGTGCGGCAATACGGAGTCATGAACAGGGTTAGTCCAGCATCCTCAATAGGGCAAGGGAAATTTTGCCGAGAGTTCGCGCACGCGCTCGCGCACTTTATGCGCCGCCTCAGCGTTTTTGATGTCCATCAGCACCTCGCTGATCATGTCGGCGATGGCGGCCATCTCCGGTTCCTTCATTCCGCGCGTCGTCACGGCCGGTGTGCCGACGCGGATGCCGCTGGCCTGAAACGGCGAGCGGGTTTCGAAAGGAATGGTGTTCTTGTTGGTCGTGATGCCGGCGACGTCCAGCGCGATCTGGCAATCTTTGCCGGCGAATCCCTTCGCGCCCACGTCGATCAGGGCCAGATGATTGTCCGTCCCGTCGCTGACGAGGCGGAAACCGTTTCGTTTGAGTCCCTCGGCCAGGGTCACGGCGTTGCGGACGATTTGCACGGCGTAACTCTTGAAGGACGGTTGGAGCGCTTCGTGGAAACAGACGGCTTTCGCCGCGATGACGTGCATCAGCGGCCCGCCCTGGATTCCAGGGAACATCTGCGAATCGATCTCCTTGGCGTACTTCTCGCGGCACAAGATGGCGCCGCCGCGCGGGCCGCGGAGCGTTTTGTGCGTGGTGGTCGTGACGAAGTCGGCGTAAGGCACCGGACTCTGATGCACCCCCGCGGCAACGAGGCCCGCGATGTGCGCGATGTCCGCCAGCAACAGCGCGCCGGAATCCCGCGCGATTTGGCCCATGCGCTCGAAATCGATGGTCCGGGCATACGCGCTGGCGCCGACGGTGATCATCTTCGGCCGATGCACCTTCGCCAACTGCGCGAGTTGCTCGTAGTCTATGCGCTCGTCGTCCTTACGCACGCCGTAGTGGAGGATCTCGAAGAACTTGCCGGAAAAGTTCGCCTTGTTGCCGTGCGTCAAATGGCCGCCGTGGCTCAGGTCCATCGTCAGCAACCGGTCGCCCGGCTTGAGGAAGGCGAAGTAAACGGCCATGTTCGCAGCCGAACCGGAGTGGGGTTGAACGTTGGCGTGCTCGGCGCCGAACAACCGCTTTACGCGATCGATCGCGAGCTGTTCGACGGTGTCGACGTGTTCACAGCCGCCATACCAACGGCGCTTCGGGTAACCCTCGGCATATTTGTTGGTCAGCACCGAGCCTTGCGCTTCCATCACGGCGGGGCTTGTGAAGTTCTCACTGGCGATCAGCTCGATGTTCTCCTGCTGACGCTGGCGCTCCTGCTCGATGACTTGCGCGATTTCGGAATCGACGTTGCGCAGCTTCAACTCGGGGGCGACCGCCGTCTCGAGTTTGTTCACGCGGCGCTCGTGGCGGCCTCCTTCGAAGCGGGCTTTGAGGAAGGCGTCCAGAATCTGCCGGGCCTGCTCCGGGCTGGTTTCGCCACCTCCGAAGCAAAGGATATTGGCGTCGTTGTGCTGGCGGGCCAACTCGGCCATGTGCGTGTCCCACACGAGCGCGGCGCGCGCTCCCGGCACTTTGTTGGCCGCGATGCTCATCCCGATGCCCGACGTGCATACGAGCACGCCCAACTCCTGCTTGCGCTCGACGACGCTCTGCGCCACGGCTTGCGCGAAATCCGGGTAATCCGTGGACTCCTTCGATTCCGTCCCGAAGTCCTTCACCTGAATCCCCTGCTTGACCAGGTGCTGCTTCAAGATTTCCTTCAACTCGTAGCCGCCATGGTCGGACCCGATGGCCACGGTTCGAGGCGGGGCCGAAACAGGGCCTGAGGCGGGTGCGGAGGTTTGTTCGATGAATTTCAACATGGACAAGATGCCTTGCTCAATCTGGTCGCGGCAGATGTAGTAGACTTCGAGGGACCCGCCGATTGGGTCCGGGATGTCATTTTCAAAACTGTCGAGCGTTTCGTCAAACTCACGCAGCAGAAATGTTTTCTCCGCCGCTTGCGGGTAGAGCAGCAGGATGGCGTCCACGTGGCTGTGCGTCATGCCAAAGATGTAATCGGCCTGCCGCACCAACTCCGCCGACAACATCCGGCTGCGTTGCTGGGAGATGTCGATCCCCAGTTCTTTGAGCGCCCGGACCGCGTGTTCGCTCGGCGGCAGCCCTTCGGACGCGCCCACGCCCGCGGAGAACACCCGGTAGTCGCCGCGCCCCTTCACCGCGTGCCGGAACAACCCCTCTGCCATGGGGCTGCGACAAACGTTGCCGGTGCAAACGAAAAGAACGGTCTTCATTCCTTCGACGATGGCTGGCGCATCAGTGCGGGAAAAAGGTGCGTTTGGTGAGTCGAATCGTCAATGCCAATTCGCCCACGGGGGCACGGAAGAATTGAACCAAGGCATTCAGTTTCAGCGTTCTGCGGGCGACACTCAAATCGAGCGGAATTGCTGCACCACCGCCAGGCCTTTGAGGAGATCGATGGCACGGGCCAGGGCGGGGTCGTGGATAATTGGGGCCGTCGATTCGCTTCGGCGCGCGGGCGCGTTGGTCGGCTCGGCATCGGGGAGCAATCCGTCCCGGCGCATGCGCACCAGTTCCGCTTCGTTCAATCGGCGTACCGGGCGGTTGGTCACCTGCAGGTTCATCGAGTTGGTGCCGCTGGCCAGGCGCCCCGCTTTGGGGAGCAGCTTGTAGGCGTCCTGAAACCACGCCAATTCATCTTCGGGACTGACGTCCACCTGGATGTCCGGTTTCAAGCCCGCGGCGGGAAGTTCCTTATCCTTGGCGACCTTGACCGGAGCGATGGCAACGCGCAGGCGCCGGCCGTCTTTCAACGCGAATTCCTTGAACTTGCTGGCCTGCCCGGCGGTGTTGGTGCCGATGAGCAGGCCGACATCCGAGAGGCGCAATATCCCCGCGAGCGCTTCGGCCGCGCCGCTGGTCTGCCGGTTCACCAGCAGCGCCACAGGAATGACGACGGCTTCGGGCTTCGAAGAAGAGCTCTTCCAATCCTCGCCCCAGTCGATGAGCTTTTGCTCTTCCGGGAAAAACTGGTCGGCCACGCCCACGGCGGCCGCGTAATCCTGGCCCGACGCAAACCGTAAATCGAGCACAAGCCCCTTGATCTTGTTCGTGGAAGAGAGTCGCTGCAGGGCGTTGGTGAATTCCTTGTCGAGCCCCGACGCCACGCGGCCCACACGGACGTAACCGTAATTGCGGTCGAGCACCGCGCTCGTCAGCATCGGCGCTGCATTCGTGTCGGCAGCAGAGTCGCCAACGAAGCTCACTCTAGGCGCCAGTTGCTTGACGAGCCCTGTGACCGCCGCGCCGTCGAGTTCCGCGTCGGTGACGCCCGGCAAATTCCCTTTCAACAAATCATAAAGCTCCTGGAACTGCGCCGACTCCGCGGGCCTCCCCGCCAACGCCAGGGCCAGGAACACTCCGCCTGCCAAAATCATTCGCTTCATAAATCACTCGCTGCTCCCATTCCGCCGGGCCAGTGCCGGCGGCACGGGCGGGTCGCCCGTGCTACCCAGGCAGCGCCTTGGCTCCAATATCCCTGCGCCATTGCGCGCCGTCGAATCTAATCTTTGCGACGGCCGCGACGGCGGCCGCGCGCGCGCGGGCGAGATCGCCCGCCCAAGCCGTCACGCCGAGCACGCGCCCGCCGCTCGTCACGACCTCATTGCCGGAACGCGCGGTGCCGGCGTGGAAGATCTTGGTGTTCGCAAGCCGGGCTGCCTCGTCGAGTCCATGAATGATTTTACCTTTCGCGTAAGCGCCAGGATATCCCCCCGACGCCATCACGACGCACACGGCTGCGTTGCGACTCCACTTCAGTTCGACCTTCGCCAGCGTGCCGCTCGTGCTGGCGTCGAGCAACTCCACCAGGTCGTTCTCCAGCCGGGTTAAGTACACTTGCGCCTCCGGATCGCCGAAGCGGGCATTGAACTCCAACACCTTCGGACCGGACTTTGTCAGCATCACGCCGGGATAAAGGATGCCGCGGAAGTCGATGCCCTCGGCGGCGCAACCCCGCAGCCAGGGGTCGAGGATTTGCCTCCGGCTCGCCTCCAGTTCTGCATCGCTCAGGAACGGCGCCGGCGAATAGGCGCCCATCCCGCCCGTGTTCGGCCCCTGGTCGCTGTCGAGCGCGCGCTTGTGGTCTTGCGACGTCGGGAACAATTTCGCCATCGAACCGTCGCAAATCGCATGGAGCGAAATCTCCATCCCTTCCAGGAGTTCCTGGATGACCACCTGCGCGCCGGCGGAGCCGAAGGCCTTGCTCACCATGATTTCGTCCACCGCCCGCTCGGCCTCGGACACGCTGCCCGTAAGCAGGACGCCTTTGCCGAGCGCCAAACCATCGGCCTTCACCGCGCAACGGCCGCCCAAAGTCGCCGCGAACTTCTTCGCTTCGGAAGGGTCGTTGAAAGTGCCGGAACGGGCCGTCGGAATGCCGTGCGTCTCCATGAAGCGTTGCGAAAAGGCCTTCGAGGCTTCGAACTGCGCCGCGCGCTGATTCGGCCCCCAGATGCGCAAGCCGTTTTTCTGAAACAGGTCGACGATGCCAAGTGCCAGTGGATTGTCGGGACCGACGACGGTGAGGTCCGGCCGATGTTCCTGCGCGAAGGTGAGTAACTGCGGCAAGGCTTCCGCGCCGATGGCGATACATTCCACGGGCGTGCCGTTGGTGGCCAACCGCTCGTCGGCGATGCCGGCATTGCCCGGGGCGCACCAGAGTCGCGTTGCGTGCCGCGACTGCGCGAGTTTCCAAACTAGCGCGTGCTCGCGCCCACCCGAGCCGATGACGAGGAGTTTCATGGCCATCAATTCGGTGGAGCTTGATGGGAACGGACGGCAAGACGAGCGCGAGTCATGCGTTCGCGCAGGCCGCCTTGTGTCGTTTTCGTCCTTTTGGTCCTTTGCGTCACTTTGGTCCTTCGCTCGATGGGCATTGTCGACACCTACCGGAAATCCGCCTTACTGTCCACTGCTCACCGGCATCCGCTTCGCGTCGCCGAAGTACGGATACTTGTCGAACTCGTCCCCACCTCCCGCGGCGCGCGGATCCTGCGTCTGTTTCATCCAGGCCTCGAGCTGGGCACGCAATTCGTTTTGCGCCGCCGCGTACGACGGCTGCCCGGCGAGGTTTCTCACCTGGGCCGCATCCGTTCGCAAATCGTAGAGTTCCTCCGCCGTCCGCTTCTCGAACGTGAGCGAGAAAAAATTTGCGAATTGCGGTTCGCCGCGGTGCCCCAGGACGAACTCCTTGCTCGGCGATGCGTCGCAATCGCCATATGGGCCGACGGCCTTCCACATCTCCGGGTCGCCACCCGGCCAGCGGTCTGGCCGCAAATTGCGGATATAGAGAAAGTCCTTCCTGCGGACCGCGCGGGCTGGATAGCCCAGATCGCCCGCGCGCACGTTCGCGTGGCGCTCGCGTTCGATGAAAACGCAGTTGCGCTCCTTGCCGTCGTCCTTTCCGGTTAGCAGCCCAACAAGACTTTTGCCGGTCATGTCCGATGGGATATTCAATCCGGCGGCTTCGAGAAACGTTGGCGCCAGATCGGCCAGGCCCACGAATACATCGATGGTTTGGCCGGCCTTGACGCGGCCCGGCCATCGGACCGCGAGCGGCATCCGGGAGCCGGAGTCGTGCAGATTGGTCTTCGCGCGCGGGAACGGCATCCCATTGTCGCTCGTAATGACGGCCAGCGTGCTGTCGAGCAGCCCCGCGGTGTCGAGTCGTTTGAGCAACTCTCCCACGTCGCGGTCGAACCGCTCGACCTCGAAGTAATAGTCGAGAATGTCGTCGCGAATTTCCGGCGTATCAGGCAGCCAGGGCGGCACACGCACGTCCCCGACCTTCAGGCCGGCGCGCGCCCCGGCGCCTTTGGTGTAAGGCCGGTGCGGGTCGGTGCTGCCGAACCAAAAACAGAACGGCTTGCCCGCCGGGACGCTTTTCAGAAACTCCTCGAAGCTCTTGAAGCCCGGCCCGGCGGGATTCCGCTCGCGTCCGCCCGCCTTGAAATTGGCCGGTCCCCAACCCTTGCCCTGAAATCCAACCCCGTAACCCGCCGCTTCGAGCAAGTCGGGATAAGTGAGGAATCGTTTCGGGAGAGAGCCCCAAAGATTGCCGCCTTCCGCCAGCCGGTGCGGCGCCTGTCCGGTCAGTATCGCCGCCCGTGAGGGCGAGCAGCTTGGCGCGGCGCAAAACGCCCGTGTAAACAGGGCCCCTTCGCGCGACACACGGTCAAAGTTCGGTGTTTTCACAACACCATCCCCGTAAGCGCCGGCGTGCGGCCACGACCAATCGTCGGCGATGCAGAAGAGGATGTTCGGGCGCCGCACGGCGTCTTCCGCCGCGGGTGCCGGCATCGCTCCGAAGAGCAGCGGAGCCCATGCGCAAAACGTGAAACGTAAGAAAACGGAACTGGCGTCCAGCGCCTTGCGCAGAAGCGGGGCCGGGGGCGGCCAGGTGGAGCCGTGCATAGCTGAGCTTGGATAGCGTAGCACCGAGCTCCTGGCACGACTTTTCGCAGTTGAGAGCGGCCTGCAAATCCTGAATCCTCCCGGCGACCTATGCGCCAAAAGCTCCTGGTGATCCTTGCCCTCGCCCTCCTGACGCTTGCCGCTTACTGGCGCGTCTTTCAATGCGATTTCGTCAATTACGACGACAACGATTACGTCACCGCCCAGCCGCTGGTGCAGGGCGGCCTGACGAAAGAGGGGCTGGCGTGGGCGTGGGGCCAGTGGTACGGCGAGAAGACCTATTGGCATCCCATCACGTGGATGTCGCACATGCTCGACTGCCAACTCTTCGGACTGAAGGCGGCCGGGCATCACGGGGTGAATCTGTTTTTCCACGTGGTGAATGTGATCCTCGTTTTCCTGGTGCTGGAGCGGATGACCGGCGCGCGCTGGCGCAGCGCGCTGGTCGCGGCCCTTTGGGCGATTCATCCAATCAACGTCGATACCGTCGCCTGGATCTCGGAACGAAAAAACGTGCTCAGCGGAATGTTCTGGCTGCTGGCCATGGCCGCGTACGCGCGTTACGCGGCCAAGCCGGGCGTCGGCCGATACGCGCTGGTGTTCCTCGCGATGGCGCTGGGCCTGATGTGCAAGCCGGTGCTTGTCACGCTGCCGTGCGCTTTGCTTCTGCTCGATTTCTGGCCGCTGCGGAGGTGGCGCACGAAAAGCTGGACCGAAAGCTCAGGCGCCGCAGCCCCACCGTTCGCTCGTGCGTCGTTGACCCGATTGTGCCTCGAGAAGCTCCCGCTGCTGGCTCTGTCGGTGGCTTCTTCCTTACTCATGCTCCATGTTCACGACGTGCTGGGGATGCGCCAGGAACTCTACGGGCTCACCACGGGACTCAAGATTCAGAACGCCCTCGTCTCCATAGTTCGCTACATCGACAACCTGATTTGGCCGACGAAGCTGACCGTGCTCTACATGCATCCCGGGCTTTGGCCTTCGTGGAAAGTGGCTCTGTGTGCGGGCGTCGTGGGACTCATCACGGGCATCGCGCTTTGGCGGGCACGGGCACGGCCGTATTTGCTGGTCGGCTGGCTTTGGTTCCTCGGCGTGATGGTGCCGTTCCTGGGCCTGCGGCAGGCAGGGATACAGTCGATGGCGGACCGCTTCGCCTACCTGCCCATCCTCGGGCTGCTCGTGATGATCGTTTGGACAGTGGCCGAATGGGTCACGGGTCGTTCAATGAAAGCCATCATGCCCGTGGCGACGACGGCCGTCGTCGTGCTCGGGGCACTGGGCGTTATGACAGTAAGGCAGATTGGCTACTGGCGCGATAGCCTCACGCTTTGGGAACGGGCGCTGGCAATGGATCCACGGAACTACAAAGCCCACCACAACCTGGCCGCCGCCTATACCGCCGGCCGTCAGTTGGAACGGGCTCGCGAACATGCCATCGAAGCGATTCGGATCCAACCCCTGTTTGTCGCGCCGCGCATCCAGCTCGGATTGCTCTCCATGCTCGAGCAAAAACCCGACGAGGCCGCGCAGCATTTTGAACTGGCGCTCCGGGCGAGCAACGATGCGCCGGGAATATTCCTCGCGGCGGCAGGCGCTGTTGCCCGCTCCGGGGATCTTGCCGGCGGCATCGCCATGCTGTCCGCCTACCTCAAGCTGTTTCCCGCAGCCTGGGAGGCTCGATTCCAGCTCGCGGTTCTGCTGGCCGACGCGGGGCGCGCCGCCGAAGCCGAACGGGACTACCGCGACTTGCTCGCGCTTAAGCCAGACGAACCCGAATTCCTGAACAATCTTGCGTGGCTCCTGGCTACCGCCGCCGATTCGGCGGTCCGCAATGGCGCCGAAGCCGTCCGCCTCGCCGAGCGCGCTTGCGAACTTACCGGACGCAAGCAGGCGTTCAATATTGGGACTCTCGCCGCTGCTTACGCCGAGGCCGGCCGCTTCGAAGACGCCGTCCGCGCCGCCCAGCAGGCCATCGACGTGGCCACTGCGGACGGCGACAAAGCGCGCGCCGATATCAACCGGCAGCTGCTCGAACTCTACAAGACCGGGAAGCCGTTTCGACAGACGCAGCCGAAGTAAGCATTGAACCGTTGAACCGTTGAACCGTTGAAGCGGGCTACGACGGGGAGTCACTATCAAGTAACACGATTCAACGATTTAACGGTTCGCCACCTCACCCCATCCCCGCACACGAACACACCGGATTCCGGTCCCCAAACACATTGTCCACGCGGCTGACGGGCGGCCAGAATTTCCATTGCCGCAGGCCCGTCACCGGGAAGGCCGCTTGCTCGCGCGTGTAGGGGCGGTCCCAGCGGTCGGCGCACACGACCTCCGCCGTGTGCGGCGCGTTCTTCAAGGGATTCTTCAGCTTGTCCGCCGCGCCGCTTTCGACCGCTGCCATCTCGCCATGGATGGAAATCATGGCGTCACAGAACCGGTCCAGTTCGCAGCGCGCTTCGCTCTCCGTCGGTTCCACCATGAGCGTCCCGGCGACCGGCCAGCTCAGGGTGGGTGCGTGAAAGCCATAATCGATCAACCGCTTTGCGACGTCTTCGGCGGTGGTGGATTTGAAGGCGCGCAAATCGAGGATGCACTCGTGGGCAACCAATCCTGAAGGGCATTTGTAGAGCGTCGGGAAATGGCGCGAAAGCCGGGCGGCGATGTAATTGGCATTGAGAATCGCGACTTTGGACGCTTCGCGAAGTCCGTCTGGACCCATCATGCGGATGTACATCCACGAGATCACCAGAATGCTTGCGCTGCCCCAGGGCGCAGCCGCCACGGGGCCGATGCCTTGCACGCCGCCGGTCGTTACCTGGGGATGGCCCGGCAGGAACGGAGCCAGATGTTTGGCCACGCAGATGGGTCCCACGCCCGGTCCGCCGCCCCCGTGCGGAATGCAAAAGGTTTTGTGCAAATTCAGATGGCAGACGTCCGCGCCAATGGCGCCGGGGCTTGTGAGCCCGACCTGCGCGTTCATGTTCGCGCCATCCATGTAAACCTGTCCGCCATGAGCGTGGATGATTTCGCAGATGTTGCGGATGGTTTCCTCGAAGACCCCGTGAGTGCTCGGGTAGGTGACCATGAGGCAGCTCAGGTCGTCCTTGTGCTGGGCCGCTTTGGCCTTGAGGTCGGCCACCTCGATATTGCCTTGCGCGTCGCACGCCACCGGAACGACCTTCATTCCGGCCATCACGGCAGAGGCGGGATTCGTTCCATGCGCGCTGGTCGGGATCAGACAGACGCGCCGCGCCGAATCCCCGCGCGACTCGTGCCACGCGCGGATGACGAGCAACCCGGCCAATTCGCCCGCGCTGCCGGCGTTCGGCTGGAGCGACGTGGCTGCGAAGCCGGTGATTTCCGCGAGCCAGCCTTCAAGCTCCTTGAACAGCCGCTTGTAGCCTTCGGCCTGCCAGGTCGGAGCAAAGGGGTGAAGCCGGCCAATCTCAGGCCACGTCAGCGGAAACATTTCCGCGCTGGCGTTGAGCTTCATCGTGCAGGAGCCCAGCGGGATCATGCTCGCCGTTAGCGAGAGGTCGCGCGATTCCAGCCGTTTGATGTATCGCAACATCTCCGTCTCGCTGTGGTGAAGATTGAACGTGGAATGGGTCAGGAAGGGCGTCGTGCGCGCAAATGGCGCCGGGAAATCCGGCGCGGCGCTCCTGGCGAGTTCCGCGACCGTGAATGGGGACGCCTTGCCGCCATTGAAGATGCGAATCAATGTTTCGAGGTCCTCCGCCCCGGTCGTTTCATCGAGGGACACCCCCACGCTCTGGCCATCGAACACGCGAAGGTTCACGGAATGTTCCTCGGCCAGCTTCACCGAATCCCTGGCGTGCCGCTGGCCAAGGTTGATTTTGAGCGTGTCGAAGAAGCTCTCCGTGACAACCTCGACCCCGAGCTTGCCCAGGGCCGTGGCGAGGAGGCACGTCATCCGGTGGATGCGTCGCGCGATGTTCCGCAGCCCCTCCGGCCCGTGGTACACGGCATACATGCTCGCGATGACCGCGAGCAGCACCTGGGCGGTGCAAATGTTGGATGTGGCTTTTTCGCGCCGGATGTGTTGCTCGCGCGTCTGAAGGGCGAGGCGCAACGCTGGGCGACCTTGCGCGTCCTTCGACACACCGACGAGCCGGCCGGGCATCGCCCGCTTGAACTCGTCGCGCGTGGCGAAAAACGCCGCGTGAGGCCCTCCGTAACCGAGCGGCACGCCGAAGCGTTGTGAGTTTCCGACAACGATGTCCGCGCCCCATTCGCCCGGCGGCGTGAGCAAAGTCAGCGCCAGCAAGTCGGTGGCGACAATGACCAGCGCACCGGCGGCGTGGGCCTGCTCCACGAACTTGCGGTAATCGTAAAGTGTCCCATCCGTCGCCGGATACTGAAGCAGGACCGCGAAGAACGGGGCGTTCTCCGGGAACCGAAGTGTGTGATGGTTCCCGACGACGACCTCGACGCCGATGGCTGCCGCGCGTGTGCGGACCACTTCGATGGTTTGCGGATGACACGTGTCGGAGATGAACAACGTGTTCCGGGCCTCGCTGCCTTTCAGGCCGTGCGCCATCGTCATCCCCTCGGCGGCCGCGGTGCCTTCATCCAACAGCGACGCGTTGGCGATTTGCAGGCCGGTGAGGTCGGCCACCATCGTTTGGAAATTCAACAAGGCCTCGAGGCGTCCCTGGGAAATCTCCGCCTGGTACGGCGTGTATTGGGTATACCAACCGGGGTTTTCGAGGATGTTCCGCTGGATCACCCCGGGCGTGACGCAATCGTGGTAGCCCATCCCGATGAAGCTGCGAAAGACCTTGTTCTGCGCGGCGATGGCGCGCAACTCGGCCAGCGCGCCGTATTCGCTGCGGGCGGCGGGAAGGTTCAACGGCTTGTCGAGCCGGATGCCCTTCGGGACTGCCGCGTCGATCATCGCGTCGAGTGAGGCATAGCCGCAGGTCTGGAGCATGGCGGTGATGTCCTGCGCATCGGGCCCGATGTGGCGCGAGGGAAAGCGGTCGGTCCAAGGCAAAGGATTGGCGGCCGAAGAACGGGAGTCAGTCATCTTCACAAAGCGTCGAGTCGCAGAATGTTTCGGGTGCGATTTTGGAACCAAATCGAGGCGCAAAAGTGAATTCCCCGCGGGGCCAAAGCAAGAGGGAAGTCCGGTGGGTACCACGCGCGAACGGTGCTTTGCGCAGAACCCGCTTTACCCCAAGGCAACCCGCTGGCATAACCCCCCGCGACCTATGCGCCCCTCATTCCGTTCGGCTGTCGTTTTCTGCCTGCTCGGGCTCGCCGGTTGTTCCTCATTTCCGGAATCGGCACCACCCTCCTCCCGAGTCACGGCCGTGCCCGGACCGACCGGCGATGGCGCGGTGCGACTGCCGACCCAGTGGTTCCTCCGGCCGGCTGGCAAACAGCTCCTGTTGGGCGATTTCCCGGTGAACATCGCGCTCCACCCCGCTGGCAAGTTCGCTGCGGTGCTGCATTGTGGTCACGGCAGAAACGAAATCATCATCGTCGAGTTGGAAAAAGTGAAGGAGAAGGCGAACGAGAAAGACGCAGAAAAGGCAAAGGAGAAGGAAGCGGACCGCGTCGTGTCCCGCGCCGTCATCGACGAAGCGTTCTACGGTCTGGCGTTCTCGGGGGATGGCCGAAAACTGTTTTGCTCAGGTGCCGGCAGTGAAGTGGTCCATTCGTTCCGATTCGAGGACGGTTATCTTGCCGGTCCCGAAGAACTGAGAATAGCCGATCGCAAGGAACGCTATGTTCCCGCCGGCATCGCGGTCAGCGCCGATGGTTCGCGGGTTTGCGTCGCGAGCGTTTGGGGGCATACCGTGAGCATCCTCGATAACGGCAAAGTCACCGCGGAGATTCCCCTCAGCACCAATGCCGCCGGCCGAGTCAGACAGGCCCTTCCCCCGGCCAAGGATGACGATGAAGCCGCGATCACGAAACGGGCGGAGGCGTTGCTGGAAGCCGCTTCTCCGGACGACCCGTTCCCGTACGGCTGCGCTTTGGATGAAAAGCGCGGGCGTCTCTACGTCAGCTTGTGGGGACAGTCCGCCGTCGCCGTGATCGATCTGGCGAAGAACCAACCCATCGCTCGCTGGCCCGCGCAGGAACATCCCAACGAGGTGATTCTTTCCAAGTCCGGCCGGCACCTCTTCGTCGCCAACGCCAATCGCAACACGGTGACGGTGCTCGACACGGAAACCGGCCGCGCTGTTGAAACTCTCACCGCGGAACTCAAGCCCGATGCCCAGCCCGGCTCGACCCCCAACAGCCTCGCGTTGTCACCCGACGAGAAGCTCCTGTTCATCGCCAACGCGAACATCAACGCGGTCGCCGTCTTTGACATCTCCACGCTGGGCAAAAGCCGCTCCCTCGGATTCATCCCGGTCGGTTGGTATCCCACGTCGGTGCGCGTTACGGCGGACGGCAAGCGACTTCTGGTCGCCAACGGGAAAGGATTGATCTCGAAAGCCAATCGCCACGGCCCACAGCCGGGTCGTCAAACCCCCGCCACGGTGAGCGAATACATCGGGGGGCTGATGCAAGGCACCTTGAGCCTCATCAATCTGGCGTCCGGGGAAAAGTTCGACGAACAAATGCGCAAGCACACCGAGCAAATGTACCGCTGCCTGCCCCGGCCGGAACCGCAAACCATGCAGGCCGCGGCCGAGGACAATCCAATTCCCCGCTCGTTCGGGCGGCCGTCTCCAATCCAGTATTGCATTTACATCATCAAGGAAAACCGCACCTACGACCAGGTGCTGGGTGACCTGCCGCAAGGCAATGGCGACCCATCGCTTTGCCTGTTCCCCGAACGCATCACCCCCAACCATCACGCGTTGGCCCGCGAGTTCGTCCTGTTGGACAATTTCTACGTCGAGAGCGAAGTGAGCGCCGATGGCCACGAGTGGACGATGGGCGCTTACGCGACCGACTTTGTCGAGAAGACGTGGCCCCTCGGCTACGGCCACAACAAACACAAGAAGTTTCCCTACCCGGCTGAGGGCAATTTCGAGATTGCCCGGCCTGCGGGCGGCTACCTGTGGGACCGCGCCAAGGAAGCCGGCGTAAGCTATCGCAGCTACGGCGAGTTCGTCCGCAATGGCAAGACGACCAATGCTCCTGGCACCACGCGCGTCGCAGCGCTCAAGGGCCACTTCGATCCCTGGTTCCGCGGCTTTGACATGGATTACCCGGACCAACTGCGCGCCGATCGATTCATCTCGGAGTTGCGGCGCTTCGAGCAACTCGGCGATATGCCCCGGCTCCAAATCGTCCGCCTGCCCAACGACCACACCAGCGGCACCACGACCAACAAGCCCACGCCGACGGCTGCCGTGGCGGACAATGACCTCGCCCTCGGTCGCATCGTGGAAGCGGTCTCGCGGTCGAAGTTCTGGCCCCAGGCCGCCATCTTCGTCGTGGAGGACGATGCCCAGAACGGACCCGACCACGTGGACGCGCACCGCACCATTGCCTACGCCATCAGCCCGTACACGCGCGGCAGTGGGGTCGACTCGACCATGTACTCCACCGCATCGATGCTTCGGACGATGGAACTGATCCTCGGACTCAGGCCCATGTCGCAATTCGATGCGGCCGCCATGCCGATGTTCAGCGCCTTCCGGAGCCGTCCTGACACCCGCCCCTACAAGGCCCGCCCGGTGACGGTGGACTTAAACGAACGCAACAAGAAGACGGCCTGGGGCGCGCGCCTCTCCGAGCGAATGGACTTCACAAAGGAAGACGCCGCGGACGACCTGCTGCTCAACGAAGTCATCTGGAGATCCGTCCGCGGCGAAAACTCACCCATGCCCGCGCCGACACGCGCCGCCTTTGTGTTCCCGCGAGGGGACGAAGATGACGATTGAGCCAAGCTGAGCGCCCGCTGACTTTTCGCTTGCGCCGCTCGCGCTCCCGTCCGAAAACAACCGCCGATGTTCTCCGAGATTCGTTCTGTCCATTTCACCGGCATCGGCGGCACCGCCATGGCCAGCGTCGCCGCGGCGATGAAAGACAAGGGGTTCGCTGTCACCGGCTCGGACCAGAACGTCTATCCGCCGATGTCCACGTTCCTCGCCGCCAAACAAATCCAGGTGATGAACGGCTACGCGGAGTCGAACCTGAACCACAAACCGGACCTCGTCGTCATCGGCAACGTGGTCTCGCGCGGCAACCCGGAAGCGGAGATCGTGCTGGAACGCAAGCTGCGCTATTGCTCGCTGCCCGAGTTGCTCAAGGAATATTTCCTGCGCGGCCGGCGCAGCCTCGTCGTGGCCGGCACGCACGGGAAGACGACGACCACCTCGCTGCTGACGTGGGTCTTCGAGCACAGCGGGCTGAACCCCAGCTTCCTCATCGGCGGGATTCCCAACAACTTCGGGCAAGGCGCCCGGTTCACCGACAGCGAGTGGTTCATCCTCGAAGGCGACGAGTATGACACGGCCTTCTTCGACAAGCGCAGCAAGTTCCTCCATTACCTGCCCGAGGTCGCCATTCTGAACAACCTCGAGTTCGATCACGCGGACATCTTCTCCAATCTCGCCGAGATTCAGTCGTCTTTCCGTCGCTTCATTAATCTCATCCCGCGCAACGGCCAACTGCTGGCCAACGGCGACGATCCGGGCCTGGCCCCGCTGCTCGAAGTGACCCATTGCCCCGTGAAACGCTTCGGCCTGGGCGAAGCCAACGCCGTGCGCGCGTTCAATCTGAAGTTCGGCCCGACCGCCAGCGAGTTTGAAACGCCCAGCGCGAAATTCCACATCGATATGGTGGGCGAACTCAACGTGCGCAACGCCCTGGCCGTCGTGGCGACGGCCAAGCATTGCGGGCTCAAGAACAGCCAGATTCAAAGCGCTTTCTCCACCTTCAAGGGCATCAAGCGCCGCATGGAAATCAGCGGCATCTCGGGCGGCGTCACGGTCGTCGATGATTTTGGCCATCATCCCACGGCCATCCGCGAGACGCTCAAGGCGCTGCGGCTGAAGTTTCCCACCCAAAAACTGTGGGCCGTGTTCGAACCGCGCTCGAATACGACGCGCCGAAACGTCTTTCAACACGAGTTCATCAGCGCGTTCAAGGACGCCGATGCCGTGATCGTCTCGCAGGTGGCGCGGCTCGAACAACTCAAGCCCGAGGAACGGCTGAATCCTGAACAATTGATGCAGGACCTCCGCGCGTCCGGCAAATCCGCCGCTTACCTGGCCGACGCCGACGCGATCGTCGACCACTGCGCGAAGAACTCGCAGGGGAGCGAAATCATCTGCGTGTTCAGCAACGGCGGCTTCGGCAACATCCACGCCAAGCTCCTTGACCGGCTGCGCTACCGGAAGTAGCCGCGCGCGGTGTCGGAATAGCAAGATTCCTCCCTTCGATCTCTGAGTCGCCGCTCCTTTGCTATCCCTAATAGTTTACGCCAGCTGCGCAAGTTCCTTGGCGCCCGCTCGCTGTGCCCGAAGGGCACCAATTTGAATAGCCGGATGCAATCCGGGGTTGTCGATCGCACGATGCCTCGACCCCGCAGGGGTCGAATCGAAAGGAAATTCGACCCCTGCGGGGTCAAACGTCACGTGGATATTTACCCCGGATTTCATCCGGGGCTATTCAAAGTGAAGCCCGTTGGGCTTCCGGTGACCGCCATTCCTAATTTGCGGTACCCAGGTGCCGAGCCTGGCGTTTCGGAGTCGCGGCTCGGCTCGGATTCGGTGTCACGTTCGGCGGCTGGCGGGTCCGCAAGAACTCAGGCACATCGCGGCGGCCGGCGCGCTGCCAGTCCCGTTCGAAGGAGCCAGCGATGGTCTTGCTATCGAGGCCAAGTTCCTCAGTGAGGAAGTCAAAAAGGAACTCCGCCAGACGCGGCAGGGCAATGCTGTCTGTGCGGCCGACGCGGGCGAAGAGCCACTCGGTGAAACGAAGGAAAGCGGCGAATGGAGAAGCGCATTCCCCCCTCACCCCGACCCTCTCCCCTCCGAGGGGAGGGGGAGGAAACGGGTGCGCCTCGTTCCAAATCCGCGGCGTGGTTTCCACGAAGTTGCCGCTGTTGGCCACCAGGTCCCAGTACCTCGCGAAGCGGCGCAGGCGTTGCATGGTCGCGAAGTCGATGAGCTGGGTTTGCAGCACTTCGTAGGGCGGATGCGGGTTGTAACGCATCCCGCACGACGCGTCGTGCCGCACGATGGGCGTCCCGCGCAGGCGCTTGAGAAGGCCCACCTGGATTTCCTGCGGACCCAGCCCCACCAGTCGGTCGAATCCCGCGGCGAAACTCTCGACGCTCTCGCCGGGCAGTCCGGCAATGAGATCCGCGTGGATGTGAACGCCGGTCTGAGCGCGCAGGAAGCGAAAATTATCCTCCAACCTCGCGGTGTCCTGCCGGCGGCTAATCAGCTGGCAAACCGCGTCATTGAACGATTGCACGCCCACTTCGAACTGGAGCGCCCCGGGCGGGAACTTCGCGATGATTTCGCGCAGCGCTGCGGGAAGCCGATCGGGAATCATCTCGAAGTGGAGGAAAAGGCCGGGGCGGTGACGTTCGAGGAAAAACTGGAGCAAGGCGCGGCTCGTGTTGAGGTTCAAGTTGAACGTGCGATCCACGAACTTGAATTGCGTCACCCCGCGGTCGAGGAGCCGTTCCAGCGCCGCCAGAAATTTGTCGAGAGGCGCCTGGCGCACCGGGATGTCGAGTGAGCTGAGGCAGAACTCGCACGTGAACGGACAGCCTCTCGACGCTTCGACATAGATGACGCGGTGGGCGATGTCCGCATCGGTGTAAAGGTCGTAAGGCAGCTCGAGTTGGCTGAACTCGGGAAGCGGCGCCGGGATGATTTTCTCCGCCGGGCGCTTGCCATCGAGGATCGCGCGACAGACTTCAGCGAACTGCAAATCCGCTTCGCCCGTGATGACGTAATCCGCGAGCTGCACGATGGCCTGTTCCTCCGTCTCGTAGCTCACTTCCGGGCCGCCGAGTATCACGGTGATGTCTGGCCGCACGCGCTTGATGGCGGCGACGACCTCGGTGGTCTCCGCCACGTTCCAGATGTAGACGCCAAACCCGAGGATTTTCGGCTCCCGCGCCAGCAGCGCCTCCGCCACGTCGAGCGGCCGCTGCCGGATGTCGAATTCGGCAAGGCACGCCCGGGCCGCAAGGCCGCCAAGGTTGGCCAACAAATAGCGAAGGCCAAACGCGGCGTGGATGAACTTCGCGTTGAGCGTGGCCAGGACGATGTCGGGCACAGAGGGAGAGTAAGGCGTAAAACGTGAAACGTAAATGGGGGTAAGACCAGTGGCGGCATCTTGCGACCACGCCGCGAACGCGGCAAACGACGAACATCTCCCCCAGCACTTAGGCGCCATTGAAGTTTCCAAAACGTAACTCGAAGCAGACAGCCTAGAGCGATAATCTCGGGATATGGCGGGATTGGAACAACTAGGCCGGAGGTCTTTGTGGGGAACGAATAAGGATGCCTGCGGGCCACAGAATCGGGGCTAGTGGCGCCACGCAGCGTATGGCTACATCAAATTGTAGATGGGGACCGGTTTGTGATGCGAGCGTCCATATCGCAGGCGGCCAATTTGGTTTGGTCGAGGGGCAACCTGGCAAGTCCACGTTTTACGCTTATCGTCCAGTCGTGACGATACCGATGGGGATCGCCGACATTCTGTTCATTCAATTTGTCGTCCTCGTCCTCGTGTTACACTCCTGGGCTTACCTCGGATTCAAAAGACGGAGCCGCAGAATACGAGATGACACCCCGTAACAATGCGCTGTCGGCTCGGCAACACGCGGCGACATGGAGACTCTCTCCACCTATTGGGCCGTACTGGCGGTCGTCAGCTTGGGCTTCCAGTTGTGCATTGACTCTGCGCCGGGGTCCAGCCCGCTTCTATAGACTCCGTTCGCCGTAGGTGGCCACCCGCGGGCACCGCCAAAGCCGGCATTGAAGCAGGCACGCCGTTTTGAGAGTGTCCCTTCGTCATGACCCGCGTGCATCGCCATTTCGAGCGCTTGCTGCTCATCGCCGCGCTGAACCTGGGCGGCGCGGGCGCGCTGGCTTCTGATACCCACGAATTCCTCGCCCGCATCCACACCAATGCGGCGGGCAAGATGTTGCCTTATCGACTTCTGCTTCCGAAGCATTACGACCCGACGCAAACATACCCCGTCATCCTCTACTTGCACGGCGCGGCCGGCCGCGGCGACGACAACGCCAAACAGTTGGACTGGGGACCGCTGCTCTTCCTCGAACCGGTGGCGCGGAGCAATTACGAGTTCTTTCTCGTGGCCCCCCAATGCCCCCGCAGCGGCGGCTGGATGGAGACGGCTTTGGGCAATCCTGCCGGCGTGAAGGAGAGTGAGGCGTTACGGCTGGCATTGGAGTTGGTAGCCGACGTGTTGCCGAAGGAGTTTCACCTGGATCCGAAGCGCCGCTACCTCACCGGCGTTTCCATGGGCGGCCACGCCGTATGGGCCACCCTCGTCCGCAGGCCCGCATTTTTCGCCGCGGCAGTGCCAGTCTGTTCAGGGGGCGATTCGAATATCGTGACCAAACCCGCCGCGAAATGTCCTGTCTGGGCATTTCATTCCGACGACGATCACCTGGTGCCGGTGCAGATGGCCCGCGACATGGTTCAAGCCTGGCGCAAGCACGGTGGCGTCGCGAAATACACCGAGTACACGGGCCTCAAGCACAGTTCGTGGAAGAAGGCCTACACGGAGCCGGAATTGTTCGAGTGGCTGTTTCGCCAAAAGCTGCCCTGAGCGACCAAAGCCTTTTCAGCGAGCGCGTCAGCGATGGTCGGCGTTGCTCTGTCCCAAGAACCACCAATAGCTGAAGGGCTCCATGAACCACGAGCAACATGAACATCTGCGATTATCCGCGTTCATCTGCGGTTGTATGAGTTGTCTGCTACGACCCACCTCCATCAGCGCGTGAAGATTTGCTCAGAACTCTCACAGTCAGAATCCGTGTCCATCCGTGGTTTCAATTCGTCAGTCCATCCGCATTGCTAAATTTAGGACATCAGGGGAGAAGGCGTTGACCCGCCGGCGCTCCGGCCTATAGTCGGCCCAACGAACGATGAGCGACACACACGTGCACGATCCCCGGCGGGTGTTGGACCATTTCCTGAATCCACGAAATGTCGGCGACCTTCCCGGCGCGGACGGTGTGGGCGAAGTCGGCGCGGTTGCGTGCGGGGACGTCGTGCGCATCAGCATCAAAGTCAGCGACGGGCGCATCGCCGAGGCGCGTTTCCGCGCGTACGGCTGCGGGACCGTCATCGCGTGCTCCAGCGTGACCACCGAACTTCTCCGCGGCCGGACCGTGGCGGAGGCAGAAACTTTCTCCAACGAACAGGTGGCCCACGCTCTGGGCGGACTGCCGGCGACCAAGGCACATTGTCCGGTGCTCGCGGAGGAAGCGGTGAAGGCCGCGGTGGCGGATTACCGCCAAAAGCGCAAAGGGTAACAGGCTGACTGGCGTCACCTTCGCCCTGCACCGTTGCCGCGTATTTACGTTTCACGTTTTACGTCTTACGCTTCCCCCGTGCCGCAGATCTACCTCGACCACCAGGCCGCCACACCGCTTCTGCCCGAGGCGTTCGAGGCCATGCGCCCATTCTTCGCGGAGTCGTTCGGCAGCGCGTCGGCGTTGCACCAACTCGGGCTGCGGGCGCGCGACGCGCTGGCCAGGGCGCGCGAGCAAGTGGCCGCGTTCATCAATGCCGAGTCGCCCGAGGACATTCTGTTCACGAGCGACGGAACCGAGTCGGCGAACCTCGCAGTCAAGGGCACCGCTTTCGCCAACCAGCGACGGGGCAATCATATCGTCGTCAGTTGCACCGAACACCCGGCGGTGCTGGGCTCGGTGGAGTTTCTCGAGAAACACGGCTTCGCGGCGGCACGGGTCCGCGTGGACTCAGCGGGCATTGTAGACCCGGCGGCGGTGCGCCGGGCGCTGACCGACAAAACGATTCTCGTGGCCGTGCACCTGGCGAATCACGACGTCGGCGCCATCCAACCCATACGCGAGATCGGCGCCATCGCGGCGGAACACGGTGTTGCGTTCTTCGTCGACGCCGAAGCCGCCGCGGGTTGGATGCCCATCGATGTTCAGGAGCTTCACGCGAACCTCGTGGCCTTTTCGCCGCACAAGTTTTACGGACCGAAGGGGGTCGGCGTGCTCTATCGCGGCCGCAGAGCGCGGCTCTCCAGCGTGTTGCACGGCGGCGTTCAGGAAGGCGGTTTGCGGGCGGGAGTCGAGAACGTGCCGGCCATCGTGGGCGCGGGAGTGGCGTGCGAGATCGCGACGCGTGAATGGCCCCGGCGCGCGGCGCACGTCGCCGGCTTGCAACGACGCTTGTGGGACGGGCTGCGCGCGCGCGTGCCCCATGTGAAATTGAACGGACCTGAACCGGGCCTTCGCCGCATCGGAACGAGCCTCAATGTCAGCGTCGAATTCGTCGAAGGCGAGGGCTTGATGCTCATGCTGGACACGCAGGGCATCGCGGTCGCCAGCGGCACCAGTTGCGTGAGCAAGGCGCTCAAGGTCTCCCATGTATTGACCGCAATGGGCGTCCCGCACACGCTGGCACAGGGTAGCATCCTTCTCTCGCTGGGCATGGGCAATACGGATGCTGACATCGAGACGGTGCTCGAAACGCTGCCGCGAATCGTCGAGAAACTGCGCGGCATGTCGCCGCAATGGGACGAGTTTCAACGGGGGCTGTGCGACTCGCTCGTCGCGCCGCGAAAGACCGAGAAACAAGTGAAGCAAGCAACGTGAGTTACAAAGTCACAAGATTCCAGCGCTACGAAGTTCAACCGTCACGGACGAGACCGTGTTAAGCGGCCTCCGAGCCTCCGTGTGCTTTCGAAGATCAAAAAGCGTATCGCAACGGCGATCGGCCAACGCCTTTTCCGCCGTGCCATCCGAGGTGCCATCCCCGACTACGTCAGTGACGTGCGCGCCGTTGAGTATCCGATTCCGTTTGTTCGTACCGGCACGTGGCCGCTCGTGGCATTCTCGTATCGCGAGCCTTTCGAGCGGGATGTGTTGCTCACCGGCTGGGATGACTACACGAATCAGCCAGTGGCACAGGTCGTTGTTTTTTGGACAGCCCGTCAGACTGGAGTGCATCCTGGACGTGTTTACACCCGGTCGTTGCGTGGAGAGCAGACGCGGGTCTGGCTCATTCTCGATGCGTCCAGGCGCCGAGGTTGTTTTTACCTGACAGGCATTGATGCGTTGTAACCTTCTAACCTTGTAACCTTGTAACTCTAGAATGTTTCACGCATGTCACTTCATGTAAGCTCAAGCCCATGTTGACCTCCGACGCCATCACCAACGCGCTGCAAGGCGTAAAGTACCCCGGCTACTCGCGCGACATCGTCTCTTTCGGCCTCGTGAAAAACGTGGCCGTCAACGGTGGTGCTGTGAACGTGACGCTCGAACTCACTTCGCACAACGCTCCCGTGGCCGCGCAGCTCAAACAGGATTGCGAGCGTGCGTTGCAAGCATTGCCTGGCGTGAAGCACCTGTTCGTGGAAGTCAAGCTGCCCGCTGCGTCCCAGGGCCCCAGCCCCTTCGCGAGCCAGAACAGGGTGCCCGGCCTCAAGCGCATCGTGGCTGTGGCCAGTGGAAAGGGCGGCGTGGGCAAAAGCACTTGCTCGGTGAACCTGGCCTGCGCTCTGGCTCACCTGGGCGATCGCGTGGGGTTGCTCGATTGCGACATCTACGGACCGAGCATTCCGCTGATGATGGGCATCCGCGGCAAGCCGACGATCAACGCGCAGGAGAAATTTGTCCCTCACTCCAACTACGGCGTGAAGCTCATGAGCATGGGCTTTTTGGTCGAGGGAGACCAACCGGTCATCTGGCGAGGACCGATGATCACGAAAACCGTCCAGCAATTCTTCCACTCCGTGGACTGGGGCGACCTCGATTGGCTGCTGGTCGATTTGCCGCCGGGCACGGGCGACGCCCAATTGTCCCTCTGCCAGACGGTGCCGCTGGATGGCGGGGTGATCGTGACCACGCCGCAAGAAGCGTCGCTTGGGGTCGTGCGCAAGGGCATCGCGATGTTAGGCAGGGTCAACGTGCCGGTGCTTGGCCTCATCGAAAACATGAGCTACTTCACCGCGCCCGACGGCCAGCGCGTGGATATCTTCGGGCACGGCGGCGGGCGCGCGGAAGCCTATCGTCAAGGCGTGACCTTCCTCGGGGAAGTCCCCCTCTACATGGAGATTCGCGTTGGCGGGGACGAAGGCCGGCCCGTGGTCGTGTCCGCACCCGCCGATCCTCCGGCGCAAGCGTTCCTCAAGATTGCCGAAGCGTTGAGGAGCAAGCTTGGATGAGCAATCCCCTTTACTCCTTCCCTTTCCCGGTGCCGGCGTGTACAACCCGGCCATGTTGACCGCGCCGGGCACCAGCGGCGAGCGAGTGTTGAGAGGCATTCCGGTTTCACCGGGCATCTGCCGCGGAAAAATTCTGGTCCTCAGCAGCGCCCAGGACCACGACATCCCGCGCATCGAGCTTCCAGCGTCGGAAATCCCATCGCAACTGCGGCGCCTCGAACAGGCGCTCCTGGACACGCGCCACGACATCCAGCAGATCCAGCGCGAAGTCAGCGAACGGCTGGGCGCCGGGGACGCCAGCCTCTTCGACGCGCACTTGCACGTCCTCGACGACCCGATGCTCCTGCCGGAGGTCAAGCGCGCCATTACCGAAGAGAAGTTGACCGCCGAGTACGCCTTCAAGCACACGTCCGAAAGATTCGTCCGCACACTGGCCGCCATTGACGACGAATACCTTCGCGAACGAGCCACCGACTTGCGGGACGTCATCGGCCGCGTGTTGAACCATCTCCTGGGCCGGGCCGATCATGGCGTCCTGCGCCAACTCCACGAACCCGCCATCATCATCGCCGCCGATCTCACGCCGACGCAAACCGCCCAACTCGACAAAAAAATGGTGATCGGCTTCGCCACGGACATGGGGAGCCGCACATCGCACACCGCCATCATGGCCCGCTCGATGCGCATCCCGGCCGTCGTCGGGCTCCAAAACGCCAGCCACGACCTGGCCAGCGGCCAGTATGCGCTGCTCGATGGTTACAACGGCCAGTTGGTTATCCACCCCACGGACCAGACGCTCTTCGAGTACGGCCAACTCGTCCGCCGGCACGTCACCATCGAGGAAAAGCTGAAGGAGACGGTCGAACAGACCGCCATCACGCTCGACGGCACTCGCATCACGCTTTCCGCCAATGTCGAACAGGCCACCGACACCGAGGCCGTCCTGGCCAGCGGCGCCGATGGCGTCGGACTGTTCCGCACCGAATACTTGTTCATCAACCGCGACACGCTGCCGACGGAGGAGGAGCAGTTCGACGCCTACCGGCAGGTCGCCGCCGCTCTCAAACCCAGCCCCGTCATCATCCGCACGCTGGACCTGGGTGGCGACAAGCTCCTCTCGCATCTCGCGCACCCGGCCGAAATGAATCCATTCCTCGGCTGGCGCGCCATCCGCTTCTGCCTCCAGGAACGCGGCATCTTCCGCGACCAGCTTCGGGCCATCTTGCGGGCCAGCGTCGAAGGCAACGTCAAGATCATGTATCCCATGATCTCCGGCCTCGATGAACTCCTTCAAGCCAACGCGTTCCTCGATGAGCTCAAAGGGGAGCTGGATTGCGAAGGCGTTCCCTACGACAAGCAACTCGAGACTGGCGCGATGATCGAGATCCCCAGCGCGGCCGTCGCCGCCGATGCGCTGGCCAAGCGCGTAAAGTTCTTCAGCCTCGGAACCAATGATCTCATCCAATACTCGCTGGCGGTCGACCGTCTCAACGCCAAGATCGCCCATCTCTACGAGCCGACGCACCCCGCGATCGTGCGGCTCATCAAGATGACCGCGGACGCTGGACGCCGGCAAGGCATCTGGACGGGTGTTTGCGGCGAAATGGCCGGAGACCCCGTGCTCACACCGCTGCTGCTCGGGTTAGGCGTCACCGAACTCAGCGCCGCGCCCGGCGTCGTCCCCCAACTCAAATACCTGATCCGGCGGCTGAAAATGACCGAGGCTGAGGCGCTGGCCACTTTCGCGCTGGAGTGCGAGTCCAGCTCGGAGATCCTCGTCCGCTGCCGCAAGCTGGTGCAAGGCGTCGCGCCCAGTTTGTTCGAGCACTTGAATCCGTAGGGGAACAGTGCCCCTGAAGTCAAAACTCCCAGCGTCCAAGGCACCCCGGGCAACGAGCCCGTCGCTCCCGGCGGCATGAAGATAGGGACCGCGCTGAAGTCCCGATAAAGAATGTGACCGACTGGGCCTATCTCCGGAACGGCGAACCGGTCGACATGCGAGACGCCTCCCCTTCTGCCGAGATTGAGCGTAGTCGTAGCCCGCTTGACTGCGGGCCTCCTTTTCGTCCACATTCGGTGATCGTTCCCGTTCCAGGATTCATCACAATCACGAAAGGTGTCCTTATGAATTTGCGCACCGGACTACTCCCATGTCCCATGCGCGTTGCAGGGTCTTCATGGCTCTGTTCCGCGCTCCAACGGTTTGCCCGAACTGGCAGTGTCGTTGTTGGCGTGATGATCGGGATCTCCACCGGCGTTGCTGCACCGACTCCCTGCCTGGACTTGACGCAGGAAATGGTCAGTTGGTAGCGCTTTGAGACCAACGGTCAAGATTGGCTCGGCCGCAATCCCGCGACGTTGCAGGGCGGCCCGGCCTTCAGGACGGGACAGGTGGGGCAGTCTGTGTTCTTCGACGGCCTGGATGACCATGCGTCCGTCCCGGCGTCGGCAAGCTTGAACCTCACGGGGAGCTTTACGGTGGAAGGCTGGATTAATCCAGTCGTTGTGAGTGCGCCGCAACCCATTCTCGAGTGGGCTAACGGGACAAACCAGTTGGGGGTGCAGCTTTGGCTCGCGCATCCCTTGTCCGCCGGCTCGGGTGCGCTCTTCGCCGACGTGGTGGATACCACAGCACGATCCCACCACCTTTCAACTCCCATTAACCGCGTGGCGGCCGGGGTCTGGTCGCACATTGCGATGACCTACAATCGAACCAATGGAGTCGGCCGGCTTTACGTCAATGGCGTGCAATACTTCATTGCCGCGGTGGGAATGATCACTCCGGAAACCCGCTTCGGAATGGACTTCGGGCATCACGCGGCGGCGAGTCCGGTGTCCTGGTTCAAAGGAGGACTCGACGAGATCAGCATCTATCTTGTGGCGCTGGACACGGCGCAGATTCAGGCGATCCATGCCGCCGGGGCCGGGGGAAAGTGCTTACCGGGCGCGCTGCCGACGATCATCGTCCAGCCATTGGATGACATCCAACCTTTGTTCGGAACGGCTGTGTTCAGTGTGGTAGCCAGCGGTCCGGGGCCGCTCTCGTATCAATGGCAACACGATGGAATGCCGATTGCAGATGCGACAAACGCTACGCTGGTGCTGTCCAACCTGGTGCCGGGCCAGTCGGGCCTGTATGCGGCAACTGTGGCCAATCCGTTTGGCACGGCTTTGAGCTCCAATGCCTCGTTAACAGTACTGTCGGAGTCGGCGCCGCTGGTCCTGCCGAATCCATTCACGATGGCCAATGGGGAAAGCGCCACTATGACCTTCAGCTCCAGGGCTCGAGTCCAGCAAGTCTACTCGTCGAGTCACTTTGCCCGCGGACCGAGCTTCGGCGGACCGATTCTCATCCGCGCACTGCGTTGGCGTCCGAGCGCTCCGGTCGGCCACGCTTTTACCGGAGTTGTGGCCCGCCTTCAAATCCATCTATCGACCACCCAGGCTGACCCGGAGGAACTGCAACCGAACTTTGCTTCCAACACCGGACCGGATGAGGTGTTGGCCTTCGATGGAAACATCGAGTTGAACAGCGCATTTGCCGGACAGGCACTGGGCCCGAAGGAGTTCGACATTGTGGTACCTTTGACGAACCCGTTTGCGTACGATCCTCAGCGCGGCCACTTGCTGGTCGATGTCAGGAACTTTTCCGAGACCGCCGCCAGCCCGTTGGATGCAGCCATTCGCACCAACGACACCGCCAGCCGAGTCTTCGCCGCAAATCCGTTGGCCGCCCAGGGCACAGGCCATGACGTGTCCGCGGACATCATTGCCGTGGATTATTCACTGATCTCCGCGCCGCCGACTATCCACAGGTCACCCCAGGGGCACTTTATTGCGCCGGGCGAGACTACCACGTTACGCGTCGTCGCGGGTGGAACCGCACCTCTGAGCTATCAGTGGCACCTGGATGGGACGCCCGTTCCGGGCGCGACCAATGCAGCGCTCAGGCTAGTTGGGTTCGAGGCTGTCCAGTCAGGAACTTACACAGTCGAGGTCGCCAACTATCTGGGAGCCGCAACAAGTTCCCCGGCCCGTCTGGTCCTCCTTCCTGATGCAGCGCGAGTCGTAGTCCCGAACTTCGCGACCAACCAACCCGGAGGCACCGCCGCCTCAACGCTGCGGGCCTCCGCTCGGGTGCAACAGATTTATGGCTCCAATCATTTTCGGGCCGGTACCATTGCCATTCGGGAAATCCGATTCCGCCCCGACCCAGCGACGATGGTTGGCACCATGACCGCGATTGGCGATGCACAAATCAACCTCTCAACGACCATCATCCCGGCAGAATCGCCCACCAGCGTCTTTACGAATAACGCCGGCCTCGACGACGTTACGGTATTTCGAGGAAGAATTCCTGTCCTCAGCGGATTCGGCCCTAGATCAGACGGCGTGCAACCGTTCGACATCGTGATTCCTTTGGACACGCCCTACGTATATGAGCCGGCCGTTGGAAACTTGGTGGTCGATCTCAGGAACTTCACCGGATCCCAGGCGCCGCTTGTGGACACATCACTACGAGTTAATGATTCCGCTGGACGCGCCTTTGCCACTGACCTGCAGACGCCGCTTCCCACGACGATTGATGGCGGAGCCGACGTGGTTGAATTGGTCTATACACCCACCTCGGCGCCGCCCACAGTGCTCTCTCAACCCCGAAGCCTCACTCGAGTACCAGGTGAATCCGCGACATTTCAGACGCGCGCAGGCGGTTCAGCTCCCTTCCGTTATCAATGGATGTTTAACGGGCAGCCGATCCCGGGGCGCACCAATGTGACGCTTCCGCTCCTGGATGTCCGGGAAACAAATGCCGGTGTCTACTCGGTTCGGATCGAGAATGCCCTCGGTTCGATGATGAGCGCGGGAGCCACCCTTACCATCCTCTCGAACGGAGCGACTGCGGTCATTCCGCGCGAATACGCCAATCAGACCGGCGGCACCGGTTCCGGCAGCTTCGAAAGCCGGATCCGTCAACACCAGCTTTACTTCGCGACTAACTTTCCTCCCTTCCCCATCAAGTTGCACGGATTACGCTGGCGTCCAAACGCCGCGGAAGGTCGAGCATTTGACCCGATGGTTGTGCAGATTTCGATCGCCCTTTCAACGGTGCAACTGGGGCCCGGCGGCTTAAGCCGCACGTTTGCGGAGAATCTTGGCATGGACTACGCCGAGGTGTTTCACGGCACGCTCCCGCTCTCCAGTGCCTTCCTCGGGCCGGCCAGCGGGCCGAAGCAATTCGACATGTTCGTGCCATTTCAAACGGAGTTTCTTTTGGATTCCACAAAAGGCGATCTGCTCGTTGAGTTTCGTAATTTCCCTGGCGCGGTCACAACTCCTGTGGACGGCGGTGGTGCACCCTCGGCGGCGGGGCGCGTGTGGTCGGACAATCCAGATGGCGCCACGGCAACAACCGCGCGCGGGGACGTGGACATAATGCAGGTGCTCTACACGCCGGTGTTCCGTCCTTCGATCCTGGTTCCGCCCGCCGAACAGACCGTCCAGGAAGGGTCCACCGTCACGCTGTCGGTGATTGCCACTGGTTCCGCCCCACTTCACTACCAATGGCAGTTCGATTCTACGCCGCTGGCCGGACAAACCAATGCCACCCTGGTCTTGGCCGCCGCGCGGACCAACCAGTCAGGCCTCTACTCCGTGTCGGTCTCCAACGCCGCGGGCGTTGTCACCAGCGCCGCGGCACGGGTGACGATATTTCACGTGAACCTGCCGCCGAGCGCTCAGCCTCAGACCGTCAGTTTGTTGGAGGATTCGGCCGCCGAAATCCAACTGAAGGCTTCAGATCCGGAGGGAGACCCGCTCATCTACCATCTGACAACTCCGATGCACGGCAGCTTGACCGGAACGCCGCCCAATGTGTTCTACAAACCCGCAACCAACTACTTCGGCCTCGATCAATTCAGCTTCCGCGTCAGCGACGGGGTCCTGGATTCCCTCGTCGCCCTGGTGCGGATTGAACTCATTCCGGTGAATGACCCGCCCGAAGCCCGCGCAACCGTGGGGCCGTTGCTGAGTCTGTCTCCTGGCCAGATGGAACTGCTAATTCTCTCCGCCGATAACAGTGGAGCGAACGTGGTTCTGGACGGCAGCCTTTCATCGGACATCGAGAACGATCCCTTGCAATATGCCTGGATCGCCACCGACTCCGGGGCGCTCCTGGCGACTGGTCAACGAGTCACCAATACATTTGCTTTGGGCACGCATCCGATCTCGCTGCTCGTGAGCGATGGTTCCAGCACCAGTCAGAATTCCGTTGAGTTCGAAGTCATCACGACGGGCGAGGCCGCCACTGAGGTCATCGGGCAAATCGACCAGTCCAACCTTGAGCGGCGACAGATTCGTCCCTTGATTGCCTCCCTCAAGGCGGCCATCGCCTCGTTTGATCGCGGCCAGTTGAACTCGGGGAAAAACCAACTTCGCGCAGTCCAGCACAAGATCGAGAGTCAGGTCCGGCCTGTGAATTCCGCGCTAGCGGAACAATTGGCCAATGCAATTACACACATTCTGTCGGCCCTTGGTGAGGACAGGTCCTCGACTAACTAACTCCCTCACAGAGCAGCGGAGCAAGCTTCTCGATATCGGTGCGTCAACCTATCATCCCGTGACTAGCAGCAGGACCATGCCCACCGCGGTCGTCAGGAGAGTGACCGGAATGCCAAACTTGGCGTAGTCCCAAAAGCCCACTTCGCAGTGGCCGCGGGCGGATTCGACCACGATGATGTTGGCCACGGAGCCGAGGATGGTCAGGTTGCCCGCGAAGGTCGTCGCCAGCGCCATCACTTTCCACATCAAGTCGGGACTGGCAAAATTGGGGATCCACTTTCCGGCCACGAGCACGAACGGCACATTGGAAAAGAGGTTCGACCCAACCGCGGAAAACCAGGCCAGGTTCCAGGCCTGCGACACCGTGGTGACGCCAAACACACCGCGCAGATGCGCGTACGCCTGCTCGGGCAAACCCGTGCCGTTGAGTCCTTCCACCACGATGAACAGCGCCGCGAAGAACACGAGCAGATGCCAATCGACATGCTTGAGCACCACCTGAGTATCGCGGCGCGCGAGCACCATCACCAGCGCACCGCCCGCCAGCGCGGTCCAGGCGAGGTTGAGACCGGCAACGAATCCGACAAACACCAGCGCCAGCACCGCAAACGCAAGCGTCGCCAGTTTCCGATCCACGGAGCGCGGCGACGAATCGGGGCGATGAATCACTGCCCCGTCCAGCAGGTTCCGGAATCCGATGCGCAACACGGCGTATGCAATGGCCAGGCCCGCCACCGCCGCCGGCAGAAGCGACGTCGAGAATCGCACGAACGACATCTTTGAGACATGGCCGATGATCATGTTCTGCGGATTGCCCACGAGCGTCGCCACGCTGCCAAGGTTGGCGCTCATGGCCAGCGCCAGCAGATACGGCGGCAACGGCAACTGCCCGCGCGCAATGACTGTCACGACCAGGGGCGTGAGCATGAGACACACCGTATCATTGACGAGCAGGGCCGACAGCACACCGGAAGTCAGAATCAGGTAAAGCAGCAACCGCTTCGGGGTCTTCGCCACTTTCAAGATCCAATCGGCCGCCCAATCGAAGAATCCGGCCAGGAAGAGATAGGCGGAAATGAGCATCATGCCCAGCAGGAGCACAAGCGTGTCGTAATCCACGGCGCGGTAGGCGCGCTCGGGCGTCAACACGCCGGTGGCTACCATCAACACCGCGCCGAGCAACGCCGCCGCCGGGCGGTTTAGAGGCAGCACTTTCAGCCGGCGTCCGCTGATAAGCACGTAGGTGAAAGCAAAGACGAGAATGGCCAGCACTTCCTGCGTCTTGCTCATTGAGGTTCCCTCGCGTTGCTCACAATTCGGATTCGGTACGGTGGGTTCGCCAACATCGGGTGGTTTGTTCAACCGGCCCCATCAGCGATCTGGCAAAGCATCGGCTCGGTGGAGCGCCCGGCGCGCTCCTGGTAGCCAGCCGTGAGTGCGCGATTGAAGTCGGCTACGGCGTCGCGGCGGACGAGGTTTATGGTCGCGCCACCGAAACCGCCGCCGGTTAACCGCGCGCCGAGACAGGCAGGATGGGCCCGGGCGAGTTCCACAAGAGTGTCGAGTTCGGCGCAACTGTTGCGGAAATGGTCACGGGAACTTTCGTGGCTCTGAAAGAGGTAATGGCCGAATTGTTCCAGGTCGCCGTCGCGCAAGGCGCGGGTGCCGAAATGGACGCGCTGGTTTTCGCCGACGATATGGTAGGCGCAATCGAATTCCCGAGCTGTGAGGCGCCCTTTGTTGGCGGCCAGCGTGCGCAGGTCGACGGAACGGAGTGTCTTGAGGCCGAGGGCGCGGGCGGCGGATTCGCAATGGACGCGCAACTCGTTGTATTGGCCGGCGGCCAGTTCGTGCTTCACGCCGCTGGGGCAGACGACGATGGCGATTTCGCCAATCAAAGGAACGGGTTCGATGGCAAGGGATTGACAGTCCAGTTCGATGGCGTGATGAGCGCGACCGAAGAGCGAAGTGATGGGGTCGAGCAATCCGCAGTGCACCCCGACGAATTCGTTTTCAGCGCTCTGGCACAACCGGGCAATTTCGAGTTTCTCCGTGGTTGTGGGCCGCGGAAGGGTGCCATCGGAGCCGCGGCGGGGAGGGACAGTGCAACCTGTTGGCGTGAGCGTGTAAGGATGCAGCTCGCGCACAGCCAGCGCAGTGGCCACCTGAAGGGCCGCCGAACTGCTCATGCCGGCGCCCATCGGCACGGTGGTATGGACGGCGGCGTCGAAGCCCGTGAAATGGACTCCGCGCCCGCGAAACTTCTGGAGGACGCCCTTGACGTAGTTGGCCCAAGGTGCGGCGTCATCCTTGTTGATGGCATCGATCGCAAACTCAACCGGGTCCGGAAATGCGGACGAGACGAGCCGCACGTGGCCGCCCGTGCGCGGTCCGACGGCGAGTGAAGTTGCGCGGTCGATGGCAAAGGCGAGGACGAGGCCGGCATTGTAATCGGTGTGGTTGCCGAGCAATTCGAGCCGGCCGGGAGCAGCAACGATGCGGGTCGGTGGCGTGCCGAAGGTGCGCCGGAACAGTTCGCGCGCATCGCGGGCGGAATTGGGTGTGCCCTTCATAATCTGCACAGCTCAGGCAAAACGAACCGCCTCACGCAGACGGAGATGAGAGCCAAGGAGAATTCACCTCACGCCAATGCATCGAACCGTGCGGCCAGTTCAAAGTCCTTTTCCGTCAGCCCGCCTTGGTCGTGGGTGGTGAGGGCCAGCGTCACCTGGTTCCAGCGAATGTCGATGTCGGGGTGGTGCCAGGCCTTTTCCGCGGCGCGCGCGACGGCGTTGACGAACTTCATCGCAACAACAAAGTCTTTGAACTCGTAAGTCCGGCGAATGACATGGCCTGACTTGCGCCACCGGGGAACGCGCTTGAGGGACTGTCCGATCTCAAGGCGAGTAAGCTTCGGCATGGCGCAGTTGTCGCAGGAACCGCCGACGGGGTCACGGGAAAAGAAAAACCGAAATCCGAATTCCGAAACCCGAAAGAAATCCGAAGCCCGAAGGCCGGATGGCAACGGATCCGAACCACAAAGTGAGTCGGGCAGTTTTCGGGATTCGGATTTTGGTTTTCCCTCGGTTCTCGGATTTCGGATTTCGGATTTCGGACTTCCTCCTCTCACTGCTCCTTCAGCGGCCGGCCCTCGGCGTCCGTAGTGATGTTGTTGCCGACGAGAATGAGGATTCCCTCGATGAAACCCCATATGGCGCCGAGGCCCACGGTGCAGAGCGTCACGGCGATCTGCGCGATGCCAATGGAGACGTAGCCGAGGTAAAACCGGTGGATCCCGAGCCCGCCGAGAAGAACCCCCAGCAGTCCCGCGACGAGCTTCGACTTCCGCAAGTCGTCCTCTCGCAGCACGGGAGGGGCGTTCGACGGCGGGAATCCGCCGGCGAACTCGGGCAACGCCCCAAGTGGTCTCCAATCCGTCGCGCCGTCCGCCTGCGCAAGAGTCCTCGCGTTGGCACGACCTTCCGCAATCCACTGGCGAAGCAGTTCGATGCCAACCGGCCCGTACGTTCGACCGTCGCCGCCGATGATCTTAAACATACACTTCCATTCCGGGTTCACATTTCCTGGCGGTTCGATGTGGAACAGTTCTGCAAAGCCAAGGCGCCAGCCAGTCACTTGAACCACTTATCGATTTGCCCGGCAAACACGCCGAGAAGGAAAAGGAATCCAAAGAACAGGAGAACGGCGATGGAAAGGGCCAGCCCAGTCCACGCCATCCATCGGCCGGATTGCTGCGGACGGCCTTTGAGTTGTACGAGCGCAATGATGCCGAACAGAAGCCCGAGCGGAGCCGTCACGAGCGGCGGAGCACAGCAGCAAATCATGGTGGGGAGGGAAATGAGAGAAAGGATCCCCGTCACCAGGCTCGTGATGGCCAGCCCGTTGGTCTCGTTCGAAACGGTGGTCACAGGCGTCGACACGGGCGGCGTCGACACTGCGCTGCCGAGCGTCGCTGAGAATTCGGGAAACAGCGAAAGCGGTTTCCAACTGGTCGCGCCATCGCCCTGCACGAGCGTGGTGCGGTTGGCACGGCCTTCGAGGATCCATTGACGGAGCTGCTCGGCCGAAACCGGGCCGTACTCCTTGTTATCCGCACCGAGGATTTTATACATGAGTGGCGAAGCGAGGTCGTCGGTCGGCGCTTGCATCATGGGTCCCAACGGAGCGTGCTCACTCTTTCGGCCCGCATTTGCTGCACGCTGCCGTCGGCGAACCCCACCACCACGGTCTGACCGTGGCGCGACCGGGGCATCATCAGTTCAGGCCCGCCAGACTCGTTCCAGCCGCTCCCTCCTTCGACCTCGAAGAGGAGCACCGTGCGAGGATCCACATCGGCTTCCCTCTTGCCGGCCACCTTCTTGTTGAAAGCGAAGCTGCAACGCTGACCGCTCGTGTCGGCCTTGCATCGGAAGGTCTGCGCGCCTGCGACGTAGCTCTGAATTGAATCGCACCAACGGTCCGCCGGCGGAAGCGTGTCCTTGTTGTCGTTGGCGTACAAGCGCACGCCCAGGGCAATTTGCTTCACCTGGTTCACACAATTGATCGTTTGCGCGCGTTGCTTCGCCTTGGCAAGCGCGGGAAGCATCATCCCGGCGAACATGGGGATCATCAGCAGGGAAACGGCCGAAGTGACGATGCCGGCGATGGCGAGTCCTTGACCTTCCAATCGTCCACCGCTCCCTTTGATCTTCATCAGTGAAATGATGCCCAAGGGCAGACCGACGAGCGAAGGGACGATGGTGCAGAGTCCAACAACCCCCAACACCAGCGACGCGATAGCCATCCCGCTTGTCCCCGGCGGCCCACCGGGCAACATCTGGCCGGGCATTGGAGGCCTTGGGGGCGACGGGGGCCCGGACGTGGGAGGCATTGGTGGCGTCGGCCCGGAAGCCAGGGCCGCAGCGAACTCGGGAAATTCCGCAAGCGGCTTCCAGACGCTGGTACCGGCGGCCTGCACCAACGTATGCCCGTCGGCGCGGCGCTCGGCAATCCACTGACGCACCACGTCGGCGCTGACTGGGCCGTATTCCTTCCGGTCCGCGCCCTGGATCTTGAACATAGAATTCGGTCCTTCGCGCTTGGTTCCGCGTCGAATCAAGCGAATGGTTGCCAGAGCGCCACGTTGATTCCAACTGGAAAATCCTGCCTTGCTTGTAACGCGCGCGTCTCAGTGTGTCTTTCTTGCTGAGGACGGCACCCATTGTTGGCCCCTTGCAGAACTGGGATGCACCCGCTTGTAACGGGCCTACCAACTGCCCCCCTACTTGGTCTACATCGGTTGCGTCAATTCCTGGAGCTTCGCCCGCGCTGCGCCCCCATCGATTACCTTGGCGGCCAACTCCCATCCCTCCGAAATGCTCGGCGCCCGGCCCGCGACAAACAGCGCCGCTGCCGAGTTCAACAGCAGCAGATCGCGCTTGGGTCCCCGGTCGCGACCCTCCAAAAGCGCCCGCACAATTCCCGCACTCGTTGCCCGATCGCCGCCTTGAAGGTCGGCCAGCGTCGCGCGCTGAAGCGGAAAATTCTCCGCCTCCATCGTTGAAGTCGCAAACGCCCGGTCCTGGTAGTACTCCGCCAGGGTAGTCTGCCCGAGGGTCGAGAGTTCGTCCAAAAAAGGCCTGCCTTCAACTGGCCCATCGCTGGACACGGCCCCACACACCACGAGGCCACGTCGGACTCCGAGGGCCTGGAGCACCTGACCCATGGGCTCGCACAATTGCGGCACGGGCACACCCACGAGTTGGGCGCTCGGGCGGGCGGGATTGAGCAAGGGCCCAAGGAAGTTGAAGATCGTCCGCTGGCCACGCTCCGCGCACAGCTTGCGCGCCGGACCGATGTGCTTGAACGCCGGGTGAAACTTCGGCGCGAAGAAGAAGGCGAAGCCCCGTTCCCGCAGCCAGCGGGCCGTCTCTTCCGGCTCGAGGTCAATCCGCACGCCCAGCGCTTCCAACACGTCAGCGCTCCCCGACTGCGACGTCACGGCCCGATTGCCGTGCTTGGCCACTGTCACGCCGGCCGCCGCCGCCACGAGGGCGACCGCCGTCGAGACATTGAATGTGCCCAACTTGTCGCCACCAGTGCCACAGACATCGAGAATCTCCCGGGCGCGCGTGGCGCCGTCCAGCGGCGGCGGAATCGAACGTTCCCGCAACTCGTGGGCAAAGGCGGCGATTTCCTCGACCGTCTCGCCTTTGACCGCCAGCGCGGCCAGGAAGTCAGCCTTCGACTCGACGGTAACTTGTCCTTCCGTCAACGCGCCGATGGCCACACGCACCTGTTCTCGCGACAACGCCTGCGGCGCGCGAAGTTGCTTGGTCAGCGATTCCAACATTCCCCGGAGTGTAAAAGAATCTTCTCCGGAAGTCGAATGAACGCAGGATGACCAAAGCTCTTTCAGCGAGGGTCGGCGCTCTTAGTGTAAACGGACAACTGATTACTGAAAAAATGCAACCACGGATGAACACGGATGGACACGGATTGGAAACTGAAATCTTCTGCCTAATCGCCTAATCCGTACTACAAATGACGAACCTTTGCGCACAGACGGCAAGAATTTGGAGTGCGGTGACTTGTCACCGCTTTTACCACTTTGGCGACTTGTCGCCAAAGCAGGGCCGCGTCCAGCGGCCCGAGAGTGTTCGACCCCTTCCCCATTCGACGGCAAGTCGCCTGCCAAAAGCGCGGACAGGTCCGCGCACTCCAAAGTGGTTGCCGCTCCGCCGCGCTGGGTCCACCCGTGTCCATCCGTGGTTAAGAACTTTGAACTTTGAGCGTCCCCGCGCCAGCCTCATCGGAGGTCCCGCCGCTTCAACGCCGGTCGCCAAGAAAAAAGGCCCGAGGGGGCTCGGGCCTTTGAGAATTCGGGCCAGGTCGCTTAGAGCGTGTGGCCCAAATTGGCGCCTTCCGAACAGGTCGGCTTGAGCTGCACTTGCTCGAAGGTGTAGGTGCCGTTGGACGGACAGGCCGGCTCGTCACGAATGTAGTTGGACGCGCCGTAGAGGTCGGTCGCCGACGGAGTGTCCGTGCTGGTCTTCTTCTGCTCCATCGCCCAGGTGTTCTTCGCGCCGTCAATCTGTTTGAGATTGGCGATGCAGGCGTTCCGCTGGGAGACGGTCCGGGCCTTTACGAAGTTGGGAATCGCAATCGCCGCCAGCATACCGATGATGGCTACGACAATCATGATTTCCACCAACGTGAAGCCCGCCTTTGGCTTTGTGATGATTTTCATTTCTTGCTGACTTTCTCTGAGTGGCGTGGACGAGGAATCGAAAGCCAGTTAACAAGTAATGACGGAATTTCGTCCACAGATTGCTTTCGATCAGCCGCAGCTCCATTGAGCAATGGATGTGCCATGGAGTGAGAGAGGTAACGGGCTCGAACAGTCCTCGGGGAGTGGTGCGGAGCTTGACTCCGTAACTGTCTGAATTGACCGGGGTTTCCCTGAGTCCACGAGCCGTACTCCATCCTAAGGGCGCAAACTTCGGCACCCCCGCACACGCGCCACGCGCCGCAGCGCGATTCTGGTCAAGAGCCTGTGTCCCAATCCTGGACGGGAACCGTCCATTCTTGTCCCGCAAGGGGGATGTCGTTCCGAAGGAGAGCGGGGCCGCCAAGTCGAAACAACAAGTCGTACGGCCGCATCGCAAACTGGCGATGCGGCCGGCTTCGCGAGCGTGCCAGAGCGGGCACACTCGGCGTGCGCACTACGACTGCGCGCAGTGAATCGAAGATTCCGGTTACAGGGTGTGCCCCATCGTGGGGGCTTCCGTGCAGGTGGGCTTGAGCTGGACCTGCTGCGGATCGTAGGTGCCGTTGGAGGGGCACACGAGTGTATCACGGATGTAGTTTGCCCCGCCGTAGAGCTCGGTGGCTGCAGGCGTATCCGTGCTGGTCTTTTTCTGTTCCAGCGCCCACGTGGCCTTTGCGCCGTCAATCTGTTTAAGATTGGCGATGCAGGCGTTGCGCTGTGCGTTCTCGCGGGCCCTGGCGACGGTTGGGATCACAATCGCCGTGAGCATCCCGATGATGGCCACCACGATCATGATCTCCACCAATGTGAAGGCGGATGTCTTTTTCGTTCTGTTTTTCATTTGACCGACTTTCTGTTCTGCGGCGTGGACGAGGATCGAAAGCCAGTTAATGAATAATGACGAAGTTCGTCCACAGATTGCCTTCGATCAGCCGCAAATGTTCAATGGAGCAGCGGACGTGCCATGAGAAAGGATGGGGAGGAAGTCGAGTGCCGTGAGGCAGCGCCGGGCTGGCATTGCAACTGGTTGATTCCACCTGCTTTCGCCCACCCATATCGGGCTCGCCGCCCCTGCCCTCAAGCCTCTGCCCACTCGGATCGGCGGCTTGCCCTTGCGGCCGCTAGCGTGTGTCAATCCGAGACGGTGCCCGTCCATTCATGGACACAGCTTCAGCGCACTTCGAAGGAGAGCTTCATCGTCGAGTTGGTCAACTGACGCTGCCCCGTTTCGACCAAATCGACCTCGAACGCCTTGCCGATGTTGTTCCCCGCAAGGTCCTCGATGGTCGTTTGGATCGACAATTGGAACTGGCCCTGCCGCCAGGGTCTTTCCGGCGTGAAAAGCCAGCGACGTTCCTCGTCCTCCAGTCTCGTCACTCCTTCGAGCGGGTCGCTAGTCTCACCGAGCACGCGGATCATGCGCCGAGCCAGCGCGTGGTCCATCGACTTGGGAAACGTAACCTGGAGGGCGTCGCGCGTCCGTGATTGGGGGGCACGGATTTGCCAGCGTGCAGGGTCGGGAGGCTGGCGATCCGGCGGACCTACTTTGAAGACCTTCTGGAAATTGTCCTTGAGCGGAACGCCCGCGCCATCCTTCCACAGGCGGCTGATTTCCAGGACATAACTCTTGCCTTCCACCAGCGCAGGGCCGAGATCTTCGAGCGGTTGGACGCCACGCTTAATGCGGCCGGGGTCGATGAAGAGCGTCAGGCGCGTCATCGACGGGTCCCACAATTCCTCGTCCAATTCCAGGAACGGCAGTTCGACGTATCGGCCCGCGGCGTCGCGCAAGCGGACGTGGTCGTAAATGTGCCCGCGGCTCATCGGTGCAGAGAAGTGAATGTAGAACTTCAGCAGGTTCTCGGGCAGGAGTGCGCCACTCGGGTAGACGCGTTCGACGATGGTTTGGGCAACGGCCGGACGCGCCGGCACAGCAAACGCCGCCGAGAGCGGTGAAACGTCACCGGGACGCGCACCGGGCAGCTTGTTCGGATGAAACTCGGCGCGGTAGCGGACGCCCGGATCGAGCGGGAACTGGGGAATGAAGTGAAGAAGACCATCCCCTATGCGGTACTCCCCTAGCATGGAGGGAATGCCCACCTCGTCGAACAAATTCAGGCGGTCGACGCGAATAGAGAGCAGGCTGCGCCATTGCGCTGGAGTCCACTTTGCGTCGCGCAATGGACCCAGCGACTCCGCGCTGAGGCCGGACACTTCGACAACCACTCTGTTCGTGTTCGACGCGTCCGGGATCCAGCGGAGGGCGATGCGCTCAGCGGCTGTGCAGCGCGCGGTTAGAGCAAGCGGGGCCAGACAGACCAACGCCCTCAAGATAAGCGCCATTGCGAATCGGACCCGCGGAATGCCCGAGGATCGGTTCCCTCGGGCGACCTGCCCGACAGCACGGAGACACGACCGTCTCAAGGCAATGGCAGCGATTCCAGAGTGAGCGAGCCGCCTTCGCCCTTGCGCAAGACAACCGCGTGCTCCGGATCGATGCGGTCGAGTTGGTCCACGCCTTTCCAGCTGTCGATGGTTTCGTAGGACAGACCCTTCTTGCCACCGCCCGGCACCGGCGAAGTGATGCTCTCGACGTTCTCGATTTGGTCCGTGCTGATTTTCATGATGCCCCGGCTGCTGTTGGCCAGAAGCAGGTAATCCTTGCCGCCCTTCTGGTACACAATCATGTCCAGGGGACGATTTCCACTGCCGAGTTCGGCAACGGTCTTGCCCTTGATCCTGGCGCCCGGTGTCAGTTCGCTCAACGGGAACTGCACGAGCGGCGTGCAGGTGTAGGCGGCCAGAAGGCTGGGCGTGGTCCCAACCTTGAATGGCACGAACGTCCGCACGGGTGCGCGCGTTTCAAACCGGCCGTGGGCACCGTGGTAAATCTCCACGCTGGTTCCGCCAGCGACCGTCTTGAACGGGAAGGGAATCGCCCGCAAGGTCGAGGCGAACTCCTCGTTCGAGAGTCCAGCGATCAGCACGCGGTCTTCAAGAAACGCAATGTCGGTGATCGATTCCAGGCGGGGATTGCTGGCACGGCGACCTTCACCCACAACCCCGTCGACTGGCGCGTTGGGGAGTTCCGCGCGCGAGAATTTCACCTTGTCCAGCGCGACGACTTCCAGTTCACCGCTCGTGGTAACCCGCACCAGCACCGGGATGGCATCCGGCCCGCGCCCGCGCGATACAGCCAGATAGACGTTCCGTGAATCGGGATTGACCGCAATGTCTTCAATGAGGATTTGGTCGGCGCTGGAGCCCAGCAGACCGGCGATCTTCTGGTTAATGCCTTCGACCTTAAGCGCCTTGCCGCCCGCGGCGGGCTTGGAATCGCTGGTGGCGACCGCCGTGATGGCGGCCGACTTGGTGTCCGCGATGAACAATATGCCCTCGGGGCCGACGGCGATCGGGCCCATGGACTTGAAGGCGGGTTTGCCTTCCTTGAAGTCCGCAGTCCAGTTGGCGGCGCGCGCAACCGGCGCTGTCAGTCCAATGAGAAGCAGGTAGGAGAGCAGGTATAGAAGTTTCATGGCGTATTCCTTTGGTTGGGACGCGACGAAGCCGCGTCGAGTTTTAGGCTGGGGCGTAGTAAGAGGCATTGCACCGCGGGCAGTCAGTCAGGAATGACTGTTGGGGACGCGCCGCCGCGCGTCCCCTTGGTGGGATCGACAGACAAAACTCGCGGCAGCGCGTCCCTGCCTCGTTTCACAAATCGGGCGCCGATCCCTGGGCGTGCCAGGCTAGTCTTTGGACTTGCCGCCTTCGCGCTTGGCTTCCCAATCGTTGGACCGGGTGTTGCCGCCCCGCTCGGATTCGATCTTCCCTTTGATCGAGTCACCGCTGACTTTGCCACTGTATTTGGCGACAAACTTGTTGTTATTGAATTCGCGGGTCACCGTGAACGAGACTTCGTCCCCGCTGATCTTGCCGTTTTCAATGGCGACATCACTGGCCTGGCCGCCGCGGCCTGGAGAGGAAACCGTGCCGGTCACTTTGTCGCCCTCGACTTTCAGCTTGAGCGTGCTCTTGCGAGCTTCGCCACCATTACGGCCCGGCGTGGACCAGGTCCAGGTGCCCGAGGCGTCTGCGGCAGCAGCCTGACTGAGAGCGCCGAGAGCGAGCATGGCGCAAAGGCCGAGGAGGGAGGTCGTTGAATAATGCTTCCGTTGCATAGCGTATGTTTCGGTTGGTTTTGTCGGTTAGTCTGTTCGGGAACGCGCTTTCACGTCGAATCGCGTCGCACCCGGGATTGGCTAATCTTGGTTAGAGACTCTGGACATGTAAAGCGGTTACAGGAGTCGATTCCCATTGGCCGGTCGTGGTTTGATTTCCCGGATTTGGCGGGCTTTGGGTTGATTTGGTTTGACGGACTTTGACATGGGCTTTTCGCACGGGCGTCGTGCAATGCTCCGCCCGAAGCAACCCGAGCTCGACTCGCCAAGCTTGACTCGCCTAACTTGGCTTGACTGGCCCTGACCTGGCTCCACCAGGATTTTTAATCCTGGAACACCCAGCCAGCCAACGGCTTGTGCGTCTTCACGATCTCGACGATTCGCGCCCAACGCGCTAGGCCCCCCAGTCAAGCACCTTGAGTAGAACTCCTGTAAAGCCCTCGAAATCATCCAATTGAGGCGCAAACGCCAGGTCAAATCGGCCGACGGGCAGCGGGCCGTCGCCGCAATTCCAAAGGATGGCTTGCACGGTGAACTTGCCGTCAGTAATCCAAAGCTTTGCGTGCTTCTTATCCTCCCCCATGCGTTGCAATGGCCGCGCGTGCGTCACATCCCGGAGCAGCAACTGGACGGGGGGATTTCCGATGCCAGTCTGCTGAAGCCGTTCGAGTTCCCTCAGGCTGTCGAGCGTCAGGTCGCGAAGGGTCACCTCAGCGTCCAGTCGCAATGACGGCTGGAATTGCTCGGGTTTTAGGGCCCGGCGCGCGAGTTCGTTGAGCCGGGCACGCAAGGCCTCGAGATTCTCGGGTTTGACGGTCAGGCCCGCGGCCATGGCGTGTCCGCCGTGACGAACCAGCAAATCGTCGCACTGCCGCAACGCCGCAGCCAAATCGAAGCCTTCGATGCTCCGGCCACTGCCGCGCCACTCGTCGCCGTCCCCGCCGATAATCAGCGTCGGACGATAGAATTCCTGAAGCACGCGCGACGCGACAATGCCCACGACGCCGATGTGCCACATGAGCTGGCCTTCGACAATGACGCAGTCTCGAGCCGCATCGAACCGGCCGCGCAAGGTGCCGAGGACTTCGTCGACGATGCTCTTCTCGATTTTCCGGCGTTCGCGATTTCGCGAGTCGAGACTGGCCGCCAGCGGTTCGGCAGTGGCCAGGTCGGAGGCGAGCATCAGGCGAAGGGCTTCCTCGGCGGTCTCCAGGCGACCCGCGGCGTTGAGTCGTGGCGCAAGCTGAAACCCGACTTCGTAACCGGCCACACGACCCATCACCGCGGCAACTTTCTTGAGCGCGACGATTCCGGGGCGCTGGGTCGTATTGAGACGTTGAAGGCCAGCGGAGACGAGTATGCGGTTTTCACCCGTGAGCGGCACGAGGTCCGCGATGGTCCCCAGGGCGACGAGATCGAGGCAGGGACGGAGATCGAACGTGTCGGCGCCTGGCAAACCGGTCGCTCGGCCGTGCTTGACGAGGGCGTGGGCCAGCTTGAAAGCGAGCCCGACGGAACAGAGTTGGTGAAAGGCGCGGTGTTCCTGCTCTGCCCAAGCCGGGCGGGCGTTCGCCGCTTCGACCAACGGATTGACCAGCGCGACGGCCTCAGGGGGCGGGGAACTCACCTGGTGATGATCCAGGACAATAACGTCCACCCCGCGGTCCCGGAGCCAGCGGATGGACTCGACGGCGGTCGAACCGCAGTCCACCGCCAGAAGGAGCGTCGCTGCAAACTTGTTCAGGCAATTCTCCACGCCGGACTGGCTGAGGCCGTAACCCTCGTCCATTCTGTGGGGCAAGTAATGGTCCACCTTCCAACCGAGCGCGCCGAAGACTTCAGCCAGCAACGCCGTCGACGTCACGCCGTCCACGTCGTAATCGCCGAAGATCACGAGCCGTTCGCCGCGTTCGCGCGCCGCGAAGAGGCGGTCCACCGCAACACGCATGTTGGGAAGCAGAAATGGGTCGCTCAGATTTTTCAGACGCGGCTCGAGAAAGCGGGCAATGGGCTCCGGCTCGCTCAGGCCGCGGTTGAGGAGGCATTGGGCCAGGAGCGGGGAGATGCGCAGTTCCTTGGCGAGGAACGCTGCCAGGGCCGGTTGCGCAGGCGCAATCGACCAGCGGTATTTCATTGGCGAGGTCAGATGGAGGAGCTCAGTGCCCGCGCTGATCTCGCTGAAAACCGAACGGAAGGCGAGCCGAGAGTTCCCCCTGCGTGCTGCTTGGTGCACGCGCGAAGCAGTCTTGGACTGAGCCAGTCCTCTGGCGCTTTCTGAGGCGGGACCTTAACGGGGAGAGGGGCGGGGTGAGGGGTGAGAACACCCATGGTTGTCCCCTTGCAAAAAACTGGGATGCGCCCCGCCCCGAGCCCCGGCACAAAAAGATTTGTCATCCCCTTTGCAACCCGTACCTTCTCGCCGAATGACCAAGACGTTCGCTGAATTGAAATTCCCGGGGCGCCTCGTCGCCGTGGAGGGCCTGGACGGCTCCGGCAAGTCCACCCAGATCTATTTGCTGAAGCGCTGGCTGGAAGTGCAGGGCCTCAAAGTTTTCTTCAGCGAATGGAATTCATCGGAGCTGGTGAAGGCCGCCACGAGCAAAGGCAAGAAACGCGAGCTGCTCACGCCCACCACTTTCAGCCTCATTCACGCCACCGACTTCGCCGACCGTTACGAGCGCCAGCTGGTCCCGCTGCTCCGGGCCGGCTACATCGTCCTGTGCGACCGCTACATCTTCACAGCCTATGCCCGGGACGTGGTCCGCGGCTGCCGCCCGGAGTGGGTCCGGGGCATTTACAGTTTCGCCGCGCTGCCGGACTTGACGTTCTTCTTCAAGGCGGACTTGGAAGTCTCCTTGCAGCGGATTCTCGATGGCCGGCCCCAATTGAAATACTTCGAGGCGGGCATGGACCTGGAACTTTCAGACGATTCGTACGAGAGCTTCCGCATTTTCCAGGGGCGCATCCTCGAGCAATACCTCGCGATGGCCCCGGAGTTCAAATTCATCACGCTTGACGCCAATCAAGCCATCGAATCCCAGCAAAGCGTCGTCCGTGAAATCCTGGGCTCGCGACTGAAGCTGGCGGACTTCCTCGCCAGCCAGACCAGTCCGAAACCTCTGGCCATCGCGCACTGAGCATGACAGCGAACAACCGTCACACCGCCCGCAAACCTTCGCGCAGCCGCATTGTCGTCCCGTTGCGCACGCCCCGGCGCTTCTACGGGCATGGCATGCCCAACGTGAACCTCAGCCGGCTGGCCGGCCGGCTCATCGTGGTGGAAGGCGCCGACGGCTCCGGCCGCTCGACGCAAATCGCCGGGCTGGTCACCTGGCTGGAGAGCGCCGGGCACGCCACGGCCCAAGTCGGCCTCAAGCGCTCCACGCTTGTGAGCGAGGAACTGGAATTGGCCAAGAAGGGAAACATTCTCAGCCGCACCACGCTCAGCCTGTTTTACGCGACAGACTTCGCCGACCAGCTCGAGAACTCCATCCTGCCCGCCCTCAAGGCCGGATTCATTGTCCTGGCTGACCGCTACATTTACACCCTCATGGCCCGCGACCTCGTTCGCGGTATGGACATGCACTGGCTGCAAAACCTCTACGGCATGGCGCTGGTGCCCGATGCGGTCTTTTACCTCAAGGTTTCTCCCGAGACACTCGTCCAGCGGAATTTCGCGAAGGACTTCGCGCTGGATTACTGGGAAAGCGGCATGGACCTCGGCTTGTCCCGCGACATGTTCGACAGCTTTATCCGCTACCAGGCCATGATCGCCGGGCAATTCCACCGTCTCCAAACCACTTACGGCTTTCACATCATCGACGGCGACCGGGCACCCGACGACGTTAGCCACGAACTACAGAGGAAGACCGAGGCGGTGCTGGCGGCGCGATGAGACGTGTAGCGTGCTGCGTGTTCCGTCAAGTATCGCCGGATGTGCGACTCGTGCCGCACGGCACCACATGCAACACGTAACTTAGACCACGCTCGCAACGACTAGTGAGTATCGAACGCTAACCCCCATGCCCGACTCCAAATCCCCCTACCTCATCGGCGTCGACCTTGGCGGCACCAAGATCCTCGCGGGCGTTTTCGATCCCGACTTCAACTGCGTCGGGCAAATGAAACACAGCACCAAACCCGAGCGCGGCCCCGAAGGCGTCATCGAACGTATCGCCCGTTGCATTCGCGATGCCGTCGACGAATGTGACCTCTCGATGAAGCAAATGCGCGGCGTCGGCGTCGGCGCACCCGGCGCAGTCAACACCGCCGAGGGCCGCGTGCTCTTCGCCCCCAATCTCGACTGGAAGGACGTGCCCCTGAAAAAGCAGCTCGAAAAGGAACTCGACCTCCCCGTCTTCGTGGACAACGACTGCAAGCTCCACGCCTTGGGCGTCTTCGTGGCCGAATACCACGGCAAGCCGCGCAACCTCATCGGCATCTTTGTCGGCACGGGCATCGGCGCGGGCATCTTTATTGATGGCAAACCTTATACCGGATTCAACGGCACTGCGGGTGAGATTGGCCACATGGTGCTCGACATCAACGGGCCCGAGTGCGGCTGCGGCAACCGCGGCTGCTTCGAAGCACTGGCCAGCCGCCGCGCTATTTTCCGCACCATCCAGCAGGCCGTGAAGGGTGGCCAGCAGACCGTCCTCACCGAGATGCTGGGCTCTGACCTGGCCGATCTGCGCAGCGGCGACTTGCGCAAGGCCATGCGGCGCGGCGACAAATTTGTCGAAAAAGTCATCGACCAGGCCGCCGAATACACGGGCATCGCCTGCGGCAACTTGATCAACCTCTTTAACCCCGAACGAATCGTGCTCGGCGGCGGCGTCATCGAGCAACTTGAGAACGACATGTTGCCCATCATCGACAAGGTCGCCCGCAAGCACGCCCTGCCCGGCACCGCCAAAGGCATCGAGATTGTCGCCAGCCGCCTGGGCGACGACGCCGGCATCACCGGCGGCGCAGTCCTCGTTGCCAGAGAGACGAAGTAAGGCGGAATTGGCAGAGGGGGTCGCCGATTCCTGTTTCAGTCAGAGTGCTGCTTGCGCTCGTAGCGCGGCTTCAGCATGAATTCGGCTTCATGATTTGCGTGGATCGCGACGGTGGCATGGATCCGCACCGGCTTTGGCGGCGCCGTGCGCTCCAGCTTCAGCATCTTCCAGAAGCGATGCTGGTCCCACGAACCAGTCCAGTTGTCCAGATTCCTTCCTTCGTCGTCCACAGCGCTGAGAAGCGTCAGGCGCAGATGCGCCGGGTTGTTCGTCAGCTCGACGCTCAACATGTCGGTATTCACGAAGTCAATTTTGACAGGCAGCCCGCTGAAGTTTGTATGAATCGCATTGGTCAACGGCCAGGTCACTGTAAAGGAATGGAGATTGGTTGCGGGATAGTCCGAATCACGGGCGAAGCTGACCCGAAATTTCCAGACCTTTGATGTATCCAATGGCCGATGCATGCGATACTCAGTCCAGCCATTTGTGATCCTCTTGGTGAAGCCGAAGTTGAGGCTCTCGTAATTGCCGGTCGCGTCCCGTACCTGGCCGCCCGGGATGCCCCAGTTGGTCGCCCACTGGCCGTTGCGGAAGACGCGCACGGGAAGAAACGCCGTGTATTCCCAGATATCGGTTGGATGAATCGGTTCGTGGCGGATCGACAACTCGCCGATCTCCGCGTCCAACCCATCCGCCAGCTTGAGGCGCGGGGAGTGTTCCGGCTTCCACGGTTCCACTCGGGCGCGCTTCGGGTTATTGACGACGAACGTGGCGACTTCCTGCCAGTTGCGCGTGTTGTTCGTCTGCCGTTCTTCCAATCGGAAGTGCAGCCGGGGCGATGTTCTCGGAAACGTCTCGGCACAGATAAGAGAGAAAAGGCCGTCCTCGTACTTCCGGGATTCATTGAACTCATTGACGAATGCGAAATCCCCATCGTCATCCCCGGAAATGAGCCAGCGATGCTTGCGATAGAACGGCGGCGAAGTGAACGTCTTCTCCTGAGGCGAGCCAGGGCCGAGCCACAATTCGGCCGTCAGCAATTCGCAGCCTTCCGGCGCACTCCTCCCGACCAGTTGGGGACGCTGCAGCTTGAGCCCGGCCACGTGGATCGCATTGGACGGCGCAAGTCGGCTCAGGACCTTGGATACCCTCGTGCCATGCGAATAATTATTCCTGTGCCCGACCTTCACGCCAGACAGCACGAGAACGGTCCCATCCGGGAGCTTCTGTTCGGAAGAGTTGTCGCGCCAGATCAGGAACCCGATACAGATCGTCGCAATCAATATGAGCGCGGCGACTTTTCGTTTCATGTTGGTGTCCCATCGCAGACGCGACATCCGCGGTCAACAGCGATTCTGGCGGTCAGGTTTGCTCATTCGAGGTTGCCCGACTCGCTCAAACTCGATGGCGTCTCAATGCATTAAGACTGGCTTCAATGGTCGTGGCTCAAAATCTCATTCGCCTGCGTGATCACCGTTGCCGTGAGCAATTGAGTCACCTCCCGCAAAAACCGGTAATCCAGCGTCTCGGGCGTGTCACTATCCCGATGGTAGTGACGGTTGCGAAATTCGGAGGTGTCGGTCCACATGACGGCGGGAATGTCAGCTTCCCAAAACGGAGCGTGATCGCTTCGGGACAGCACGGGAAAAAACTTCTCCAGGCCGAGCTTCACGTTCAGTCCGGTCACCGGCAATTGCGGCACGTAAGCGCCCGCGTGGCTCAGCGCCGAATTCATCCACGTCGTGGAGATACCATTCGCCAGCAGCCCGAGGAAGTCGCCCTTATCGCTAATCTGGATTGGCAACCCTGATGGCACGCGTTGGGAGCCCGGCGCGGAGCTTGCGTATCCCACCATTTCCAGGATGTGCGCGGCACGAACTTCAAAGCCCGCCTTCGGCAAATACGATTTCACAAAGTCGCGACTGCCCTGCAAACCATCCTCCTCGCGATTGAAGGCGACGAACACGACTGGCAACACCGGCCGCCACAGAGTGGACGCCGCCGCGCAGCCCAGCATGGCCGCGACCGCGCTCCCGTTGTCGTCGGCACCGGGACACATCGGCACCGAATCGTAATGGGCGCCGACCAGGATGACTTCCCCGAGTGACCGTTCCGGAACTGCCACGATGTTGGCGAAGGCGCCCTGCCGTTCCACCCGAAGGTCCATTGAACCGAACACCGCGCACAACCAGTCCGCCGTCGCCCGGTTCTGTTCGGCCTCTGCGGTGAAATGACGGGGCACGGCTATTTTCTCCACCCACTCCCGCAACTGCGCCGAGGTGATCGTAGAGAGGAGCGCCGCAATCCTGGGCAAGCACTCGACCGGGCGAACTTTGTGCGAATGGACGATTCTCATAAGAAATCAATTTGACCGGTGGGGCGAGCGTCCTCGCGAGCCGTCACCCGAAGTCGAGGGACACCGGCTCGCGCGGACGCTCGCCCCACCGAACACATTGAAATTCGAAACTGGCCTGACTCAGGTTGACGGGGTTTGACGCCGTTTGACTGAGCACGACGCGGATTGCCCGGCTCACGCCGTGTAGCCTCACGCCAAGGCCGCAAAGGACGCCAAGAGCCCCTGTAGTAGCCAGGTGGATAGCCTAGTCGCCCCATAACCGTTTCAGTCGTTGGATTGACCTTTCGAGGTTCCGTCGGGCCGTTTGCTCGTACTGGTTCGCGAAGAAATCCGTGGCGTAGATGCGTTCGCGGGCCAGGAATCGCTTGAGAATCTCCACGCGTTTGAAATTGAAGATGAGCTTCGGCACCGAGCGATACTCTTCCCGAATTTGCGCTTCGTACTCGGCGAATCGGCGCTCGTCCTGACCGAGGATGCTGAGGTCCACGTCCACCATCAAGGCCGCGTCAGGGCCCGCTTCGGTAGTGTGAGATTTTGTCGCCATGACTAACTCGCTCACCGCCGCACCGAGTTGGGATAGCCCGCTTGCTTCGAGGCAACTCCTGGCCATCGCGGCGCTCCGCTCCTCATTGTCGCCGGCCTTCGGCTCATAAACGGCGTCATGGAACCACAATGCGAATTCCACCGCGACCGGCTGTTGCGCCAGATGCCTGGCGTTGTCGAATTCGGCCAGGCACTCGGCGATGTGTTGTTGATTGTGGTAATGACGCTGCGGCTCGGCGTAAGCCCGCGTCAGGGCCTCATACCACTTTGTCGAGTCCCCCGTGGCGCCGGCGGATTGCCAAAGTCGCAGCCAACGATCCGGTCCGGGCCAGCTCATAGTATGGCGCTAGGGCGAAGGTGGAATCTTGACGCCGAATCCAACCGTCAAAACTGCGGCATGGACTGCTCTCGCGGCCTCCGCATGAGCGATGCCCGCGCACCAGCCGGGATTCAATTCGATCAACATGAGGCCATTGCTCGTTCCGGCAAAGTCCGCGACAAACCACCGGCAAGGCAGTTCGGAGGCGATGCGTTCCGCGCGTTGGGCTGCCTCATCACGTTCCGATTCAACCCAGGCATTTCCCTGTTTCAATTCGCGGTCGGTTGGCCGTTGATCCGCCCACGGCGGGAACAAATATTCCACCGCGACGGCCCGGCCTGCGACAACGTGAACTCGCAACTCCAGGGTAACTGACTGGCGTTTGTCTGCCGCGAGGATCTCGACGAACGGCCGCACGACCAGAGCTCGACCGGATTGACGCAGCCGATGCAGCCCCGCCGCTGAGCGGACACAACCGCCGCCTCGAAACGTCCCTTCTTCGCCTCGGACGAACACAGGATATTTGTCCGGCTCGCCGTTGATGACTCCGATGGCCGGGACGCCGGCCCGTTCCACTGCGGGCCAGTATCGTGAGAAGCGCCCAACGCTGTCGTGCTCGGTTCGGCTCGGGAACGTCGTGTCGGAAAGAATTTCGTGCCGTGAGGAAAAGGCTTCAACGATGTGTGGGTGACGGCGATTGAGTTCACTCAGCGGACACACTTCCAGGCAAGCCTGACTCTCGACCCGCGCGGCCAGATTCAGCCAATCGTCCAGCTTGAGCCGGCAACTTTGGCCAGTCGGCCCGCGCGGAAAGGGCTCATCCTCGACGGCTATGAGAACATTCTGTTTCGCGCCAAGCTTCATCGAGTCGTTGCCGCACCGAGACACCCACTCCATCTCAGGGATTATGACAGGTTTGATTGGCTTCAGCTGTTGCGCCGGCGAAAATGTTGTTGGGCTGGTGAGCCATGGTGAATCGCTCTCACGATTTCGTTGTCGCGCCCTTGAACGGATTTCTTTCCGGGGCTTCGTTATGCGGCACGGCGCCGGGCATGCCGCGCAGGAGCCAGTTCAACGCGCGCAGGCGATGGCGCAGCCAGACGGTCATCGGTTCGGGTTTGGCGCCCAGTGCGGCTTTCGGTTCGAGAGCGGCGCGGCCCTTAATCAGGATTGGGGCATCGAAGCTGGCGCGGCTCATACCGGCTTGGTGCGATAGGGCGCAGGCGTTTCCTGAAGGGCATCCGGGCCCGCCGGGCAGGTCGCGGAGGCGCCACGAAGGGCGAGCGCGCGTTCGCGCAAGGCATCGAGCATGCGCAGCTTCTCCCCAATGGGCCGGGTGGCCAGATCGCGCCGGAGGGCGCGTTTACTTTCGAGAATCTTTTCCAAGTCGAAGCTCATGGCATGTCTTTGAGGAATTGTCGCTCGAATTGCAGCCAACGGTCAACGAGACCATGCCGGGCCAGGATGGCCTGAAAGCGGGCGGCGTCGAGGGCTCCCGCCTCGACGAACTGGAGCACGCGAGCCTTGTCTTTCGCTCGTCCTGTTTGGAGAGCGATGACGGCAAGGTGCTCGCAGTGAAGACGCCGGCTGATGGTGGCGATGGTTTCTTGGATGTTCACGGTTTTCCGCTCACGCCCTTGAACGGATTTCTTTCCGGGGCTTCGTTATGCGGCACGGCGCCGAGCATGCCGCGCAGGAGCCAGTTCAACGCGGGCAGGCGATGGCGCAGCCAGACGATCATCGGTTCGGGTTTGGCGCCCAGCGCGGCTTTCGGTTCGAGAGCGGTGCGGCCGAGCGAAAGTCGCTGGCAACGCCAGTCGATGGCGTCCCGGATGGTGCAATGCAGGAGCCGGAGGTAGAGGGGCAAGCCATCCGCGGCGGCCGAGCGGTCAAAGCCGATATAGTAGGCGATGGCCGTCGGTCCATCGCGCAGGGTGGTGACGAAGCCGAGGATCTCGCCACCCCGCCGCACGGCAGTGCAACGGAAATCGTCCCCGAGGGCGCGGGCCATCGCGGGCAGGCAGGACTCCGTGAGGGTGACGAGCCGGACCGCTGCGTTGCCTTGCACCGCCCGGTAAAGTTCGTGCAAACGGTGCGCGTGCGGCGCCGGATCGGTGATGGGTTCGAGGGTGCAACCCGCACCCGCGAACTTCTTCAATTGATCCTTTGCGTTGCGGCGATACTTCGCATCGAGCGCGGCGAGGTAGTCGTCGTAGCTGCGCCAGTCCGGGTTGAGGGTCAGCACCATGTTCGGCTCGGTTTCGAGCGGGCGATAGCTGAAGCGGCGCAGCGCCTCGAGGCCGGTCTGCTGGTCGGTCAGGTCCTTGACGAGGACGAAGTCAGTCTGGCCGGCGAGCCGCTCCGCGCGGCGGATACGATAGAGCGCTTCGGCCACTCCGGGCCAAAGTGCCGCGGGATCTTCATCGCTGGCGAAGGCAATGCCGTGAAATCCCCAGGAAAGCAAGTTGCCAGCGACCAGAATGCGTTCGCGGAGCTTCTCGCTCGCCACCTTCGCGGCGGGCCCGAGGGCCAGTCGAAGCAGGTTGGCGGGACGCTTGCCGCCTTCATGGCGCAATTGACTGCCGGTGACGGTGACGATTTGTGCAGCGAGCGCGGCGACCGGTTTGTCGCCGCGAAACATCATCGCATAGCGAGGCACGATATTTTGGGGCCCGTGCTGTTCGAGTGCTCGCAGAAGCTCCCGCCGGAGGAACAGGCTGGCGGGCCGGGTCAAGCAGTCCCATGGCTCGCGATCCAGGTAATCGACGCGATCGGCGAAAGCGAACCCGAACCCTGTCGGCCGGTGGCGCTCCTCGTGACGGGCGCGGATTGCCCGGAAGGATTCGGCCACTTTGCGAAGGGGATTGGTGGGTTTGGATGCGCCGGGCATGGGGAGGGATGCGGGATTCAGGATGCAGGATTCGGGCGCCTGGCCTCGCTCACTCGTTCGCCGCAGTCTGCGCTACGGTTCAGCATACGCGCATCCGGTTGGTTTGTGCAGGTTTGGCCGGTCTCAAGCCGCTGTTGGGACCTTACCCAAATCCGCTTGCTGAATGCCGAGCTCGTTGCACTGGCGCAGCCAGTCCGCCGAAGCAAGTTTTCCATCCGCGAGCGAACTCAACACCGAAAACGGTTCAATCGTGGCGGAACCGACGGTCACCACGACGGGTTGACCCGGCATGGCATCGGCTGTGGCGCCCCGGTTCATTAGGAGGACGCTCAACGCCGCGCCAACGACCCCGGAAGCCAGCCCTTCAGCATTTTCGTCGTCAGGCGCTGCACCGGCGTGGTCGCGGCAACGTTTGCCGAACGCTTTGATGTCCCTGGCGACTTGAGGCAGGGATTCAGGTGTGACCCCGCTCAACGCTGCGGTGTTGGCCTTCACGAGGTCGCCCCACTCGGGGAGATACACCTGCTCGCCGACTTTCTCCCAGTCGATGGGTTTGAGTTTTCCAGCGCTGTCCGGGTTGACCAGGGCTGCCAGCAACTGATTCTCCAACGCGGGCACATCGGCCAGCAGCGTGGTGGCGGGAGGGTCGTCGTGGCCGAACTCGCCGGGAGGCAGATTCTGCACGGCGGCGATGCGTTCCTTGAGCGGCGGATGCGTGTCGTAAGGGTTGACCTTCCCCTCCTTGAGTTCCTCATCGAGGTGCCTGCCGATGGCGTCGGCGATTTTGCCGGCTTGAACAAATTGACGGAAGCCTTCCGCAAGGGGCGGACGGAACCCCGCGTTCAACACCGGCGCGCACTCATTGAGCCAATAGGCGTCGAAGGCCGGCGCCACGCCGTGAACCGTTCTCAGGCCGCCGATCAGCGCTTGCGAACCGATGGCGCGGGCGGCGAGTTCATCGGCGACGAATTCCTGCCGTCGGGAGATGGCGTGGGTGATGCGGAGAAACATTTTTCCGTACGCAAGGAATGGGAGCCGGAGCACCGAACCATCCCCCAGCGATTCGAGCGTACGGCCGATGGCCCCGCGGGTCTTGTAGATCCAGGGGCCAAGCTTTGTATCGCCTCCGTAATAATGGCCGAACTCATGCGCGAGCACGGCGCGGAATTGTGATTTGGTGAGCATTCGCATCAATGGGAGGCCCAACCCCATGACGCGCCGGCTGCCAAAGCCCATGACGCCGCCGCGCTGGGTGACCCAGGCGTTCACGTCGGGTACGAGGAACACCTCGGCCGGCATCGCCTGGTTGACGGACTTCGCGACGCCGTCGATTTCCTGGAAGAGCCGCGGGTGCTGGTCGCGCGTGAGTTGGGGACCGGGCGACTCAAACTTGTCGAATCGCGGCAGGACGGACCAAAGAATCGCCAGCGCGCCAATGACGCAGAGAATGGCGAGCTTCGGGTGGATGCGATGGGCGTAGGTGACCTCGGCATACGGGATGTAAACCAGTCCGGCAGCAATGGCCACCGCGAGAATGTAAAAGCCAATCATCAACACGACGGCCAGGAGCGCGCGTCCGGCCAGAGATGGAGAAGGAGTCATAGGGGTTGTGTTATTCGTTGTCGCTCGAGCCATTTGCGGCGGCATGTTTGTCGAAACCGATGTAGATGCGGGCGTTGCCGTTCCTGCCGAGCTCGCGGAGGGTTTCGAGCTCCAACATGCGCAGGAGCGCGGGGTGGTTCGCGTAGGCGGCGGCCGTGCGTTCGCGCTGTTGCAAGCGGTGAATTTCGGCTTCAGTCTGGACGCGCTGAATTTCGGCTTCGCCCTGTGCCTCGAGGCGTTGCGCGGTGGCCCGGGCCTCGGATTCCAGGCGCTGTGATTCGGCTTTGGCTTGCGCTTCGATCTTCTGAACGTCGGCCTTGCTGCGCGCTTCGACCAGTTGCACCTGGCTCATGCGCTCAGCCGCGAGCACTTTGTTCATGATCTCCTGGAGGTTGCCGGGGAAGGCGAGGTCCTTCACATCGGCGCGGTGAATGGTGACGCCGTAGGTGGCCGCGGTGCTTTTCACGTCGCGCAGAATGTCTTCGCTGAGGCGATTGCGGTTGGTGAGGATGTCTTCCAAAATCATCGTGGCAAGGGAACGTCGGGCGGCCAGTTGCACATCGCTGTAGAGGCGGTCCTCGTATTTGTCCACGGCGTGCAGAGCGAGCTTGGGGTCGACGACGCGGAACTGGACCAGGATGCTCACGCGCAAGGCGACCTTGTCGGCGGTGAGGATTTCCTGGCCTTTGATGGTCAGATCGCGCTCGCGCATGTCCACGAGAACGAATTCGACGTAGGGCCCTTTGGGACCGAAGAGTCCCTTTCGCTCAGGAATCTTGTAGCGGCCGGCTTCCAGCACCTTCACCAACACACCGTCTTCGTACCAAAGCGCGCGGTGGGTGTCTTTGATGATGAGTTCGTTCTTGAGCATGGATTCCTTTCGTATGGCGAAACTGGTGCCCCGAAGCGGGGCCGATGTTGAAGCACGGCCGAGAACAGATTGGCAATCTGCCGAGTCACATTCGCAATGAGTGACAACAGTGCGGTTTGGAGGCCGCTCCATTGCCCCGCCGGGGCGAATCGGAGTGAACACTCCGGGGCGGGAGAAGTCAACGATGAGCGGGCTGCTCGCTTCGGCCGGGCGCATTCGGTTCTTGCAGGGAACAGCTGGCCCACGGTCTCACCCATTGTTGGCTGCCTGCAAAAACTGGGATGCGTCTCTTCGCCAGCGTCTACCTGTTTAGAGCGGGTGGCACAGGCGACCCGCTACGCCGTCGGGCGACCCGCCCGACGAACGGAAAGATGTACCGCCCGCACTGAGGCCACCTTCTTTGTGTTCCTGCGTCCTACTCGTTCCGCTCGGCGGGTCGCCGAGCGGAGCGGGCCGGCGGCCCGCGCTACCCGCTCACTTCAGCCACTTCTGAATCATGGCGCTGGCTGCGGCGTCGCAGCCTTTCTCGGCGTCGGGGCCCGCGATGTTCGTGGCGGTGATGACGGCGAAGTTCTTCTCAGGCGCGAGCCACATGACCAGGTACCACATCGTATTGGAGCCATTGTGCATGAGCGCTTTTCCTCCGGCCCACCCACGCTCCAGGCTCAGCCAACCACATGCGTAGTCCCCGCCCGCCGGCGCCGTGTGGAGTTTGCGAAATGTCTCCGGCTTGAGCAGGCTTGATGTGCCCTGACCGCGCTGGAGGTGGAAGATCACGAAACGCGCCAGGTCGTCCAGCGAGCAATGCACTGTGCCCGCAGGGCCGATGGCCGGCGGGTTGTCCGATTGCACGGGTGTGGTTTTCCCGGCGGAGCGAGAGTGGCCCCACGGCTGGTCCAACGTGCCAATGGCGCCCGGAGCGCCGAACCCGGCGGAATTCATGCCCAAAGGGCGGAACAGTCTTTCAGTGAGAAGTGCTTCCCATGCCTTGCCCGTGCGCTTTTCGAGCATCGCGCCTGCGATGGCGTAACCCTGGTTGGAGTAGATGAATTCTGTGCCCGGCGCCGCTGCGGGCGGTTGGCTGAGTACGGCCTGGATGAATTGGAGACGTTGTTCCTTGGGCGTGCCTTTCTGCGCCCAGGCGCGTGTCCAGGCGGCCGCGGGCGGCGCCGCAGGACACCCGCCCCGATGCATGAGCAACTGCTCGAGCGTCACGGCTTCATACTGCGGGTCCATCTTCACTTCGGGAAAGACCTGGGCCACGGTGGTCGTCCACTGGAGTTTGCCTTCTTCTACAACGATGGCGGCCAGCGTCGCCGTCATTGATTTCGTGCAGGAACCGATGTGGAACAGGTCGTTGGTGGTCACGGGCGTGGAGTCACCGTGCTTGCGGACGCCCACGGCCACGCGGTCGCAGATCCTTCCGTCCTTCACGACAACGACCACAAGGGCGGGCAAGCCGTGCTTCTTGCGCAGTGCTTCGAGAGCTGAAGCAGCATTGGTCGGCTGTGCAGGCGCGGCAGAGGACATAGCAACACCGATGGAAGCCATCAAACCGCCAATGTAGAGCAATTGCAATTTCATTGTTGGCACTATGAATAGAATTCCGGCGTGCAGGCAAGGGGGGACGGAAATTGTAACTCGTATTTCACCTTGGTTTGTGCTTTATTTGTGCATAATCCCCCACATGGCTGACTTGGTATGAGAATCGGTTCCAGGCCGGGTGCAGCGATCCGTAAAGGGCGTGACCGCCATCGGCCCGCGCGATACGTGTTGCTCTGCCTTCTGCTGCTCTTGTGGAGCGCGAAGCCTGGCGCCAAAGCGGCGTCGCTGCCTGCGGGTTTCACGGAGGAAACGGTACCCGGTCCGTGGACTGAAGTCGTGGGACTGACCTTCGAGTCGGAAGAGCAAACTCCCGGCGGCCGCATGTACGTCTGGGAACGCGGCGGCCAGGTCTGGATTATCGAGAACGGCATCAAGCAATCCACGCCGCTGATTGATCTTCACGAGGAAGTGGGCGGCTGGCGGGACTTCGGGCTGCTGGGGTTCGCGCTGCATCCGAATTTTCGACAGAACGGCTATCTGTATCTGTCTTACGTCGTAGATCATCATCACCTGACGAAGTTCGGAACTCCCGATTACCACCCCGATACGAACGAATACTTCATGCCGACGATTGGGCGCATCACCCGCTACACGGCCCGCGCTTCGGACGGTTTTCGCAGTGTCGACCCGGCCAGCCGGAAGGTGCTGCTCGGCGAGAGCATCACGAATGGTTTCCCGATCACCTACCAGTCGCATGGAGTCGGTTCTTTGGTTTTCGGAACAGATGGCTCCCTGCTGGCCGCGTGCGGCGACGGCGGCAGTTACAGCACGACGGACCTCGGCAGCGCTCCGGAAACCTACTTCACCCAGGCGCTGGCCGAAGGAATCATTCGGCCCAAGGAAAACATCGGCGCGCTGCGGGCCCAATTGCTCGATTGCCTCTCCGGCAAGATTGTCCGACTCGATCCGGCCACGGGCGATGGTCTTCCAAGTAACCCGTTCTATGACCCCGCCCACCCGCGCTCGCCCAAATCGCGAGTCTGGTCCCTGGGCTTGCGCAATCCGTACCGCATGGCGCTTCGGCCAGGCACGGGAAGCCACTCCCAGGCGGATGCGGACCCCGGCGCGCTTTACATCGGCGACGTTGGATGGCGCACGTTTGAAGATTTGAATGTGGCGACCGGACCGGGGCAGAACTTCGGCTGGCCGCTTTACGAAGGGCTGGATGTGCTCACCAGCTATCGCAGCCCCAATGTCGGCAACCCGGATGCCCCGAATCCGCTGTTCGGGACGGGCGGTTGCACGCAGCCGTACTTCTATTTCCGCGACCTCTTGCGCCAGGACACTCTCAACGTGCCCAGTTGGCCGAATCCGTGCAACGCGAGCGTGCAGGTGCCAGCGAGCATCCCCCGCTTTGTCCACCGGCGGCCGGCTCTTGATTGGAGGCATGAGACGGGCCCGGCGCGGACAGGCACCTACGCAGCCAACGGGACAGCGACGGTCACAAATGTCGGCGCAACGGGTTCGCCCGTTGCCGGAAATCAGTTCGGTGGGACCAGTTCCATTGGCGGAACGTGGTACCAGGGCAACGATTTCCCCGCGATGTACAAGAATACCTACTTTCACGGTGACTACGAGGGAGGCTGGATTCGGAACTTCGTCTTTGACACGAACAACAAGCCGGTTCTCGTGCGCGACTTTATGACCAACGGCGGCGGCATCGTCGCGATTGCCACGCATCCAGTCGAGGGCAGCCTCTATTATGTGAGTTGGTCGTCCAACATTACCCGCATTCGTTACACGGGCAGTGGCAACCAGGCACCCAAAGCCGTCGCGACGGCGGACAAGTTCTACGGGCCGAGCCCGCTTTTCGTACAGTTTAACGGGAGCGCATCGACCGATCCGGAAGGGATGCCGCTGAACTATCGCTGGGCCTTCGGCGACGGCTCCGCCGACAGCACTCAGGCAAACCCGTCGCACGCGTTCACCGCGGCAGCCGGCACGCCGACTTCGTTCCCAGTGACTCTGACCGTGAGCGATGCCTCTAACGCCACGGCGCAAGCCACTCTGCTCATTTCGGTGAACAATTCGCCGCCCAGTGTCTCCATCACCAGCCCGACCAACGGCATGCGCTATCCGTTGACGAACGAAACCACGTACGCGTTGACGGCGACGATCTCAGACGTTGAACACGGTCCCAGCCAGCTCGCGTGCGAGTGGCAAACGATTCTGCACCACAACCAGCACGTGCACGCCGATCCGGTGGACACCAACTGCACGACGACGACCGTGATTTCCCCGCTGGGTTGCGACGGGGAGACTTTCTTCTACAGCATCATTCTGAAGGTCACGGACGCGGCGGGGTTGGCCACCACGCAGGAAGTGCGCCTCTATCCCAATTGCCCGGAGCAACCGGCGACTTTGAAGTACATTGGGCGCGATGGCCTCGGAACGATTCACTGGCAATTGACTGGGGATTCGGCTCGCACGTACCTCATCGAAGGCTCGACCAATCTCGCCGGATGGAGCCCGGTCACGACCGTGAAACCGGCGACCGGCACGGCCGACTTCAACGATTCCAGCGCCAGTTCATTTCAGTTCCGTTTCTATCGCGCGGTGCTGGTTCCTTGAGTTGTACGTTGCCTTGCCTCCTGCAGCTAGCAGAAGAATGACCGAGGCTTGAGCTGCCCAGAGATCATCCTGCCACCATCGCGCATAGCCCGTTTGCAACGCCAATGCTCATCCGGAAGGCACGTTGTTTTCAAAACTTCATACGCCCGCACCGCATCATCCTGGGCAAGCTTGAATGCCGCTTGCATGAGTAGAAAGAGTGCCTCGCTCCGGGATGATGGCGGGACCACTTGCTTGGCTAGAGACAAAGCCTCTCGCAGGGATCGGCGTGCCTCAGTCAAGCACCGTCGCTCCGCTAATGCGGCAATCTCCCAGGCACGGACCTTCGACTTCTTGTAGTCATCGTCGCATTCTCGTGCTGCCTTGGCGGCCTCAGAGGCTATGGCAATTGGATCCCCGTCAGTAAATCGGGCTACCCAAGCTAACGCTTGCGCCCGAAACCACGGCTCCGCGATCTTGCGCGCCTGAGCGAGCGCCTTCTTAGGATTGCTCTTGGCCAGGGTGCTGGCATGATCTCTCTGGAGCGTGGCGCTCATTTCTCAGTGAGATCGGCTCAAAAGTGGATCGTAAAACCGATTTGCGGGCCTTGCAGCACCACGTCGTAACGGAACTTGTTGAGGCCGCTGCCCGTTTCATAGTCCGTGCCGAGCCAGCGATACCCGAACTGGGCAGAACCCCACTTGGTGAAACGCCAGTTCAAATAGGGAAAGGCCTGCCACGTCACATCGGAGCCGGCGCCGAAGCCGCCCACATCGAAGCGCCCGTCAAAGGTCAGGATCTTGCGGAGAAGCGGGAGGCTGAGCTGCGCGCCGACAATGGGATCCCACCAATCCTGTGTGCCGGTGGGCACTTTGCCGAGGGGTCCATTGAATTTCAAATCACCGTCGAGGTTGTTGTAGCGCGCGCCGGCGAAGAGGGCGAAACCCTCGCAGAACTGGTAGTTGAGCGAAGGCTCGATCAACCACTGTTGCATCTCGGCCCGGACGGCGGGGGCTTCCGCCGTCAGGCTCAGATAGCTGAGTTCCGTCGAGAGCGACCAGCGTTCGTAGCCGACGGTGAGACGCCCTGCCGCGCAGGCCTCCAGGTGTTCCAGAATATCATGGAAGCTCGCGTCCACGCCGGCGGGCAGGCCCTTCGCGGCGACATCCCCACTCATGCCGGCGAGGAACAGGTTGAGGGAGGCGTCGAAGCGCCAGCGATTGGCTTCCGCGGCCGGCAAGGTCGCCGGCAACAACGGGCTGATCAGCGCGAGTGAGAGCAGGAGTTTGTGTCGCATGTCTTCTTAGTCTTTGATGGCATTAAGGGGGAGATATTTTGAACAGGAGCTAACGGAGAGAACGGAGATGCAGAGGGAAGAGGGAAGCTCTCTGTTGCCTGGTTGGATTCAATGAGTGTCATTGTTGCTAAATGGAGGTGGGAAAATCCTTTGAAAACACGTGTCAGTGCCGCTGGTGGAAATGCCACCACACGGCTCCCGCCAGGAGGGCCAGCGCTGCGAGTACAAAAACCGCTTTCCGAAGGCCCTTGGCGGTCTTCACGGCGAGCAGGAGCAGGAGGATTCCGCCGCCGCCCATCGCGCCGGTGGGAACTTCGCCCGACGTGAGGTTCTTCAGGATTTCCTTGTAGTCCATAAGTGGATCATCAGTGCCCGGTAGCCTTGACCTCGGGCTCGCCGAAGCTTCCTCGGTGGGCGCAGCAGCCGACCATAGCAGGACGCAAAGCCCGGTGGACGATGTTGGGCTTGGTCCCGGCGGCCACAGTCGTCAATGCGGCGCCAAGGACCATTAGGGCGGTGAGAAGTGTTCTTTGTGGTGAGACGGATTCCATTTTGTGTCGGGTCAACTCGCCTCGTATTGGGCAGGACTTGCGCCCACCTTAGCGGCGCGACGATGGCAACAGAAAGCCCGGCCCCAGTCATCCAAATTTCTGCCTAATCCCGAAGCCGATGAGCGAACCCTCGCTTTCGGCAAGTGCGTTGAACCTATTTTTGTGCCGGATACTTCAGAATCATCCCCTTGGATTTCCCATCCAGTTGGCGGCGCACGGATAGCGCCCTGTTGGCGATGAAGCGCTTCAGTTCATGGGCCGGACGATTGACGCCGCCCGGCCGTTCGCCCGGCGAAGGCGTCACCGGCTTCATGCCCACGGCCTGCTCCATCTTGTCCAGGCGAAACTCGGACATCGCAGCAATCGGGTCATGAATGAATGAGGCAATTTCATCAATCCTCCGGCCCAACCGTTCCGGCACGAACAGGCGCGCAAGAGAATCCTCCAGATGCGCCCGATAAACGCGGCGAAAGTCCTCCAGCGCCATGAGCCGTTCGATGAACCGGTTCGCTCCCACCCAGGGATGCCAGATGCTCGCGCGCTCCAGTTCTCCCTTCGAGCCGAGCCAGAATGTGCCCCACGCCGCGTCGAGGTCCCACGGGATGAAACCCAGCTTGTTCGAACGGGGATCGAGAACCATGTAGAAATTCTGGCCATCGGCCAGAATGCTGTCGTAGTTCGAGAGCAACACCTGAACGGCGAGAAAGCGCGCGAAGGCATCCAGATCCAGAAAGTCTCCGGCACGCGCGGCGAATGCCGCATCGGTGCCCGATGATACCAACCGGGCAAACTCGATCACGTGCTGTTTTTGTGCCGGCGTCGCCTCGGTTTTCAGGTCGTAGATCGGCGCATAGGCAGACCAGTCTTCGCCAAGGTATTCGAAAAGATTGTAGGTGACCGGTTTGAAGACGGGCGTCTGTTTTGACCCGAATCGCCCGGCTGCGAACTCGTTGTCCACGGGTTCGACCATCAGGTATAGCCCCAGCGGTTTTCGCTCGGACAGCCCGGCCACACTTTCGGTCAGCCACGCGTAGGCCGTGCGGGATGCAGGCACGCCCGCGTCGCGAAAAAGTTCGAATCCGAGCGCTTCCCCGAGGCAGGAATAGTCCCAAACCAGGCTGTCAAACGTCAGCTCGTCCAGGCCGCCGAGTTTCTGGCCACGGACATATTTGTTGAGGTCCACCTTGAACGAGCAATTCGGCCGGAACAAAGAACGGATGTTGCCTTTGACGCGCACGGCGGCGTTGGTGAAGGCGACGCCGCCGATCTCGAAGTTCGCGTGAGTCCAATCGAACTCAAAGCCCAGCACGCCCGCAACGCCGCTGCGTCGGGCCTCGGGATTGCGCAAGAACCACATGCCATCCGGCCGCACAAAGTTGGGCATCGGGTCAATGCGCCTGGGTTCGAGCGCCTTCCACGCCTCGCGAGTAAAGCTCAGGTGCGCAAGCCAGATATTCGTGGTCTGGTAAAGTTCCTGCCCGCTGCGAACGCCGTTCGCACTGGGCCGCAGGGTGGTGACGTTGGTGGGCCAGGGCCGCGGCGGCTCAAAGTATCGCATGCCTTGAAGCCGCACCGTCCAATAGACCAAGGCCGAGAGGGACCGGCTATAGCCGGAGAGTGAATCGACATACAAAAGGATTCCTCCGAGCAGGGCGACCAGAACGCTTAAGGACGGGACGCCAATCAGCACTCGCTTGCGCCAGCGCGCCCACGCCAACGCGCTTAACGTATGTCTCGCCAACTTGAGGTGAGGACGTTTGCCGCGGCGCTCTTCAATCGATTTGAGAATGTCGGAAACCAGGGAATCGGGAGGTGCCATGGCGCACCCTTCCATCGCGCATGCTGAAGCAAGTGCCTGTACATCCAGTGGCTCGCGCCGCGTGCCGAATCGTTTCGCGAGCTGTTTCATCCCACTCCGCAAGCGTTTCTTCACGCGCCGCTCGCGCGTGCGGAGGACATTCGCGGCAGCGACGAAATCGCGATTCAGAAAGGAGCACAAGAGGACAGCGTTCCGTTGCCGGGAGGAAAGCCGTTCCAGCGCTCGATCCATTTTCGGCGCGACCCGCGTCCACAACTTCCCGTCGGGCGGCACTTCATAGGCTGGTTTGCGAGAGATCCAGCGCCAGAGTCGCTGCAGTCTGCCGATGCGCCCGCGATACAGTTTTCGACAGGCGACGGAAGTGACGTGAAACAACCAGCCCGCGAGCACCGTTTTCTTCCGAAGCTTGCGCGCGCGCCGGGCCAGGACCAGGAAGACCGCGCGCGTCACCTCGCTGGCGTCCTCGGCACTGCCCGTGCGCCGAAATGCCGACGAGTAAACCAACGCCGCGTACCGCTCCACCAGGGGCCGCAGGTTTTCGGCAATCGGGGCACGCCGCCAGGCCACGAGACATTCCCGATCCGTCATCGGAGGACCTGCTGAGTTGGTGAGGTATGGAGCCGGCACGACTCAGGTTTTGATAATCGAAACGTTGCCAGGAAGCGATGCAACCCGCACCGGGTTCAGACAACGCATTTGGAGACCTCTGCAAGAGTCCTGTAGCGGCGCTCTATGAGCGCCGAGCGGCGCTCTATGAGCGCCGACGAAACCGTGCCCCTAGAATTTCTGCCTGGAATTCGGCGGTCACAGACCGCCCGCTACAAGCGCGTGAGCGACTTTGCAGATATCGCATTTGGGGTTGTCTCACAATGCCGCCCGCCTGTAGTCTCACCCCATTCCGAGTATTGGGGCTCCATACGAGGGCGAGCGGGCGCATTAGATGAGGCGAAATGGAACTTCGCCAAAATGCCCATTGTCGAGTGGAGGAGCTCGCGAGTTCGAATGAAACCATCCGCTGGAGACGAATCGGTTGGAGGGAGGAAACGCAACGCCACCATGAGTCCAAGGCGCCCATCGGTCGCGCTCGTACTGGCGTTGACACTTTCCGCCCCGTCCGGAGTCGGGACTGGAGCCGAGACGAATTCCCGCTCGGGCGGTCCCGGGCCAGCAGGCATGGTTTGGATTCCCGGCGGCAAATTCACGATGGGCAGCGCCGCCGAACAGCCCAACGAACGCCCGGCCCACCGCGTCGAGGTCGACGGTTTCTGGATGGATGAACACGTCGTCACCAACGAGGAATTCGAGCAGTTCATCAAGGCCACCGGTTATCTCACGACCGCCGAACGCAAGCCGGATTGGGAGGAATTGAAAAAGCAACTCCCGCCCGGCACGCCCAAACCGGATGCCACCATGCTCGTGGCCGGTTCCATGGTTTTCACGTCGTCGTCGGGTCCGGTCGACCTGGCCGAGATGCGGAACTTCTGGCGCTGGACGCCCGGCGCAAGTTGGCGGAGTCCCGAAGGACCGGACAGCAATTTTAAGGGCCGGGAACAACATCCGGTGGTTCAGGTCTCGTGGGACGACGCCGTCGCCTACGCGAAGTGGGCCGGGAAACGGTTGCCGACCGAAGCGGAGTGGGAATTCGCCGCGCGTGGGGGGCTTGAGAAAAAGCGATTCGTTTGGGGCGACGAGTTCAAGCCCAAAGACAAATTCATGGCCAACGTTTGGGAGGGAGAGTTTCCCTACAAGAACACGGTCGAGGACGGCTTTGCGCGGACAGCGCCGGTGAAATCATTCCCGCCGAACGCGTACGGGCTTTACGACATGGCCGGCAACGTCTGGCAGTGGTGCAGTGATTGGTATCGTCCGGACACCTTCGCCCAACGGAAAGGCGAACCGGTTTGCTCCAATCCCACCGGCCCGCTCAAGAGTTGGAGCCCGAATCATCCCTGGCAGGAAGAACACGTCACCAAGGGCGGCTCGTTCCTATGCCATGCGAGCTATTGCGAAAGTTACAGGCCCAGCGCTCGTCGTGGAACACCGCCGGACACCGGCATGTCGCACATCGGTTTCCGCTGCGTGAAATCCGTCACGCAGCGAGCCTTATCCGCGGAGAGCGTTCAAACCAAGCAGGGGCATCCATGAATATGAATACACTGAATACACTCACAAGGAAGGTCGTAGCGAGGCTGGCCGGCTCGAGCGCGACGCTTGGCGATTTCGAGGGGCGCACCGTCGGCGTGGGTCCGGTGTTATCTTACATCCGAAAGATCGGCAAAACAACGCTCGCCACCGAAGTGAAATGGCTGCCGGAGCGGGATTGCCGTACGGCGCCCCGAAGGCACTGCGTCTGGTTCAACTCGCCTTGCTGTTTTGAGAAGCCATGCGCAGAGTCGATCAAATCTACGTCACGCGACCCGGTCCGCACCACGCGAACACGATGCGGCGCGACAAATCAAATTGAACGCACGATGAACAAAAGCAACCTACTCTGTCGACGCACGTGGGGCCTCGGAGCTGCGGCGCTGGCATTGCTTCTGGGCGTATTCGCGGTTCCTCACTCCTGGGCTCAGCAGAAACCCAACATCGTCATCATCTGGGGCGACGACATCGGCTACTGGAACGTCAGCGCCAACAGCCAGGGAATGATGGGTTACAAGACGCCCAACATTGACCGCATCGCGAAGGAAGGCGCGCTGTTCACCGATTGGTACGGCCAGCAGTCTTGCACGGCTGGACGCGCCTCGTTCATCACCGGCCAGGTCGGTTTCCGCACCGGCATGCTCAAGGTGGGCCTGCCGGGGGCGAAGGAAGGCTTGCAGGCGCGCGACGTCACAATCGCCGAGTTGCTTCAGCCGATGGGCTACGCCACCGGCCAGTTCGGCAAGAACCACTTGGGCGATCTCGACGCACACCTGCCCACGGCTCACGGCTTCGATGAGTTTTTCGGCTCGCTCTACCACCTCAACGCCGAGGACGAACCCGAGCACCCCGACTACTTCAAGGACCCGGAAATGCGCAAGCGCTTCGCCACACGCGGCGTCATTCATTCCTGGGCCAACCCCGACGGCACGCAGAAGATCGAGCTGACCGGCCCGCTCAACAGGAAACGCATGGAGACGGTAGACAAGGAATTTACTGACGCCTCGCTGGAGTGGATGGAAAAGCAGGCCAAGGCGAACAAGCCGTTCTTCCTGTGGTGGAACTCCACGCGCATGCACATCTGGACGCGCCTCAAGGCCGAATCGCAGGGCAAGACCGGCCTGGGCATTTACCCCGACGGAATGGTTGAGCATGACCAGATGGTCGGCCAGTTGCTCAAGAAGCTCGACGAGCTTGGCATCGCCAACAACACGATCGTCATGTACTCCACCGACAACGGCGCCGAGAAATTCACCTGGCCCGACGGCGGGCAATCCCCGTTCCGCGGCGAGAAGAACACCAATTGGGAAGGCGGTTACCGCGTCCCCTGCGCGATCCGCTGGCCCGGCGTGATCAAGCCCGGCACGGTGCACAACGACATTTTCGCCCACGAAGACATGCTGCCCACGCTCTGCGCTGCCGCGGGCGACCCGGACGTGAAGGAAAAGCTCAAGCAAGGCATGAAGGTCGGCAACAAAACGTTCAAGGTCCACCTCGACGGCTACAATATCACCGACGCGTTGGCCGGCAAGTCGCCCAGCCCGCGGCGCGAGTTCTTCTACTTTAACGACGAGGGCTCGCTGGTCGCCATGCGTTATGACCAGTGGAAGATCGTCTTCGCCGAGCAGCGCGCCCACGGCCTGAACGTGTGGCAGGAGCCATTCGTCGCGCTGCGCCTTCCGAAGCTGTTCAACCTGCGCTCCGACCCCTTCGAGACCGCCGACCACGAGGGCATGGACTACGAGCGCTGGCGCGTCGAACACCTGTTCGTGATGGTGCCCGCGCAGCAGTACGTCGGACAATTCCTGGGCACGTTCAAAGAATTCCCGCCGAGCCAGAAACCCGGCAGCTTCTCGATCGACGGCGCCTTGGAAGCGCTGCAAAAGTCGGGCGGCAAATAGTGCTTCGGAAATGGCTCTGAATGATCGAACTGCGTTCTGTCACGCGAGCGCGGATTCCGAGCCGAACTTCAGCCATAGTAACGTGAACCAAACAAGTAAACAAAGGATCCAAGATGAAGACGATTATCGCACTACTCACGACATTGTTAAGCATGGCCGTTGCCCAGGCTGCGGACCTCTATAACAGCAAGGAGTTGGCCCTCTCCGCTTTCGGCGGGTGGGTCGACAAGGACGACAGCAAGTTTGCCCCCGGCGCGGGCGTGAGCTATTTCCTGACGGAGCATCTTGGCGTAGGGGCCATGACCCATTGGGATAATTATGACGGGTCGTTCATCGACAACCTCTCGGGTGAAGGCTATTTCCGCTGGCCCCTCAGCCGGTTGCCCCTGGCCCCGTATGGAGTCGCGGCGATCGGATACAACTTCGAGACCGACGAGAGCTTCGAGACCCTCGGCGCCGGCGCCGAATGGAGGTTCAACGAGAAATGGGGCGTCTTCGGTGACGTGCGCTGGCAATTCAACAACGACACCGACGACGGAGTGGCCTTTCGGGTTGGACTCAGGCTGGTGTTCTAAGCCATCCTGCAAGCCCGCAGAAACGGCCGATGCAAGCTTCCTTCGCGGGACGGAAGCAAATCGACCTTCGTCGCGACTTGGCGAGGGACGCGGTGCAGACGCAAAATGACTATGACTACGAACGCCAATAATGCCATCCCCACACTGGCTTTGCTGCTCCTGGCTGGCTTGCGCCTCGGCGCGGCCGACGACGCGTTGCCGTCGTGGAATGACACCGCGCCCAAGAAAGCCATCGTTGCCTTCGTCGAGAAGGTCACCAAGGAAGGCTCGACGGATTTTGTGCCGGAGCCCGAGCGCATCGCCGTGTTCGACAATGACGGCACGCTCTGGGCGGAGCAGCCGACCTATTTCCAGGCCCAGTTCGCACTCGACCGCGTGACCGCGCTGGCGCCGCAGCATCCGGAATGGAAAACGACCGAGCCGTTCAGGCACGTGCTCGAGGGCAACATGAAGGCGTTCATGGCGGGCGGCGAAAAATCGTTGATGACGGTGATGGCGGCCACCCACGCCGGCATGACGACCGAAGAGTTTTCCAAAACGGTGAACGACTGGATCAACACGGCGAAGCATCCGAAGCTGGGGAGGCTTTACACGGACCTGGTTTATCAACCCATGCTCGAACTGCTCGCCTACCTGCGCGCGAACGGATTCAAAACGTTCATCGTTTCCGGCGGCGGTGTCGAGTTTTTGCGCCCGTGGACGGAAAGGGTTTATGGCATTCCGCCCGAACAAGTCGTCGGCAGCAGCCTCAACTTGAAGTATGAAATGCGCGACGGCAAGCCCGTGCTGATGAAGCTTCCGGTGGTCAATTTCATTGACGACAAGGAAGGCAAGCCTGTCGGCATCCAGTTGCACATCGGACGCCGCCCCATAGCGGCCTTCGGCAATTCGGACGGTGACTTGCAGATGCTGCAATGGACGACCACTGGCGGCGGCGCCCGCTTCGGGTTGCTCGTTCACCACACCGACGCAAAACGGGAGTGGGATTATGACCGAAAATCGCACATCGGCCACCTCGACAAGGCGTGGGATGAAGCCGTCCTCAAGGGATGGACCGTTGTGAACATAAAGGACGATTGGAAGACGGTCTTCCCGCCTCCCAAATAACCGGTTGAGCATGAGCTCCAGGACGCAGCGCGCTGTAGCCGCCGACAGGAGGAGGCGGACGCCTTGGAAGCGCGGCCCATCCGTCTCCTTGCGTCGGCGGCTGCTTTCCGCTGAGAAACGCAGGCTGGAGGGATGAATTTGCGCCCTGGGGAGTCGGAGCATTGGGGGCGCCCAGGAAGGACAGCTTGAAAAAAGAAGGCAAAACCCGGCTCTCACCTCGCGCCAAGCGATGCCTCCGCTGGGCGGCGGGGCTGTGGGTGGGTTACACGGTGTTCGGCTTCCTCCTCCTTCCGCTCATTGTCAAGTCCATCGCGGTGAAACGACTGGCCGTGGAGTTCGGCCGCGAGGTGAGCATTCGCAGCGTGCGCATCAACCCTTACGCGTTGACTGCCACCGTGCGGGGATTGCTCATCAAGGACAAGGACGGCACGCCGTTTCTTTCGTGGGACGAATTTCATGCGAACCTGCAAATGGCTTCTTTCTTCGGCAAGGCGTGGGTGTTCAAGGAGATTCGGCTCACGCAGCCGTTTGCGCGCGTTCAAATCAACAAGGACCGAACACTGAACTTCTCGGATCTCCTTGGAAAGTATTCGCAGCCTTCTGTGGAACCCCCAAAGCCGGCGAAACCCGTGGTGCTGCGCGTGGCCCGCCTGCAAATCAGCGGCGCGAGCGCCCTGTACAGGGATATGACGCCGAACACGCCGTTCCGCCGGTTGATTGGCCCGATCGAAGTCACGCTCACGGAGTTCCACACCGACCCGGGGAATAAGAATCCGTATTCGTTTTCAGGCACGACCGATTCCGGCGAGAGATTTTCCTGGAGCGGCCACTTCGTTTTGAACCCGATTCGGTCTGAAGGCGAATTCTCACTGGAGGGGTTGTCCATTCCGAATTACGCGCCGTTGTTTCAGGATCTGGTGCGCTTCGAGGTGAAGGAAGGCCGGGTGGACGTGCGCTCGACCTATCGCGTCGGCATCACCGCGTCGAACTGCATCGCGGCAATCAGCAACGGGATGTTCTCCCTCAAGTCGCTCAAAGTCGCGGACCCCAACGCGTCGGAGAACCTGGTGGAGTTGGATGAACTTACGGTCAGCGGTGTCACTGCGGATGCCGCGGCGCGAACCGCCGAAGTGGCTTCGTGTTTTGCCAACGGCGGAAGACTCGCACTGAAGCGCAATCGCGACTCGAAAATCAACGCGCTCGAACTGGCGCGCCCGGCGGAGACGGCCACCAACGCGCCCGCCGGGGTGCTGCTCCTGATGCAGGCAGCGACCAACGCGTTCGCCTCGTTGCTCAAAAGCACGAACCTCGCGGCCGTCGCCGTTCGGCACGTCGAGTTCACCAATTGTGCCTTCGCCTGGGAAGACCTCGCCAATAGCCGTCCAGTACGGCTGCCCGTGGATAATATCGCGCTCATCGCGCGCCAATTGTCCAACGTCTCCAGTTCGAACATGACGGCGAGCATTTCTCTTCGTTGGAATACCAACGGCACCATCCGCGTGGAAACGGAAGCGCGGATTTCGCCGCCCACGGCGGACATTAGACTCGACCTGGCCGGCGTTGAACTCGGCCCTCTCGATCCCTACCTCGAACCGTTCGTCAACCTGTACGTGCTCGGCAGCAAGCTCGGACTCGATGGCCGAATCCAAATACGCATGGCGACGAACGAGTTGCCCGATGTCAAATTCAGCGGCGGCTTCTGGCTGGACGATTTCGCCACCGTAGACGGCGACAGGTCCGGGGATTTGCTCAAATGGAAGTCGGTGCGGTTCTCCGGCGTCGACGCAAGCCTTATCCCCCCTGAGGTGGCAGTGAAGGAGATTGCCGTGCTCGAGCCTTACGCGCGCGTCGCAGTTGAGAGCAATCACGTCCTCAATGTAATGGCCGCCTTGAGGCTTGCCGCCACGAATGCGACCGAAACAGAAGCCAAACCCCCTCCGGCTCCGAACGCTTCAACCCGGAAATCCGGGTTGGGCCAGAAATTCGGCGGTTTCATCCAGGAAGCGCTCGCTTCGAAGACGAACCTCGGACCGCTCGCGCCGAAAATCACGGTCAGCGCAGTCGTAATTTCGAACGCGACCGTGCAATTCAACGATGAGTCAGTGCAGCCCGGGGTGAAGGTTTCACTGGACGAAGTGAACGGCACAATCCGGGACATTTCCTCGGATGAACTCAAACGAGCGGAGCTTCATGTGACGGCCAAGGTGGGCCGCGCCGGTCCTGTGGAGATCACCGGCAAGGTCAATCCGCTCAATCTGAATTCGAAAACGGAATTGAAGGTTGCGGTGCACGACGTGGATTTGAGACCCACCGGTCCTTATGTCGGCAAATTTGTCGGATATCGA